>ERZ1034411.5-NODE-5-length-263690-cov-11.233539_pt1 | contig 263690 bp, 257 predicted proteins | sample MGYA00520583_ERZ1034411 | MGnify/ENA primary metagenome ERZ1034411 (study PRJEB33736, sample SAMEA104288481) | Azolla microphylla | place: Ecuador | collected 1982 | study: EMG produced TPA metagenomics assembly of the PRJEB19522 data set (Is there foul play in...
CGTGTCCCGGACGCGCTGCAGCGCTCTTGCGCTGCTGCGCAGAGCCGGGACCCATGCGGATGACGGAAAGATGAAGATAGGCCCCGGCTCTGCGGCGCATCACACCGGACGATGCTTCGCATCGCCGGGAGTGCACCGCGTCCGGGGCACTGGAAGCCTCAGCGCACGTTCGCGAGGCGCATGTCGAGATACGCCGTGATGGTCTCCATCAGCGGCTCGAGCTTGGCGTCGAAGAAGTGGTTGGCGCCGGGGATGACCTGCTGGTCGATCACGATGCCCTTCTGCGTCTTCAGCTTCTCGACCAGCGTGTTGACGTCCTTCGGCGGCACCACCGCGTCCTTCTCGCCGTGCACGATCAGGCCCGACGACGGGCAGGGCGCGAGGAACGAGAAGTCGTAGAGGTTGGCGGGCGGCGCGATCGAGATGAAGCCCTCGACCTCGGGACGGCGCATCAGGAGCTGCATGCCGATCCAGGCGCCGAAGGAGAAACCGGCAACCCAGCAGGCGCGCGCTTCGGGATTGATCGTCTGTGCCCAGTCGAGCGCGGCCGCCGCATCCGACAATTCGCCGGTGCCGTGGTCGAACGAGCCCTGGCTGCGGCCGACGCCGCGGAAATTGAAGCGCAGCACCGAGAAGCCGCGATGGGCGAAGGCGTAGTAGCACTGGTACACGATCTGATGATTCATCGTGCCGTGGAACTGCGGATGCGGATGCAGGATCATCGCGATCGGCGCGTTCTTCTGCTTGGCCGGGTGATAGCGACCCTCGAGGCGGCCGGCAGGGCCGGTGAAAATAACTTCAGGCATGGATGATCTCTGATTGAGTCCCTTGGCGGTGATCCCTGCGCAACCGTCCGATTGTGGCTCGACCAGCGTTGCCGCCGGCGAGAGCACGGATGAAGGGTGGAGAGGCGCGCCCTCGGATGATGCGCGAGTGGCGCACAGGTGAACTGACGCGCGCTTCTAACACGAGGCAAGGGTCAAAAAGCAAGCTTCTTCGACATCTCTCAATGGGCTCAAGAGCTTAGATGGTCATCGCGGCGTTATGCCGGGCCTGCCGCGGGTGGCGGGGATGCCGACCGGATTCAACCGGGCGAGGGCGGGAGCTGGATGCGCTGTCGTCGCATGCCGGTCAACCGGTTGGAATCACGATTGTTTATGGATCGTTGGCCGATCGGCGGAGGCGATTCCCTCCGCGGCGGTTCGGCTTCCGAGCGCGGCGACCGCCGGCCGGTACCGCCGGCTGCCGCCGAGCGTTTGCCCGTTGTCGAAGGCGAGCTCGAAATCTCCGGAAGGCCTGAGGTCCACGCCGCTCACCCGGTCGAGATTGGCAAGCCTGGTCCTGTGAACGCGAACGATGGAAAATCGCGCCAGCTCGCTTTCCGCCCCCCCGAGCGTGCCCCGGATCAGGTGCCGGGTGCCGTCAGCGAGGCTGTATTCGATGTAATTGCCGGCGGACGCGACCCAGAGGATGTCGCGCGGCACCACGCGAATGCGGCTCGATCCGTCGCGCAGCCAGATCGCGTCGGCGGACGATGGTTGTTGCGGCGCCGGTGGCGCCGCGGGAGCGGTTGCGGCCGTCTTCAGCTCACGCCGGCTTTCGAGCAGCCAGAGCGTGCCGGCGATCAAGACGACGGCGACCGCGTCCTTGCGGAATTCGTAGAGGACCGTCGCGAGCGAGAAACGGAAATCGTAGGCGCCTCCGGCGAGCCAGAGCGCGAGCTTCCGCACCCAGACCATGCCGGTGATGTGGAGCGCCGAGAAGCCGAGCAGGGCGATCGCCCCGATGGCCGTGCGGGCCGCGAGGCCCGATGTCCGGCGCATGCGGCGGACTGCCAGCACCAGGAGCGGCAGCAGCAGCAGGATGACGGCGATGCTCGACATCTCCCAGAACAGCCGCCGGCCGATGTCGTAGCTGTCGCCGCGCCAGGCGGCATCCTGGGCGCCCGAAAACGCGTTGACGATTCCGATCGCGAGCGAAACCGCCGCGATCGCCGCAAGCATCGTCCGGTCGCCGCCACTGGTCCCGAAAAGCCCGCGACTCGTCCCTGCCGCCGGCGGCTCATCCCCTCGCGTCCCACTCTGATCCCAAACCGGCTCGACGTGCGCCGTCGACGGCGCATTTTCGGTGTCAGCCATTTTCAATTTCACCCTGGCCCGGAAACCGCGTTCGTCGTCCCGTCAAGGAGCAGACCAGCATGACAACACCACAGCAATTCCAAAGCTCGGACAGGCGCATCGATCTGGACTGGGTACGGATTTTAGCCTTCGGGCTGTTGATCTTCTACCACGTCGGCATGCTTTACGTGTCCTGGGGATTTCACATCAAGAGCGTACACCGGCTGACCTGGCTGGAACCGGTGATGCTGTTCCTCAATCCCTGGCGGCTGTCGCTGCTGTTCCTGGTGTCCGGGGTCGCCACCCGCTTCATGCTCGGCAAGTCGACCCTGGCCTCGCTCGCCCGTGCGCGGTCGGCGCGGCTCTTGATCCCGCTGATCTTCGGCATGCTCGTGATCGTGCCGCCGCAATCCTATCTCCAGATCGTCGAAAGCCCAGGCTATCCCGCGGGCTTCCTGGATTTCTACACCAGGCATTACTTCGCCTTCGGCGCGCAGTTCTGTCCGAACCCCTGCATCGTGCTGCCGACCTGGAACCATCTCTGGTTCGTGATCTATCTCTGGGTCTACACGATGGCCCTGATCGGCGTGCTCGCGCTTTGGCCGGCGGGCGCCGACTGGCTCGGCCGGAAGCTGGCCGGCGTGCTCGCCGGGCCGTGGCTCCTGGTCGTGCCTTGCCTGCTCTACGTGGCCTGGCGCGTGGTGCTGTTCCCGGCTTTCCCGTCGACGCATGCGCTGTTCGGCGACTGGTACAACCACGCGGACCACGCCACCGCCTTCCTGATCGGTTTCCTGCTGGCGAAGCAGGAGGGGATCTGGCGCGAGGTCGAGCGCCAGCGCCGGGTGGCGCTGGTGGCCGCAGGCGCCTGCTTCTCCGCCTTCATCCTGGTTCGCGCCGGTCTGTTTGCGCCGTCGCCCGCGCTGAAGTCGTTCGCAGCCTCGGCCTATGGTTGCTACCAGTGGCTCGCGATCGCCGCCGTGCTCGGCTTCGCACGGCACCATCTCACAGCCGACAGCGCGGTGCGCCGTTATCTGACCGATGCGATCTTCCCCTATTACATCGTGCACCAGACCGCGATTATCGTGATCGCGCATCAATTGCTCGGCAGCGGTCTTCCCGCCGGGATCGAGGCCTTCATCGTCATCATCGGGACCGCGCTCACATGCGTCGTGACCTATGAGATCGTCCGGCGCATCGGCTGGCTGCGGCCGCTGTTCGGATTGCGCACGGCGCCGCGGACGGTTCGCAGCATCGAGCAGCACCAGCCCGCCTGATGCGCGCCGCCGTCCGATTGGCGGGATGGCAAAAGGTGCTAAGAGGGCGACATGCCAACCCGGGTCTATCTCGACTGGAACGCGACCACGCCGCTGCGCCCCGAGGCGCGGGCGGCGATGGTTGCCGCCTATGACCTCATCGGCAATCCGTCGTCGGTCCATGCCGAGGGGCGGGAGGCGCGGCGGCTGGTCGAGGAGGCCCGCGCCACGCTCGCTGCGGCCGTGGGGGCCTTGCCGCGGAACGTGGTTTTCACCTCGGCCGGAACCGAGGCCAATGCGCTGGCCCTGTCGCCGGGGCTGCGGGGGCCTTCCGGCGGGCCTGTCGAGCGGCTGCTGGTCTCGGCTGTCGAGCACGCTTCGGTGCTGGCCGGCGGCCGGTTCCCGGGCGCCGCGATCGGGCTGATCCCGGTCACACGCTCCGGCGTGGTCGATCTGGAGCTTCTGAAGGCCCTGCTGGCCGACGGGCCGCCGGCGCTGGTTTCGATCATGGCCGCCAACAACGAGACGGGGGCGCTCCAGCCGGTCGCGGAGGCCGCGCGGATCGTCCACGAGGCCGGCGGCCTGCTGCATGTCGACGCGATCCAGGCGCTGGGCAAAATCCCGTTCGACATCAAGGCTGTAGGTGCCGACCTTGCGACCTTTTCTGCGCACAAGATCGGCGGCCCCAAGGGCGTCGGCGCACTGGTCGTGGCCGAGGGGATCACGGGACTTGAGCCGGTGCTGCGGGGCGGGGGACAGGAGCAGAGCCGCCGCGCGGGCACCGAGAATGTTGCCGGGATCGCCGGCTTTGGCGCGGCGGTGAAGATGGCGCTTCAGGCTCTGCCGGAGGATGCGGAGCGCATGGCAACCCACAGAAATCTCTTGGAAAATGGAGTTCGAGGGGTGGCGGGCGCGACGATCTTCTCAGACGATGTCAAGAGGTTGCCAAATACCGTTTTGTTCACCGCGCCGGGCCTCAAGGCCGAGACCGCCGTGATCGGTTTTGACCTCGAAGGCGTCGCGGTTTCCTCGGGTTCCGCCTGTTCCTCGGGCAAGGTCCAGCCGTCCCACGTGTTGTCGGCAATGGGACACGATCCTGCGACCGCCCAGGGAGCGGTGCGCCTCAGTCTGGGCTGGTCCACGGAACCAGAAGACATCAACAGGGCGTTAGAGGCTTGGCGAAAGCTCGGTAATAGCCTACTTAAGGCCTAAGCGATGAAACACGGCTTGAACGGTTCTAAGCCCGTGCTTTCCGCACAGAAACATCGTAATAGTCGTCCGAGATTGATCCACCGTGGTCCTTGAAACCACGAGCGGAGGATGGAATGCCAGCCGTACAAGAGACGGTCGAGCGCGTGAAGCGCATCGACGTCGACCAGTATCGTTATGGGTTTGAGACCCTGATCGAGTCCGAGAAGGCCCCCAAGGGGCTGTCGGAAGAGATCGTCAAATACATCTCGCAGAAGAAGAACGAACCCGACTGGATGCTCCAGTGGCGGCTCGAGGCCTATCGGCGCTGGCTGACCATGCAGGAGCCGACCTGGGCGCGCGTCGATTATCCCAAGATCGACTTCCAGGACCTTTATTATTACGCGGCCCCGAAGCCGAAGAAGACGGTCTCGTCGCTGGACGAGATCGATCCGGAGATCCTGAAGACCTACGAGAAGCTCGGCATTCCCTTGCGGGAAGTCGCCATGCTCGAAGGCGTCGAGCCGAAGGTGGGCGAGGAAGATCCCGCGCGCCGCAAGATCGCGGTCGACGCTGTCTTCGATTCGGTCTCGGTTGCGACCACCTTCAAGGCGGAGCTGAAGAAGGCCGGCGTGATCTTCATGCCGATCTCGGAGGCGATCCGCGAGCACCCTGAATTGGTGCAGAAATATCTGGGTTCGGTGGTGCCGACCTCGGACAATTTCTACGCGACGCTGAACTCGGCGGTGTTCTCCGACGGCTCGTTCGTCTACGTGCCGCCGGGCGTGCGCTGCCCGATGGAGCTGTCGACCTATTTCCGCATCAACGAGCGCAACACCGGCCAGTTCGAGCGCACGCTGATCATCGCCGACAAGGGCGCCTACGTCTCCTATCTCGAAGGCTGCACCGCGCCGCAGCGCGACGAGAACCAGCTGCACGCCGCCGTGGTCGAGCTCGTCGCGCATGACGATGCCGAGATCAAATATTCGACGGTGCAGAACTGGTATCCCGGCAATGCGGAAGGCAAGGGCGGCATCTACAATTTCGTCACCAAGCGTGGCGACTGCCGCGGCGACCGCTCCAAGATTTCCTGGACCCAGGTCGAGACCGGCTCTGCCATCACCTGGAAATATCCGAGCTGCATCCTGCGCGGCGACAATTCGAGCGGCGAGTTCTACTCGATCGCGATCTCGAACGGCTTCCAGCAGGTCGACTCGGGCACCAAGATGATCCACCTCGGCAAGAACACGTCGAGCCGGATCATCTCCAAGGGCATCGCGGCCGGCAAGTCGCAGAACACCTATCGCGGTCTTGTCACCGCGCATCGGAAAGCGACCGGCGCGCGCAACTTCACCGCCTGCGACTCGCTGCTGATCGGCGACAAATGCGGCGCGCACACCGTGCCGTACATCGAGGCCAAGAACTCCTCGGCGACGTTCGAGCACGAGGCGACGACCTCGAAGATCTCCGAGGACGTGCTGTTCTACTGCATCCAGCGCGGCCTCAGCCAGGAGGAGGCGGTCGGCCTCGTCGTCAACGGCTTCGTCAAGGACGTGCTGCAGCAACTGCCGATGGAATTCGCGGTGGAAGCTCAGAAGCTGATCTCGATCTCGCTTGAAGGGTCGGTCGGTTAAGCGCCGACCCTCGCGGTGCGCCTCGCGCGCTCCAACATCATCTGAATAAACTGGATACCAAGATGGCTTTGCTTGAAGTGAAAGACCTCAAGGTTCGTGTCGAGGAGCGTGAGATCCTCCACGGGCTGACGCTGACCGTGAACGAGGGTGAGATCCACGCGATCATGGGGCCGAACGGCTCCGGTAAGTCGACGCTCTCGCACGTCATCGCCGGCAAGCCCGGCTACGAGGTCACCGACGGCCAGATCCTGTTCAAGGGCGAAGACCTCCTGGAGATGTCGCCGGACGAGCGCGCCGCCAAGGGCGTGTTCCTGGCGTTCCAGTACCCGGTCGAGATTCCCGGCGTCGCCACCATGAACTTCCTGCGCACGGCGCTGAACGCCCAGCGCAAGGCGCGCGGCGAGGACGAGTACTCGACCCCGGACTTCCTGAAGAAGGTCCGCGAAGTCTCGAAGTCGCTGAACATCCCGCAGGACATGCTCAAGCGCGGCGTCAATGTCGGCTTCTCCGGCGGCGAGAAGAAGCGCAACGAGGTGCTGCAAATGGCGCTGTTCGAGCCGAGCCTGTGCATCCTCGACGAGATGGATTCGGGCCTCGACATCGACGCGCTGCGCATTGCGGCCGACGGCGTCAACGCGCTGCGCTCGCCCAAGCGTTCGATGGTCGTCATCACCCATTATCAGCGGCTGCTGAACTACATCGTGCCCGATGTCGTGCACGTGATGTCGAAGGGCCGTGTCGTGAAGAGCGGTGGCAAGGAACTGGCGCTGGAGCTGGAAGCGTCCGGCTACGCCCAGTTCGAGGACGCCGCGTAAGGAATTTTGCGATGAACGTTGCTGTGGCAAAGACCGGAAAGGGCCGCGCGGTGAGCGATCTCTTCACCAGCGCCGAGGGCCGGCTGCCGGGTTCGTCTGGGGTCACCGCCGTGCGACGCGAGGCGTTTGAGACTTACGAGCGTCTCGGCCTGCCGCATCGCCGGATCGAGGAATGGAAATACACCGACCTGCGCGCGCTGGTCGGCGAGGTGCTGCCGCTGGCGGCCGCGCCCGACGCCGCTGCGCTCAAGCGCGCCGCCGAGGCGGTGAAGGCTCATGCGATCTCCGGCGCCCGCAAGCTGGTGCTGGTTGACGGCGCGTTCGTGGCCGATCTGTCTGACGTGAAGGCGCTCGCCGCCGAGGCCGGCTTCAGGACCTTGCGGGAGACTTTGGACAAGGACGCGGGTCTTCTGAAGACCGCGACCGTTGATGCCATGATCGCGCTGAACGCGGCGATGGCGACCGACGGCGTTGTGCTGTCGATTGCCGACGGCGCCCAGCTGTCCGCGCCGATCCAGATCATTCACATTGCGACCGCCGCGTCGGCCTCCGCGTTCAGCCGCTCGAAGGTGACGATCGGGAAGGGCGCGCGCGCCACCATCGTCGAGACCTTTGTCGCGGCGGGCGCCGCCGCCTACCAGATCAACGACGCCGTCCTCGTCTCGGTCGGCGACGGCGCCGACGTCGCCCATATCCGCCTGATGGACGATGCGCCTGACGCGGTGAACGTGAGCTCGCAGTTCGTCACCATCGGCGCCAACGTGAAGTACAATTTCTTCAACATGACCACCGGTGCGGCCGTGAGCCGTCTGCAGGGCTTCATCACCCTGGCGGGCGAGGGCAGCGAGCTCTCGGCCAACGGCGTCAACCTGTTGCAGAAGACCGAGCATGGCGACACCACGCTGGTGGTCGACCATGCCGTGCCGAACTGCGTCAGCCGCGAAGTTTTTCGCGCGGTGATCGACGATCGCGCCCATTCGGTGTTCCAGGGCCGCATCATCGTCCGTCCCGATGCGCAGAAGACCGACGGCAAGATGATGACCCGCGCGCTGCTGCTGTCGGACGAGGCCGAGGCCGACAACAAGCCCGAGCTCGAGATCTTCGCCGACGACGTCTCCTGCGGCCACGGCGCCACCGCCGGCGCGCTCGACGACAGCCTGCTGTTCTATCTGAAGGCCCGCGGCCTGCCGGAGAAGCAGGCTCAGGCGCTGCTGATCCAGGCTTTCGTCGGCGAGGCGATCGAGCAGATTGCCGATGATGGCCTGCGCGAGCACGTGATCGGCATCGCCGAGCGCTGGCTGGAGCGCCGCCAATGAGCACGCATCCGGCGGTCAAGAACGGCGCCTACGACGTCGCGCGCGTGCGCCAGGATTTTCCGGCGCTCGCTATGCAGGTCTACGGCAAGAAGCTGGTCTATCTCGACAACGCCGCCTCGGCGCAGAAGCCGAGTGCCGTGCTCGAGCGCATGACGCAAGCCTACCAGTCCGAATACGCCAACGTGCATCGCGGCCTGCATTACCTCGCCAATGCCGCGACCGAAGCCTATGAGGGCGGCCGCACCAAGGTGGCGCAGTTCATCAATGCGCCCCGGACCGAAGAAGTGATCTTCACCCGCAACGCGACGGAGGCGATCAATCTGGTCGCGTCGTCCTGGGGCGGGCCGAATATCGGAGAGGGCGACGAGATCGTCATCTCGATCATGGAGCACCACTCCAACATCGTGCCCTGGCATTTCCTGAGGGAACGCCAGGGTGCCGTGATCAAATGGGCGCCGGTCGACGACGAGGGCAATTTCCTCATCGACGAGTTCGAGAAGCTGCTGACGTCGAAGACCAAGCTGGTCGCGGTCACGCAGATGTCGAACGCGCTCGGCACCATCGTGCCGGTCAAGGAGGTCGTGAAGATCGCCCATGCCCGCGGCATTCCGGTGCTGGTCGACGGCAGCCAGGGCGCTGTGCATCTGCCGGTCGATGTCCAGGACATCGGCTGCGATTTCTACGTCTTCACCGGCCATAAGGTCTACGGCCCGACCGGCATCGGCGTGCTCTGGGCCAAGTACGACCACCTCGTCGCGATGCGTCCCTTCAACGGCGGCGGCGAGATGATCCGCGAGGTCTCTCGCGATGTCGTCACCTATGGCGATCCCCCGCACAAGTTCGAGGCGGGCACGCCGGCGATCGTCGAGGCCGTCGGGCTTGGCGCCGCCATCGACTACGTCAATTCGATCGGCAAGGAGCGCATCGCCGCGCACGAGGCCGATCTCACGGCCTACGCCCAGGAGCGCTTGCGCGAGATCAACTCGCTGCGGCTGATCGGCACGGCGCGGGGCAAGGGCCCGGTGATCTCGTTCGAGCTGAAGGGGGCGCACGCCCACGACGTCGCCACCGTGATCGACCGCCAGGGCATCGCGGTGCGCGCCGGCACCCATTGCGTGATGCCGCTTTTAGAGCGGTTCAACGTCACGGCCACCTGCCGGGCCTCTTTCGGCATGTATAATACGCGGGAAGAAGTCGATCATCTGGCACAGGCGCTGTTGAAGGCGCGGGATTTGTTCGCATGAGTGACACGGCCGAAATCAAAGCCAATCCGATGGAGACCCATTCGGCGCTGCCGCCGGAGGAAACCGAGCGACTGACCCGCGAGATCATCGCCGGGCTCAAGACCGTGTTCGACCCGGAAATCCCCGCTGACATCTACGAGCTCGGCCTGATCTACAAGGTCGAGATCAAGGACGACCGCTCGGTCGACGTCCAGATGACGCTGACGACGCCGAATTGTCCGGCCGCCGGCGAGCTGCCGACCATGGTCGAGAACGCGGTCGCCAGCGTGCCCGGCGTCGGCGTGGTCGACGTCAAGGTCGTCTGGGAGCCGCCGTGGTCGCCCGAGCGCATGAGTGACGAGGCGCGCCTCGTCCTCAATATGTGGTGACGCGTAATTCTGGCATTGAATCTGCTCCGCAACGGACCACATCACTGACATGACACAGGCAACCCCAGCATCGACTCCGAAGCCGCGGCGTCCGCGCCCGCAGGTGATGCGGCTGACGGATGCTGCCGCCCAGCGCATCACCGAGCTGACCCAGCGTGCGGATTCCGAGATCGTGGGCCTGCGCGTCGGCGTGAAGAACGGCGGCTGCGCCGGCCAGTCCTACACGGTCGAATACGCCCACGAGATCCGCCCGACCGACGAGGTCGTCGAGGACAAGGGCGTCAAGATCCTGGTCGATCCCAAGGCCGTGCTGTTCCTGCTCGGCACCGAGATGGACTACAAGGCCGACAAGATGCAGGCCCAGTTCGTCTTCAACAACCCCAACCAGATCTCCGCCTGCGGTTGCGGCGAGTCGGTCGAGCTGCGACCGGCCAAGATCGACGGGTAAGCCCGGCTTTCGCCATTTACTCCGCAGTCGTCCCTGCGAACGCAGGGACCCATACCGCGTGATCTCTCCTTGAAGCGAGATATCAGTACCGGAGCTGGCACGACGAACAGTCTTCGCTAAACTCCACCCTGTGGTTATCGCGACGAGCGCAAGGCGCTCGCGCTGAGGTCCCTGCTTTCGCAAGGACGACACCGGGGGAGAGTTGGGCGATGGACCGCGAATTCCTGATCGACCTGTTCGCCGATTTCGGCCCTGTCACCATCCGCAAGATGTTCTCGGGGCACGGCATCTCCGCCGACGGCATCAATTTCGCTTTGTCGCTGCGCGCCGGCCTGTTCTTCCGCGCCGACGAGGTGACCATTCCCGATTTCGAGGCGGAAGGCTCGAAACCGTTTCAGTATTCGACCCGCGCCAAGACCGTGGTGGTCAACTCCTATTGGGAGCTGCCGGCGCGGCTGTTCGACGATTCCGATGATTTTGTGCAGTGGGCGAGGGCGGCGCTCGCGGCCGCTCAGCGCGCCAAGCTGAAGACGCGGCCGAAGGGGAAGAAGGCGGCGAAGAAAGCCGCACCGAAGAAGCGTGTGGCGAAGAAGGCAGTCAAGAAGACGGTGCGCAGGGTGGGTAAAGCGAAGCGTGCCCACCGTTCGAAATAATCACGACGAGATCGTGGGCACGGCGCTACGCGCCTTTGCCTACCCTACGAGACCTACTCCACGGCCTGGGTCAAGCCGACCCTCATGTCCTTGGCCGTGAACACGCACACGCCATCCGCCAGCACACGTCCATCCGCAATGCCAAGCACCAGCTTGCCGCGCCGGACCATGCGCATCGCGACCTCGTAGCGCACGCTCTTCGTGTCGGGAGTAACGGTGCCCGTGCACTCGACCTCGCCGACGCCGATGGCGCGACCCTTGCCCGGTGAGCCCGACCAGCCGAGCCAATAGCCGACCATCTGCCACATGGCATCGAGCCCCAGCGTTGGCGGCATCACCGCGTCGCCACGATAGTGGCAATCGAAGAACCAGCGACCGGGCGTGATATCGAACTCGCCGACGATATGGCCTTTGCCATAGGCGCCGCCGTCCAGGCTGATCTCCGTGATGCGGTCCATCATCAGCATCGGCGGTGCCGGCAATTGCGCGTTGCCGGGGCCAAAATAGCCGCCGTCGCTCGATCTCAGCAGCTCGTCCCGGGTGTAGGACGGTTGCGGCGTGTGGAAATCGTGGGGGTTGGGCAAGACGACAAGTCCTCGCGGTCGGGCGCCATCAGCGGCGAGGAAGATGTCGTTCGTCAGGTCGGAATGTCAAGCGCGGGTGGTGTTCTTCTGTCACGCCACGCGGCTGTGGGTCTCGACCGCGTATTCCGGATCGGCTTCGCAGATCACGCGGTTGCGACCGTTGCGCTTGGCGGCGTAGAGGCAGGCATCGGCGCGCTCGATCAAGGCGTCGGGATCGTCGCCCGGCTTGAGCATGGAGACGCCGACCGAGATGGTGACGCGGCCGAGGATCTCGCCGGTGGATTTCTTCTTCAATTCCTTGGCCATCACCGCGCGGCGGATGTGGTCGGCCACCGTGAGGGCCTGGCGCAGCGCGGTGTTGGGCAGCACGACCGCGAACTCCTCGCCGCCATAGCGCGCGGTGATGTCCTGGCCCTTGATGGTCTGTTTCAGCGACAGGCCGACGAGCCGCAGCACCTGGTCGCCGGTGAGATGGCCGTAGGAATCGTTGAACGACTTGAAGTGATCGATGTCGAACAGCAGCAGCGACAGCGGCTCGCCCGAGGCGAGCGCGCTCTGTACGGCCATGCCGATCATGCGGTCGAAATATTTGCGGTTACCGAGGCCGGTGAGCGGGTCGGTCAGGCTCTCGGCGCGGATCGCCTCCAGGCTCTGCTGGAGATTGCTGATCTCGTTCTTCGACAGCGTCAGGCGATCTTCCAATGCCTTGTTGGTGTCGCGCATCTCGCTGGTCGAGCGCAGCAGGCTTTCGACGATTGCCTTGATCTGGTCGCGGCTCTTGGCCGCGGACAGTTTCGCGGTCGCGCCCGACAGGCTGGCGTCGTAGGAGCCGGTCATGCCGAGTGCGTCACCCAGGACTCGCATCACGTCGTCGATCTCGCCGATGACGCGCGCGCCGACCTTGTCGATGCGGTCGGTGGTCTTGATGTGGGAGAGATAGGTCTCGTAGATCTGCTCGAGATCGGCTTCGGTCAGCTTGCCGCTGCGCGCCAGCGTCTCGTTGACGATCTTGTTGAGCGGGGCGTTGTAGCCGGTGGCGTAGACGTACCAGATCTCGTAATTGCGCGGAATCGCCGTCTGGCGAAGCGATCGGATCTGACCGAGCGCTACTTCGGCGAACGCCATCGTGCGTTCGTGTTCGTCGAGCACCTTGACCACGGAACATACCCCACAGCGGTCGGTGCGCCGACGACCGCAGCAATGCTTAAATTATGTTCGTAGGCTAACGGACGATCGTGAACGCCCCGTAAATTTACGTTCACGAAGCGTCTAAAAACGTGTGCTTCCTGTTTCCGCAACTGAAACCTGGAGCGCGCTTGCGCGCGTCAGGCGCCGGCGGGAGACGAGCGCACGGGCCGGAGCAGGAACGCCGGCAGATGCGAATGATCGCCCGGCTCGGTATCGGCCTCGCGCTGGCGGCGCGGTTCGGGACGGCCGATCGACGGCACATGCGAATTATTGTTGGCCTGCTGGCGTGCGTTGCGACGCGGCTCGCCCGCGTGCCTCTCTTCGGAGCGATGCCGCGCTTCGGAGGGCTGCCTGGTTTCGGAGGCGTGCCTCGCTTCGGACGATTGCCTCGCGTCGGAAGAATGCCTCGGCTCGCCACGCGCCTCGCGCGGCTCGTGGCTACGCTCACGGCCACGCTGCGGCTTGCCGCGTCCTCCACGCGAACGCTCGCGGCCACGTGCCTCGCGCGGACGATCGGTCGCATCGCCAGCTTCGGCGTGAACTTCGTAATCGCCTTCGGCGCGCGGAATGCTCTGGCCGATCAGCTTCTCGATCGCCGCCATCGACTTCTGGTCGAGCGGCGTCACGATCGAGATCGCAGTGCCGGTGCGGCCGGCGCGACCGGTGCGGCCGATGCGGTGGACGTAGTCGTCGGCATGATGGGGGACGTCGAAATTGAAGACGTGGCTGACCTCGGGAATGTCGAGACCGCGGGCGGCGACGTCGGAGGCGACGAGCAGAGGCAGCTCGCCCTTGCGGAACTGGTCGAGTGCGGCCATGCGGGCCGGCTGGTCCATGTCGCCGTGCAGCGCGCCGACGCTGAAGCCGTGCTTCTGCAGCGACTTGTGAACGATCGCGACCTCGCGCTTGCGATTGCAGAAGATGATCGCGTTCTTGAGATCCTTGGCCTCGCGCAGCAGGCGGCGCAGCAGCTCGCGCTTCTCGTGCGCCTCGCGTCCGGCGGGCACCTGGGCCTGCGTGACGGTGACGGCGGTGGTGGCGGGCTTGGAGACCTCGACCTTCTGCGGGTTGTGCAGGAAGGCTTCGGTGATGCGCCGGATTTCCGGCGGCATGGTCGCGGTGAAGAACAGGGTCTGCCGCGTGAAGGGAACGAGCTTGCAGATGCGCTCGATGTCGGGAATGAAGCCCATGTCCAGCATGCGATCGGCTTCGTCGATGACGAGCAGTTCGACGCCGGTGAGCAGGAGGCCGCCGCGCTCGGTGTGGTCGAGCAGGCGTCCCGGGGTCGCGATCAGCACGTCGACGCCGCGCATCAGCTTGGCATCCTGGTCGCCGAACGAGACGCCGCCGATCAGGAGGGCGACGTTGAGTTTCTGGCCGGCGCCGTAGCGGTCGAAGTTTTCCTTCACCTGCGCCGCGAGCTCGCGAGTCGGCTCGAGGATCAGCGTGCGCGGCATGCGTGCCCGGGCGCGACCCTTTTCGAGGATGGTGAGCATCGGCAGCACGAAGGCCGCGGTCTTGCCGGTGCCGGTCTGGGCGATGCCGAGCACGTCCTTGCGTGCGAGGACGTGGGGGATCGCCTGTTCCTGAATGGGGGTGGGGTTGGTGTAACCGGTGGCCGCCACTGCGGCGAGGACTTTTTCGGACAGTCCGAGATCTGAAAAGGACATTGAGCCTCTGGTCGAAACCGCCGTTCGGAATCGAGGGTAATAAGGCTGTCGCGTTCCACCCCGAAACGGCGCGCTCTCAAAGAAGCTGGGGGTGCTGACTCACGCGAACAAAGCGCCAGGCTCAGGAATCGGTCTTCGATCTGAGCCGCGTCGACCCGGAACATAGGCGGGAATTGGCCAAAGTCAATGGAGCGGGCGCGGGAAGGCCCTAAAAAACCTGAGGTTTTTGCCAAATAGCGGGCCCGACTGGGGTTTTCCGCCCAGACCGGCGCTCCGACCGGAGCCGCCAAAACGGCCGCTAGCGCCCCGCTGAGCCCTGCGCCCGGAAGTCGGACCGGAAGTCACCTGGGGCCATGCCGTAGGCGGCATTGAAGACCCGGTAATAGGTCGCCAGGCTCTCGAAGCCGCAGGAGGCCGCGATATCGGCGATCAACCGCTCGGGCGCCTCGCGCATCAGGCGGCGGCTCTGTTTCAGCCGTTCGTCGGTTACGGTCTGCGAGAAGCTCTTCGCCGCAGTCTCGAACAGCATGTGCAGGTGGCGCACGGAGACTCCGAGTTCGTCGGCCACAATTGTCGGCGTCAGAGCCGGGTTTTGCAGGTGGCGTGCGATCAGCCGGCGGGCCTGCGAGAGGCGGGCGGTCCGCAGCGCGGCCTGTCCGCGCCGGCTGCCGGGCCTGACGATGCCGCGCTCGATCAGCGCCAGATGGGCCAAAGCCTGGACCAGGGAGGTCGCATCGGTCGCGCCGTGATCTGCGGACGCTTCGCCGAGCTCGGCAAAGCAGGCTCCGAGCAGCGGCGCCAGGGTGGGATCGCTGAACGTCCGGGGCGAAAGCTCGCGCACACGCTTGTCCTGCGCCGGAATGCTGCTGACGGGGATCTTGAGGATGCGCAGATGGAAGCCCCCGGCGCCCAGCGGCGCGGTGCGGTAGGGCAGGTCGGTATGGCTGGTGGCGAAGCTGCCATTGGCGATCGCAAAGTCGGTTCCGCGCATGCCGCCGAACCAGCCGCCGCTGCCGAGCTGCTGGTAGACGCAGATGGCGTCGCCCGGCGCGTAGGCGATGTCGGACGTGCTGCGCTCGACGGTGTAGGCTGAGGCCTTCAGCTCGACGAGGCCGGCGCCGCCGAGCTGGCGCAGCGAGAATTCGCCGAAGAAGTCCGCGCGCCGTTCGCGCTCGAGCTCGGCGGTGACCCCGAACAAACCCTTGGAGCGCACCTCGCGCCAATAATCGAAGCGATCGTTCGGCTCGACCTCGTCGGTACACCAGCGATACACGGCAGCCCCCGCTTGCAGCGCAATTGCCCTAGAAAGAGCAGATTCCGCGGGAATCTGCCATAGGCAGATCAGGGAACCGGAGCCCGGGATCCTTGAACCGCCGTTACGTCTGGGCCGACTATCACACAGCGGCAGGGGGTCCAATGAACTGCCGTTCGAAGGAAGCGGCCTCTCCGCCGTTCTGCAACGGGAAACTTGTGATGACGCGTCGGCTTTTCAGAATTCTGGCGGCCCTTGGCCTTGCAGCGAGCCTCGGCGGCTTTGCGCTTCCCGCTCATGCCGAGAAGCGCGTCGCGCTCGTCGTCGGCAATAACGATTACAGGAACGTTCCAAAGCTGCTCAAGGCCGTCAACGATGCCCGCACCATGGGCGACACGCTCAAGCAGCTCGGCTTCTCGGTGATGGTGGCTGAGAACCAGAACCGGCAGCAGTTCTCCGAGACGCTGCTCGCCTTCGACAAGGCGATCGAGCCCGGCGATACCGCGTTCTTCTTCTACGCCGGCCACGGCTTCGAGATCGCAGGCCAGAACTACCTTCTGCCGACCGACGTGCCGGCGGCGACGGAAGGACAGGAAGAGCTGGTGCGCGATGCATCCATCCTGGCGGACCGCATCATCGAACGTCTGCAGAACAAGAAGGCGCGAACCTCGATCCTGGTGTTCGACGCCTGCCGCAACAACCCGTTCGAGCGCAAGGGCACCCGCGCGGTCGCCGGTGGTGGCGGCCTCGCGCCGATGATGCAGCTGCCCGAAGGCGTGTTCTCGGTGTTCTCGGCCGGTCCCCGCCAGACCGCGCTCGATCGCCTGTCCAATGACGACGCCAATCCCAATTCGGTGTTCACGCGCACTTTCGCCAAGGAGCTGCTCAAGCCCGGCGAGAACCTCGTGCAGGTGGCGCAGCGCACCCGCCGCGCCGTCAGTGAGATGGCCGATACCGTGAAACACCGGCAGGTGCCCGTGTATTTCGACCAGATGGTCGACGATGTTTTCCTCAGCGGCATGGCGAAGGATGCCGCCGCGCGGCCGGACGATCCGCCGCCGCAGAAGCTTGCGGCGTTGCCGCCGGTGTCGGTGCCGAAGATGCCGAAGGAGGAGGCCACCAATGCGCCGATCGCGAGCTTCTCGCGGCACAATGGCGGCTGGAGCGTGGTGTTCTCGTTCGCCGACCCGACGCTCGGCATTTCCTGGCGCATGGCCGGCAAGGTCGATTTCCGCGAGACCGGATTCATCGACACGCTTGATCCGCGCACGCGCAAGCGGATGCCGAACCCGTCGATCGAGCTGCCGCCGGATGCGCAGGCCGGCACCATCGAGGTCCGCTACGTCGACCAGTCCGGCGACATGCAGGGACCGTTCCCCATCAGGTTCGATCCCGAGGCGGCGCTGATCCGCGACCAGCGCAAGATCCTCGACATGACCGCGACGAGCTGGCTGTCGTTCCGCGAGTTCAACGGGCTGCTGGTCTACTACACGCACCTCGTGTCCTATCGCTGCGCCATCCGCGAGGTGCGCATCGGCATCGACACCGCCGTGCCCAACCAGGTGCTGAAGATGCCGCCGTGCGACATGCGCGACCCCAGCGCGATCACCGACGGCATGCCGCTCTACATGAAGCTGGCCCCAGCTACGCAGTCGGTCTCGGTCGAGCTGACCTATCGCGACGGCAGCGTCTCGGAGATCAAGAGCTTCCGCAGCGCGAACCGGAGCAATAATTGAAGCTTGCTCGCTGACGGTTGCGTCGCGACGAGGTGGCTGATGCGCGGGCTCCGAAGGAGTGAATGCTCCCGCTGAACGAAGCCGCAATTCGGACAACGGTAGCCCATTTGGGTCAATCAAAGAGGCTTGACAACCTCCTATCTTTCCAACCCAGACTGCGATCATCTTCTCCAAGAGGTTCAGAGAGATCTGCATGGGTCGGACCGACGGCTATCGAAGACGTGCCATCCTTGCCCCGCTCGGCCTCGGCGTGCTGATGCTAACAATTCCAGTCACGGCTCTGGCTTGTCCTTGCACATACAAGCTCGAGGGATTCCCCGACATAAGCTCCGATAAACCGATCCCCGCGGCTCACGCCGTGTGCCTGCGCTCGGTCGAGGAGTTCGTCAAAGGGAAGCGCAAGTTCATTGCAAATTCGAATCGCGAAAAGGCGCGAGCCGCCCATGAAAAAAGCCTCCGCATCATTCTCGATACGGACTGGGGGGTGCCGTCGACTGAAACGGCGAACGCACTGATCGAACAAGGCAAGCGGGTGATCAGCGAAACACAGGAAACGCTCGCCACCGAACGGAGGAAACTGGGCGACCCCGGTCATATCCAGGAGATCGTTCGAGATAACATTTCACTGGACGAAAGCACTGTGCTGATGAGGACGAAATTTATCGAGTACGCCCGTTGCGTGCTCAAGAACGATCTTCCGCCGACCGCGAAGTGAGAGAGCCGCCTTAGGAGCAGAGCCGAGGGGAGCGGGCGGGTCATGGAACCGTTCTTCAAAGGGCATGCTAAATCCACCTTGGAGACACCATGCTGCCGCAACGATCCGGCATCCACGCCGGGGCTGTGGCGCTAGGAGACTCCATGGAAGAGTTCGCAATTGCTTTTGTCGCCGTCGCCATCCTTGCGCTTGCGGCGTTTGCCGTGGTCGTGCAGCCATCACTGAGCTTCTGGCAGAGCGACGAGAGCTGATCGCTTCGGCATTCCGCGACTGAGGCCGCAAGACATCCGGCCCAAGGAACAACTCCGCTGCCTCCTGGATTGTCCAGCAAACCAGGGAGTTGATCCATGATCCGCAAGTCCATTCTCATCGCCTTCACATGTGCTGCGCTTTCGACGGCGGCCTTTGCCCAAGGGGGCGGTGGAGGCGGCGGTGCGGGCGCGGGTGGCGGTGCCGGCGCAGGCGCCGCGGCGGGGACGGGCACCGGCGGTGCCGGATCTGCGGCGAGTTCAGGTGCCGGAATGGGCACGTCATCCAGCAGCGCCAATTCGGGGCCGTCGGCGCCTTCAGGAATGGGGACGCATGGCACCACCACCGGAGCCAACGTCAACACCAACAACAGCCTGAACAATCAGAATGCGCAGCCGCCGACCGCGAACGGCAAGACGCCGGCCGCGGCGCAAGCCGAACGGAACACGGGCGTCGGTCACGCGCCCAACGGGCTGCCGATCGGCAGTCCGGGAACCGGGACCAGCAATGAGGATCAGCGATAGTCTGGCTGTCGTCAAAGGCCCGCGCTGCGGGGGCCTTTCTCGCTGCACGTCAGGGAGCGATTGCCGTTCCGACCCGAACCGCCGACACGGCTCTTGCCGCAGGCAAAGCTAGGCCCGCGGCTCGCTCTCCTCCGCATCGCGGCTCCGGCGCGTGCGCAGATAGACGAGCGCGACGTTGATGGCCAGCCAGGCTGCCACGCCTGCAAGCAACCATGCCACGTTGAACGTTCCCTCTGATGCCCTTTTGGGTCGTATGTCCTGATAACAATTGGGGGCGCGGCTTATTCCCCGGGACGGCAGCGACGGCAGGGGAGCGGAGCTGCCGGCCGGCGTCGGACGTCGCGCATCCAGATTCAGGCGTCAATCGACCGGAATCGGCGCTACATTCTCCGCCCTATCTTGATCGAGACTTGCATCGCGGATCCCGGCTGCCATGACATCCGACCAACCATCGAACCGAACCAAACGGGTCCGCTGCTGCATCGTCGGCGGGGGACCAGCCGGCATGATGCTCGGCTATCTCCTGGGGCGGGCCGGCATCGAGGTCGTGGTGCTGGAGAAACACGCGGATTTCTTCCGCGACTTCCGGGGCGATACCGTGCATCCCTCGACGCTTCAAGTGATGGACGAGCTCGGCCTGATCGACGGCTTCCTGAAGCTGCCGCATCAGCGCCTGCAGAAGCTGGACGGCCTGTTCGGCGGTACGCCGGTGCGCATTGCCGATCTTTCCCGGCTCCACACCAAGTACCCCTTCATTGCCTTCATGCCGCAATGGGACTTCCTGAATTTCCTGCGCGAAGCCGGCGGGCGCTTTGCCTCGCTGGAAATGATGATGAATACCGAGGCGGTCGATCTGATCCGCCGCGGCGAGACCATCGCCGGCGTGCGGGCGACGACGCCCGACGGCATCGTCGACATCGAAGCCGATCTGACCATCGCCTGCGACGGCCGGCATTCGACGGTGCGCGAGCGCGCGGGCCTCGCGGTCGAGGAGATCGGCGCGCCGATGGACGTGCTGTGGTTTCGCGCCGGCCGCAAGGCCGACGAGACCGAGAACGTGTTCGCGCGCGTCGAGCCGGGCAAGATGATGATCACCTTCGACCGCGGCGATTACTGGCAATGCGCCTATGTCATCGCCAAGGGACAGTACGAGGCGGTGAAGGCGAGGGGACTGCAGGCTCTGCTCGACGACGTCGTCCGCATGGCGCCGATCCTCAAGGCCGGCATCGCCGACGTGAAGAGCTTCGACGACGTCAAGCTGCTGACGGTTGCGATCAATCGTCTGACGCGCTGGACGCGGCCGGGCCTGCTGTGCATCGGCGACGCCGCGCATGCGATGTCGCCGGTCGGCGGTGTCGGCGTCAATCTCGCCGTGCAGGACGCGGTCGCGACCGCCAATCTGCTGGCAGACAAGTTGCAGCAAGGCTGCCCGTCCGAGGACGAACTCGATGCCGTGCGCCGTCGCCGCGAGTTCCCGGTGAAAATGACGCAGTGGATGCAAAGGGTCGTGCAGAACAACATCATCAGCGGCGCTCTGTACGGCGGCGATCAGCCACTGAAGGTGCCGCTGATCGTACGGCTCATCACCGCGTTGCCGTGGCTCCAGGGCATTCCTGCGCGGCTGATTGGGCTCGGCGTGCGACCCGAGCACGTGCAGTCGAAAGTAGCTGCGAGATCGTAACGTCGCAATTTGGTAGGGATAACGCCGCGTTAAATCGCGCGTCCGGCGTTGCGCGTCGGCAACAGCGCCGACGCATCTGCACGTCGGTGCCGGCCGATGCGCCGCGTTAACTCTGTTGATTCCAATTTTAGTAACGTGCGTCTGTGACCGTGCGCCCATCAAAGGACACGGGGTGTACCATGCGTAACAAATTCATTGCCGCCTTCGCCTGCACGACCGCTCTGGTTTCGACGGGCGTGGCCTCCGCTGCCGATCTCGGCGCGCGTTACACGAAGGCGCCCGCTTATGTGGAGCCGCTGTTCAACTGGACCGGCTTCTATGTCGGTGGCCACATCGGCGGCGCATGGACCAACGAGCAGTTCATCAACAACGGGAATACGTCGACCTTCGGCGATCTCGGGCCGGGGCAGGGCTATCGTCAGCGCGGATCGGGCATCATGGGCGGTGCGCAGATCGGCTACAACTGGCAGGCCAACAACTACGTGTTCGGCATGGAGGGCACCATCTCCGGCCTCGACAACAAGGGCTCGTTCACGAACACCGCGTTCGGTGCCGGCGACGACGTGTTCTCCTGGCGCGCCAACGTGCTTGCGACCGTGGTCGGCCGCGCCGGCTTTGCCGTGCAGAACAACCTCTTCTACGTCAAGGGCGGCTATGCCGGCGTGAACAATCGTCTTTCGGTCAACGACACGGTCGGCCCGGCAACGGGATCGGGCGGACAGACGCACTGGGCCAACGGCTGGACCGTCGGCGCCGGCTGGGAATACGGCGTCACCCGCAACTGGATCGTCGGCCTCGAATACAACTACGCTGCCTTCGGCAGCCAGACCTATCAGCTCGGCGGCACCTCGGGTAACTACACCTTCGATGCCAAGCCGCGCGACATCCAGTGGGCCGTCGTGCGCGCGAGCTACAAGTTCGACGCACCGGTCATCGCCCGTTACTGAGCACGTCGACGACGCAACGCGACCAACGATCAAAAAAGCACTGCCAAACTTCGAGAGCCCCGGCTTCGTCCGGGGCTCTTTTTTGCGTCCGGGAAACGTCAGCCTGATGGACCTTTGCGTGATTCAAATGCCACTTTGTCCCAAATAGCGCACTAGAGCCCGCGAGGAGGGCAGATTGGGCCTCGCAACCCCAGAGGTGCGACGTATCATGCAGGCGGACAATTTCCATTTCTTGCAACTTTTTCTGGAGCAATACCGATGAAAAAGGCTTTGGTTTTCGCAGGAATGATGTCTCTTCTGGTCGGTGCGCCCGGCATCGCGGCGGCAGCCGACATGGCCGTCAAGGCCGCACCCATCGCGCCGCCGGTCGCGGTGTATAACTGGACCGGCTTCTACATCGGCGGGTTTGGCGGATATGGCTGGGGCAATCACGATCGCCTCAACGACGTCGGTTTTGCCAATAGCTATGACTCGCGCGGGCCCATCGCCGGCGGCCTCGCCGGCTATAACTGGCAGATCAGGAATTTCGTGCTCGGTGTCGAAGGCGATCTCGCCTGGGCGGACATCAAGGGCGACGACAATTTCGTGGGCGGCACTCGCGATGAGACCACGCTGCGCTGGGTCGGCACCATCCGCGGCCGCGCCGGCATTGCGTTCAACAAATGGTTGTTCTTTGCGACGGGCGGATGGGCCTATGGCGAGCAGCGTCACGTGAACACGAATCTCGGCGTCGGCGTCGATGCCTTCTCGTCGAACACCAGCGGTTGGACCGCAGGTGCCGGCGTGGAATACGCATTCGCTCCGAACTGGCTCGGCAAGGCCGAGTATCGCTACTACGATTTCGAGCGCTACTCCCGCGGCGGCGCGCCTCTGGCAACGCCCAACGGCAATATTCCCTACAGTGTCGCCAGCCAGTACCAGACTGTCACGGTCGGCATCAGCTACAAGTTCGGCGGCCCGGTGATGGCGAAGTACTGATCGCCTGCAAGAACAGCAAAAGCCCCGGCTGCGATGCCGGGGCTTTTTTACGTGCGCGTGCGCCTCAGGCCATCACCGAGAAACCGCCGTCGACGGGAATCGCGGTGCCCGTGACGAAGTTCGAGGCGGGCGATGCGAGGAATACCGCGATGCCGGCGAAGTCGTCGATGTCGCCCCAGCGTCCCGCAGGGGTGCGCGCCAGCACGCGCTCGTGCAGGCCGGAGACCTGCTTGCGCGCACCGCGGGTGAGGTCGGTGTCGATCCAGCCCGGCAGGATCGCGTTGACCTGGATGTTGTCGGGCGCCCAGGCGTTGGCGCAGGCGCGCGTATACTGCACGATGCCGCCCTTGCTCGCCGCGTAAGCGGTCGCGAAGCTCGCACCGAAGATCGACATCATCGAGCCGATGTTGATCACCTTGCCGTTGCCGGACGCCTTCAGCGCGGGATAGGCGAGCTTCGAGCACAGAAAGGCGCTGGTGAGATTGGTCTGGATCACCGTGTTCCACTCGTCGAGCTCGAGCTCGTGGGGCGGCTTGCGGATGCTCATGCCGGCATTGTTGATGAGGATGTCGATGCGGCCGAGATCCCTGACCACGCGGTCCACCATCGCGGCGATCGCCGCCTTGTCGGTGACGTCGGTGGTGATGGAGATCGCCTTCACGCCGCGCGCTTTGAGATCTTCGACGGCTGCCTTGGACTTCGCCTCGTTGCGTCCGACCACGGCGATGTCGGCGCCTGCGTCGGCGAGCCCGTGCGCCAGGCCGAGCCCGATGCCGCCATTGCCTCCTGTGACGATCGCGACCTTGCCGCGGAGATCGAACCGGTTGGATGTCATGTTTCTTCTTTCTGGTTTCTTCTATTGATTGCTTTGCCAGATCAGAACCAGCCCGAAGCCGGCCATGGCTGCGCCATAACCTGCCCATTGCAGCTGGTTGACCATGAAGCTCGACCGCGGCCAGGCGATGGTGCCCGTGCCCTGTCCGATCCAGAGCAGCCCGACGGCGAGGGCAAACAGGCCTGCCACAAGCAGAAATCTGCGCATGCGTTCCTCCCTGTCGGTCCGCTTCCGTCACGGTGCGGCGATGAAGGATCACCGCCGCCGCGAAAGCTTGGGCCCACACTAAAGCGTTTTCGAGCGATGTGGATACCGGTTCGCGTCAAGAAAGCGCGTCAAAACAAGAATCGAGGGGGAGCGATCAGGGATGCCGTTGGGCGATCGCAAAGGCAGCCTCGTCGAGGCAAGCGGCGCGTGACATTCACCGCCTTGCATCGACTGGCCCATAACGAAAAAGCCCCGGCGATGCCGGGGCTTTGACGTTTGATCGTGAGATCAGATCAGTACTTCGCGACGACCGGACCGGTCCAGTTGAAGCGGTAGACCAGCGAGGTCGAGATCGTCTGGTTCCAGCTGTTGGCGCGGATGTCGCGACCGACCAGCGCGTTGGTGCCGTCGACCAGCTCGTTCTGGGTCTTGGTGTTGTAGAAGGCCGAACGATACTCGGTCTTCATGAACCAGCCGGGCGAGGTGAGGCCGAAGATGTTCAGGCTGTTCTCGACGCCGCCACCGATGAACCAACCATTGCGGTTGTAGCTGTTCAGGTGGATGCCAGCCGGAGTGCCCACAACGTTCGTGAAGTTGGTCTGGCCGAAGTGAGCGCCGGTGTAGCCGCCGTTGACGTAGGAGAGAACGTTCGGGGCGACCAGCCAGCCGAGGCGCACGCCGGCGGCCCAGGAGGTTTCGAGCTTCTGGTTGCCGGTGAGGCCGCCGATCGGATCCTGAATGGTGGCGCGGATGCTGCCGAACTGACCGTCGGCGAACACGCCGGCGACCCAGGTGTTGTTGAACTGCCAGTCGTAGCCGGCGCCGACCGTGCCGAACCAACAGGAGCCACCCTGGCGCTGGTCGATGGTCAGCGCGGTATTGGTTCCCGTGGTCTGGACATGCTGGTCAGCGTTCGAGAGGCCACCGCCGCCACCGCCGAAGACGTAGAAACCGGTCCAGTTCGCGACGGGCGCCGCCATCGGGGCCTTCACGTAAGGACGGGCAGCGAGATCAGCCGCCGAGGCCGAACCGGTCATCGCGGCAACCGCGGTCAGAGCGAGCAAAACCTTTTTCATGTCAAAATCCCCAACCTTGGTCTGTCGTAACAGGCGCGAGCGCACTGAAGTTCGTGTCATCTGATGTCCCGGACTATAGACGTTTCCGTCCGAAATGCTGTTGCAGGGCAGGCACAGTCGCCGGAAAACGCGGCGCCGGGCGGATTTGGGGCGGTTTCCGGAAGAAGCAAAATTATCGTATAGATTCAATATATTAGGTGGAATTTCGACCCTGCGATTTTGGGTAACTTCTCGTTAGCAAATCCGGCTTTGTCCGAAACGGAGGCAGCGCTGCCTCCGCCTTGGCGCCCTGAGTCGTTGGCCGACTCGGCCCCCACGCGCCTGAGTCGGGACGGAAGGAGTCACCCGGCTGAACCCCCGCAGACGTAAAAAGGCCCCGGCGAACCACCGGGGCCTTGGCGTGACGCGTCAGAACGCTGTCTCAGACGTCCAGCAATTCCTCGCTGGCGAACTCGGCCTTGTCCGAGATGAAAGCAAAGCGCGCCTCCGCCTTCGTGCCCATCAGCCGTTCCACGGAATCGGCCGTGGTGTCGCGATCGTCGGGGAGCAGCACGACCTTGAGCAGCGTGCGCTTGGCTGGATCCATCGTGGTTTCCTTGAGCTGCGCCGGCATCATCTCGCCGAGGCCTTTGAAGCGGTTCACCTCGACCTTGGCGTTGGCATTGAACGCGCTTCGGATCAGCTCGTCCTTGTGCTTGTCGTCGCGCGCGTAGACCGACTTGGTGCCGTGGGTCAGCTTGTAGAGCGGAGGCACGGCGAGGAAGAGGTGGCCCTCGTCGATCAACCGCGGCATCTGCCGATAGAAGAAGGTGATCAGCAGCGAAGCGATGTGGGCGCCGTCGACGTCGGCGTCGGTCATGATGATGATGCGCTGATAGCGCAGATCCTCTTCACGATAGTGCAGCAGCTGGCCGCAGCCGATCGCCTGCACGAGGTCGGAGAGCTGGGCGTTGGCCGTCAGCTTGTCCTTGCCGGCGGAGGCGACGTTGAGAATCTTGCCGCGTAGCGGCAGCACCGCCTGCGTCTTGCGGTCGCGCGCCTGCTTGGCGCTGCCGCCTGCCGAGTCGCCCTCGACGATAAACAGCTCGGAGCCTTCGGTGCCGGCATCGGTGCAGTCGGCGAGCTTGCCGGGCAGGCGCAGCTTCTTGCCGGCAGTCTTGCGCGCCGTCTCTTTCTCCTGCCGCCGCCGCAGACGCTCCTCGGCGCGGTCGATCACGAAGTCGAGCAGCCGGTTGGCCATGTTCGGATTGCCCGACAGCCAATGGTCGAACGGATCCTTCATCGCCTGCTCGACGATGCGCTGCGCTTCGGCGGTGGCGAGGCGGTCCTTGGTCTGGCCCTGGAATTCGGGCTCGCGCACGAACACCGAGAGCATCACGGCTGCACCCACCATCACGTCTTCCGAGGTGATGGACGAGGCGCGCTTGCCCTGGCCGACGCGCTCGGCGTGATCCTTCAGGCCGCGGAGCAGCGCGCTGCGCAGGCCGGATTCGTGCGTGCCGCCATCGGGCGTCGGCACCGTGTTGGTGTAGGAGGACAGGAAGCCGTCGGCATCCGCGGTCCAGGCCACCGCCCATTCGCAGGCGCCATGCGCGCCGTTGCGGCCCGACTTGCCGGAGAAGATATCGGGATGCACCAGCGTGTCGGCGTGGATCGCCGCCGCCAGATAATCCTTGAGGCCGCCGGGGAAGTGGAAGGTCGCTTCCGCCGGGACATCCTCGACGCCCTTGAGCAGCTCGGGCGCGCAGTTCCAGCGGATCTCGACGCCGCCGAACAGATACGCCTTCGAGCGTGTCATCTTGAACAGGCGCTGCGGCTTGAACGCCGCCTTGGCGCCGAAGATGTCGGTGTCAGGCTTGAAGCGCACGCGCGTGCCGCGGCGGTTGTTGACCTTGCCGAGGTCCTCGAGCTTGCCCTTGGGATGGCCGCGCTCGAACGTCATGCGATGCAGCTTCTGGCCGCGCGCGACTTCGACTTCGAGACGTGAGGAGAGGGCATTCACCACGGAGATGCCGACGCCGTGCAGACCGCCCGAGGTCTCGTACACCTTGCTGTCGAACTTGCCGCCCGAGTGGAGCGTGCACATGATGACTTCGAGCGCCGACTTCTTCGGGAATTTCGGGTGCGGATCGATCGGAATGCCGCGTCCGTTGTCGGTGACGGTCAGGAACCCGTCCGTGCTCAGCTCGACACCGATGAAGGTCGCATGTCCCGCCAGCGCCTCGTCCATCGAGTTGTCGATGACTTCGGCGAACAGGTGATGCAGCGCCTTCTCGTCGGTGCCGCCGATATACATGCCCGGCCGGCGCCGTACCGGTTCCAGGCCCTCGAGGACCTCGATGTCGGCCGCGGTGTAATCGGCTTCTCCGCCACTGCCGCGCGGTGCTGCCTTGGCGGCGCGGGGCTTCGGCTCGTCGCCACCGAAAAAGTCGTCTTTTGCTTTGGGTTTCAACTGCTTGGACATATATCTTGATGCGTTTTGAGGGCCGCAGGAGCGGCGAATCGATTAGGCCGACTATGCCACTTCTGACCAGGAAAGGTTATCGCAGGGCGGTCCGGGCGGTGTGGTTGGGAGCCAATCCCGGCGATTTTACGCCGCAGGCCCAGTCATTCCCGGCAATTTGACGTCCTCGCCCGGCAGGTGCCGGGTTTTGTGACTTGATGTCACACAAGCCCTTGGCTTACCAGTCTTTTTCATCGAGCAGCACCTTGAGACGGGGCGGGAAGGCTATTTTTGATGGAGCAGTTTGCGCACGCCCTGGCCGATTTCGTGCGCGCTCACCAGGCCTGGGCCGCTCCGATCGTGTTCCTGCTCGCCTTCGGGGAGTCGCTCGCCTTCATCTCGCTGCTGGTCCCCGCCTGGGGCGCGCTGGTCGCGATCGGTGCGCTGATCGGGGTGAGCGGCATCAGCTTCTTTCCGGTCTGGATTGCCGGCGGCCTCGGCGCGGCGCTGGGGGACTGGGTCTCCTATTGGTTCGGCTATCGCTACAAGGAGAAGGTCGCCGAGATGTGGCCGCTCTCGCGCTATCCGGGACTCCTGCCCAGAGGCGAGGCTTTCGTTCGGAGCTGGGGCATCCCCAGCATCTTCATCGGCCGCTTCTTCGGTCCCTTGCGGGCCTCGGTGCCGCTCGCGGCCGGCATCTTCGAGATGCCCTATTGGAGCTTCCAGGCTGCCAATTTCATCTCGGCGCTGGTCTGGTCTGCCGTGCTCCTGCTGTTCGGAGACGTGCTCGCCAAGATCATGGAATGGATCTGGCGGGTGATCTGACGCTGCAAACCTTGACGAAAAACAGATCTGGCCTTATAGCCGCGCGCCATGATCAACGCCGCGACCATCCTGTTCGCCCGTCGCCGCCGCCGCTCTTTAGCGGTTTGGGCGGTCGATCGCGTTTGAGATCATCGTCTTTGCCGCTGGATCCGATCCGCGGCATTCTCTCTCCTGTCAGCGCGATCTGATCCGGCGGCCCCCCAAGGAGGCCCAGCAGGAGACCACGATGTACACGCCCCCATTTTTCAAGCAGGACCGCGCCGCGAGCCTGAAATTCGCGGACGAGCGCGGCTTCGGCACCATGTGTGCCTTTGACGGCAAGAAACCGGTCGCCTCGCCGCTGCCGTTCTATCTGACCTACGCGGCTGATGGCACGCCGCAGGCCGCCTTTCACGTCGCCCGTCACAATCCGCTGCTAAAGCTGGCGGGCAGCGATGCGTCCTGGCTGCTCACGGTCAACGGCCCCGATGCCTATGTGTCGCCGGACTGGTACGTCTCGCCGGATCAGGTTCCGACCTGGCTCTACCAGTCGGTGCATCTGAGCGGGCCGGTGCGGCTGTTGTCGGACGAGGAGCTGGCGGTGCAGATCGACACGCTTAGCGACAAGTTCGAGGGCTGGCTGCTGCCGAAGAAGCCGTGGACCTCGGGCAAGATGACCGCCGGCCGGCTCGAAGCCATGAAGAAGGGGATCGTGGGGCTGGTCATGACGGTTGAAGAGATCGAAGGCAGCTTCAAGCTCAACCAGCACAAATTCGACGCCGACTATATTGCGATCGCCAACGCGCTCGGTGCGCAGCCCGCGGCCGATGCCAAAGCGATTGCGCAGCTGATGCAGGACGTGAGGCCGGAAGCCTTCGCGGCCGAAACCAACAAGCTCGAAAGGAGCGTTCCATGAGCCTCGCTGACACCACCAAAGCCCCGACCACCAGCGCGGCCAGGAAGCCCGCCACCGTCTTCGTCGACGGCGGCTCCGGCACCACCGGGCTCGGCATCAACGAGCGGCTGAAGCTCCAGAACGACGTCGTCGTGAAGACGATTGCCGACGACAAGCGCAAGGATCCCGCCGCCAAGAAGGCGCTGATGGAGGAGGTGGATCTCGTCATCCTCTGCCTGCCCGACGATGCCGCCAAGGAGACGGTCGCGATGGTCGACAGCATGGGGGCATCGGGCCCGAAGGTGCTGGACGCTTCGACCGCGTACCGGGTCGCGCCCGACTGGGCTTACGGCTTTCCCGAGTTGACGGCTGACCAGGCCGGCAAGATCAAGGCCGCCAAGAAGGTTTCCAATCCCGGCTGCTATCCGACCGGCGCGATCGCGTTGCTGCGGCCGATCGTCGACGCCGGCCTGCTGCCATCAGATTATCCCGTCACCGTCAACGCGGTGAGCGGCTATTCCGGCGGCGGCAAGTCGATGATCGCAAGCTTTGAAGACGGCAGCGCGCCGTCCTTCGAGCTCTACGGCCTCGGCTTCGAGCACAAGCATCTGCCCGAGATGCAGCTCTATTCGAACCTGACGCGGCGGCCGATCTTCATTCCCTCTGTCGGCAACTACCGGCAGGGAATGCTGGTCTCGGTGCCCCTCCAGCTCGACACGCTGCCGGGCAAGCCTGGCGGTGCCGACCTTCAGGCCGCGCTGGCCAAGCGCTACGCCGGCTCGAAATACGTCAAGGCGATGCCGCTGCAGAACGAGGCCGCCAAAGCCGGCCGGCTCGAACCGGAGGCGCTCAACGAGACCAACATGCTCGAGCTCTACGTCTTCGCCAGCGACAAGCATCACCAGGCCGTGCTGGTCGCCCGGCTCGACAATCTCGGCAAGGGTGCCTCGGGCGCTGCCGTGCAGAACATGCGGTTGATGCTTGGGCTGGCAGAGACCTGACCGGTCCAGCGTTGAGGGGACGTATGATGACCAAGAAGAAGATCGGCATTCTCGGCGCCTCCGGCTACACCGGCGCCGACGCGGTGCGCCTGTTGGCGCGGCATCCGCATGCCGAGATCACCGCACTCACTGCCAATACCCACGCCGGTAAAGCCATGAGCGAGGTGTTTCCGCATTTCTTCATGCTGGACCTGCCCAAGCTCGTGGAATGGGAGAAGGTCGACTGGAGCACGCTCGATGCGGTGTTCTGCGGACTGCCGCACGGGACCACGCAGGACATCATCGCCGCGGTCCTCAAGGCAAATCCTGATATCAAGGTCCTCGACATGTCCGCCGATTTCAGGCTGCGGGACAAGAACACCTATGCGCAATGGTACGGCCATGAGCACCGGGCGCTCGAATTGCAGGGCGAGGCGGTCTATGGCCTCACCGAATTCTATCGCGAGAAGATCACCTCCGCGCGGCTGGTCGCCTGTCCCGGCTGCTATCCCACGGCGGCGCTGCTCGCGCTGGTCCCGCTTGCGAAGGCCAGACTGATCGACGTCGACGACATCGTCATCGACGCGAAATCGGGCCTCACCGGCGCCGGACGCGGGCTGAAACAGAACACGTTGTTCAGCGAGGCGGGCGAGGGGCTTTCGCCCTATTCGGTCGGTACCCACCGGCACGCGCCCGAGATCGAGCAGGAGATCGGCCTCGCCGCCGGCTCCGCGGTGACGGTGAACTTTACGCCGCACCTGATCCCGATGGCGCGCGGCGAACTCTGTACGTCCTACGTCAAACTCAATGGCGCGACGACGCCCGACGATTTGCGGGCCGCGCTCGAGAAGGCCTATGTCAACGAACCCTTCGTGCATGTTGCCAAGAAGGGCGTGCTGCCGCAGACGCAGAATGTCCGCGGGTCCAACTATGTGCAGATCGGCGTCGTCGCCGATCGCATCAAGAACCGGGCGATCGTCATTTCCACGCTCGACAATCTGGTGAAGGGCTCGGCCGGGCAGGCGATCCAGAACATGAACCTGATGTTCGGGCTGCCGGAGACGGCGGGGTTGGAGCAGATCGCGCTGTTCCCGTGAGGTGGGTGCGACAATGGACGAAGAGACGCTGCAATTCTACCGCGGCAACGCCGAGGCCTATGCCAGGCGCGAGATCACCTCGCGGCAGGCGCGGCTGACGGCGTTTCTTGACCGGCTCGCGCCAGGTGCTTCCATTCTCGAACTCGGATGCGGTGCCGGCGGCGATACCGCGGAAATACTTTCGCGCGGCTTTGCGGTTCGCCCGACCGACGGATCGCCTGAGATGGCCGAGGTCGCCTCGCGCCGTCTCGGCCGTCCGGTCGAGACCCTGCTGTTCGAGCAGCTCGACGCGACCGAGGCCTATGACGCCGTCTGGGCCAATGCGTGCCTGCTGCATGTGCCGAGACCCGAACTCGCCGGGGTTTTGGCGCGGATCTGGCGCGCGCTGAAGCCTGCCGGGCACTTCTACGCCAGCTACAAGGCCGGCGACGTCGATGGCCGCGACACGCTGAACCGCTATTACAATTATCCCTCGCCGGACTGGCTGCGGGCGACCTACTCCGAGGCGGGCCGCTGGAGCGGGGTGACGATCGATGCCGGCGAGGTCAAGGGCTTCGACGACAAGCAAGCATCGATGCTGTTCGTCGTCGCGCAGAAGAGCGGGTGAGCGCGGCGCGCGCTCACAGCACCTTGAAGATCGCCAGCGCCAGCACGGCCTGCGCTGCGAAGCCGACGCTGAAGGCGAGGGTTCGGAACACCGGGATGCCGAGCGCATAGACGATCAGATGCGCGACGCGCGACCAGAAATAGACGGCGCAGGCGAGCACGGTCCATTTCGTCGAATAGTCGATCGCATTCAGGATCAGCACCAGCGGCGCGAAGATGACGAGGTTCTCGACCGCGTTGTCGTGCGCGAACATCAGGCGGTTGGCCCATTCCGCCTGCGGCTTGTCGCCGCGCGAGGGATTGGCCATGGCGCCGGTCAGCCCGCGAATCTGGCAGCGGTTGATGACGTAGGGGATCCAGAGGATTCCGGTCAGGATCACCGTCAGTGTCAGCCAGAACAATTCGCGCGTCATAGTGCGGTCCCCTCTGTCGTCGCTGTGGTGAGCGGAAGTCTATACGAAAGCACGGACGATTCCGCTATGCGCGAACCCTGACATAGCTGCCGGGTGCATCCTCGATCGGGGGCAGGGCCTCGCTGCCGACGGTGCGCGCCGGGACCTGCTCCGGATCGAGCTCGCCCAGCCATTGCCGCCAGTCCGGCCACCACGAGCCCTTGTGCTCGACCGCGCCCTTCATCCATTGCGCGACGTTGACGTCCTTGATGTTGTCGTTGGTCCAGTACTGGTACTTGTTCGAGGCGGGCGGATTGACGACGCCGGCGATGTGGCCCGAGCCCGACAGCACATATTTCACCGGACCGCCGAAGAACTGCGAGCCGTAGAGCACCGATTCCGCCGGCGCGATGTGGTCCTCGCGGGTGGCGAGGTTGTAGACGGGCACCTTGACCTTGGAGAGGTCGAGCAGCGTGTTGTCGAGCACCATCGTGCCCGTCGACAGCCGGTTCTCCAGATAGCAATTGCGCAGATAATAGGAATGGTTCGACGCGGTCATGCGAGTCGCGTCGGAGTTCCAGTGCAGCAGGTCGAACGCGCTCGGCTGCTGGCCCTTCAGATAGTTGCTGACGACATAGGACCAGATCAGGTCGTTGGAGCGCAGCATGTTGAAGGCCATCGCCATCTTCGAGCCTTCGAGCACGCCGGCCGCCTTCATGTCCTGCTCGAGCGCTGCGATCTGGTCCTCGTCGACGAACACCAGCAGGTCACCCGCGTGGGTGAAGTCGACCTGCGCGGCGAAGAACGTCGCGGACGACACGCGCTGGCGGCGCTTCTCGGCGAGCCAGGCCAGCGTGGTCGCGAGCATGGTGCCGCCGACGCAATAGCCGGCGGTGTGCACCTTCATCTCGCCGGTGACCTTCTCGATCACGTCCATCGCCGTGAGCGGGCCTTCCTTCATGTAGTCTTCCCAGCTCTTGTTGCCGAGCCGCTTGTCGGGATTGACCCATGAGATCACGAACACGGTGATGCCCTGGTCGACGCACCACTTGATGTAGGATTTCTCCGGCTTGAGATCGAGGATGTAGAACTTGTTGATCCAGGGCGGCACGATCAGGAGCGGGGTGCGCAGCACCGTCTCCGTGGTCGGCGAATACTGGATCAGCTGCATCATCTCGTTCTGGTAGATCACCTTGCCCGGCGTCGTCGCCATGTTGACGCCGACGACGAGATTGTCCGGATTGGACTGGCGGATCTTCAGCATGCCCTTGCCGGCTGCGATGTCCTCGGCGAGCATCGTCAGGCCGCGCGCGAGGTTCTCCCCGCTGCTGGCCACGGTCTCGCGCAGCACCTCCGGATTGGTCAGCACGAAATTGGACGGCGACAGCGCGTTGGTGACCTGCTGCACGTAGAACTCGGCCTTGCGGCGGGTGTGCGGATCAAGCTCGGCGTCGCGCACCAAATCCTGCGCCCATTTGGTCGTGAGCAGATAGAGCTGCATCACGAAATCGAAGAACTGGTTGGACTTCCATTCCGGATCGGCAAAGCGCTTGTCGCGGGGCGAGGGCGCGATCGCGGGCGGAACATCCTGGCCGGCCATGCGGCGTGCCGCCGAGCCCCAGAGGTCGAGATAGTCCTTGGCAAGCTTGGTCTGGAGGTCGGAGGAGCGCGACGTGTCCGACAGCCAGTATTCGGCGACCGAGGTGAAGGTCTTGACCACTTCCGCAAGCTCGGCCGGCGGGCGATCCTGCACCTCGCCGCTCTCGCGCGGCTTGAGATAGGCGGCCAACGCCTTGCCTCCGCTCTCCATTGCCCGCGCGACATTCATCGCGAAGGCTTCCGCATCGAACTTGGTCTCGGGCTTGGGCGTGTCGGTCGTGGCCATACTCATGCGCAGAACAGTAACGACTCATTCCGTATTCGTCACCGCGAAGCTCGCATGTTTGGCGTTAAACCCGCTCCAAGATGTGCTGCACTGCGACAAAGCTTCTTGGTTTTGTCACAATCGCGGTGCAACCCTCATGCCGTGGGCCTTGGATGTTTTCTCGCTCGTACCATTTGTGGGCAGCAATGGTTTGAGCTTGGGCAGGTTGTCGGGTTAGTGTGCGACAGCTTGCATTGGGACGAGTAGGGGATTTCCCAAGTGTTGGCGTTTCGGGACCTGCAGAAGTCGCTGCTGATTTGTGGCGCGCTCTTGAGCGTGGCATTTGCGTTGGGCGGCTGTTCCAGTCAGCTCGCGGACATGACGCCCGCGGATGCGCAGGCCCATCCCAGGGAGCCCGGGAGCTATCTGCCGGTGCACGACCTGCCGCCGGATCGCGATCAAGCCGTCATCTCCCCGGAGCAGCGCGCCAAGATCGAGGCCGAGCTTGCCGCCGCGCGCGATCGTCAGGCCGTCGCCGCCAAAGAGGGCAAATGAGGCGGTGCAAGGTAATCGCTGGCGCCCCCGCCTTGCCGTGCTAAAAGACCTGGGTTCAGCCGAGAGTCAGGGCGAACGACTTCAGTCCTCGTTGTCGATGATTGCTCTAAGCATTTGATTTTGAGTAATTTTTGCGTCGAAACTGAGCCCCTTTCCGAACCGCCGTCCTGTCCCGTCGATTCTGTCCTGACCGGTTGCCCCGGAGCCCAGAGAGCCATGGAAGAATTTTACCGCATCCGCCGCCTTCCGCCTTACGTGTTCGAGCAGGTCAATCGGGCCAAGGCGGCCGCGCGGAATGCCGGCGCCGACATCATCGACCTCGGCATGGGCAACCCGGATCTGCCGGCGCCTGCGCATGTGCTGGAGAAGCTGAAGGAGACGCTGGGCAAGCCGCGCACGGACCGCTACTCGGCCTCCCGCGGTATTCCGGGCCTGCGCCGCGCCCAGGCCGCCTATTACGCCCGCCGCTTCGGCGTGAAGCTCAATCCGGACACCCAGGTCGTGGCGACGCTGGGGTCGAAGGAGGGCTTCGCCAACGTGGCGCAGGCGATCACGGCGCCCGGTGACGTCATCCTCTGTCCGAACCCGAGCTATCCGATTCACGCCTTCGGCTTTTTGATGGCGGGCGGCGTGATCCGTTCGGTGCCCTCGGAGCCGACGCCGCAGTTCTTCGAGGCGGTGGAGCGGGCGATCGTGCATTCGATCCCCAAGCCGCTCGCGCTCGTCGTCTGCTATCCCTCGAACCCGACCGCCTATGTCGCGAGCCTCGATTTCTACAAGGACCTCGTCGCGTTCGCGAAGAAGCACGAGATCCTGATCCTGTCCGATCTCGCCTATGCCGAGGTCTATTTCGACGAGAGCAACCCGCCGCCCTCGGTGCTGCAGGTGCCGGGTGCGATCGACGTCACGGTCGAGTTCACCTCGATGTCCAAGACCTATTCGATGGCCGGCTGGCGCATGGGCTTTGCGGTCGGCAATGAGCGCGTGATCGCCGCGCTCGCCCGCGTCAAATCATACCTCGATTACGGCGCCTTCACGCCGGTGCAGGTCGCGGCGACCGCCGCGCTGAACGGCCCGGACGATTGCATCAAGGAGATGCGCGACACCTACCGCAAGCGGCGCGACGCGCTGGTGGAATCGTTCGGCCGGGCGGGGTGGGAAATTCCGCCGCCGGAGGCCTCGATGTTCGCCTGGGTGCCGCTGCCGGAAGCCTTCCGCAGCGTCGGCAGCATGCAGTTCGCCACCCTGATGGTGGAGAAGTCAGGCGTTGCGGTCTCGCCCGGCGTCGGCTTCGGCGAGCATGGTGAAGGATATGTCCGCATCGCCATGGTGGAAAACGAGCAACGGATCAGGCAGGCCGCGCGCGGCGTGCGCCGCTTCCTTGAAAGCGGCATCGAAACGTTGCACAACGTCGTTCCGCTCGCCAATCGGCGTTAAGTTCTCTTCGGCAGGTTTTCTAAGACATCATGGTTGCACCCCTGAAAGTGGGCATAGCGGGGCTCGGCACCGTGGGCGCCGAAGTGATCCGTTTGATCGAAACGCAAGGCCGCGTGCTCGCGGCCCGCAGCGGCCGCGGCATTCGCGTCGTTGCCGTCACTGCGCGCTCGAAGGCCAAGAAGCGCGGCATCGATCTGCGCGGCGTCGAATGGGCCAAGGATCCGATGGCGCTGGCGACGCACCCCGGCATCGACTGCTTCGTCGAGCTGATGGGCGGCGCCGGTGATCCCGCGCTCTCGGCCGTCGAAGCCGCGCTCAACGCGGGTAAGTCGGTGGTCACCGCCAACAAGGCCTTGCTCGCCAAGCACGGCCTCAAGCTCGCCAAGGCGGCCGAAAACCACGGCGGGGCGCTGAATTTCGAGGCAGCCGTCGGCGCCGCGATCCCCGTCATCAAGACGTTGCGCGAGGGCCTTGCCGGCACCGGCATCAACCGCGTCTACGGCATCCTCAACGGCACCTGCAACTACATCCTGACCCGGATGGAGCAGGAGGGGCTGTCCTTTGCCGAATGCCTCAAGGACGCGCAGCGGCTCGGCTATGCCGAGGCCAACCCGTCCTTCGACGTCGACGGTCACGATACCGCGCAAAAGCTCGCGATCCTCGCCAGCCTCGCTTTCGGCACGAAAGTTGCTCAAAGCGCGGTGTATGTCGAAGGCATCTCATCCATCGCGCCGGAGGATCTGCGCGCCGCCGACGATCTCGGTTACCGGCTCAAGCTGCTCGGCGTTGCGGTTCGCACCGCCAAGGGCATCGAGCAGCGCGTGCATCCGACCATGGTGCCGAAATCCTCCTCGATTGCGCAGGTGATGGGTGTCACCAATGCGGTCACGATCGACGGCGAGGGCATTCCGCCGATCACGCTGGTCGGCCCAGGCGCGGGCGGCGCGGCCACCGCTTCCGCCGTGGTCGCCGACATCGCCGATGTCGCGCGCGGCATCCGTGCCAATCCCTTCGGCCGGCCGATTGCGCAACTGCGCGACACCAAGAAGGCGCCGATGGAGCGGCACGAAGGCGGCTACTACATCCGCCTCCTGGCCCGCGATTTCCCCGGCACTGCGGCCGCGATCGCGACCCGGCTGGCCGAGCAGAAGATTTCGATCGAGTCGATCGTGCAGCGCCATCCCAATGGCGGCGTTGCGCCCGCAAACGGCAAGGCGGTCCCCGTGCCCGTCATCCTGATCACCTACGCTACGCACGAAGACGCCGTGCGCCGTGCACTCGCCGCCGTGCAGAAGGACAAGGTGATCAGCGGACGGCCGCAGGTGATCCGGATCGAGAAGAACTGAGCGTGAAAGACACGAAGCGGTTCGAACGAACCGCCGATGTTGCGAGTTGATGCGGGCGGAGATTTCCGTCCAGAACCGTTTCGAAGGAGTTAGCCGATGTCGACCCATATTTCAGTCCCGCCGCAAGCCTTGCTCGAGCGCATCCTGACGCTGGAGATCGTGCGGGTGACGGAGCGGGCCGCGGTGTCGTCGGCGCGTCTGCGCGGCCACGGCAACGAGAAGGCGGCCGACCAGGCCGCCGTCGACGCCATGCGGCGCGAGCTCAACAAGCTGCCGATCCAGGGCACCATCGTGATCGGCGAGGGCGAGCGCGACGAGGCGCCGATGCTTTTCATCGGAGAGAAGGTCGGCGTGAACGCCGGCCCCGAAGTCGACATCGCCGTCGATCCGCTCGAAGGCACCACGCTGTGCGCCAAGAACATGCCGGGCTCGATCGCCACCATGGCGATGGCCGATGGCGGCACCTTGCTGCACGCCCCCGACGTCTACATGCAGAAGCTTGCGATCGGCCCCGGTTACGACAAAGGCGTCGTCGAGCTCGATGCGAGCCCAGCCGAAAACGTCCGCCGCCTCGCCAAGGCCAAGGGTGTCAAGCCCGATGGCATCACGGTTCTCGTGCTCGACCGTCCGCGCCACGCCGACATCATCTCGAGCGTGCGCTCGACCGGCGCCGCCGTGCGCCTGATCACCGACGGCGACGTCGCCGGCGTGATCCATTGCGCCGACCCCGATAACACCGGCGTCGACATGTATCTCGGCACCGGCGGCGCGCCGGAAGGCGTGCTCGCGGCCGTGGCGCTGCGCTGCATCGGCGGCCAGATGCAGTGCCGGCTGATCCTCGATTCCGGCGAGAAGATCGAGCGCGCCGCCAAGATGGGCGTCAACGATCCCAAGATGATCTACGGCATCGAGGACATGGCGCGCGGCGACTGCCTGTTCGCCGCCACCGGCGTCACCACGGGCTCGCTGCTCTCGGGTGTCAAATTCCGCAAGGACGGCGTCATCGAGACCGAGACGGTGGTGATGCGCTCGGTCACCGGCACCGTGCGCTACATCAAGGCCGAGCACCGCGAGCTCGCCAAGTTCCACCTGGACTGAGACTGCGGGCCCGCGCGCGATCGTTCGGCTACTCCGATCGGACGCGCGCCGCAGGCTTGATTTCGCGCTTGTCTGTTATGGGCTGCGGGGCGGCGCGGGCATGAACAGGAACACGTCGCAAAGGGTCAGGGCGAGCTTGACGGCCAGTTGAAGTTCGCCGACTTCAGCGGCCCAAGGTTGGAGAGCGGCCTTCGCGGACGCCATATCTCCATTCGCGAGCGCGCGGCGCGCGTTCGTCTCGGCCTCGGCATAGATGTCGGTTGCGATCATGCGGGACAGGGCCTGCGACACGCCTTCATCGAAACTCTCGAGGCGGACCTCGGATTGATAGTGATCCGGCCTCAGCCTGATCAGGTTCCGAACCTTTGCCGGATCGAAAAGCCCGACTTTGCCCAGCATGACCAGCAACGGATGATCGCGGGCGATGGTGGCGGGAATGATCGGGAAGGTTTTGACTCTCCCGGATCGATCATCAAAAGACGCGAACGAAATGACGGGCCCGATCTTGAAGCGGGAGTTGCGGTAAAACATCTCGACGCGATGATCAATTTCGAAGTCGGCTGCGAACACGGCGCCGCTCTTGGGCCAGTCGTCCAGGCCGTGGGCAATCAGGTTGGACGAAAGCTCGGCGACACGGGAGGTGACGGTGCGTTGATCGAGCCCATCCACCTCGAATTCGATCTCTCGTCCCGTGAACGCAGACAATCCGGTCGTGAAGGCTCCCAGGGTTTTGCCCGCAAGGTAGGGGACGATCTCCATCCACAATGCGAACGGTTGATCTGGATAGGGAGCGAAGGCGTTACGTGATTGGTCCAGCCACATCTCGGGCGAGCGGCTGACCTTCCCTCCCCAGACGACAGCTGCAACATCCGGCAATGCCGCGACTACGGCCCCGACAAACGCAGTCGTGAGCTGCGTATTCTCGGCATAATTCAGCGCCTTCGTTGCCTTATTGCTTTCGGCAGAGCCCATCGGCGCCACGATGAGGTGCGCACGATGCCGGCCAACGGCGTCGAAAGCTTCCGGCCAAAGCCAGGAAGCCCGCTGCCACAATTCCTGATCGTAAGGTATCGGCGCCGGCATCATGAGGATCGTCATGAGATGATCGCCGGCACGGATGAACATCGGATCGTCAGCACCGTTGCTGCGTGCGATCCCGCCGGGGCTCCACTGCAAGTGCGGATGACGAATGCGCAATGTCCGGATCAACGCATCCTCATCCGGGAGGCGGGCATGATCGAGCAGAACGTATGCGACAGCTAAGTCCGTCATGGCAGATGCATGCGCACGCTAGGCGAAAGTTTTGCCCGTCGCGACGAATGAGGTCTGGCGGACGAGCGCTATTGTTGCATGGAAAGGATCATGCTTTAAAGCCCTCGATCTCAGCCGGAGCCAACCGGGCGCAGGACAATCCGCGGAGCGAAACATGACGCCAGCATCCGATCTCTCCGCCGTCAAAGCCCTCGTCTTCGACGTGTTCGGCACCGTCGTGGACTGGCGCACCAGCCTCATCACCGACTTCATGTGGTGGAGCAGGCAGCGCGGCATCAGTGCCGACTGGACCGCTTTGGTCGACGGCTGGCGCGGCATGTACATGGCCTCGATGGACGACGTGCGCAAACATCCCGAGCGCGGCTATGTCATGCTCGACGATCTGCACCGCCGCTCGCTGGAGAAGCTGGTCGCGCAGTTCGCGATCAAAGGTCTCACTGACGCCGATCTCGATTATCTTACCAAGGGCTGGCACCGCCTCAACCCCTGGCCGGACAGCGTCGCCGGCCTGACGCGCCTCAAGACCAAATTCGTGATCTCGCCGCTCTCCAACGGCAATGTCGCGCTGCTCACCAACATGGCGAAGTTTGCAGGCTTGCCGTGGGATCTCATCATGTCGGCCGAGCTGTTCGAGCACTACAAGCCCGACCCCGAGACCTATCTCGGCGCGGCCAAGCTGCTTTGCCTCAAGCCGGAAGAGGTGATGATGGTCGCCGCCCACAACGGCGATCTCGCGGCTGCCCAGAAGAACGGGCTGAAGACCGCGTTCGTGGCGAGGCCGACCGAATACGGCCCGCTTCAGAAGGTCGACTTCGAGGCGACCGGCAAGTGGGACATCGTCGCCAAGGATTTTGGCGGGATCGCCGACAAGCTGGGGTGCTGACCTTCGCTCAGGCCGTACGCTGGGGCTCGCCTGCCTGATCGTCAGGCGCACAGAACGTCGCGATCGCCAGATCGATCCGCCGGTCGAGCACGCGGCGATTGAGCTTGAAGTCGGTGTCGGTCAGCAGCCTGAAATGGTCGTGGCCGAACACCATGCCAAACAGCATCTCGGCGATCAGGCGGAGCGGCACGCCTTCGAAACGAGGCTCCAGGCGAACGGCCTTGAGCAGCTCGATGATGTGATCGGTACCAGACTCCATGATGACCTCGGCGAACATGCGCCCGAGCGCAGGCGAGGCCTGGCGCTCTCCGATGATCAGGCGCTGCAGCGCGATCTCGCCCGGTGATAGCGCGACGTCGGCGGCCTCGCGCAGCATGGCGCGAAGCCGTGTTACCGGTGAACCTTCCAGGGGAGCGTCGGCGAAGTTCGCTTCGGGCAGGCTGCGCAGCAGCATGGCGCGGAAGAGCTCGGTCTTGCTCTCGAACAATTTGTAGAGCGTCTTCTTCGACATGCCGGCGGCACTGGCGATGTCGTCCATTGTGGTCGCGGCAAAGCCTTTGCTGGTGAAGGTGTCCTTTGCCGCCGCCAGCAATTGCGTCATGCGCTCGTCCGAGGCGGGAAGGCCGGCGGCCGGCTTGGTCCGCTCCGACGGTGGAGCAACGCGCCTTGGACTGCTGGATATTCTCGCCATGGAAACATCCGTCTCGAATTTGAGCTGCTTCACGACTGCTTGAACGCCGTTGCGCAGCCAGCCTAGCACTTGACTTCGAGGAAGGAAACTACCAAGTTTCCCAATGGAAACTGAATAGTTTCCAAATGTTTCCGTGCGCGGTTCCGCTTCAGGGATCGCAACCTGCCCATGGATCTCATCATGAATCCCCCGATCGTCCGCGCTGTCCCCCTGATTGCCCTGCTGCTTGCGGCATGCGGCGAGCAGAGCCCGCAAGCGGGACCGCCGCAGATGGTGCCGGAGGTCGGCATCATGACCCTGAAACCGCAGGAAGCGAAGATCTCGACGGTCCTGCCGGGCCGCGTCGTCGCCTATCAGGTTTCCGAGGTGCGGCCGCAGGTCACGGGCATTCTGCTCAAGCGCGATTTCGTCGAAGGCGCCGAAGTGAGGGAAGGTGATCTGCTCTACGAGATCGATCCGGTGCAGTACAAGGCGGGTCTGGCGAGCGCGGAGGCCGCGGTGCAGAGGTCGGAGGCAACACTCGTCAGCGTCAAGCTGAAGGCCGCGCGCAAGACCCAGCTCCTGCAAACCAACGCGGCCAGCCAGCAGGATGTCGACGACGCCGTTGCCGCCTACAAGCAGGGCGAGGCCGACCTGAAGGCCGCGGAGGCCAACCGCGACACCGCTGCGATATCGCTCGACCGGACCAAGGTCACCGCGTCGATCTCCGGGCGCATCGGCAAGTCGACCATCACGCCCGGCGCGCTGGTCACCGCGAGCCAGGCGACGGCGATGACGACGATCCAGCAGCTCGACCCCGTCTATGTCGATCTCGACCAGTCGACCTCGGAGATGGAGCGCCTGCGCAACCAGATCGCCAGTGGTCAGCTCAAGCGTCCGGCCGAAGGCGTGCAGGTCGAGCTCCTGATGGAGAGCGGCAAGACCTACGGCCACAAGGGCAAGTACGGCTTCACTGATGCCAGCGTCAACGAGAGCACCGGCTCGGTGTCCTCGCGCGCGGTCTTCGCCAATCCCGAGCGGGCGCTGCTGCCGGGCATGTATGTACGGGCCCGCGTCGTCGCCGGTGTCGATCCCGATGCGATCCTGGTGCCGCAGCGCGCCGTCTCGCGCAATCCGCTGGGACAGGCGGTGGCGATGTTCGTCGACAAGGACGGCAAGATCGAGCAGCGTACGCTGGAGCTCGGGGAGGATGTCGGCAGCAATTGGCTGGTTCGCGCCGGCGCCAAGGCCGGCGATCGCCTGGTTCTGGAGGGAACGCAGAAGGCGCGTCCTGGCGCGCCCGTCAAGACCGTCGAGGTCGCGGTCGATGCTGCAACCGGCCTCACCGTGAACCCGACACGGCAGGCCGATGCGCGGCCCGCGTCCACCACCACTGAACAATAAGTGCCATGTCCCACTTCTTCATCAAGCGGCCGATCTTTGCCTGGGTCATCGCCATCCTGATCATGCTGGGCGGCGTGCTCGCGATCATGCGGCTGCCGATCGCGCAATATCCGCAGATCGCCCCGACCGTGGTCACGATCACCGCGACCTATCCCGGCGCCAACGCCGAGACGGCCGAGAACTCGGTGACCAAGGTCATCGAGCAGAACATGACCGGGCTCGACTATCTCCAGTACATGTCGTCGTCGAGCACATCGACCGGCCAGGTGCAGATCTCGCTGACCTTCACCAACGAGGCCGACGCCGATATCGCCCAGGTGCAGGTGCAGAACAAGCTGCAGCTCGCGACCCCCTTGCTGCCGCAGGTCGTGCAGCAGCAGGGCATCAAGGTCGTGAAGTCCTCGGCGAGCTTCCTGATGGTGCTCGGCTTCGTCTCCGAGGACGGCAGGCTCGCCGCGAGCGACATCGCCGATTACGTGGCGTCGTCGGTCAACGACCCCATCAGCCGCGTCGCCGGCGTCGGCCAGGTGACGCTGTTCGGCGCCGAATACGCCATGCGGATCTGGCTCGATCCCGACAAGCTGGCGAAATACAATCTGATGCCCGGTGACGTGACCGCGGCGATCCAGACCCAGAATACCCAGGTCACGGCCGGTCAGCTCGGCGGCCTGCCGGCGGTCGGCGGCCAGCAGCTCAATGCCACCATCACCTCGCAGAGCCGCCTGCAGACGGTCGAGCAGTTCAAGGACATCATCCTGCGCACGGCGTCGTCGGGACAGGTGGTCCGCATCGGCGACGTCGCGCGCGTCGAGATCGGCTCGAAATCGTATGATTCCGCGGCGCGCTACAACGGCAAGCCCGCGGCGGGCATGGGCATCAGCCTTGCGACGGGCGCCAATGCGGTCGCGACCTCGGAAGCGGTGAAGGCGCGCGTGGCCCAGCTCAGTGCCACCATGCCGGAAGGGCTTCGCGTGGTGTACCCCTACGACACCACGCCCTTCGTCAAGCTGTCGATCGAGAAGGTGATCCACACCCTGTTCGAGGCGATCGCGCTCGTCTTCGTCGTGATGTTCGTGTTCCTGCAGAGCTGGCGCGCGACGCTGATTCCGACCATCGCGGTGCCTGTGGTGCTGCTCGGGACCTTCGGCGTGCTGTCGCTCGCGGGCTATTCCATCAACACGCTGACGATGTTCGCGATGGTGCTGGCGATCGGCCTGCTGGTCGACGACGCCATCGTCGTGGTCGAGAACGTCGAGCGCGTGATGGCCGAGGAAGACCTCGGCCCGCGCGAGGCGACCGAGAAGTCCATGCGCGAGATCACGGGCGCGCTGGTCGGAATCGGCGTCGTGCTCTCGGCCGTGTTCATTCCGATGGCCTTCTTCAACGGCTCGGTCGGCATCATCTATCGCCAGTTCGCGCTCACCATCGTCACGGCGATGCTGCTGTCCGTGCTGGTGGCGCTGGTGCTGACGCCGGCGCTGTGCGTGACGATCCTGAAGCCGGCGAAGCACCATGGCAGCCAGCGCGGCGTGTTCGGCCTGTTCAACCGCGGCTTCGACCGCATGGCGGACGGCTACCAGCGAAGCGCGGGCGGGGTGATCAAGCGCAGCGCCGGGATGTTGCTGGCCTTCGCGGCGATCGTCGCCGGCATGGTCTTCCTGTTCCAGCGGCTGCCCAGCTCGTTCCTGCCCGAGGAGGACCAGGGCACGATCATGACTTTGATCCAGCTTCCGGTCGGCGCGACCTCGACGCGCACGCTCGACGTCATCAAGCAGGTCGAGCACCAATATCTCGACAACGAGAAGGATGCGGTCGAAGGCGTGTTCGCGGTCAGCGGCTTCAGCTTCGCGGGGCAGGGGCAGAATGTCGGCCTTGCCTTCGTCAGCCTGAAGCCGTTCGACGAGCGCAAGAGTCCTGCGGCCTCCGCACAGGCTGTCGCCGGCCGCGCCATGGGTGCGTTCACAAAGATCCGCGACGCCATGGTGTTCGCCGTGCTGCCGCCCTCCATTCCAGGTTTTGGCAACGCCGGCGGCTTCGACCTCTACCTCCAGGACACCGGCGGCAACGGCCACGAGGCGCTGATCGAGGCCCGCAACCAGCTGCTCGGCCAGCTCGCGGCCGACAAGCGCGTCGCGCAGGCGCGGCCGAACGGCCAGGACGACACGCCGCAATTCAATCTCGACGTGGACCAGGCCAAGGCCACCGCGCTCGGGGTCAATCTCAGCGACCTCAACACCACGCTGTCGGCGGCGTGGGGCGGTGCCTATGTCAACGACTTCATCGATCGCGGCCGCGTCAAGCAGGTCTATGTGCAGAGCGATGCGCCGTTCCGCATGGATACCAGCGACATCGGCCGCTGGTATGTCCGCAACGCTTCGGGCTCGATGGTGCCGTTCTCGGCGGTTGCCACCGACCGCTGGAGTTTTGGCTCGCCGCGGCTGGAGCGCTACAACGGCGTGGCCGCGGTCGAGCTGCAGGGCCAGGCCGCGCCCGGCACCAGCTCGGGTGTCGCCATGCAGGCGGTGGAGCAGCAGATGGCCAGGCTTCCCAAGGGCTACGGCCACGAATGGACCGGCCTGTCGTTCCAGGAACGGCTGACCGGCAGCCAGACGCTGTACCTCTATTCGATCTCGCTGCTGATCGTCTTCCTCAGCCTCGCCGCGTTGTACGAGAGCTGGTCGGTGCCGTTCGCGGTGATGCTGACGGTGCCGATCGGCGTGCTCGGCGCGCTGCTCGCGGCGACCTTGTTCAGCCAGGCCAACGACGTCTATTTCCAGGTCGGTTTGCTCACGACGATCGGTCTCGCCTCGAAGAACGCGATCCTGATCGTTGAATTCGCGCTGGACCAGATCGCCTCCGGCCGCAGCCTCGTCGAGGCGACGCTGCATGCGGCGCGCCAGCGCCTGCGCCCGATCCTGATGACTTCGCTCGCCTTCATCCTCGGCGTGCTGCCGCTCGCGGTTGCGACGGGGGCTGGCTCGGCCAGCCAGAACGCGGTCGGCATCGGGGTTGCCGGCGGCATGATCGCGGCCACCGTGCTCGGCATCTTCTTCGTGCCCGCATTGTTCGTGCTGGTGAGGCGGATGTTTCCGGGCAGGCAGAGGGATGCAGCCGTGAGCAATTCGACTTCCGCCGCCGAGCCGGCGGAATAGGCCAGCTTGGTTTGACATCCCCAAGGCGAACGTCTTTCATATCGAAAAGATCGATATGAGGGGCGCCCCGTGGATACCGAGCTTGCGCGGACATTTCTGACGGTGGTGGCGACCGGCAATTTCATCTCGGCCGCCGAGCAGCTTCACGTCAGCCAGTCCACGGTCAGCACGCGGATCCACTCCCTCGAAGAGCTGCTCGGTTGCACCCTGTTCGTTCGCAACAAGGCGGGCGCGGCACTGACGGCGGCGGGGCGCCAGTTTCAACGGCACGCCGCGACGCTGGTGCGCACCGTCGAGCAGGCCCGGCACGACGTCGGTCTGCCCAAGGGTTTTAGCGGTGGGCTGGTGGTCGGCGGGCGCATCGGCCTCTGGGAGGAATTCTTGCTGCAGTGGGTCCCCCGCATGCAGGAGGCCAATCCGCAGATCTCGATCCGCGCCGAGAGCGCGCTCGAGCCGGAGTTGATGCAGGGGCTGGTCGAGGGACGCATCGACATCGGCGTGATGTACACGCCGCAAAGCCGACCGGGCCTCAAGGTCGAGCTGCTGTTCGAGGAGCAGCTCGTGCTGGTCTCGACCAATCCGAAGAGCGGGCCGGAGCCGCAGGACGGCTACGTCTATGTCGACTGGGGCCCGGAGTTCTACGCCCGCCACGGCGCCGTCTTCCCGAATTTCGCCGGCCCCGCGCTGACGGCGAATATCGGCTGGCTCGGGCTGCAACATGTCCTGGCGAACGGCGGTGCCGGCTATTTCGCGCAGCGGATCGTCGAGCCGCTGCTGAAAGCGCGCCGGCTGCATCTCGTCGGCGGCGCGCCGAAATTCTCCATGCCGGCCTATGTCGTCTACTCGGCCGATCAGCCCGAGGAGCACATCGAGAGCGCGATCGCGATCATGCGTGACCTCGCCGCCGAACAGGCCCGCCGCGTTCCGGAAGCGCCGGCACGCGGCGTGCGCAGGCGTCGCTGAAGGCCGGTTTATGCCCCGCAGGGATTGTTGCTCGCCGCGGTTGCGGCCGCGATGTCGCTGGCGCGATGCACCGGCGTGATCGTCGCCATCGTCACTGACAGCCGATAGGCGATCCAGCGGAGCAGCAGTTGGGAGAATGACTCGTCGCTCTGTGATGTCGTGGTCATGGTCGCTCCTGGTGTGCGTGAGGTGTCTGCCGGACACGGCCGTTTGCGACCAGCCGGCGCTACCACGCTGCTTACGCTACGCAGGAGAATGATTTTGACAAACGAATAATATCAACGGTTACTATCGACTTTATGGATATTAGGAAGAGCAGAAATATCGGTGCGCCGTGCGGAGATGATCCGGGCGCCATGCGCCGCCCGGACCATGCGCGAAAGACCTATAGCGTCATCTGCATCGGCTGGGGATAGTAGTGGAAGCCGTCGCCGGCCTTGGCGACGTGGCCGTAGCCCGGCCAGGCGAAGTGATACGACATCACGGGGATCTTGTTCGCCGCGAGCATCGTGAGCAATTTCACCCGCGACTCCGCCGCCTGCTTGGGATCGGTGTCGTAGGAGAACTCCATGCGCGGCCGCTCCAGCAGCAGCACCGAATGGTGCGAGAGGTCGCCGAGGAAGGCGAAGGACTTGCCGGCCGACGACACCATGAAAATCGTGTGGCCGACGGTGTGACCGGGCGCCGAGATCGCCTGCACGCCGGGCAGGAATTCCTCACCGTCCTTGAAGAACTTGATGCGGTCACGGACCGGCAGCAGGTTCTTGCGGGCGTGAACGACGAAGTCCTTGGCGGGGCTGCCGAGCTTGCCTTCGTCGGTCCAGAAATCGAAATCGGTCTGGGAGATGTAGATCTGCGCATTCGGGAACAGCGGCTTGTCGTTGGCATCCACGATGCCGCCGATGTGGTCGATATGGGCATGCGAGCAGACCACGGCGTCGATGTCCTCCGGCTTGATGCCGGCCTCCATCATGCTCTTCTGCTGCCGTCCGGTGCTGGCGCCGAACATCTTCGATGTGCCCATGCCGGTGTCGAACAGGATCAGCTTGTCGCCGGTGTTCACGATCGGCGAATTCTGCTCGAGCACGACGTTGTCCGGCGACAGGAAATTGTCCGCCAGCATCTTCTTCACCTCTTCCTTGGGAACGCCGGTGAAGGTCCCGGAGGGATCGCCGAGCGGCAGCGGCCCGTCGGACACGACGGTCACCTCGGCATCGCCGAGCACGAAGCGGTGCCAATACGGCGTCTGGGTGCCGAGCTTGGGTGCCCGTGCCAATGCGCTGCTGCCGAGCATCGCGCTGGCACCAAGGCCTGCTCCAAGGCTAACTCCAAGGCTTGCGCCAAGTGCGAGTAGGGATCGACGTGAGACATCGATTGTCATGCGTTTCCTCCGCTTTTGTCTTTTATCTTGCGCGATTGTTCGCGCGTTGGGGCCGGCCTGAACGGCCATGCGGCCGCAAGTCGGCAGAGAAGTATGCTGCGCCGGTCGCGACAAGCTAGCAAGTGGAATTAGTGCGCAGATTCACGCGGAGCGAGAACCTCTTGCGGAGCGGGAAGGCCACGTGTGGATGCGCTCCGCCCGAGGCAGGACGACACGAATTGCGTCTTACGCAATTCTCAGCGCGAGGTCGTTTGCTTCCGTCTCGGCAAAGCCCGCCTGCAACACCTCTTCGCGCTTGTGGCGCAGATGCGCGCGCAGAATGTGGGAGAGCCCGGCGCCGTCGCGCCTCTGGAGCGCATTGAGGATGGCTTCGTGCTCCTTCACGGCGAGCGCCCAGCGCTGCGGTGTCATCGGCGTGACATAACGCGCGCGGCGGATGCGCGCCGTCACGGATGTGTAAAGCCCTGTGAGCGCGGGGTTTCCGGCCGCGTTGACGATGGCTTCGTGGATGGCGCGGTTGCCGCGATAGTACTGGATCAGATCGCCCTCGCGATAATGCTGCACCATGGCCGCATGCGCCGCGGCGATCGCGGCGATCTCGGCGTCGGTGATGCGCTCGCAGGCGAGCTCGCCGGCGAGGGCCTCGAGACCCTGGCAGACCTCGAACAGGTCGCGCATGTCCTTGTCGGTCAGCTTCGCTGCGCGCGAGCCGCGATGCGGCAGCAGCTGCACGAGGCCTTCGGCGGCCAGCACCTTGAGGGCCTCGCGCAACGGCGTGCGCGAGATCTTGAGCCGCTCGCACAGCTCGCGCTCGGGAATCCGGGCGCCCGGCGGGATCTCGCCGTCGAGCAGGATGGTGCGGATACGTCCGACGACCTCCTCATGCAGCATGGGACCGGCACTCCAATTTGAATGCAAAACGTGGACATTGGTTTGAAATCTGGAAGTTCCAGCTTGCTAATCTCAAATTTTGCATTCAAAAATGTAAAAAACAAGAGGGCATGAGGAAATGGACCTGGCGGCGGAGGCGGACGACCTCGTTTTTGAATGCAATGACGGTATCGGGCGCGTCACCTTCAACCGCCCGCAGGCGCGTAACGCCTTCACCTTCGCCATGTACGAGCGGCTCGCCGCGATCTGCGAGGAAGCCAACCGCGACCATGCGATCAAGGTGCTGGTGCTGCGGGGGGCCGGCGACAAGGCCTTCGCCGCGGGCACCGACATCAATCAGTTCCGCGAATTCGGCACGCCCCAGGACGCGATCGACTACGAGAACCGCATCGATCGGGTCCTGACCACGCTCGAACAATGCCGGGTGCCGACGATCGCTGCGATCAACGGTTTCTGCACCGGCGGCGGGGCGGGAATTGCCGCAGCCTGCGACCTGCGCATCGGCACCAGAAGCGCGAAGATCGGTTTTCCCATCGCCCGAACGCTCGGCAATTGCCTGTCGATGTCCAATGTCAGCCGTCTCATCGCGCTCATTGGTGCCGCGCGCGTCAAGGACCTGATTTTTACAGCGCGTCTCGTTGACGCCGCGGAGGCCGCCAGCGTCGGATTGCTCGGGGAAGTTGTCGAGGATCTCGCCGCGCTGGACCAGCGGGCTGACGAGGTCGCCCGGCTCCTCGCCAGTCACGCGCCGCTGACGCTGAATGCGACCAAGCAGGCGGTCGCCCGCCTGCAGAAGCGGCTGACGAGGGACGAGGGCGAAGACCTCATCCTGATGTGCTACACGAGCCAGGACTTTCGCGAAGGGCTCGATGCTTTCCTCAACAAGCGCGCGCCGAAATGGCGCGGCCAATAGGACGCCCCCGATGCAAAGCTCGCAAATCAGCTCTCGCCGTTCGGGACCGCTCGCCGGCCTCAAGGTCGTCGACCTCACCCATGTCATGGCCGGGCCGACCTGCACCCTGATGCTCGCCGACATGGGGGCCGACGTCATCAAGATCGAGAAATCGCCGAACGGCGACGACACCCGTCATTCGGTACCCCCCAAGATCGGCGATGAGGCGGCGTCCTTCCTGATGATGAACCGCAACAAGCGCGGCATCGTGCTGGACCTCAAGACCGCGGGCGGCAAGCAGGTGCTGCGGCGCCTGATCGCGGACGCGGACGTGCTGGTCGAGAACTTCGCGCCGGGTGCGATGGAGCGCCTGGGCTTCGGTTACGAGGAGCTGCACAAGCAGTTCCCGAGTTTGATCTATTGCTCGCTATCGGGCTTCGGCCGCACCGGCCCCTACAAGCATCGCCGCGGCTTCGACCTCGTCGCGCAGGCAATGAGCGGCATCATGAGCTTCACCGGCGAACGCCCGGACGGCCCGCCCGTGAAATGCGGCCCGCCGCTGTCGGACATCACCGCCGGCCTGCTCGCGAGCATGGGCATTCTCGCGGCCTACACGCACCGCCTCAAGACCGGGGAAGGGCAGTGGGTCGAGACCTCGCTCTACGAGGCTGCGCTGGTGCAGACCTATTGGCAGTCGACCATCGCGCTTGCCGCGGGCACCGCGCCGCGCGCGATGGGCTCGGCCCATCCGCTCAACGCGCCGTACCAGGCCTTCGAGGCCTCGGACGGCTGGCTCGTGGTCGGCGGCGCCAACAAGAAACACTGGCTCTTGATGCTCGAGGCGCTCGGGGCGAGCGAGCTCGCCACTGACCCGCGCTTCGTCAACGGCTCCGACCGCATGGCGAACCTGAAGGAGCTGGAAGCCGTCCTGAGCGAGCGCTTCCGCACCAAGTCGCGGGCGCATTGGCTGGCGGCGCTGGACGAGAAGGGTGTGCCCTGCGGTCCCGTGCACGACATGCTGGAGGCCCTGAGCGATCCTCAGACGCTGGCGCGCGAGATGGTCGTCGAGGTCGAGCACTCCACGCTCGGTCCGGTGAAGACGATCGGGCTGCCCGTCAAGTTTTCGGAGACCCCAGGCAAAGTGGCGTCGGGGGCGCCGGTCTACGGTCAGCACACCAGGGAGGTGCTGGCGGAGTACGGGTTCGATCAGACGCAGATCGAAGCACTCGAAAAGGAAGGTGCAATCGTTTCGGCTCTGGAAAGACGCGAGGAACGCGTCGCCTGAGCGGACGTCGATACGACAAGAACAACGACAAAATACAGAAATCAGCTGGAGGAAATCATGGGTCGGACGTCGATATTCTCACTCTCCGCAGCCGTAACCGTGCTCGCCGGCACCATGCCGGCGCTCGCCGCCTGGCAACCGCAAAAGCCGATCGAGTTCGTGGCGACGGCAGGGCCGGGCGGTGGCACCGACAATCTCGCGCGCGCGGTGCAGAACATCATCACCAAGCACAAGCTGACGGAGCAGCCGATCGTCGTCGTCAACAAGGGCGGCGGCAGCGGCGCGGAAGGCTACGTCTACGGCAAGGCGTCCGCCGGTGATCCCTACAAGGTGATCTTCGGCACCTCGAACGCCTGGCAGCAGCCGCTGGTCTCCAAGGTCGCCTTCAACTACACCGATCTCACGCCCGTAGCGGCGATGGCCCAGGACGAGTTCCTGCTCTGGGTCAAGCAGGATGCGCCCTACAAGAATGCGGGCGACTATCTGAAGGCGGCCGCATCGGGCGAATTCAAGATGGGCGGCGCGCAGTCCAAGGACACCGACGAGGTCCTGACCCGCATGATCGAGAAGGTCGGCAAGGTCAAGCTGACCTACATCCCCTTCAAGAGCGGCGCCGAGACCGCCGTGCAGCTCGCCGGCGGGCATCTCGACTCCCACGTCAACAATCCCAGCGAAAGCCTCGGCCAATGGCGCGGCGGCACGCAGCGCCCGCTCTGCGTGTTCAGTCCCAAGCGGTTGCCGCAAGGGGCCAAGGTCACGGCGAGCGAAGGTTGGGGCGACGTCCCGACCTGCGTCGAGCAGGGCCTCGACATCAAGCAATATGAGCAGCCGCGTACGGTGTGGCTGCCCGGCAAGGTCACCCCGGACCAGGCCGCGTTCTATGTCGACCTCATGAAGAAGGTGCAGGCAACGCCCGAGTGGAAGGACTACATCGAGAAGACCTCGCAGGTGGACACCTTCCTGACCGGCGCCGAGTTCGACAAGTTCATCAAGGAGGACCTCGAACACGTCAAGCAGGTCGCCGGCGAGCAGGGCTGGCTGGTCAAGTGAGGCGGGTTGTTGCAACAGCTTTGATGGGAGCATGGTGTACCCGCTCACTCAACTGTCGTCCCTGCGTTCGCAGGGACGACACCGAGTGACCGGGAAGGATGCGTGGCCACAGCCGGCAATTGTCCGATGTCCGACGCCAAAGCGGAACCCCCGATGATCTCACGCCGCACGCTTGAACTTGCGACCGCAATCCTCACCGGCGGCTTTGGTGTCGCCGTGGTGGTCCAGAGCCTCGACAACGGCATCGGCTGGTCGAGTGCGGGCGTCGACGCCGGGACGTTTCCGTTCCTGACTGGCATCATCATCGTAGTCGGAAGCCTGTACAATCTCGTGCGCGGCGTGCTGCCGGTTGCGACACTGGCAAACGTCCCCATCGCGATCACGCCGATCGAGCTGCGCCGGCTCGCCGGTCTGTTCGTTCCCGCCGCAATCTTCGTCGCCGCGATCCCACTCGCCGGGATGTACGTCGCCTCGGCGCTCTACGTCTTTGCGGTGCTGGCGATTCCGCGGCACCAATCCGTGCCGCGCGCGCTGACCATGGCGGGGGCAACGGCATTTGCGCTGTATGTCGTGTTCGAGCGCGCGTTCCAGGTCAGCCTGCCGCATGGCGCGCTCGCTGCGGCCCTTGGCTTTTGACGGAGAGGCCGATGGACAACCTCGCAGAGCTCCTGCACGGCTTCACCATCGCTGTCACCGTGCCGCATCTCGCCCTGATGGTCGTCGGCGTGCTGCTCGGCATTCTCGTCGGCGTGCTGCCGGGGCTGGGCGCCCCAAACGGGGTGTCGCTGCTGCTGCCGCTGACCTTCGGCATGCAGCCGGTGTCGGCGATCATCCTGCTCTCCAGCATGTATTGGGGCGCGCTGTTCGGCGGTTCCGTCACCTCCATCCTGTTCAACATCCCCGGCGAGCCCTCGTCCGTCGCAACCACCTTCGACGGCTATCCCATGGCGCGAGACGGCCGGCCGACCACGGCGCTGGCCACTGCCTTCGGCTCGGCGGCGATCGGCGCGCTGGTCGGCGTCATCCTGATCACCTTCCTTGCGTCCTGGGTGGCAGAGGTCGCGCTCGCCTTTGGGCCGGCGGAGTATTTCGCGGTTTATTTCCTGGCCTTCGCCAGCTTCGTCGGCATGGGCGGCGCGGCCCCGATCAAGACCGTCGTGGCGCTCGCGATCGGCTTCGCCATTGCCGCGATCGGCATCGACACGGTCTCCGGCAGCGTTCGTCTCACCATGGGCGTCGACGAGCTCGTCAAGGGCGTCAGCTTCGTCGTCGCCGTGATGGGCCTGTTCGGCATCGGCGAACTATTGGTCGCCGTCGAGGAAGAATTTCATGCCCGCGCGGTCTCCTCCAAGATCGATTGGGCCGAGGTCTTCCGCGCCGTCGGCCGCCTGCCGCGGCATGGCGTGGCGCTGCTGCGGAGCGCTGCCATCGGCTGCTGGATGGGGATCACGCCGGGCGGGCCGACCGCGGCCTCCTTCATGAGCTACGGCATCGCGCGTCGCTTCTCGCGCCGCGGCCGCTATTTCGGCACCGGCGAGGTCGAAGGCATCATCTCGCCGGAGACCGCCGATCATGCCGCCGGCACCAGCGCGCTGCTGCCGATGCTCTCGCTCGGGATTCCCGGCTCGGCGACCGCAGCCGTCATGATGGGCGGGTTGATGATTTGGGGCCTCAATCCCGGGCCGATGCTGTTCGTGGACCAGAAGGATTTCGTCTGGGGCCTGATTGCCTCGATGTATGTCGGCAACATCGTCGCCGTCGCCCTGGTGCTGCTGACCGTCCCGGTCTTTGCCGCGTTGATGCGGATTCCCTTCGTGGTGATCGCGCCGCTGATCGTGATCATCTGCGTCGTCGGCGCCTATTCCGTCTCGAACTCCTATCTCGACGTGGTCATGATGCTCGGCTTCGGCGTCGTCGGCTATCTCTTCAAGAAGCTGTTCTATCCGCTGGCGCCGCTCGTGCTCGCCATCGTCATCGGCGACAAGGCCGAGGACGCGTTCCGGCAGTCGATGCTGATGTCCAGGGGATCCCTCGGCATCTTCTTCGCCAACAAGCTGGTGACCTGCCTGATCGTGGCCGGCATCGCGCTCTTGCTGCTGCCGCTCGTGTTGCAGCTCGCGCGCCTCTGGCGCAAGCCCGCATCCGCCGCGGCCGAGACGACGGCCCAGGAGAAGGTGATCATATGACCGCAAAGCCGCTCATTGCGTTGGCGATGGGAGATCCCGCCGGCATCAGCCCGGAGCTGACGGCGAAGCTCGTGGTGCAGGATGATATCCGTGCGAGCTGCCGGCTCGTCGTCATCGGCGACCGCCGCGTCTTCGACGAAGGCGCGCGTATTGCCGGCGTCAAGCCGGAGCTGACCACGATGGAGCAGGGGGCCGACCATCGCGCGGCACAGGGCGATACGTTGTTTGTCGATCTCCGCCACCTCGATCCCGGAGAGGTCGAGCCGAAGACCGCCACCCTTGCCGGCGGGAAGTTTGCCCTGGCCAATTACAGGCACGCGCTCGAGCTTGGCCGCGACGGACGGGCCGATGCGGTGTGCTTCACCCCCTTCAACAAGCAGGCCATGCGGCTCGCCCGCGCCGAGTACGACGACGAGATCGCATTCTCCGCGGAGGTGGTCGGCCTCAAGACTCCGGCGAGCGAATTCAATGTGCTGGACCGGCTCTGGAATGCACGCGTCACTTCGCACATCCCGCTCAGGGATGTGGCCGAACGACTGTCCGGCGAACGCATCCGGCGTGCACTTGAGCTGACCGATGTCTGCATGCGCAAGGCCGGCTTCGCGCGGCCGCGTATTGCCGTTGCCGGTCTCAATCCGCATGCCGGCGACGGCGGCAATTTCGGCCGCGAGGAGATCGACGTCATCGCGCCGGTGGTCGCGGCCGGTCAGCGAAAAGGCATCGCCGCGGAGGGACCGTTCCCCGCCGATACCGTATTTCTGCGCGCAAAGAGCGGCGCCTTCGATGCGGTGCTGACGATGTATCACGACCAGGGGCAGATCGCGATGAAGCTGATGGGCTTCGATCGCGGCGTGACGTTGCTCGGCGGCTTCCCGTTCCCGATCTGCACGCCCGCGCACGGCACCGCCTACGACATCGCAGGCCAAGGCATCGCCTCGATCGGCGCAAGCCGGGCCGCGGTATTGCTGGCGGCAGAGATGGCCGCGGCCGGAAAGCGACTTCGGTGAACGCTACTTCGCGATCGGCGTCGTCAGCTCCTTGTCCGTCGTGTCCACCACGAAGACGGCAAGCAGCTTTGCAGGCTCGGTATCGCTGGCATTGGCACTGACGGCGTGGCGGTCACCGGGCCTTTCAGAGAAGTTCTCTCCCTTGTGAAAGACTTTTGCCGGACCGTCATTGACCTGACTGCGGATCGCACCTTCCAGGACCGTGGCATAGATGAAGGCGGACGGCGCGTGAATGTGGGCCGGGGAGGAGCCCCCTGGAGCGTATTCGACCAGCACGCCCTTCATGCTCTTGCCGGGGACGTTGGGCAGCACCTGGTCGAACACGACCGTGACCTTTGCTGATGGAGCTGCTGGCTCGGCTGCGTGGGCCGTCAGCAATGAGGCGGCATAAACCGCCGTAGCAATCACTGATCTGTGCATGGGAATTCCTTCACTGCGGTGGTTCGTGATGGCCGGTCTCAAAGGCTCGCGAGCCATGTCGCGAGCGGCGTTGGTCCGAGGCGCGCCTCGCCGAGCGGGTTCAACGATTTGTCGTCAATGAGACCGCCGTAGTACGCCGCCTTCGGGTCTCCGACCACGGGCCGGGCGTCGCCGGATGCCTTCAGGCGGCGTGCGATGAATTCATTGAAGGGAGCCTTCTCGGGACCTGCGATGTCGATCGTGCCGTTGAGTGGCTTGGCCGTTGCGACCTCAGCGAGGCGTGCGGCGACGTCGTCGGCGGCGATCGGTTGAAACATTGCCGAGGGAACGACGATCTTGCCGGCAGTCGCGCCCATTTCGGCGATGGCGCCGAGGAATTCGAAGAACTGGGTGGCGCGCACGATCGAGTAGGGGACCGAGGCGGCCTTGATGATTGTCTCCTGGGCGAGCTTGGCACGGAAATAGGCGTTGTCGGGTGACCGTTCGGTTCCGACAATCGACAGGGCCACGTGATGCCTAACGGCCGCCGCAGCTTCCGCTGCGACGAGATTTTTGCTCGAACGCTCGAAGAATTCGAGCACGGCGGCGGGCTCCCAGGACGGCGCGTTGGCGACATCGACGACAACATCCGCGCCCGCCAATGCCGCAGCGAGGCCTTCTCCGGTCACGGCATTCACGCCTGATTTCGGCGAGGCGGCTACGGCCTCGTGGCCTTGCTGCCTGAGCTTCGCCACGAGCTTGGATCCGATCAGTCCGGTTCCGCCGATCACGACGATCTTCATGAAAAATCTCCTCGGCATGGGGCGAACGTGAGCTTGGTGACAATCAAGCGGTCACTCACGATCCGTCGATGAGCGTGATGCGAACCGCAATCTACCCGAGCAATGCGGCGAGCTCTTGCCTGAAATCGGCCTGCCTTGTCGGAAAATGCTCTAACGCGCGCGTTGGGACGCGAGGCGATCGGTAAGGGATCATTCCCCTCTCATGAGGGCGCGCGACGTCCCAGGCGCTCGGTAAAGCGGATCAGGTTGATTGCGTCGCTCGCTGTCATGAATGAAAGGCGTACCCTGCCACGGGTGAACAGCCACGCATGCTGCACAACGCCACGAGCGCAGATGGCCAGTGTTTTGCCCGACGTGTCAAAAGCGCCGTGGCGAGGCGTTACGGCGATCGCAAAACGCCAATGAAAACAATTCCCGGTCTACTGTGCATGGGGTTGTTTTCACGATTTTCAGATCAGCCGGCTGCCTCAGGTCCCGCAGACGATCACGCCGTACCAGCCAAGCCCGCGATAGGTCTCGTAACCCGGCGTCGCGTGGAAGGCGACCAGCGCGCCCGTGCGGTCGTGATGGAAGCCCGAGCGCTGGCCGTTCAGCGAGATCGAGATGCGCTCGCTGAGGATGCCCTGGCCGTCGGACGCCGCGATGACGCGCAAATTCGAATCCACCAGCAGCACGCGGGCCTTGTCGCTGTCGCCGACGCGCACGCCCTGGACGATGGCGCGGGCCTGCGGCTCCCAGTCGAAATGAATGGCGAGTACGCCGATCGGCGCACCGCTCGCCTGGCCACCGGCGCGGACGCTGGCGCAGTAGGTCGCGACCTGCGCGTTGCCGAGCAAGGGCTGGTTCTCGACGTCACCGGCGACATAGTCGTCGCCGGAGCGCAAGGTGCGCGCCTCGCGAAACCATTTGGTGTGGGCGACGTTCTGGCCGACCACACGAAATCGATCCGCGCGGCCGTTGGCGATGACGTTGCCGTCGAGGTCGCAGAGCCAGAGGTCGAGATAGACCGTGTAGGCCCCGAGGATCACGCCGAGGCGCTGCGACGCATAGGTCACCGCGGCCGGCGCCGGCGAGGCCGCGCAATCGACCACAGCGGAATCGGTCGCCCACCAGCGCACGTCGCAGGTGCGCTCATAGAGGTTGCGGTCGATCAGCTCGACCGCGTTGAGGGACAGGTCGACCATGCGCTCGCCGCGCGAGCGCTGGCTCATGCGCTCGATCGAGGAGACCAGATCGCCGGTCCGCTTCGTCAGCTGGGTCTCGAGCTCGCGCGCGATGGTCTCGACCTGCTGGCCGACGCCGCGCACCTCTTGGGCCACCACCGCAAAGCCCGCGCCTTGCGCGCCGGCGCGCGAGCTCTCGATCAGCGCGTTCAGCGCCAGCATTTTCATCTGGTTGGTGATCTGCTGGATCGACTTGGTCTTGTCGACCGCGATCTGGTTGACCTCCGCGGTCAGGCGATTGATCAGCGCGGAGATGTCGGAATCGTCGTCGGCGGGTTCGGCGGCAATCGGCTTGGCTTTCAGACCCAGCGCAGCAGACATCGGGGATTTCCCTTGGCAATGAGGTCTGATCTGCAACGAACCCGGAACTACAAATTACAGATCGAATACGATTCTTTTTCGAGGATTCCACCTAACGCCTGCTTAATTTGCTGTTTTGTGGAGTGCCCAAATGATAGTCACTCCGCGCAGCAAAGCGGCAATCCACCGCTTTGTGCGGCGCGGACATTGCAAATCTCGGGGGATTCCGGGCCAATCGCTGGGCCGACCGGGAGATGTCGCTTCCGCTGCGGAGTTCCTCAAGCCGATCGCGATTCATGACGCCGCCAGCCACAGCACTCCCCATCGAAGCGCCCCAGGCGTTCCTGGGCGTGGCGCGCTCGCTCACCGACAAGCTCTGGCGCGACCGGCTGGACGGGCGCGGGGCGGCCAAGGCGCTCGCCATCGTGCAGCGCTACCAGTTACCGGAACTGCTGGCGCGGGTGCTGGCCGGCCGAGGGGTCGAGATCGACGCTGTCGCGGACTTCCTTGATCCGACCATCCGCAAACTGATGCCCGATCCGTTCACCGTGACGGAGATGGAGGCCGCCGCGAAGCGGATCGCGGATGCCGCGGTGAAGGGCGAGAAGGTTGCGATCTTCGGCGATTACGATGTGGACGGCGCGACCTCGGCGGCGCTCCTTGCCTGGCACCTGCGTCATTGCGGACTCGATCCGCTGATCCACATTCCCGACCGCATCTTCGAAGGCTACGGCCCCAACGTGGACGCCGTGCGCGGGCTCGCCGCCAAGGGCGCCACGTTGCTGATCACCGTCGACTGCGGCACCACCAGCATCGAGCCCCTTGCAGAGGCGAAGCGCCTCGGCATGTCCGTGGTCGTGATCGACCATCACCAGGCCGGCACGGAGCTGCCGGAGGTCGACGCGCTGGTCAATCCGAACCGGCTCGACGATCTCTCCGGCCTCGGCCATCTCGCCGCCGTCGGCCTCGTGCTGGTGACGCTGGTGGCGGTTAACCGCGAGCTGCGCCAGCGCGGCTTTTGGAATGCGGAGATGCCCGAGCCTGATCTCCTCGGCATGCTGCATCACGTCGCGCTCGGCACGGTCGCGGACGTTGCCCCGCTGATCGGCCTCAACCGCGCCTTCGTCGCCAAGGGCCTGATCGCGATGCGGCGGCGCGATCATGTCGGCCATACCGCCTTGATGGACGTGGCGCGGCTCAACGGGCCGCCGGAGGCCTGGCATCTCGGCTTCATGCTGGGGCCGCGCATCAATGCTGGCGGTCGCATCGGCCGCGCCGATCTCGGCGTCCGACTCTTGCTGGAGGGTGATAGCGTCGAGGCTGCGCGGATTGCCGCCGAGCTTGACCGCCTCAACAGCGAGCGCCGCGTCATCGAGCAGGCCGCCGAAGCCCAGGCCGAAGCCGAGGCGCTCGCCTCGATCGGGCTGGAGGACAAGCTCGGCGTCATCGTCACGGCTTCGGAGGGGTGGCATCCCGGCGTGGTCGGCCTTGTCGCCTCCCGCCTGAAGGAAAAGTTCTCGCGGCCGGCTTTCGCCATAGCCCTGGAGCCGGGCGGCATCGGCACCGGCTCGGGTCGCTCGATCGCCGGCGTCGATCTCGGCAAGGCGGTGCGGCAGGCGGTTGCCGACGGCATCCTGCTCAAGGGCGGCGGGCACGCCATGGCCGCGGGCGTGACGCTGCGCAAGGAGAAGCTTGCCGAATTCCGCGCCTATCTCGAGAACGCGCTGGCGCAGGACGTCGCCGAGGCGCGCCACGTCAACGAGCTCTATATCGACGGCGCGGTCTCCGCGCGCGCGGTAACGACCGAACTTGCGGCGACGCTCAATCGCGCAGGTCCCTTCGGCAGCGGTAATCCGGAGCCGGTGCTGGCGCTGCCGGCGCACCAGCTCGTGTTCGCCGACGAGGTCGGGCAGGCGCATCTGCGTCTGCGTTTCAAGTCTGGTGACGGCGCGATCGTCAACGGCATCGCATTCCGCTCGATCGGCCAGAAGCTCGGCAACGCGCTGCTTGCCAATCGCGGCCAGCAACTGCATGTCGCAGGCTCGCTCTCGGTCGATCGCTACCAGGGCGTCGAGCGCGTGCAATTCCGCGTCATCGACGTCGCGCTACCGGACCAGGGGCCATCCGTGATCAGATAACGCAAGATCCCTCGCGACAAACGCGGTAGGCGTTTGCGCCGAGATCATGCGTCGACAATTGATCGCGGAAACAACAAAAAAGGGAGTGAACATGGCAGGGCAGGTTGAGGGCAAGGTCGCGCTGGTCACAGGCGGCGCGTCGGGTATCGGTGAGGCCATCGTCGAGCTGTTCGCCCGCGAAGGCGCGACCGTCATTGCGACCGATATCGACGAACTGCGCGGCCCGGAACTCGCCAAGCGCGTGACAAGCGCCGGCGGCAAGGTGATCTTCCGGGAACAGGACGTCACCTCCGAGGAGCGCTGGATCGAGATGGCCGCCGAGATCGGCAAACGCTACGGCCGGCTCGACATTCTCGTCGCCAATGCCGGCATCGGCATTGCCGTGCCCTCGATCGTCGACATGACGCTCGCCGACTGGCGCAAGCAGAACGCGATCAATCTCGATGGCGTCTTTCTGTCGGTGAAGCATTGCCTGCCTCTGATGCGCAAGACCGGCGGCGGCTCGATCGTCATGATGTCTTCTCTGGCGGGTCTGCGCGGCGCGCCCGGCCTGTCGGCCTATTCGCTGACCAAGGGCGGCGTGAGGCTGTTCGCCAAATCGATCGCGATGGAGTGCGCGGCGGCCGGCGACGGCATTCGCGTTAATTCGGTTCATCCCGGGATCATCGACACGCCGATCTGGGGCAAGATCCCGACGGGCGCGACCGGCGCCGGCCAGAACGCGCCGATCGATCCGGAGGAGCGGGCCAAGGTCGCAACCCCGCTCGGCCGTGCCGGGCAGGCCGCGGAGATCGCCTCCGGCGTGCTGTATCTGGCCTCCGATGCCTCGCGCTATGTCACCGGCAGCGAGCTCGTCATCGACGGCGGCATGAATGCCGGCGGCGTGCCACGGCGGGCCTGAGCCGCGCAGGGCAGGGTGGCAGGCGCAGGGGCTGACGCGCAGGCGTCGGCCCTGTAGAAGGCGGGGAAGCTTTCCGACCGACAGAGGTGTCCTTCGCCATGGCGCACAGCCTTCACGCTTCCTCACCCGCTTCAGCGCCATTCCGCTCGAACCGCCCGGACCTTGCTAGCGATGCGATCCGCACCGCGAGGGAGGATCTCGCCGCCTGCTTCCGCATGGCGGCGCGCAACGGCTTCGAGGAAGGCATCTGCAACCATTTCTCGGCCGTCGTGCCCGACCATGACGACCTCTTCCTCGTCAATCCCTACGGCTACGCTTTTCGCGAGCTGACGGCGTCCAAGCTCTTGATCTGCGACTTTCACGGCAACGTGCTCGACGGCGAGGGCGTGCCCGAGGCGACCGCGTTCTACATCCATGCCGAGATGCACAGGTTGCTGCCGCGCGCGAAAGTCGCGTTCCATACCCACATGCCTTATGCCACGGCGCTGTCGATGACCGAAGGCGATCCTCTGATCTGGGCGGGCCAGACCGCGCTGAAGTTCTATGGCCGCACGGCGGTCGACCGCGACTATAACGGCCTCGCGCTGGACAACCGCGAAGGCGCGCGCATCGCATCTGCCGTCGGCGATGCCGACATCGTCTTCATGAAGCACCACGGCGTGATGGTGCTGGCACCGACCATCGCGGAAGCCTGGGACGATCTGTATTACCTCGAGCGCGCCGCCGAGGTGCAGGTGCTGGCGATGTCGACTGGCCGTAAGGTCTTGCCGGTCGATCCCGCGATTGCAGCCGAAACCTACAGGCAGATGCGCGAGGGCGATTCCGAATCCGCGCGGCTGCATCTCGCAGCGATCCGTCGGCAGCTGGATGCCGAGGAGCCGCAGTACCGGCACTGAGGCCGCCTACGACCCCTGCCGCAACTTCGCCAGCACCTTCAGCCCGCCATAACCGTCCGCCGGTGCGATGCCCGCGCGCTGCTGGAAATCCTTGACTGCCTTCATGGTGTCGTTGCCGACGCGGCCATCGGTACCGCCGGTATCGAAACCGGCCTTGGTCAGGCGTGTCTGCATCTCCTGCACCTCGGCCAGCGTCAGCGCGCGCTCGGAGCCGGGGAAGGGCTGGATGAACGGCGGCGCGCCGAGGCAGCGGTCGCCGAGGTGGCAGATCGCCAGGGCATAGTTCATGGAAGGATTGTAGCTCTTCACCGAATAGAAGTTCGGTCCCAGCAGAAAAGTCGGTCCGCCCGCGACCGGCGTCCACATCTGCGCGGATGCATTCAGTTGCGGGAAGGGCTGGCCGTCGGCGCGGGTGACGCCGGCCGCCTGCCAGGCCGCATAGGTGCGGCTGCCGCTCATGTTGCCGGCTGCGCGCACCTCGTAGCCCCAGTGCTCACCGCGATGCCATTTGCCGCGATTGACGAGATATTTGGCCGTCGATCCCAGCGCGTCGTCGGGCTTGCCGAATGGCGACACCTTGCCGTCGCCGTCATAGTCGATGCCGACATTGAGCCAAACCTCCGGCATCCATTGCGAATGGCCCATGGCGCCGGCCCATGATCCCTGCATCTGCTCCGGCGTGCTCCAGCCCTTGTCGACGATGCGCAGCGCGTTGATCAGCTCGGTCTCCCAATAGGCCTTGCGGCGCGGCTCGTTCCAGGCGAGTGCGGCGAGCGAGGGAAACACCGGCGTCATGTGGTTCTGCTGCACCAAGGGATCGCCATAGGCGGACTCGACGCCCCACAAGGCCAGCAGCGTGCCGCGCTCGACGCCGAAGTCGCGCTCGATGCGCGCGAGCAGCGCCTCGTTGTTCTTCAGTGCGATCCTGCCGTTGATGATGCGCCAATCGGAGACGCGGCGGTTGATGTATTGCCAGACCTGCTCGTGGAATTCGGGCTGGCTGCGCATCTGCTTGAACACGCTCATATCCGGCTCGACCCGCGCCATCGCGCGCTGCCAGGTCGCAGGCGAAATGCCCTTCGCCATCGCACGCGCGCGAAAGGCCTCGCGCCATTCGTCGAAGCCTGGAGGCGCGGCGAGGGCGCACGCCGGTGACGCGATCAGGGCGGCGGCGCCGAGCGCGGATTTCAGCAGAGTGCGGCGGGTGTGGGGGAGCGAGGAATCAGCGTGTTTCATGGCGCCATTCTAGCGGGAAACAGCGGCCATGTGAGCCGGTTCCTGAAACGGTCGGAACAGTCATTTTCCCCGGAACAAAAGGTCGCAGTCCTGCATTCCCTTCGCAGGACAATGAGGAGGATCCGATGAGGAAATATCTGTTTGCCGCTGCCATGGTCACCGCTGTCGCAGCTCCCGCGTTTGCCGATGAAGTCGGCGTTCACGTCGGCCCGGTCGGCGCCGGCGTGACGGTCGGCCAGTCTCCGGATTATCGCGTTCGCGAGCGTGACCGCACCACGGTCATCAAGGAGCGCGAGCCGTCCAGCCGCACCACCGTGATCAAGAAGGAAGATGAGTTCGGCAATCGCAGCAAGACCGTGATTCATCACGACAACGACTGACGCAGCAAGGCCCCGGCGGCAGCGCCGGGGCCGTTTCTCTTGAGCGAGAATTCGGGGTGGAATGAAGATACGTGCGCATGCGGAAAGCCACGTTGTCGAGCTCGATGACGGATCGCAATGGCAGATCTTTCCCGGCGATCTCGCGACCACGCTGAGCTGGAAGCCCGAGACCGATTTGCACCTCGAGCCAAGCGGCGACCGGGTGAGTTCGCATGTGCTGGTGAATGGTGCGGACCAAAGCCGCGTGCGGGTGATCGCGGCGGGCGAGGCGTGGCCGGACGGCGAGGTTAAGAAAGTGCTGGGCGGCGACTGATCCTCGCCTGGAGCATGATCCGGAAAAGTGCGAGGCGGCTTTCCGGAAAGATCATGCGCAAACGACGTCTAGTCTTCCTGCAGCTCCGTTGCGACGCTGGCGAGCCAGCGGCGGATGCTGGCCTCGGCCTTGGCGTCGAGGCCGCCGGCCAGCCGCTTTTCCAGCGCGATCACGCGTTCCCTGCACGCTGTCAGCAGCGTCGTCCCCCGTTTGGTCAGCGTCCATTGCTGGATGCGGCCGTGGACGGGATGAGGGGTCATCACGATCGCGCCGTCGCGTTCGAGATTGCGGATGATGACGCCGACCGTCTGGGGGGTGAGGAAGGTGAGGCGGGCTACGTCGGCGCCCGATAGCCCCGGATAGGCATTCAGCATCGTCAGCACGGCAAATTGCGGCGAGGTCACGCCGAGATCCGCCAGCGTTCGCTCCATCGTCAGGCGAACCGCGGCATGGGCCTGACGCAGCAGATAACCGAGATAGCCGTCTTCGCCGCGCTTGCCTTCGCCCGGGGCGGGCACGCGCACGGCATCAGGTCCGGCGGTCTTGCCGGGGGATTTCGATCTCGTGATGGCGGACGACTTGCGCAACATGTAAGTGCTCTTATAAGATGTAAGCAGTCTTATAATAACACGAGGTGAACGGCAATGTCACACGCCCGCAGCGAATACGAGGATTTCAAGCGGATCGCGCCCGATGCGTATGATGTGGTGCTGGCGCTGGGCCAGCTGGCGGCCAAGGCCGGCCTCGACAAGCAGTTGCTCGAGCTCGTCAAGCTGCGCGCCTCGCAGATCAATGGCTGCGCCTTCTGCGTGCAGCATCACATTCTCCTCTCTGAACGCATCGGCGTGCCCGTGGACAAGCTCAATCTGGTCGCGGTCTGGCGCGAGGCGCCGATCTTTTCGCCGCGCGAGCGGGCCGCGCTGGCCTGGGCCGAGGCACTCACTTTCCTGCCCGACGGCGTCAGTGACGAGGTCTACGCGCAGGCTGCCCGCGAATTTTCCGAGACCGAGCTGACGTACCTGACCTCGGCGGTGGCCTCGATCAACGTCTGGAACCGGTTTGGTGCCGCATTTCGCTGGACGCCGGCGACCCGGCCGGTGGCCGCGAATGCCGCGGCATCCTGATCAGCACGAGGGGAGGTTGTCATGACAGCAATCAGCTTGGCCAATCCGCAACGCCCGGTGCCGTCGCGCGCAATGGCATTGGCCGCTGTTGCGGGCCTTGCCTGCGCGCTCGCGATCGGCAAGGCGCTGCCCGTGACCATGGACACGGTGTCGAGTGCGCTGGCCCCGCTCTGTGCCACGGCTGCGGAGAGCTCGCCTCTCGACAAGGTCGAGCCGATCGGCTCCTACGCCTTGCCGAACGTTCCGGGCAAGCGCGTCACGATCGTTCGCGTATTCTACGGACCGGGCGGATTCTCGCGCCCGCACCGTCATGCGGGATCCGTTACCGCCACCATCACCAAGGGCGAGATCCGCTCCCAGCTCGGCGGCGGCCCGGTCGAGACGTTCGGCGTCGGCCAATCCTTCTTCGAGCCACCGGGCTCGACGCATCTGGTGTCGGCGAATGCGAGCATGACGGAGCCGGCGGAATTGATTGCAGTGTTCGTTGCGGACGAGGGCGCGCAGCTGACGACGCTTTTGGAATGATCGATAGTCCGGATGGAGCGAAGCCGGTCGGCTTCGCTCGTTTCAGGCCGAACGCGATCGCCTGAGCCGTTTCCAGGCCGGCGCGAGACCGTACTCGACGGCCGGAATTGCAAGTGCGCCGATGATCAGTCCGAACACGCCTGAGATGGCGGCCTCGACCAACCATTCGACGATACCAGCAATGGAGGGAAGTGCGTGTGCCGCAGCCTCGGTCGTGGCGTGGACCATGCGGCCAACCACCGGCGGGCCGTATTTTTCGACGCCGTGCAGGATGATGCCGCCGCCGACCCAGATCATCGCGGCCGTGCCGATGGTGCTCAGCACGGTCAGGAAGGGGGGCATGCAGCGAACGAGCGCGCGTCCAGTTGCGCGGATCGCGGCGCCAATGGCTGAGGCGCTGTCATGGCGCGCAAGGGCCAGCCCGACATCGTCCGCCTTCACGATCAGGGCCACCACGCCGTAGACCCCGACCGTGATGCCGAACCCGACCAGGGCCAGCACCAGCGCCTGCGTCCAGATGCTGCCCGACGGGAGCGCTGCGAGCGTGATCGCCATGATCTCGGCCGACAGGATGAAATCCGTCTTGATGGCGCTCGCGACCTTCTCGTCCTCGACCGACCGTGCATCCGCCGCAATCGGTTGGAGCTGAGCTTCGTGGGGGTGCGCATGATGTGGCATCACGGCTTCGAGCACCTTCTCGGCGCCCTCGTAGCAGAGAAAGGCTCCGCCCAGCATCAGCAGCGGCGTAACCGCGGCGGGAAGGAAATAGCCGAGCAGCAGGGCAATCGGCAGCAGGATCAGCAATTTGTTGCGGAGCGATCCGACCGCAATCTTGCCGACGATGGGTAGCTCGCGTTTCGCGGCAAAACCGATGACGTAGTTCGGCGTGACGGCCGCGTCGTCGATGACCACGCCTGCGGCCTTTGTGCCTGCCTTGGCAGCCTGGCCCGCGACATCGTCGAGCGAGGCTGCCGCCACCTTTGCAATCGCCGCGATATCATCGAGGAGACCGATCAGTCCGACACTCATCAACCCGGTCCCTTCTTCGTTCGAGCTGGCGGTGTCCGCGACTGCACGCGCTTGCACCGCTCTTCAGTGGAGCGAGCAAGCGGTCAATTCTCCTCGCCGCTCGCCCCCTCGCGCAGGTCCGGCTTGATGACGTCGTCCGGCAGCGCATGGGCGACCGGCTGGGTCGTGACTGCGATCTCCGGGCCGACCTCGCGGCCGCGGGCGCGGATCAGCCGTTCATAGGCGGAGACCAGGGTCACGTAGGGGCTGACCCAGATCCAGCCGTCGCGGGTGAACACCTGCACGTCGAAATGCAGATGCATCGACGTTCCCGCGGGATGGTCGAGATAGTTGGAGATCACGCCGATCTTCTCGCCTTCGGTGACGATGCGGCCGTTGAGCACGCCATCGGCGTTCATCGCCTGCGGGTTCATGTGCATGTAGCGAAAACGGATGTGCTCGGTGCGGCTGTTGACGTGAAGCGTCGCGGCCTGGTCCTTGGCGCCGCGGATCACGATCGCGTCGCGCACGGCGACGACGGCACGCTGCTTGGGATCGCAGGGCTCGCGGCCTTCGCCGGGGGGCGGGCAGTCCGCGGCGCGGATGTCTTCGCCCTGATGGCCGTAGCCTCCGCCACATTGCCAGACCTCGAAACTGCGCGACTCGCAGAAATTGTCGCGCCAGGGATAGGCGGTCGGACCCTCGCTCTTGTCGCGCTTGCCGTAGGATTGCGAGCGCACGAAGGCCGGGGCCTTTTCGAGCGGAAAACGGATCTGGGCGTAGGCCATCACGTCGGGATGGCCGCCCTGCTTGCGGTAGCCGGTGTTCGGGATGATGTCGCCGCTCGGCCGGTAGCTGAAGTCGGCTGAACGCTCCGCCGGACGATCGAGGATGTTGGAGGCGATGTCCGCCAATGGCCGCGTGCGCTGGCCGCCGGCGACGCGGAGGGCCTTCAGGAAGCGCTCGGCAACCGGATAGGCTTCCTTGCAGGCGAGCCGCCGCGGCTTGGCGACGCTGTCGAGGCACTGGATCGAGACCACATAGGCAACGCCAAAGCGCGTGAAGGCGTAGCGGACATAGCCCTCGCGGATGAACTTTCGCAGGTCCGGATAGAGCGCCGCGAGCTGCTTGACCTGCTCGCCCTTGCCGCCTGAGGGGTCGGCGACGTCGTAAACGAGCGCAGAGCCCGTGATCTGCACTTCGACCGGCCTTGCGAACACCCGGGCCGGCATGCCGTCGCCGGCGCCGGGCTCGAACGAGAAGGTTGCGCTGTAGCCGGCAGGGCCGGCATCGAACATGTCGACGGGATTGAAATCCGCCTGGTAGCGCGACAGCGCGAGCATCGCCGGCGCACCGCTGCGCTGCGTATCGAGGTAGGCGGCGGCGTCGAACGGCAACAGCACCGGCACCGAGCTGCGGGTGATGCCCGTGAAGAAACGCGAGGAGACGGCGTTGAGCTGCACCAGCGCGGGCGTCGCGCGCGGATCGTAGCGCGGCACCGACCGGCGAGGGACGAAGGTGAAATCCTCCGCGACCCGGGGGCGGCTGCCGATCTCGGTGCGGAGTTGGTCGAGCGCTGCGCGCCAGTCGACGCGCAGGGCCGTGAGCGAGGGACTACGGAATTCATCCGCAGCGAGCGGAGAGGTCAGGAGGAGCGAAAGCGACGCCAGAACTTGCGAGACGAAGCGGAAACCCTTCCCAACCACTGTCTCGCCCCCCGGCGCCACCTGTTGCGGCCGCTCTGTTCCCCGTCAGTCCTTGGCGCGCTCGGAGTAGGAGCCGTCTTCGGTCATCACCACGATGCGGGTGCCGACCGAGATGTGCGGCGGCACGGCGGTGCGGATGCCGTTGGAGAGCACCGCGGGCTTGTAGGAGGAGGAGGCGGTCTGGCCCTTGGTCACCGGCTCGGTCTCGACCACTTCCAGCGTCACGCGCTGGGGCAGCGCGAGCGAGACCACGTTGACGTCGTGGACCGACAGCTTGACGATCATCTCCGGCTGAAGATAGGCGGCGGCGTCGCCGACCACGTCCTTGGAAACCTGGACCTGGTCATAGGTCTCCGGGTTCATGAAGTGGAAGCCGTCGCCATCTTCATACAGGAAGGTGTAGTTGCGCTCTTCGATCGTGGCCTTTTCGACCTGGTCGGTGGTCTTGTAGCGTTCGGAGATCTTTACCCCGTCCGAGATTCGGCGCATTTCGATCTGACTGACCGGGGTGCCCTTGCCGGGATGGATGTTCTCGGCGCTGACGACGACATAGAGCTTGCCGTCTTGCTCGATCACGTTGCCCTTGCGAATAGAACTGGCGATGACTCTCAAAGCTATATTTCCTGCTTGCTTGGCCCGGCACCGGCCAGGACGTGGTCAAATCGATGGGGGACTTGGGGCCTCAAATCGGACCTCGGCGCCCGTTTCGGGCCGCAACATACTGATTTTGCCGTTGGATGCCAGCATTTTGCTGAGCTGCGGGGGTGCGGGTTAATGGCTGGGGACAAGCCCATCTCACCGTTCTGGTCGCCCGACCGGCACCTCGACCGGCGGCCTTTCCTGAGGGCGCGGGGGGCCATTACCGGAGCAATACGGGGCTTTTTCGCCGAGCAGGGCTTCGTTGAGGTCGAAACCTCCGTCCTGCAGGTCTCCCCGGGCAATGAAACCCATCTGCACGCCCCCCGGACCGAGCTGATGCGGCCGGACGGCAGCCGCATCAGCCGCTATTTGCGGACCTCGCCGGAATTTGCCTGCAAGAAGCTGATGGCGGCGGGGGAAACGCGCATTTTCGAGCTCGCCCGGGTGTTCCGTGACCGCGAGCGCGGCGACCTGCATCTGCCCGAATTCACCATGCTTGAATGGTACCGGGCCGGCGCGCCTTATGACGCCATCATGGCCGACACCGTGGTGGTCATCGCCCGTGCGGCGCAGGCGACCGGCATCGGGACCTTCTCCTTCCGCGGCCGGACCGCCGATCCCTTCGCCGAGCCCGAGCTGCTGACGGTCGCGGGCGCCTTCGAACGGTTCGCCGGCATCGACCTGCTGTCGACAATCTCAGGCAGCGAGGGTAATCGTGCCGCGCTTGCCGAGGCCGCTGGCGGCAAGGTCCGTGTCGCCGAGGATGACACCTGGTCGGACATCTTCAGCAAGATCCTGGTCGAGCATGTCGAGCCGCAGCTGGGGCAGGGGCGTTTGACCATCCTGTTCGAATACCCATCTCCAGAGGCGGCGCTGGCACGGGTCAAGATCGGTGATACGAGGGTTGCCGAGCGCTTCGAGGTCTATGCGTGCGGCGTTGAGCTTGCCAACGGCTTTGGGGAACTGACCGATGCCGAGGAGCAGCGAAAACGCTTCACGGAATCGATGACGGAGAAGCAGCGCCGCTACGGCGAAGCCTATCCGCTCGACGAGGACTTTCTGGCCGCTGTGGCCGCCATGCCGGAGGCGAGCGGCGTCGCGCTCGGCTTCGACCGGCTGGTGATGCTGGCGAGCGGCGCAGCGCGAATTGATCAGGTGGTGTGGACCCCGCCTGCAGGTGAGAAATGACGAAGACCAGTGTTGCACGGACATTGCGCGAGCCGGCCGAGCTCGTGGCCGAAGGTCTGGCGCCGGCGGCTGCGCTGCCCGCGCTCGAACGCGTCGCCGCGCGCTATGCGGTGGCCATCACGCCGACGCTGGTCGAACTGATCGATCCGTCCGATCCGGACGATCCCATCGCCCGGCAGTTCGTTCCGACTGGCGCGGAGCTGGAGATGCAGCCGGGCGAGAACGCCGATCCAATCGGCGATCACCCGCACTCGCCCGTATCCGGCATCGTCCACCGCTATCCCGATCGCGTCTTGTTCAAGCTCGTTCACGTCTGCGCGGTCTATTGCCGCTTCTGCTTCCGCCGCGAGATGGTGGGGCCGGGCAAGGAGAACGCGCTGTCGGAGGACGCCTATCGTGCGGCGATCGATTACATCCGGTCGCATCGCGAGATCTGGGAGGTGATCCTGACCGGCGGTGATCCGTTGATGCTGTCGCCGCGGCGGATGGGCGAGATCATGGCCGAGCTCGCTTCCATCGATCACGTCAAGATCATTCGCCTTCACACCCGCGTGCCAGTGGCCGATCCCGCGCGGATCAGCGACGAGATGGTCGCAGCCCTCAAGGTCGAGGGCGCCACCACCTGGGTCGCCGTGCATGCCAACCATGCGCGCGAACTGACCGGGCCGGCGCGCGCCGCCTGCGCGCGACTCGTCGATGCCGGCATTCCGCTGGTGAGCCAGTCCGTGCTGTTGCGCGGCGTCAATGACAACATCGCCGCGCTGTCGGATTTGATGCGAGCTTTCGTCGAATGCCGCATCAAGCCCTATTATCTGCATCACGGCGATCTCGCGCCGGGTACCGCGCATCTGCGGACGACGCTGGCGGAGGGGCAGGAGTTGATGCGGCAGTTGCGCGGGCGGGTGTCAGGGCTGTGTCAGCCGGACTATGTCATCGATATTCCCGGCGGCGCCGGCAAGTCGCCGGTGGGGCCGAGCTATGTCTCGGCGGAGCAAAATACCGCAGCCGATGCACGTGAAGCGGACCCGAAAACGAGCTATCGTATCGTCGACTATTGCGGCGACGTTCATCTCTATCCGCCTGGGACATGAGCGGTGAGAAGCGCCGGTTTGAGAATGGAGGATCGGACATGAAGAAGATCATGCTGGCAGCATCGCTCGTGATCTTGCTCGGCGGCACGGCGATCGCGCAGACCGGCGCCAAGGGATCGACGTCGACCGGCGCGAGCTCCGGATCCGTACCGCAGGCGCCCGTGGGCCATCGCCAGCCGCGCGTCTCGGACGTGCCGAGCGAGAAGAATATTACCGATCCGAACGATCCGCTCAGCAAGGAAAACCAGGCGCTCGACAAGAAGATCAAGAGCATCTGCCGCGGCTGCTGAACCATGACGATTACGGGCAGGGCGCCACGACTCGCCCCGCCCGCATTTGCTCACCCTTAAGCGGACCGCTCGTGCAGACCCGCGCGCCGCGTGTTGCGGCGGACCTCGACGGCGTCGGCGAGCTGCTCCAGCACGGTCGCCGTGCTCGCCCAGTCGATGCAGCCGTCGGTGATGCTCTGGCCGTAGGTGAGCGGCTTGCCCGGGACGACGTCCTGGCGGCCGGCGACGAGATTGCTCTCGATCATCACGCCCATGATGCGGTTCTCGCCGCCGGAGATCTGGCCGGCGATGTCGGCCATGACCAGCGGCTGGTTCTCCGGCTTCTTGCTCGAATTGGCGTGGCTCGCATCGACCATCACCAGCGGCGCGACGCCGGACTTGGCCAGCTCGTTGCAGGCGGCCGCGACGCTTGCCGCGTCGTAGTTCGGCTTAGCTCCGCCGCGCAGGATGATGTGGCAGTCCTCGTTGCCGGCGGTCGAGGCGATCGCCGAGCGGCCGAGTTTCGTCACGGCCATGAAGTGATGCGGGTGCGAGGCCGACTTCACCGCGTCCGCGGCGATCCGCACATTGCCGTCGGTGCCGTTCTTGAAGCCGACCGGGCACGACAGGCCGGAGGCCAGCTCGCGATGGATCTGGCTTTCGGTCGTGCGCGCGCCGATCGCGGCCCAGGACACGAGGTCGGCGATGTATTGCGGGGTCGTCATGTCCAGGAACTCGGTGCCGGCGGGCAGGCCGAGATTGTTCACCGCCGACAGCACGTTACGCGCCAGCCGCAGACCCTTGTTGATGTCGAAGCTGCCGTCGAGGCCGGGATCGTTGATCAGGCCCTTCCAGCCCACCGTGGTGCGCGGCTTTTCGAAATAGACCCGCATCACGATCTCGAGCTGGTCGGCGAGATCCTCGCGCAAGCGTGCGAGGCGCTCGGCATAGTCGATCGCGGCCTTGGGGTCGTGCACCGAGCAGGGCCCGACGACGACCAGAAGACGGTCGTCCTGGTTGCTCAGGATGGCATGGATGGCGTTGCGTGCGGCCATCACAACGCGCGTGGCGGTGAGCGTGCGCGGGACCTCCCGCATCACCTCTTCCGGGGTGCTCAGTTCTTTCAGTTCACGGATGCGAAGATCGTCGGTCGTGCTCAGCACGGCGGGCTCCTGTCGTTTTGAGAACCTGCCGGCCAATAAAAAAGCCGCCAGGTCTGGCGGCTTGTTCGGACGTTTGCTTCAATATTCAGATTGAGCGCGATCCTCCTGCCGCCAGCGAGCTGTCGTAGCTAAAGTACCAAAAATAGCTGGTGGCGACGGTGATCATGCCAAGCCATATAGCGCGCCATTGGCGGCTTGTCACCCCCCATCGGCGCGGCAGGCAACGAGGCGCCTCAGGTGTTGCTGTTGCGCGCCGCCAGCGCCATGCCGATCAGGCTGGCGCCGCCGAACAGCAGGTTGATACCGACGAGGATGCCGATCGCCCATTCCGCCGAACTCGGCAGCCCCGTGATCACCATGAACGAGATCGCGATGTCGACGAGGCCCGAGATCAGCAGCCACGACCAGCGGCTGCTCAATTCGCGGCGGTGCTCCAGTGCGTACATGATGGTGGCGACGCCCTCGGCGAGGAAGTAGGCGCCAAGCACGATGGTCAGCGTCAGCACCGCCTGCATCGGTCGGGCCAGCAGCAGCAGGCCGGCGAGCACGGCGAGCGCAGCCGAAATCAGCGACCACCAGAAGCCCGGCGTGCTGCGCGCCCAATAGGTCACGATCAGCCCGCCGATGCCGCTGACCAGGAACATCCAGCCGAGGAAAATCGCGATCGCAAGGCTCGCGAGCGGCGGCAGGATCAGCGCTGCGACGCCGAGAACGACGAGCAGAATCCCTTCGAACAGGAAGGCCTTCCAGTGCGTCTTGACCGTCCGGCTCATGACGGATTGCAGCCGTGAAAGATCATCGGGCGGGGTCATAGGCAGGCTCCAGGTCGAAAGGTCCACGCTCAATCTACTATGCGCGCGGCGCGCTCGCCATCCCGCGAGAGCTCACCCGCTGCCGGGCGCCGAGGAGAAACCTTCCGCGCTGGTGCGGATGCGGTTACGGCCGAGAATGTAGATCGCGGTCGTGACAACCAGAAGCGCGAGGCCGAGCAGGATCGAGACGAAGCCGATCGGGATCAGGGCCAGCGTCAGGTTGCGCTCGGGATTGATCAACCAGTGATGGATCGAGGTCAGCACGAAGGCGAGGCCGAGAAAGCCGACTCCGCCGCCGGCCAGCAACAGCGCCCACATCCGGCGGAGCTGGCTGAGCCGCTCCCGCGCAACATCGGTCCGGGGCGCATGGTGGCGGGCGACGCGCCTGACCAGGCGCATCGCGAATGCGATCGAGCTGAAGCCGATCAGCAGGCTCGCAGCCCCCAGCCACATCCGCAGCGTCGGATCGAGATCGGGCATTCTTTGCAGGGTCAGCAGCGGAAAGTCGAAGGCCGAATGCAGCGCAAGGGGGCCGGCGAGCATCAGGAGGCGGCTGGAGAGGCGGGCCCAATCGCGATGGTGGCGGTTCGCGCCAAGCGCCGTGCCGGCGCGCGCGATCGTGAGATAGGCGCCGGCGATGATGCCGAGCGCGCCGTGGAACGGCACAGTCAGCACGCTGCGCAAGGCGGCCAGCGAGCGCCACATCTCGGCGTGCTGAACCAGATAGGCGAGGTTCTCATAAGCGGCGAAGCCGAGGCCGACCGCGGCGCCATAGACCACGGTGTCCATCGGGTTGGCAAAGGTCCGCCGCTTGGTCGAGGAGATCAGGACAATGGCGATCACCTTGACGGCTTCCTCGGGCAGCGCGACGCCGAAGACCGAATGCATGGCCAGCGCCGCCCAGGGGTTGTCGGGCGCGGCGACCATCTTGGCGAAGGGGGCGCGGGCGAGGCCCAGCAGCGAGATGCTGGCGGCGCCCAGCAGGAAGGCGGTCCAGACCTGGGCGGGCGGGCCGGGGCGCTCTTCAGCGGCGATGACAAGCCATAGCATCAGCAGCGCCGGGGCGATGGCGGCAGTTCCGATGACGGTGGGCAACGCTTCAATCAGGTACATCGGCGCCGAAAATAGGTTCCCTTGGTCCGCTTATCTACATTCACCGATGCGACCATGTGTCATGTGGTTGCTGTCGGCTCGCTTAACGCGCGCGACAGTTTCCATTCATCTGCCGTCGCCCGCGAAGGCGTAGAATACAAGCGCAATCAATTGCATGACAGAACTCGTTCGTCATCCACGGCAACGATCGTGCGACATCCGTTTGGGCGCGATTGGCAAGTCAGATCAAGGAAGTGCAGAGGTTTCTTCGATCTGCCGCGCAGGTGTCTCCTTGAGGCCGCCGACGCCGGACAGGGCGGCTAACGGCGGTTCGTTGGGCGTCCACGAGGCGGCGAGGCGATCCGGCGCATCCGCGCCTGCTCCAGCTCCCAGAACGCGCGTACGAGGCACGTGCCAAGGCAGAACACGATGAGGAGCAGCAGGAAGGCCTGGTCGACGGCGGGGATGTGCATCATGGGATTGATAAAGCAACGCCCATGCCATGCGTTCCCGAAAAACGCCGCCGCTTTCCGTCGTCAGTGCGCGGTGAACGGCGGCGGTCCGCCGGGGGCGACGTCGAAGGCGCCGAGATGGAATTCTTCGCCAAGGGATGGATCCGGCTCGCCCGGTTGCGCCAGCAGCGTGAAGGCGGCCTCGGGGTAGAGCCTCCAGATCTCGAGATCGCCGGCGGTGATGGTGAGCCAGCCGAACGTGTACATGTAGCGCCCGGGCTCGGAGACCCGGCCGACCCTGTCCCAGGTGATCTTGTTGACTGCCATCCGGTCCCCCGATCGCAAGTCCGCCAATGACGTCCGGCGTGAGGCGCGGACGTGCAAAAGCTGATCCCGCAATGGGGCCGCGATAGGGCGGCGATGCGGAGGCAAGACGGCCGGGAGGCGGCCGCTGCCTGCCGGCTTAGCGCGCCGTCGTGGCCGCCTCCGCTTCGGCCGCCAGCTCCAGCTGACGGTGCGAGGCGTGGAAGACGTCGTGGACGAGTCCGATCTTTTCCATGCCCAGGATGATCAGGCCGTTGAGATCGATCTCCCACCAGGCGTGGGAGAGATAGGCATCCCGCGGGAAGCGGTGATGGTTGTTGTGCAGCCCCTCGCCGAAGGTGAGGATCGTGGTCACGAACTCATTGGTCGAGGCATCGTCGACCTCGAAGCGGCGATAGCCATAGGCGTGACAGACCGAGCCAGTGAGCTGGCTGGTGAGGATCAGCAGATAGGCGCGCAGCAGCCCGGAGAACAGCACGCAGCCGATCATGGTGTGGACGCCGCCGAAGGTGTAGCCGATCACGCCGGGAATGAAGATTGCCGACATCCCGTACCAGACCCAGCGCGTGCGCACGAAGAACATCGCGATCGGGTCGGCGAGGATGTCCTTGGCGTAGTATTCGTTGTCGGTGGTGGCCTGGTCGAACACCCAGCTGCCCTGGGCGTGCAGGAAACCCTTGAGCGCGCTGACATAGCGATTGCCGAAGCCGTCGAATTGAGGGCTGTGGGGATCGCCGACGTCGTCGGCATAGAGATGGTGACGGCGGTGGTTGGCGACCCATTTGGCGATCGAGCCTTGCACCGCCATCTGGGCGATGGCGCAGAAGAAGACCCGCATGATCGGCCCGGTGCGGAAGCTGCGATGGACGAACAGGCGGTGCATGCCGGCGCCGATGCCGAACGTCGTCAACGCGAACATCCAGGCGAAGGTGAACAGCTCGACCTTGCCGACGCCCTGTGTGACGGCCCAGATGATGCCCGCGACGGCGCCGACATAGAGGATGCCGAGCAGGAGATAGCTCTCGCGCAGCTTGGCCTGCACCAACGGTCCTTCGGTGACGACTCCGGGGGGAAGCTGCGGCCTGGCCGCGATCGACGCGTTCTGCGTGGTCTCTGCCGGGGCGAACTCGGCGTCAGCGATGGACATTCCAGGACTTCCGATACTCGGGGCCCGCAATGATTGCGGACGTACTGGACCACACCCTAGCGCGCGAAGGACCCCACCTCCAGCGTTTAGTTAAGAAACGGTTAAGGATGACCCGCCGACTCAGGCCGACTGCTGCAGCGGCGAGCGCACAATGAGGCGGACGAGGTCGTCCCGAGACTGCTTTTCGGCAAATTTGACGGCAAAACCGTTGTCGAACTTGCGGATGACGCGCCCGACACAGGCGCCGACGGCAAGCGCGGTTCCCACCGGCGGGTCGTACTCGCAGGATATGGCGACGCCGGCCGTGGAGACGTCGATGATGAAGCAGGGGTGGATGCTGCCGTCAGCGAGCGTCAGGAAGGTGTGCGAGACCTGGGGAACGAAACGGGCGTCGCGCCGCAGTTCCTGGATGCTGTCATCCTTCTGCTTCTTCTCGAGCCAGGTGAGCTTTTCCGACATCCAGGCGCGCCGCGCCCGCGTCATGTCGAGCTCCATCAGGAAGCCCGATTTCAGCGTCGCGCTGATGGTGCACTGGAATTCGCCGAAGTCCTGGAAGTAGGAGGTCAGGCGCTCGCCGACCTTGCCCACAACAGGGACGTCCACGATCATGCGGAAGGGCGAGACGCGTTTGGTGCGACAGGCAAAGCTGCGCAGCTTGCCCTCACAATCGTACCAGCGCGGCAGCGAATAGCTGCCGTTCACGGTGACGTCCACTGCACGCTGCCTGAGGAACTCTGCGACGGACATAAGGTGCCAATGATGTTCGGGATCGCTTCCGTATTTCCACGGTAGCGGTCAAATTCTAAGTAAATGATACCAGCGCTCAAAAGCGGGGGTAAATTTCTGGTAAATGCGAGCGTCGGCCACGCCGCGAAAAGCGCGGCATTTGGACCCTTTTTGCTGGCGGGCCGCTCACAACCTCGTCATCGAAGGGCGATGAGGTGACCGCGCAGTGCGACGTCTAGCGAAGCTCGGACAGCACCAGCAATGCGAGCGCGCCAACGGCTATGGCGAACTGGATCGTCGTCCATGTCAGGCCGTTCGGGTTGATCTGCGTTCCCAACAGCGGCAATGCGCGTCGCATCGCGAGCGACGAGAAGGCTTCGACAACGGCGAGCAGAAGTCCTGTCCCGGCGAGAGAAGACAATGACTCCGTTGGGGGCATCCATGGCGCGAGCCAGATGGGGACGGCGCCCTTCAACGAACCGAGCAACGCAAACCATCCGAACCAGAACGGGAAGCGCTTGACGATGTCGGAGCCGATCGTTTCGGACTCGAGCCGGATACCGATCATTGCGAGGACGCGTTCAATGCGCTCGCCGTCGGTCAGAAAGACAAACGCGCCGAGATAGAGAGGAACGCGCGACTGGAAGAGCAGGGCGATGACGCCGAACAGCATGACGTGGCCGATGGCATCGCCGAGGATGTCCTTCAGGCTCTTGCCTGTCGTCACAGCCGCGGTTGGCGCAAGATCCGCCCGATGCTGAGGACCTGACCTGGCGCGCGCCATGTGCTCCAGCATTTTGGCGCGGCGATCCGATGAAGGCTGACGAGGATGGCCGAGCCACGGCGGAAGGCTCGGCGCCATTGCGGGCGCGGCGGACGAACCTTCAATTTCGGGGTGACGATGCGCCATGGGCCTGAACCGCTTCCAACAGACCTTGGTCGGCGGCGACCAGCGACAAGGTTCACAGGGAGCGACGAAATTCCAGCCGGGCTGCCGTGGCTAGTCATGGCTGCCGTTTTGCGTGCGCGCTGGCGCTCCCTAGCGGAATCGAACCGCTCTCTCCACCGTGAAAGGGTGGCGTCCTAACCGATAGACGAAGGGAGCAAACGCAGGGCCCTGCCGTTATTCCGGCACGGCCACTGGCCGGCCGAACAGGGCCCGGCGGCTTGCAGCGGGCGAACGTATAGTGGCCTTTCTGGCTCCCGGCAAGCCGTTCGGGACGGTCTTTTGGGTCCGGTGGACAGTGTTGCCCCCCGGGAGAACTGGGGGCGATTTCAACGGTTTCTTAGGGTTCCCTGAGTAGCGCTGGACTGGGAGATTTCCAATGCCACCGCCGAAAAAGCGCGCAGCCCGCAAGCTGCTGTCGCAGCACGCCTGGATCACGCTCGACGGCGGCTTCGCCGCGCGGCATTGCCTGGTCCAGGATATTTCGGATTCGGGCGCCAAGATCACGCTGGACGAGGACGCCAGCCAGCTTCCGGGCCTGATCCGGCTTGCCTTCGCACGCGATGCGCGCACCGGGCGGAGCTGCCAGGTGGTATGGCGCCGCGGCAAATCGGCCGGCATCAAGTTCATCTGATCGCTGGTGACGGCAGGCCCAATGGCGCGCGATGTCCGGTCGGGCTAGAACGCCGCCATGCGTCTGCCGCTTCTCATCCTGATCTCGATGCTGACCACATCCGCCGTCGCGGCGGAGGCCCTGCGCCTGCCGCCTGCGGAACGGCCGAAGGCGGGCACGACCGTTCCATTGAAGGGCGCGGCCCCCAAGGCACGCGCGGGCTCATGCGCCTCCTACGGTCCGCGCTTCGTCATGGTCGAGGGCACCGGCACCTGCGTCAAGGTCGGCGGCTCGATCAGCGTCGACACCACCATGAGGCGCTGATGCCGGCGGATCTGCTGCGCCTCGATCTCATTGTTCCCGTGCTGATGTACTGCGCGCTGCTGTGGTGGGTCGGCCGTGGCCTCAGCTGGACGGCGCGGCTGGCGACCGCAGCGGTGACGCTGGTGCTGATCGCCTGCGTCCTGCTGGTCGAGCGCGGTTGGCGCTAGGCCGACAGCAAAAAACGCGAAAACAACCCCATGCACAGTAGCCGTCAAGCGCCGAGGTGACGCAACCGGCTTGCGCCGAAACACGGATTCACCGCGCTCTCAGCACAGCTTGAGCGGCGCCGCCCCCTCACGACATCGGCGGTGCGACATGTTGTGCAAAGCCGGGCCGTTTACCGAGCTCGGCGAGCCAGCGGGTCAGATGCGGCTGTGCCGGGCGGGAGATGCCCTCGACGCCGAGCCAGCGCCGGGCATAGGAGCCGAGCGCGATGTCGGCGAGCGTGAACGCATCGCCCTCCATGAAGCGGCGCGAGGAGAGCAGGCGGTCGGCGATGGCCCAGACCTCGGCGGCGGCATCGGCATCGCGCTGCACCTGGATCATGTCGCGCTCGGCGGGCGCCGTGCGCACGATGCCCCAGAACACCGGGCGGTCGACCGGCTGCACCGTCGACAGCGTCCAGTCGAGCCAGCGGTCGACCGAGGCGCGCTGCTTCGGTGCCTCCGGATAGATCGGCGTGCCGCGTCCATGCGCGAGGCAGAGATAGCGCATGATCGAATTGGATTCCCACAGCACGAAGTCGTCCTCGACCAGGGTCGGGATCCGCGCATTGGGGTTCATCGCCAGATACTCGGCCTCGCGCGTCCTGCCGTAGCTCATGCCGGCGTCGATGCGTTCGTAAGCGAGGCCAAGCTCGGTCAGGCACCACAGCACCTTCTGCACGTTGACCGAATTGGCGCGGCCCCAGATCGTCAGCTTGGTGTCAGGCATGAAGTGTCTCCCGCGGCCTTGGCGTTTGTCGCGGGTGATAGCGGAATTCGCACGTCGGAGCGATGTGCGATTGTCGCGCGCCCCTCATGCAAAAAGCTCCGCCCGGGGCGGAGCTTTCGCTGCAAGATCAAACCTGACGTCAGTGGCCGAAGAACAGCCACAACAGAATGATCACCGGGATCGGCACGCCCAGCAGCCACAACAGAATTCCGCGTCCCATGATTTCCTCCTCCAATCGCATTGTCGGAGAGTGAACGCGGGCGGGGAGGGCTTGTTCCAGCGTTTCGAGCCTACCAGTGGCCGGTGTTGGGCATCGAGGCCCACGGCTCCTGCGGCGGCTTCGGATCGCCCTTCTGCAACAGTTCGATCGAATGCAGGTCCGGCGAGCGCACGAACGCCATGTTGCCGTCGCGCGGCGGGCGGTTGATGGTGACGCCGGCCTTTTGCAGCTTCTCGCAGGTGGCGTAGATGTCGTCGACCTCATAGGCGAGATGGCCGAAGAAGCGATCCTCGCCGTACTTCTCCTCGTCCCAATTCCAGGTGAGCTCGACCAGCGGCGCGCCGCGCGTCGGCGGCTGCTTCTTCAGCGCCTCGAGATCGTCCGCCGAGCACAGGAACACCAGCGTGAAGCGCCCCTTGTCGTTCTCGATCCGCCGCACCTCCTTCAAGCCGAAAGCATCAACATAGAATTTCAGCGCGACGTCGAGATTGCGCACGCGCAGCATGGTGTGGAGGTAACGCATTTTTCTTATCTCCTTGAGAGCGTTTCGGGATTGTTTGCCCGTTTCCGCATGACGAGCACTGAATAGCAGAAAATCACGGCAAAGGGCAGGGATTGCGGGCGGTTTGCGGGCGACTAAAAGAACCGATGTGCCCTTTGCGTTCTCAACCGTTCGCGAGCCTTATCGCGCCCTGCAAATCGAATCTCTCCCCATCGAAGAACTTGCGACGTTGAGAGATAAGGTCACTCAGACGCTCGCTGACAACGTCGTCGTGCGCCAGAAAGAGCATTTGGCTGAGTCGGAAAGAGTAGGAGCGCGGGTCGAGCGGCGGTCGATGCCTATGCCAAACAGCTCACGGGCAACAGTGACGCGCTGTGGGCGGGGACACGCGATACCAAGCATTGGTGGGATGAATGATCGCATTTGCAGTCGGCATGGCCGCCGTAATGGCATAGGTGCTTCGCGGACTCGCAACAGAAATCTTCGGTTTTCCCGCTTATCCACAAGGATACATTTCATCCACAGGCTAAGGCCTTAGAGTTTCACGTGAAACTATCTCCCAGGAAATTCTTGACGTGGATTAGATGTGCATAGCCGCAATTTACACTAGCGAAGCAGATACGATTCGTGGATATGCCCTAGGTGTCACTTCACCCAGGAGCGTTTTATGTCTTCGGAAAAGAAAGTGGTTGTTACGCGTGATTACCGCGTCACGGTGATCGTCGAGGAAATCGTCGCTCCGAAAGTGAGCGATGCGCCTAAGTCCCAAGAGTTTTGGAAAAGCGAAGTCGAAGAATTCCTCGATGAAGCCGATTATTCTGTTGCGCCGGTCTGAGCCGCAGCCTGACGATCAACGTTAGCTCGTAGGATGGGTAGAGCACTTGCGAAACCCATCATGTTCCGTCGCGCAATAAGGTCCTCGATGGGTTTCGCTCCCGCTCAACCCATCCTACGCACTCATTTCAATTTATGAGTTACGGCGAGTGCTGTCCTGTAATTGGGCGGATTTCGGTGACAGTGCATTCAACTCAAACGAGTCGGTTGGGTTTTGTGCACTGTCACCGAAATCTGAGAACTCATAAATTTCAAGATCGTCCTTCTAGGTCATCCTCAAGGGATTGAAGACATGAAAGCCCGCGGCGGCGACTATCATTGCCAACATTAGAGCTCCTTCCAAGACGGACGCTCGGAATCTACGTGGCCGCGGGATATGAGGATTGCCGCTAATGTCCAACCCGGCCAACCGAGACTGAGCCATTCGATAGCCGAACCACCCTCGAAGGTTCTCTGCGACCATCAACAGTGCAATTAACGTGATAAAGGCAACAAGCGCGTCCGCGAGAGTAGCGAATTGCTGAAGTCGCGCGGACGACGGCCCGTTAGGCATGATGCTTAGGTAGGATGAGCCGCCGACTACCAGTGTAATCAACTGAATGTAGAGCTTGAATGCTTCCATTATCCGAGCATTGTGCTCTTTTACTTGTGACGAAACGAATTTGTATTCTTCATCAACGCTGACACGAGACTTCGACGACCGCGGACCGGCTAAGCTGTCAGGTTTGAAGCGCATGAAAGACCCCCTTTGGTTGATTTTCCGTCGTTCTACGTAGCAAGAGCAGTCGCAGTCACTATGCTAGACTATCAGCTAGGAATTACTGCCACAGTGCATTCAATTTATGCTGCCTGCCAAGCATTGACCGAAGCAGAGGTGAAGCACCTCGCGCTATAATTGGCGGAGCTTATGCGGCTCAACAGCCTCAATCTTCAGGAAGCTCATCGGGCCATTTCTGGGCGCCGTGCAGGACGCGCAATATCCGGATCGAGCTTTCCGTTATGGTGTAGGCCGCGACATACGGCGTGCCAACAACGACAAGCTCGCGTGTGCCGGCGACACGGCCGGGACGCCCACTCTCGGGAAACTCGACAAGTCGACGCGCCGCCGCGGCGATCCGCTCATCGACCATGATCGCCGCTCAAGGATTTTCAGCCTCGATGTGGGTGAAGATGCCATCGCGGTCCGATAGTGCGAAGGCGGACCAGAAGAGCTTCACGACTTTGGTTGGTCCGCCCTGCGCCGAGCCGCCGCGCGACGCTTTGCGAAATGCGCTTCAGCCTGTTCGTCCGAGACATCGGGGCGGGTATCGTTCAACGCCTCCAGGACCTTCGCGCGAAACCAGTCGTCATGAGCTTTGCTGTTCGTGAGGAGTTCGAGCGGAAGCGCGCCCTCATTGGCGGTTCTGGTCAGCAGGATGCGGACCGCGTCCGATACCGTGAGCCCCATCTCCTCAAGGACGGCGGAGGCGCGATCACGGACGTCAGCGTCGATGCGGGTCTGGACAAGGGCATTTGCGGCCATGTTCGCCTCCGGTGCGATATGGTATTGTAATTCAATTGAATGACGGGCGCAAGCGTCGGCGCTGAGCGTTGCGGTGCCTGTCGCAGTGGCGGCTCGCGGTGGTGATCGAGACGCCGCGATGACCGCCTCATGAACCCTGCCAGCTGCGGCGCCGACCAAGCGCCATGGCCGCATTCGTTGCAGAACTCCTGTTTGATCTCGTCAGGGCCCTCCTGGGGAGCTGGCTGAGACAGGCTGCGGTGGCCATCTGTGCGTGGCTGGATACCAAGATTCACAGCCGCACGGCACGCATTCTCGTCGGTCTCATGCTCGGGGCCGCTGCCTTCTTCCTCATTCCTGCTATCGCCGGCCTGCTGGGTCTTTGATGCCGTCCGTGAGCACGAACATCGTTATCGCATTGGCCGTCGGGGCGCTCATCTCGACGGTGCTCCTTGTCTTGGAGCCGCTGACCGACTTCGCGTTGCTCTCGCTGGAGTGGCCGGGCATCAGCGCCGCGTATTTCTTCTGGGGAGCGGTCGGAGGATCCAGCTTCCTCGGCATCGCCATTTGCTGGGTTGTGAACGCACTGACCTATGGTCTGGGCGCTTTCGCCATTCTCAGCGCTTTGAAAGTGCTGAGGGAAGGATGACGAGCCGGCTCCGATGTGAGGAGCGCGAAGGCGGATCAGACCAGCTTCACGCCGCCTTCTCTTCACCCTTCGCGACGATCTCGACCTCGAAATAGCCCATGTCGCGGAGCTCGGCGGCCTTCTTCTCCGCCGCTTCCCTGGTCTCACGCTTCAAGACGATCTGCCCGGCACCGTCGCGGGCGCAAACGAAATAAGGCATTTCCGATTCCCAATTTCGTTTGCATACACACGACGCCGGGCTCCCGCAATTGGGTGGGTCAGTCCTTCAACCCGGCTTTTTGCCGCATCTTGTCGATCAGCTCGGAGGCCTCGGCCTTGGTCAGTTCGTCCTCGGGCGGGCTTTCGTGCGCCTGCTCAGTGAGGGTCTTGAGGTAGGATTCCTGGGCTCCGGTCATCGGATCGTCTCCGGAAACCCAATCCTTGGGATTCTTCTGGGTGTTGTCGGCCATCGCGCATCTCCTTTTCGTCTCCGTAAAATGTCGGACTCGACTTATCGTTCCGTTTTTGTTCTCATGGGCCGCAGTCAAAATTCGCGAGGCAGAACAATGCCGGACCTGGACTATCTCAGGCGGGAGATCGAACGGATGCGCATCCAGATGGGCCGGCAGAGGAAGGAGATCCTTCAGCTGCAGCGCGCCGGCATCGGCACGGCTTCGGCCGAAGCGCTGCTGTCGCGGATGGAAGCGAAGGTCGAAAGTCTTTGCGCTGAGCGCGACGCGCTGAAGGCGGCGCAGCCGCGTGCGGCCAAGGGCCGGGTGCTCGGCGGGAGGACGTGGTGAGCAGGCGGTGGTTCGACGACGAGCGAGAGCTGTCGCCCTTCCTCGCTGCGCTCGAGGACGTGCGCCGCAGGGCGACGCGGGAAGGGTGGTGCTATGCCCACGTCCAGGCCATCATCGTGGCGATCGACCAATATGCTGAGGCCGCCACCGGCAACCGCGAGTATTTTTTGAACAAGCCGGTCTCGATTGGTGACAGTCGGAAGGCGGAGGAGCTTCCTTAAGGGAGCGCGGCGCGGAGAAGCCCGAACGGTGGATGCCTCGGGACTGCTAAAGCGCAGGACTGTAGAAGAGGTGCCTTGCCCAGGCGGCGGCGCATTTTGGGACGATCCTCATTCGTCGGGAGTCGGTCGATTCAGGCTTGCAATGCCGAGTGCAGGGCTCGCCAGATACGAAATTGGAGGGCGTGGGCAAAACGACGAGAACGTGATAAATTCAGCCAATGGCAAAGCAAAAACGACAGACTGGAAAGACTGACCAGGGCGGCTTCGTAATTGGTCGCGCCAGCTTTGCGAAGATCAGCGCGGTCGAAGGCATTCGGCTGAAGCCGGCGATGACGAAAAGGGCCGCCGAAGCCGCCGCCAAGGGCCTCTCCGCGGAAGAGTATCGCCGCACAATCTTGCGTAGCTACCGCAAGAGCTAAGCGCAATCGCATGTACGATGCGGTTGACGATCCCTATACCTACGAAAATTCCACTGTTCTCGTTAACAAGCTCGACCTGAGGGACCAGGGGCAGCTTGATGATTTCGAAGCCGAAATTTCGAGCGCTCGATCGACCGAGCCGTTGCCCGAAGGAGGGTTGGATTTCGCTCACTACTGCGCGGTTCATCATCATCTTTTCCAGGACGTCTACGAATGGGCAGGGACACCGCGAACGGTCCGCATCTCCAAGCAAGGTAGCCCATTTTGCTTCCCTGAACATATCGGTGCCCAGGCGACCAAGCTTTTTGAAGAATTGAGGCCCAACCAGTTCTTCGGAGATCTGCCCGCAACCGAGTTCGCAGCGAAAGGTGCGCATTTCCTTTCTGAACTGAACGTCATCCACGCATTCCGTGAAGGAAACGGGCGGTCTCAACTGTCGTCCTTTGCGATGTTGGCTGAGCATGCCGGCCATCCGCTCGATCTGGAAAGGCTCGACCCTGATGCCATGCTGAATGCCATGATTGCGAGTTTCGACGGGGATGAAACCGATTTGGCCCTGATCATAGCTGACCTCGTCACAGCCTAACGCGGGGCGACGGCAGGGATCTAGACTGCCGTGATAGACGAGGCCTGGTTGAGCAGGCGGCGTGTTTGCTTCAGCCAAACCGTGACGCCGGTCACGGCGCTGGCACGCCGATATCGGCACGCTCCCGACGAAAGGAGTGTGTCATGCGCTACGCCGCGATCGCCTTGCTTGTTCTCGCCAGCCTTGAGGCTGTGCGCGGCGGATATCTCAGCGCGCCGCTCTTCGTTCTCCTGGCAGTGGGCGGTTGCGTCGGCGCGATCGTGCTGAGGAAGTCCTGATGGATCTTTCCGTCACGGTGGTCTTCGACATCGTGGTTCGAAGCGGTAACCGGTCCCGTCATCTGCGAGGAACGCGGTTGAACCCCAACTCCGCCGGCACGACCAATTCTCATGCTTCAAGCCCTGCTCGGCGCGATCGTGGACATTCTGCTGTCGGCCGCATGGAGCGCCGTGGTCAGGCTCTTCGGCCTGGAGAACGCCGTCGAGATCGCGACGGCCGTCTTGGGCGTTGGCTGCATCGTGATCGGCTCTGCGGTGTTGCTGCTGGGGCACGGATGAGGGAAGCGCGATGAAGACGATCACACTGCTTGCAGTGGCGGCCATGCTGCTGCTCGAGGTCTTCGGCCCGACGTCGAGCGTCGGCGGCTCGATGAGCTTCATGCTGGTCTTCGTCGTCGTGACGCTGGCGGTTGCGATTGACGAGGCCTGGGCGAACCGACGCGGGGCGCTCGGATGGATCGTCAACCTGTTCGTATCAATCCTTGGCGGCCTGACGGCGATCGCCGTGATCGGAATGGCCATGGAGACGATCCTCCCGCATCTCCATCTCGGAGGCTCGCTCGCCTCGTCGCAAGATCCGCTGAAATACGTCCTCGTTGTCGTGATCGCGATCCTGATGGTGGCGGGTTGCTGGATCCCGCTTCAAATCGTCAACCGGCTGCGCGGCTAGTCGGCGATCAAAGGCTCGCGTGAGGGACATGCGGCGCCGGCACAACGCAACCGCGCCGCTCCCTTGGAAGCGGCGCGGCCCAAATGAGAAGCGGCCAACAACGCGGCTTACTTCATATTGCTGTGGGTCTTCGTGCCGCCCTGATCGCTGCCCGGGCCGGAGCCACCCTGGCCGGACGCGTCGGGCTTCATCATACCGCCCTTGCTCATCCCGCCCTTGTTCATGCCGTCATTGCTCATGCCGGTCGTGCCCTGGTTCATCGAGCCCTTGTCCGTGCTGCTCATGCCGGGCTTCTGCATGTTGTTGGACTGCGGCGCAGGACCGGTCTGGCTCTGCGCAAAAGCCGAGCCGCACATGAGACCGAGCGCGGCAGTAGCGATCATGATCTTCTTCATTGCAAACTCCTGTTGGTTGCAGGGGCCAACAGGAGCGCGGAGATGATGTTCCTAAACGAGGGCGTTCAGGAGGACGAACTTTTTCGAAGGTTTATCCGGTTGACGGGAACTTGCCGCCCGCGACTATGCCGCAATCCGTTGCTCGACCGGAGCCGTCAGGATCTTGAGCGCCTGTGCATGTTGCAGATCGGGGACCGCGACCGCCGTATGGCTGTAGATCGCGTGCGTCCTTGACTTTGCAATCGTGTCGAGGATCTGGCCGCCCTTGATGACATGGAGGCCCATGCCTTCGTCGGTGGGGAAGATCGCCAGCACCACATCATAGGCGGCGATCACGGCTCTGAGCGCTTCGGCCTTGTCTTCAGCGAGCTCGACGAAAACGCGAACATCGGCTGCGAGTTCACGCAGCTCGTCAAAATCCAGCACTGTGGGGGTACTCCAACGCAACGAGACTGATTGGAGCTTGGCGGCGTTGGGTTACTGAAGTGTCAACAAGGCCTGCCGAGCCACAAGTTTCACGACGAGGTGACCTCACGCTCTAGCGTTTCGCGTCCGCCTTGCGAAGCCGGGCCTCCGCGGCCTCGTCCACGAGGTTCAAAGCGAGGCCGTCATAGCTCAGCTTGAGCCCGCGTCCGACGATCCACATCCATCCCTCGCGCTCCCGGATGGCTTGCGCGTTGAACTGGTCGGAGATCGATTTCACGGCACTTTCTTGCGACCCCGGATTGGTCACCGTCGCATTGACGCGCCAGATCGGGCGCTTGGCGTCCGCCTCGTCGCGGTCAACCGTGACCTTGGCGCCGTTGATGTCACATTCGAGGGTGTCCGAGTCGCGGCTCTGGCGGCAGAGATAATGGCGTTGATTGATGAGCTTGCTGGTCTCGTCAAATGTCATCCCCGGCGCAAAGCCGAAGATGTCGGACTTCTTCACGAGGGCGAGGGAGGCAGGCTTCAGGAAGCTCGGCTGGATCGCGACGAGGGCCGCGACAGCAACGACGATCAAGCCTGCAATGACGATAGCGACCTTCATGAGCCCCCCGCGCGAAACCTCGAGAGCATTACAGGCCGCCGGGGCGTTCTGCCATGGCCCAAAAGCGAAAACCCCGCCTGGGGGAAGCGGGGCTCTCTGGTGGGGTGAAGCTTAGGGACTTCATGAGTAAGACGCGTCAGCGGCGAAATGGTTCAAACAAAAATTGCGTGTCCCTGCGGCATCTTGCACAGGAAGTCGGGAACCCCGGGAGAACCCCTGCTTGCGTTTTGAGCCTCGATAGGCTCTAAGCCCGGTCACTTCATGACCTCTGGCATGAATCAGAAGCGCGCCTCCGCGGTCCGGCCGCGTCACGGCAGAGTTGTTCGCGCGCACCCCTTCAAAGGAATTCAGACATGGCGAAGATGACGAAGACCCAATTGATTGATGCAATTGCCGAGGGCACGCAGCTTTCGAAGAACGACGTGAAGTCGGTGATCGAATACATGGCCACCGTCGGCTACAAGGAGCTCAACGAGTCCGGTGAGTTCGTCATTCCCGGCTTCGTGAAGATGTCGGTCGTCAACAAGCCGGCGACCGAGGCCCGCATGGGCGTCAATCCCTTCACCAAGGAGCCGATGCAGTTTGCGGCCAAGCCCGCGAGCAAGTCGGTGAAGGCCTCGCCGCTGAAGGTTGCCAAGGACGCCGTTTGAGCGTTGGCGATACCGTTGCGGCGGGTCGATGCCGCAACGGAGGACTGAAGACGAGGCGTGCTCGGCGATTGCGATGCCTGATATCACCATGACGATCGGGACGAACAACAGAGCCCGCTGCGCGCCATTCAGCCAGACCCGTCTCCAAAAGAAAAACCCCGCGCTCTCGCACGGGGCTCTTCTGGCTGACGGCGTTGGGATTTCAGCGCCTGGCCGTCAGCCATCTCAAACAAGACATCTGGCTCTAACTTAAAGTTGAAAATCCAAAAGGCAACAGCGCCGCGATGACGGAATATGTTCGCTCACCGCGGCGCTGCCATGTGACTGGGCGCTGAAATCCCCAGCTTGCATGGGTCCGCGCCGCGCCAAAAAGGTTCATCGCGACATATTCGGAGGACATCGCGCACGGGGCTGGACTTTCTGTTCTTATTTTGTTCTAATGAGTTGCTCTGGTGATCCTTTTCTGATGATCCCCTTGGAGGCTACTCATGACCGTCGAGAAACAGCGCGAAGTGATCAGGCTCTGGAACGAGCTCAGGAAGCTCCAGGGCCCGGCTGCAGAAGAGCTTCGGATTCAGATCTTGGAGTGCTTCTCGAAGGAGGACAAAGCGAGGCGGGCGGTCTGATCTGCGCCGCGAATGCCGACGACATCCCCGGCAAGCGCGGTCACCTTCTGGCGCCGCCTGAGCGGCGAGCGCGGGGCACAACATGATCCATCCGAGGCCCACTCAGCCGAGTGTCGCTGGTCCGCCGTGGCCATTTGCGAGCGATCGCTGAAGTACGAACGTGCAGGAACGAACACGTGTCGTCAGCGTTCGGCCTGCATGACATGCCCGCGCTGCGCCCAGCCGATGACGGCGACCTCCGCCAACAGCTTTCGATGCGAACCCTGCCGCGAGATCGTCATCGTGTTTGCGGTCGTGTCGAAATTCCTGTCGCCGAAGATCGTGCCGACGACCGCTGAAGACGTTGCGTCGCGCGTCTTCATGGATCGTTAGCAATCGCCCGGCGCCGATCTTTTCGACTCCGATTCGTTCTTCGAGAACGAAATGGAGTCGGATGCAGAACAAGTCGCGCCTGTCGCCGATGAAGTCGCGCCGTGTATCGGAACGAGCCAGCGTGAGGCTTCGCACAGTCTCGTCCACGCCTCCTCGTTAAGGAGGAGGCGAGGAGAGCGACATGGATGCGTGCTGGTTTCTCGCCGAGATCGCGAAAGTGTTCTGGTACGATCGGCATCCGCGCTTGCGCAAAGGCAAGCCGTCGGTGCCGCAAGTGCCGGCACCCGCGTCGACATCTCCGGATGCCAAATCTTCTGATGCCGGGTCTTCTGATGCAGGGTCTTCTGATGCAACGTGATCGGATCGCTGCGCGCTCGGCATGTTTTGTTAAGAACTGCTCCGCACCGATTTTCTGACGTCCGATTCGTTCTTCGAGAACGAAATGGTGTCGAAGCTGGAACAAAGCCGGTTGGCGGAGCCGCGGGTCGCCGTAGCCCTCGACGGCGCGCGATATGAAGGCGGATCGCCGCGATCGGAGGCGCCGCAAGACGCCTAACGATTGTTTGCGCGGAAGCCGATAACCCTATTCGGTTAGGTTAAAAGTCCAATCGCGTTGCACTTGGCACGGCTTGCGGTAGGTGTCTGGCAAAGACAAGCAAGAAACGACTTTGCCAAGAAGCCATTTTGTCATGACACCTTTTTCAGAGCCGTCCTTTTACCAAGGCGACAGGCACACTTATCGCCGCGTGGCCATCGTCGGCACGCTGTTCTGTCTCGCTTTCGTGGTGATCAGCTTTTCGCTGCGACCGCAGCTCGAAGACACACGCATTGCGGTCAAGGCCGATCGGCTGGTGAGGACGGCAGGCCAGGCGCCGCACGCCAATTAGCGCGCTGCTCGCCGCTTAGCGCTCGCCGCAGATCTGATCGTCAGCCGGCGTCTGCGGGCTCGCAGTTCCGCGCGAGGCGAGTGCCACGAAACCGGCATAGCCGGACAGGTTCAGCAAGACTTCGAGCCACACGGGCATGTCGGCCTCTTCCGATCTGCGTGAAGAGGATTTCAATGTCCGCGCGCAATCCTTGTTCCTTGCTCCCGCAAGGAAACTCAAACCGGCGAGGAGGGGTCGAGCCGTCGCCCGAGGGTCGCAACGGATTCGCTCGACGGCTGCTCTCTCAGGAACTCGGCGATGGCCCGCGCCAGCTCGCGGTCGCTCATCGGCGTCGGCGGCGGGTGCAGGGTGCCGACCCCGAAACTGCGGACGATCTCGTCGTAATGCTGATCGTCGGATCTGGGAACCATCCTGCGGATACGGGTCAGCAAAGCGGATAAGGGCAAGTCTTCGTCCTCCTCGATCTCCCGCCCCGCTGGCAGCCGTCGGTTTCTGCTGCCAGGCGTTCCCGCTGAATTGAAAACCCCGCCAGCATCGCGGAGATGCTGACGGGGTCTTCATGCTGTTGCCTCAACCCGGATGGCGGAGGCTCCCGCACTTGGAAGGTCAATCTGCGTCCGACGATTTCGTTCCGCCGGCAGCGAATTTTTTTCTAGGGGCCGGTTCCGCATCAGGCGCGCAACTATCGCAGCCGCTCGCCGTTGTCTCAGTGAGACGCGAAGGAGGAGAGCATGAAGAAGACACTGGCAGTTCTGGCCACCGTCGCAGCCGTCGGCGTGACCGCGGTTGCGGCCCCTGCGCCTGCCGAGGCGCGCGGACGCGGCATCGGCCCGGGACTCGCATTCGGCCTTGCCGCCGGCGCAATCACCGCCGGCGCGGTCGCAGCATCGCACCCTTACGGCTACGGCTATGGCCCCGGCTACGGCTATTATGGCGGCCCCGGCTATTACTACGGGCCTGGCCCCTACGCCTATTACGGCGGCGGGCCGTACTACCGGCACCACCACCACTGGCGTCATTGGTAACGGCCAGCAAGCGAAAAGCCCGGAGCGATGCTCCGGGCTTTTTTCATGCACGTTGATCAGAGATGTCTTACGGCCAAAGCGAGGGCCGTTCGACCTTGCGGGCGTTCTCGAGCGTCGAGACGAAATACTCTTCGCGCTCGCGCTTGAATTTTTCCTGCGTGGCACGGAAGGCGGCGACACGGGCGGCGATCTCGTCGCGCTCACGGGCTTTGCGTTCTTCGTCTTCTGTCATAGCCATCCCCTCGGGTTTACTTAACTGCCCTCAAGTCCTGCCGCCGCATCATCTTGAGTCGCATTCACACATCCATTGGGGCTCCTGAATGGGGCGTCAATGGGGAGGAGGCATTGCAGGATTGTGATATGCGAAGGTCGGAAAAAATTGCCGAGCGCAAAGCGTTAGCGCTTGATAACAGCGTCAACAATCTTGCCGCTTGCGTATGTTGCTGTCAGGCAAGACGAGTCGGGAGATCGCAAATTGATTGCATCGGATCTGCAGAGCGGCGTCGAACGGCTCGGTGAGATGATCGCCGAGGCCAAGGTCATCGTGCCGTTCACCGGCGCCGGCATCTCGACCGAATGCGGTATTCCCGACTTCCGCTCGCCGGGCGGAATTTGGACGCGCTACCGTCCGATCGAGTTCGGCGAGTTCGTCGCGCACCAGGAGGCGCGGGATGAATCCTGGCGCCGCCGCTTTGCGATGGAGGAGGTGTTTGCCGCGGCAAAGCCCGGTCGCGGCCATCGCGCGCTGGCCTCCCTCTATCGCGCCGGCAAGGTTCCCGCCGTCATCACCCAGAACATCGACAATCTGCACCAGGCCTCCGGCTTCGCCGGCGAGCACGTGATTGAACTTCACGGCAACACCACTTATGCGCGCTGCATCGGCTGTGGGCAGGCCTATCCACTCGATTGGGTGAAGCGTCGCTTCGACGAAGAGGGCGCCGCGCCCAACTGCACGGCCTGCGACGAGCCGGTGAAGACCGCCACGATCTCCTTTGGACAAATGATGCCCGACGACGAAATGCAGCGTGCGACCGCGCTGTCGCGGGCCTGTGACCTCTTCATTGCGATCGGTTCCTCGCTCGTGGTCTGGCCGGCGGCGGGCTTTCCGATGATGGCGAAGGACGCGGGCGCACGTCTGGTGATCATCAATCGCGAGCCGACCGAACAGGACGACATCGCCGATCTCGTCATCCATCACGACATCGGCGAAACGCTCGGCCCCTTTGTCGGCAATTGAGGCATCAATTTGATTCGCGGCTGTGCAAGCTGTTCATAGGTTCCGGCGAATCTCTTTTTTGTCTATGCCTCGCAACCGGGAGTGTTATCTTTTGAGTCGAAAGATTCGCGTCGCGTCCAGTTGAGAAGGTTCTCGAAAGACGCGTGATTCGAGGCCGCTGCTGAGGCGGGTCGCATGACAGTGTGGGGTCCGGGGTTATGGGGTCGTCGGACGGATTTGAGTCCAAAAAGCTCGGGGTTCCCGGGCAGGGAGTACCGTCCGGGCGGATCACGCCGGGCGAACACGGCGGTGCCGGTCGCGACAGCGGCCTCAGTCCCTTCAGCGGGCTCGGTGAGGCCAGCGCCAATCTCGTCGAAGTCCACGGCGTCATCAAATGGTTCGACGCCTCCAAAGGCTACGGCTTCATCGTGCCCGACAACGGCTGGCCGGACGTGCTCCTGCACGTTACCGTGCTTAGGCGCGACGGCTTCCAGACCGCGTACGAAGGTGCCCGCATCGTCGTGGAGTGCATCCAGCGCGCCAAGGGATACCAGGCGTTCCGCGTGGTCTCGATGGACGAGTCGACCGCGATCCATCCGGCACAGATGCTGCCGCCGCGCACCCATGTCACGGTCACCCCGACCAGCGGGCTGGAACGCGCCCAGGTCAAATGGTTCAACCGGCTGCGTGGCTTCGGCTTCCTGACCTGTGGCGAGGGGACGCCAGACATCTTCGTGCATATGGAGACGCTGCGCCGCTTCGGCATGACCGAGCTCAGGCCCGGCCAGTATGTCCTGGTCCGCTTCGGGCCCGGGTCCAAGGGCATGATGGCGGCCGAGATCCATCCCGAGACCGGATCGCCGGGATTGCAGTCGCACTAGGTGCGATGAGACGCGCGTCCCGACCAAGCTCGAACTTCAAAATCCCGCAATCGTGAGCAGAGGCGCGCCCGCAGGCCGGCGCGCCTCTGGCTTTTCCGGCAATCGCCGCGTAAGGACTGGTTCCCGTCCCACGCCTCGAGTGTTCCCCCATGAATCCTGATCGAAAGGCCGTCTGGTCCGCTCTGAAGGGCTGGCTTGCCGCCGTCCTCGTCATCGCAGGTTGTGCCGTCGCCGGCACGCCGGCCCGCGCCGCCAGCTTCCAGCCGCTGGAGATCGTCACCAGGAACGGCGTGCAGGTGTTCTCGGTGGAGATGGCGACGACCGAGGAGGAGAAGCAGACGGGCCTGATGTACCGCAAGGAGCTCGCGGACGGCAAAGGCATGCTGTTCGATTTCAATCCCGAGCAGGAGGTGTCGATGTGGATGAAGAACACCTATGTCTCGCTCGACATGATCTTCATCCGCGCCGACGGTCGCATCCTGCGCATCGCCGAGAACACCGAGCCGATGTCGACCAAGATCATCTCGTCCCGGGGGCCCGCCCGGGCCGTGCTGGAGGTGGTGGCCGGAACGGCGCAGAAATACGGCATCCGCGCCGGCGACCGCGTCGGCCACCCGCTGTTCGGCGGCAAATAGGGGCGCCCGAGGGTTGCTTTGCCAGCCTTGCTGGCGCCTTTGGAAGCGTGTATCGACGGGGCTCGCCGGACATTCGGGGTATAGCGCAGCCTGGTAGCGCGGCAGTTTTGGGTACTGCAGGTCGTTGGTTCGAATCCAGCTGCCCCGACCAGTCCCGGCATTGAATCCCTTTCATTTTCCTCCTGATTTCGACCCGCCCGGCATTCCGGGCGAGGGCGCTGATCCTGCGCCTGCTTGGCACGCCCGGCGCGTTGAAGGAGAGGGCGCACAACCGGCGCTGCGCCCGGTATTTCCTTCAGGCGAGGTCTTCATGTCGATCAGTGCGATTGCTTCAGCCAGCGCGACCGTGACGGCGTCCCCGTCGGCCGCCACGACGTCGACATCCTCGACGTCGGCCGCTTCGTCGACGTCGGCAGCGTCGGCGACATCGGAGACGTCGTCCTCGCAATCGGCGGGCGGCAGCGCGGGATCGGGCGGCGGCAGTTCGGCCAAGACCATCGTCAGCGAGGTCTCCATTACCGTCGGCGGCGTCACCACCACGACGATTACCTATTCGGATGGCACCACGGAGGTGCAGACCTCGGCGAGTGCGCAAGGCAGTCAGGGCGGTCAGGCGGGACAGACCTACAACGCGCAAGGCGCGCTTCAAGCCAATGGACAGGCAGCGTCCAGCGCCGGAGTCTGAGCGAATCTGGTCCGAATGACCTGGGCGTCATCGAACCTTTGGCTGTCGCCATAGACATATGTGTGTTGGGGATTTCAGCGCCCAATATCTAAACGGACGCCGCCAAGCGATGATATTCCGCTTGCGCGGCGTTGCGCTTTTCCGGTGTCGAAAGATCCGGCCGATCAGCCCGATGCGTGCCAGCCCGGCGGAAACGGGACGAACGGCCAGACCAAATGGTTGTCGTTCGCGGCGTTCGGCAGCTCTTGCGCCGGCGTTCTTTTGACCGGCGCAGGCGGCGTCGATCGCAGCGCCAGGCGCAGACGTGCACATTCCAAATTCATTGTGGTCGCCCTGACGAGTCTTCTCGAAAATTCAATCGCAAAATTGGACGTCAGCTAATCAATAATCCCGCACCCAAGCCGGCGCGGGCACTCTCAAATCATGTGTGCACTCTAGATTGATCGGCGCCGGCTTTCAACCGCTCCGCGGACGTTAGCCACGGGAAGTAAGGTTGACCGGTTAGGTTAAGGACGAGCGGTCGTTGCGGCGGCTCTGGCGATCGGTATCAGATTGATCCCGGCTCCCGACGGGGCCAGCTATCTGTGCTCACACTGGAACACAATTCATCGCGGCATTCGCACTGGTTGGGTTCTGCGCAAGTGAGTTCTGCGTCAGTGAGTTCTACGCCATGTCCTTCGATCGCAATCTCCGAACCGCCGGTCCGCAATCGACCTGGAGCGAGGTCTGGCACCTCTGGACCGTGATCGTGCCGCGCCGCTCGATCAACGGTCAGCTCGTGTACGGCAAGGTCTGGCGCCGCCACGACGGCCGCGACTGGATCTACAAGAAGTTCACCGAGTTCGACGGCGAGGAAGCGGCCTGACGCGCGACGAGCCGGGAACGCCCATCATCGCGCCTGGGGGCATTTGCGGACGCCGCGGCCTATCCCGGTGCCTGCACGCGCGGCAGCGGCAGCCTGAAGTGACGCTTTGCATAGGCGATGATTTCGGCGTCGGAAGGATGATCGGCCGCCTCCACCGCGGCAATCCGCTTGGCGACGTCGGGGGCGTGCGCACGAAGGTGGCTCGCCAGCTCCGTCTTCGCGCTTGCCGGACCGATGATGAGGATCTCACCGGCATCGGCAAGGGCTTTACTCACCTCAGTGTAGAATGCCTTGTCGGGGGCGGCATGGCCGCTGCCGATCGCGTTGGCCTTGTGATGAAGGTGACGCGTTGCCAGTTGCGGATGCAACGTGACTTCGTCGGAGCCGCTCAGGCCCAGATGGAAGATCCTGGCCTGGGAATGGTCGATCCATACCACGGCGTGAAAATGAGAGGGCATGTGCTTCTAGCCTTGTCCGAGGGGAGGCCGCCGGCATCTGTGAGGCGGCGCGTGTCGCGACGACATTAGGCCGGCCGGCGCCACGCCTGGTTGACTCAAGTCAATCGATCATCGCCCAGGCCCCGAGGCAATCGCCGGGCGCGCTCGGATCGCCGGTCTTTTTCGGCTCAGGCTGCCTTCGCCGCGCTTGCCGCAGGCTTGGGCGGCGGGGGCTTCAGCGGCTTGTCCTGCTTCTTCGACCACGAGATGTAATAGGCCACCGTCGTCATGATCGCGATGCCGGCGATGCTGACGAAGATCTGCGCGAACAGCGACCCCGAGCTCATCGACAGCTCGAAATGGCCGACAAAGGACAGGAACACGCCGACGCAGAACACGGCAAGCGACTGCTGGCCGCAGACGATCAGGGGATCGAACACCTTCCATTCGAGCCCCGGCCACTCCTTCGGCACGAAGCGGATCACCAGGATCACGATCACGACGAAGTGGATGAAGCGGTAGGGCGCGAGGTTGGTCTTGTCGTTCGGGTTGAAGGCCGCGAACAGCCACTCCGGGAACATGCCGCCGAAGGTGGGGAAGCGGCCGGCCATGGTCATGACCAGCGCGAACAGGAGGTAGCCGAGGCAGAGATAGAGCGTGATCGGCGCGTTGATCAGCGTCATCGAGCGGCGCGCGCCGCCCATCGCGCACCAGGCGCCGAACACGAACAGCACCTGCCAGCAATACGGGTTGAAGTACCACTGGCCGGCCGGATAGGCGTTCAAATTCCAGCCGAAGTGGCGCGCGACCAGCCACAGCACGATCGACAGCACCATCGTGACGTCGGGCTTGCGCAGCATGAACCACAGCACCGGCGGAAACAGGCCCATCAACACGATGTAGAGCGGCAGCACGTCGAGATTGAGCGGCTTGAAGCGCAGGAACAGGCCCTGGCGCAGCGTCTCGGTGGCGTTGTCGACGAGGCCGGCGACGTTGAACTCGTTGATCATCTCGCTGTCGCCGAAGCGCAGCGCCAGATAGCTGATCGAGGCGATGTAGATCACGAACAGGATGATGTGGGCGACGTAGAGCTGCCAGACCCGCTTGGTCAGCCGGGTGGCGCCGACGATGAAGCCGCGGTCCAGCATCATGCGCGCATAGACGAACGAGGCAGTGTAGCCGGAGATGAAGACGAACAAATCGGCGGCGTCGGAAAAGCCGTAGTTGCGCGTCGTGATCCAGTTCACGACGTTGTCGGGGATGTGGTCGAGGAAGATCGCCCAGTTCGCGACGCCGCGAAACAGGTCGAGCCGGAGGTCACGGCCCTTTTCGGGGAGCGTGGCGTTGATGTTCAGGAAGGCCATGCGAGGAGAGCTCTCGAAAGGGGCGGGCAGGCTGAAGTCGGGGATGCAGTGCCGCCGGGCGGGATCCCGGCGCGGAAGGCGGGTACGCAATTGTCACGGTGCAGCATAATGACTATACCGTCGCAGAGGCTACGGGTCCGGAATCACCAATCAGTCCCAACCGGTGTCTCTATACTATCCCCGAGGTTTGCACCAACTGCCACCCTGACGCATCGAAATCGAACGAAAAGTCGAAAAACGAGGCCCGGACCATCCCATGACCGCACGCATTTTCAAGCCCGCCAAGAACGCGATGCAATCCGGCCGGTCCAAGACGAAGGAATGGCAGCTGGACTACGAGCCGGAGCAGCCGCGCTCGGTCGAGCCGCTGATGGGCTGGACCTCGTCGGGGGACATGAAGCAGCAGATCACGCTGCGCTTCCACAGCAAGGAAGAGGCGGTCGCCTATTGCGAGCGCAAGGGCATCGCCTACCAGGTCATCGAGCCCCAGGATTCGATCCGCCGCCCGGTGGCCTATGCCGACAATTTCTCGTTCCGCCGCGGCGAACCCTGGACGCATTGAGGCCGAACCGAACGTCCCTGGCCGATCGCGCTGCCGGGCGAAGACACGTATCCGTCGTGGACTGGAAGGCAGCCCGAAGCCAATCTTCCCCTTTTCCAGGCGGATAAGGCGCGGCTGCTGGTGTCGCCAGGTACGTGTGCGATCCAAGTGGCATCCCTGCCGCCAGGCTAGCCCAGGTCGCCCAAGCGGCCCGACGCTTTGCTAGACCCTCGGACAACCGGAAGTTATTCTCGCCGGGATATTGAAATCTCGGACGGCTATATGAGACCTCTTTTTCTGATTTTGCTTTTGGCATCGTCTCCCGCGCTCGCCGGCGTATCTCAGCCCAATCCGCCCACTCCTGGAGAGATCGCTGCGAACACCGCGCGCTTCAATCGGTGCCTGAGGTACGCGACGAAGACCTATACCGTCACCATCAAGGTGGTCACCGACGACAAAGGCATGATCGTCGGCGAGCCGGAAGTGGTCGCCCCGGTCGACAACGACGAGTTTCGAGAAGACGTGCGCGGGGCGATGAACCGGATTCGGGCGTGCGAGCCCTATCAATATTATCCGGCGGAGAAGTTTGCCTACGGGAACAAGATACAGCCCTTCATCTTTCACCCCGTGCCGAAACTGAATGAAGAGATGAAGGCTGCCATCGACAAGCACTTTGACGATTGCGTGCCTGCTCGCGAAAAGGGCCCCGACATCACCGTGCGGTTCGAATTCAGCATCAGTGGTTCATACGCACGTCCGCCGATGCTCGAGGACAGGAGGGACACGGTGGAGTATCTCCGATCGGCTGCCGAAGTCATGGAAGCGGTGCTCAAATGTCCGCCGCTCAACCTGCGAGGCGACGAGCACAACAATTGGCGAATGATCTTGCGTCGCTTCGAGAGCGTGGAGGGCGACAAGGATGCGATAACTCCCAAGCCTGCGCGCGTTCGGAGGCCTAGCCCTCGGTGAACTCGCCCCCCAATCGGTCGAGCGGTTGCTGACAGCCCTTAACAGCCCTTGGCAGCCATTCCGCTCCATGCTTCGCTGCCGCGCAGGACAGGACCATGGCGAGGTGGGGGATGGCCGGGCGTGACCAGCTCGACAGCGTCGATCTGAAGATTCTCTCCGAACTGCAGCAGGACGGACGGGTTCGCAACAACGAGCTGGCGCTGCGCGTCGGCGTGTCCGCGCCGAACTGCCTGCGGCGGCTGAAATCGCTGTTCAGCCGCGGCGTGATCCGGGCGGTGCGCGCCGTCATCGACGAGCGGTGGCTGGGCTATGAAGTCGTCTCGTTCGTCTCGATCCAGCTCGGCAGCCAGGCCCAACCGGTGCTGGAGGCGTTCGAGAGCTCGATATCAGCGATCCCGCGCATCCAGCAATGCTGGCGGATTTCCGGCGACACCGACTATCTCCTGAAATGCGTGGCGCCGAGCGTGGAGAGCATGCGCCAGCAGCTTCTGCACTTCGCGGCAATGCCCGACGTGAAGAACGTGCGAAGCTTCCCGGTGCTCGGAGTTGCCAAGGATGTGCCGCTGCCGTTGCAGGACGCCGCGACAGCGTCTGTCGGTTAGCAGGTCACGCCGCCCGCGGCCTGCATTTGAATCAATTGCGACCGAGTTGGAGGCGATCCTCGACCTGCACGCCGCGGAAGCATGTCTTGTCGGCATTATAATGCTGATTAAATCACCTAACTGAGAAATGTGATTATCACATCCCTGCAATGCGCTGAACCGTGATTGATGGTTCCAGTGGTTGGCTTACATGCGGGGTTATGAGCCTCAACGCGCAACGCGCATCGCGCGTCGGGAGCTCAATGTGGGACTCCTTAACTAGGATAAGACAACATGACCTCGGTTTCGAAGACGTTCGCAGTTTCCGCCGCAACGCTGTTTGCGTCTGCGTTTCTGGTGCTGACGGCACCGACTGCGAAAGCGGAAGATTTTTGCATCACCAACGGCGCGCAGGCCGCTCACGGCTGCGGCTATCCGACGATGGACGCCTGCCGCGCCGCTGCCGGCGGTATCGGCGGCACGTGCGCGCAGAGTGGTGGGAAGAGCGCGAGCGATTCTCTCGCCTATCAGCCGAAGCATTCGCAGTCGCGCGGCAAGCTCCGCTCGGGCGGCCAGACCAACTCGAATTGATCAGGGTTAAGTCTGGTGGTTTCGACCTTTACGGCCTTCGGGAGTGATCCCGGAGGCCGTAAACGTTCTGGGGGGCACGACGCTTCACGGCGCTCGCTTCCATGCCGTCCTAACGGTACCGCCCGCGAAACTCGCGCGGGCTTGCGCCGGTCCAGGTGCGGAAGGCGCGGGAAAAACTCTTCTCGTTGCGGAAGCCGGCGATCTCGGCGATCCGCTTGATCGGCGTGCGGCCGCGCATCAGCTCCTGCTTGGCCAATTCGAATTTTGCCTCTTCCTTGAGGTCGCGCAACGAGGTCGATTCCTCGCGCAGGCGCCGATGCATGGTGCGCGTTGAAAGCGCGAGCTCGCTTGCGACATCTTCGGCGCCGAGACTTCGCCCGCGCGCATTGCGCAGCACGCGGCGGACCCGCTCGACCAGCAACCGGTCGCGCCGATAGGGAAGCACCGTCAGCCTGAGCGCGCCCTTGAGCATGTTGTCGAGATCGACGGGACTGCGCGTGAGCGGCAGCGAGAGATAGTGCTTGTCGAAGACGATGGCCGCGTGAGCCGCATCGAAGCGGATGGTGCGTGAGAAGATGGTCGGATAGACCGAGACGTGGCCGGGCTCGGAAAACGGAAATTCGGCGGCGCGGAGCGCGATCCTGGAATCCACCGCCCAGCAGGAGAAGCCGAGCACGTAGCGGAGCAGGGTGACCAGGCAGAATTCGCGGAACGCGCCGAGGTCGCGCAGCTCGCGAATGGTCACCGTCGCGGTCTCCTCGCCGACCTCGAGATCGAGCCGCACGTCCTCGGTGAGCAGGCGGTGGTGCCGGCACCAGCGCTTGAGCGCGACCTCCAGCGTCGGCGCGGTGATCGAGGCGCGGCACAGCATGCCGTAGGTGCCGAAGGGCAGGCGCCGCGAGAACCAGCCGAGCGCCTCGTCGTCGAGCTCGCGCATGGCGTGGCCCGCCAGCGCCTCGAACTGGGCGGCCGTGACCCGTCCGTCCGGAGAATTGACAAGGTCTGGCGCTATCTGGCCCCGCTGCAAGGCTTCAGCCGGGTCCAGTCCGTATCGCGCATAGGCGGCGACCACACCGCGGACGAACGCGGCAGGGGTGACGGCGCGGCGCGGGATCGCGGTTGCGACTTGAAAAGGCATTGCGAACCCCAGGGAATTCCTTCCGGAAAATCCTCGCCAAGTTTGGCGGAAAATGCAACCTTTTCGACCGCAAGAGGGCTCCGGGCCCGCTAGGTTCGGACCCCAAAATAGGGAGGAATCGCCTTGAACATCCCGAGCATCGACTTCGATCTGGGCGAAGACATCGGCATGCTGCGCGACACGCTCCGCGCCTTCGTAGAGGCGGAAATCACGCCGCGCGCCGCCGAGATCGAGAAGGCCAATCTGTTCCCGACCGACCTCTGGAAGCGCTTTGGCGATCTCGGCCTGCTCGGCATGACCGCGCCGGAGCAATATGGCGGCTCCAGCATGGGCTATCTCGCCCATATCGTCGCGATGGAAGAAATTTCGCGCGGCTCGGCCGCGGTCGGCCTGTCCTACGGCGCCCATTCCAATCTCTGCGTCAACCAGATCCGCCGCAACGGCAACGACGCGCAGCGCCAGCGCTATCTGCCCAAACTGATCTCCGGCGAATATGTCGGTGCCCTCGCGATGTCCGAGCCGGGCGCCGGCTCCGACGTGGTCTCGATGAAGCTGCGCGCCGACAAGCGCGGCGACCGCTACGTGCTCAACGGCTCGAAGATGTGGATCACCAATGGCGGCGATGCCGACGTGCTGGTGGTCTACGCCAAGACCGATCCCGAGGCCGGCCCGCGCGGCATGACCGCCTTCCTGGTCGAGAAGGGGTTCAAGGGCTTCACCCATGGCCAGCATCTCGACAAGCTCGGCATGCGCGGCTCCAACACCTATCCCTTGTTCTTCGACGAGTGCGAGGTGCCCGAGGAGAACGTGATGGGCAAGGTGGGCGAGGGCGTCAAGGTGCTGATGTCCGGCCTCGACTATGAGCGCGCGGTGCTCTCGGGAGGCCCTCTCGGGATCATGGCGGCCTGCATGGACGCGGTCGTGCCCTACATGCACGAGCGCAAGCAGTTCGGCCAGCCGATCGGCGACTTCCAGCTGATGCAGGGCAAGCTCGCCGACATGTATGCAACCTGGCAGGCCACGCGCGCTTATGTCTATGCCGTGGGCAAGGCCTGCGACCGCGCCGACCACGCGCGGACCCTTCGCAAGGATGCCGCGGCCGCGATCCTCTATTCCGCGGAGAAAGCGACGTGGATGGCCGGCGAGGCGATCCAGGCGCTCGGCGGCGTCGGCTACACCAGCGAATTCCCGGTCGGGCGGCTCTGGCGCGACGCCAAGCTGTACGAGATCGGCGCGGGGACGTCCGAAGTCCGCCGCATGCTGATCGGCCGCGAGCTGATGGCCGAGACGGCTTAAACGTTCATCTCATTGGAAACATCATGCCGCTTCATTCCAGCATCGATCCGTCGTCATCAGATTTCGCGCGCAATTCCGAGGCCATGCGCAGTCTCGTGGCCGACTTGCGTGAAAAACTCAGCCAGGTCGCCGGCGGCGGCGGCGAGGCCTCGCGCAACCGCCATACCTCGCGCGGCAAGATGCTGGCGCGAGAACGCGTCGACCTCCTGGTCGATCCCGGCACCTCGTTCCTGGAGCTGTCGCCGCTCGCGGCCTACGGCCTCTATGGCGGCGACGTGCATTCGGCGAGCGTCGTCACGGGCGTGGGACGCATCTCGGGGCGGGAGTGCGTGATCGTCGCCAACGATGCCACCATCAAGGGCGGCACCTATTACCCGATGACCGTGAAGAAGCATCTGCGGGCGCAAGACATCGCGCGGCAGAACAATCTGCCCTGCGTCTACATGGTGGATTCCGGCGGCGCGTTCCTGCCGCTGCAGGACGAGATCTTCCCGGACGAGCGCCACTTCGGCCGCATCTTCTTCAACCAGGCGCAGATGTCGTCGCAGGGCATTCCGCAGATCGCGATCGTGATGGGCTCCTGCACCGCCGGCGGCGCCTATGTCCCGGCGATGTCGGACGAGAGCATCATCGTGCGCAACCAGGGCACGATCTTCCTCGGCGGCCCGCCGCTGGTGAAGGCCGCGACCGGCGAGGTCGTGAGTGCGGAAGAGCTCGGCGGCGCCGACGTGCATTCGCGGCAATCGGGTGTGACCGATCATTACGCCCAGAACGATGCCCATGCGATCGGGATTGCCCGCCGCATCGTCGGCACGTTGAAGCCGTCCACGCGGCCGAACCTCAACATGCACACGCCCCGCGATCCGCTGTTCGCGGCGGAGGAGATCTACGGCGTGGTGCCGGTCGATGGCCGCAAGCCGTTCGACGTGCGCGACATCATCGCCCGCGTGGTCGACGGCTCCGAGTTCGACGAGTTCAAGAAGCTCTACGGCACGACCCTTGTTTGCGGCTTCGCCCATATCTGGGGCTATCCGGTCGGCATCATCGCCAACAACGGCATCCTGTTCAGCGAAAGCTCGCTGAAGGGCGCGCATTTCATCGAGCTATGCTGCCAGCGCGGCATTCCGCTGGTGTTCCTGCAGAACATCACCGGCTTCATGGTCGGCAAGAAATACGAGGCCGGCGGCATCGCGCGCGACGGCGCCAAGCTGGTGACGGCGGTCGCGACCGCGTCGGTGCCGAAGTTCACCGTCGTGATCGGCGGCTCCTACGGCGCCGGCAATTACGGCATGTGCGGCCGCGCCTACTCGCCGCGCTTCCTCTGGATGTGGCCGAACGCGCGCATCTCCGTCATGGGCGGCGAGCAGGCCTCGATGGTGCTGAGCCAGGTCCGGCGCGACAATATCGAAGCCAAGGGCGACAGCTGGTCCAAGGACGAGGAAGACAAGTTCCGCGAGCCCATCCGCGCTCAATATGAGAGCCAGGGGCATCCTTATTATGCGACCGCGCGCCTCTGGGACGACGGCGTGATCGACCCCGCCGACACGCGCCTCGTGCTCGGCCTTGGCCTCTCGGCGGCATCGAATGCGCCGATCGAACCGACGAAATTCGGCCTGTTCAGGATGTGATGCGATGGACCGCTCAAAGCTCTACCACCGTTTTCGCACGCTCCTGATCGCCAACCGCGGCGAGATCGCCTGCCGCGTCATCCGCACCGCGCGCGCCATGGGGCTGCGCACCGTCGCGGTCTATTCCGAGGCCGACCGCGATGCGATGCATGTCGCGCTCGCGGACGAAGCCGTGCTGCTCGGGCCGGCTCGCGCCCGCGACAGCTATCTCAATGTCGAGCGGCTGATCGAAGCCGCGAAGAAGACCGGCGCCGAAGCCGTCCATCCCGGCTACGGCTTCCTGTCGGAGAATGCCGAGTTCGCGCAGGCCTGTTACGATGCGGGCCTCGTCTTCGTCGGCCCGACCGCCGACATGATGAATGCAATGGGCTCGAAATCGGGCTCGAAGGCGCTGATGGAAAAGGCAGGGGTGCCGCTGGTGCCCGGCTATCACGGCGAGGCCCAGGACGACGCAACGCTGGCCAAGGCGGCCGAGAAAGTCGGCTTCCCGATCCTGGTGAAGGCCTCCGCCGGCGGCGGCGGCCGCGGCATGCGCATCGTGCGATCGTCCGACGAGCTTGCGCCCGCGATCGTCAGCGCCAAGCGCGAGGCCAAGGCCGCGTTCGGCGACGACCGCATGCTGATCGAGAAATATGTCGACAATCCCCGGCATATCGAGGTGCAGATCATCGGCGACAGCCACGGCAATCTGCTCTCGCTGTTCGAGCGCGAATGCACGCTGCAGCGCCGGCACCAGAAGGTCATCGAGGAGGCGCCGTCGCCGACGCTGAACGCCGCCCAGCGCGAGACCGTCTGCGCCGCCGCGCGCAAGGCGGCCGGTGCGGTCAACTATGTCGGCGCGGGCACCATCGAGTTCGTCTCCGACGGCAAGGACGTGTTCTTCATCGAGATGAACACACGCCTGCAGGTCGAGCACCCCGTGACTGAGCTGATCACCGGGATCGACCTCGTCGAATGGCAGCTGCGCGTCGCCTTCGGCGAGGCGTTGCCGATGAAGCAGGACGAGATCAAGCTCAACGGCCACGCCGTCGAGGCGCGCGTCTACGCGGAGAACCCGACCAAGAACTTCATGCCGTCGGTCGGCAGGATCTCGACCTGGCGCCTGCCGGCGGAGACCGGAGGCTTGCGCATCGACGCCGGCTATCGCGAAGGCGATAGCGTCTCGCCGTATTACGACGCCATGCTCGCCAAGATGATTGCGTGGGCGCCGACGCGGGACGTCGCGATCGAGCGGCTGAACCGGGGGCTGGAGGAGTCCGACGTCCGCGGCATCGTCACCAATATTCCGTTCCTGTCGGCGCTGATGACGCATCCGAAGGTGCGGACCAACGCGATCGACACCGGCTTCATCGAGCGCGAGCTGGCGGTGCTGACACAGGCAGGGGCGGCGCCGGGCGAGCTGGAGCTTTGCGCCGCGGTTGCTGCCATCGTCAACGAGGAACGGCAAGGTGAAGCGAGCTCGCCCTGGCAGACCTTCGGCTGGCAGCCGGTCGGCCGCCGCCAGCGCAGCTTTGCTTTCCGCGTCGGCCATGGGCCGGAGCAGAAAGTCACGCTGAACTACGGCAGCGGGCCGTCCACGCTGGTGATCGGCGAGCGCGAGCTGGCGTTCACGATCGCGGCGAAGCCCGGGGGCTTCGACCTGACGCTGGACGGCGTCAAATCGTCCGTGGCGGCCGTGATCGACGGCCATGAGCTGTACTTGCGCACGCGCAACGGCCGGTTCGACCTGCATTGGGTCGATCCGTTCGGCGGCGAGACCGAGGAGCAGACCGGCGCCGACAAGATCGCGGCACCCTTGCCGGGCACGGTCGTCGCCGTGCTGGCCGAGGAGGGCGCCAGGCTGGAGAAGGGCGCACCGATCCTCACGCTCGAAGTCATGAAGATGGAGCAGACGCTGCGGGCGCCCTATGCCGGCGTTCTGAAGTCCGTCAAGTGCAAGGTCGGCGACATCGTGCAGGAAGGCGTCGAGCTCGCCGTGGTCGAGCCTTCAGGGGAGTGACATGAGCGAGCCCGTCCGCATCATCGAAATGGGGCCGCGCGACGGCCTCCAGAACGAGAAGACGCCCGTCAGCGTCGAGGCTCGCATCGCCTTCATCGAGGCGCTGGTCGCGGCCGGACTCGACACGGTCGAGGTCGGCGCCTTCGTCTCGCCCAAGGCGATCCCGCAGATGGCAAGCTCCGATGCCGTGCTGCGCGGCGTCGCTCACGTGAAGAACGCCGAATTCCACGTGCTGGTGCCGAACGAGAAGGGGTACGACGCGGCTCGCGCCGCTGGCGCCAAGGTCGTCTCCGTGTTCGCGGCGGCTTCCGAGGGCTTCTCGCGCGCCAACATCAATTGCACGGTCGCGGAGTCCATCGAGCGGTTCAAGCCGGTCTTGGCGCGCGCCAGGGACGACGGCATTCCGGTGCGCGGCTATATCTCCTGCGTGCTGGGCTGCCCGTTCGACGGCGAGATCAAGCCGAAGGCGGTCGCCGATCTCGCGGGCACGCTGTTCGAGCTCGGATGCTACGAGATCTCGCTCGGCGACACCATCGGCGTCGGCACGCCAACCAAGGCCAAGGAGATGCTGCGCGCGGTTGCCGCCAACATCCCGCCGGCAAAGCTCGCGATGCACTTCCACGACACTTACGGCCAGGCGCTCGCCAATCTCTATGCCGGGATGGAGGAGGGCGTGCGCGTCATCGATGCCGCCGCGGGCGGCCTCGGCGGCTGCCCCTATGCCCCGGGCGCGACCGGCAACGTCGCGACCGAGGACGTCGTCTACATGCTCGAAGGCATGGGTGAGAAGACGGGCGTCGACATGGAAAAGCTGCTGGCAGCGACCAACGCGATCAGCGGCGTGCTGAGCAAGCCGCCGGTCAGTCGCGTGGCCTCCGCGCTGAACGCGAAGAGGAAGCGGGCGGCTGCGTAAGCTCCGCAGGGTGGATCGGCCAAAGCCGTAACTGACCACTGTCGATCCCCTCGGAAACCGAAGGGGCGGCGGAAGCAATAATCGTGCGGTGGGGGTGATGCATAGCGCCGTGCACAAGGCTCAATATGGGAGAGGCGTACTCTGCCAGAACCAGAGCAGAAACGCGCACTCGGACGTCAGGGTCAAGGCCGAGAGGTAGACCACAGTCGAGTCTCTCAGCCACTTCCTGCGGTTCCTGAGATAGCTGACGTAGACAAACAAGACCGGGCCCATGAGCAACCAGATCGGCCAAGTGTAAAAGAGGCCCAGCGCCAAGCCTGCGAAAATCGCGGACAGCCGGAAATCCACGCTCGCGATGAGGGCGGCGAACAGCAGTGCCGTGACCACGACATAGCCCAGTGTCCCGAACATCACGGATATCGGCCAGACCGTAATCACCTGGGGCCGCCAGCCGCGGCGTTTGACGTGACCTGCAAACGCCACGCCCACCAGTGAGCCGAGGACGAACGGCCCGAACAAGGCGAGCGCGAGAATGAGGCAGAAGCCGATGACCTGACCGATCTGCGCCACCAGTTCCCCCCGCTACCTGCTCCCGTCCGGTCCCATCACGAGATCAGGCAGTCCGGTCGAGATCCCCGGCACGAGGCACAGCAGCAGCACCGCGAGCATCATCAGCAGCACGAACGGAAGCGTGCCCCAGATCACCTCGCGCAAGGGAATATCGGGCGCGACGTTGCGAATGACGAAGATGTTGAGGCCGACCGGTGGGTGGATCAGCCCCATCTCCATCACGATGGTCATGACCACGCCGAACCAGATGATGTCGAAATTCGCAGCGCGGAGCGGCGGCAGGATGATCGGCGCCGTCATCAGGATGATCGAGACCGGCGGCAGGAAGAAGCCGAGCACGACGACCATGACCAGGATCGCGAACAGCAGCTCCCAGCGCGGCAGGTGCATCGCGACGATGGATTCGGCGACCGACTGCGAGATGTGCAGATAGCTCATCACGTAGGAATAGAGCAGCGACATGCCGATGATCATCATCAGCATGGTCGATTCCCGGATCGTCGACTTCATGATCGGCGCGAGGTCGCTCGGCCGCCACACGCTGTAGATCGCCGCGATCAGCGCCAGCGCGAGGAGGCCGCCGAGACCGGCGGTCTCAGACGGCGTGGCATAGCCGCCATAGAGCGCGATCATGACGCCGGTCAGCAGCAGCACGAAGGGGATCACGCGGGGCAGCACGCTGAAGCGTTCGGCCAGCGTGTACTCGTCGCGGGCGAGGATCGCGGCCTCGGGGCCGCCTTTCTTGTAGATCGCTTCAGCTGCTGCATATTCGCGGCGGAAGCGGAAGACGGCGTAGAAGCCGAACAACGAGACGAGCAGGAGACCCGGCCCGATGCCGGCGAGGAACAGCCGGCCGAGCGACTTTTCGGCGGCGACCGCGAACAGGATCATGGTGATCGACGGCGGCAACAGGATGCCGAGCGTGCCGCCGGCGGCGATGATGCCGGCCGCGAAGCCGCCGGAATAACCGCGCTTGCGCATCTCGGGAATGCCGGCCGAGCCGATCGCCGAGCAGGTGGCGGGCGAGGAGCCCGCCATGGCCGCGAACAGTGCGCAGGCGAACACGTTGGCAACGCCGAGGCCGCCGGGCACGCGGTGCAGCCAGGCATGGAGTGCCGAATAGAGATCCTGGCCGGCGCGCGACTTGCCGATCGCCGCGCCCTTCAGGATGAAGAGCGGGATCGACAGCAGTGTGATCGAGGCCATTTCCTCGTAGACGTTCTGCGTCACCGTATCGAGGGACGCCGCGGGCATGTAGATGGCCATGAACACGACCGCGACCGCGCCCAGCGCGAACGCGATCGGCATGCCCGAAAACATCACGAGCAGCGTCGCAACGCCGTAGGCAACGCCGATACCGAACACGCTCATGAACGCCTGGCTCCGGTGAGGGGCAGCGCGAGCTGCACGAGGATCTGGACGCAGAGCAGGCTCATGCCGAGTGCCATCAGCGAATAGGGGATGGCGAGCGGTGGCGACCACATCGAGTTCGAGACCTGGCCGTCGACATAGGCCTCATGGGCCAGCGTCCAGGACTTCCAGGTGAAGAAAGCGCAGAACAGGAACGTCGCGGCATCGACCAGCCAGAGCCGGATCTTGTTGGCGAGCGGCGAGAGCAGGCCGACAAAGGCCTCGATGCCGATATGGCCGCGGTTCTGCTGCACATAGGCCGCGGTCATGAAGGTGGCGCCGACGAGAAGGAACACGGCGGCCTCGTCCTGCCAGTAATTGGCGGCCTTGAACAGGGCGCGGCTGAGCACGCTGTAGCTCAGGATGGCGCAGGCCGCGACCAGCGCGATTGCGGCGAACACGACAATGATGCTGTTGAGGACGGCAAGACCGCGATCGATCGCCGCCGCAGGGCCAGTGCCCGCGGCAGCGGTAGCGTGGTCGTCACGATCCGGAAGCGGACCGTGGCTCATGCAGCGACGTCGGTCGCAAGCTTGAGCAGGTTCGCGGAGGTCGCGGTCTTGGCGCCGTAATCCTTCCACGCGGTGTCGCGCGCGATGTCGCGCCACTTGCCGACGGTGGCGGCATCAAGCGCCGAGACCTTGGCGCCGGCCTTCTCGTAGACCTTGGCGACCTCGACGTCGTCGTCCTGCGCGCCCTTGCGGCCGAAGGCCTCGAGCTCGGTGCCGACTGCGAGCAGGATGTCCTGGTGGTTCTTCGGCAGCTTGTCGAAAATCGCCTTCGACATCATCAGCGGCTCGAGCATGAACCAGTAGGAAGCGCCGGCCCCTGACGTCAGCGACTTCGCGACCTCCTCGAGGCGGAACGAGATCAGGCTGGTCGAGGAGGTGATGCCGGCATCGCAGGCACCGGTCTGCATCGCCGCGTAGATTTCGTTCGACGGCACCGACAGCACCGAGGCGCCGGCGGTCTGCAGCACCATGTCCATCTCGCGCGAGCCGCCGCGCACCTTGAGGCCCTTGGCGTCCTCAGGCGCCACGATCGCCTTGGAGCGGCTGGCGACGCCGCCGGCCTGCCAGACCCAGGTGAGCAGGATGATGCCCTTGTCGGCGAGGAAGTCGGTCAGCGCCTTGCCGACCGGCTCCTTCTTCCAGCGCAGGCCCTGGTCGTAGGTGGTCACGAGGCCGGGCATCAGGCCGATATTGGTCTCCGGCAATTCGCCGCCGGCATAGGGCATCGGATAGAGCGAGATGTCGAGCGCGCCCTTGCGCATCGCGGAGAACTGCGCGTTGGTCTTGATCAGCGAGGAGTTCGGATAGATCTCGGCCGCAATGTCGCCGTTGCTGCGCTTGGCGACCTCGGCGGCGAACATGCGGCAGAGCCGGTCGCGGAAATCGCCCTTGTCGATGGTGCCGCCCGGGAATTGATGCGAGATCTTCAGTGTGGTGGCGGCCTGTGCGGTGCCGGTGCCGAAGCGGAGGATGGCGGGTGCGGCGACGGCGGTCGCAATCAGATGGCGGCGCGTGAGCATGATGTGATCCCCTTGGACGGTTCTTCGAACGGTTCTTGTTTGGCGTGATTGGCGGGTCGTGTGACCGGTGCGTAGGCCCATCCTAGCCCGTCTTTCACCCGATATTCTCTCATCTGATAGTTCGAGATCGATTGCCGCGGCAAGTGCCGGACGTGCTGCGCTGCACACACGTCCGATGGCCACTGCGGGCCCCGGGGCTCCTTCGAACGGCGGATCGCAACGCGCTCGCTAAAATTTGTCGGCGGCGGCGTAACAAGCCGGTCCGTCCATCCGTCGAGTCTGGATAGCGGCGTCCGTCGCTGACAAACACATCTCGAAGGGAAGTTGATCCATGACCATTCGCACCCGCATCGTGCTCGGCCTGTCGGCTGCCGCTCTCTCGCTTGGCCTTGCGCTGTCGCCGGCCGCTTTTGCCCAGGACAAGATGGGCAAGGATGACGGCATGATGAAAAAGGACACGATGTCCAAGGACGGCATGATGAAGAAGGACACCATGTCCAAGGACGACGGCATGAAGAAGGACCACATGTCGAAGGACGGCATGAAGAAAGACGACGGGATGATGAAGAAGAACTGATCTTCGCCCGTTCGCGATCGAGGCGTTTGGCAAGAGCCGAACGCGCGCGCGAATGTTTTGGGGCGGTCGCCCGGACCGCCCCAACAAACATCTCGGTTCAATTCGAATTGAACGTGACCCGCAAAGGTCACGCGTCAATCTATTTGCGCTTGGCCTTGCGGGCCGCGTAGCGCGCGTCGCGCTTGGCCTTCTGCTCGGCTTCGAGAGCCGCGGCCTTTTCGGCAGCATCCTGGGCTTCGCGGGCGATCCGCGCGGCTTCGGCGACCTTGGCTTCTTCCTCGATACGCTTCTGCTCGGCCTTTTCAGCCTCACGCGCGGCCTTGGTCTCGGCGCGCTTGGCCGCGAGAGCCTCGCGCTCGGCGCGCTTCGCCGCCACCGCGGGATCATCGGGACCCGGCTGCGACTTGAACTTGTTCAAAAGATTTTTGCGGGCGTCCTGTGCCGCCTTTTGCCGGTCTGCGAAGCCGGGTTCCCTGAATCCACTCATCGACGAGCCTTGTCTTCCTCGCTTTCGATCCTACATCACTGCCAGTTGGTACGTCGGCTGGGCATAGCAGGCGCCGCGCGACGCAGAAGCGTGTACATCGCTGCGCGTCGCGAAGCCACCCATAATCGCAGCCGATCAGGTCAACGAAAATCGCCACCCCCGACGATCTCTCGTAGCCCGGAAAAACTGCCGAATTGTGATGTCCCTCATAAGGGACCACGAGGGCGACGCCTAGCGTCCGCCCGACACGGAGCACGGGCATGACGATCTCAAGATTGAGCCTCAAGGCGCTCGCAACGGCCGTCGCCGTGGTGGCCGTGGCCGGTGCCATGCTGCTCCTCGCGCGTCCGCAGCCCATCGACAGTGCCGTCCTGGGGGCCGACTGGGAGTGCACCCAGACCGCGTTCGTGCTCACAACCTGCGCACCGCGGGCCCAGGGGGCGATCCCGGCGGTCGAAACCTCGCGCAAGGACGCGCTCCGGGCGACCCGAGGCTGAGTCCGCGAAATTGGACCGAAGCGGCCGGCCGGGATGTGACGGGACGTCGCAGAGGTGATAAGCCGGCCTGCCCGAGCGATCAGGTAACCATGTCCACGTCCCAGCCCGAACCGGGCGAGAAGCCGAAATCCAGGCCGAAGCCGCCGTCAGGCGACAATCGCCGCGGCGCGGTTGCCGGCCTGATCATCGCGATCGTGATCCTTGGTGTCGGCTGGTGGCTGGCCCGGGACCTCACCGCGGCCAGCAAGATGCAGGATTGCCTGATGTCCGGGCGCAGCAACTGCAACGTGATCGAGCCCGCCCGCTAGAAGCCGCTCGAGCATGGCTGCTCGGGCCGAAAAATTGCCGCGATCTTAATCATTTGTAACGGGACTTCGCTGATCAAAGCAGGTCAGCTATGTCAGCCGGCATCAAGCCCAGCGCGCGACGAATCGTCGATCGCGCCAGGCACCACGGCAATCGCGAGAGCGATCGAAAGAGTAGGGGGTCAAGCACGCATGAGTGCGTCCAACCGCATGAAGATCATCATTCCCTTGGTTTCGGCCATGTCGCTGCTCGCGTTGTCGGCGCAGGCCCAGGACGCGAGGCCCCCGAGGGATGCCGGCCAGCCTCCTGCCGGCCCCGCCGCCGGGGCGCCGCCTCCAAACAATCAGAACATGCGCAAGGGCCCGCCGCCGCAGCAGGCCGCCCGACCCGCGCCGCAGCCCGGTGTTCAGCCCCACGCGGCTCCCGGTGCGCGTGCTGCCGGCGGCCCGCCGCCGGGACGGTATGTCGCCCACGGTCCCGCTCCAACGCGCGACTGGGGCGGACACGCCTATCGCGGCAATCGCGCCTGGGATGGCGGCCGCTGGCGCCACGAGGTGCACAACGGCCGCTCCGGCTGGTGGTGGGACGTTGGCGGCGTCTGGTATTATTATCCGCAACGAATGGCGGGCCCGCCCGCTTACATCTCTGAAGAGTACTACTACGACGTGCCGGTGGCCTATGCTCCGCCGCCGCCTCCCGTCGCCTATGCGCCGCCACCTCCGCCTCCGCCGCCGGCCGATCCCGGCGCGAGCGCGCTCGGCGGCGCCATTGTCGGCGGCGTGCTTGGAGGCCTGATCTCGGGCAATGCAACCGGGGCTGCTGCCGGCGCAGTGCTCGGCGGCGCGACCGGAGCCATCGCAGGCGCCACTGCCGCATCCCAGCCCGGTTACTACTGGGCGCAGGGCAATTGCTACTATCGGTACCCGGACGGGCAGTACGTGGCGGCCGATCCGCGGGCGTGCCGCTAGGAAGCTGATCGTATCCTGATGTGAAAGAGGCGGGCGAAAGGCCCGCCTCTTTTGTTTGTCCCGATGGATGTGTCGGCGCCGCGTTCGGCGTCGCACAACAACTGCCGCAAAATAGCGCTTGGCTGGCGGTGCCACTTCACGCGATTCTCAAAAGAAAAAGTTGGGACGGGAATTGATTCGCGGGGACGTGGGACATGCTGGAAGCCATCCAGATCAGCTTGGCGCTTTGGGCTATGATTGTTTGCGGGGGGATCAAGCTGGGGCAGGTGATGCACTGCCTGCTTTAGCTCGCGATCCCGGCGGCAAGCCTTGCTCGGGAAAACGCCTTGCTCGGGAAAGCGCCTTGCTGGTGAAGAAGCCAGTCGCCTTGCGTCAAGCCACGAGCCAGTTGAAGAACGCCATCGCGCCCCAGACCAGGCCGGCAATCCAGGCCAGCATCACGATGCCGATGGTCCCGAGATAGGCAATTCCCAGCAGGTCGATTCTCAGGCCAATCCTTGGCCGTCGTGTCGAGACGTTTGCTGAGGCTGCTGCTTGTTGTGCCATGACGGAAACCACCATCGATGCCATCGCGCTCCCTGACGCGTCGAGACATGGTTTAACCGAGATACCAGGCCAAGACTGTGACGCCATTCACAGATGGGCTGAATGCGGCCAGCCTCACGGGCTCGTCATCGTCGCACGCATGTGGTGAGCGGTGGCGCCGCGGGGGCGGGCCTCACCCCGCAATCATACGGACGAAATTGCCATTCCCTTGTCCATATGGCGAGCTAGGGTCCGCCGCATGTGTCCCAAGTACGATCCACAGCGTGAGGCCGAGGCCGCAATGAAGCGGGCCGCAGCATCGGAAGGCGCCGACCGGCAACGCCTGATCCAGCTGGCTTTGGCCTGGCACGAACTCGCCCGCGACCGCCGCGGCGAGCGGGCGGACTGAGGGCATTCTCGAGGGATATTTGGGACGATGCGTCGCGGTCGGCCGGCTAGCCGATCTGCATGAGAAAGCCCCGTGCTCGGGGGGACAAGCACGGGGCCCTTCAAAGCCGATCGGGGCTGGCAGATCGGCACCACTCGATTTCAGGGCACCAACGTGCCGGCCGTGATCCCGTTCCACGTCGTCTGCGCATTTTGTCGGGCCGTGGTTTGACTCGCCTGTAACGGCCTGCTTCGCTCGCGTTCAAACAGGAACATCCGTTCCTTGTGGACGTTGGCCGGCTATGACCGACCCCGAGTTACGCGCACAGTCTTTCGAGATTGCCTGGAAATATCTCGATCGATCCGGCCTTCTCACAGGAGAGCACCGGGACTCCGCCCGCTTCATCCTGAACAGAATCGACCGCATGATGCTGCGAGGAGAGCGGCGCAGATTGTTGCTGTCGAATGCCGCGATCGACGCCTATCGCGTGCGGCCGGTGCTCGTGACGCTGAACATGTGAACGAAGCGACTGGGTGAAACGCGACGTTAAGACATGCGCCGCGCTGATTTGTCCGGTTACGATTCGTGCTTTGGGAACGAAGCGGAGTCGGACCGTGAACAAACAAAAGGCCGCCGCAGAGGCTCAGTGTTTCAGGCGGCTTCCGTCTTGGGAACGGCGTCGGCATTCAGCGAAAGCTTGACGACATCACCTTCGACCGCACCGACATATTTCGTGTCGATGTAGTGATGATGGTCCTTGTGACCTTCCGGGCTGTCCATCCGCGTCAGCTTGATGCGGTTGCCCTCGACGCGGTCGACGGTGCCGACATGGGCGCCGTCCTTGCCGATGATTTTCATGTGCTCTTTGATGTCAGCCATGTCGTCCTCCTTGCAAAATCCCAACTGCGGACATCAAGGTTCGTTGCACAGGCGCGGATTGGACCCTCGGCACTTTCCGCACGTTGAACGTCTGATCGGATCTGCCAATCGGATCTGCCAAGACGCGCATGGAGACCATTCAAGCCTATCTGGAACGGAAGCACGGGGAACTCGGGCTGTTGAACGACTGCCTGAGACATCGGCTCGATTTGGCGTGTCCGCAATCGGTCGATGAGGTCGTCAGGTCAAAATTCCAGATCACTGCGGCACTGAGAGCCCAGCACGAGCTGCACGAATGGAGGGCGACGGAGACGGCCTGGTCGCATATGAGCGAACCCGCCAGCGGACCTTTCGAGTTCAGTTACGACTACCAGCGAGCCGATCTGACGGTACGCGGTCCGTCCTTCTATGAGTTCGACTGCGGCTCGACGGGCACGGCAGTCTATACGAGCTCAGGCATGGCGGCGATCTCCGCCGTGCTGCTGGCTTCCGCGCAGATCGTCGAGAAGGCCGATATCCTGGTGCTGCCGGGCTCCTACGGCGAAACGCTCGAGCTGATCCGGGGCTTTGTTCCTCAATTGCGGCTCGTGACGTTGAGGCTGCCGCTGGGCGACGCTCTTGCTCCGGCAAATTCGCCGCGCATTCTTCTGTTGGATTCCTGCTCGCGCGCCGGCGCATTCGAGGCGGTGCTCCGAAGTGACGTCTCCGGTCTCGATCTCCTGGTTTTCGATACGACATGCTTCGCCGGGCGTTCGGGCCGCATCCGGCGTGTTCTGAGGTGGGCCCGGCGATACCGGATCCCGCTGGTCCTGGTGCGAAGCCACAACAAGCTCGATTCGCTCGGGGCTGAATATGGCCGGCTCGGCTCGGCCGTTTTCGTGCATGACAATGCACATGAGGCCCGGGCGGGATGCCCTTGGACCCGTCTTTCGGTTGAAACCCGCAACGCGGTGCGGCTGCTCGGCGGCGCGGCGTTGCCGGCGCACTTTCCGCCCTTCGTCGGCAGCGCGGCCTATTGGGCCCTTACGCAACGGCGCGTTGCGGCGATCTTGCGCAACGGCCGAAGCATGGCGCGCTATTTTGCTGCGAAGCTCCCGGCGCTCTCGGCCGAACTCCATTTCGCCCACGGTCTCTACGTCACCCTTCGGGGCAGACGTCCTCTGGACGAGGCGAGTGCGCGGCAGGCCGCCGAGGATATGAGCAACGAATTGCGCGCAGGCGGCTTCCCGATCCGCCACGCCGGCAGCTTCGGTTTCGACTTCGCCGCGACCGAGTGGTTTCACGACGCGACCACGGACCAGTACAGCGTCCGGGTGGCGGTCTCGGATTTGCCGATGGAGGTGTGGGACGACCTCACCACGGCGATCGCGCACTGGTGGCGGGTCCATCAGTCGGTGGGTGGTGAAGGATGAATGTCGTCGCTTGTGCGGAAGAGGGCGCCTCGATCAGTCGATCGCCAGGCAATGTTCCACCACAGGCTTCTCGCGGGCTTCGTCGCTGGCGTGGCTGGGACGCACCCATTCCTGAACGGCGAAGGCAAGGTGATGCTGGCCCATTGCAGCGCCAACGATCGATGCCTGAGCCACCTTGATGGGCCTCGTGACCACACCGGTTGTCACCACGCCTGCGTCGATGGCCAAATAAGTCATCGCACCGATCGCCACCACGGAGGCGATCGCCATTCTCGTCAATTCGGATTGCTGCATCAAAAAACCCGTCGGGCGCAATTCGCCCGGCGCATACATAGGGCTGATCGGCGCCGATCAAAGGCCGGCATATGGTTACCCACGCGTTCGTGAAGGCGGTTGATCGGCGAATGAGACTGGCGATCCCGGCAGGATTCGAACCTGCAACCCTCAGAGTAGAAATCTGATGCTCTATCCAGTTGAGCTACGGGACCATCTTGAGCCGGCCCGGCCGTGGGGGCGGCAGTCCGTCTACCATGCCAATATGAAAAATATCGTGTTTCGCCAAGTCTGAACCGAACCGTTTTCCTCAGAGCCGCGACAAAGCGAGACGGTGGCATGTCAGGGTGCCGGGTCGAGCGGCAGCGCAACGGACGATGGATCACATCGCCGGGAGCGCTGAAGAGCTTCCGGGATGTGGCCGCCGGTCGACGGGTCGGGTATTGCTGCGCCATCAGGACGGCGTGTGCGGCGGTATCTTGATCGGTCTCCTCTGGGCTTGCCTTTCCATGGCGAATGCGACGATTTCCACCTTTGGTTCCATCGCCTTGAGTCCGTCACCTTTCCGCGCATTTCATGCTGCCTGCGGGCGGCTGTCCGCGATTTCCGGGAGTCCATCATGATCGGTCTTGTTCGCGCCGTCACAATCTGCGCCGCGCTGGCGCTCGGCCTCTGCGCGGCGCAAGCTGCCGACAAGGCGTTCAAGCGCGACGATCTCGCCGATTCCGCGATCAAGCTGGAAGCCCAGATCAAGAGCGAGGCCGGGCCGGTCGCCAAGACCAATGCGACGCTGAAGACGGACGCCGACGCCGCCTTCCGCCGTAACGATTTCCGCACCGGCCTGTCGGTGCTCGGCCAGATCGCGGCGACCACCCCGGAGGATACCGGCAACTGGCTGCGGCTCGCCAAGGTCATCTTCCAGATCTCGCCGAAGAGCTCGAGCGAGCAAACCTTCCTGCTGGAGCGCGCCTCGACCGCGGCCTACATCGCCTACCAGCGTGCCGGCAATCCGGGCGAGGAGGCCGACGCGCTTGCCGTGCTCGGCAAGGCACTGGCCGAACGCAAGCTGTGGCGGCCGGCGCTGGATGCGCTGCGGCTGTCGCTCGACATGCGCGAGGTCGCCGACGTCCGCGGCCAATATGAGAGGATGCGCGACGAGCACGGCTTCCGGCTGCTCGACTACACCGTGGACTCGGATTCGGCGAGCCCGCGGGCCTGCTTCCAGTTCTCGGAGGAATTGGCAAAACGCACCGACTTCGCGCCGTTCCTGGCGCTGGCGGGCCAGGACAAGCCGGCGCTCTCGGCCGAGGGCAAGCAACTCTGCGTCGACGGGCTGAAGCACGGCGAGCGCTACAATATCAATCTGCGCGCCGGCCTGCCGTCCACGGTGAAGGAAGGCCTGCCGAAATCGGCCGAGTTCAACGTCTATGTGCGCGACCGCAAGCCGTTCGTGCGCTTCACCAGCCGCGCCTATGTGCTGCCCCGGACCGGCCAGCGCGGCATTCCCGTGGTCAGCGTCAACACGCCTGCGGTCAACATCAACGTCTTCCGCATCGGCGACCGCAACCTGATCAACACGGTGGTCGACAGCGACTTCCAGAAGACCCTGTCCAAGTACCAGCTCAGCGATCTCGGAGATGAGCGCGGTGTCAAGGTCTGGTCCGGCGAGCTTGCGACCGCGATGACCCTGAACCAGGACGTCACCACGGCGTTCCCGGTCGATCAGGCACTCGGCGAGCTCCAGCCGGGCGTCTACGTGATGACGGCTGCCGCCAAGGGGCCGGGCTCGGACGACGAGTACCAGCTCGCCACGCAATGGTTCATCGTCTCCGATCTCGGCGTCGCCGCCTACTCCGGCAATGACGGCATCCACGTGTTCGTCAATTCGCTGGCCTCGACCGATCCGGTCGGCAAGGCCGAGGTGCGGCTGGTTGCCCGCAACAACGAGATCCTGGCCACGCGCAAGACCGACGAGTCAGGCCATGTGCTGTTCGAGGCCGGTCTTGCGCGCGGTGAGGGCGGTCTATCGCCGGCCATGCTGACGGTCACCGGTGAGAAGGCCGATTATGCCTTTCTCAGCCTGAAGACCTCCGCCTTCGACTTGTCCGATCGCGGCGTCTCCGGCCGTGCGGTTCCTGCGGGCGCCGACGCCTTCGTCTATGCCGAGCGCGGCGTCTATCGCTCCAGCGAAACCGTCTATCTCACCGCGCTCTTGCGCGACGGGCAGGGCAATGCCGTGACCGGCGGGCCGATGACCCTGGTGATCGAGCGTCCCGACGGCGTCGAATTCCGCCGTGCCGTGCTGTCCGACCAGGGCGCCGGCGGCCGCACGCTGGCCGTGCCGCTCAATTCGGCCGTGCCGACTGGCACGTGGCGGGTGCGTGCCTTCACCGATCCGAAGGGCTCGTCGGTTGGAGAGACCACCTTCATGGTCGAGGATTACGTCCCCGACAGGATCGAATTCGACTTGTCCGCCAAGGACAAGCTGATCAAAGCTAACACTCCTGTGGAGCTTAAGGCGGACGGCCATTTCCTCTATGGCGCGCCGGCCTCGGGTCTTGCACTCGAAGGCGACATGCTGATCGCGCCCGCGACGGAGCGTCCCGGCTTTGCCGGTTACCAGTTCGGCGTCGCCGACGAGGAGACCAATTCGAACGAGCGCACGCCGCTGGAGAACCTGCCCGAGGCCGACGCCAACGGCGTTGCGACCTTCCCGGTGACGCTGGACAAGCAGCCGACCTCGACCCGTCCGCAGGAGGCGCAGATCTTCGTGCGCATGGTCGAGACCGGGGGGCGCGCCGTCGAACGCAAGATCGTGCTGCCGGTCGCGCCCAGCGTCGCGCAGATCGGCATCAAGCCGCTGTTCGGCGACAAGAACGTCGCCGAGGGCGACAAGGCCGAGTTCGACGTCGTGTTCGTTTCGCCCGAGGGCGAGAAGCTGCGCCGCGACGGCCTGCGCTACGAGCTCCTGAAGATGGAGTCGCGCTACCAATGGTATCGCCAGAACAATTACTGGGAGTACGAGCCGGTCAAGTCGACCTCGCGCGTCGCCGACGGTGACGTGACGATTGCCGCCGACAAGCCGGCGCGGATTTCGCTGAGCCCCCAACCCGGCCGCTACCGTCTCGATGTGAAGTCGAACGACGCCGATGGCCCCGTGAGCTCGGTTCAGTTCGACGTCGGCTGGTATTCCGACGGCAGCGCCGACACGCCGGACCTGCTGGAGACCTCGATCGACAAGCCGCAATATTCCTCCGGCGACACCATGACGGTGTCGGTTAATGTCCGCAGTGCCGGCAAGCTCACCATCAACGTGCTCGGCGACCGGCTGCTGACGACGCAGACCATCGACGTCAAGGAAGGCACCGCGCAGGTGAAGCTCCCGGTCGGCAAGGACTGGGGCACCGGTGCCTATGTGGTAGCGACGCTGCGCCGGCCGCTCGATGCCGCGGCCCAGCGCATGCCGGGCCGCGCGATCGGCCTGAAATGGTTCGGCATCGACAAGCAGATCCGCACCCTGCAGGTGAAGCTGTCGCCGCCGGCGCTGGTGCGGCCGAACTCGACGCTGAAGATCCCGGTCAAGCTCGACGGGCTCAATCCGGGCGAGGACGCCAAGATCGTGATCGCCGCGGTCGACGTCGGCATTCTCAACCTCACCAATTACAAGCCGCCGGCGCCGGATGATTATTATCTCGGCCAGCGCCGCCTGAGCGCGGAGATCCGCGATCTCTACGGGCAGCTGATCGACGGCATGTCCGGCACGCGCGGCCAGATCAAGTCCGGCGGCGACGCCGGGGCCGCCGAGCTGCAGGGCTCGCCGCCCACGCAAAAGCCGCTCGCGCTCTATTCCGGCATCGTGACCGTTGGTGCCGACGGCACCGCCGAGGTGAGCTTCGACATGCCCGAGTTCGCCGGCACCGCGCGCGTCATGGCCGTGGCGTGGACCGCGACCAAGCTTGGCCGGGCCAACACCGATGTCGTGATCCGCGACCCCGTGGTGCTGACCACGACCCTGCCGCGCTTCCTGCTCAATGGCGACCACGGCACCGTCAACCTCGAGATCGACAATGTCGAGGGCCAGGCCGGCGACTACGTCATCAACGTCAAGACGGGCGGGCCGGTGAAGATGACCGGCAACCCGGCGACCACGGTCAAGCTCGCCGCCAAGCAGCGCAACTCGTTCTCGCTCGCGGTCGACGCGACTGCGGCGGGGCAGGCGACGCTCGACGTCGACATCAAGGGGCCTAACGGCCTGACGCTGGCGCGGCATTACGCGTTCGACGTCAAGGCGGCAACGCAGGTGCTGGCGCGGCGCTCGATCCGGACGCTGGCGAAGGGCGAGAGTCTGACGCTGACCTCGGACATGTTCTCCGACCTCGTGCCGGGCACCGGCAGCGTTTCGGTGTCGGCGAGCCTGTCGACCGCACTCGACGCAGCGACCATCCTCAAGGCGCTCGACCGCTATCCCTATGGCTGCTCGGAGCAGATCACGAGCCGGGCCATGCCGCTGCTCTACGTCAACGAGCTCGCGGCCGGCGCGCATCTGGCTATGGACACCGAGGTCGACCAGCGCATCCGCGACGCCATCGAGCGGCTGTTGGCCCGTCAGGGCTCCAACGGCTCGTTCGGCCTGTGGTCGGCCGGCGGCGACGATGCCTGGCTCGATGCGTATGTGACTGATTTCCTCACCCGCGCCCGCGAAAAGGGCTTCGTGGTGCCGGACGTGCTGTTCAAGAACGCGCTCGACCGGGTCAGAAACTCGGTCGTCAACGGCAACGAGCCGGAGAAGGACGGCGGGCGTGATCTCGCCTACGGCCTCTACGTGCTCGCCCGCAACGGAGCAGCACCGATCGGCGACCTCCGCTATCTCGCCGACACCAAGCTCTCCAACCTCGCAACCCCGATCGCGAAGTCGCAGCTCGCGGCAGCGCTCGCTCTGGTCGGCGACCGCAACCGCGCCGAGCGGGTCTATGGTGCCGCGCTCGACAGCCTCGCGCCGAAGCCGGTGCTGGAGTTCGGCCGCACCGACTACGGCTCGCAGCTGCGCGATGCCGCGGCTCTGGTCTCGCTCGCCAGCGAAGGCAACGCGCCGAAGGCAACGCTGACGCAAGCGGTGAGCCGGGTCGAGACCGCGCGTGGGCTCACCCCCTACACCTCCACGCAGGAGAACGCGTGGCTGGTGCTGGCGGCGCGGGCGCTGGCCAAGGAAAACCTCTCCTTGGAAGTGGACGGTCAGCCGGTGAAGACCGCGCTCTATCGCAGCTACAAGGCCGCGACGCTGGAGGGCAAGCCGCTGAAGATCACCAACACCGGTGACGCGCCGGTGCAGGCGGTGGTCTCGGTGTCGGGCTCGCCGGTGACGCCGGAGCCGGCAGCATCGAACGGCTTCAAGATCGAGCGCAGCTACTTCACGCTCGACGGCAAGCCCGCCGACATCAGCAAGGTTAAGCAGAACCAGCGCTTCGCGGTGGTGCTGAAGATCACCGAGGCCAAGCCGGAGTACGGCCACATCATGGTGTCCGACTATCTGCCGGCCGGCCTCGAGATCGACAACCCGAAGCTGGTTTCCTCCGGCGACAGCGGCACGCTGGACTGGATCGAGGACGGCGAGGAGCCTGAGAACACCGAGTTCCGCGACGACCGCTTCACCGCGGCCGTGGACCGGGCCTCGGATTCCAAGGCGGTGTTCACCGTCGCCTATGTCGTGCGGGTGGTGTCGCCCGGCAAATACGTGCTGCCGCAGGCCTACGTCGAGGACATGTACAATCCCTCGCGCTATGGCCGGACGGGCACCGGGACGGTCGAGGTGCGGGCGGCGAAGTGAGTGGTGGGATGAGCGAGGCGGAGCCGCATCCACAGTCGTCATGCCCGGGCTTGACCCGGGCATCCACGGCCGTACGGGCGGTGGGGGCCGGCGTGGATGGCCGGGTCAAGCCCGGCCATGACGGGCGGAGAGGGCTGATTGCCTTTCGCCTCCTGTCCGCCCTAGCTGTCACCCTCATCCTCGCCATCATCGGCTTCGTCGGCTGGGTCTACTCGCTCGGTCCGCTCCCGCTCGACGAGGCCCGCCAGGTCTCCACCACCATCGTCGACCGCAACGGCAAGCTGCTGCGGGCCTACGCCATGGCCGACGGTCGCTGGCGGCTGCCGGTCGACGCCAAAGCCAACGTCGATCCGACCTATCTGAAGCTGCTGCTCGCCTATGAGGACCAGCGCTTCTACGCCCATGACGGTATCGACCCGCTGGCGCTGGGTCGCGCCGCCTTGCAGCTCGGCACGCGCGGCCACATCGTCTCGGGCGGCTCGACCATCAGCATGCAGCTCGCGCGGCTGATGGAGCCGCGGCGGCAGCGTTCGCTCTACGCCAAGCTGCGGCAGATGGTGCGCGCCATCGAGATCGAGCGGACCCTGAGCAAGGAGCAGATTCTCGATCTCTATCTCGCGCTGGCGCCCTACGGCGGCAATCTCGAAGGCATCCGCGCCGCCTCGATCGGCTATCTCGGCAAGGAGCCGAAGCGCCTGTCGCTGGCGGAAGCCGCGCTGCTGGTGGCGCTGCCGCAATCGCCGGAGACGCGCCGGCTCGACCGCCATCCCGAGGCCGCGCGCAAGGCCCGCGACCGCGTGCTCGACCGCATGGTCGAGGAGAATGTGGTCAGCGCAGACGATGCAAAGCTGGCCAAGGCCGTGCCCGTGCCAAAGCTGCGCAAGCCGATGCCGATCCTGGCGCCGCATGCGTCCGACACCGCGTTGTCGACGGTGAAGGACAAGCCGGTCATCAAGCTCACGCTCGATGCGAACTTGCAGAAGGTGCTGGAGCCGCTGGCACGCGACCGCGCCATTGCGCTCGGACCCAATATTTCGGTCGGCATCATCGTGGTCGACAATGAAAGCGGGGATGTGCTCGCCCGCGTCGGTTCAGCCGATTATTTCGACGAAAGCCGGGCGGGGCAGGTTGACATGACCCGCGCGATCCGCTCGCCGGGCTCGACGCTGAAACCCTTCATCTACGGGCTCGCCTTCGAGGACGGCTTCGTCCATCCGGAAAGCCTGATCGACGATCGTCCCGTCCGCTTCGGCTCCTACGCGCCGGAAAATTTCGACATGACCTTCCAGGGCACGGTGCCCGTGAGGAAGGCGCTGCAATTGTCGTTGAACGTGCCGGCGATCGTGCTGCTCGACCGCGTCGGCTCGAGTCGGCTGGCCTCGCGGCTGCGCCAAGCCGGCGGCAATCTGGTTCTGCCCAAGGACGAAGCGCCGGGGCTCGCCATGGGTCTCGGCGGCGTCGGCGTGACGCTGCAGGATCTCGCCCAGCTCTACGCGGGCTTCGCCCGCCTCGGCACCACCAAGCCGCTGCGCGAGATTATGGCGGACAAGGACGACCGCGAGACGCTCCGCCTTCTGGATCCCGTCGCGGCGTGGCAAGTCGGCAATGTGCTGCTGGGCACGCCGCCGCCGGAGAACGCCGCTCACAACCGCATCGCCTTCAAGACCGGCACCTCCTACGGCTATCGCGATGCCTGGTCGGTCGGGTTCGACGGCCGGATGACCATCGGCGTCTGGGTCGGCCGGCCCGACGGCGCGCCGGTTCCGGGCCTGATCGGGCGCGTCGCCGCCGCACCGATCCTGTTCGAAGCCTTCGCCCGCACCGGCAAGACGCTCGCTCCCTTGCCGAAGCCGCCGAGGGGAACCCTGGTCGCCAGCAATGCCAAGCTGCCGTTGCCGCTGAAGCGGTTCCGCCCCGTCGGAGAGCTGGTGCGGACCGGCCGCGAGCAGGCGCTGCATATCCAGTTTCCGCTGAACGGCTCGCGGATCGATGTCGATCGGTCCGGAGGCCCGGAGAGCGCAGCGATGCCGGTCAAGGTCGCCGGCGGCGTGCTGCCCATGACCGTCATGGTTAACGGCACGGCGCTTGGCGAAATCGACGGCCGTCGCCAGCGCTTGATCGATCCTCCTGGTCCGGGCTTTGCGCGGCTCACCGTGATCGACGCTACGGGCGCCGCGGACACAGTCGTCATTCGAATTCAGTGACCTTGGCCTTAACCGGTTGTCGGAATGGCGGTTTCAGCGTAAGCGGAACCAATGGCCGAGACCTATCCCAGCCCCCGTTTTGGAGCGCCCCGCGAGCCGAAATCGCCTGTAAATCCGGGCAGCCGACTCGTAAGCATGCTCGACATCGCCACGGCCAGCCATGCCCGCGCCGTCGCCTTCCTGCTGCTGTGCGCGCTGCTGTTGTTCCTGCCGGGCTTCTTCACGATCCCGCCTGTTGATCGCGACGAGGCGCGGTTCGCCCAGGCCACCAAGCAGATGGTCGAGAGCGGCGACTATGTCGATATCCGCTTCCAGGAGGACGTCCGCTACAAAAAGCCGGTCGGCATCTACTGGTTGCAGTCGGTTGCGGTTGAAGCTGCCTCGGCGCTGAAGCTGCCGAAGGCCGAATTGCGTATCTGGGTGTACCGGCTGCCGTCGCTGTTCGGGGCGATCGGCGCGGTGCTGATGACCTATTGGGCCGCGCTCGGCTTCGTCACGCGGCGTGCCGCGGTGCTGGCCGCGCTCCTGATGTGCGCTTCCGTGCTGCTCGGCGTCGAGGCGCGGCTCGCCAAGACCGACGCCATGCTGCTGTTTTGCGTGACGGCGGCCATGGGCGCGATGGCGCGGGCTTACCTCTCCTGGCAGCGCGCCGAGGACGAGACGCATCCGCCCTGGAGCTGGCCCGCAATCTTCTGGAGCGCGCTTGCTGTCGGCATCCTGATCAAGGGGCCGCTGATCCTGATGTTCGCGGGGCTGACCATCGTCGCGCTCGCGATCCAGGACCGCGATGCCTCCTGGCTGTGGAAGCTGCGGCCGGTCTGGGGCCTGATGTGGATGCTGGTGCTGGTGCTGCCCTGGTTCGTCGCGATCTTCTGGCGCGCGGGCGATGCCTTCTTTGCGGACTCCGTCGGCGGCGATATGCTGAGCAAGTTGGGCGCCCAGGAATCCCACGGCGCGCCGCCCGGCATGTATCTGGCGCTGTTCTGGATTACGTTCTGGCCGGGCGCACCGCTGGCGGCAATGGCGGCGCCCGCGGTGTGGCGGGCGCGGCGCGAGCCGGGCGCCCAGTTCCTGCTGGCCTGGCTGATCCCGTCCTGGATCGTGTTCGAGGCGGTGCTGACCAAGCTGCCGCATTACGTGCTGCCGCTCTATCCGGCGATCGCCATTCTCACCGCCGGCGCGGTGGAGCGGAACGTGCTGTCGCGCTCATGGCTGGCGCGCGGCTCGGCGTGGTGGTTTGCGATCCCTGTGGCGGCTTCGATCATCGCCGTGGTCGGCGCGGTGGTGCTGACGCGGCAGCCGGCGTTTGTGGCCTGGCCGTTCATCGCGGCGTCGCTGATCTTCGGGCTGTTCGCATGGTGGCTGTTCGATTCCAACCGCGCCGAGCGGTCGCTGCTCAATGCGCTGGTCGCCGCGCTGATGCTGGCGGTGACGGTCTACGGCATCGTGCTGCCGTCTCTGACGCCGCTATTCCCGAGCATCGAGGTCGCACGCGCACTTCGCAACGTCACCTGCGTCGGGCCGAAGGCGGCGGCGGCCGGCTATCACGAGCCGAGCCTCGTCTTCCTGACGGGCACCCAGACAATGCTCACCGACGGCTCGGGCGCGGCAGACTTCCTGCGGCAGGGAAGCTGCCGCTTCGCGCTGATCGAGCAACGCTCGGAGCGCAGCTTCGTGCAGCGCGCCGAGGCGATCGGGCTCCGCTACAAGGTCGGCACCCGCATCGACGGTTACAATTTCTCGCAAGGCCGCGCGATCTCGATCGCGATCTTCCGCTCGGAAGGCACCGAATAGGATGCCTGGCACGACCAGCCCCGCACGACGTCCGGGCTATCCTGCGCAATTGCTCGCCGTGTCGGGCCGCGCGCTGGCCCAGCTCGTGCGCACGCCCTCGCATTCGCGACGCGCCGAGGCCGCCCGAAAGCTGGCGCGGCATTCGCTGTGGCTCAGCGCGGCGGGGGCGGCGCTCGTCATCGTGCTGATGCTCGCCTTCGACCAAACCGAGATCCAGCTAATGCCGGCGCGCGGCACGCCCGGCCTGTGGCCGATCCGTATCCTCACCGATTTCGGCAAGGACGAGTATCTGCTCATCGCGCTGGGAGCTGCCCTGGTGGTGCTGGCGCTCGTTGCGGCAGGGCTGCACGGCACACGGCGCACGCTGCTGCTCGGGTTCGGCACGCGCGTGCAATTCCTGTTTCTGTCGATTGCCGTGTCGGCGCTCGCCGCGGAGATCCTGAAATACATCATCGGGCGCGGACGTCCGTTTGTCGGCGGCAAGGCCAATCCCTTCAACTTCGTGCCGTTCGAGGGGAGCGGCGCCTATGCCAGCCTGCCGTCGGGCCACGCCGTGGCAGCGTTCGCGCTGGCGTTTGCGGTCTCGGCGTTGTGGCCACGCCTGCGCGTGTTCATGTTCACTTACGCAATCGTGATCGTGCTGACCCGCCTGGTGCTGCTCGCGCATCACCCGAGCGACGTCGTGGCCGGTGCCCTGGTCGGCATGGTCGGCGCCATGGCGGTTCGCTACTGGTTTGCGGCTCGGCGGCTGGGCTTTGCCATCCGCGCCGACGGCACCATCGTGCCTCTCCCGGGGGCGGTCTCGGGCCGCCTCAAAAGGGTTGCCCACGGGGCATCCGCCCCATAAAAGCGGCTGCCTGCCGGGGACCCTTGGTTCCCCTGGGGCAGGCCAATGCCAACCACGAGCTTTGATTTGTCGACGTCCCAGCCTTCGGTTTCCATCGTCGTTCCCGTACGCAACGAAGCCGACAACATCGCGCCGCTGATCGCGGAGATCGGCGCGGCACTCGATGGTCGCTGGGCCTACGAGATCATCTACGTCAACGACGGCTCGACCGATGCGACAGGCGAACGGCTCGCGGCGCTGATGGCGCAACGGGGCAATCTGCGACAGCTCCGCCATGCCAAGTCGGGCGGCCAATCCGCGGCGGTGCGCAGCGGCGTGCGCGCAGCGCGCGGGGGGATCGTGGCAACCCTCGACGGCGACGGCCAGAACAATCCGGCCTTTCTGCCCGACCTGATCGCAGCGGTCGAGAAGGGAGAAGGGCGCGTCGGCCTCGCCGCCGGCCAGCGCGTCGGACGCAAGGATACCGGCTTCAAGAAATTCCAGTCTCGCGTGGCGAACGGCGTCCGCAACGCCATCCTGAAGGACGGCACGCGCGATACCGGCTGCGGGCTGAAAGCGTTCCGGCGCGAGGTCTTCCTGATGATGCCCTATTTCGACGGGCTGCATCGCTTCCTGCCGGCGCTGGTCCGCCGCGAAGGCTACGCCATCGCCTATGTCGACGTGATCGACCGGCCGCGCCATTCCGGCGTGTCGAACTACGGCTTCTTCGACCGGCTGTGGATCGGAATCATGGATCTCGCCGGCGTGTGGTGGCTGATCCGCCGCAAGAAGCCGACGCCAGAAGTGACTGAGGTGAACGCATGATCATCCAATACGGTCAGGCGCTGAGCAACTATCTCTACGACGTCTTCGTCGCCAAGTTCGATTTCTGGCTGGCCTTCGGCCTCGTCGCGCAGCTGTTCTTCACCGCGCGCTTCCTGGTGCAGTGGATCGCGAGCGAGCGCGCCGGCAACAGCGTGGTGCCGATGGCGTTCTGGTTCTGCTCGATGGGCGGCGGGCTGATGACGCTGGTCTACGGCGTCGTGAAGCGCGAGCCGGTCATCATCCTCGGACAATCGCTGGCGACGGTGATCTATATCCGCAACATCATGCTGATCCTCAAGAACCGCGGCAAGGCGTCGAAGACGCTGGAGCGGTGAGCGGGGCGCTAGCGCGGCACTGCCGAGGCCGCACCCGGGGCGGGCAGGGCGGCCGTCTCCGCCTCGGTCCTGCGATAGGGCACGCCGGCCGCGTCCAGCACGGGATAGGCGACCGAGCAGATGTGCGAGTGGATGCGCCTGAGGTCGCGCAGCACGTCGAGATGCAGTGACGTGGTTTCGATGGTTTCGGGACGGCCCTCGCGCAGGCGGTCGAGGTGACGCTCCACCGCGGCGAGCTCGGTGTTGCGCAGCGCGGTCTTTTCCACCAACAGCTTGCGCGCCTCGTTGGCATCGCCCGACATGAAGACGCCGAAGGCGATCCGCAGGGAGTCCATCGTGCGCTTGTGGAAGGCGGCGAGCTCGTCGGCCCCCTCCGCCGAGAACTGGAAACGCCGCTTGATCTTCTTGGTGGCGAGCTCGCTCAGGCTCTTGTCGATGATGTCGCCGATATGCTCGAGATTGATGGCGAAGGAGATGATCTCCATCGCGCGCCGTCCTTCGCTCTCGTCGAGGCTGCCCCGCATCAGCTTGGTCACGTAGAGCTTGATGGCCTCGTCGAGACCGTCGACGAAATTGTCCATCTTGGAGACCTGGTCGACCAGCGCACGGTCGCCAGTCATCATCGCGGCCATCACCTTGCGCAGCATGACCTCGACGAGATCGCCCATCCGCAGCGTCTCGCGGGCGGCGTCGGCGAGGGCCAGCGACGGTGTCTCCAGCGCGGTCTCGTCGAGATAGCGCGGCTTGGCCGGGTCCGCCTCCTGCACGCGATCCGGCAAGAGGCGGGTGAGCAGGCGCGACATGACGTCGAGCAGGCCGATGAAGACGACGGCCGTGCCGACATTGAAGGCGATGTGGAAAGCCGCCGTCATCTTGGCGAGATCGGGCTGCCAGGCGTGCATGTGCTCGGCGATGGTGCCCAGGAAGGGCAGGACGAGCGCAATCCCGACCACACGGTTGACGAGATTGCCGACCGGCAGGCGATAGCTTGCGGCATCGTCGCGCTTGGCACCCTCGAATACGGGATTGATGGCGCTGCCGAGATTGGCTCCGAGCACCAGCGCCATCGCCGCGTAGGGCGTGATGAATTGCGAATAGGCCAGCGACATGATCAGGAGCACGCTGGCGACGCTCGAATGCACGGCCCAGGTGACGAGGGCGGCGATGACGATGCACAGGACCGGATCGCCCGTGATGGCCGACATCACCACGCGCACGCCGGGCGCGTTCTCGGCCGGCGCGAGCGTATCGAGCAGGATGTGCAGCGAGAGCAGCATCAGGCCGAGGCCGATGCAGACGCGGCCGATGTCCTTGATCCGCGAGCGCGGGCCGGAGCGGAAGGCGACGAGGCCGAGCACGAACAGCACCGGCGCAACGGCCGCGATGTTGAACGACAGCACCTGCACGATCAGCGTGGTGCCGACATTGGCCCCGAGCATGATGGCAAGCGCGGCGGCGAGGCTGACAAGACCCTCGGCCGCGAACGAGCTGGTGATCAGGGCGGTCGCCGTGCTGCTCTGGAGCAGGGCGGTGAGCCCGAGGCCGGCGGCGAAGGCGCTGACGCGGTTGCTCAGCGCCTTGCCGAGCAGCCGCCTGAGGTCGGGACCGAAGGCGCGGAGAATCCCGCTGTGGACCATGTGCAGGCCCCACAGCAACAATGCCACGCCGCCCATCAGATCGAGCAGAACCAATGTTCCCATGCTCCGTGTCCGGAAAAGAGTCGATTGGTGAGGCTAGCGCCAAATGTCAGCGGATCAAACCATTTGTTGGCGCGTCGGCGTTAACGTTTACAGGTGGCTCACGTTCCCGCGGCGCGTTGCGCGTCCGCCCGGCACACGTTGGCGCGTGCGCAGGCGCAATGCCCTGTGAGCAGGCTCACATTGCCGCTTTGAGGGCAGCGAAGCCGCGATCGAGATCGGCCTTGAGATCGTCGGTATTCTCGAGCCCGATGTGCAGGCGCAGGGTCGGACCACCCGGCGACCACTTGGTCGCCGTGCGATAGGCGTCGCAGTCGAAGGGAATCGCAAGGCTCTCGAAGCCGCCCCAGGAGAAGCCCATGCCGAACAGCTTGAGCGTGTTGAGCATGGTGTCGACGGCCTTCTGCGGCGCCGGCTTCAGCACGATGCTGAACAGGCCGGACGCGCCGGTGAAGTCGCGCTTCCAGATGGCGTGACCGGGATCGCTCTCCAGGCCCGGATGCAGCACCCGTGCGACCTCGGGTCTAGCAGCGAGCCAGCGCGCCATGTCGAGGCCGGAACGATGATGCTGCGCCAGCCGCACCGACAGCGTGCGCAGGCCACGCAGCGCGAGGAAGACGTCGTCGGGGCCGGCGCAGACGCCGAGCAGGCGGATGCCCTCGGCAATCATCGGCCAGGCCTTGGCATTGGCCGAGATCGTGCCGAACATGATATCGGAATGGCCGCCGATATATTTGGTGGCCGCCTGCATGCTGATGTCGACGCCCTGGTCGAGCGAGCGGTGGTAGAGCGGCGTCGCCCAGGTGTTGTCGTCGATCACGAGCGCGCCGCGCGCATGCGCGACATCGGCGATAGCGCGAATGTCCGGCATCTCGAACGACTGTGAGCCCGGCGCCTCCACCAGCACCGCGCGGGTGTTCGGCTTGAACAGCTTGTCGATGCCGGCCCCGATCAGCGGGTCGAAATAGGTGGTCTCGACGCCATAGCGGGCGAGCATGCCGTTGCAGAAATTGCGCGATGGTCGGTAGACGTTGTCGATGACGAGGAGATGGTCGCCAGCCTTCAGCACCGAGAGCAGGGTGGTTGAGATCGCCGACAGTCCCGACGGGACGATGCCGACGCCGGCGCATTGCGGCCCCTCCAGCGCCATCAGCGTCTCCTGGAACGCCTTGGTGGTGGGGGAACCGTGGCGGCCATAGGTGAACTCGCCGCGATGAGCGTGCAGGTCCTCGGCGGTCGGATAGAGCACGGTCGAGCCATGGAACACGGGCGGATTGACGAACCCCTTCTGCGCCTTGGTGTCGCGGCCGGAGGTAACCAGGCGGGTTTCGGCGTGCTGCTCTTGGAGGTGCGAGGAATCCATGCGTCTGCTTTCAAAACCGCGTTTCCGCCGGACGCGGAAGACGCCCTGCAGGCCGGCCGATGGCCGTTGTCGTTAATAACAGAACACAGAAGAGTCCCGTCAACCCCTTGACCCGGCACGCCAGTCGTTCTGTGATGCGGAGGTGCTATTCAGTCGCCGCATGTTGAGGGGCCTGCCGCGACCTTCGATCCATCGTCTGACCGAACGTTGTGCCACAGCCAGACAAAGGGCGGGCGCCAGCGGCGGGGATTAAGGTATGGCCTCCCGGGATCGGCGAGTGTTCGGCAAGGTTTTCCAGCATGACTCTTGCAGGGCTGGCCTCCATACGCCCGACCCGGCAGGGATGATCCTGAGACAACGTTCCTTGAGATGACTTTGAAAGGCCCAAAGCCCATGAAACGCGTAACCCTGGCTCTCACCCTTGCTCTCGCCGCCGGCCTCTCAGCCCAAGCCGCCGATGCGCAAACGCTCAAGACCGTCAAGGACCGGGGCATGCTGTCCTGCGGCGTCAGCCAGGGCCTGCCGGGCTTCTCCTCGCCCGACGACAAGGGCAACTGGACCGGCCTCGACGTCGACGTCTGCAAGGCAATCGCCGGGGCCATCTTCAACGATCCGAGCAAGGTCAAGTATGTGCCGCTGTCCGCCAAGGACCGTTTCACGGCGCTGCAATCCGGCGAAATCGACGTGCTCTCGCGCAACACCACCTGGACCATCTCGCGCGATACCTCGCTCGGCGCCAACTTCACCGGCGTGACGTATTATGACGGGCAGGGCTTCATGGTGAAGAAGTCGCTCAAGGTGAATTCGGCGCTCGAGCTCAACAGCGCCTCGGTCTGCGTGCAGACCGGCACCACCACCGAGCAGAATCTCGCCGACTACTTCAAGGCCAACAACATGAAGTACGAGGTGATCGCGTTCGGCACCAACGACGAAACCGTCAAGGCCTATGAAGCCGGGCGCTGCGACGTCTTCACCACCGACCAGTCCGGCCTCTACGCCAACCGCCTGAAGCTCGCCAATCCCAACGACCATATGGTGCTGCCCGAGATCATCTCGAAGGAGCCGCTCGGCCCGATGGTGCGCCACGGCGACGACCAGTGGTTCGACATCGTGAAATGGACGCTGTTCGCGATGGTCACCGCCGAAGAGCTTGGCGTGACCTCGAAGAACGTCGACGAGAAGGCGAAACTGGAAAATCCGGAGCTGAAGCGCGTGCTCGGCACCGACGGCAATTTCGGCGAACAGCTCGGCCTGACCAAGGACTGGGTGGTGCGGATCGTGAAGGCGGTCGGCAATTACGGCGAAGTGTTCGACCGCAATGTCGGCGCGGGCTCGCCGCTCGCCATCAACCGCGGGCTCAATAATCTCTGGAACAAGGGCGGTCTCCAGTACGCGCCGCCGATCCGCTGATCGCCCTGATCCGCTGGCAGCGGCATGAGCACCGAGGCCCGAAAACCGCCGCCCCAGATCGCGCTGAAGATCAGGCGCATTCTGGGCGGCAAGGCAGGCTGGAACGGCGTCGCCGTCCAGTTTGCCTTCGCGGCGATCCTGGGCTGGATCGGCTATGAGATCGTCTCCAACGCCCGCACCAACCTCGAAAACCAGCATATCGCGGCCGGCTTCGGCTTCCTGCGCAACAACGCCGGCTTCGACGTCAACCAGACCCTGATCCCCTACACCGGCTCGGACACGTTCCTGCGCGTCTTCGTGGTCGGGCTCCTCAACACGCTCGTGGTCTCGGTGGTAGGCATCTTCTTCGCCACCCTGATCGGCTTCATCGTCGCGCTGTGCCGGCTGTCGCCCAACTGGTTGTTGTCGCGCGTCGGCGAGATCTATGTCGAGATCATCCGCAACCTGCCGCTGCTGTTCCAGATCCTGTTCTGGTACCTGGCGGTGCTCGCGGCCTTACCCAATCCGCGGCAGAGCATCTCGCTGCTCGGCATCGCCTTCCTCAGCAATCGCGGTCTGGTCATTCCGAGCCTGATCGGCGGCAACGGCTTGGAGCCATTCCTGGCGGTGCTGGCGCTCGGCATCGTCGCGGCGCTGGCCTTGCGCTTCTATGCCCGGCGCGCGTTGTTCCAGCAGGGGCAGGTGATCCGGATCTGGCCCTATGTGCTGGGTCTTCTGGTCGGCCTGCCGCTCGCCACCATGTTGGTGGCTGGCTTGCCGTTCACCTTCGAGCTGCCGCAGCTCAAGGGGTTCAACTTCGCGGGCGGCTCGCGGATCATTCCGGAGTTCGTGGCGCTGACGCTGGCACTGTCGACCTATACCGCGGCCTTCATCGCCGAAATCGTGCGTGCCGGCATTCTGTCGGTCCACAAGGGCCAGATGGAGGCGGGATCGTCTTTGGGTCTCAGCCGCGGCAACACGCTGCGGCTGATCGTGGTGCCGCAGGCCATGCGCGTCATCGTGCCGCCGCTGACCAACCAGTACCTCAATCTCACCAAGAACTCGTCGCTGGCGGTCGCGATCGGCTATCCTGACCTCGTGTCTGTATTCGCCGGCACGTCGCTGAGCCAGACCGGGCAGGCAATCGAGATCATCGCGATGACGATGGGCATCTACCTCCTGATCTCGCTGCTCACCAGCGCGATCATGAGCGTCTACGGTTGGCGCGTCAGCCGGAGTCTCGGCGCATGAGCGATATCGCCTCCAGCAGCTTCGTCCGTCAGGACCTGCTCACCGAGCGTCCCGCCCCGGTGAAGACCACGGGCTTCGTCGGCTTGATGCGGACGCGCCTGTTCAACTCGCCGACCAACATCCTGCTCACCATCCTCGGCGCCTTGCTGCTGTGGTTCACCATCGTTCCCTCGGTCAAGTTCCTGATGGTCGATGCGGTCTGGAGCGGCAAGGACCGCGCGGCATGCCTCACGGAGAATGCCGGCTTTGCGGTCGGCGCCTGCTGGCCCTACATCCAGGCCAAGTTGCCGCAATTGATTTACGGCTTCTATCCCGAGGCTGAGCGCTGGCGGGTCAATCTCACTTTCATCCTCGCCGTGGTCCTGCTGGTGCCGCTGCTCGTGCCGCGTCTGCCGGCGAAAGGGCTCAACGCCAGCCTGTTCTTCGTCGCCTTTCCTGTGGTCGCGTTCTTCCTGCTGCACGGCGGCGGCATCAAGGGTTTTGGCCTCAGCTGGACGGCCGGGCTGCTGGAATTGTTCGATGACAGCATTATCGGGGCAGGGCAGGCCCTGCTCGGTCTCAGCAAGACGTCGGCCGTCGGACCGTTGTTGTGGGTGGTCGGGAATTTCGTCGTGCTGGTCGGCGCGGCGATCCACTGGCTGATCCTGCCGCTGACCTTGTTGCGTGACCAGCTTCAGGGCGTGGGCCTGTCGGTCTGGGCCGACTTCGCCGTGACGGCCGTGATCGTCTCCCTGATCGCCTTCTGGCTCGGCGGCGGCTCGCGCACAGGTTGGCGCGCTCTCGCTTCCAGCATCGTTGCCTTCGTCGCCATCGCCGCCGTGATCAAGCTGATGGGGCTCGATACCGGCGGCCTGCCGGTCGTGACGACGAATTTGTGGGGCGGCCTGCTGGTGACGCTGGTGGTCTCCGTCACCGGCATCGTCACCTCGCTGCCGATCGGCATTGCGCTGGCGCTCGGCCGCCGTTCGACCATTCCCCTGATCCGGATCTTCTCGATCGCCTTCATCGAGTTCTGGCGCGGTGTGCCGCTGATCACCGTGCTGTTCTTCGCCACCTACATGCTGCCGCTGTTCCTGCCGGGCAATTTCACCGTCGACGGCCTCGTCCGCGCGCTGATCGGCATCGCCCTGTTCACGGGCGCCTACCAGGCCGAGAACGTCCGCGGCGGGCTTGCGGCCATCCAGCGCGGGCAGGGCGAGGCGGCGGCGGCCCTGGGGCTGTCCTGGTGGAAGACGACCTCGCTGATCGTGCTGCCCCAGGCCCTGCGCCACGTCATTCCAAATCTCGTCAACAGCTTCATCTCGCTGTTCAAGGACACCTCGCTGGTCTCGATCGTGGCGCTGTTCGATCTGCTGGGCTCGCTCAGGGCATCGTTCTCGGACCCGAAATGGTCGACGCCCTCGACCGCGTTCACCGGCTTCGCCTTTGCCGGGATCATCTACTTCATCTTCTGCTTTGGAATGTCGCGCTACTCGCTGTTCGTCGAGCACCGTCTCAATGCCCACCGTCGCAACTGATCGAGGTCCCCATGTCCGACCCCATCGTCAAGATTTCCGGACTCAACAAATGGTACGGCGACTTTCACGTACTACGCGATATCGACATGGAAGTCCGCAAGGGAGAGCGCATCGTCATCTGCGGGCCCTCCGGCTCCGGCAAGTCGACGCTGATCCGCTGCATCAATGCGCTCGAGGAATTCCAGGAGGGCGAAATCGTGGTCGACGGCATCGAGCTCGGGCCCAACCTCAAGCATGTCGATGCGGTCCGCCGCGAGGTCGGCATGGTGTTCCAGAGCTTTAACCTGTTCCCGCATCTGACCGTGCTCGACAATTGCACGCTGGCGCCGATCTGGGTGCGCAACATCCCGAAGAAGGATGCCGAGGCGACCGCGATGAAATTCCTGGAGCGGGTCAAGATCCCGCACCAGGCCAACAAGTTTCCGGGGCAGATGTCGGGCGGCCAGCAGCAGCGCGTCGCCATCGCGCGGGCCCTGACCATGAATCCGAAGGTCATGCTGTTCGACGAGCCGACCTCGGCACTCGATCCCGAAATGGTCAAGGAGGTGCTGGACACCATGGTGGATCTTGCCGGGGAGGGCATGACCATGCTGGTCGTCACCCACGAAATGGGCTTTGCCCGCGAGGTCGCCAACCGCGTGGTGTTCATGGATGCCGGCCAGATCATCGAGGCGAATACACCCAACGAGTTCTTTGCGGCGCCTCAGCATGCCCGCACCAAACTGTTCCTGAGCCAGATCCTGCGCTGAGCACCCGGCGACTGCGCCGGCCTGACCGACCCGCCAGCCTGGCACCAGCGAATCAGCTTTGCCTCTTTTCGGACCACCCCGGAGAGAGACCTTGCAGAGCAGTGTCGGCGCGCGCGCGTACCAGAATGCGCGATTGCAGAAGAAGTTGAGGAAGCAGGCGGACGCCGTCATGTCCTTCGCGATCGAGGCACTCGGGCAGGGCAGGGTTGCCGAGGCCGAGACGCTCTGCCGCGAGATCCTGAAGGAAGTTCCGGATCATTTCCACGCCACGCACCTGCTCGGCCTGCGCGCCTATGAGTGCGGGCGGCTGGAGGAGGCGCAACAGCTGTTCGAACGTGCGATCGCGCTCGATCCGCGCTCGCCCGATGCGCATGGCAATCTCGGCGCCGTGTATTTCGACCTCCAGAAATTCCAGGACGCCCGCACAAGCCAGCAGAAGGCCATTGCGCTGAAGCCGAATTGTCCGATCACGCTAACCAATCTCGGCAATACGCTGCTCAACATCGGCCTCGGCGAGCAGGCAATCGGGCTTCACGAACGCGCCATCCGGCTGCGGCCGGACTATGCCGATGCATTCTGCAACCGTGGCATGGCGGAACTGATGATCGGCCGGCCCGAGCCCGCCAAGGAGAGTTTCGACCGCGCCCTCGCGTTTCAGCCGCGGCACGCCGAGGCGCTCGCCGGCAAGGGCATGGTGTGCATCGAGCTCCGGCACTACGAGGAGGCGGAAGCTGCCCTCGCAGCAGGGCTCGCGATCAAGCCGGGCTCACCGCGGATCCTGGCGCAGCGCGGGCGACTGAACTTCGATCTGTATCGGCTGGAGCAGGCGGCGGCGGACTTCGAAGCGGCGCTGGCGCAATCGCCGCGGCTCGAGCTCGCGCTACGCGGCAAGGCGCAGGTCAACCTTCTGTTGGGAAACACCACGCAGGCGATTGCCGCCGTCAAGACCCTGCTCGAGGACAATCCGCGATCCGACTACGCCATCGTGCTGCTCGGCGCCTGCTATGCCAACCAGGGAGATGTGACGACGGCGCTCGAGCATCTCGATGCGGCGCTCGAGATCTCGCCGGACTATGCGGATGCCATCGCACGCAAGATCTTCATCCTGGATTATTGGCCGGAGGCTGATTTCGCCACCCAGCAGGCGGCGCGAAAATCCTGGTGGGATGCGATCGGCGCCCGGCTGCCGCAACGGACACTGCCGCCCCGGCAGCTCGATCCGAACCGACGGATCGTCGTCGGCTATGTCGCCTCGGAATTCAGGAACCACTCGGCCGCATTTGGTCTGTTGCCGGTGCTGCGTCACCATGATCACGCGAGGTTCGAGATCGTCTGCTATTCCTGTTGGCCGTTGCAGGACGAGGTCACGGAGCGGTTCAAGCCTCTGGCAGACGTTTGGGTGGAGGCCGCACAGCTGTCGGACGACGAGCTGGCCGATCGCATCCAGGCCGACAAGATCGACATCCTGATCGACGTGTCCGGGCATACGGCCGGCAACCGGCTGGGCGTATTCGCCCGCAAGCCGGCCCCGATCCAGGTCACGGGCTTTGGACACGCCACAGGCACTGGCCTTCAGACCATGGACTACGTGCTCGCAGATCCCATCTTCATTCCGCCATCGGCGCGTCCCTTGCTGGCCGAGAAGGTCCATGATCTGCCGTGCCTGATCACGATCGATCCCATCCTGGACGTGCCGTCCTCGGAGCTCCCGATGCTCCGCAACGGCCATGTGACGTTTGGCGTCTTCAACCGCATCTACAAGATCTCGGACCAGGCGATCCGTGTGTGGTCGCACATCATGCGGGAGGTGGCGGGGTCGAAGATCATCGTCAAGCACGGGTTGCTCGACGATCCCTTGCTGCGCGACGGCCTGATCGCACGGTTCGTGGCGCAGGGCATTCCCGAACAGAATATCACCTGCCTCGGCTCGACCTCGCGCCATGACCATCTGTTGGCCTTTGCCAAGGTCGACATCTCCCTCGACCCGTTCCCGCAGAATGGCGGCATCAGCACCTGGGAATCCCTCTATGCAGGCGTTCCGGTCGTTGCCAAGCTCGGCCTCGGCGCCTCCTCGCGCGCCGGCGGGTCGATCGTAGCGGCGGTCGGCCTGGACGACTGGGTCGCCGAGGATGACGACGGCTATGCCGCGATCGCGAGCAGCCACGCGGCGCAGCCCGCGCTTCTGGCGAGATTGCGCACGGAGCTGCCGGCCCGGATCGCGGCCTCGCCCGCCGGCAATGTCGAACGCTACACTAGAGAGGTCGAGGCGGCCTATCGCCGGTTCTGGCACGACCATTGTGCCGACGCCTCGGGGATGGAGCCGTAGCCGGATGTTGCGCCGAGCCCCGGAACATCCCGGGGCCGGCGCCGGTCGGCGGGGCTCGCGAATCAGTTAGACTCCTGCGAGGGCATTCCTCCGGAGAGACACCTTGCAGAAGAGCGGCGGCGGCGCGCGCGCATTCCAGAACGCGCGACTGCAGAAGAAATTGATGAAGCAGGCCGACACGGTCATTGCTGCTGCGGCGAATGCTTATGGCCAGGGCCGTTATGCCGAGACCGAGGCCTTGTGCCGCGAGATCCTGAAAGCCCTCCCGGATCATGTCGACGCCCTGCACCTGCTCGGCATGTGCGCCCATGACGGCCGGCGCCTGGAGGAGGCGAAGGAGCTGCTGGAGCGCGTGATCGCGCTCGATCCGCGCCTGCACGATGCCCATAACAACCTCGCGACCGTGCATTTCGACCTCGCCAATTACGAGGAAGCGCGGCGTTGCCAGGAGCGGGCGATCGCGCTGAAGCCGAATTTCGCGGTGGCGCTGACCAACCTCGGCAATACGCTGATGCATCTTGGACGGTACGAACAGGCTCTCGAGCTGCACGAGCGTGCCATCAAGATCAAACCAGATTATGCCGATGCGCTCTGCAATCGCGGCATGGTCGAGCTCGTGCTCGGTCAGACCATGCGCGCCAAGGAGAGTTTCGATCGCGCCCTGCTATTTCAGCCGCGTCACGCGGAGGCCATCGTCGGCAGCGGCATGGTCAGCATGGAGCTGCGGCACCACGAGGAGGCGGCGGCCAAGTTTGCCACGGCGCTGGCGATCAAGCCCGGCGCACCGAGGATCCTGGCCCAGCGCGGGCGGCTCAGCTACGAGCTGCAGCGCCTGGAGCCCGCGCTTGCAGATTTCGAAGCGGCGCTCGCGATCTCGCCCAAGCTCGAACTGGCGCTCCGCGGGAAGGCACAGACCTGCCTCTTGATGGGAAAGACCGCGCAGGCGATGGCGGCCGCAGCGGCGTTGATCGAGCAAAATCCGCGCTCCGAGATCGGGCTGGCCCTGATGGGCTTCGCTTATTCGAACCAGGGAGACATGGACTCGGCGATCCAATATCTCGATCGCGCGATTGCTCTCCGGCCGGGTTATGGAGATGCGATCAGGGGCAAGATCTTCTTGCTGGACTACCTCGCGGAGGCCGATTTCGCGGTTCAGCAGGCGGTGCGGAAGTCCTGGTGGGATGCGATCGGCTCGAAGATACCGCAAAGGACGCTGCCGAAGCGGCCACTCGATCCGGAAAAGAGGATCGTGGTCGGTTATGTCGCTGCCGAATTCCGGCAGCACTCGGCGGGCCTCACGCTGCTGCCGGTGCTACGCCACCATGATCACGCCAAGTTCGAAATCATCTGCTACTACTCCTGGCCGGGCGGGGACGAGCACACCGCCATGTTCAAATCGTTTGCCGACGTCTGGGTCGACGCCTGGGGGCTCTCAGACGACGAACTCGCCGACCGCATCGAGGCCGACAAAGTCGATATTCTGATCGACGTATCGGGCCACACGACCGGAAACAGGCTGCAAATGTTCGCGCGCAAGCCGGCCCCGATCCAGGCCACCGGGTTCGGACATGCGACCGGCACGGGCATGCAGACCATGGACTATGTGCTCGCGGATCCCGTTTTCATTCCGCCAGCGGTCCGGTACCTGTTTCCAGAAAAGATCCACGATCTGCCTTGCCTGATCACGATGGAACCCGTTTCGGATCTGCCGGCTTCCGAATTGCCGATGCTTCGTAATGGCTACGTCACCTTTGGCGTGTTCAACCGCATCTACAAGATATCGGATCAGGCGATCTCCGTGTGGTCGCGCCTGATGCGGGAGCTGCCGGGATCGAAGATCATCCTCAAGCATGGTTTGCTCGATGATTCCCTGCTGCGCGATAGCCTGGTTGCACGCTTCGTGGCGCAAGGCGTTGCCGAGGAGAATATCACGTGCCTCGGCGCCACCTCGCGTCACGACCACCTATTGGCCTTCGATAAGGTCGATATTTCCCTGGATACGTTCCCGCAAAATGGCGGTATCAGCACCTGGGAGTCGCTCTACGCGGGAGTTCCTGTCGTGGCCAAGCTCGGCAACGGCGCCTCTTCGCGCGCCGGAGCCTCGATCGTGGCAAGCGTCGGGCTCGGCGATTGGGTCGCCGAGGATGACGAGGGTTATATCGAGATCGCCCGCAAATTTGCTGCGCAGCCCGCGCTGCTGGCGAAGTTGCGTGCAGACCTGCCGGCCCAGATCGCAGCCTCGCCCGCCGGTAATGTCGAGATCTACACGCGTGAGCTCGAAGCGGGGTACCGAAAGTTCTGGCGCGACTATTGTGCCGCTACCGCGGAGCGCGGCGAAGCTGTGGTCAGCGGGGCGGGCGCACCCGGCGGTTCCTGAGCCGCATCCTGCAGGCGAGCCCCGGGGATATCCCGGACGGATTTCTGGTCCGGCAGTTCGGCCGGGCCGGTACGCGAATCAGCTAGACTCGGCCCTGGGCCATCTTCCGGAGAGACACCTTGCAGAGCAGCGCGGGCGCGCGCGCATTCCAGAATGCGCGATTGCAGAAGAAATTGAAGAAGCAGGCCGACGCCATCATTCCCGCCGCGGCGAGCGCCTATGGCCAGGGCAGGTATGCGGAGTGCGAGGCGCTCTGCCGCCAGATCCTGCAAGCCATTCCGGATCATTTCGACGCCACGCACCTGCTCGGCGTGTGCGCGCAACAGGGCGGGCGACTTGAAGAGGCGCAACAACTGCTCGAACGCGCGATCGCAATCGATCCGCGTGCGCACGAGGCGCAGAGCAATCTCGCGGCCGTCTACTTTGCTCTTCAGAAGCTGGATGCGGCCCGTGCCTGTCAGGAGAAAGCAATCGCGCTGAAGCCGAATTTTACGCCGGCCCTTGTCGGCCTCGGCAACACCCTGCTCCAGATGAACCTGCCCGCACAGGCCATCGAGGTCTACGATCGCGCCGTCAAGCTGAAGCCCGACTATGCCGACGCGCTTTGCAATCGTGGCGTGGCTGAGCTGGCGCTGTACCGGTTTGACCGCGCCAGGGAGAGCTTTGACCGCGCGCTGCTGTTTCAGCCGCGCCACGTCGAAGCGCTCATCGGCAAGGGCATGGTGGGCATCGAGCTGAGGCGCTACGATGAGGCGGAAGCTGCGCTCGCGGCGGCGTTCGCGATCAAGCCGGATTCGGCGAAGATTCTGGCGCAGCGCGGACGCCTCAACGCAGCACTGTCGCGGCCGGAACAGGCCGCTGCGGATTTCGATGCGGCGCTTGCACTTTCGCCGCGATTTGAAGTGGCCCTACGCGGAAAGGCGGAGGCCTCGCTCAGCATCGGAAACACTGCACAGGCGATCCTGGCCTGCACGACCTTGCTTGAGCAGAATCCGCGTTCCACGATCGCAATGGCGTTGCTGAGCTCCTGCTTTGCAAATCAGGGAGAGATCGCCTCGGCAATCGAACATCTCGACGCGGCACTGGCGATCGCGCCGGATCCAGACTTGATGGCGCGGAAGATCTACTTTCTGGACTTCCTCCCTGATGCCGATTTCACGATCCAGCAGGCCGCGCGAAAGTCCTGGGGTGAAGCCATCAGCGCGCGCGTTCCGCAGAGGAAGCTCGCGCCCCGGCAGCTCGATCCAGACAGGCGGATCGTGATCGGCTATCTTTCCGCCGAATTCTGGTATCACTCGGCAGCGTTCGGCCTGCTGCCGGTGCTGCGCCATCATGATCACGCCAACTTCGAGGTCATCTGTTATTCGTGTTCGCCGACGCGCGATGCGGTGACGGCCGAATTCAGGTCGGCGGCCGATGTCTGGGTCGACGCCTGGCAGATGTTCGATGACCAGCTGGCTGACCGTATCGAGGCCGACAAGGTCGATATCCTCATCGACGTATCAGGGCATTCGTCGGGCAACAGGCTCCAGGTCTTTGCTCGCAAGCCGGCTCCCATCCAGGCCACGGGCTTCGGACACGCGACCGGTACGGGTCTTCGGACGATGGACTACGTGCTCGCCGACGCCGTCTTCATCCCGCAATCGGCACGACATCTGCTGACCGAAACGGTTTATGACCTGCCGTGCCTGATCACGATCGATCCCATCCATGTGCCGCCGTCGGAACTTCCCATGCTCCGCAACGGCTACGTCACCTTCGGCGTGTTCAACCGCGTCAACAAGATTTCGGACGAGGCCATCCGCGTGTGGTCGAACATCATGCGGGAAGTGGCCGGATCGAAGATCATCATCAAGCACACGCTGCTAGACGATGCCCTCGTGCGCGACGGCCTTCTCGCGCGCTTTGTGGCACGCGGGATTGCCGAGGAGAGGATCACTTGCCTCGGCTCGACCGAGCGCGCCGATCATCTGCAAGCCTTCGGGTTGGTCGATATTTCGCTCGATCCGTTTCCGCAGAACGGTGGCGTCAGCACCTGGGAATCGCTCTACGCGGGCGTTCCGGTGGTGGCCAAGCTCGGTCACGGCGCCTCATCGCGTGCCGGCGGCTCCATCGTGGCGGCCGTCGGTCTTGACGAGTGGGTCGCCGAGGATGACGAAGGCTACTCTGCCATCGCGTGCAAGTTCGCCGCCCGGCCCGAGTATCTGGCGAAACTGCGCGCGGAATTGCCGGCCCGGATCGCAGCTTCGGCCGCGGGCAACGTTGAGACTTATACGCGCAAGGTCGAGGAGGGCTATCGCCGTTTCTGGCGCGACTATTGTGCGGCGGCGTCGGAGCGCGGCGAAGCGACGTAAATCGGACCAACGGGCCGAGCGTGCGGACCCGAGGGCCGGCGATCACACAAACGGCGGCTTGATGTTGCTACGCTTCTCCAGCCATTCCGGCACCGGCAGGTTCTTGGCGCGCATGAAGTCTGCGTTGAACAGCTTCGACTGATAGCGGCTGCCGGAATCGCACAGCACGGTGACGATCGTCTTGCCGGGCCCGAGCTGCTTGGCGAGGCGCATCGCGCCCACGATGTTCACGCCGGTCGAGCCGCCGAGGCACAGGCCTTCGTGCTGGAGCAGCTCGTAGATGACGCCGACGGCTTCGGCATCGGGAATGAGATAGGCGTCATCGACCTTCGCGGTCTCGACGATGGCGGTCGCCCGGTTGAGGCCGATGCCTTCGGTGATCGAACCGCCGGGCGTCGCCTTGGCATCGCCCGTCCTGAAATACTCATACATGCCGGCGCCGTGCGGATCGGCGCAGGCAATCCGCACGTTCTTGTTCTTCTCTTTCAGATAGCGGCTGATGCCGGCCAGCGTGCCGCCGCTGCCGACCGAGCAGACGAAACCGTCGATCTTGCCGCCGGTCTGCTCCCAGATCTCCGGCCCCGTGGATTCGTAATGCGCCTTGGCATTGTCGAGGTTGTTCCACTGATCGGCGAACAGCACGCCATTCGGCTCTGTCTTGCGCAGCTCGTCGGCAAGACGGCGACCGACATGCTGGTAGTTGTTGGGATTGGCGTAAGGAAGGGCGGGCACCTCGATCAGCTCGGCGCCGCACAGCTTCAGGAAGTCCTTCTTCTCCTGGCTCTGCGTCTCCGGGATCACGATCAGGGTACGGTAGCCGCGCGCGCTGGCGACGACGGCGAGGCCGATGCCGGTATTGCCGGCGGTCGCTTCCACCACGAGGCCGCCGGGCTTGAGCTCGCCGCGCTTCTCGGCCTCCAGAATCATCCATTTGCCGGCGCGGTCCTTGACCGACTGGCCAGGATTCATGAACTCGGCCTTGCCGAGAATGGTGCAGCCGGTCAGTTCCGAGGCGCGCTTGAGCTTGATCAGCGGGGTGTTGCCGATGGCGTCGACAACGTCGTTTCGAATGGTCATGTCAGGCACTTACCGGTCGGTTTCGCATTGGTGGGCGACCCTAAAGGAGGGGGGCCGGGCATACAAGCGGAAGGGGCGAACTCTTATGCTGCTTTGCGGCAATGAAGGTCCGCGAAGACCCTGGGTTTCTTGGCAAAAGGCCGCCAATTGCTGCCAAGTCCATTGTCGAGAACCAAGACATTTTGCGCCCGACTTGGCTACCGGGAGCGGCTCCGCTCCGCGTTGGAATGAGCTGAGGCACTTTGCGATCCAGACCGCTGGCTCCACTGGTGCCCAAAATTGTCTCGCGCTAGTTTGACAACCGGGTGTGAGGGGAACAAATGTTCCCTTTGGGGGCAAAAATGAATGAGAACATGCTTATTCGAGCGCTCCAAAGCGCGCTCGAAGGGACTGGCGCAGATCATTTGGATGGCCATTCCGGTTCACAAAGCCTGGCCACAGAACTCACCAAAGCGCTCGACGGCCTTTCCAAGCCGACGGATCCTACGGAAGCGCTGTCGCCACTTGAATTTTGGCTGCGTTCGACCGTCGCCACGGCGACGTTTGATCAATCTGAACTGCAGGGCCTGACAAGGCTGTATGAAGCCCTGGCGAGCACCGGCTGCTCGGCAGCAACTGAGGGCGCGATAGGCTTTCTGCTTTGCTGCCGAAGCGCGGACCAAGCTCAAACGGTCAAAGCTGGACGAGCGTCGGTGATGTCGCCTGGCGACGTCCAGCGGGCGCAAAGCGCGCTTGCAAACGCGAGCGAGTATCTGGCTAGCTCCGCTGTGCGCGGCTGGATCGCGAGCTATTACGGCATCGACAGGTCCAAGGTTGTCGATCCACACGCAGAAGTGACGATGATTGCGTCAGGCACTACGTCCTATGTGATCCGATATGGCGGTTCGGCGAACTTTGTTTTCAAGCTGGTCAAGCCGCAATTCATGGGAAGCGCCCTCATCAGAGATCAAACTTCATCATATGGGAGCCTCCTTCGGAATCAGGCGGCCACCAATCCGCTTCTTCCTCGCGTTCTCGCGGCCGGTGGCTCCTTTGTGCAGATGGAGTTCATCGAGGGCAGCAGTTTGGCCGATATCATGGAGCGCGGCGACCTCGACAACATGACGGTCGATGAGCGACGGGAGGTGTTGTTTGGCATTATCGGAAACCTGGAGGCCTTGCGGTCCCCGCACCTGGACTTGTCCCCCGGCAACATCATGATCGAGCCTCTGCCTGTCGGGCGCGACAAGATCAGACGCTTTAAAGTCCGGTTGATCGATTTCGGCTACAACTATCTGCTGCGGGAGGGACTTTCCGGCCTTCCGATCCGCAGCGACATCGTGCGTTACAGCGCACCGGAGATGATGGCTGGTGCGTACGAGGGAAGCACGAAGGCAGATCTCTATTCTCTTGGAATGGTCGTGCTTGACGTCATGCGACCTTCCGCGAACGCCGTGGATCTATCTGTTCAACTCGATCGGCTTTGGCAAGTCCACTCTCAACTTGCATCGATTGTAGAGGAACTGGTCGCAGTCGATCCGTATGACAGGGCGTCATGGTCGAACGGATTGGACCAGCCGACGACTTATGGCGTCCTGAGGCGGCGACTCGAACAAGAGGAGCAGATCACCAAGCTCATCGATACGCGGGTAGAGGTGTCCGCCGCCTGGGGAGGATTCGAGCCACTCGTTCAGCAAATCATGAAGATCGTTCGAGAGCTTCCGACGCTGTGGAAGCTCACCGATAAGGACCCATACAGCGCGAACGCTAAGTATCTTTATTACTGGGGTGCCCTAATCAATACGTCCATCGTCGCATCGTTGGTGTATTGTGGCTACAAGCTCTTCCAAACTGTGCATCCCGCCGACGCAATACCCGAAAATCTTTGGTCGTTATCCGCGTGGGTGAAGGGCGTACTCAACAAGCTGAACGCCACGCTATTCGGGCCGACGGAAGTTCAGTCGGTCATCGCGGGACAGACCCTTGCATTCGCGATCGTCTTGGTAGTTTCGCAGTACTACAATTCCATCTTCTCGTCGATTACGACCAGATCGGTGCGAACCTACACGGCCCGATGGGCCGAGCGCACCATGAGATTCACGCCGTTCGGAATCATGCTGCTGTGCGTGTCGACTGCCGGGCTGTTTCCGAGTTGGTGGTACGTCACGTCCTTGATCGGACCGTTGATAACGGCGGGCAACAATTTTGCGGTCTGGCGCTTTTGCCAAAGCACTCGGCAGGACGCGGCCGGTCGTTCGATTGCGGGCAATCTAGAGACCACCGACATCACGAGGTTTGACGAGACCTTTAGTGGGTGGTGGAAGTCGATGATCGGCACCGGCGTGTTCATCTTTGCTGTCGGTCTGCTGCTGAGATTTGGGCCCATCCATGACGAGGCATTTCTGGGCGTTGTGATGGCGCTGCTCTGCTACTACGCCCTCCACAAATACGCGAGCACGGACATGGGAGCTCTGGTGCGCGGCGGAATTCGGCGATACGTCAAGGTGGCGGAGCGGATGCAGGCCGCCGCGCGTCAGCGAGGAACAGCACCGCCCGCGGAATTGCGGCTCAACCGTCTCGATAGTCATGCGCGAGAAATTTCCACAGCAGAATTGTAACGACGTGGCCGAAAGGAACCTTCACGATCGGGATGTCCGGCCTATTTTGGCGAAGTTCAGCGATCAACGCATCGCGGCTGTATTGAGGAATATAGTGGTCGAAATTTCCAAAGATGAATTGTGAAGCCGCCCCGAGCGAACAGAGATTGTTGACGGGGCTGATCGAATGCAACCTCGCAACGAAGTCAGCTTCTTGCAGTCCCGCAGCCTCTGCCTTAAGGCGCAAATGACGTGAAGCGGGGCTGTTGAAGGTCAGCCAATCGCCGCTATGGCCGCTGGCAACGGATATCAGATCAAGATGATATTTATTGGCCAGATAGGTCGCTGCAAAATTGCCCATGCTGAGGCCAATGAGCAGCGGATCCCGTCCGGACTTCCGGATAGTCGCCAGGTCTTGTACGAATACCTTCTCAGCCTCGGCCAGGCATTGCACCGGCACTTCGGGCGTTGAACTCACGATACCATCAGGGGTTTCGTTGCACGCAAAGTACGAATTGGGGAGTAGACGCAGAGCCTCTGCCGTTTCGATTGATACGTTCCATGGCAAAAACACAATGATTCGGCTCTGGGCGTTTCCGACCTTGCGACGCGAGGAGACGGACTGGTCGTCGAGTTCGTCGATCTTGCGCCACAGGCTCAGGCAATCGATTAAACCTAGCATGTGCGCAAGCTCTGCCCTTTTGAAGGATACGCAATTCTGCTTCGAACGTCGCTGGGACGATCACTGAAGTCCCTCTCGGTTGGTTCTGCATCAAAGGACTTCGGAGCACCAGCTTGAATTCGTCATCGACGAGCGGCGACGAAGCATTCAGGAGGCGGAAGACGCTGTTGGCATGCAACGATGCGCGGACGGTTTTGCCGGCGACTGCCACGGCCTGTCGGGCGCCTCGACCCCGTGGTACTGAGTAGCTCGGGTCCAGGAAACATGCCTGCGATCCCCCGTGGGCCAATATCACATGAAATCTTGGTAAGCTTGCACCGTTTCCGGATGTGTCGAACCGCAGAAAAGCCTCTGCAAGACAGTAGTTTCTCGCAATTCGCTATGATCAACGCACAAGCGTTTGACTGTGCCTTTCGCATCTGCGGGACTGTCCCGCTGTTCCGCGCCCGGCTAGGATGGATTTCAGGTTCCGCAGAAAGCATCACCTGTGAACGAGTTGTCCAAAGCCCCCCGACCATCTGCCTGCGAATCGGTTAATCCGGTTGCGCGGCGGCTTGATCTGCCCGGCGGGGGGTGGATGTGACACAGCATGATCCGGCGATCGCCATGCGGCGATCCGAAGGCTCATCCCGGACGCTGCGCGCGGCGCGCTGGCTTGCGGCGTTGTGCCTGGCCGCCGGTTCGGGTGCCTGCGTGCTGACCCAGGATCTTCCCGATCCCGCGCTCGACGTTCCCACGCAGTACAAATACGCCGGGAAGGGCGATGCGCCGCCGTCGCTGGATTGGTGGCGCGGCTTCCGTTCCAGGGAGCTGACGCAGCTGATGGAAGAGGCCCAGACCGTCAACCTCGACATCGCCGCCGCCGTTGCGCGCATCGTCCAGGCTGACGCGCAGGCGCGGCAGGCGGGCGCGGCGCTGCTGCCGACCTTGTCCGGCACCGGGCAGGAGGCCTATTCACGCACCTCCGGCTCGTCCGCATCAGGGCTCACCAATGGCGGCCGCGAGGTCGTCAACTACCAGGCATCGCTGAGCGCGAGCTATCAGCTCGACTTCTGGGGCCAGAATCGCGACGCGCTGCAGACCGCCGAGGAGACGGCGAACGCCAACCGCTTCGATCGCGACACCGTCGCGCTGACGACGCTGGCCAGCGTCGCCAATGCCTATTTCCAGGTGCTGGCCTCGCAGGACCGCATCAGGACCTCACAGCGCAACATCGCCAGCGCGCAGCGCATCCTCGATGCCGTAAAGGAACGCCGCAAGGCCGGCACCGGCACCGATCTCGACGTTGCCCAGCAGGAGAGCGTGCTTGCCAATCAGAAGGCCCTGGTGCCGCCGCTGCGCCAGACGCTCGACCAGAACAGGAATGCGCTCGCCGTGCTGGTATCGCGGCCGCCGGAAAGCGTGCGCATCGACGGCGGCTCGCTGAACAACGTCGCCATCCCGCGCGTCACGCCCGGCTTGCCGTCGGAGATCCTGACGCAGCGGCCCGACATCCGCCGGCAGGAAGCGCAGCTCGCCTCGGCGACCGCGAACATCGGCAATGCCCGCGCGCAGTTCTTTCCGACCATCCAGCTCACCGGCAATGGCGGCTATCAGAGCTCGGCGCTGGTCTCGCTGTTCCAGCCGCATGCGGCGTTCTTCCAGCTCGTCGGCAGCGCGACGCAGCCGATCTTCGACGGCGGCAAGATCCTCGGCAATTTCGAGTACGCCAAGGCGCGTCAGGATGAATTGCTGCAGACCTACCGCAAGACCATCGTCCAGGCGTTCACCGACGTCGACAATGCGTTGTTCTCGATCAGGCAGACCACGATCAAGCTGCAATTGCAGCGCGACGTGCTCAATGCCTCGAGGCGCGCCTTCGATCTGTCCGAGCAGCAATTGCGAGCCGGCACCGCCGACATCGTGACCGTGCTCAACACCCAGCTGACCCTGTTCACGGCGGAAGACGCGCTGTCGCAGGCACAACTCGCGCGGCTTCTCGCCATCGTCAGCCTGTACCAGGCGCTCGGTGGCGGCTGGGAGCCGCGAATGGAGAAACCGGTCAATGCTCTTTAAGCCGGATAGCAAGCAAGGTGCGGAGGAGGGGACGGCGAGAAAGTCGCGCGGCCGCGGCTTCATCATGACCGTGATCACGCTGGCGATCCTCGGCGGCCTGTTCTATCTCGGCTGGACCGTCACGCATCAGCAGCAGGCCAACAATCGCAACAACCAGCGGCTCGATCTGCCGGTGCCGGTGCTGGCGGCGAGCCCGCGGGTGCAGGACGTTCCGGTCTATCTCGACGGCGTCGGCGCGATCCGTGCGCTCAATACCGTGACCGTGCGCTCGCAGGTCGACGGCAAGCTGATCGCGGTGAATTTTACGGAAGGCCAGGACGTCAAGAAGGGCGATGTGCTCGGCGAGATCGATCCGGCACTCTATCAAGCGACCTACGACCAGGCTGTCGCCAAGAAGGCGCAGGACCAGGCCCAGCTCGCCAACCAGCGCATCGACCTGACGCGCTACGAGCAGCTTGCGGCCTCCAATGCCGGCTCCAAGCAGCAGGCCGACACCCAGCGCGCGCTGGTTGCGCAGACCGAGGCGCTGGTCAAGGCCGACCAGGCTGCGATCGACAACGCGGCGGCGACGCTGAGCTACACCAAGATCGTGGCGCCGATCTCTGGTCGCGCTGGCCTGCGTCAGGTCGACCAGGGCAACATCATTCACGCCTCCGACACCACGGGCCTCGTGGTGATCACGCAATTGCAGCCGATCGCGGTGTGGTTCAGCCTGCCGCAACAACAGATCATGCGCGTCAATGCCGCCGCGGCGAAGGGCGCGCTCGCGGTCGACGTGTTCGGCAATGACGGCATCACCGTGATCGACACCGGCAAGCTCACCGGCATCGACAATCAGGTCGACCAGACCACCGGCACGCTCAAGCTCAAGGCCGAATTTCCCAACGCCAATTACCAGCTCTGGCCGGGCCAGTTCGTCAATGTCCGCCTCAAGGTCGAGACCTTGATGCAGGCGCTGGTGGTGCCGACCTCAGCCGTGCAGCGCGGCCCGATCGGAACGTTCAGCTATGTCATCGGCGAGGACAATATCGTCTCGGCCAAGGCCGTGACGGTGACCCAGCAGAACGAGCATGACGCCGTCATCGCCAGCGGCCTTTCGGCAAGCGACAGGGTGGTCACCACGGGCTTTGCCAATCTGTCCGACGGCTCCAAGGTGATCATCGGCCGCGACGATCAGACCCCGTCTGCTGATCTTGCCCCGCGCAAGCGCTCGCGCGGGCCGGACGCGCAGAAGAAGGATGGCGCCAAGGACGGCCAAAAGGACGGTCAGGGTAAAGCCGGCGAGTTCCGCGCCAAGCGCAGCGGCAGCGAGGGCGACCAGAAGGGACAGACCGGGCCGGCTCCGGGACCTTCCCCAGCACCGGCCGCGGGCAGTGGAGCCAAGCAGCCATGATCCCGACAACAGCCGCTTGATGCGGCAGGCATAACCCATGGGTGTCTCCGAACCCTTCATCCGCCGTCCGATCGCGACTTCGCTGCTCGGCATCGCGCTTCTGATCGGCGGGCTGCTGGGCTATTTCGCGCTGCCGGTTTCGGCGCTGCCGCAGGTCGATTTTCCGACCGTGCAGGTGACGACGCAACTGCCGGGCGCGAGCCCCGACGTGATCGCCTCGCTGATCACCGCGCCGCTGGAGCGGCAGCTCGGCCAGATCCCGTCGCTGTCTGCGATGAACTCGACGAGCTCGTTCGGCGTCAGCCAGATCTCGCTGCAGTTCGATCTCAATCGCGACATCGACGGCGCCACCCAGGACGTGCAGGCCGCGATTAATGCCGCGGCGGGCGTGCTGCCCAAGACGCTGCCTTATCCGCCGACCTACGCCAAGGTGAACCCCGCCGATGCGCCGGTCATGACGCTCGCGCTGCGCTCCGACACCATCTCACTGCGCGCGATGAGCGACATCGCCGACACCATTTTGGCGCAACGCCTGAGCCAGATCTCGGGCGTCGGGCGCGTTGCGGTGCTCGGCGGACTGAAACCGGCGGTGCGCATCCAGGCCGACCTGGCGCGGCTCGCCGCCTATGGCATCGCCATGGAGGATCTGCGCACCGCGATCGCCAACGCCAACGTCTCGGGTCCGAAGGGTTCGCTCGACGGCGCGCAGCAATCCTACATCATCGCGGCCAACGACCAGATCGCCGCGGCCGACGCCTATAAGCCCGTCATCATCGCCTATCGCAACGGCTCGCCCGTCACCATCGCCGACGTCGCCCAGATCGTCGATGGCCTGGAGAACGACCGCTCCGGCGGCTGGTACCAGGGCACACCGGCCGTGATCATCGACATCCAGCGCCAGCCCGGCGCCAACGTGATCGACGTCGTCAGCCAGATCCGCGCCGAAATCCCCAAGCTGCAGCGCGCGATTCCGGCCGGGGTGAACCTCACCATCGTCTCCGACCGGACCGTGACGATCCGCGCCTCGGTTCACGACGTGCAGTTCACGCTGGTCCTTGCCGTCGTGCTGGTGACCTTGGTGGTGTTGCTGTTCCTGCGCTCGATCCGCGCCACCATCATTGCGGGCGTGGCGCTGCCGCTGTCGCTGATCACGAGCTTCGGCATCATGTATTTCGCCGGCTTCAGCCTCGACAATCTGTCGCTGATGGCGCTGACGATCGGCACCGGCTTCGTCGTCGACGACGCCATCGTCATGATCGAGAACATCGTCCGTCACATGGAGAACGGCGACGGCCCGATGGAGGCTTCGCTGAAGGGTGCCAGCGAAATCGGCTTCACCGTGATCTCGCTGACGGTGTCGCTGATCGCGGTCTTCATCCCGCTGCTGTTCATGTCCGGGCTTGTCGGACGCATGTTCCGGGAATTCGCGCTGACCTTGACGATCGCCGTCGTCACCTCGGCGGTGGTCTCGCTGACGCTGACGCCGATGATGTGCTCGCGCCTGCTCAAGCACGCCCATGAAGAGTTGGCGGTGCCGGGATTGGCCGCGATCAGCCGCTTCATCGATCGCACCGTCGAAGCCTACCACCGCACGCTGCTGGTGGTTTTGCAGCACCAGCGCACCACGCTGGCCGTGACTTTCGCAACGCTGATCGCGACCCTCGTTCTCTACGTCGTCGCGCCAAAGGGCTTCCTGCCGCTGCAGGACACTGCCTCGATCACGGCGGTGACGGAGGCGGGGCCGGACGTGTCCTTCGCGGAGATGCAGAAACGACAGGCCGAGGCGTCCGATGCCATCAAGGCCGACCCGGACGTGGTCGGCGTGGTCTCGGTGATCGGTGCCGGCTCGGTCAATCCGACCACCAACGTCGGGCGGCTCGTCATGACCTTGAAACCGCGCGGCGAACGGCGAGACGATGTCGCCGCTGTCATCACTCGGCTGAAGGAGCGGGTCTCGGGCATCCCCGGCATGACCGTCTATTTCCAGCCGGTGCAGGACGTGCAGATCTCGACCCAGTCGAGCCGCTCGCAATACCAGTACACGCTGACCGGCACCGATGCGGCGCTGGTGTCGGAATGGGCGCGCAAGCTGGTCGCGGAGATGCGGCGCGATCCCCTGTTCCGCGACGCCTCCTCGGAGGCGCAGGAGGGCGGATTGCGCGCCCAGCTCGATGTGGATCGCACCCGCGCCGGCCAGCTCGGCGTGAGCCTGCAAGGCATCACCGACACGCTCAACGACGCCTTTGCGCAGCGCCAGATCTCGACCATCTACGGCCAGGCCAATCAGTACCGCGTGGTGCTGGAAGCGCTGCCGATGTACCAGCGCGATCCCTCGATCCTGTCGAAACTCTATCTGCCGGGTGCGGCGAGCGCCACCACTGGAGCGCCCAACGCCCAGGTGCCGCTGTCGGCCGTGGCGACGCTGAAGCGCACCACGGCGCCGCTTGCAATCTCGCACCAGGCGCAGTTTCCGTCGGTGTCGCTCAGCTTCAATCTCGCGCCGGGCGCCGCGCTCGGCGATGCCGTCGACGCCGTGAAGACGATCGAGACCCGCATCGGCATGCCCAACAACATCGTCGGCGTCTATGCCGGCGATGCCGCCGAATTCGCCAAGGCACTTGCCGGCCAGCCCTGGTTGCTGCTTGCGGCCGTGATCACGATCTACATCGTGCTCGGGGTGCTCTACGAGAGCTACATCCATCCGATCACGATCCTGTCGACGCTGCCTTCGGCCGGCGTCGGCGCAATCCTGGCGCTGGTGCTGTGCGGGCAGGACCTCTCGGTCATCGGCCTGATCGGCATCATCCTGCTCATGGGCATCGTCAAGAAGAACGCGATCATGATGATCGACTTCGCGCTGGAGGCCGAGCGCGGGCAGGGCATGTCGCCCAATGAGGCCATCGTGCAGGCCTGCCTCTTGCGCTTCCGCCCGATCATGATGACGACGCTGGCGGCGCTGTTCGGCGCGCTGCCGCTGGCGATCGAGAGCGGCACCGGCGCCGAGCTGCGCTTTCCGCTCGGCATCTCCATCATCGGCGGCCTGCTGCTGAGCCAGCTGCTGACGCTCTATACCACGCCCGTGATCTACCTCGCGCTCGACCGCATCAACCGCAGGCTCGAGCAGGCGCTGCCGCCGGCGGAGTCCGGCGGCCCGCCGGTGGCCGGCGCGACCGAGGGGATGCAGTGATGGCATCGATCTCGGAGCCCTTCATCCGGAGGCCCGTGGCGACCACGCTGCTGTCGATCGGGTTGTTCCTGCTGGGTGTGGTCGCCTACGAGTTCCTTCCCGTCGCCTCGGTCCCGAACGTCGACTTCCCCGCCATCTTCGTGTCGGCCAGCCGGCCCGGCGCCGACCCCTCGGTGATGGCGGCGACGGTGGCCTCGCCCCTGGAGCGGCGTCTCGGCGAGATCTCGGGCATCAACCAGATCACCTCGACTTCGACGCTGGGCAACACCAGCATCCAGCTCCAGTTCGACATCGGCCGCAGCATCGACAAGGCCGCGCGCGACGTGCAGGCGGCGATCAATGCTGCGATGGTCGACCTGCCGAGCGACCTGCCGACGCTGCCACGCTTCCGCAAGGCCAATACGGCCGGCGCGCCGATCTACGTGCTGGCGCTGACCTCCAAGACGATCTCTTCGGCCGCGATCTACGACGTCGCCGATAGCGTGCTGGCGCAACGCATCTCGCAGGTGCAGGGGGTCGGCAACGTGGCGATTTCCGGCGCCGACCAGCCGGCCGTGCGGGTCCAGCTCAATCCCGTCGCATTGTCCAACGCCGGCATCGCCACCGACGACGTGCGGACCGCCATCATCAACGCCAATCCGCTCGGCCCGGTCGGCATCTTCAACGGCGAGCGGCAGAGCGAGACGCTGTCGCTGAACAAGCAGATGCGCAGCGCGAAAGAGTTCCGCGACATCGTCATCAAGAGCGCGAACGGCAATTTCGTGCGGCTGTCCGACGTCGCCGACATCGAGGATTCCGTCCGCAACGCCCGTTCGATCGCCTGGTTCAACAAGCAGCCCGCCGTGCTGATCCAGATCACCAAGCAGGGCGATGCCAACGTCATCGACGTCGTCGACCGGGTGAAGGCGCTGCTCCCCGAGCTGAAGCAGTGGATTCCGGCTGGCGTCGAGATTTCGACCCTGGTTGACCGCACCGGCACGATCCGCGCCAGCGTGCTCGACATGCAATGGACATTGCTGGCGACCGCGGTCCTGGTGATGGTCGTGGTGTTCGTGTTCCTCCGCAGGATGACGCCGACGATCGCGGCCGGCATCTCGGTGCCGCTGGCTTTGGCCGGCACCTGCGCCGGCATGTGGGTCGCGGGCTTCTCGATCGACAATCTGTCGCTGATGGCGCTTGCGATCTCCGTCGGTTTCGTGGTCGACGACGCCATCGTCATGATCGAGAACATGTATCGCAATCTCGAGCACGGCATGCGGCCGTTCCAGGCGGCGCTGGAGGGCGCCAAGCAGATCGGCTTCACCGTGGTCTCGATCAGCCTGTCGTTGATCGCGGCCTTCACGCCGCTGATCTTCATGGACGGCATCGTCGGCCGTCTCCTGCGCGAATTCTCGCTGACGCTGACCTTCGCCATCCTGGTCTCGACGCTGGTGTCGCTCACGGTCACGCCGATGATCTGCGCCCATTACATCAAGCAGGCGACATCAGGCACGGCGACGCTGTTCGATCGCGTCATCGAGGGCTCGCTGTCGCGCATCGTGACCTTCTATGCGAGAACCCTGCGCACCGTGCTGGACTACCCGCTGGCGACGCTGTTGGTGTTCTTCGCGACCATCGGCCTCACCGTGACGCTCTACATCAAGGTCCCCAAGGGCTATTTCCCGACCGACGATTCCGGCTTCGTCATCGGGGCGACGCGTGCCTCGGCCGACATCTCGTTCCAGTCGATGCTCGGCCTCCAGCAGCGGCTTGCCGACATCGTGATGAAGGATCCGGCCGTGGCCGGCATCGGCTCGACCGTCGGCGCCGGGGGCGGGCCGGGGGGCGCGACCTCGAACCGCGGCATCATGTATATCAGCCTGAAGCCGCCGGAGGAGCGCGACCACGTCTCGACCGCGGTCGTGATCGACCGTCTGAGACGTGCGCTGTACCCGGTGGCCGGCATCCGCCTCTTCATGTTCGCCGCCCAGGACGTCCGCGCCGGCGGCCGGCAGAGCGATTCAGACTATCAGTACACGCTGACCAGCACCGACCTCAGCCTGCTGCAGAAATGGGCGCCGATCGTCGCCAAGCGCATGGAGAGCGTCGAGGGCATCACCGACATCTCCAGCGACCGCGATCCCGGCGGGCTTCAACTCACCCTGAACATCGATCGCCAGAAGGCCTCGGCGCTCGGCGTCAGGGTTCAGGACATCGACAACGCACTGAACAACGCCTTTTCGCAGCGGCAGATCTCGATCATCTACACCCAGCGCAACCAGTACATGACCGTGCTGGAGATCGATCCGAAATTCCAGGTCGATCCGTCCAACCTCGATCGCATCTATGTCGCGGGCGCCGGCGACGCGCAGGTGCCGCTGTCGGCCGTGGTGCACGCGAGCCGCGGGCTCGCCGCGCTCGCGGTCTACCACTCGCAGTCGTTCCCCTCGACCACCGTGTCGTTCAACCTCATGCCGAACGTGCAGCTTCAGGCGGCGACGCAGAACATCCAGCGGGCGGTCGAGGAGCTGCACATGCCCGAAGGCATCCGCGGCAGCTTCGACGGCAATGCCGGCGACTTCGCCAAGACCAGCGGCCGCCAGCCGCTACTGATCCTCGGCGCGCTGGTGGCGATGTATATCGTGCTCGGCGTGCTCTACGAGAGCCTCGCCCATCCGCTCACGATCATCTCGACGCTGCCCTCGGCCGGGTTAGGGGCGCTGCTCGCCCTGCAGCTCACCAACACGCCGCTGACGGTGATCGCCTTCGTCGGCATCATCCTCCTGATCGGCATCGTGAAGAAGAACGGCATCATGATGGTGGATTTCGCGCTCGAGGCCGAACGCCAGCGCGGCCTGTCCTCGGCGGAGGCGATCTTCGAGGCCTGCCAGGCGCGCTTCCGTCCGATCCTGATGACGACCATGGCGGCGCTGTTCGCCGGCATTCCGCTGGTGGTGGCAACCGGCCCAGGCACGGAGCTGCGCCGTCCGCTCGGCATCACCATCATCGGCGGCCTGTTCGTCTCGCAGATCCTGACGCTCTACACCACGCCGGTCATCTACCTCCTGATCGACCGCCTGCGGCGGCGGCCTGCGCCACGCCCGGTACCAGCGCCGGCGGAATAGGTTGTTGAAGCCGCGCTTCGAGCGTATAGCGGCGCCCATGTCGAACCCGCCAGATATCGCCGCCGCCGAACCGATCCCCGAGTGCCCGCACTGCCAGAAGCCGATGCCGCTGTGCATCTGCGACAGCGTCACGCCGATCGAAAACCGGCTGTCGCTGCTGATCCTCCAGCATCCGCAGGAGCAGGACAGGGCGCTCGGCACCGCGCGCCTGCTCGCCCGGCATTTCGCCGACGCCACCGTGCGGGTCGGCCTGTCCTGGCCGAGCCTGTCCAAGGCGCTGGGCCGGCCGGTCGAGAATGCCACGCACTGGGCCGTGCTCTATCTCGGGTCGGCGCGTGCCGCCGACCTCGATGCGGAAGCCGAGATCGTCGCGCTCAATCGCAAGGGCGAGATCGCGGAGAACCAGCGCGCGATCCTCGGCAAGCTCGAAGGCGTGGTGCTGCTCGACGGCACCTGGAGCCAGGCCAAGGCGCTGTGGTGGCGCAATCCCTGGATGCTCAAGTGCCAGCGCGTGATCCTCAACCCGGCACACCCCTCGCGCTACGGACGTCTGCGCAAAGAACCGCGCCGCGACGGGCTCTCGACCATCGAGGCCGCGGCGACTGTCCTGGCCGGCCTCGAGCGGCGCCCCGACATCGCCGACACGCTGCATGCGAGTTTTGAACGGCTGTTAACACGCTATCGCGAGGTTCAGGCCGAGATGCCGGAATTGGCTCCCAAGCCTGTTTCAAAGGGCCGGCGCGACTTTCGGCGACGCAAACGAGCCTGACGTCGGCCTGACTCATCTGTACGGTCGATTGCACTGCGAGGCGCAGGCGTCTAGAGAGCATCGGCCGGTACGGATCTGCTGTCCTGTTGCGGCATCGGAGCGTGGCAACCAAGGGGCCGTCGAATTCAGCTCGCAGCGAAGGAAATTCTGACCCAGGTGGTGCGGCCCGATCGCTGGGGCACGCTCGCGCTGATGGACATTTCGCTGCGCTACCGGCGGACCGTGATCGGCCCGCTCTGGATCACGCTGACGCTCGCCGCAACCATCGCAAGCGTCGGCACGGTCTATGCGGCACTGTTCAAGCAAGACATCGCCGCCTTCCTGCCGTCCTTCGCAATCGGCCTGATCGTCTGGACCCTGATCGCCACGGCGCTCCAGGAAGGCTCCAACATCTTCGTTGCGTCCGGTCACCTCATCAAGGCGGTGCCGGCACCGCTGATCGTTCATGTGCTCCAGATGATCACGCGCAACATCATCATCTTCGCGCATCATCTGGTGATCGTCGCGCTGCTCTACCTCGTCATGCCGTGGCCGCTGCGCTGGAGCATGCTGCTCGTGGTGCCCGGCTTTGCGATCCTGTTTCTCGTGCTGCTCGGTGGCGCCGTCGCGCTCGGCATGCTCTGCGCGCGTTTTCGCGACATCGGCTCGGCGATCGTCAGCGGCCTGCAATTCGTGTTCTTCCTCACGCCAATCATCTGGACCGAGGACAGCGTGCGCGGCACCGCGTTTCACTGGCTGACATGGGTCAATCCATTCGCGACGCTGCTCGATCTCGTGCGGCGACCGCTATTGTCGCAGCCGACCGATTTGGAGCAATGGCTGCTCGGTGTCGTCTATGCAGTCGTCGTGGCCGTCGTCGCCCTCGGCTGCTACGCAAAATACCGCCATCGCGTGGCGTATTGGCTGTGATGCGCGCATGACCCCCACGGCTCACATCGTGCTTCGCGACGTCTCGGTCACGTTTCCCGTGCTGACGTTCCGCGATCGTTCGCTGCGCAGCCGGTTCGTCAGCGCCGTGACGCTGCGCCGGAAGCCGGCGGTCTCGCACATCGTCACGGCGTTGAACGGGGTCAGCCTCGACATTCGCGCCGGCGACCGCCTTGCCATCATCGGCGCCAACGGCGCCGGCAAGACCACGCTGCTGCGGGTTCTCGCCGGAATCTATCATCCGACGGCGGGGAGCATCGACGTGCTCGGCCGTTGCCTGTCGCTGTTCGACCTGTCGGCCGGGTTCGACGAGGAGGCGACTGGCTACGAGAACATCATGCGGCGCGGCCTCGTGATCGGCGCCCGGCGTGCCGAGATCGACGCGCGGCGCGCGGAGATCGCCGAGTTCACTGAGCTCGGGGACCGGCTCGACCTGCCGCTGCGCACCTATTCCAGCGGCATGATGCTGCGCCTGATCTTCGCGGTCGCAACCGCCGTCGAAGGCGAGATCGTGCTGCTCGACGAATGGATTGGCGTCGGTGACCAGCGGTTCCGCAAGAAGGCCCGGCAGCGGCTGGATGAGATCGTCGCCCGCGCCGGCATTCTGGTGCTCGCCTCACATGACATCGAGCTGATCCAGAGCACCTGCAATAGGGCGATCCTGCTGGAGCAGGGCAGGATCACCGCGGCCGGCGCAACCGACGCGATTCTCGCGCAATATCTAGCGGGGTCCGGCGGGAGAAAGGCATAGCCGTCGCTGCGGGACGTCGCCGGGGGCCGCCACCAGCCAAAGTCGGACGAAGGCAGTTGCCTAAGCCATTGATCCCCTATATTGGTCCGGCCTTACGGGGCCACGTGGCGGAGTGGTTACGCAACGGTCTGCAAAACCGTGTACACCAGTTCAATTCTGGTCGTGGCCTCCATCACAACCCTCTGATCTCCCAGAACAATTTGACTTCGCATCGGCGCCGCCGAATGCTGCCGGCCGCGCTCAGCCATGGTGCGTGGCGGCGCGATCACCGGGTTTGCCCGGAGGCTGCTGGAAACCCCTGATTCAGGCCTGCTGGCATAGAGTTCGCATCTGCGAAGTGATGAAACTCGTCACGCGAGCACTGGAGCCACAAATGGGCGACATCGTCCGATTTGTCCCGAAATCCGAGCTGGAGCGGGCCCGCCTCATTCGTGAGGCCCGCGCGATCTACGACAGCATCTTCCCATCGGCTGAACCTGCCCGAGCGCAGCAGGATGGCGAGGATCGCGTCAAAAACTGATCGTTGCCGCCGATTGTCCGGCGGAGGCCTCACGGCAAAACGCCCGCGAGGCGGGCGGTTCGGCTCACGTGGAAATCAGCCCTCAGCAGGCTGCGTACCAGCCTTCGGGAAACGGCAGGAGAGGCCAGGCGCCATCATTGTCGTTGGCGGCCATCGGAGTTTTCCTGGGCGTCGCCTCAAAGCTCCACGAGCTGGGCGCGAACTCGAGCTCCGGCGCTGGAGCGAAATCTTCAATGACCATGGCGTCTCGGACGGCATCCAGCAGCAAGTTGAATTCGGCTTCGCTTCTCATCGCACCCTCGCAAAACGCAGTAGGCGCAATGTCGCAAAGCCGGTTTGTCACCCGATTGAGCCGATCGTTCGCATTTTAACGATCCGGCGATCGGGCTTCGATTGGTTAGCGATCTCTAAAGAAGTCCCGTCGGGAACCTACGTTCCTCCCGACCGTGCCGAGTGTGAAAGAGATCACATCTTCCGCGATTTATTCCTCCTACCCCTTCGCATGACGCCGGCCGCTAGGGCCGGGAGGCGGGCAGGGCAGACGGGAGACTGGTCATGAAGGCGAGGTTTTTGCGGTTTGCGGGTGTGAGAAGCCGGGCGCGTCGCGCCTCCACGGTCGGGCTGTTCCTGACGCTGTTTGCCTCGGCCGCGCACGCGCAAGGCACGGCGGAGCAGCGCCGGGCCTGCACGCCCGATGTCTACCGCCTCTGTGCCGGCGAGATTCCCAACGTCCGCGCCATCACGGCGTGCCTGCGGCGCAACCGCGCGAGCCTGAGCGAGGCCTGTCGCAGCGTGTTCGATCAGGCCGGCGGCTGACCCACCTGTGGGTTTGTGCGCAGCAAGTCGTCCGACCGGCTGCCGAATCCGCGTTACCGACGTTGTGGATATGCTGCGGACAGGCTGTGGAGCATTGCCGCTCACGGGAGCCCGGATGTCACGCCGTCATTGCGAGCGTAGCGAAGCAATCCAGAATGTTTCTGCGGAGGGATTCTGGATTGCTTCGTCGCATCAGCGCAAAATTGCTCCGCAATTTTGTCGCGGTCTCCTCGCTCTTCGGCGCCGTGAACGGGGGCCGCGCGCCTCGTTGCCGAACGCTCCCTGCATTTCGTCTCAAATTGCCATCCGCGCGTGCAAGAAGTCTTGATCGGCCGTGATCTAGGGGTGAGCGCCGGCCTTGAACGCCGCTCCAGGCGACGACGACTCATCAATAGCGTGCATGAGGATCAGGGAAACGTGATCACAGCTCCTCTTCCTAAAGCACCAAAATGGTGCTTTAGTGCTTTCCATGAGCCAGTCGCCCCGAAACGCGCCGTCCGCGCTGCGCTACAGGCTTGCCCCTGATCCGGCCGCCAAGGCCGCCCTGGAGGCGACATTCGGGGCCTATGACCGCATGATGGAAATCCTCGATGAGGTCGCGCGGAGCCACAACATCGGCTCCAACGTCGTGCTGCTGCATGCCCACGCCTATGAGCCGATCCGGAAAGCAACGGCGCTGCCGTCGCGCCTGGTGACGCTGGGGCTGCGCGATCGCACTGAGTATCGCGCGGCGCAGGGGCGTCGCCTGCCGCTCGACGACAAGCTCGCCAAGATCAAGGGCCCCGCGACCATTTCGATTGCGACGGTGGAGGGACGCTTCAGCGTGCCCTTCGACTATGCCGGCTACGCCGAGGGCTGGGGGCAAAGCGTGCCCGCGCGCCTCGTCCGTACCGATGACGGCTTCGAAGTTCACTACGGCGTCACGCCGAACACTCTGCCAGAGGAGGAGAACGCTATGGATACCATCGCTGCCGCCCCCGACAATTTCCTGTCCCGGGTCGGACGTCTGATCGCCGGCATCGCCTATGACGCGATCGAGCAGGCGGAAGGCAAGAACAAGCTGAAAGTGGTCGGCCAGGCCATCCGCGAGATCGAGCGCGCCGAGAGCGAAGCGCGCGACGCGCTCGCCGCTGCGCGGGCCGAGGAATACCGCCTCAACGCACGCCGCACCGAGATCGAGCGCGAGATGGCCGATCTCGCGCCCAAGATCGAAGGGGCGATCACCGACGGGCGCGATGACCTCGCGCGCGCCGGCATCGCGCGGCAGATGGATCTGGAGGCACAGTTCGAGGTGCTCTCCCGCGCCATCGACGAGAACAACGAGAAGATCGAGCAATGCGTGACCTCGCTGCGTGCGGTGCTGTCAGCACTCCAGGACGCCGAGCAACGCCGCGTCGATCTCGAAAAGAGCGAGGCCGCCGCGAGCCATCAGGCCTCGACCTCGTCCCGCAAGCAGGGTGGCAACTCCGCGGCCGCGAAGGCGCTACGCGCGGGCAGGGCAGTGGCGCGGGCCACCGGCGTGCCGCCGGGCATCCCGTATTCGAGCGACATCGACGAGCTCAGCGCGCTTCATCGCGACAAGGAAATTGCGGCGAGGCTGGCGCGGCTGAAGTCGCGCTCCTGAGTGTCGTGTCATGAGCGCTCTGCTCGAACACGTCATGATGCCGGAGGTCAGGCCGTTCGCAGTCGCGGCGGCCATGATCCTCATCGTCGGCTCGATCGAGGTGGTCTCGATGATGGTCGGGGCCTCCTTGAGCGAGATGCTCGGCACCAACATCGATTTCGGCCATCCCAGCGACAATGGCGTCATCAACGCCATCTCCTGGATCAATGTCGGCGGCGTGCCGCTGTTGATCTTCCTGCTGCTGTTGCTCGGCGCCTTCTCCATCACCGGCTTCCTGATCCAGGACGTCGCGCGGATGGTGGCGGGGCCCTTGCCGGCGACGGCCGCCTCGATCGGGGCCCTCGTGGTCTCGGTTCCCTTGGTGCGTGCTGCCAGCCGGGCCATCGCGCGGGTCATCCCGAAGGACGAGAGCTATGTCGTCGGTCTTGGGGACCTCGTCGGCCGCATCGGCGAGGTCGTCATCGGACCGCTCGACCAGGGGCCGCCCGGCAAGGTCAGCGTCGCCGACATCCACGGCAACCGCCATTTCGTCTGGGCGGTCGCCGCGCCATCATCATCGCCCCTGCCGCAGGGAACCATGGTCCTGCTGGTCGATCGCGACGGCACCCGCTTCGTCGCGGTGAAGGCCGACGATGAACTCAAACCGTCCAAGCCCAGTCTAAGCAGCTAGCAAGCCATTTATCGGAGAAAGTCATGTTCGACATCGCAGTCCCGGCCATGATCGGCGTCGCGCTGATCGTCGTTCTCGGGATCGTCTTCACCATCCTCTACAAGCGCGCCACGCGCGACGAGGCCTTCGTGCGCACCGGCCTCGGCGGCAAGAAGGTCGTGCTCGACGGCGGCGCCATGATCCTGCCGATCTTCCACTCCTATGCCAGCGTCAATCTGAAGACGCTGCGGCTCACGGTGGAGCGCAAGGAGCGGGAATCCCTCATCACCAAGGATCGCCTGCGCGTCGACATCGTCGCCGAGTTCTACGTGCGCGTCCGCCCGGACGAGGAGAGCATCGCGCTGGCGAGCCAGACGCTGGGCGCGCTCACCAACGATGCGGAAGCCCTGCGCAACCAGGTCGAGGCGAAATTCGTCGACGGCTTGCGTTCGGTGGCGGCGACCATGAGCATCCTCGAGCTTCAGGAGAAGCGCTCGGATTTCGTTAAGCACGTGCAGTCCACCGTCGAATCCGACGTGAAATCGAACGGGCTCGAGCTGGAATCGGTGTCGTTGACCAAGCTCGACCAGACCGACGTCAAATTCTTCAATCCCGAGAATTTCTTCGACGCCGAGGGTCTGACCCAGCTCAAGACCGTCACCGAGACCCGCCGCCGCGACCGCAACGCCATCGTGCGCGACAATGAGGTGGCGATCGCGCAAAAGGACCTCGAGGCGCGGCAGCAGACGCTCGGCATCGAGCGGACCAAGAAGGAAGCCGAGCTGTCCCAGGAGCGCGACATCGCCAACAAGACTGCAAGCACCCGCGCCGAGGTCGCGACCGCCACACAGACCGCGCGCCTGACCGAGGAGAATGCCCGCATCGACACCGATCGGGCCGTCGCTGAGAAGGAGGCCGGCGCCAAGCAGGTCAAGGAGACCGCCGTCATCGAGTCGGATCTCGCCATCAACAAGCGCAAGACCGACGCCCAGCGCGAGATCCAGATCGCGACCCAGGAGAACGAGATCCAGATCGCAGCGAAGAGCAAGCAGACCTCGGAGGCCGTCGCCGAGGCCAAGACCGCCGAGGCGGTCGCGGTCTCCGCGGAAGAAAAGGTCGTGACCGCGCGTGCCGTCGAGGTCGCCGATCGCGCCCGTCTCACCCAGGTGCTCGCCGCCCGCACCGAGGCCGAGCGGAAATCGACCGAGCTGATCGTCGCCGCCGAAGCCGAGAAGAAAGCCTCGCTCGATCGCGCCGAGGCCGTGAAGACGCTGGCTACGGCGGAAGCCGAGTCCAACAAGATCAAGGCGGTCGGCGTGCGCAACATCGGCGAGGCGGAAGCTGCCGTCATCACCATGAAGAACGAGGCCCAGAACAAGCTCGGCTCCAACGTCATCGACTTTGAGATCGCCAAGAAGCGGATCGAGACGATGCCGTCGGCGCTGGCCGAGATGGTCAAGCCGATCGCCAACCTCAAGGACGTGCGTATCCTGCACACCGGCGGTGCGTTCGGCGGCAACGGCGCCGGTGGAGGCAATGTCGGCTTTGGCGAAGGGCTCGCCGGCGAGCTGCTCAAGGTGCACGCGCTGCGTCCGATGATCGACGAGATCCTGCGCCAGAGCGGCTTTGCGCCGGGCGATGATCCCGTGAAGGCGCTGGTCGGCGCCGTGACCGGCAAGAGCAACGGCGCTGCGGTGCCGGCGCCTGCCCCTGCGGAGAAGACAAACTCTGCCGATCTATGAATGCCCGTTCATTGCTGCTGAGAATTCGAAACGATAAACAGGCTGTGCGCGTCTCGCGTCGCGCAAACGTCCCGGAGCGCAGGTCGATCGTGTCTTGAACCCATCGACCGCTCCGGGCGAGTCTTAAGGCAACGCTTTCCGTTGCCGCGGCGCCTGCGCCGATCGACGCCGGGCGCCGAGGCCTGTTTCGATCGGAGGATTTTCAGATGAAGTATTTTCTGTCCGGATTGATCGCGATCGGTCTGTCGATCGCCGCCATGCCATCGTTCGCAGCCGACGCCCGTAACGTCACGGTCGTCAACGAGACCGGCTACGCCATCAAATTCCTCGGCTTCAACGCGCCGGACGACGGCCTGGACGAATGGGACAACGAGCTCGAGAAGGTGTTGCAGAACCAGACCAGCACCTATGTCGAGTTCGACGAGGACGATGAGGGTTGCGTCTGGAACATCCGCGTCGACTGGCAGAATTACGACGAGGCCGTGCTGTGGAAGAACGTCAACCTGTGCAAGATGACCGCGCTTCGGCTGCGCTACGACCCCGGCACCAAGACCACCTCGTTCCTCGCGGAATAGCGGCCGGCTGATATTGCCCCGGAGGCCATGGCCCGGAGGAGGGGCCGCTCAGGTCCTTCCTCAAGTCCGTTCGGATGATGACGAATTCGTCCTTTGCAAGCGCAAGCGGCTTTGTTATACGCAGCCCCGCGCGAACGAATGGTTCGCCTTTTCCTCGGTAGCTCAGCGGTAGAGCATCCGACTGTTAATCGGATGGTCGCTGGTTCGAATCCAGCCCGGGGAGCCAAATCTTACCGCAAATTCAATGATTTATGGTCGCGCCCTCATGTGGTGCGCGACGTGGTTGCTTTGTTTTCTGAGCCGCGCATTCGCGACTGACTGCCCGGAATCATGTTCAAGCAGATGTGTGCACGGGCGCCGTCGAGCCATGAGGACGGCGGCAAATCGACTCAATTGAAATCGAGCCTTGGGGACGCCGGATTTTTACGGAGCTGATTCCCATGCGAGACATCCAGGTCGACCGTTCGCACATGGCCCCCTCGATTCTGCCGGCCGACGTTCCCGAGCTGAGCGACGACGAATGCCTCGCCTGTCTGGCCCGTGCGGTCGAGACGCCCGATTCGGCGCGGCTGGACGAGGTCGCCGCTCTGATCGGCCGCCTCGCGGTCGCCATCGAATAATCCTTCCGGTCCCTGAAGCGGTAAGATGCGGAAGCCTCAAGCCCGCAGGCGAACGGCCGTGTTGCGTTTTCGCCGTGCATGCTCCAAAGATGCCGCGAATTTCGTCCGCGGCATCGTCCGCATTGCAGGGTCCGCAAATGTCCGGTTTCTCGACCGCGCGCCTCAAAATGGTCGATGGCCAGGTGCGCACCAATGACGTCACCGACCGTCGTGTTCTCGATGCCATGCTCACGGTTCCGCGCGAGGCCTTCGTGCCGGCCAGCCGGCAGGCGCTGGCCTATCTGGATATCGACCTCGACGTGAGCGAGGGCCCCGCCAAGCGTTTCCTTATCAAGGCGCAATTGACCGGCAAGCTGCTGCAGGCCGCCGAGATCGGCGAGGGCGACAGCGTGCTGGTGGTCGGCTGCGCCACGGGATACCTCGCGGCACTGGCCGCCAAGCTGGCCAGCCAGGTCACGGCAACGGAGTGCGATTCGGTCCTGGCCGCGAAAGCCAGGGATGCCCTCGCGTCCCTCGGACTTGCCAACGTCACCTGCAAGGCCGCGGCCTGCACCGAGGGCGACGCTGCCGCCGCTCCCTATGACGTGATCATCCTCAATGGCGCCACCGAGGTGGTGCCGCAGGCGCTGCTCGGGCAGCTGAAGGAGGGCGGGCGTCTGGTGGGGGTATCAGCCGAATCTCGGCCGCCGCGGGCCATGATCGTGACCCGGACCCACGGCGAATTCGGCCATCGAACCCTGTTCGATGCCGCAGCCCCGGTCCTTCCCGGGCTCGAACGGGCGGCCGCCTTCGTCTTCTGACGGACCAAACCCCGTTAAAATCCCGTTCTGAATCAGAAGTGTGGCCGGGATGCTGCACGTGAAGAGTTTCCACCGAGAACTGCGCTGAGGTAGTTCCGTCGCGCCAATCCGCATCCTATGTTGCGGCGGGGCAACGACTCCACTCGGTAGACGGTAACCCAGCTCGCGGGCACGAGGTGGGCGTTAGAATGAACGGAATTTTTGGGATGCATGGGGTGAAGCTCTTCACCGGAGCTGCGGTTTCGGTCCTGCTGCTCGCGCTTGCCGGGCCGACGCCTGCCTTGGCGGACACGATCAATGCCGCACTGGTGCGCGCCTATCAAAACAATCCGCAGCTCAACGCGCAACGTGCCCAGGTGCGCTCGACCGACGAGAACGTTCCTCAGGCGTTGTCCGGTTATCGGCCCAAGGTCAATCTGACCGCGAGTGCCGGCTATCAATATAGTGACACGCTAAGCGCGCCCGGAAGCGTACCGATCAACGGGACAACTGTGCCCCGTAGCGCGGGCCTGACGGTGCAGCAGACGCTCTACAACGGCAACCAGACTGCCAACCGCACGCGCGCGGCAGAGAGCCAGGTGTCTGGCTCGCGCGAGGCGCTGCGCAGCCTCGATCAGAGTGTGCTTCTCCAAGCCGCCACGACCTATATGGACTATCTGCGCGACGCGGCCACGCTCGAAGTTCAGCGCAGCAACGTGCGGGTGCTCGAGCAAACTCTCAAGCAGACTCGTGACCGCTTCAATGTCGGCGAAGTCACGCGCACCGACGTTGCACAATCGGAAGCACAGCTCGCGGCCGGCAGGACTCAGGCTCTGACTGCCGAAGCAAATCTGACGACCACGCGCGCGAATTTCCGACGCATCATCGGCAACGAGCCGACGAACCTTGCGCCCGGCTCGCCGGTCGATCGTTTCCTGCCCGCATCGCTTGCCGCCGCGGTCGAACTCGGCCTCGTTGAGCATCCCAACGTCACGGCGGCCATGTTCGGCATCGACGTCAATTACCTGCAGGTCAAGGTCGCCGAGGGCGCACTGCTGCCGACGGTCACGTTGCAGGCCAGTGCCACGCAGGCGAACGAACAGTCCCTGATTCAGTACAGGGCGTTCAATGCCGCAGCGACCGCTCAGCTCTCGGTGCCGATCTATCAGGGCGGTGCTGAATATGCGCTGATCCGCCAGTCCAAGGAAAACCTGGCGCAACAGCGTCTCAACCTCGAAAATACGCGCGACCAGACCCGTGCGACGGTGGTGCAGTGGTGGGGCTCGTTGCAGGCGGGCAAGGCGCAAGTGCAGTCGGCGCAGGCGCAGGTGACGGCGTCCGAGATCGCACTGAACGGCGTGCGCGAGGAAGCCAAGGCCGGCCAGCGCACCACGCTCGACGTGCTCAACGCGCAGCAGGCGCTGGTCAACGCGCGCGTCGCGTTGGTGACCGCACAGCACGACCGCGTCGTCGCATCCTACCAGGTGCTGGCCGCCGTCGGCCGTCTGTCGCCGCAGGTGCTCGGCCTTGCGACCTCGGTCTACGATCCCAGCGTTCACTACCATCAGGTCCGCGACAGCTGGGTCGGCGTGCGTACGCCTGACGGGCGCTGAAGTCCCGTAGTCGTCCGGTCGGCCTCGCCAATAGCCGAAGCCGACCGGCGCTTTGCTTGCAATCGTCAAAATCCCTGACATAGCCTTGTCAAGACAATGCGGGTCGATTCGGCTCGCATTGATGCCGTGTGCGTAAAGCTTGAGTGCCGGGGGCAGGGGCGCACCGCCGCACGTTGAGCCGTGATCTGGGGACAAGTCGGGCTGCCGCGACGAAAATGTCGGGGCGCTCGTTGCGGAACCGGCCAATCCTGTCGTGCTTGGTGTAAAACAACGCATGCGAGGGCGTTGATGATGTGGAGTCGGAGATGACGCAGCCTGCAAAGGTCACAGAACCCTCGATGGAGGAGATTCTGGCCTCGATCCGGCGCATCATTGCCGACGACGAGGCCAAGCCGCCGCCGGCCGAGACCGCCAAGCCCGAGAAAGCCGCGGCACCGGCCGCGCCGCCAAAGCCGCAGGCGATGAACGACATTCCGCCGTCCAAGGTCGCACCGGCCAAACCGGCCGCTGAGAAGCCCGCGCCGGCCCCGGCCGCGAAGCCGGCTCCGCCGCCCGCACCGGCGGCGGATGCATCGCCAAACAGCCAGGACGACATCGACGCTCTGCTGGCGGGGCTCGATGCGGCGACGCCCGCGCCTGAGGTTCGTGCGCCCGAACCGGAGCCTGAGCCGGAGCCTGAACCCGACGTGCTCGAGTTGACGGACGAGATGGCGATGGATCCGACGCCGCCTCCGCCGCCGCCGAGCTTCCGCAAGGTCGAGCCGCGCGACGATCTCGAATTCGCCGAAGCCCCGCCGCCGCGTCCGACACCGCCACCGTCCTACGCGCCGGTCGATTTCGATGCCCCGCCGCTGCCGCCGCAGCAGCCCATGCTGGCGCAATCGACGGTCTCGGCCGTCGAATCCGCCTTCAACTCCCTGGCCCATACGGTGCTCAGCAGCAATGCGCGGACGCTGGAGGATCTGGTCAAGGAGATGCTGCGTCCGATGCTGAAATCCTGGCTCGACGACAATCTGCCGGCCATGGTGGAGCGCATTGTGAAGGCCGAAATCGAGCGGGTCTCGCGCGGCGGCAGGTAGGGGTGGCCGACCAGCCCTCATAACGCCCCGCTCAAGCGTTATATCAGGCCTGCCGAACAAGCCGGAAAGCCCTTTTGCCGCTGAGCTTTCCGTTGACTTGGGCCCCGCGCGCGGCTTTCTAGCGACCCCATGATCGAGAAAAATTACCAGCCCGCCGATATCGAAGCCCGCATGTCCGTGGTGTGGGAGGACAGCCTTGCCTTCAAGGCCGGCCGTCCCGACCGCCGCGACGCCGTGCCCTTTACCATCGTGATCCCGCCGCCGAACGTGACGGGCTCGCTGCACATGGGCCACGCCCTCAACAACACGCTCCAGGACATATTGTGCCGGTTCGAGCGCATGCGCGGCCGCGACGTGCTGTGGCAGCCCGGCACCGACCATGCCGGCATCGCCACCCAGATGGTGGTCGAGCGGCAACTGATGGAGCGCCAGCAGCCTAGCCGCCGAGAGATGGGCCGCGAGAAGTTCCTCGAGCGCGTCTGGCAGTGGAAGGCCGAGAGCGGCGACACCATCATCAACCAGCTCAAGCGTCTCGGCGCCTCCTGCGACTGGTCGCGCGAGCGCTTCACCATGGACGAGGGCCTGTCGAAGGCGGTCGTCAAGGTGTTCGTCGAGCTGCACCGCGACGGCCTGATCTACAAGGACAAGCGGCTGGTGAACTGGGACACCAAGCTGCTCACCGCGATCTCCGATCTCGAAGTGCAGCAGACCGAGGTGAAGGGCCACCTCTGGTATCTGCGCTATCCGATCGAGGGCAAGACCTTCAATCCCGAGGATCCCTCGAGCTTCATCGTCGTCGCCACCACGCGCCCCGAGACGATGCTCGGCGATACCGGCGTCGCCGTGCATCCCGAGGACGAGCGCTATCTGAAGCTGGTCGGCAAGAACGTGATCCTGCCGCTGGTCGGCCGCAAGATCCAGATCGTCGCCGACGACTATTCCGATCCGGAAAAGGGCTCGGGCGCGGTCAAGATCACGCCGGCGCACGACTTCAACGATTTCGAGGTTGGCAATCGCCACGGCCTGCGCCGCATCAGCGTGATCGACAGGGAAGGCTGCCTCGATCTCGTCGACAACGAGGACTATCTGCGCGAGCTGCCGGAAGGCGCTTCGCAATTCGCCGAGGAATTCCACAAGGTCGACCGCTTCGCCGCGCGCAAGCGCATCGTCGAACGGCTGGAGAGCTTCGGCTTCGTCGAGCGCATCGAGCCGCACACCCACATGGTGCCGCACGGCGACCGCTCGGGCACCGTGATCGAGCCGTATCTGACCGACCAGTGGTACGTCGACGCCAAGACGCTGGCCAAGCCCGCGATCGCCGCGGTGCGTTCGGGCGAGACCTCGTTCGTGCCGAAAAACTGGGAAAAGACCTATTTCGACTGGATGGAGAACATCCAGCCCTGGTGCATCTCGCGCCAGCTGTGGTGGGGCCATCAGATCCCGGCCTGGTACGGTCCCGACGGCAAGGTGTTCGTCGCCGAGACCGAGGAAGAGGCGATCAGCCACGCGCTCGGCTATTACGTCGAGCAGGAAGTCATCACGGCCGAGCAGGGCCGCGAGATGGCGCTCGACCGCAACAAGCGCGAAGGCTTCATCACGCGCGACGAGGACGTGCTCGACACCTGGTTCTCCTCGGCGCTTTGGCCGTTCTCGACGCTCGGCTGGCCCGACGACACGCCGGAGGTGCAGCGCTACTACCCGACCAACGCGCTGGTGACCGGCTTCGACATCATCTTCTTCTGGGTCGCCCGCATGATGATGATGGGCCTGCACTTCATGAAGGAGGTGCCGTTCTCGACGATCTACATCCACGCCCTCGTCCGCGACGAGAAGGGCGCCAAGATGTCGAAGTCGAAGGGCAACGTCATCGATCCGCTCAACCTGATCGACGAATACGGCGCGGACGCGCTGCGCTTCACGCTGGCCGCGATGGCGGCTCAGGGCCGCGACATCAAGCTCGCCACCAGCCGCGTCGAGGGCTATCGCAATTTCGCGACCAAGCTCTGGAATGCCTCGCGCTTCGCGGAGATGAACCATTGCGCCGTGCCCGACGGTTTCGAGCCTGCCAAGGCGAAGGAAACGCTCAATCGCTGGATCGCGCATGAGAGCGCGCACACCACGCGCGAGGTGACCGAGGCGATCGAGGCTTATCGCTTCAACGATGCCGCAGGCAGCATCTACCGCTTCGTCTGGAACGTCTATTGCGACTGGTATGTCGAGCTCGCCAAGCCCGTGCTGCTCGGTCCGGACGGCCCGGCCAAGGACGAGACCCGCGCCATGGTCGCCTGGGCGCGCGACGAGATCCTGAAGCTGCTGCACCCCTTCATGCCCTTCATCACCGAAGAGCTTTGGGAGGTGACTGCCCAGCGCGACGGCCTGCTCGCACTTGCGCCGTGGCCGCTGAAGCCGGCCGAGCCGACGCCGGAACAGCTGGCGATGCTCGCCGCGGCGGCGGGACCGACCGATCCGCTGGTGTCGCCGATGCTGGCCATGCCGATCTTCGACCACGCCGACTTCACCGATCCCAAGGCTGAGGCCGAGATCGGCTGGGTGATCGACCTTGTCACACAGATCCGCTCGGTGCGCGCCGAGATGAACATCCCGCCGGCGACGCTGACGGCGCTGGTGCTTGCGGGTGCCTCCGCGGAAACGAGGGAGCGCGCGCCGCGCTGGACCGACGTCATCAAGCGCATGGCACGGCTGTCTGACATCTCCTTCGCCGACCGCGCGCCTGACGGCGCGGTACAGTTGCTCGTACGTGGCGAGGTCGCTGCGCTGCCGCTCAAGGGCGTGATCGACGTTGCCGCCGAGCGCACGCGTCTCGACAAGGAAATCGGCAAAGCCGATGCCGATATCAAGCGCGCCGAGTCCAAGCTGGCGAACGAAAAGTTCATCGCCAACGCGGCCGAGGAGGTCGTCGAGGAGGAGCGCGAAAAGCGCGAGGCGGCGCTGGCCCGCAAGGCCAAATTGCTCGAGGCACTGGAGCGGCTGAAGCAGGCGACGTAGGGCTATTTCGGGAACGGCTTGCTGAGGAATTTCGAGCCCCTGACGCCATAGCGCCAGGGCAGCTCGACGGCCTTGGTGATGCCGATGCGGATGCCGGTCGCGACCTCCAATTCCTCCGTCCGTGCATGCAGCGCGATCGGCGGACGGTCCAGCGGCAGGGTGTTGTGCGCAATGGTGATGCCGAGCGCCTCGGTCAGCTTTCCCGGGCCCGAGCACAGCGCGTGCACCTCCTGCAGATGACGGCGGCGGCGCATCGTGGCCAGGCCGTGCGTCGGCTCCAGCGCACGGATCAGCACGGCGCTGGCCGAGCCAGCCTCCTCGCAGACGAAATTGACGCACCAGTGGATGCCGTAGGAGCGGTAGACATAGGCGTAACCAGGCGGGCCGAACATGATCTGGTTCCGCGGCGTCGGGCCGTTGTAGGAGTGCGCCGCCGGCTCGGTATGATGATAGGCCTCGACCTCGACGATGATGCCGCCGACGCCGTCCACCAGCATGGTCGCGCCGATCAAATCGTGCGCGACCTCGCGGACGTCGCGGTCGAAAAAGCCGCGCTTGAGCCGTTTGCCGAGCCTGGGGGATGGGGCCTTCGAGACTGGAGCCATTCGAGGTGAGAATCGCTTGAGAACAGAGCAGGATAATGCCCATATCTGCCATGTTCCCTGAAGCGGCGCGAGCCGGGTTGCAGCGAGAGGGCAGACCGACTAGGTAGGACCTGAACAGACCGGACGGACCATGGTCGTTATTGTCGATACCATCACGAACCCGCTGCGCCCGCGCCACCCTGAAAAGGTGAATCGCCCTGACTCCGCTTCGCCGCCGAAGCCGGACTGGATCCGCGTGCGCGCGCCCAACACCCGCGGCTATGCCGACACCCGCAACATCGTGCGGTCGAACGGCCTGCACACGGTGTGCGAAGAGGCGGGCTGCCCGAACATCGGCGAGTGCTGGGACAAGAAGCACGCGACCTTCATGATCATGGGTGACACCTGCACCCGCGCCTGCGCCTTCTGCAACGTCAAGACCGGCCTGCCGAATGCGCTGGACGCCGCCGAGCCGCAAAACGTCGCCGAAGCCACCGCCAAGCTGGGCCTCGCGCATGTCGTCATCACCTCGGTCGACCGCGACGATCTCGCCGATGGCGGCGCCGAGCATTTTGCCCAAACCATCCGTGCGATCCGCGCGGCCTGTCCCACGACCACGATCGAGATCCTGACGCCGGACTTCCTGCGCAAGGAGGGGGCGCTCGACATCGTCGTCGCCGCCAAGCCCGACGTCTTCAACCACAATCTCGAGACCGTGCCGTCGCGCTATCTCACGGTGCGACCCGGCGCGCGTTATTTCCATTCGATCCGGCTGCTGCAGCGGGTCAAGGAGCTCGATCCCACCATCTTCACCAAGTCCGGCATTATGGTCGGCCTCGGCGAGGAGCGCCACGAGGTGCAGCAGGTGATGGACGATCTGCGTTCCGCCGACGTCGATTTCCTGACCATCGGGCAATATCTGCAGCCGACCCGCAAGCACCACGCCGTGATGCGCTACGTGCCGCCGGACGAATTCGCCTCCTACGAAAAGGTCGCCTACACCAAGGGCTTCCTGATGGTATCCGCGAGTCCGCTGACCCGCTCGTCCCATCATGCCGGCGAGGACTTTGCGAGACTGAAGGCCGCGCGGGCAGCAAGCGCCCGCTGAACCGCCGTCTGAGCCGCCATGCCCAAATTCTCGAGCAAGCGCCGTGTCGACCACAGCGCCTCCCAGATGTTCGATCTGGTCGCCGACGTCGAGCGCTACCCGGAATTCGTGCCGCTCTGCAGCGCGCTGAAGGTGCGCCAGCGCATGGCCAAGCCCGACGGCACCGAGGTGCTGGTGGCCGACATGACGGTGTCGTTCAAGCTGGTCAAGGAATCCTTCACCAGCCGCGTGACGCTCGACCGCACCAATCTGAAAATCCTGGTCGAATATCTGCAAGGTCCTTTCAGCAATCTCGAAAACCGCTGGACGTTCGAGCCCAAAGGTGAGGGCGTCTGCGACGTCGGCTTCTTCCTGTCCTACGAGTTCAAGAGCCGCATGCTGGCGATGCTGATGGGCTCGATGTTCGACGCCGCTTTCGCGCGGTTCTCGACCGCGTTCGAAAAGCGCGCGGACGCGATCTACGGCCGGCCCAAGCTGGCGCCGACGTAATAACTCTCGTTTCCCGGACGCGCTGCAACGCTTTTCGCGTTGCTGCGCAGAGCCGGGACCCACGCCGCCCGAGCACCCCGGAGAGATAGGCCCCGACTCTGCAGCGCACCGCTGAAGAAGCGCTGCGCTGCGTCCGGGGCACGAGACCATCTCTAATCCACCGCCTTCACCACATCCGGCGGCTGTGAGGCGTAATACGCCGCGGCCGCCTCGATCTCCTGCGGCGTCATTGCGCGCGCGATGTTGCGCATCTGCTGGCTGATGTCGTTGCGGCGCTCGCTGGTCGCGAAGGCCTGCAGTTGCGCCTTCATGTAGGCCTCGGATTGCCCCTCCAGCCACGGGCTGCCGGTCTTGTTGTCGAGGCTGCCATGGCAGGAGCCGCAGGGTGCGATGCCGCGCATCGGGGCGCCGTAGATGACGATGTTGGGCTTCGGCAGTTGCGGGGTCGGGTGATAGGCGGGGAGCCGCGGCAGGTAGGCGTAATAGTTGGAGAGATCGGCGATCTCCTGGTCGGTCAAATTGACCGCGAACGGCGACATCACGGCATTGGTGCGCGCGCCCGAGCGGAAATCGTGCAGCTGCTTGTAGATCACGGCGGCATACTGGCCGGCGAGATTGGGCGAGTCCGCGCGGCTGACGCCGGTCGGGCCGTGGCAGATTGCGCAACGCTGTGCCAGCGTCGCGCCGCGGCCGATCGCTTCCTGGCTCGGCCGCGACAGCGTGTTCGAGGTCAGCACGACCTCGGACAGGCGTTTTGCCTGTTCGGGCACCGTGACGTTGGCCGTACGCTGCGGCACGCCGGCGGCGCTGCAGATCGCGTCCCAGACGCCTGCGAACTGCACCCAGGGCTGCGCGAAGGGCAGCACGATGAAGCCGGCGACCGCGGTCACGATCAGGATCGCCGCGGTGATGCCGACGCCGATCCTGAAATGGCTGTTGCTGATGGTGAAGAGGTCGCGCCTGCTCATCACTGCGCTCCCACATAGACGGCCGGCACCGAGGTGCCGGAACTGAGCGCCAGATTCAGGATCGGATAGCCGTAATTGGTCAGCGTGAGGCCGATCATCAGCGCCACCCACAGCGCGTGGGTATTGAGCGCGACGGGGACCGTCTTCGGCTCATGCACGGCGAGCGCGAAGCGATACGGGCCGGCGTCGGCTAGCGGCGCACGCATGCCGCGCGCGAGGATCACGATGAACATGATGCCGGAAGCCAGCAGGACGAAACCGCCGATCGCCGAGAAGGTCACCGAAAGCGCCTGCGGCGCGATGGCGGGATCGGCGAAATCGAAATAGGCCATGCGGCGCGGCATGCCGAGAATGCCGACCCAGTGCCACGGGAAGGTCGTCACGATCATGCCGATGAACCACAGCCAGAGCTGGGTGCGGATCAGCCTGATATCCATCAGCTCGCGGCCGGTCAGATGCGGCCACAGATCATAGGCGATCGCGAAATACATGATCACGATGGCGCCGCCGAAGATCAGGTGGAAATGGCCGGTGATCCACTGCGTATTGTGAATGGAGGCATCGAGCTGATAGCTCATGTTGATGAGGCCGCCGGCACCGCCAAAGCCGAGCATGACGAACGAGAACGCCAGCGCCAGCATCATCGGATTGTCCCAGGGCAGGGCCCTGATCCAGCCGAACATGCCGCGGCCGCCGCGCAGGCGCGCGGCGATCTCGACCGAGGCGCAGATCGTGAACACGGTCAGCAGCGTCGGCAGCGCCACCAGCGCCGTGAAGGCCGAATGAATGAACTTGAAGCCGGCGCCGACTTGCGGATCGGCGAAGGTGTGGTGCATGCCGATCGGCATCGCCACCACCAGGAACAGGATGAAGGAGATCCGCGCCATGCTGTCGGAATAGACCCGGCCGCCGATCGCGCGCGGCACGATGGTGTAGTAGGCGATGTAGGTCGGCATCAGCCAGAAATAGACGATGGCGTGCAGCGTCCAGGAGAAGAAGATGCGGGCAAGGCCGGCATCGATGGTGTTCTTCAGCCCCGCCGCCACGGGAATGATCTGGAGCAGCAGCTCGAGCGCGGCGCCGACCGCGGTCCAGGCCCAGAGATAGGAGCCCGCGACATTGGCGAACATCGCCAGCGGCACCGGCGCGCCGGGATTGGCCTTGCGCCAGACGCGCAAGTTGACCGACATCAGCGCGACCCAGATCCAGGAGCCGACCACGACAAGCACGACGCCGAGATAGTAGAAGACGTTGCCGATCAGCGGCGGATAGAAGGTGTAGAGCACCGAGGCGCGGCCGAGCGCGATCGGGATCACCGCCATGATGCTGCCGATGACGATCAACCAGAATCCGGTCCAGGCCCAGCGCACGCCGACCAGGCGCTGCTGCAGCGCGGTCTCGCTGATGGCATAGCCAAAGCCCATCGCGACCAGCGTCGGGAACACGTATCCCATCACCGTGCCGTGCGCGGTCAGCGAGCGGTAATACAGCTCGGGATTGGACAGCCAGGTGCCGATCGGGCTGCGGATGAACATCTGCCAGGCGCCGAGCGTCAGGGCGATGCCGAACACCGCGAAGGCCAGCCAGAAATGGGCGAGGATGAGCTTCCTATTGACCAACACAGCTCAGCCTCCCGCCGCCCTTCGCACGGTTCGCAAAGTCGGCCTTGTCGATCACCTTGACCTTGCCCCACATGCCCTCGTGGCCAAAGGAGCAGAACTCCTGGCAGGGCATCAGATAGTCGCCTGTCTTCGTAAAGCGCATCAACTGCTCGGAGATGTAGCCCGGCACCAGCATGGTGTTGATGTTGGTGCCCTGGATCAGGATGCCGTGCACGACGTCGGCGCTGGTGGCGCGCAGCGTGATCGGCGTGTCCGCGGGAACCACGATGCAGGCCGGCGTGAAGGAATATTGCTGGCCGATCGCGCGCACGGTGACAGCGCCATTGGCCTCGAGCACGCTGCCGAGATTGCTCTCGACGAACTCGCCGGACAGATGGATCCGCGACGGGTCGGTGGTCTCGACGCGCGGCTGCGGCATGGTGGCGCGATGGATGCCGGCGAAGGCGGCCAGCAATGCCATCACCACGATGATAACAACGGCAATGGTGGCCCAGCGCCGCTCGACGCGGGCCGCAACCTCGGCACTGGCGCTGCCATGGGTGTCTGACGTGCTCATTGCAGCGGCCCACGCGGCAGGAACACGAAGAGATAGAAGGCGAACCACATTGCGACCACGCAGGCCGTCGCAATGCCGGCGAGCACTATGGCGCCGGACGGGCCTTGCGCCACGACCTCCTCGACGGCCTGATCGGCGGCGGCTGGGCTGGTCGGCGGATCGGAATTGATCATGTGATGCCTCAGTTCAGCGGCGCGGAACGCAGCTCGTTGGCTTCGCGCGCCGAGACCGGCGTGCCGCGATTGCCCCAGGCGGTGCGGATGTAGGAGACGACGGCGGCGATCTCGTTGTCGGACAGCAGGCCCGCGAAGGGCGGCATGCCATAGGGCATCGGATTGCCCTTGGTGCCCGGCGGATAGCCGCCGTTGAGCACCATGCGGATCGGATTGACCGCCGACTGCATCTCGATCGACTGGTTGTTGGCGAGCGGCGGCCAGTGCGGCGGCTTGCCTTCGCCCTGCGTGCCGTGACAGCTCGCGCAGTGTTTGTCGTAAACGGTCTTGCCGAGGCTGATCAGCAGGCTGCTCTCGGTGGTCGGCAGCGTCGAGCTCGCCGGCGGCGGAGGCGAGGGCTCCGCGATGCCCTTGAGGTACACCGCCATGGCGCGCGTGTCCTCGTCATTGAGATATTGCAGGCTGTTGTGCACGACCTCGGCCATCGGACCGTAGACCACGCCGCGCATGGAGACGCCGGTCTGGAGCAGGTCGGTGATGTCCTTGATGCTCCAGTCACCGAGGCCGGCTTCGCGGTTGGAGGTGAGGGATGGGGCGTACCAGTTCTGCATCGGGATCAGGCCGCCCTTGAAGGCGTCCGATTGCGAGGTGCCGCCGAGCGCGTTGATCGGCGAATGACACATGCCGCAATGGCCGAGACCCTCGACCAGATAGGCGCCGCGATTCCATTCCGCCGACTTCTTCGGATCGGGCTTGAACTCGCCTTCGCTGAAGAACAGCGTGCGCCAGCCGAGAATGAGCTGGCGGTTGTCATAGGGAAAGCGCAGCTCGTGCGGCTTGTTCTTCTGGCTTACCGGCGCGATTGCGCGCAGATACGCATAGATTGCGTCGCTGTCGGCGCGCGTCACCTTGGTGTAGGACGCGAACGGCATCGCCGGATAGATCAGCCCGCCGTCCGGGAAGCGGCCGCTGTGCATGGTCTTGTAGAAATCGTCCGCGCTCCATTTGCCGATGCCCGTATCGGTATCCGGCGTGATGTTGGAGGTGTAGAGGGTGCCGAACGGGGTCGGCATGGCGCGGCCGCCGGCGAACAGGCGTCCCTCCGGTGCGGTGTGACACGCCGTGCAATCGCCGGCACGGGCGAGGTACTCGCCGCGCGCGATGATATCGCTGTTCTTGCCTTGGGCCTTGTCCTGCGCCTGCGCGGCAGTCGTCAGCACAACCAGAGCAAGGAATGCGATCGACAGTTTCGAGCCCATCATCCGCCTCGTCAGTTGGGCTGGCTGCCGCAGCCGAAGGGCAGCGCGTAGGTGCCCTTCGGAACGGGGGCAGGGTTGGCGGGCGCGGGCCGCGTCGCGAGCCAGGCGGCGACCGCGGTGACGTCGGCCTCGGTCAGATGGCCGGCCACGAGCTGCATGCAGTCGGGCGACTTCGCGGTGCGGGTGCCATAGCGCCAGGCGCCGAGCTGGGCGCTGATATAAGCGGCGCGCAGCCCCAACAGGCCGGGAATGCCGGGCTGCATGCCGGCCAGCGCCGGGCCGTGGCAGCTCACGCAGGCCGGAATGCTGCGGCTGGCATCGCCGCTGGTGGCGAGCAGCTCGCCCTGCGCGAGGACCTCCTTGCTGACCTCGCTGGGCGCCGGCTGCGGCAGCGGCGGATGCTCGCCGGCGAAATATTCCGCCATCGCCTCCAGATAGGGATCGGGCAGGAACTCCAGCAGATAGTTCATCGGCGGATATTTGCGCCGGCCGCTGCGGAAGGCGAGAAGCTGGTTGTAGAGATAGCCGGCAGGCTTGCCGGCGAGGCGCGGAAAATAGACATCGCTGGTGCCTTCGCCCTTGTTGCCGTGGCAGGGCGTGCACGCCTCGACCCGCGCCGCCATCGTATCCGGCGGCTGATTGGCCGTTTGCGCGGCCGCACCATCGATGGCGGCCAAGGTGATGATCACAGCGACTGACGCCGCGGTGCGAGCGAACACTTTCGTCGCCCTCCATGGGGTTGGTCCGGTTGATTCCGGCTCACAACGTAGGGCGGCATTATTGCGCCAATATTTTCGCGTGCAAGCACGGACCCACATGATGACGTTTGGTCGCGCCGGTTGAACCCGCAATCCGATCGGATTCGACAAAACTTGCGTGCTTTTTGAAAAACAGGACATAACGCTGCGGCCTCGCGACAGTTCCTGCCCGAGTCCTGCATGGTCGTAATGCGCCTTCAATGTCAGAGGGCGCAGGGAAGGCCGGGTGCCGGCTGGCACCCACGGTCCACTGTGCGAGAATTGCGCTACAAGAGGCTGCACAGCGGCATACAGGTGAAGCCCAACACACGGCCTTCCCTGCGCAGTGGTTTGACGGCTTATGCCGTGCTCTCCCCGGGGAGCGTTGCACTATTGCCCCCGTCGCCTCGCAGATGACTGATGCAACGGCCCGGTTGGGCCGCCGCATCACCACGAGACTTGGCGCACAGACCCCGGGCGCCAGGACCACACGGTTTTGCCGTACGCTTGTCACACCGGTCGTGTGCGCGAAGGCTGCTGCTCACGGTTTTGCCGCCCCGCAAAGCCTGTCGCGACGATGTGACGAGCGTCCACCGCAGCTCACCCCACGTTCGTGACGATCGCGATACGCCCCTCTGCCCGGGGTGAGTTGCCGAAAGAATGCGACAAAGCCGAATTTCTGTAAAGGCGAATATTTTTGCCCGTGCGCATTGCCCCACGGCTCGTGTGTTTTGCGCGTCGGGCACCACAACAGCTTGTAGGCGACGGGGACGTTGCAAGCCGCGCGCAGCATGCTATCGCTCGCATCATGACGCCGAAAAACTTCGAAGCACGCTGCCTGCGCCTGCCGGCCGCCACCAAGGTGGTGCAGTGGGAAGGCACCTCCGTGTTCAAGGTCGGCGGCAAGATGTTCGCGCTCGGCGGCGGTTTTGCCGCAGGCTCCGGCGGCTACATGTTCAAGGTCTCGGACATGGCCTATGCGATGCTGATCGAGCATGGCGTGGCGCGGCCGGCGCCCTACCTCGCACGCGCCAAATGGGTGCAGCTCGTCGGCAACAACTCACTGCCCGATGCCGAGCTATCCGGCTATCTCGTCCAGGCCCACGCGCTGATCGTGGCGAAGCTGACGCGGAAGGCTCGCCGGGAACTGGGGCTCGGCTGATCGGCCGAATTGACCTTCGTGCAATATCTGACTAAAGTCAGACATCATGCTGGATCCGATCTCCCGCGTTCGCCGCTTCAACCGCGCCGTCACCTCCGCCGTCGGTGCACTCGACACCTCCTTCCTGGGGCGCGGCCGTCCGCTGGGCGCGGCGCGGGTGCTCAATGCGATCGGGCATGGACGTTCCGATGTCGCGGAAATCCGCGACTATCTCGGCCTCGATTCCGGATTGATGAGCCGCCTGCTGCGCAGTCTCGAGGACGAAGGCGTGATCGAGACCGAAGCGCATCAGGACGATGCCCGCCGGCGGGTCGCTAAATTGACGCGGACCGGCCGGCGCGAGTTCGCGGCCTATGAGGCGCTGTCGAACGCGCAGGCCGAGGGCTTCCTGGCGCAACATTCACAACGCGAGGCGCTGCTGGCGGCGATGGACCTGATCGCCTCCACCCTGACCCGCGAGCGGATTGCGCTGAAGGAGATGGACCCGCGCAGCGACGAAGCGCGCCATTGCCTCGGCGAGTACTATGCCGAGCTCGGCCGCCGTTTCAAACAGGGTTTTGACGTTTCTCTTTCGAGAGATCCTGACGCCAAGGACATGCGCCGGCCGCGCGGCAGCTTCATCGTCGCGATGTCGGACACGCTGCCGATCGGGTGCGTCGGCTTGAAGGGAACGGATCACGGCTACGCCGAGATCAAGCGGCTGTGGGTCGCCCCCGCCGCACGCGGATTGCGGCTCGGCCGGCGCCTGATGGACGCAGCCGAGGATGCCGCACGCACGCTCGGCATCGCGCTGTTGCGGCTCGACACCAACAGTGCGCTGCCCGAGGCCGGCCAGCTCTACCGCACCACCGGCTGGAACGAGATTCCGCGCTTCAACGACGATCCCTATCCGGACCTGTTCTTCGAAAAGCGCCTCTAGGCGGGACCGCTTGCGAGCCCCGCGCGTTAGGGACGAAGCCCAGGTGGGCTTCGCTGAGCTTCGACATGACCCGAAATGACCTCGCCGATCTCTACCGCGCCTATATTGCCTGCCTGAACCGGCAGGATTGGCCCTCGCTCGGCCGGTTCGTGCACGACGATGTCGTCCATAACGGCCGGCCGCTCGGCCTGCCCGGCTATCGCGCGATGCTGGAGCGGGACTTTCGCGAGATCCCGGATCTGCGCTTCGACATCGCGCTGCTGATCGCAGATCCGCCCCGCATCGCGGCGCGGCTGCAGTTCGATTGTTCGCCCGTCGGGACATTTTTGGGGCTTGCCGTCAACGGCAGGCAGGTGTCGTTCTGCGAGAACGTGTTCTACGAATTCGCCGATGATAGGATCCGACAGGTCTGGTCGGTGATCGACAAGGCCGCGATCGAGGCGCAGCTCTGACGCCGCGCCTCGATCCGAAGCTCACGCGGCCGCCGGGGCCACTTGTCCTTGCGGCTTTGCGAACGGTTTGAACGTCATCGCCATCAGGAAGGCGCCGAGGCCCATTGCCCAGGAGGCGATGTAGAGCCAGGCGTAGCTGGAGAAGGCGTCGTAGATCAGGCCGCCGGCGAGCGGGCCGGTGGCCATGCCGAGGCTGCCGGCCATCGCCGTGCCGCCGATCACCGTACCCATCATCCGAAGCGGAAAGTTCTCGCGGATGATCACCGCATAGAGCGGCATGGTGCCGGCATAGATGAAGCCGAAGACGGCGCCGACGGCGTAGAAGGTCGCGAGCTGATGCGCGAAGACGTAGGCCAGCGCGCCGAACGCCTGCAGCAGCAGGCCCGAGACCAGCACGCGCTTGGCGCCGAACCGGTCGCCCATCAGGCCGAACGCGATGCGGCCGCCGAGGCCGGCAAACCCCTCGATGCTGTAGATCGTCACCGCCGCGATCAGCGGAATGCCGCAGCTGACGGCATAGCTGACGGTGTGGATGATCGGACCGGAATGGGTGGCGCAGCAGAAGAAATTGGTCGCGAGCAGAACCAGGAATTGCGGCGAGCGCAGCGCCTCGCTTCTCGACATCTCGCTTTGCCCGGCCCCCGTCGGGGCGGCCACGGCCTGCGCGAGGGCCGGCGGACGGCGCACCAGGAACGAGACCGGGATCATGATCGCCCCGACCACCAGTGCCACGATCTGCATCGAGGTACGCCAGTCGTGGCCGGAGACGAGCCAGGCCGCGAGCGGCGCCATCGTCATCGGCGCCATGCCCATGCCGGCCGACACCAGCGACACCGCGAGGCTGCGATGGGTGTCGAACCAGCCGGTGACGGTCGCCATCATCGGCGCGAAGATCGCAGCGCAGGACGCGCCGGTGAGCAAGCCGAACACGAACTGGAACACCAGCAGCGAGGTGGCATGGCTCGCGGCGAACAGGCTGAGCGTCAGCACGATCGATCCCGTCAGCACCACCGGCCGCGGCCCGAACTTATCGGACAGCGTGCCCCAGGCCATGCTGGTGAGGGCCATCGCCAGAAAGCCGATCGTCATCGCGCTGGAGATGCCGGTCACCGACCAGCCGGTGTCCTTGGTGATCGGCTGCAGGAACACCGGCAGCGAAAACATGCCGCCGATCGCAACGCAGCCAAGCAGGCCGCCGGCGGCGACGATCACCCAGCGATAGGGGGATTGAGTCATCTTTGTCTCCCGAGATGATCTTGTCTGAGGGGAAGACGAATGGGAACTGCGGCGGCCGACAGCCTCGCGCAAGTTATTTTGCGGATCTGACGACGTAAAATCGCGAAAACAACCCCATGCACAGTAGCCGGCCGCTGCGCGATCAAGGACTTAGCGAGCGAACAGAACGAGCTGCCAGCGCCTCGCGACGGCCCGCCGCGATTTGACTTATCGGGCAAAACACCTGCGTCGCGCCCGGTCAGACCTCGAACAAGGCCTTGACGTCCTCCTCGGTGAGCGCCGAAGCGATCTGTCCTTCGCGCTCGAACAGGCCGTCAGCCAGCGCGCGCTTCCGAGCCTTGAGCTCGTCCATCTTCTCCTCGATCGTGCCGGCCGCGACCAGTCTGTAAACGAACACGGCCTTGTCCTGCCCGATCCGGTAGGCGCGATCGATGGCCTGCTCCTCGACGGCGGGATTCCACCAGGGATCGAAGATGATCACGGTATCGGCAGCGGTGAGATTAAGGCCCACGCCGCCCGCCTTCAGGCTGACGAGGAATACCTGCGCCGCTCCGTTCTGAAAGGCCTCGATCGCGGCTTTCCGGTCCTTGGTGTCGCCAGTGAGGAGACTGTAGCGCAGGCCGTCTGCCTCGAAGCGGCGCCGGATCAGATCGAGCATGGAGGTGAACTGGGAGAAGACGATGATCTTCCGGCCCTCACTCAACAGCTCCGATACCATCTCGATCAGGCGCTCAAGCTTGGCCGATGGCCGCTCCACGGCGTCACGGAGCTTCAGCAGCTCCGGATCGCAACAGGCCTGCCGCATTCTCAGCAAAGCTTCCAACACCACGATGTGGCTCTTGGCGAGGCCACGCTTGGCAATCGCCTGGCGGACCTTGCGCGACATCGACAGCCGGATCGAATCGTAGAGGTCGCGCTGCGGGCCCTCGAGCACGATCTTCTCCATGATCTCGCTCTTGGGCGGTAGTTCCGTCGCTACTTCAGCCTTCGTTCGACGCAACAGGAAGGGCTTGACCCGCTGCGCCAGGGCTGCTGCACGAATCTGGTCACCGCGCTTCTCGATCGGCGTGCGCCATTGGCGCGAGAACGCCGCCTTGTCGCCGAGATAGCCTGGATTTGCGAAGCTCATGATCGACCAAAGCTCGCCGAGATGGTTTTCCATCGGCGTGCCGGTGAGACAGAAGCGATGCTCGGCCTTGATGTCCCGCAGCCAGCGGGTGGTGGCGGCGTCAGGATTCTTGATCGTCTGTGCTTCGTCCAGCACGGCGATGTGCCAGTCCCGCGTCAGAAGCACTTCCCGATCCCGCGCGATCAAAGGATAGGTCGTCAGCACGAGATCATGCTCGGCAATGGCGCCGAACCTCTCCTTGCGGTCGGGTCCCTGGAGGACGAGCACCTTCAAGCCCGGCGCGAATTTCTGCGCTTCGGCCGACCAGTTGGTCATCAGGCTGGTCGGTGCGACGACCAGCACCGGGCTTTTCTGGCACCCCCGCTGCTTTTCGAGCGTGATCAACGCCAGGACCTGAATTGTCTTGCCAAGACCCATGTCGTCGGCCAGGACGCCGCCCAACCCGCTCTCGCGGAGTAGATCGAGCCATGCCACGCCCTGGGCCTGATAGGGCCGAAGCGTCGCATGGAAGGTCGGCGGAATGTCCGGCGTGGCCAATCCCCGCAGCTGAAGCAGGTTGGCGAGACGACGCAGGTTATCGGCCCCGCGAAAGACGAAGCTCTCGCTCTCCAGTCCCAGCAGCGGAACGACGTCCGCCTGGGACAGCCTGATCTTCCTCGAGCCACCCGCGAGAGCGCCGCTCAGATGCAGGCTATGCAGCGCCAGCACCACGGGAAGAAAGCGATCGGCCGCCAACGCCAGCTTGCGGCCATCGGTCAATGGCAGATAGAACCGCTCGCCCCTCTCAGCGAGTTGTCTCAACCGATCTGGCGTGAAGTCGGGCGCCGAGACCAGCGCGGCGACGTGCGGGGCGAGGTCCTGGCGTTCGCCGTCGATGTCGATGCCGAGCGCCAGCTCGAACCAGTCGATGCCGTTGGATTCCAGCGCCGCGTCGAAGTCGCCCGAGGACTCGGCGAGCCGAAACGGAAAATCGTCGTCGATCAGGATCTCGAAGCCTTCCGACGTCAACTGATCGCCCTGCTGCGCGAGAAATTCGAACCAGCCGCCCTGATCGCGCAGCGTGAGATCCATGGCATGGCGAAAGTCCAGCTCCGAAAAAGCGGTTCGCGCGTCGACGAGACCGAGGTCGACCAAACGCTTGCGCGCCTGCCTCTCCTTGCCCTGTCGCCGCGTGATGGCGAACAATTGTCCCGCCTGAAACAACTCCACCCGGCTCGGTCGCTGGTTTGGATCGATATCGAACCCGCCATAGCGGAATCCGAGGCTGGCGACCGCCACCGGACCGCGCGCTTCGTTCTTGTTGTGGTAGTAGTAGAAGCTCGCGAGATGTCCGAGCCGGAGCCGCAGCACCGGGCGAGGATCCTCTTCGATGGTCACCGCAACGGGCGGCGGCGCGGGCAAAACGCCATGATGAGCCTCGGGCAGCTTCTGAGCGAGGCGGCGCGAAACCTCCTCCACCTGAGCGCGCGGGATGGCTGGCGCCGACAGGAGCTGAAAGGCCAATCGTGGCGGCAGGCCGAATTGCGCCGGTCCGATCAGCCCCGAGGCTTCATCGACATAGACTGGCGGCTCGGCATTGAGTGCGACCGCTCCAGCCACGAGAAGATGAGGAGTGAGACCGCGCTTTCCCGCCGACTGCCATTCGATCCTGCCCTCGCGTGCGTCCCCCCACTTCAGTGGCGCGCCCTTGTGATCGAGCCAGAACGCCCGGCCGGTCGCGACAATCCGCTTCAGCAACTCCTCCGGATAGGGTCCCTGCTCGGAATATCCGCGGGTGCCGGCTGCCGCCTGCGTCACGATCTCGATGTCGACATCGCGGAAATATTTCGGCGCCCGTTCGGGCTTGAACTCGTACAGGCTGGGACTGGCATAGTTGCCGCCGAAGCCGCCGGCCTTGAGCACGCGAACGGACCGTAAGGACAATTCCAGCTGCGGCATTGCGTGTTCTGACGGCTCAAGACAGTATAGCAAGCACTGGCTCTCATCCCCAGCGCCGCCCCGCGCTGCCCGGCCGACGCTGTCGATCCAGTTGGTCAGCTCTAACGAGAGAACAGGAGGCGCCGTGGGCATTTCGCGCGCGGCTGGCGTGTTCGGCGCCGCGACCTCCTTCCCGCTCAAGGCCTGCAGAAGCGTTGCGGCGACGTGCTTGCAATTGAAGTCCATCGGACAATCGCAATCGCCATCGAGGCTGGTGAGATCGTCTCCGCTGAACGTCAGGGCGATATCGACCTGATATCTGTTGGATCCGCTGCCCCGCACCTCCGCCGTGACATGCTTCAGGTCGTCGCTCACCTTCAGCTTCGAGACGCGGCCCTGCGCCTGATAAGAGACCGCTTTCTCCATCGCCGATCGGCTGAAGTAGGTATAGATCGACTTGCGCTTGAGAACGTCCGAGAGCACTTGCGGCAATTCCGGTCCTTTGAGCTTCCAGCATAGCGGCTCGACCCGAACCGTTGTAGCAGCAACGTCGAGGTTCCCCACAGCTGCCGCATCCTCGCCGTCCGAAGGACTTGCCGGCCTCTGCGGGGTGCTTCACCATTCCCCTGGGGACTTGCGGGAAATGATCCATGCCAAAGATCGACATCACTGCTGTGCCAACACGTAGAGGCTCCGGCTATCCGGCCCCCCTCAACGCACCGTGTGCCGAGCGCATCCGCCAGCGGCTCGGCGATGCCGGCGGCCTCGAGGATTTAGAGCCCGGCGTCCGACGGCCGGTTCCTGCACAAGGACGGCACGCCCTATCCGGACGCATGAACGTCCGCTGGAAAGTCTCACATGGCAGCGCTGCGGCGCCACGCGCTGACCGTGAGCCAGATCGCCGAGACCAGGAAGTAGAGCGCACCGACCGCAGCATAGCCGGCGACGTTCGCGATCCCCGGGATTGCCGGCATCGTGGCCTGAAAGATGAAGAAGCCGCCCGCCAGGGCTGATTGGCCACCGCTGAGCACCATGGCCCATTGCGCGCCAAAACGCTTCCAGCGCCGCACTGCCGTGCCGAGCTGGAGCAATCCCGACAGGATCGCCCAGGCCCCGAAGATCCCGAGCACCCAATTCATGCTCGCCTGCAAGGCCAGCGCGACCGCGAGTGCGGCCGCCAGGCTGATCAGCACGTTCAGGCCCTGCGTGCGGTTCTGGTTCAACCCGCCGCTGCAGAGCGCATCGAGATAATTGGCCGCGGCGTCCCACGCCGGATAAGCGACGAGCAGCGCTGCAGCGATGACTCCCGACGACGGCGCGATGGCCAAGGCCGCGACGACCCAGGCGACGGAAAACGCAGCCCGCAGGGCATAATACTGCTTCAGCCATTGCGCGTGCTCGCCCGTGACCAAAGGCGTGTCGTGATTTCTCATTGTCTTTCCTTACCTACTAGTTGGTAGTTTCACGAGCAAAGTGAATTGGCCCGCCGCCGCGATGCCTTGCAGCCGGGGTCGCGCCGCCTCCGTCAGTGCCTGGTGGACAGCCGGTCCAGCAGCGGCCGGGTGATCGTCCCGAACATTCTGGGATCGCCATAGGCACGCGCCGACAGCATCGCGCCGTGGACGGTGGCCATGAATCCTTCCGCCTCGATCTTCGCAGTCGAGGAAAGATGCAGCCGCCCCTTCCGCTTGCCGCGCTCCAGCACCGATGTCAGCCACGACGCAAGGACACGGAAATGCGCGCGGACTTCCAGCGCCACCTCCTCGGGGAGGATCGGAAGCTCGCTGGCCAGCAGCGCGCAAACGCAGAACGGCGCGGTGGCGTCCGTGATGCAGGCTTCCCAATAGGCCACATAGTTTTCGAGCTGGTCGCGCGGGTCCGCGATGTTGCGCTCGAGTGCCGCCAGACCCGTCTGCGCCTCTTCGCGATAGCGCGACACCAGGGTGCGGACCAGGTCGACCTTGCTGGCGAAATGATGGTGGATGCTCGGCTTGCGGATGCCGACCACGTCGGCGATGTCGGCATAGCTGAAGCCGTTGTAGCCGCCGGCAATGATCAGCGAGCGGGCGCAGGCCAGGATGTCGTCGGCGGTGGAGGAGACGTTGCTCATGCCGTTTAGCTACCTTCCAGTTGGTAGGTCGTCAAGAACGGGTGCTTCAACGATCCGTGAGTGGTAAGAGCCGGCCATGACCGTCCGTCCCCTCGTCCGCTATCCCGACCGCCGGCTCGCAATGCCGGCACGGCCCGTAACCGCCTTCGACGACGGCTTGCGCGAGCTTGCGGCCGACCTCCTGGAGACTATGCGCGCCGCGCCCGGCATCGGCATCACTGCGCCGCATATCGGCGTGCCGTTGCGCGTCGTGGTGCTGGAGCTCGACGCCAAGGACGGTCCCCTCACCTACGTCAATCCGGTCATCGAATGGGCCTCGCCCGAGTTGATCATGCACCGCGAAGGCAGCGTCTCGATGCCGGGGGTCAATGACGAAGTGCAGCGCCACGCCCGGGTGAGGATCAGCTATCGGGATCTCGACGGCAACACGCGAACCGAGGAATCGGACGGCTTGCGCGCCGTGTGCCACCAGCACGAGATCGATCAGCTCGACGGGATGTTCTGGATCCAGCGGCTGTCCCGGCTGAAGCGCGAGCGGCTGGTGAAGAAGTTCGAGAAGATGACGCGATCGTAGGGCGGATTAGCGGTGCGTAATCCGCCGCTTCGGCAGATCGAGGGAGATGGTGAATTACGCCGCCCGCCGCGCTTCGCGCAGCGGTCTGCTCATCCACCCTACGCACTCATTCACGCCCTCTTGCCACCGCGCTTGGTGATCGGCGCGTTGCGGCGCTCGCGCTTGCCGCGCGCGATCTCGGTTGCCAGGGCGTCGAGCTTCGGCTCCCAGAAATTGCGGAACTGACCGATCCACGCGTCCACCGCCCGCAGGCCGGCGACGTCGACCGAATAGAGGCGCCTCTGCGCCTCGGCCCGCACCGTCGCAAAGCCGCTCTCGCGCAGCACCTTGAGATGCTGCGAGACGGCCGCCTGGGTGATCCCGAACTCGGCCCCGATCATGTCGACGACCTCGCCGGACGCCATCTCGCACCCCGCCAGCAGCTCGAGGATGCGGCGGCGCACGGGATCGGCGAGGACCTCAAAGATTTGCATCAGCTTCCTGTGCCGGGATGAGCGATGTCGGGCGGCATTTCGCCGCGATAGAACGCGATGGTGCGGTCCGAGCGCGCTTTCGCTTCGTCGGGATCGACGCCGCTTGCGACATGGGCTGCGCGCCAATATTCGCCGCTGGTCGTCATGAAGTCCTTGCCCTCCGGCGAGCGCATCCAGGCCTCCGCCGTCTCGTGATCGACCGATGCGCCCGTCGCCAGATATCGCTCGAGCCCCGCGAGAGCGAGGTCCCAGCCGATCCCTACCGCACCCGGGCCGAACTGATTCCAATGATCCTCGATGATCGCAGTGTGCTCAAGCGTCAAGCGCGCCTGCTGTCGTTCTGCTGCCAGCCTGACGTCAATCCAGCTGATCGCGCCGCCGAACTCCCACGTCGCTGCAAAATGGGTCGGCGGCGTGCATGCCGTGATCGTGCCGCCCGCATTGCCCTTGACCTGGTAGCGGCCGCCGAGCTGGAGGTCGCCCTCGATCGCCGCAAACCAGCGCGGAATACGCTCCCTGCTGGTCACGGCATCCCAGAGATCGTCGACGCTCGTCTCGTAAAGACGGGTCAAGGTCACCGTGCTGGCGGGTTTTCCATCCTTCTCGAAATTCGTCACCGAACGCGTGACGAGCCCCAAAACCCTGGCGACGTCGATCTGCATGGCGCTTCTCCTCGTTGTTACGAGGGTCAATATCAGCCAAAATTAATATAAGTCAAATCTTATATTAAGAGCGACGCCGCCGTGGCGGCGGGCGAACCGGATCGCGACCGCCTGCTCCGGGATCCTCCAGCACATGCGCGAGATATTTCGCCGGCGGCTTGCCGAGCGCCTTCTTGAACATGGTGATGAAGGCCGCGACGGAGTCGTAGCCGAGATCGGCCGAGACCTGTTGTACGCTGGCGCCCGCGGTGAGCTCCCGCAGGGCGACGATCAGGTGCAATTGCTGGCGCCAGCGCCCGAAGCTAAGGCCGGTCTCCCTGACGACGAGGCGCGCGAGGCTGCTCTCGCTGAGCGCGACGCGGCCGGCCCATTCGGAAAGCGTGCTGCGGTCGGACGGGTTCTTCGCCAGCGCCGCCGCGATCCGCTTCAAGCGCGGCTCGGACGACAGCGGCAGATGCAGCTCCTGGACCGGCATGCGCGGCAGCTCGCGCAACAGGACCTTCGCCAGCAGCTTGCCCCTCGCCTCGTCGCCCGAGCCCTCGGCCGACAATTCGACGATCAGCTCGCGCAGCAGCGGCGAGATCGACAGCGTGCAGCACCGGTCCGGGAGATCGACGATGTCAGGCTCGACATAGACGAAGAACAGGCGGGCATTCTTCGTCGCGCGGTTGCTGTGCCGCATGCCGCCGGGAATCCAAACCGCGCAATGCGGTGGCACCATCCACAGGCCCGTGGGCACGCGGCACGTGACGCCGCCGGCCAGGGCGAAGACCAATTGCCCCTTGCGATGGCTGTGGTCCGGCACCTCCTCTTTCGTCGCGTTGACGTCGACGCGCACGGCGATGACGGGCGCCGAGGGATCGTCGACGTCGAAGTCGGACCATGGAAAGCGGAGGGGCTGGCGCATGCTTGACGATTTTTAGCAATTGATTGGTCAAGTATCTAAATTCATCAGATCGCGAAGTCCATAGTTTGGAGGTCCTCAACCTGCCCGCCCTGCGGTCGGGCGCTCACGGGAGAGACGGCCATGCATGGCATGATGATTTCGAAAGCCGAGCTCGGACGCGAGGTCCGCACGCAAGCCGGCCGCGTGCGCGGCAGTTCGCGGGACGCAGACGGCGTGCTGGCCTTCAAAGGCATTCCCTACGCCGCCCCGCCGCTCGGGCCGCTGCGCTGGCGCCCGCCGCTGGAGCCGGCGCGTTGGGCCGGCGTGCGCGATGCGCTGGTCTTCGGCGCGGGCTGCCTGTCCGCGCTCGAGAACGATCATCGGCCCGGGCCGCGCAATGAGGATTGCCTCTACCTCAACGTCTGGACCGCGGCGCGGCACGCGGACGAGAGGCGCCCCGTGATGGTGTGGATCCACGGCGGCGGCTTTCAGTTCGGCTCCTCCGCCAACCCCGCGACCGACGGCGCCGCGCTGGCCGCGAGCGGCGTCGTCGTCGTCAGCTTCAACTACCGCCTCGGCATTTTCGGCTTCCTGGCGCATCCCGATCTCGATGCGGAGGGGCCGTCGGGCAATTACGGCCTGCAGGATCAGCTCGCGGCGCTGCGCTGGGTGCAGGCCAACATCGCCGCCTTCGGCGGCGATCCTGATAATGTCACCCTGTTCGGCGAATCCGCCGGCGCCATGGCGGTCGGCCTGCTGATCGCCTCGCCGCTCGCGCACGGGCTGTTTCACAAGGCCATCGGCCAGAGCGGCGCGTTCTGGGACGGCCGGCACGGGCCGCTGCAGAGCTTTGACGAAGCCCGCGCGCGTGGCATCGCCTTTGCCCGACGACAGAGCGATGGGTCGATCGCAGCGCTACGGCAGATGCCGGCGGACCGTTTGAATGCGGCCGCCCCGTGGAGTTTCGAGACCAGCCCCGTCGTCGGCGCCTTCTCGCCGAGCATCGATCGTTACGTGGTGCCGGACGTACCCGCGCGGCGCTTCCTGCGCGGCGAGCAGATGCAGATCCCGCTGCTGGCGGGCTGGAATGCCGCCGAGGAATTCCCGTTCATGCCGCAGGCGCTGCCCCATCCCTCCATGCACGCCTTTCTCGCCGCAGCCGAGGCGATGTTCGGCCGGGAGCGCATGGCTGATTTCCGCAAGCTGTATCCCGCCGCGACCGAAGCGGAGGCGAAGATCTCCGCGGCCGCGCTCACCGGCGACATGGTGATCGGCGAGCAGTGCTGGCAGTGGCTGCGGCTGCATCGGCGAACGCAAGCCGCCCCGGTCTACGGCTATGTCTTCGGCTACACCTCGCCCTACACGCCGATCGCCTCGCACGTCACCGAGATCCCGTTCGTGTTCGGCACGCTGACGCCGCAACAGGTGATCGGCAGCACGGCACCGCCGGCAGACGAGGACCGCGCGCTGGCGCGAACCATGATGGGCTATTGGGTGAATTTCGCCGCGCGCGGCAATCCGAACGGACCGGGCCTGCCGCCCTGGCCCGCCTACGGCGAAAGCGACGTCGTGCAGATCATCGGCACGACGATCGGAGCCCGCCCCAATCCGCAAGGCGAGCGCTTCCGCTTCCTCGGCAGCTTCAGGCAGGACGGCGTGCTGCCGATGCGATGGCGAGAGGGGCCGTGAATGCCCTACCCGCTCGCCATCAGCGCCTTGGCCAGCGCCATGTAGGCCGGCAGCGTCACGGGATCGTTGGCGGCGTTGCCCGCCATCGGATGCGAGGCGTAGCGCGCGATCACCATCTCGGCCTTGGGGTCGACATAGATGCCCTGGCCGTAGACGCCGCGCGCCATGTAGGCGCCGTGCGCGTTGTGGGTGACCCACCATTGATTGCGATAGGACGCACCCGGCAGCGTGGTGTAGCCCGCCGGCTTGAACTTTTCGGGGTCGCCGCCGCGCGCGATGTCCTCGACCACCTGCGAGGGCACGATCTGCCGGCCGTTGAAGCGGCCGTGATTGCGCATGGTCTCGCCGAAGCGGGCAAGATCGCGCAATGTCGTCGAGAGACCGCCGCCGCCGCTCTCGGTGCCGATGCGGTCGACGTGGTAATGTGCGTCCTCCTCCGCCCCCATCGGCTGCCAGATCCGCTCGGACAACAGATCCGCCAGCGTCAGGCCGCTGACGCGCCTGATGATCCAGGCGAGCACGTCGGTGTTGACGGTCTTGTAGGCAAAGGCCTTGCCGTGCTCGCCCTGCTTCCTCTGCGCGATCAGGAAATCGAAGATGTTGGTCGGCCCGTCGTAGTCCGGCGGGATCGGCGCCATGCCGTTGGCGCGCCGCAGGCCCCACACGTCCGAGTTCTTGTCGGTGTAAACTTCGGTGTAGGCGAGCCCCGTGGTCATATCCAGGACCTCGTGCACGCGCGCGTCCCCGAACGCGCTCGTCTTCAGCTCCGGCACATAGTCGGTCACCTGTGCCTGCGGATCGATCCTGCCCTCGGCGACCAGCATGCCCGCAAGCACGCCGGTGAACGACTTCGTCACGGACATGCCGATATGCGGCTTGTGCGGCTTCAAGGCGCCGAAGTAGCGCTCATGGATCAGCTTGCCCCGATGCAGGACCGCGATGCCGTCGGTGTAGGTCTCCTCCAGCATCTGCGCGAACGTCATGGGCCGTCCGTCCATCGTGGTCGAGGCGACCGAGCCGATGTCATGATCCGCGCGCGGCAGCACGGATGCAGGTCCAGCTCCGCGCCAGACGTTCACGGTCGGCACGAGCTGGCGGATGTTGGACCAGGCCCAGCGCAGTTCGGGGAAATTGCGGAATGAGCCGTCCTGGAAGGTGATGAGACGGTCGGCCGCCGGCGGAAAGCCGCGCATCCAGCCGAGGGTTTTGGGGTCGGTTTCGGTGGAGGTGGCGGGTGGTTCGCTGGCGGTGGTGGCGACGGACATGCAGGCAAGCTCCGAAAGCAAACGAAGACTCGCTCATATCACGGCGGCGGTTGGGCAACATCCCGCGCTTGTGCGGAGGCGACCGGCGCCGGGCGCTTGGCAAGGCGTGAGAACAGTCTCGCGATGCTCCGCCGCTCCACCGCCAAGTTCGCAACGCCACTCAAGTCCATGCTGGCGAGGGCAACCATTCATTTCGAGCGACATCAAAACGTCTGCGATCATCGAAGGTCCCATTCCCTGCCAGTTCGCAACCCCTGCTTCATGCGCAGACGTCCGAGACCAAAATCACGCGCCCTTAGCGGCCAGCCCTTCGAGAAGCGCTACAGTCGTTGTCAGGCTTCGGCTCGGCGGCGTCATCTGATTGCTCACCTCCCGCGCCCGAGCGGCGCATCCTGGCGCCAGCACGGTTCGCAGGTCATCTCGCAGGGTCTCCGCCGTCGTTGCGGAGAACCGACGTGAGGTCCCTAACCCCAGGCGTTTGATCTGTGTCCCCCATATCGGCTGGTCGGCGCCGATCCAGAGGACAACAGTCGGGACGCCGGAGCGCACGCTGGCGGCCGTGGTGCCGGAGCCGCCATGGTGAACGATGGCGCGGCAGCGCGACAGGACCGCGGCGTGATTGACCGAGGGCACGATCATGACGTCTCGTGTCGGGGCCGTGCCTCCAAGGGGCAGCACGCCAGAACAGATCAGCGCACGCTCGCCAAGTTCCCGGCACGCCTTTGCGATCATCTCAACGGTCTCGGCCGGCCTGTCGACTGGCATGCTGCCGAACCCGAAGTAAATTGGCCGACGGCCGGCGCCGATCCAAGAATCCACGGCACCATCGAAGTCGGTGGCAGATTCCAGGGCCATCGTTCCGACCAACGGTCTCCTCCAGCCCCATTGCGCCTCAAGTCCGGGAAAGAACACCTTGTCATAGGCTTGAATCTCCAGCGCGCCGGATTCGACGATCTGACGCACGGCACGAATTCTGGAGTGCGGAAGCCCCAGAGCCCGGCGCTGTTCATCATAGGCCGGCCGCAACAGGCGCCAATGCGACCACTCGGCAACCGACCACAGGGGCGCGACCAAACTCTGGGGTAATCGAACCGGAAGAATGTGATCGTTCGCCCTGACGGGAAAGTAATGCAGGGCAGCAAACGGCACGCCTTGGGCCTCGGCAACGTTTGCGGCCAGCTCCTGATAGGTCGTACCGCTCAGGATCACATCGGCGCCGGCCGCCAACCGTGTCAGCGTCGCGCTCATATCCGCCCAGCCCTCGACGAGGTACTCCCGCGCCTGGCGCAGCACCTTGACCGGATTGCGCAACTTGAACCAGTCGTGGAAGACCTCCGCCTCCAGCTGGCGTTGGGAATCAGGACCGTAAGTACTCACCGAACATAGACCGGCCGACGCGGCGAACCCGACGAGATTGGGCGGCACGGCCATCCTGACGTCGTGCCCGCGTCGCTGAAGCTCACGCGCCACCGCAGTCGCAGGCTCGACGTCTCCTCGTGTTCCGTGGGCAGCGATAGCAAACTTTATGGTCCCGCTCCCGGTCTCGTGGGGTCGAGTCCGGCGATCGCGTCGGCGCGGCTGCCGCCGGATAGGTCTAAGGCTCGAAGAAGATTTGGAGAATGCGAAATCATGGATGTCAAGGACGGCGCTTTCTGCTAATTGACAGCGGTCAAGCGCGTGGCTTACGGCTCTCTCAATAAGACATTTTCTTCAAAGTCTGCGCTGTTTTGTTCGAAAGTCCATGATCAAACCATGACTTTGCCCAAGGCCTTGAGCGACGGCGCACCCGACGCCCCCGATCTGTCCGCGCTTGCCATCGACCGCAGCGCCGGCTCACGGCGCCGAAGACAATTCCGCCGCATCCTTGGGCGCGTCCTTCTTGTCGTCCTGCTCGTCGGGATCGCCGGGGCGATCTGGGTGTGGCGCCGGCATTCGCAGATCGTCGTCGAAACGGCGGTCGTCTACTCCGTCTATCCGTCACAGGCGCTGACGCTGCTGAACGCGACCGGTTACGTCGTTGCGCAACGCAAGGCGTCCGTCGCCTCGAAGGCCACGGGCCGCCTCGAATGGCTCGGGGTGCTCGAAGGCAGCAAGGTGCACGAGGGCGAGGTGATCGCCAAGCTCGAGAGCAGCGACACCTTGGCGGTGCGCGACCAGGCCGCCGCCAACGTCCAGGTTGCGGAGGCCAACCTCGCGCAGGGACGGGCGGAGCTCACGCAGGCGGAAATCGCGTTCAAACGATCTGAGGCTCTCGGCGAGAAGAACATCATCAGCGAATCGACGCGCGAAAGCGCCGAGGCACGCCTCGCCAAGGCGCGCGCCGCGTTTGCCGGATATGGGGCGGCCATCGCCGCGGCGCAGGCCAATCTCCGCGCCTCCGAAGTTGCCGTGGGACAAACCCAGATCCGCGCACCGTTCGACGGCGTCGTCCTCACGCGGCACGCCAACGTGGGCGACACGATCACGCCGTTCTCGCAGGCGGTCGACACGAAGGGCGCGGTTGTCACCATTGCCGACATGAACTCCCTGGAAGTGGAAGCTGACGTGGCTGAGTCGTCGTATCTCAGCATCCACGTGGGCCAACCGGTCGAGATCCAGCTGGACGCGATCCCCGGCGAGCGTTTTGAAGGCGTGGTCAGCCGGATGGTGCCGACCGTGGATCGCGCCAAGGCGTCGACCCTCGTGAAGGTCCAGTTCCTGCAGCGCGACCCGAGGATGCTTCCGGACATGAGCGCAAAGGTCGCTTTCCTCGAGCGTGAAGTCTCCGAATCGGAGCGCAAGCCTGTTCTTGCAGTGCCGATGGCGGCGGTCTTCGAGCTCGATGGGCGACAGCATCTCTACGTCGTCGAGGGTGGCAAGGCCCATCTGCGGAGCGTCGATCTCGGCGCGAAGATTGGCGACCAGATCGAGGTCCGCGACGTCAAGGCCGGCACGCGCGTCGTGGTCCGGCCGCTGGAAGATCTTGTCGACGGGCGCGCCGTAAAGCAGGCCACCAAGTGACCGTGCTTCACCTCTCCGAGGCGCGGACCGGAGAAGAGGTGCTGATCGCGCTGAGCGACGTGAGCAAGAGCTACCGGCGCGGCGCGCAGATCGTCCCGGTTCTTTCCGGACTCACCTTCGACATCCGCCGCAAGGAGTTCCTCGCTCTGATGGGCCCGTCGGGGTCGGGTAAATCAACCATGCTCAACCTGATCGCCGGCATCGACAGTCCCGACCAGGGCTCGATCAAGGTGGGCGGCGAGGACATCACGCTGCTCCCGGAAGCCGAGCTCGCCGACTGGCGCGCGGCGAACGTCGGCTTCATCTTCCAGTTCTACAATTTGATGCCTGTGCTCACCGCGCTGGAGAACGTCGAGCTGCCGCTCACGCTCACGGATCTGGGGCGGCGGGAACGCCGAGACCGTGCGCAACTCGCGCTCAGCCTGGTCGGCCTCAGTGATCGCGTCAAGCATTTGCCATCGGAACTTTCGGGGGGACAGCAGCAGCGCGTGGCAATCGCGCGAGCGATCGTGACTGACCCGACGGTCCTGGTGGCCGACGAGCCGACGGGCGACCTCGACCGGCAGTCGGCGAAAGAGGTGCTCGAGATCATGCAGCGGCTGAACCGCGACATGGGCAAGACGATCGTGATGGTCACGCATGATCACCGCGCCGCAGCGCACGCGAAACGCATCATGAGCCTGGAGAAGGGCGATCTTTCCTATCTGGTGGAGCAGCGCCTTGAGTAGGCGCCGGTCATGAGCCAGTGGCTCACGCTCGTGGCGCGTAACGTGTTGCGCCAGCGGCTCCGCACGTCCCTGACGCTCGTCGGACTCATCGTCGCGATCCTCGCCTTCGGCGTGCTCCAGACCGTCGTCAAGACGTGGTATGCAGGAGTGGATGGCGCCGTCCCTTCGCGGCTGCTGACCCGAAACGCGGTCTCCTTTGCGCTGCCGCTGCCGAAATCCTATCAGAAGCGCATCGCCGCCGTCGAAGGCGTGCGGCGCGTCACTCACCTGAGCTGGTTCGGCGGCGTCTACAAGGATTCGAAAAACTTCTTCCCCCAGTTTGCGATCGATGCTGCGAGCTATCTCGACATGTTTCCCGAGATCCTGGTTCCGGACGAGGTGCGGCGCGCCTTCCTGCACGAGCGCCGCGGCGCGATCGTCGGGCGCAAGCTCGCCAAACGCTACGGTTTCAAGCCCGGAGACGTGATCCAGCTGCGCGGCACCATTTACCCCGGCAATTGGGAATTCCTGATCTGCGGCGTCTTCGACGGCCGGGATCCCAAGACGGACACATCGCAGCTGTTCTTCCGCTGGGATTACCTGAACGAAACATTGCGTGTGCGCTCCAAGGCACAAGCCGACCAGGTGGGCGTGTTCGCCGTGGACGTCGCCGGCCTGGATAGCGTCGCAGACGTCAGCCAGGCCATCGACCAGGTGTTTCGAAACTCGCTTGCCGAGACACTCACCGAGACCGAGCGCGCGTTCCAGATCGGCTTCGTCAAGCAGACCGAGGCAATCCTCATTTCCATTCGTGTCGTCTCCTTCGTGGTGATCTTCATCATCCTGGCGGTCATGGCGAACACCATGGCGATGACGGCCCGCGAGCGGCTCCGCGAATATGCGACTCTGAAAGCCATCGGCTTCAGCCCCGGCCATGTGGCGCGATTGATCCTCGGGGAGTCCATTCTGATAGCCTCTGTCGGCGGTGCGGTTGGCATCGGGCTCACGCCTCCGGTCGCCGCGCACCTTGCCGAGCTCTCCGCCACGCTGTTCCCGACCCTGATCGTGAGCGCCAACACCGTCATGCTGCAGGCGCTTGCGGCGGTGGTGGTCGGAATCCTCGCTGCGGTCCTGCCGATGCGCAGGGCGGCCCGCGTCAGCATCGTCAACGGCCTTCGAGCTTTGGGCTGACATGCCGTTGCTGCTCTCCTATAGCTTGCGAAACCTGCAGGAGCGCAAGCTCACCAACTTGCTCACCGCGACGGGCATGGCCCTGGTGGTGTTCGTCTACGCTGCCGTGCTCATGCTCGACTCCGGACTAAAGCAGACGCTCGTCGCGACCGGTGAAGACACGAACGTCATCTTCGTGCGCCGCTCTGCGGAAGTCGAGATCCAGAGCCTGATCGACCGCCGGCAGGCCAGGATCATCGAAAGCCAGCCCGAAATCATCATTGGGGCCGAAGGCGCGCCGCTCGTCTCGAAGGAAGTGGCGGTTCTGATCTCGCAGCCAAGGCGCAAGACAAGGCAGGCGAGCAACCTCTTGATCCGGGGGGTCGGTCCGGCCGCTCTGGCCGTGCGCCCGCAAGTGCGGATCGCCGAGGGACGCATGTTTCGTCAGGGATCGAATGAGATCGTCATCGGGCGCGCCCTCGCCGGCCGTTTCGAAGATGTCGAGATCGGATCGAGCCTCCGGTTTGCTCAGCGGGAGTGGAGGATCGTGGGCCGATTCGACGCAGGCGGCAGCGGGTTCGATTCCGAGATCTGGGGCGATAGCGAGCAGCTCATGCAATCGTTCCGGCGTGACTTTTTCTCTTCGATCACGGTCCGGCTTGCCGACCGTTCCGGCTTCGACACCCTCAAGGCGCGCCTCGAAGCGGATCCCCGCCTCACCATCGAGGCCAAGCGCGAGCGCATCTTCTACGAGGAACAGTCACGCCTGCTCTCCGGATTCATTCAGATGCTCGGGCTCACGCTCTCGGTGATGTTCTCTCTCGGCGCGGTCATTGGCGCGACGATTACCATGTACGCGGCCGTGGCCAGCCGCATGATGGAAATAGGCGTGCTGCGCGCGCTCGGATTTCGGCGCTCGCGGATCCTGATTGCATTCCTCGTCGAGGCGCTGCTGCTCGCGCTGATCGGGTGGGTCCTTGGGATCCTATTCGCGTCACTCATGACGCAGGTGAAGATCACGACGCTCAACTGGACGTCACTCTCCGAGCTCGCATTTCGGTTTGTTCTGACGCCGGCGATCGTGCTGAAGTCGCTCCTCTTCGCCCTCGTGATGGGCTTTCTCGGAGGTTTCCTGCCGGCCGTGCGGGCCGCCCGCATGAAGATCGTCGACGCGCTGCGCGTCGCTTGAACGTCACGCCTCCTTCATGCCGGGCGGCGCTATATTCGTTGCGGACCGGTTGCCGTCAGCTCACCGTCCCGGACAAGCACATATCCGCGAGCGCATCACGCACGAATGGCACCAACTGTGCACGGGTTGTTATGCAGTCCGGCATGTATCCGGACACGGTCGCGGATAGCCGCTCGCCGACGCGGTAGCACGCCACGAATAGGACGCCTTCGAGCCGTTTGAGCTCCGAAGCTGTATAGCGCTCCAAGACAGAAATCTGCAGCAGCGATGCCTCGCCGAAGGGGCGGTTCACATCGAGCGGCAATTCGCCGATGCTGCATCCAACGGGCAGGTCCGTCCCGAGCGCCTCCCGCTCCAGACGGCGCGCCAGCCACAGCGGCACATAGGGAATCAGTGGCAACAGCGGCGATACATCATCGCCGCTCCGGATCAGCGAGGCCAGTGCAGCCTTGACATCCCGCTGCAGGAGGCGCGGATCGTTGCCGCAAGCATCGGGGTCCGCCATCACCGTGATCGACCGCAGCGCGTTGCCACGCCGATCATCCACATGACGGTCGCTGACGGGCAGCACCAGCTTCACGCGTCCTGATGCGTCCAAGCGGCCCATTCGGAAAGCGAGCCGCACTACGAACGCCATGATCAGCGTGTTGCTCGCAACGCCCAGATCCGACGCGCGCCGTTGGCACGTTCCTGCACTCATATCCACCTGCACCAGCGGCAGAGCCACTGCCGGCTCGAGCCGGTTCGGGGGTCGCGCGGGGGAGTTCGAACGCGCCCCCTCGCACGACCGCTGCGCGAGAGCCCCTATCGCGCGCCAAACAGCCGGCAGGGCGCGCAAGCTCTCAACGCCGTCGCGTGCCACCGTCACCGGAGACCATCGCCAGGACGGCGGGGGGAACCCGTAATCGACACGACGACCAGCCACCGCGTCGGCGATGGCCTGGCCGGTGGCTCGCATGTCAGCGATCGTGTGCGACACCAACATCGTCAAAGCGCAGCCACCGCCCTCCAGTGCCTGGACTGCCAGACGCCAGCCAGGCCCGTACTCGGGATCCACCGGTTGCTCGAGCAACACACGTCTCAACTTGTGGAGACAGTCGCGGGGGAGCGGATCGCGAAACCAGTGTACAGGGCCCGACGCAGCGTTCGCCACCCAGCGGTGCCGCCCCCAGGGCAAGGGTGAACGCTGCAGGAGACGTCCCAGCAACCCCTGAGCGAGTCGCTCACTGAATTGCCTCACGGCAGCCTCCTCGAGCGTGTGGGGATATAGCCAGGTGACCTGCAGCGCTGGCCCGCGCCCGAGCGCCCGCAATCCAAGGAATGAGGCCTGGTCCATATAGCACAGAACGTCGTCCGCCCCAGCGCCGGGATCGCTTGCCCTACCGCCGGATCGGCGCCGCTTCTTGCTGGCAGAAGAAGCGCTCAACCCTCGAAATCTCCGGCATTTCTGGGCACGGTGCGACCGTCGCCTATCATGGGTTTATCTTCAATTCTTCGCAGTTTGCATTGCAAATACTGGTTCACGACAAGCGCCGAGATCAGCTGTCTATGAGCCCCTCGAGTCCAAAATCGGTGAGCGTTTGAGAGACCAGGTGGCGAAGTTCGTCGTCCGTGGTTGGCGTGGGCTGCAACCGGCAGGCTTCGATGCACAGAGAAATCTTCCTGTCATAGTGGGAGGCCACAACGACGAGATGCCCATGGGAACGCTCCAGGTCCTGGCGTGTGACGTTGACATCGACGGCTCGTGTCAGCAAGCGTCGGCACGGTGCGCCGTCGATGCGCGCGAGCCCCTCCGGGAGCAGTCCGAGATCGGAACAGCTTACCGGCAGCTCATCGGCATAATCGAACAACCGGTTCACAAGCGTCTTGGCGGCAGTGCGGGGCATCCAGGCGATGGCAGGGAGCAGTGACGTCAGGACATCGGTCTGACTTTTCCTCGCGCCACGAAGCAGCGTCCTCGCTACATTCACGTGTCCCAAATTCTTGGTCAGGCCTTCAGGCGCGACGTTCATCATATGGAATTCGATCGCCAGCGCGCGTTCGTCGGCCAGCCCCCGCCTTCGGCTTCTTGGGACAAGCAGGCTGACGGCGCCATCCGAAAAACGGCGACGGCCCAGGCGCGAGGCCAGGGATGCCACAAAGCCCGGCAGCAGCGTACCCATGTCACCACCAAGCCGCTGCTCGCAAGCGAGCCAGACACGCGAATCAACTGTCACCGCAACTGCGGGAAGCTCCACGATGGTCGATGGGGCGTGCGCTGCTTCTGCTGCTGTCACGGTCGAACCCTTCACAGGGGCGGCGGGCCTGTATCGGTGTGCCTGCGCAATCCGAGCCAGTGCGGCGACCGTCTGCGGGGCGTCAGCGAGGATCTGCCTCGCATCCGACACACACCCGGACAGCCACCCGCGAGCGCCCCTGGGCTTATACGGATTCGGAACACCCGTGCCGTTCACGGCAGCCGCGATGACGCGCAAAGCTCCCATTCCGTCGAGCACCAGATGCGATCCGACGATGCTCACAGCCGTGCTGCCATCGTCGAATGGCTGGATCGCCATTCGCCCGGCGGGACCGATGACGGGGTCTACCGGCGCTCGCGCGTGCTGGTTTGCCCACTGCAACAACCGCGATCGCGGCAGCGGATCCGAACTCCGCTCGAACGGAACAGACGTCCCCGCCACCCAGCGAGGCCGCCCCCATGGCAAGGATGACGGCTCAATGAGCCGATTGAAGGACAGCGTGATGAGCCGTTCATATGTTTGCACCAGCGCATCGAGGTTCACGTCACGATCATACAGCCAAAGGCATTGCATCAACTGGCACCGGCCAGTGGCTCTGAACAATTCGTAGGCCAGTTGGTCGAGCCAGGCGAGGCGGTGCCGCCCGTGGATAGGGGTGCCGGCCGAACTCCCCTCAAGCATCGAAGAACTCACCGGCGAGTTGGTAGTCGGCCAGGAGCCGTTCGACGAGCGCACGAAGATGCCGAGCCTCCGTTACAAGGCCGGGCTGGTAGGCAACGAAGCTCAGGGCGATAAATCCGGGTATCCCGCCGGCAAAGAGCGTAGCAACGCCTCCTCGCGCCTCGATCGCCCGGCGTGCGACCGAACGGTCGATGCCGCGGAAGCACATTCGATCAGCCGCAGCGCCATCGATCTGAAGCATGTCCCTGGGCAAGTCGCCCAAATTCGAACACGTGACCGGCAGGTCGGCGAGCGCGCCGAGCGCCAGATGGCTGGCGGCCGAAAATGCGCGCCTGGGCACGAAGGGCACCAGAGGCAGCAGCGCCGCAAGTCGATTGGGCTTCCGTCTTGTCTGCAGCAGCGTAGTCCGCAGCCGCCGCTGCAAAGAATGCAAGCGCCCGCGCGGTTCGTCGATACGCACCTTCAATGTGGCAAGCGCGACGTCGTTCCCGCCGCTGTGCGACAGACCCTCGCGCTGATTCACGGGGATCAGCAGGGTCACATCATCGTCACGGACGCGACCGAGGGCCTCAGCAAACGCCGCGGTCATCGCGGCCAGAAGCGTAAGACGGTTCGCACCGCGGCTCCGCGCTCCGGCGTCCCAGACCGACGTGGGCACGCGTATGAAGGCCGACGGAAACACAACGGTCCGGTCGTCTGCAGCTAGCACATCTGGCGATGCGGCTTGTGACTTCGGCATGTCGCGCGAATGACACGCGGTACGGGCCAGATGCCGGAGCGCTCGAAGTGTTGCTGGCGCGTCGCGCACCATGCGCTGGATCTCGGCAGCCAGCAATGTCGCGGCGCTGTGCGCCGAGCAAAGCGCTGGATAGATCGAGGGTCGCCGCTCTCCACGCGCGGCTTCGCTCACGGCGATTGCCGTCGTCAACCCGTCTGCGATGCAGTGCGATAGCACAAGCGAGACCACCGTGGAGCCATCCGTAAAGGTCTGGCTCGTCAAGATCCATGCCGGTCCGCGCACAGGGTCCAATGGAAGCTCCACCTGCGCGTCAGCCCACGCCTGCATCGTCTCGGGGGCGAGCGGCGACCCGGCGGATGTCAGAGCAGCCGACGGCGGTGGCGCACTGGCCCATTGGTGCCGTCCGAACGGAAGCAGCGCCGGCCGGATCAGCCGCGCCAGATGACCATGCGCAAGATTGTCACGGAAGCGTGTCAGCGCGTCGATGTCCACAGGCCGCAGATAGCGCCACAGCACCTGAATGACCGCATGCTGCCCGAGCGAGATATGCGCGAGATAAAGCGCCTGATCTGCGAAGGACAAGAATGCCGGCGACATGTCCGACAGGTTTGCCGGGTGCGCGACCGCCTGCGTCATCGTTCACGACCGACATCAGAGTACGTCGGCATCAATGCGTCGGCGGCCCGCCGGCATGCGCCCGCGAACGCCGCGACATAGCGGTGCATCGATGCGCGGGCTGTCTCATTTGCTGGATAAGCCGCTGTAAGCGAGAGCCCGCGTTGCGTACGGAACAGCCAGATCGCGACCTGTGCGACGATGCCCTGGTTGATATAGACCCGCCCGTTCGCCTGATGCCATTCGCGCGCAATGTGCGCACTGAGCGGAGGTACGTTCACATCCATATAGGACAGCATGACGCCGCCCGTGGCGACCGAGCGGACCGCCGGCAACCCGGCAGCTAGTTCGAGCACAAGCTCGATCGGCATCCCGGCAAGGCTCAGCCTTTCATCGAAATTGTTCTGGGCGGTCAAGGCGAGTTCAGCAAACGTTCGTTGTTGCACGTCAAAGTCGATGGGCACCACGCCCACGCACCATCCGGTTGTCCTGAAGGCCTTGGGCGATCTTCGCGTCGTTGTGGGCGTGACGACGCTGTAGCGCGAGCGACCCGCCAATTCCCGTTCGGTCAGGGCCGCGCAGGCCAACAGACCCCCGATCGCTCGCGCACCAGCAGCGTGGCATGCGGTCTCGAACGCGTCCATGACGGCATCGTCGAGGACATCCACATGTACATACTCCGCGTGATAGCGATCCTCCAACACCCCGAGCGGGAGCGCGAAAGCGGGCATCCGCCCGTTGTTTCGCTCCAGGAACGCGATCCATCGCTTCACTTCAGGATCTGCCAGCGTCGTCGCCGCTGCCCGCTGGCGCTGACTGCTGCAATAATCCAGATAGCTTCCTGGCGGTCCGAGTTGAAGCGGCCCCTCCCCGTCGAGCACAGCGCGATACGCCGAGCGGATCTCTGTCATCAAGAACGCGATCACGGTCGCATCAGCGTGCAAATGATCAATGCTTGCGAAGCAAGTGAACCCGCCCGCGCGCTGAAGAATGCCAAATCGAAAGCAATCCCATGCGAACGGTGTAGGAGTTGCCATGACATGGCCATGCCAATCCTCCGCGCTCACTTCGCCGATCGCCCTGGGCTCCATCTGGACGTCCGCGGGATCTGCGAGCACATGCCGTACGATGGCTCCGTCACGCTCTTCGAACCAGCTGTGATAGGTGTCGTGCCTGCGCAAATGGGCAGTTACCACATGGGTCATGGCTCTGAGGTCACAGCGGCCGGGTTCGTCCCACACGACGACGAGCAGCCGCGCCATCGCCTCGTGCCGCTGCTCACAGGCGCGGAAGGCATGCAGATGCTGCTCCTGTTCGTAGCTGGCTCGTACGGAAGACACCGGGGCGCGCTTCGCACTTGCCATCGATGCAGCCGACGGACACCAGAGAGTCAGTATCGCAGGCGGCCCGGACCAGTCGTGCAGCGGACGCAAATCAGTCACGGCCATCTGCTCCAGCGGGCCGCAATTCCTGCATGGCGCCATCCAGCGTGTCGGCGAGTGCGCGCACGGTCGTCGCGTTCACGGAACGGAGCCGGATGCCTGTATCGGCCTCGAGAGCAATCAGCAGCTGGAGCGTCCCGAGTGAGTCGAGGCCGTAGTCGAACAACGAGCGATCTGGATTCACGGTGCGGCGCAGGATGACAGCGAGATGCTCGATGATCAGACGCCGCAGCAAGGCCGGCCGCTCGCCGGGGGGCGCGCGTCTCAACTCCGAGCGCGAGCTGCGTGCCGGTTGGCCCGCTCCCTCCGGAGCCTGCGACAACGCCCCCGCAAACGGGCTCCGCGCGGCGAGCGCCGTCAGCCACGGGGCGCCGTCAAGATGGGCATAGGCGGCATACCCTCGGTCATGCCGCAGCAGCCTCTCGAATGCGTAGGCACCGTCGCGGGGCTCGATCATTCGCGCATCGCCGCGGGCGGAGAGATGCGCGCCGGCACCAATATCCGCCCACGCCGCCCAGGCGATCGCCGACGACGGCAACCCCTGGGCACGCCGCCACTGCGTGAACGTATCGAGCCAGCTGTTGGCGGCCGCGTACGCGGACTGACCCGGCGAACCAAAGAGCGCCGCAACCGACGAGAAACAGCAGAACCAGTCGAGTTGTTGCTTCAGCGTTGCCTCATGCAGATGCCAGGCGCCTTCCGCCTTGGGTGCCCAGTTCCGATGCAGCCTTTCCTCCGTGACGGAGGGAAGCGTGCCGTCCTCGACGACGGCTGCACCGTGCAGGACACCGCGCAATGGCAGGCCCGTCGCCGTGGCAGCTTCGACCAGGCGTCGCGCGGTCGACGGCTCCGCGATATCCGCACTAATGACCCGAACGTCGGTGCCCCGTGCTTTCATCCCGACGAGCACACTCGTCGCGGCGTCGGTTGGCTTGGAGCGCGCATTGACGATGACGCGACCGGCCCCGGCGGCGGACATCGCGTCAGCGAGGAACAGGCCGAGCCCGCCAAGACCACCGGTGACGATGTAAGCACCATCGCGCCTGAACGGCGTGCCGCACTCCGGTGCTGCAGGTACCCGGTAGCGACCGGTTCTCGGAACGGTGAGCACGAGCTTGCCGGTGTGACCGGCACCGCTCAAAATGCGAATGGCGCGATCCGCTTCGGCAAGAGGATGGATCGCGATTCCCGGCAAGGGCAGCCACTCTCCCCCGGCAAGCCTCATGACCCGCGACAGCAGCGCCTGCACGCGGGCCGGAGCCGTCATACACATCTGTGCAAGATCGACGGCGAAGAACGAGAGGTTGCGCTTGAACGGAGACAGTCCCAGCCACGTGCCTCCATAGATGTCCTTCTTGCCAAGCTCGACGAACCGCCCGCCGGCCGCAAGGAGGTCCAGGCCCGCGCGCTGCGCCGCGCCCGTGAGCGAGTTGAGGACGACGTCCACGCCGTAGCCCGCCGTGTCCCGCCGGATCTGCCCGGCGAATGCCGCGGTTCGCGAATCGTACACGTGCCGGATGCCGTCGGCCCGCAGCAGCTCGCGCCGTGCCTCGGAGCCCGCTGTTGCAAATATCTCTGCACCAGCCGCGCGGGCGATGGCCACGGCCGCCTGCCCGACGCCGCCGGTCGCCGAATGAATGAGCACCTTGTCCCCAGGTCCCATCCGGGCCAGATCCTCGAGGCCATACATGGCCGTGACAGTTGTCGTGAGAATGGCGGCCGCCTCAGCATCCGTGAGCGTGCGGGGAATCGCGACAAGCAGGCGTGCATCGCAAGTCAGATAGGTGCCCCAGGCGCCCCCGCAGCAGAGCCCGGCCACGCGGTCGCCGACGCGAAAGCCCGAAACGTCAGGCCCCACGGCCGTGACAATGCCAGCGAAGTCCAGGCCAAGTCCCTGCGTACGACCGTCCAACGAAGGATAGCGGCCATGAGCCACGAGCACGTCGGCGAAATTGACACTGGTCGCATGGACCGCCACCTCTACCTCGCCTGCGCCTGGCGCACGCCGCTCGAAGGCCGTCATCTCCAGGCTCTGCAGGTCACCGGGCACGCGAATTTCCAGGCGAGCACCATCGCGGGCCGCGTCGCAGTCCACGGTGCGGCGATCAGCGGGACCAAGCGGGCTTCGCTGCAATCGTGCGACATACGCGCTCCCTCCGCGCAGCGCCGTTTCGTCTTCGTCCGAGCCGCTCAGCAGCTGAGATCGAAGCAAAGAGACATCGACCTGCGGGCTCACGTCGATCTGGGTGGGACGAAGCGCGGGAAACTCGGCGCTGACGGCTCGCAGCCATCCACGCACACCGGCGTGCGCGAGTCGCACGGTATCGTCCGGCAGTACGCGTTGGGCCATACAGGTGACGACGAAAAGGCGGGGCCGCCGTTCGCATTGTCTCAATGCATTGGTCAGGTGAACCAGGCTGCTGATATTTGCCCGAGCTGCGTCGGGACTCGCGGGCTCATCACCGCGCGGCAAGACCACCACCACAGCTCCAGGGCGATGCCGATGCAGAGCCTCCTTAATCTGCTCGCGCCATGTGTCCCCCTTCCCCGCCCCAGCGCTGCTGAGAATGCGAGACTTGAACCCTTGCTCGCGCAGGCTTCCTTCCAGATCCAGCATCAAGCGATGCCCTGCATCATCGGCATCGAGCAGCAAGCAGGCGCCATCGTCGGGCCTGACCGTGGCAGGAGGGACGCTCCACGGCTGCCAGCCGATGTCGAGCAGGCGCGTGTTGCAGGCGACAGCGTCAGCATGCTGTTCAGCCGCGCCGCTCCCCATCGCCAATCCATCGACGCTGAGCAGCACGCGACCGGAGGCGTCGAGCAGTTCAATGTCCGCCTCGACGTGCAGCGCGTCGACGGCGATCAGGCGAGTGATGCAGTGCGCGGCGTCCGCATCCGTGCAGTGGAGCCGAAGGCTTCGCACCGAGACCGGCAGCAGCAAACGCCCGTTTGTCTCTGAAACGACCCGGGCAAACGCCCCGACCGACTGGAAGCACGCGTCAAGCAGCACGGGATGCACCGTGTAGCCTCGGCCGCCCGTTCGGAGCGAACTCGGGAGCCGAAGATCCGCAAGGAGCGAGGTGCCGTCCGCGGACACGGCCAGGCCGGCAGCCAGTGCGCGAAATGACGGCCCGTACTGGATACCCTGCGAGTCGAACCACCGCCACACCTCTTCCGTGGCAATCGGCGTCGGGTGAGCGCCGCGCAGCGCAGCCAAATCGTACGTGGCAGGCGGCTTTGCAGAGATCGCTTCAGAAAGCCGGGCACTTGCGTGAACACGCGCTTCGCCCTTCGGCTGGCTCTCGAGCCTGAAATTCAACTTGCCCGGTCGGTCCAGCACTGCCGTGCAGACGATCGGCATCGATGGCTCCGACCGCAACGCATGGTCGAACGTGATCGTCTCGACTTCCACGCGTGATGCACCAAGGGCGGTGCGCGCCGCAGCGAGCGCCATTTCGCAGAAGCCAGCGCCAGGGAAGAGCGGCGTTCCGTTGACCCGGTGGTCTGCAAGCCAGGGGTGGGCATCGAGGCCAACCTCGCATGCCCAGATGTGGCGTTCCGGCTCTTCGTGCAGGATGCGGTGGACGTTCAACAGCGGATGCGTTGACGGCAAGCGATGCGGACCTGCGGCCGGCGTCACCGGCGCAAGGAACAGCGGAGTGTGCGTCCAAGCCGGCAAAGGGAGGTCAAGCAGCTGGCCATCCGGATACAGGACATTGAAATCGATCGAGGCCCCTGCGACATGGATGGCGCCAACCAGGTTCAGAAGCCCGTTGGGCATGGGCTCGCCGCGCGTCATCGACGGAAGCGCACGGACTGCGAAGTCCGTTGCGGCAGCATTCTCCAAGACGGCGCGGGTCACGATCGGGTGCGGCGAAAGCTCGACAAAGACGCGATGGCCATCTTCAAGCGCCGCCTGCACGGCGGGACGGAAGCGAACCGACTGCCGAAGGTTGTCGATCCAGTAGGCGCGATCGCAAGCGGGGAGTTCGCGCGGATCAAGCAGCACGGTGGAGTACATCGGCGTGCGCAGATTGTGCGCGGTCACGTCCGCGAGGCGCTCCGACAGCAGCGCCAGGATCGGCTCGACTTGCGACGTGTGTGAGGCGACATCGACCGCGACCTCGCGGGCGAAAAGGCCTTCGGCCTGCCACGCGGAGACGAGGCCTTGCACGGCCTCGACGGAGCCCCCGACGACCGTCGATGCCGGCGCAGCCAGCACGGCGATCTCGACGTCGTCAATACGTCGACGCGCCAGATCTTCGCGGACCGCCGCCGGCGCCATTCCGACGGCTGCCATCGCGCCGGATCCAGCCAGCGTCTGGCACAGCATGGCGCGATGACAGATCACCCGCACGCCATCGTCCAGCGAGAGTGCGCCGGCCACGACGGCCGCCGACACTTCGCCCATCGAATGGCCGATCACAGCCGACGGCACCACACCCAGGGCTTTCAACGATGCCGCCAACGCGACCTGAAATGTGAAAATGGCGGGCTGGATACGCTCGATGCCTTCGAGTTGCGCGGGCTCGCGCAGGGTATCGGTCACCGAGAAGCCGCTGATTGCCTGAATCAGAGGCTCGATGGCGGCGACCATTCCGGCGAAGACCGGGTCGATATCGAGCAGTTCCGCCCCCATCGACTCCCACTGCGATCCCTGTCCGGAGAATACGAAGACGGGACCGCGGCTATCGTGGTCGACCCAGTCTGCATCGATCGACTGATCGGCTGCGAGCCCGCGCAATTGCGCTGTCAGATCGCCGAGCGTTCTCGCAATGAGCGCGTGCCGGACCGGCCGGTGCCCACGCCTGCAGGCAAGGGTCCGTGCGACGTCACCGGGGCGATGACTGGTGGCGCTCGCGCCCAGCCAAGCCGCGAGGTGCGCGGCCGTTGCGCGCAGCGCCTCTGGCGAGGTGGAAGAAATTGGAAACAGCCAGGGCTGCTCCTGAGTTCGGGCGGCCTCTGGTCGACAAGATGAGGCAGGCGCCTGAGGAGCCTGTTCGAGCACGACGTGCGCGTTCGTGCCGGACATGCCGTAAGACGATACGGCTGCGCGGCGGAGCCCGTCCGCGCCAGTCGAGGGCCAGGGCACGGTGTCGGTGGGAACGAAAAGCTGCGTCGCGATTGGCTGGAGATGCGCGGGCAGCCGATGGAAGTGAAGTGATCGCGGTACGGCGCCGTGCGCCAGTGCGAGCGTCACCTTGATCAGACCAAGAACGCCCGCCGCCGATTCCGCGTGGCCAAGGTTGCTTTTGAGCGAGCCGAGGGCGCAGGGCGACTGTCGTCCATACTGCGTCGAGAGGCTGTGGAACTCCTCCGTGTCGCCCACCGGCGTACCTGTGCCGTGCGCCTCGACCATGCCGACGGATGATGGATCAACCCGTGCTTCGGCAAGCGCTCGATCGATGACCGCAATCTGGGCCGCGCGGGAAGGTGCGAGAATGTTGTGCGTGCGTCCGTCCTGGTTGACGGCGCTACCGCGAATGACGGCGAGCACCCGGTCGCTGTCGCGCAAGGCATCGTTCAGCAGTTTGAGCATCACCACGCCGCAGCCTTCGGCACGCACGAAGCCATCGGCGCGCTCGTCGAATGCATGACATCGCCCTGTCGGCGACAGCATACCGAGGCCGGACGCCGAGGCGAACGTCGCAGGCGAGAACATCAACATGACCCCGCCGGCAAACGCGACGCGGCACTCGCCCGCGAGCAGACTTCGCCGAGCCGCATGCACGGCGACGAGGCTTGACGAGCACGCCGTGTCCATGGTGATCGCAGGTCCCGTAAGCCCCATCGCATGGGCGACCCGCCCTGACGCCATGCTGAAAGGCGTCCCCGTGAAAGCATAAGCCTGGCCCAGCGCACCTGCGTCACGCGTGACCTGCATGTAGTCCTGGTGCGAAAGGCCGAAGAATACGCCGGCCTCCGTCCCAGACAGGCAGCGAGGATCGCGGCCGGAATGTTCGGCGGCCTCCCAGGTGACCTCGAGCAACAGCCGGTGCTGGGGGTCCATGGCAAGGGCCTCGGGTTCGCCAACGCCGAAAAAGCGATGATCAAAGCCCGATGGGTCGTCCAGGAACGCGCCCCAGCGCGAAACCGAGCGGCCCGCCACACCTGCGAGGGGCTCGTAGTCATCGTCGGCATTCCAGCGCTGCTGCGGAATCTCGGTAACGAGGTCGGTCCCTGCCAGCAGCGCGGCCCAAAAGGCGTCCGGCGAATCGATCTGGCCCGGGAGCCTGCAGCCAATGCCGACAACAGCAATCGCAGTCACAATCAAGGCCTTATTCTGGGAGAAGACTTTTCGGTCCAACTCAATGCATGCGGGACAGGTTATTGATCGGTCGAACGATCGTCCAGCCCGTACACCGCTGGAGGCCTCGATCCGAGATCGTCCGCACCCGCTGTGGATTGTCGGGAGGGCGTCTGCGGCAAGGCGGAGCCGGGCGACGTTGGATCATTACCGCCCCCCGGCGACAGGAAAGGGTCTCGAGAGCTTGGCGGCATTCGGGAGCGAAGTGGTGAAAGCTCGAATGGCCGTAGGACGCACAAGCGACGCTTGATGCTTCCGCCTTGAGCCGGAATGCTCCGCTATCGCAGTTGAATGCCCCGACTGATTTCGCCGAAATGGCGGACGACCATTATCTCGGAAACAGCTTGTCTCGAATGTATTGCGAGGTTGGCGTCAGCTTGAGCCCGCGCGGTTTTCGCCAAGCCGCCCTGTCGATCTCCCTCTTGTCGCCGATCTTCAATGGACCTGAAGCTTTCTTGCTCAGGAAGATTGCATCGCTCATCCTTCGGCCGGACCTTCGGTTCTTGCCGTTGACTTCCTTCCACAGCCTCAACTCGCCAAGCCTGAGCTTGGGCAGCTCCTCCATGATCTCGCGACGGAGACACTTTCTCTCGCTCTCGCCGGCCCGCCTGCGGCCGCCCGGAAACATCCAGCGCTTGTCGCGCCGCCGCCGGACCAGGAGCACCCTGCCCTTCCTTGCGACGACAAGCTTTGATGACTTCGCCATTCCCTAGTCCGCCAATTCGATCGCCAGAGGTTGGTGGTCAGAAGCATCGGTTGCTTCGTTGACCTCGATACTGCGCACGCGACCGACCAGATCCTCCGTCACGAAAATGAAGTCGCGACAATCCGGCCCGTCAGTCCATTGCGCATGGTCGTAGATGCCGCAGGTCGGCGCCCGCGCGCGGCCGGGACGATTGGCGGTCCATGCATCCCGATAATTCAGGCCGGGCCGGCCTGCGCGGTCGATCAGGGCGTGCTGGGGATCGGCGACGTCGAAATTGAAATCTCCGCACATCAGGCTCGGCGCGGCGACGGTCTGGCTCCCATACGGCTCATCGTGCCGGGAGCTGGCCTGCCTGGGGCTCCCCGACGCGTCCTGTTGCAGATCCAGCAGCCGCGCGATCTGCGCCTCGCGCTGATCGGCCGAGTGAAACTCGAGATGCGTGTTGACGATGCGGACCGCGCCGAACGAGGCCTGAACCGTCACCTCCAGAGCGTGGCGGCGCATGCTGCGCACCGCACCTGCGCCCGGAAACGGCAAGAGATGATTGGCGATCTGCAACACCGGCAAACGCGACAGCGTCATGTTGCCGAAACAGTGGAGGCTGCCCGCGCGATCCATCGTCTCGATCGCCGGCCGGAAGATCGCGGAATAGCCGGGCAGCAAGGCTGCGAGCTCGGCGCTCTGATCCGCGCCATCGCCAAATCTCGGAAAATTGGCGCTCACCTCCTGGAAACAGAACACGTCCGCATCGAGCGTTTGCCTCGCGACGGTAACGATCCTGGAGAGATCGGTGACGCCGTCGCACCCCTTGCCGCACTGAATATTCCAGGTGAGAAGCCGCATTACCGGATGCCCGCGCGCATGAATGACTGAACGAACTGGCGCTGGAACAGCAGGAACGCGATCAGCAGCGGCGCCATCGTCATCACCGTCGCCGCCGTGATCACAGACCAGTCGACGCCGGTCTCAGGCGCGCCGAACACGGCAAGCCCCACCGTGAGCGGCCGCGCTTCAACCGAATTCGTGACGATCAACGGCCACAGGAAATTGTTCCAGTGATAGCTGACGGAGACGAGCCCGAAAGCGACATAGGTAGGTCGGGCCAACGGCACATAGACCCGCCAGAGGATGACGAGCGGGCCTGCTCCCTCGACCCGGGCGGCCTCGACCAGTTCCTGAGGCACGCTCTTGAAAGTCTGCCGCAGCAGGAAGATGCCAAAGGCGCTCGCCAGATAAGGCAGCGCGATCGCCGGAATCGTATCCAGCAAGCCCAGCTTGGCGATCGCGCGGTAGTTCTCGACGATGAGGACGTCGGGCATGATCATGAGCTGGAGCAGCACGAGGGCGAACGCAATGCCGCTGCCCTTGAACCTGAAGCGCGCAAAGGCATAGGCAGCCAGCGTCGACAGGATGAGCTGGCCGACCAGGACGAATGTCACCAGCACGACCGTGTTGAGGTAATACCGGGCAAACGGCGCCTGCTTCCAGGCCCGCGCGAAATTCTCCAGCGTCCAGGGCGCGGACAGGCTGAACGAGGTGGCGTAGGCCGCCGGATGCAGCGCGCTCCAGAACGCATAAGCGAGCGGAGCGAGCCAGATCAGAGCCAGCAACCATACCGCGACCGCCTCGACGGGGTGTGTCCGGCCTCTCATTGGTAGTGGATCCTGCGATCGAGGTAGCCGAATTTGAGCAAGGCAATCGCGCTCAGGAGCATGAGAAGCACGACCGTCAGCGTTGCCGCATAAGAAGAATCCTGGAACGTGAAGGCGACCTCGTAGATGTAGTAGAGCAGCAGCGTGCTGGCGTTGTTCGGACCGCCCTTGGTCATGATGACCAGATGGTCCACCAGCTTAAACGAGTTGATGACCGCATTGATGGCCACGAACAGCGTGGTCGGCATCAGCAGTGGGAATGTGATGCGGCGGAACGTGTACCACCGGCTCGCCCCCTCGATGGAGGCGGCTTCATCGAGGTCCGGCGAGAGCTGTTGCAGCGCCGCCAGATAGAAGATCATGAAGAAACCGGCTTCCTTCCAGATCACCATGACGATCAGGCAGCCCATCACCGTCGAGGGATCGCCGAGCCAGTTCCAGCCGCCGAGGCCGAACAGCCCGCGCAGCTGATCGAGCGCGCCGTAATCCGGCGTGTAGAAGAACAGCCAGATGTTGGCGACGGCGATCATCGGCAACACGGTCGGCGTGAAATACGCCAGTCGCAGAAAGCCGCGGCCGCGCATGTTGCGATTGACCCAGACTGCCATGATCAGCGCAAGCGCGATCGAGGTCGGGATGGTGCCGAGCGCGAACCAGAAATTGTTGACCAGCGCCTTCCAGAAGATCGGATCGGCCGCCATGGCCCGGTAGCTGTCCGTCCCGACGAAGACCTCGCTGCCGTTCCGCTTGGTGATGAACAGCGAATGACGGATCGTCGCCAGGATCGGCCAGTGCGTGAAGGCAACCAGCAGCACCGCCGCCGGCAACAGCAGCAGCCACGCATTCACGGCATTCCACCACGCCTGCGACCTTGCGCGGCGTTCGGGGATCGGCGATGAGGCGGCGAGATCGGTCATCTTGGAGCCGGCGGGATGGCGGCGAACCGCCACCCCGCCATGTCCTTACTTGGCGGCGCGCAGCACGCGGTCGGACTGCGCCTGCGCGGCGGCCAGCGCTTCCTGCGGCTTCTGCGAACCCGTGACCGCGGCCTGCACGGCATCGTTCACGAACTTGTAGATGCGGCCGTTTTCGTGGACGGAGAGCTCCGGCACGGCATGCTCGAGCTGATCGCGCGCCACGGTCGCCTGCGGAAAGCCCTTGGCGTAGTCTTCCATCGCCTTGGTCTTGTAGGCGGCCGGCGACACCGCGACATAGCCGGTCTTCATGCTCCACTCCGCCGCACGCTCGGGCGCCGTCATCCACTGGATGAACTTGATGGCGGCCTTCTGCTGCTCGGGCGAAGCGCTCTTGAAGATGTAGAAGCTGCCGCCGCCGGTCGGCGATCCCCGCCTCTCCTTGGCCGGCAGCATGGCCACGCCGAACTGGAATTTCGCGGCGTCCTTGACGGCCGTGAGGTTACCGGTCGTGTGCCACATCATCGCCGTCTTGCCTTCGAGGAAGTCGGTGCGGAGCGTCGCCCAGTCGATGCTGCCGGTCGGCATGACGTTGTGCTTGCGCGACAGGTCGACCCAATAGTCGAGTGCGCCGACCGTCTTCGGCGCGGTGAGGTACACCTCGGTGCCGGCCTCGTTCATCATCTTCTGGCCATTCTCGATGGCGAGCGCCTGCAGCATCCAGTAGCCGTAGCCGGTGGTCGGGATCTCGACGCCCCAACGCGTCGTGTTGGCGCCCTCCTTCTTGACCAGCTTCTTCGACATCTCGACCATTTCGTCCCAGGACGCCGGCGCCTTCTCGGGATCGAGGCCGGCTTCCTTGAAGGCGTCCTTGTTCCAGTACAGCACGATGGTCGAACGCTGGAACGGGATGCTCCAGGTCTTGCCGTCGACCTGCCCGTTGGCCATGAACGCAGGATAGAATTCCTTGAACCAGGCCTTGTCGCCGACGAGGTCGTCAAACGGCACGATGGCGTTCTCGTCCATCAGCGTGAATACGTCGGTCGACAGCAGCACCGACAGTTGCGGCGGCTGCCCGCCCTTCATGGCGGTCATCGCCTTGGTCATCGTGTCCGTGTAGTTGCCGGCATAGACCGCCGTCACCTTGACGTCCGGATTGTCCTTCTCGAAGCGCGAGACCATATCGTCGATGATCTTGGTGACGGGACCGCCGACCGCGACCGGACAGTACATGGTCAGATCCACCGCGGCAGCGGGACGTGCCCCCATCGAGAGCACGGCAAGTACGGCTGCCATCAACATCGTTCGTCGCGCAAACATCTTTCTCTCCTTCTGTAATCCGCCGAGCGCCTGAAACCACCGCTGCTATCCCGCGGAGGTCGCCAGCCGGCCCTCCCTGGCTGAAGTCTCCAATCGGCACTCCGTTGCCGGATCGAACCGATGCTCGTGACCGGCCTCCCAGGCCAGCCGCACGTCCTCACCGGGCTGAACCTTGCTGAAGCCGTCGAGTCGCACCGAGATCGGTTGACCGTCGATGTCGCACAGCACGATGCTGTCGGCCCCGAGATGCTCGACGGCCTTGACCCGCGCCGCATGATCGCCATTGGGCACGATGCGGATGTGCTCCGGCCGAATGCCGATGAGATGATCGCCCTGACGCACCAGATTCATCGGCGGTGTACCGATGAATCGCGCCGTGAACGCCGTCGCCGGCCGGTTATAGAGTTCTTCCGGCGAGCCATTCTGCTCGATGCGGCCATCGCGCATCAGGACGACGCGGTCCGCCATCGTCATGGCTTCGGTCTGATCGTGGGTGACGTAGACCATCGTCATGCCGAGACGCTGCTGCAACGCGCGGATCTCCGTTCGCATCTCGTGTCGAAGCTTGGCGTCGAGGTTGGAGAGCGGCTCGTCCATCAGACAGACCCGCGCCTCGGCGATGATGGCGCGCCCCAGCGCGACGCGCTGGCGCTGCCCTCCCGACAATTGCGACGGCTTGCGATCGAGCAGGTGCGCAAGACCGACGATATCGGCAACGCGACGAAGCCGCTCGTCACGCTCGGCGCGCGACACGCGCCGCACGCGCAGGCCGAAGATGATGTTCTCGGCCACACTCAAATGCGGAAACAGCGCATAGGACTGGAAGACCATGGAGATCTTCCGGTCCGCCGGCGACAGACGGGTCACGTCGACGCCGCCGATGGCGATCGTGCCGGCGTCGGCCTCCTCGAGACCGGCGATCAGCCGCAGCGTGGTCGACTTGCCGCAGCCGGACGGTCCCAGCAGCACCAGCAGCGAACCCTCGTCCGCCGTCAGGCTGATGTCATCGACGGCGCGCATCGCGCCCCACGACTTGGAGACATGGTTCAGCGTAATCGCCGACATGGCCGGTTCGCTCTCAGCATGATGCAGCTACGCTGACGGCGGCTCGCTCCAACGGAGCAGCGCAATGCCGGTCAAACCGGTCCATGCGTCCTCCCTTGAACCACGCGCATTCATCGGCGTAGCGACTATTATGTTCATATGAACATAGTGTGACACCATATGAAACAGAAAATTGCGTCTCTCCCGTTCAAATGATACTTTCGTTGGGAACGGAGGGCTCATGCCCAAGAGCGCCACGACACGTCAGGTCCACATACTGGAGATCGTGCGCGAGCAAAGCTTCGCTTCCATCGAGCAGCTTGCGGCGCGTTTCGAGGTGACCCAGCAAACCATCCGCCGCCTTGTGAATGCGCTCTGCGACCAGGGACTGCTTCGGCGCGTGCATGGCGGGGTCAGCCTCCCCGTCCAGAATCAGAACCTCGCCTACGGCAGCAGACACAGGCTGAACGCCGAGGCCAAGCAGCGGATCGCGCATGCGACCGCCAAGCTCATTCCCGACGGAACGTCGCTGATGATCGGGCTCGGTACGACGCCCGAATATGTCGCGCAGGCACTGTCCCGCCGACGGGATCTGCGGGTGATCACCAACAGCCTGAATGTGGCCGCCGCCTTCTCGCACAATCCGGACGTGGAGATCACCATCGCCGGCGGCACGCTGCGATCGCTCGACCGCGACATCATCGGCGAGGCCGCCGTGCGTTTCTTCTCGGGTTTCCGCGCCGATTTCGGGATCTTCGGCGTCGGCGGCGTCGATCCCGACGGGACGCTGCTCGACTTCCATGTCGACGAAGTCAAGGCACGCCAATCCATCGCCGCCAATTCGCGAACCTCCGTGCTCGTGGCCGACATCACCAAATTCGGGCGCAATGCGACGGTTCGCGGCGGCCACCTCGACGAGTGCCACCATCTCGTCATCGACGACCGCTTGCCGGCAGCGTTCGAGCCGGTCGCTCGGGGATATAGCGGGCAGATCCATACGGCCGGCGGTGCTCGTGCGGATCTCGAGCACATCGGCAACACCTAGCCGGCAATTGCACATCATCACTGCTTGGCCGATCGCGTCTCCCCGGAGGCGAGGTCCGCGATCGATTCACGCTGCGCGCCAAACGGCCGGAGGACGACCCATTTTGTCGCGATTGACTTGTTATAACATTTGGGCAAATGTCCTAACTAACCGGAAAAATAAATCCGGATTTTCGGGAGGACCGCATGCCGTCATTCAAGCCGACGCGACGAACGCTACTCAAGACCGGAACCGCAGCCGCCGCCTTCGCGACGTTTGCTCCGGCCTTTCTCCGGCAAGCTGCCGCGCAGGACGCCGATCTCGCGCCTTACAAATCCGCTCAGATCGATTGGCAGCAGGTTTCCGGCGAGACCATCACGGTCGCCGTGATCCCTGCGAGCTATTTCGAGAACCTCATCACGCTGGCGCCACAGTTCAAGGCGCTCACCGGCATCGACGTTCGCTTCGAGAAGATTCCGCCGGCGCAGATCCGGCAGAAGAGCGTCATCGACCTGACCTCGAAGACCGGCACCTACGCGACCCATGCCGCGGACCCCATGTATTACGCGCTCTATGCCGCGAACAAATGGGTCGAGCCGCTCGACACCTACCTCGCCGACAAGTCGCTGACCGATCCGGCCTGGTTCAAGCTCGACGACATCATTCCGGCCTGGCGCAGAGCCAACGGCATCGACGGCAAGCTCTACGGCATGCCCTATGACGGCGAGGTCACCATTCAGGTCTATCGCAAGGACCTCTATGACGCGAAGGGCCTGAAGCCGGCCGACACGCTGGAGGCCTATATGTCCAACGCCGCGGCGTTGAACACGCCGAACGATCGCGTCTGGGGTGCAGCCCTGCGCGGCGTCGCCGGTGCCGGCCAGAACATGTACATCTATCCGTCGATCTTCCGCGAGTTCGGCGGCGACTGGATGAAGGGCGGCAAGCTCGCCGTCAACGGCCCCGAGGCCGAGGCGGCGCTCGCCTGGTACGTCGACGTCATGAAGAAGTATGCGCCGACGGCGGCGGCGAACTGGAACTGGCCGGATATCGCCGACGCCTTCTCGCAAGGCACCGTCGCCAGCTACATCGACGCGCATTCGTCGGCTTCGGTCATCAACAATCCCGAAAAGTCCAAGGTGATCGGCAAGGTCGCCTATGCCCGCTGGCCCAAGGGTCCCTCGGGCAAGCGCACCACGTCGATCTGGAACTGGGGCTTCCCGATCAACTCCGCGCTGCCGGAGAAAAAGCGCAAGGCCACCTGGCTGTTCATCCAGTGGGCCGCGAGCGCCGAGACCCAGGCGCGCACCGCGCACAAGTTCGCCGGCCCCACCAAACGCTCGGGCGTCAACCGCACCTCGGTGTGGAAGGATCCCGATTACATCAAGCTGATGAACGGCTTCGGCGAGAACTTCGTCGAGGTCACGATGGGTGCCCTGCAGGAGGACACCGACGTCGACTGGCGTCCGCGCGTGCCGCAATGGCCGGCGATCGGCGACACCATGGCGACCGCGATCCAGTCGGCCCTCTCCGGCCAGGCCACGATCAAGGCCGCACTCGACGATGCGCAGCGCCGCATCGAACCGATGATGCGCGGCTGAGCCATGACGACGACAGCGGTGACATCGGCCGGGATCGCGAGCGAGGCGCCTCGCAGCGATTTCGGCCGCGTCCTGGCGCAGCGCGAGCGCCGGTTTGCGGCGGCCCTGCTTGCACCGGCGTTTCTTGCGCTGCTCGCCACCACGACGTTTCCGCTGCTCTTCCTGGTCTACACCAGCGCATTCCGGATGGATCTGGCGATGCCGTTCACCAACGGCTTCGTCGGGTTCGAGAACTACCAGGTGCTGCTCTCCGACGAGCGCTTCTGGGCCTCGCTGCTGGTGAGCCTGGTCTATACCGGCTCGACCGTCGCGTTGCAGGTCATCATTGGCCTGGCGCTCGCCCTGCTGGTCATGGACATGAAGCGCGGCCAGGGCTGGTTCAGGGTCATCGCCATCCTGCCCGTGGTGCTGTCGCCGGCCGTGGTCGGCATGATCTGGCGCACCTTCATGCTGGCACCGGAATTCGGCATCGTCGACTTCCTCGCCATCAACGCCGGCCTCGGCAGCAAGAACTGGCTCGGCGATCCCACGCTCGCGATGGTTTCGGTGATCGCGATCCATACCTGGCAATGGACACCGTTTGCCTTCATGGTGCTGCTGGCCTCGCTCGCCTCGCTGCCCGAAGACATCTACGAGGCGGCACGGCTCGACCGTGCCTCGGCCTGGCAACGCTTTCGCCGCATCACCCTGCCCTTGCTGCGCCCGGCGATCGTCATGGTCATCATCATGCGGACCATGGTGGCGCTGACCGCTTTCGCGGCGATCTTCACCGTCACCGCCGGCGGCCCCGGCACGGCGACCGAGATCCTCAACCTCTATGCCTACCGGAAATCCTTCACCGAGCTGTCGATCGGCTACGGCTCGGCGCTCGCTGTCGCGCTGCTGATCGTGACCATCATCATCTCGGGCCTCCTGTTCGCGATGCGGAGGGCGAAATGACCGCAAAGCGCGTGCGCATCATCGCCCTGCTCGCGATCTCCGCGGTCTTCCTGCTCGCCTGGGCGTTCCCGATCATCTGGAGCGTCCTGAACTCGCTCAAGACCGATTCCGACGTGCTGGCCTATCCGCCCAAGCTGGTGTTCACGCCGACGCTGGAAGCCTATCGCGACGTGCTGTTCGGCTCTGGGTCGATCCTGCCGAACCTCCTCTCCAGCGTCATCATCTCGGTCGGCACCACCGTGGTCACCATGCTGATGGCGGTGCCAGCGGCCTATGCGCTGGCGCGCCTGCGCTTTCGCGGCAAGAAGTTCGCGGGCTTCTACGTGCTGGCGACGCAGATGCTCCCGCCGGTCGGCATCATCATCCCCTATTTCCTGGTGCTGCGGAACATCGGCTGGATCGACACCTATCAGGGCATCATCCTGATCTATCTGTCGTTCTCCCTGCCCTTCGCGATCTGGCTCTTGGTCTCCTATTTCGAGGACATTCCCTTCGAGATGGAGGAAGCCGCCTATCTCGACGGCGCCAGCCGATTGAAGACATTGTGGCGGATCATCATTCCGCAGGTTCGCGGCGGCATCGCCGTGACGATCGTGTTCGTGTTCCTCAATGCGTGGAACGAATTCCTGTTCGCCGTCGTGCTGAGCGGCAACACGGTGCGTCCGGTCACGGTCGCGATGTTCAATTTCGTCTCCGTCGAGCAGACGCTGTGGGCCAAGCTCGCCGCGGTCTCGGTCCTCGCCATGCTGCCTGTCGTCGTGCTCGGCGTGGTCGCGCAGAAGCATATCGTGAAGGGCCTGACGGTCGGTGCAGTCAAGGGCGGAGGACGCCGATGAGCGGCCAGGGTCAGGTCAGTTTTCGCAACATCGTCAAGATGCACGGCGAGTTCGCCGCGCTCAAGGGCGTCAATTTCGACATCAAGCCGGGCGAGTTCTTCGCCCTGCTCGGCCCGTCCGGCTCCGGCAAGAGCACGACGCTGCGCATCCTCGCCGGGCTGGATGCGCCGACCGCCGGCCGCGTGCTGATCGACGACAAGGACGTCACCTCGACCGACGCGCGTGACCGCGACATCGCCATGGTGTTCCAGAGCTATGCGCTCTACCCGCACATGACGGTGGCCGAGAACATCGCCTTCCCCCTGGAAATGGCCAAGCTGCCGAAGTCCGAGATCGCGCCCGCCGTGAAAGACGCGGCCCGAAAAGTGAAGATCGACCACCTGCTCGATCGCAAGCCGGGCCAGCTCTCGGGCGGCCAGCAGCAGCGCTGCGCGCTGGCCCGCGCCATCGTGCGCAAGGCGCGCCTGTTCCTGCTCGACGAACCGCTGTCCAACCTCGACGCCAAGCTGCGGCTCGAAACCCGCGCCGAGCTGAAGAAGCTGCAGCGATCGCTCGGCGTCACCGCCGTCTACGTCACCCACGACCAGGAGGAGGCGATGACCCTCGCCGACCGCATGGCGGTGTTCATGTCGGGCGAGATCCAGCAGGTCGGCACACCCGCCGAGGTGTTCGCCCGTCCGAACTCGATCGACATTGCCGGCTTCATCGGCAATCCCCCGATGAACCTCGTCCCCGCCCGTTACGTGGACGGCGACGTCATCATCGCAGGCCATCGCCTCAAGACGACGGCTACGACCGCGGGTGAGCGCGATGTGGTGGTCGGACTTCGGCCCGGCGCCCTGCGCTTGGCGGAGGGGGGCCTCGGCGCGCGCGTCGATCTGATCGAAGACCTCGGCGATACCGCCGTGCTCGATCTCGACTGCGCCGGCACCATGATCCGCATGCGCGTCGCCGACGGCAACATACCCGGAGAGGGCGACACGATCTCGATTACCGCCCGTCCCCAGGACATTCACCTGTTCGATCCAGCGACACGCAGGCGGCTCTGACACCATGGCTGTTCAAACACGCAAGAAGAAACCTGCACCGCTCGGCAGCGATGTCGTCACGGAGGGCTCGACGCCCCTGCATATCCAGATCCGTGAATCCATTCGCAGCCAGGTGCGCGACGGCAAGCTGATCGACGAGACCGGCCGCCTGATGACCGAGGCCGAGCTCGGCCGTCATTTCGGCGTCAGCCGTATCACCATCCGCAACGCCATCGCGCCCCTGGTGAACGAAGGCATGTTCGACCGCTCGCGCGGCCGCGGCACCTTCCTGCGCTCGAACCAGCCCGAGAACTGGGTCGGCCACCTCATGGGCTTCTCGGAAACCATCCGCGACGCCGGCTACCAGGCCGGCGCCACGATCCTGCAGCAGGGCATGACCAACCGGCACGATGCCGCCGTTCGCGAGCAGCTGCGCGAACGCGCCGTCTGGCAGCTCCGGCGCCTGCGGCTCGCGGACGACACGCCGATCGCCATCGAGCATGCCTTCTATCCCCCGGATATCGGTCTCGAGCTCGAGAAGCGCGATCTGGTCTCGATCATCATGTACCGCGTCTTCGAGGACGAGCTTGGTCTCGCCATCAAGGACGCCCAGCAGACCATCAGCGCCGACCTCGCCGACGCCGGCAGCGCCAAGCTGCTGGGGGTGAAGGTCGGCTCGCCCCTGCTCTCCATCGAGCGCGTCACCTTCGGCAAGGACGGACGGGCGCTCGAGCTGCTGCGCGCCGTGTACTTGCCGAAATATTTCCGCCTCAGCATCAGCCTGACGCGCCGCCACTAGCAACGCCACACGTCAATCACGAGGACAAGAACATGCCGAATGGCGCAAAGACCCCCGATAGTCCCAACGTCCTGCTCATCCTCAACGACGACATGGGCTTTTCGGACATCGGCTGTTACGGCGGCGAGATCCAGACGCCGAACCTCGATCGCCTCGCGGCCAATGGCTTGCGCTATTCGCAGTTCTACAACACCGCCCGCTGCAGCCCCTCCCGCGCCTCGCTGCTCACCGGCCTGCATCCGCACCAGACCGGCATCGGCATCCTCACCTACAGCAACGGCCCCGAGGGCTACGCCGGCAATCTCAACAACAGCTGCGTGACGATCGCCGAGGCCCTGAAGAGCAAGAACTACACGTCCTACCTCAGCGGCAAATGGCACATTGCCAGCAGCCTGACGGAGCCGACCGACGCATGGCCGATGCAGCGCGGCTTCGACCATTTCTACGGCACCATCATCGGCGCCGGCAGCTTCTATCATCCGAACACGCTGACGCGCGGCAACGACAATATCGAGCACGAGGCCGTGAAGGATCCGTCGTTCTTCTACACCGACGCAATCAGCGATCAGGCCGCCGCCTTCATCCGCCAGCACAAGGCACAGAAGCCCGACGCGCCGTTCTTCCAATACGTCGCCTATACGGCGCCGCACTGGCCGCTCCATGCCCATGACGAGGACATCGCCAAGTACAAGGGCCGCTTCGACGCCGGCTGGGACAGGCTGCGCGAGGAACGCCTCAAGCGCCTCGTTGACGACGGCATCATCCATCCGAACTGGCGCCTGACCGATCGCGATCCGACCCAGCCACCGTGGACCGACGCGGAGCAGCGCGAATGGACGCTGCGCTGCATGGAGGTTTACGCAGCGCAGATCGACCGCATGGACCAGGGCATCGGGCGGATCCTGAAGGCGCTGGAAGAGACCGGTCAGATGGACAACACGCTGATCATCTTCCTCTCCGACAACGGCGCCTGCGCCGAGGATATTCCGGAGGGCGTCACGGCAAAGGAGCTGGTCGACCAGCTCATGATCGCCCAGGCCAAGACACGCGACGGCCGGCCGGTGCGCTTCGGAAACGACCCGACCTTGATGCCCGGCGCCGAGGACACCTACCAGAGCTATGGCACCGCCTGGGCCAATCTCTCCAACACCCCCTTCCGTCTCTACAAGCACTGGATCCACGAAGGCGGCATCGCGACCCCGTTCATTGTGCACTGGCCGCGCGGCATCTCCGAAAAGGGCGGGCTGCGGCACAATCCAAGCCAGCTCACGGACGTGATGGCGACCATCCTCGACGTCACGGGCGCCGCCTATCCCAAGGAGTATAACGGCAACGCCATCCTGCCCTGCGAAGGCGAGAGCCTCGTGCCGTCCTTCGCCTCGGCCTATGGCAACCGCGGCCCGCTGTTCTGGGAGCACGAGGGCAATGCGGCCGTGCGCGTCGGCAAGTGGAAGCTGGTGCGGAAGTACCCCGGCCCCTGGGAGCTCTACGACATGGAGACCGACCGCACCGAGATGAACGATCTCGCCGCGCAACATCCGGATCGCGTCCGCGAGATGATGGCGCAGTACCAGCAATGGGCCAATCGCTGCGGCGTGATCCCCCGCGAAAAGATTCTCGAGCTGATGAAGGCGGAAGGCGGCACCGCCTTCTGGGAGGAAGAGAAGCAGAAATAGGGCATGACTGGGGATCGCTCACATTGTTGCACCCTGCGCGCCGCCGGCAATGAACCGGCGACGGGCATCGATGCGCAGGCAGCGATCCTTCCCAGTCCAACCCCGATCCCGCGCCGCTGGAGCTCGCTGATCGGCGGATCCTTCCACATGGGATCCGCCGGCGGGGGCTTTGTCGAGGACGGCGAAGGCCCGGTGCGGCTCGTCACGCTGTCGCCGTTTGCCATTGCCTGTCACACCGTGAGCAATCTGCAATTCGGCGACTTCGTCCGGGCCACCGGCTACACGACGGATGCCGAACGCTACGGCTGGAGCTTCGTTTTCGACGGGCTGCTGCCGGAAGAGACACGTGCGGACCACACGACGCGCGTTCAGGAAACGCCATGGTGGGTGCCGGTGACGCGCGCCTATTGGGCGCAACCAGAGGGGCCGAACAGCAGCATCCTGGACCGGCTAGATCACCCCGTCGTCCACGTCTCCTGGAACGACGCACAAGCTTACTGCGGATGGTCCGGCACACGCCTGCCGACCGAAGCGGAATGGGAGATGGCCGCGCGCGGCGGGTTGGACCAAGCCACCTATCCCTGGGGCAACGCGCTGCAGCCCGACGGCGAATATCGCTGCAACATCTGGCAGGGCAACTTTCCCGACCGCAACACTGTGGATGATGGCTATTTCGGTACGGCGCCGGTTCACAGTTTCGCGCCCAACGGATATGGCCTGCACAATGTCGCCGGAAACGTCTGGGAATGGTGCGAGGACTATTTTTCACCGAGCTATCACAGCCTCATGCCATCACAAGACCCCTTGAACCGCGAGCCAGCTCTCAACCGATCGATGCGCGGCGGATCCTTCCTCTGCCACGAATCCTACTGCAATCGCTACCGCGTCGCGGCGCGAAGCTCCAATACGCCCGATTCCGCGTCCAGCAATATCGGCTTTCGCGTCGTGCGCACCGAGCCTCTGCGGGATCCTTCATAGAATGGAGCCGGCACCACATCCCGCGAGGCCGGCCGCTGCCCCCGGCATCCGGCTGCTGCCATTGGTCCTGCGCAATTTCGTGCGCAATCGCGAGACCGGCCTCGTGCTGGTCGCCATCGTCGTCGGGCTGCTCAGCGGTGTGCTGGTGGCTGCGATCTCGAGCCTCAGCCAGGTCTCGCACGCGCTGCTGTTCGACATTCCTTTCGACGCTCACCTCAGTGCCACCGGCGTGATCTCGTGGCAGCGCACGCTGCTGATCCCCCTGCTCGGTGGGCTGGTGCTTGCGCTGATCGGGCTTTACTTCGCCCGGCGCGTCAAGGGACAGCAGCTTGCCGACGCCATCGAGGCCAACGCGCTCTATGGCGGCCGGGTGTCGTTTCGCGGCAGCCTGCTGATCTCGATCCAGACGCTGCTGTCCAACGGTTTCGGCGGATCGGTCGGACTGGAAGCCGGCTACACCCAGATCTGCTCGATGTTCGGCTCCCACGTCGGCCAGCGCCTGGCCGCCCGGCGCAACGACATGCGGCTGCTGGTCGCCTGTGGCGCCGCGGGAGCGATCAGCGCCGCGTTTTCGGCGCCGCTGGCCGGCGCCTTCTATGCCTTCGAGGTCGTGCTCGGCGCCTACACGTCCGCCGGTCTCGTGCCGGTCATCGCCAGCGCCGTCACCGCCTGGCTTGTGGCGCGGCAATTGACGCATCAGTCCTTCCTGATGGTGCCCGGCTTCCCCTCGCCGGTTTCCGTCGAGATGATCGGGCAGACCGTGCTGATCGGCATCATCTGCGCCTTTGTCAGCATCCTCGTCATGCTCGCCGTCGCATTCGCCGAGCGATGCTTTCAGCGCATCACGGTGTTGAAGGGCCTGCTGCGGCCGATGCTCGGCGGTCTGCTTCTCGGCGGCCTCGCTTTGCTGACGCCGACCGTGCTCGGCGCCGGCCACGGCGCGATGCAGATTCTGCTGGTCAGCAATCCGACCTGGCTGCTGCTCACGACCACCATCGTGTTCAAGATCCTGGCCTCCGCCATCTCGCTCGGCTCGGGCTTTCGCGGCGGCCTGTTCTTTGCCTCGCTCCTGCTCGGCGCGCTGATCGGACAGCTCTACAGCGTCGTGCTGACCGGCCCTCTTCCCACGCTGGCGCTTCAGCCCGGCACCGCCGCGATCGCAGCGCTCGCCGCGCTCGGAACCGGCGTGCTCGGAGCGCCGTTCAGCATGGTCTGTCTCGCGCTCGAGATCACCGGTGATTTCTCCGTCACCGTTGGCGCCGTGGTCGCCTCGTCGGTCTGCGCGCTGATCGTGCGTGAACTCTTCGGTTACAGCTTTGCGACATGGCGCTTTCATCTGCGCGGCGAGGCGATCCGCGGTCCGCAGGACATCGGCTGGATCCGGCAGATGAGTGCGGCATCCCTGATGCGCGCCGACTTCGAGAACGCGCTGACGACGATGCCGATCGGCGAGGCGCAAAGGCAGTTCTCGCCGGCGCTGGTTCACCAAATCGTGTTGCGTGATCCCAACGGCATCTATGCGGGCATCGTGCCGGCCGCCACGCTGCATTCCCTGGCCAGCCGGGACGAGGAGTTGCTCGGGTCGCTGGCGCAGCAACAGGATGAATATCTGCTCCCGACCACCCCGGTTCGCGAAATCCTGAAGGCCTTCGAACGCAGCGAGGCCGACGTGCTCGCGGTTGTCGACCGTCCCGACCATCGCGCCACGATCGGCACCCTCAGCGAATCTCACGTTCTACGCACTTACGGCGAAGAGCTCGAACGCCGGAACCAGGAACTGTTCTCGCGTTGATGGCCGCTAGGGCCGCAGATCCATGTCGATCCGCACGAAGTCACCGCGGTAGGTGACTTCGCCGAGATAGATCACGGTGCGGTCCTGCGTCGTGAAGATGCGGCGGACTTCGGCCACCGGCGAATTCAGCGGCACACGCAGCAGCCGCGCCGCCTCGATATCCGCGGTACCGATCGTCAGGGTCTGGCGCGCGCTGGCGATGGCGGGATCCCTGAGATCGTTCAGGATCGGGATCACGGTCTCGTTGCGAAAACGCTTCGGCGACCTGCGAAAAATCTTCTCGTCGAGATAGATGGAAATGACGCAGTAAGGCTGCTTCTGCCGCGAATGCAGGCGGCGCATGAAGACGTACTTTTCGGCCGGCTTGCCATCCCCGGGAAGCAGCGGGGCATTGCTGCGACTTTCCGAGATGTTGATGATCTCGGGCGAGGTGTCGCGATACATGTCGGCGAGATCGGACAGCGTGGTCTCGACCTTGAGCCAGCGATCCTGCCGCACCGTCCCCGTGACGAAGGTGCCGCGGCCCTGCTGCGCCTCGATCACGCCGTCCCGGGCGAGCAGCTCCACCGCCTGCCTGATCGTGACGCGCGACACACCGAACTCGGCCGCCAACTCCTCGTTGGCCGGCAGGCGGAATCCCTGGGTCCAGACACCGCGCGCGATGCGCTGCCGGAAGATGTCGGCGATCTGCGCGTATTTGGGGACGTGACTGTCGGAACTCAATTCCATCTCGTCCTCCGGAATTCAGGCCGCGCGATCAAGCCATGACCAGTGCGGCACCGCGTTCGCCGATCATCAGGCTGGTCGCATTCGTGTTGGCCGAGGTGATCTGCGGCATCACCGAGGCGTCGATCACCCGCAACCGTTCGACGCCGCGCACGCGCAGCTGCGGATCGAGCACGGCCTGCGCGTCGCTGCCCATGCGACAGGTCCCGACGCAGTGAAACACCGTGCCACCCGTATTGCGCGCAAAGTCCCACAGCCCGGCATCATCCCTTGCCGCCTCGCCCGGCACCATCTCGACGTCCCAGAGCGGGCGAAACGCCCTCTGCTGATAAATCTCGCGCAGAATCTTCAGGCCCGCAACAATGGTCCTGCGGTCGATCTCCTCGGCAAAATAGTTCGGCGCGATGCGCGGCTGCTCGAACGGATCGGTCGAGCTGATCGCAAGCCGTCCGCGCGACTTTGCGTGGCACTGCCAGACCGAGGCCGTGAAGCCGGAATAGCTGTGCAGGGGCTCGCCGGGCTTGTCGACCGAGAGCGGCATCACGTTGAACTGCACGTCCGGTCGTCCGCCGACCGCGTATTCCGTGCAGGCCGCGCCGCCCACCTGCCCCGCCCCGACCGTCAACGGACCGCTGCCCACCAGCATCCACTGCAAGCCCATCTTCGCAAGCTCGACGGGGTTGCGGACCTGGTCGTTGAGCGAAATCCGTTCCTTCAGGCGGACGATCAGCCGGGCCTGATAATGGTCCTGGAGATTGGCGCCGACGTCGGGAGACTCGGCAATGACGGGAATGCCGAGCCTGCGCAGCAGGTCCGCCGGACCGACGCCGGAGAGCTGGAGGATCTGCGGCGACTGCAGTGCGCCGCCGGACAGGATGATCTCACGATCGGCCGTCGCACTGTGCACCTGCCCCTTGCTGATCCACTCGACGCCGGTCGCGACGCGGCCGTTGAAAACGACCCTGCTGACCTGCGCATGGGTGATGATGGTGAGGTTGGGACGGCCGGCGGCGGGGCGCAGAAACGCAGATGCCGAACTTGTCCGCCAGTGCCGCCCGATGCCGAGCTGGTAGGTACCGACGCCCAGCGTCGTGGCGCCGTTGAAGTCGGGATTGCGCGGCAGGCCGAACTCTACGCCCGCCTCGACCCAGGCCTTCGATGCCGGATTGTCGTTGCGAAGGTCGGAGACCTCGAACTCCCCGAGCCCACCGTGAAACTGGCTCTCGCCGCCGCGGTAGCGCTCGTAGCGCCGGAAATACGGCAGGAGTTGGCGATAGCTCCAGCCATCGGCGCCAAGGCGCTCCCAATCGTCGAAATCCTCGTGCTGGCCCCGGATGAAGATCAGGCCGTTGATTGACGAAGAACCGCCGAGCACGCGGCCCCGCGGCCAGACGATGGCGCGGCCGCCGCTCCCCTCCGAGGGCTCGGTCTTGAACAGGCGCGAGAACCGCTCGTTGAAGATGGTCCGGTAGTAGCCGACCGGAAGTTTCAGCCAGAAGTTTCGATCCGAGCCGCCGGCCTCCAGCAGCAGCACGCGGCAGGACGGATCGGCCGACAGCCGGTTTGCAACGACGCAACCGGCCGAGCCCGCGCCGACGATGATGTAGTCGTAGCCGCGTGCTGACATCAGATCGTCCGGTATTGTTCGATAGAGGCAAGATCGGGCGTGATGCCGAGGCCCGCTTCGTCGCCGAGCTCGATCATGCCGTCGCGGACGTCGAGCACGGGACCGCAGAACCGGTCGCGCAGCGGGTTTTCGTTGCAATCGACCTCGAGCAGGCCGTCGCCGCCGACGCCGGCGAGCAGATGCGCGGATGCCAGAAGGCCGATGCCGGCGCCAAGATAATGCGGGCAGAACATCTTTCCCGACGTCAGGATGTCGCGGGCAATGCTTGCGCAAGCCGACAGCCCGCCCCATTTGGCGATGTCGGGCTGGACGACACCGAGCAACGGCTCACGCAGCACCTCGGCAAAACCGGCGTGGCTTGCGATGTTCTCGCCGGCCGCGAGCGGAAAGCGGATGGCCTCGCGCAATTGCGCCCATTCCTGACGGGGGCGATCGGCGCGGATCGGCTCCTCGAGCCAGGCGAGACCGAAATGCTCGAGTTGCGGCGCAAGTTCCAGCGCCTGCGCAATGGTCCAGCCCTGGTTGACGTCGGCGGCCAGCAGGCCATCGCCAACAAGCCGGCGCAGGGCGGCGAGATTGGCGCGGTCAGCCGCCGGATCGAAGCCGATCTTCAGCTTCAACGCGCGGTAGCCGCGGCCCAAGGCCGCTTCGGCCGTCCGCTCGGACCCGACCGGATTGATGCCGCTGGCGTAGACCTTGATCTCGCGCCTGGCTCCGCCGAGCAGCCTCCAGAGCGCGAGGTTCTGGCGGCGCGCGTGGAGATCCCAGACGGCGAGATCGATGCCGGCAATCGACTGCGCAAACGGGCCGGCTTCTCCGGACTGGAGCGCGAGCACCGAGGTTCCCCGTGTCAGGCGCTCGAACGCGGCGGACGGCTCAGGCGCATCGAATCCGACCAGAGCCGGAGCAAGCACCTCGTTGACGAGCCGAACACGATGTTCGGCGCCCGGTGCAGGAAAATTGCACCACACTTCGCCCCACCCGATGTTCCCGTCGCTGTCTTCAACGCGGACGAAGACGGCCGGCCGGTCCTTCATCCGTCCAAAGGACGTGATGACCGGCGACGTCAGCGGGTAGCGATAGCCAAAGGCCTGGACGCTTCGGATGGTGAAGGGCGATGTCATGCGGGAAAGCCTGTGACGACTACGACCAAAGGCGCCACTTGTATGGTCCTCCTATTTATAATATGACCTCTGAAAACATCAACCGCAATCTGGGTGGACGCGTCGAATGAACGGAGCTGGCCTGAGACGCTTTGGTCTCGGATTGTTACCGTGGATCGGTGCAATCCTGCTCTGGTACGCCGTGCGCTGGAGTGGCTTCGTCAACGTCTCGCTGATCCCCGCACCGCACCAGGTCGCCGCAAAATTCTTCGAGCTTCTCACGAAGGAAGGCCTGCTGATCGACATCTTCGCCTCGACGCGGCGCGTCTTTCTCGGCGTCGCGCTCGGCATCCTCGTGGCCGTGCCGGTCGGATTTCTGCTCGGGTGGTATCGCCCCGCCCGTACCTTCGCCGACCCGATGATCAACTTCTTCCGCGCGCTGCCGCCGATCGCGCTGATCCCGCTGGTGATCGTCTATTTCGGCGTCGACGAGCTCGCCAAGCTCGTCATCCTGTTCTACGCCTCGTTCTTCTCCGGCGTGATCGTGATGTATGAGGGCGTCTCGCAGATCACGCCGCTCTACATCCGCGTGGCGCAGACGCTCGGCGCCAACCAGGCCGAGATCTTCCGCAAGGTCATCATTCCCCTCACCGTCCCGCACATCCTCACGGCGCTGCGCGTGGCGTTGGGCGTGGCCTGGGCGACCCTGGTCGCATCCGAGCTGATCGCGGCGCAGCGCGGGCTCGGCGCCATGATCCAGAATGCCTCGACCTACTTCCTGCTCGACGTCATCTATGTCGGCATCATCTGCATCGGCCTGATCGCGCTGATCATGGATCTGATCCTGCGCAAGATCACGGCGCGGCTATTGGTCTGGCAGGATCGGGCCATCGCATGAACAAGCGCGCACAGTTCGACAAGGTTTCGCTGTCCTTCGAAACGCCAAAGGGCCGCCTCAACGTCGTCGAGGACGTCAGCTACGACATCAACGACGGCGACTTCATCGCGGTGATCGGGCCGTCCGGCTGCGGCAAGACCACGATGATGAGCATGCTCGCGGGCTTCCAGAAACCGACCACCGGCAACGTCCTGTTCGACGGCCGTCCCGTCGCCGGCCCCGGCCCCGAGCGCGGCGTCATCTTCCAGGAATACGGCGTCTTCCCCTGGCTGACGGTGAAGCAGAACATCGCCTTCGGCCTGACGCTCAACGCCAACCATGTTCCGGCCGCCGAGCGCGACGCGATCTGCGATCACTATCTCGGCCTGATGGGCCTGTCCGACTTCGCCAATTCCTATCCGAAGCATCTGTCGGGCGGCATGCGGCAACGCCTCGCGATCGCGCGGGCCTATGCGGTGAAGCCGCAGTTTCTCCTGATGGACGAGCCGTTCGGAGCGCTCGACGCCCAGACCCGCTCCAACATGCAGAACCTGCTGCTCAAGGTGCTTCAGACCGAAGGCAAGACCGTCATGCTGATCACCCATTCCGTCGAAGAGGCGATCTACCTCGCCTCGCGCATCGTGGTGGTGACGGCGCGGCCGGCGCGGATCAAGGAGATCATCGACGTTCCCTTCACCTATCCGCGCGACGAGTCGATCCAGGAGCGCCCGGAATTCGCCGAGCTGCGAAGCCATATCAGGCAGCTCGTGATGGACGAATATCGCGCCCAGCAGGCGCAGCTGCGTCCAGTTTCATTCTCGGAATAACAAACAAAACGGAGGACACATCATGGATCGGCGGCAATTTCTGACCACGACGGCGGGCCTTGCGCTCGGCACCTTCACGGCCGCGGCGCCGGCGATCGCGCAAGCGAAGACGAAGGTCCGCGTCGGCTATCTTCACACCGTCGCCGTCGACGGCCAGATCTGGACCGGCATGGACCGCGGTTCCTTCGAAAAGCAGGGCCTCGATCTCGAGCTGCGCCAATTCAACACCGGCCTGGAGATCTTCCAGGCCCTGATCGGCGGCAGCCTCGACGTGCTGGCGACCGGCGCGGTGCTCTCGAACTTTCCGGCCCGCGGCCAGGGCAAGGTGTTCCTGATCAACGACATCGAGGTCGCGACGGCGCAGCTCTGGGTTCGCGGCGATCAGGGCATCAAGTCGTTCGCGGATTTGAAGGGCAAACGCATCGCAACCGCGACCGGCACGACGGCGCACGTGTTCCTCGATACCGCGCTGCGGGCCAACAAGGTCGATCCCAAGGAGGTCGAGCTCGTCAACCAGACCATGCCGGCGGCCGTGACCGCCTTCATCTCCGGCGCCGTGCCGGCCGTGGCGCTCTGGGTGCCGTTCAACGTCACCGTCCGCGACAAGGTGCCGGGCGCGACCATGCTCGCCGATGCGTCAGCCTATTATCCCAAGGCGGCCATCATCGGCGGCTGGGCGGCGGCGAACGACTATTACGAGCCCAACAAGGAGACCCTGGCCAAGCTGATCCGCGGCTGGGCTGATGCCAACGACTATATCGTCGCGAACAGCAACGAGGCGATGGAGAAGCTGCAGAAGGGTCATTACAGCCAGACGCCGCTGTCCGACATCAACGAGTCCTTCAAGGCCCAGAAGATGTTCACGTCCAAGGACTGGAAACGCATGTACTCGGACGGGACCGTCACCAACTGGCTGCAGCAGTCGACAGACTTCTTCATGGCCAACGCCGGCATCAAGGACTTCACGCCGGCGAGCAAGTATTTCGATCCAAGCCTGTATTTGAAGACGATCGCCTAGGCATCGAAGGGACACGGTGTTGGCGCCGGACACGTCATCTGTCCGGCGCGCTCCGCTCGTCGCCATCCCGGCTCCGCCAGTGCGTTCGCCAGCACCATATAGCTCGGCAGCGTTGCGGGATCGATGGCGGCATGACCGCATCTCACAATAACCGGAGAAACCCGCGCCATACAATTCTCAGCAATGTTCTCATTGCTTGAAACAATGCTCGCGATGCCACTTTAGAAAATGCGGATGAGGTCGATCCGACGGCCTTTCTGGCTCAAGCGCATGACCGGTCTTGTTTATGACCGATCGAATCCCTTCCGGGTCATTTGTCTGGCGCGAGATCAATATCTCCAAATCATCAGAAAGGCTGATCAAACCACGATCGAACATCCAATGAGCAGTACCGGACAGCGCGATCCCATTACTCACAATATCCGGCCCATTCGCCTCTACAGGCCGTATGTGCGCCGCCGCTACTTCTGCGCGTCCCATTCCGTTAATGAGTTTCAGCCCGGTGATGGCGCAGCGCTCGTCGTAGGCGCGCAAGACGATCCGGCGAAAAACGCGGTCGCGCAAGACTCTCGATACCGTTAGGCTGACGCGATCACGCTGCTGCTCAAGTATGAAAGGCGCCTGCTCTCTTTCGCTGAGTTGAGACAATCGAACATCGGTATCGACTCGAGGCAGCAGTGGTGCTCCTTCCGCAAAGCCGAGTTCAAAGATTCTATTGAAATCGTGCGGCGAGATTCGGCGGACTGCCGACTGAGCGCGTCCCGAAATTCGTCCCTGCTCATTCAGCACGCCCCGCTCCACGGGACCATCTACCCCCTTGAAGGCGACCGGATTGACAAAATCGAGATAGCTCCCGGGCTCGATCAGCGCCAGATACATGCCCGGAGCGCCGGGGTCGGGAATAACCTGCTGAACCCGAGCAATCGCAAAGTAGCCGCGCGTCTTGGCGACCTTGCTCGGCTCATAATAGATGATCCAATCGCCGATGCAGGCTTCGACTCGACCAAGATACTGACTGGGGAACTGATACTGTTCAGCCGGGCTGTCATCGTAGATCGAGTCCGATCGATGGATGAATACCCCAAATCCCATGGTCTATGCCGCGCCGCCTTTACGGGAAGTATCGACCTTACGCAGTTATGCTAAACTGACAGCCCTACTCCCACTCAATCGTCCCCGGCGGCTTGCTCGTCACGTCGTACACCACCCGGTTCACGCCCTTCACCTCGTTGATGATGCGCGTCGCCGTCTCGCCTAAGAACTTCATGTCGAACTGGTAGAAGTCCGCGGTCATGCCGTCGGTCGAGGTGACGGCGCGCAAGCCCACGACGTAGTCATAGGTGCGGCCATCGCCCATGACACCGACTGTCTTCACCGGCAGCAGCACGGCAAAGGCCTGCCAGATGTCGTCGTAGAGGCCGTGCTTGCGGATCTGGTCGATGTAGACGGCATCGGCCTTGCGCAGGATGTCGAGCTTGTCCTTGGTGATGTCGCCGGGGCAGCGGATGGCGAGGCCCGGACCCGGGAACGGGTGGCGGCCGACGAAGATTTCGGGCAGGCCGAGCTCGTAGCCGAGCTTGCGGACCTCGTCCTTGAACAGCTCGCGCAGGGGCTCGACGAGCTTCATGTTCATGCGCTCGGGGAGACCGCCGACATTGTGGTGCGACTTGATCGTCACCGAGGGGCCGCCGGTGAAGGAGACGCTCTCGATCACGTCGGGGTAAAGCGTGCCCTGCGCGAGGAAGTCGGCGCCGCCGAGCTTCTTGGCTTCCTGCTCGAACACCTCGATGAAGAGGCGGCCGATGGTCTTGCGCTTTGTCTCGGGGTCGGTGACGCCTTCGAGCTCGCCCAAAAATTGCTTCGAGGCATCCACGTGCACGAGCGGGATGTTGTAGTGGTGGCGGAACAGGTCGACGACCGTCTTGGCCTCATCGAGGCGCAGCATGCCGTGATCGACGAATACGCAGGTGAGCTGGTCGCCGATGGCCTCGTGGATCAGCACCGCGGCCACCGCCGAATCGACGCCGCCGGAGAGGCCGCAGATCACCCTGCCCTTGCCGACCTGGGCACGGATCTTGGCGATCTCCTCCTCGCGGAAGGCGCGCATGGTCCAGTCGCCGGTGAGACCGGCGATCTTGCGGACGAAGTTGCGGATCAGCTTGGCGCCATCCGGTGTGTGCACCACCTCGGGGTGGAACATCAGGCCGTAATATTTGCGCTTCTCGTCCTGGATGATCGCGAACGGCGCGTTCGGCGAGGTGCCGGCGACGGAGAAGCCCGGCGGCATCTTGGTGATGCGGTCGCCATGGCTCATCCAGACCTGGTTCTTGCTGCCCGACGACCAGACATCCGCGAACAGCTGGCTCTCGGCCTTCACCTCGACATCGGCGCGGCCGAACTCGCGGTGATGACCGCCCTCGACCTCGCCGCCGAGCTGGGCGGCCATGGTCATCTGGCCGTAGCAGATGCCCATCACGGGCACCCCTGAGGCGAAGATCAGCTGCGGCGCGCGGGGCGAGCCGGCTTCGTGCACGGATTCAGGACCGCCGGAGAGGATCACCGCTTTCGGCTTCATCTCCTTGAAGGCCTCTTCGGCCTTGTTGAACGGGACGATCTCGCAATAAACGCCGTCCTCGCGCACGCGACGCGCGATCAGCTGCGTCACCTGGCTGCCGAAGTCGACGATGAGAATCTTGTCGTGCGCCGAGGCCACCGGGGGCGTCGACGCGGAGCGGTCGTTCTGTGCTGCTGTCATGGCCAGCAAATACGCTGGCAACGGGCGCGCCGCAACCGCGCGCACCGCGCGCCCACATGCTTCTTTGGGCATGGACAAACCAATATAGGTAAGTATTATTGACCTATATGTCCCACTCTCAAAACAGGGGCTGATCAGGGAGAACGCCATGTCACGGCATCACCAACCAACCACGCTCGCAGCGCTCGGCCGGACCTGGGTCGAGGCCTGGAACGCGCGCGATCTCGAGCGCGTGCTCGCGCTGTACGACGGGGCCGCCCTGATGACCTCGGACCGCATCCCGATGATGGGTTTTGACGCCAGCGGAACGGTGCGCGGCAAGGACGCGCTACGCGCTTATTGGGGCAAGGCGCTCGGCCTGCTGCCGGAGCTGCATTTCACCCTGATCGATGTCTTCGTCAGCCCCGACAGCGTCGTGGTGTTCTACGCCAACGAGCGGGGGAAGAAGATCTGCGAGTATCTGCGGGTGAACGATGCGGGGCTGATCGTGCAGGGCTCGGCGAACGATTTGATGCATTGAAGGTGCGGGTCCCATCCACCGCCGTCATTCCCCGCCTTGTGCGCAATTGCGCACAAGGCGGGCGATGACACCGTGTGTGAGGCACGAGCATGCCTCCCACACCGTCATTGCGAGGAGCCCTTGCGACGAAGCAATCCAGGCTGCCACTGCGGATGCATTACTGGATTGCTTCGCTGCGCTCGCAATGACGGAGACTGGGGCGACGGCGTGCGTTAACAGAGACACCGCCGGCTCTGACACAGGATCCCCCGATGAAGCTCCCCGCCTCCCCCTTCACCGTCACCGACTGGAGCCAGGTCGAGCCGACCATGCATGCCGGCGAGACCGGACAGGCGCTGTGGCGCACGCTCAATATCGGCGAGCTCCGGGTGCGGATGGTCGAGTATTCGCCGGGTTATCTGGCCGATCATTGGTGCGACCGCGGCCACGTCATCTACGTCGTCAAGGGCGAGCTCGAGAGCGAGCTGCGTGACGGGCGCACCTTCAAGCTGACGGCGGGGATGAGCTACCAGGTCTCGGACTTCGGCGACGCCGCGCATCGGTCCTCGACGGCGACAGGGGCGACGCTCTTCATCGTCGACTGAGGTGTGCCCGACGGTTAATTTGCACCGCAAAATAGCAAAGTTGCGCGACGCTTCGGGCCACGGGTGGTGCCTTGAAGTGGCCCCAAATTCTCGCTATATTGTGATCATCGATACTTGGCCGAACGACTGGGCCGCTTCGCTTCGTTGCTGACGGGCGCGCACGCTTCAGATGAATTCTCCAAACATCGACTCATCAGGGATCACCGACGCATTGGCGCGTCATGATCTGCGTGCGTACTCAACCTAACTAAAGGAAATTACCCATGGCTATGGGCACCGTGAAGTGGTTCAACACCCAAAAGGGTTATGGTTTCATCCAGCCGGATGACGGCCAGAAGGACGTGTTCGTCCACATCAGCGCCGTCGAGCGCGCTGGCCTCTCCTCCCTCAACGAGGGTCAGAAGGTCTCGTTCGACATCGTCGCCGACCGCCGCAGCGGCAAGTCGTCGGCTGACAATCTCCGCGTCGGCTAAGGCCAACGCACCGTTCTGACCACGGACGTACCGGCAGAACGTTTGAGTTAGAAACCCCGCGACCGGGACCCGGTCTGCGGGGTTTTTGCTTTTGGGCAGGCAGACGGCGGTGCCGTAGGGCGGATTAGCGCAGCGTAATCCGCCAACACCTGCCTCGCCGCGGAGAGAGCGGCGGATTACGCCGGCGGCCTGCGCTCACGCGCATGCCGGCGGCTAATCCGCCCTACGAGACCTTTTTCAGAATTGAGACGAAGAACCCATCCGTCCCGGTTCGTCGCGGCGTCATCAGCCAGCCCTCGGCCGACTGCAGCGCGGCTTCGCCAAACGCCTCGGCCTTGTCCCAGAGCACGCTCGCGGTCTGCTCGGGCGGGACGACCGCGAATTCGGGATGACGGCTAACGAACGCCCTCACCTGCTCGTTGTTCTCCTCTGACAGCACCGAGCAGGTGATGTAGGCGATGCGGCCGCCCGACTTCACCAGCGGCACTGCGCGCTCCAGCACCTCGGCCTGGTCGCGCAGGCGAATCTCCAGCGCGCCCGGGCGCATGCGCCATTTTGCGTCGGGGTTGCGGCGCCAGGTTCCGGTTCCCGTGCAGGGCGCGTCGATCACGACGAGGTCGGCGCTGCCGCGGATATCCGCGAGCGGATCGACCTCGCCCTTGGGCGTGCGGACATCGGCATTGTGGACGCCGGCGCGCGACAGCCGTTCGTGAATGGGAGCAAGTTGCCGCTTGTCGCGGTCGGTCGCGATCAGCCGGCCCTTGCCCTGCATCAGGGCGGCGAGCGCGAGCGTCTTGCCGCCGGCGCCGGCGCAGAGGTCGATCACCTGCTCGCCGGGTTTTGCCGCGGTGAACTGGGCCGCCAGCTGCGATCCCTCGTCCTGCACTTCAACCGCGCCCTTGATGAAATCCTCTTCGGCCTGGATCCCGGGGTTGCGCGCGTCGGCCGAAAGCGCGATGCGGAGGCCCGTTGCAGACCATTGCGTCGGTTTCGCATGAAGATGAGCAAGCGCCTTCAGCACCTTGTCGCGATTGGATTTTAGCGTGTTGACGCGCAGGTCGAGCGGGGCCCGGCTCGCCATCGCGGCGGCCTCCGCCGCACGGTCGTCGCCGAACACCTTTGCCAGGTACGGATCGAGCCAATCGGGATAGTCGCCGGCGATCGCGGCCGGCGCATCCTTGAGGGAACGCGAGGCCAGCGCGGCCTGCTCGGCCGCAGTGAGCGGCGCCGGCGCGAAGCGGCTGCCGTCGAACAGGGCACCCATCGTCGCCGCGTCCATGTCGCGCTCGAGCCGGAGCATGCCGATCAGCCGCCCGCGCGCGGTATCTGCGTCCATCAGCCAAGCGCTCGAGGCGTAGCGGCGCAGCACGTCCCAGACCAGGCCGGCGATGGCGGCGCGATCGCCGGAACCGGCAAAGCGGTGCGCGGTGCCCCACTCCTTCAGCGCTTTCGCCGCGGGCACGCGGTCCTTCTCGATGGTGTCGATCAGTTCGATGGCTGCGGACAGCCGGGCAGCGGGAGTCATTTGAATCTTTCAGTGCAGGAATTGCGCGCAAGCGTCAGATCAGCAACAGCATCTTCAACGCGAAGTAGATCCACATCGCCAGCAGCACGAGGCAGCCGGCGAGCCAGACCGTGGAGCGGCGGCCGAGATCGTTCGAGGAGACGAACACGCCGGCATGGGCGAACCGCGTCACCACGAACACCCAGGACATCAGCACGATGAAGAGATCGGCATGGCGGAGCGGGAGCGCCAGCGCGATCAGAACGTAGAACAGGACCGGCAACTCGAACTGGTTGCGGTAGCAATTGGCGATTTGCGTGGCGCCCTTGGGCCAGTTCGGCTCGCCCAGCGCGATATCGCGGATCTTGGTCTCGCCCGCAACCAGCGTGCGGCGGCGCGCCAGCACCATGCCGATCAGCAGCGCGAAGGTGAGCCCCACCTGCACGAACACAGGCAGCAGAACCATCTGGATAGACATCGGAACTTTCCCGTAAGGCGGCACGCCGCGGACCGTCATTAGCCGCGTCTGCTGGTCCTGACAATCAACGAGTTGAACCGGCGTTCCCGTTTCCGCGACCAACTGCCGATAGTTAAAGCTATTTTGTCCCTTGGGACGCACGGCGAGCCAGTCATGAACACCCTGTCGAGCCTTTTGACCGAATCCGGCGACGGCCAGATCGGTATCCTGATGTCGGCCCTCTCTGGTATCGCAATGGCGCTTGCGGTCGCGCTGGCGATGACGGTCTACTTCCGCCTGAGCTACCGGACCTGGCGCGACGTCATCAGGCATGGTCTCGCCGGGGTCGCAGCGCTCGCGCTGTTCGCCTTTGCCGCCTACGACATGCGTCATGCTGCGGCGGCCTATCTCGGCCTCAACCCATCCAAGCCGGCGATCGAGTTCGAGATCCGCATGCCCCGGGAAACGCTCGCGGCGGTGTCCGACACCCAGATCGAGTTGCACACCGACCGCAACCAGACCCTGGCGCTGGTTGGCGGCGTGCAGGAACTCGGTGACGGACGCTCGGTCCTGCGTGGCGCGGTGGCGCTGAGCCAGCGCACCGCCGACCGCGTGCTGGTCGTGAACCTCCCCGGCAAGGGAACGTTCGAATTCCGCCTGCGCCTGCCGGCCGAGCCGCATCGCTCCGAGCAGTTCGGCCCCTGGCATCTCGCCGACCGCATCGCCTCGCCGATGACGGGCGCGGTCGCACCGCAAGACGGCTACACGATCCGCTATCGCGTGCTTTAAACTTTGTTCGCTGCGATCCGGGCCCGGGCCGTCATCGTATCGACGCGCGAGCGCGGCTAAGCTGATCGCATGCCCGAATTTCGCCTGACGCAGATTTCCGACACCCATCTCGGCCGGCGCTTCCCCGGTCTGATTGCCAACTTCCAGGCGGTCAGCGAGCGCGTCGACACTGAGCGGCCCGATCTCGTCGTCAACAGCGGCGACGTCGCCTTCGACGGGCCGACCGGCCGCGATGATGTCGTGTTCGCAAAAGGCCTGCACGATGCCCTGCCCGTCGCGTGCCGCTACATCCCCGGCAATCACGACATCGGCGACAATCCGACCGCGCTTGGCCCGGCGCCGAAGCCGCCGGTGAGCGAAGCGCACCGCCGGCAATTCTGCGACATCATCGGCGAAGACCATTGGTCGTTCGAGGCCGCGGGCTGGCGCTTCATAGGCCTCAATTCGCTGGTGATGAACTCAGGGCTCGCCTTCGAGGCCGAGCAGTTCGAGTGGCTGGCGTCCGAGATCGCGCGCGTGAACGGCAGGCCGGTCGCGCTGTTCGTGCACAAGCCGCTGTTCCTCAATTTGCCCGACGACCCCGAGACGCCGGAGACCTCGATCCGCTACGTGCCGCAGCCGGCGCGGGCGCGGCTGATCGAGATGTTTGCGCGTGTCGATCTGCGCCTCGTCGCCAGCGGCCATGTGCACCAGCGGCGCGACTTCACTTATCACCACACCCGCCACGTCTGGGCGCCGTCGGCCGGCTTCGTCATCAACGATCAGCGCCAGGACCGGATCGCGATCAAGGAGGTCGGGCTGGTCGAGTATCGCTTCCGCCCCGACGGTTTCGAGGTTCGCCACGTCAGGGCCGCGGGCCAGATCGATGTCGACATCGAGGAGCTCTTCGCCCAGATGGGCGGCGCGCATTAATTTCTCATTTTGACGCGTTTTCTTTCCGCGAACCGGTGCCCACTTCGCTGGAAAACGCTATGACGCGCTCGGCCGCTCAGGCGACGCTCTTGAGGTCCTGCTGGATCGCCGCGAGCAAGGATTGCAGCGCCTCGCTGTTCACTGGCTTGGCCGCGAGATCATTGGCGGGCGGCTGCCTGACAGGCAGCGCAGCCTTGACCGGGCGCTTCGGGAACGGCGGCGGCGGTGTCGGCATCGAGGGGCGGGTCAAACCGCCCTCATCGTCGACATGGACGAACCTGCCATGGATGACGTCGTCATGGCGGCCCATGATGAACATGGCCGTCCAATAGCCGGCGGCCAGAAGGATTACGCAGAAAACACTGATCTCTAACATCGCAGCACCTAAAATATGCCCGATGATTCAATGCCTTCGCGGTCCCGTCAATGAACGGCCGGTCACACCTGCGGGTTTTGCGGGCAGGTGTGACCATTTGGTGACTCTTTCTTAACTATCCCAATCGGGCGTGTGGCTCTCAAGCCACGAGAGTCCCACTCGCCTGTCGCGCTAGGCCTTGTCCGGCCCGACCCGGACCAGCTGCTTGCCGAAATTGGCGCCCTTCAACAGACCCATGAAGGCACCGGGCGCGCTCTCCAGACCCTCGGTGACGAACTCCTTGTACTTGACCTTGCCGTCGCGGACCCAGCCGGACATGTCGCGCAGGAAGTCGCCGTGGCGGGAGGCGAAGTCGGAGACGATGAAGCCGCGGAAGGTCAGCCGCTTGGTCAGGGTCGCACGCATCATGCTGGCAGCCCATTTCGGCGGCTTGGCCTCGGTGTCGTTGTAATGCGCGATCAGGCCACAGACCGGCACACGCGCAAACGGATTGAGCAGCGGAAACACGGCCTCGAACACGGCGCCGCCGACATTCTCGAAATAGACGTCGATGCCCTTGGGGCAGGCGTCCTTCAGCTTCGCCGCGAGATCGGGGTCACGGTGATCGATGCAGGCATCGAAGCCGAGCTCCTTCACCACGTACTCGCACTTGTCCTTGCCGCCGGCGATGCCGACCGCGCGCGCCCCCTTGATCCTGGCGATCTGCCCCACCGCCGAGCCGACCGCGCCGGAGGCGCCGGCGACGACGACGGTCTCGCCCGCTTGCGGCTTGCCGATGTCGAGCAGGCCCGTATAGGCGGTCATGCCGGGCATGCCGAGCACGCCGATGGAGGTCGAGATCGGACCGAGTTTCGGATCGACCTTGATCAGGCCCTTGCCGTTCGAGATCGCATGCGTCTGCCAGCCCGAGCGGATGCGGACGATGTCGCCGACCGCAAAGTCAGGATTGTTGGAGGCCGCGACCTCGCTCACCGCCTCGCCTTCCATCACGCCGCCGACCGGCACCGGTGCAGCGTAAGACGGACCATCGCTCATGCGCCCGCGCATATAGGGATCGAGCGACAGCCAGATCGTGCGCAGCAGCACTTCGCCCGCGCCGGGCGTCGGCACCGCGAATTCCTCCAGGCGAAAATCGGACGACTTGGGCTCGCCGACGGGGCGCGCAGCGAGAACGATGCGTTTGGCTTGCTGGGAATTGCTTTGGGACATGGCTTCCTCCGAATTGTATTTCGGCGTGGACCGAAGCGGACGCAGCGCGGCGCGTCAACTCAAAAGCGGTGGAGCGCATCAACGCAGCGACGCACGCAGCTCTCGTGTCCCGGGGACGCTGCGCTGCGTCCGGACCACGAGAGGAAAAACGGCGCCCCCGATCGCACAATCAAGGAAGTCGACGTCCTTCTCTAGAATTTTAAGTACCGGATTAGGGCCGCGCTGAGCCCACCAGTCTAGGCTGCACCAGGGATTTCGCTTCGCCTCTGCCTTGCACAGCGGCTTCGCCAACGAGATCAGCAGGCAAAACAAGAATCGGATAGGGAATGACGTCGCTGAGGCAGCAGATCGGGCAGATGGGTCTCGCAGCCCCGAAGAACGTGGGATGGAAAATCACGGCCGCTCTGGCGTCCTTGCCGGTCATGATCTTTGCGATCGGTCCCGTGCTCACAGCGTGGCTCGCGGACGAATCTCCCAATTTTGGTGAGGCGGCACACTATCTCGCAGGTTTCGTGCTCCTCTTCCTGCCAACGTGGATCGCGCTCTTTCTCAACCACCCCTGTGTCTTGTTTGTCTGCTTGCTGAATTTCCTTGCCTTCGCGACGTCCCTGCTCTGCCTCGCCGGCATATCCGTCAACAGCTGGGTCAGCCTTGATTGCCAAGCGCTCTGGGCAATCCTGGCGACGCCAGTCGCGCTGATCTGGTCATTGATGGGCAGTAAGCAACCGGCTGCGGCGGAGCAGGATCACTCCGCTCCGCCGATCTCATCACATGAACTTGCGTCGGCGGACTAGCCCCCGCCCGGATAGTTCGGGCTCTCGCGCGTGATGGTGACGTCGTGGACGTGGCTTTCGCGCAAGCCCGCGCCGGTGATGCGGACGAACTGGGCCTTGTCGTGCAGCTCATTCATGTCCTTGGCGCCGACATAGCCCATCGCGGCGCGCAAGCCGCCGGCAAGCTGATGCATGACGTTGCCGACCGGGCCCTTGTAGGGCACCTGGCCCTCGATGCCTTCAGGCACGAGCTTGAGCGTGTCCTTGATGTCCTGCTGGAAGTAGCGGTCGGCCGATCCCCGCGCCATCGCGCCGACCGAGCCCATGCCGCGATAGGCCTTGTAGGAACGGCCCTGCCACAGGAACACTTCGCCCGGCGTCTCGTCGGTCCCGGCGAGCAGCGAGCCGACCATGGCGATGTCGGCACCGGCGGCGAGCGCTTTGGCAAGATCGCCGGAGAACTTGATGCCGCCATCGGCGATGACGGGAATGTCGGCCTTCTTCGCCGCCTCCACCGCGTCCATGATCGCGGTGAGCTGGGGAACGCCGACGCCGGCGACGATGCGCGTGGTGCAGATCGAGCCCGGGCCGATGCCGACCTTGATGCAGTCGGCGCCCGCGTCGATCAGCGCCTGCGTGCCTTCGGTGGTGGCGACGTTGCCGGCGACGACCTGCACCGAGTTCGAGAGGCGCTTGATGCGGTTCACCGCATGCAGCACGTGGCGGGAATGGCCGTGCGCGGTGTCGACGACGACGAGGTCGACGCCGGCGTCGATCAGCCGCTCGGTCCGCTCGAAGCCGTTGTCGCCGACCGTGGTGGCGGCAGCGACGCGCAGGCGGCCCTGCGCATCCTTGCAGGCGAGCGGATGGGCGACCGCCTTCTCCATGTCCTTCACGGTGATCAGGCCGACGCAGCGATATTGCTCGTCGACGACCAGCAGCTTCTCGATGCGATGCTGGTGCAGCATGCGCCGCGCTTCGTCCTGGCTGACATTCTCGCGCACCGTGACGAGGCCTTCATGCGTCATCAGCTCGGAGACTTTTTGCCGGCGGTCGGTGGCAAAGCGCACGTCGCGGTTGGTGAGGATGCCGACCAGCTTGCCGGGCGTGTTCTTGCCGGCGCCGGTGACGACGGGAATGCCGGAGATGCCGTGGTCGCTCATCAGCTTGAGCGCATCATCGAGCGTGGCCTCGGGGCTGATGGTGAGCGGGTTCACCACCATGCCCGACTCGTAGCGCTTGACCTGCCGTACCTGGGCGGCCTGCCCTTCGGGATCGAAATTGCGGTGGATGACGCCGAGGCCGCCGGCCTGCGCCATGGCAATCGCCATGCGGGCTTCGGTGACGGTGTCCATGGCCGAGGCCATGATCGGGATGTTGAGCGGGATGGCGCGGGTGACGCGGGAGCGGATGTCGACCTCGCCCGGCATGACGTCCGACAGGCCCGGCTTCAGCAGCACGTCGTCGAACGTAAAGGCTTCGCGGATGCCCTGAAGTTGCACCGTGGCCATTTGCCAACTCCTTCCTGCGGCCTTGCCGCAAATGCTAATGGATGAGCGCCGCCCTCGGCGTACCTTGCGGCATCGCCTTGAGAATCGGAGCCCATCGGTGGGGTTGACGCGGGTCGATAGCACGGCCGCGTGACGAATCAAAGCAATTCGGACCGCTGGCCAGCCATGCACAGGCTTTTTTGGGCGGTTTCGGCCAAGCGGCGGCCCCGGCCAGCGTCATTCCGGCCTGCGCCAAGCTGCGCGCCCGGAATGACCGAGGGGGTCACACCGTTGTTACGCGGGATTTAGGTGCTATGCGTCGATCCGCAATGGTCGCAGGCGGGCGGCGATGATAAGCCGCAAGCACCCCTTCCTTCCGATTTCCCTTACCAATCCGTCATGGTCGACAAGCAACGCATCATTCCGCTGATCGTCGCCACTGCTCTCTTCATGGAGAACATGGACTCGACCGTCATCGCCACCTCGCTGCCGGCGATCGCGGCCGACATCGGCACCAGTCCGCTGACGCTGAAGCTTGCGATCACATCCTATCTTCTGTCGCTCGCGGTATTCATCCCGGCGAGCGGCTGGACTGCCGACCGGTTCGGCGCGCGGATGGTGTTCGCGATCGCGGTCGGGGTGTTCATGGTCGGCTCGGTCGGCTGCGCGCTGTCGTCCTCGGTCACCGATTTCGTGTTCGCGCGCATCCTGCAAGGTATGGGCGGGGCGATGATGACGCCGGTCGGGCGTCTCGTGCTGCTGCGCTCGGTGGACAAGAGCGCGCTGGTCAACGCCATGGCATGGGTGACGGTCCCTGCCCTGATCGGTCCGGTGATCGGGCCGCCGCTCGGCGGCTTCATCACGACCTATGCATCATGGCACTGGATCTTCCTGATCAACATCCCGATCGGGCTGCTCGGCATCTTCATGGCGCTGAAGTTCATCGACCCGATCAAGAGCGAGGAGCGCGAGCCGTTCGATCTCTACGGCATGGTGCTCGCCGGCATCGGGCTCGCAGGCATCGCCTTCGGCCTGTCGGTTGCCGGGCTGAACCTGCTGCCGTGGAGCACCGTCGCGGCCCTGATCGCCGGCGGCGCGATCTCGATGACGCTCTACGTCATGCACGCCCGGCGTACCGGCTCGCCGGTGCTCGATTTCTCGCTGCTGAAGCTGCCGACGCTGCGGGCAGCCGTGTTCGGCGGCTTCCTGTTCCGGCTCGGCATCGGCGCGCTGCCGTTCCTGCTACCGCTCCTGATGCAGATCGGCTTCGGCCTGTCGCCGTTCCATTCCGGCCTCGTCACCTTTGCCTCCTCGCTCGGGGCCATGGGCATGAAGACGCTGGCGGCACGCCTCATCCGCACCTTCGGCTTCCGCAACCTGATGACGGTGAATGCGATCGTCAGCGCGTTCTTCCTCGCGGTGTGCGCACTGTTCACGGTGACGACACCCCTGCTCATCATCATGGTGATCCTGGTGGTCGGCGGCTTCTTCCGTTCGCTGGAGTTCACCGCGATCAACACAGTCGCCTATGCCGACGTCGAGACTGCGCAGATGAGCCGTGCCACCACCCTCGTCAGCGTCAACCAGCAGCTTGCGGTCTCCGCGGGCGTCGCCGTCGGCGCCGCCTGCGTGGAGACGACGATGTGGTTCCACCATGTCACCGAGATCGACGCGACCGTGTTCGCACCGGCCTTCCTCGTGGTCGCGCTGACCTCGGCGGCGTCGAGCTGGTTCTTCTGGCAGATGCCTGCGGATGCCGGCCACGAGATCTCCGGCCGCCAGGCGGTCGAGATCGCGAGCCGCAAAGGCGCCGGCAAGGGCGCGGCCAAGGCCGGCGTCAAGGCGGCATCCGAGGATACGCAGGACGTGCGGGATCAGCGGCTTGGCTAGAAGCTGCGGCGGCCCAGGCGTCTCAGGACCGGGTCGCCGGCTGCAGCGGAACCAGGGCGTAGCCGACCCCGCGCACGGTCGCGATCGGCGCTGCGACACTGCCAAGCTGCATCTTCCGGCGCAGCCGCACGATCAGATTGTCGACCGTGTGCTCGCTGATCTCCCTGGGATCGCGGTTCGAGATGACGTCGAGCAGGAAGTCGCGACTGAGCGGCTGCGTCATGTGCGAGGCCAGCGCCACGAGGATGTTGAACTCCCCCGCGGTCAACTGCACCATGCTGCCGTCGGGGCGGAACAGCTCGCGCCGGACCGGATCGAGGATCCAGCCGTCGAAAGTGATGATCGACTCCGTCGTTCGCCGCAGCACGCTGCGGATGCGGGCCAGCAGCGTGCGCAGGTTGATCGGCTTGGAGACGTAATCGTCTCCGCCGGCATCGAGCCCGGACAGCATGTCGTCTTCGGAGTCGCGGCTGGTGACGAAGATCAGGCCGCATTGTTCGCCGAGCCGCAGCTCGCGCGCCAGCACGATGCCGTCCGCGTCCGGAAGGTTGATATCGAGCAGGACGATGTCCGGCCGGAACGTGGGCAAGGCGGCGCGCAGCTCGGCGCCGGTCGCAACGCCATGCGCGGCCATGCCCTGTTCCTTCAGGAACGAGGTCAGCATCAGCCGGATTTCCGGCGCATCCTCAACAACGAGCACACTGGTCGACATCGGCTTTCCGAACTCACCTCTGACGGCTACGTCCGCCGCGGCGCCTCATCCGACAGCGCCCTGCTCCCTCAAAACGAGACCGATCTGCCGGCGGAGCGCGTTGACGGCTTCGTCCCGGTCGCGAAGCCCCGCCAACACCGTCCTTGCGGCGATCATCGCGTCATCGGCGCTCGCGGCAAGTTCGGGCATGCGCAGATTGGCCGCGCTGCCCTTGATGCGGTGAGCGATGCCTACCAGCTCCTTCGGCGTCAGATCGCTTCGCGCCAGGGCGCGGTCCAGCTCCAGCAGGCTGTCGGCAAACAGCCCCTGGAATTCGTCGATGCGATCCCGCCCGAACACCTCTTCGAGCGTGAATGCGCTGTCGGGTGCTTCCGCGGCGAGGAACGCCTCGATTTTCCAGATGACCTCCTCCGCAGACAGCGTCGCCGCAAGCACGAGATCGGCGCCTTCCTCCAGCATCCGGGCGCTTTCCTCCGGCGCGGACGCCGCGATGATGAAGATGCGCTTGCCATGATCCGGGGCACGCGAACGCAAGCCCGGCACGAATCCGGGCGGCGGGGCGACCGCGACGATCGCTGCGAATTCGCGCGCCGCCAGCATCGCACCGGCGGCCTCGAACGAGCCGGCCGGAAAGACGCGAAAGCCGAGACGCCGAAGCGGATCGTGGGTTGCCTTGCGCCCGTCCCCCACCACGAGGACATCTCCGCCCGCATTGAGCGGCGCGCCGGGCCCGGCAACAGACCAGCGCCGGCTCGCCAGCGCGGTCTCGATCGTACGATGCAGGGCCGCAACGTCGATCGGCTTGGCCAGATGCCCATCCATCCCCGCCGCGCGACAGGCCTCGACATCCTCCACCATGACGTTGGCGGTCAAAGCCACAATGGGGACCTCGCTTTGTGGCGAGGCCAGCGCGCGAATGCGCCGCGTGGCCTCCAGCCCGTCGACGTCGGGCATCTGCACGTCCATCAGCACGGCGTCGAAGCGCGCGCTGCGGACCAGCTCGATCGCCTGCTCGCCCGACTTGACCAGCGCGGTCCTGTGACCCGCCCGCTCCAGCATGCCGCGCGCGACGGCCGCATTGATCTGGAGGTCCTCGACCAGCAACAGGTTCAAGGGCCTCGCTGGCGCAGGCACCTCGTCCGCGGGATCGCGCATGGCCGGCCCCTCGGCCGCCGGCAGCGGCAACGAGAAGCGGAAGCGGCTGCCGAGCCCCGGTGTGCTCTCGGCTTCGATCTGCCCCTTCATGCCCTCGACGAGCCGCTTGCAGATCGCAAGGCCAAGGCCCGTGCCGCCAAAGCGCCGGCGGATCGAGGCATCGCCCTGCGCGAAGGATTGAAAGAGCCGGGCCTGTTGCTCCGGCGGAATGCCGATACCGGTGTCCTCGACGCAAAAGACCACAACCGCCTCGTCCTGCACGCGCACCGCGGAGACCTCGACCGTGACGCCGCCCCGGCTGGTGAATTTCAGGGCGTTGCCGATCAGGTTGAAGAGAATCTGCCGCAACCGCGACTGATCGCCGAGCACCCAGCGCGGCACCGCCGGCGAAATCGCGAGCTGCAGCGTCAGCCCCTTCTCGTGCGCGCGCGGCGACATCAGGTTGACGATCTCGCGCAGCCCTTGCCTGACATCGAACGGCGCACGCTCGTAAACATCGGCCTGTCGTTCGAGCTTCGAAATATCGAGGATGTCGTCGAGGATCTTGAGCAGTCCCTGCGCCGAGGAACGAATGGTCGAGACCCGCCGGCGCTGGGACGGCGGCAATGGATCATCCAGCGCCAGCTTCGCCATGCCGAGGATTCCGTTCATGGGCGTGCGAATCTCGTGGCTCATGACGGCCAGGAAGTCGGCCTTGACGCTTGCTGCCGCCTCCGCCGCGTCCTTGGCTTCGCGCAAATCGAGGTTGATCTGCTGCTCGCGCGCAATGCGCAGATATTCCTCGCGCCTGAGACGGTTGAACTGGGTGCGCGCCATCGCACCGACGACGTAGCCGACCAGTATGACCAGCCCGATGATCGTCAGGTCGAGCGGGCTTTCCGGGTCGGGTCTGAGCACCGCCCAGAACAACAGGCTGACCGTGGGCGCGTAAGCGCTCAACAGAGTGACCCAGCGGAAGCGCCCGGGGACACAGAGGTTGAGCGCGATGGCGATCAACGGCAGCAGCAATCCGCCGTGACGGGTCAGGCTCGGCTGGTCGAACACGAGCGCATTGAGCGAAAAGAACGCAATCTGGTGCACATAGGTGATCGCGACGATGCGGGCGTATCGCGTCGTCCGCAGCATGGCGAGCACAGCGGCAAGCGCCGCGAGCGCGATCAGGATCCGGATCTCGGTGAAGAATGCCAGCCGCGGGCCGGTCAGCATCAGGACATCCAGCGGCGCGAACGACAGGCTCGCGGCCGTCTCGGCGAGGATGCAGAGCAGCGCCATCGCGCGCGCCGACTGCCAGACGCTCGCGGAGAACGCCTCCTCCATCTTGCCGTCGCGAAATTCGCCGCTCGGCCCTATGACCCCGCGAAGGTCGAATTCTACCGCCGGCATTCCGGCCCCATCTCTTCGCCCATCAACCACGCGCATCCTTTGCAGGAGCGACTCGCTCTCGTCCAGCGACAATTCCGGCGCGCCCCTCGCACCGCGCCCGTGATCAACGGCGGTTGATGTTGAGATCGGATTCACTTGGCTAACAGGCTCGCGCGACGTCTTCCTCGGTCCAGTCAACAACGTCGGTGGCGCTTCTTCCTGCTTCGCCTAACGCAGTCGCAAGCAGGTCGGCTCGCACAAAGCCCATCGGTCGTGCTGTAGCCCGAAACGCGTTGGCTCCTGGCCGTCGCCGCCGCATTTCTGATGGTTCACGCCGCCGCTTTGATCATCCAGGCGCGCGCGTCCGCGGAACGATTCGTCCCGGGAGAGTTGCCGATCCCGCAGTTGTGCGATCAGCCCCGCGCCTACGTCCCGCCGCGAAACCCCGTCGCCAGCACGTAGCGTTCGGAGGAATCCTGCCGGCTCGCGGCCGGCTTGACGTGGCGCACGGTGGCGAAGTCGCGCTTGAGCTGGGCGAGCAGATCGGCGTCGGCCCCGCTCTGGAAGGTCTTTGCCAGGAAGGTGCCGCCGGGCTTGAGCACGTCGCAGGCAAAGGCGGCGGCGGTCTCGACCAGGCCGACAATGCGAAGCTGGTCGGTCTTGCGGTGGCCGGTGGTGTTGGCGGCCATGTCGGACATCACGACATCGGCGCCGCCGCCGAGCATCGTTGTGAGCTTTTCGGGCGCGTCATTGTCCATGAAGTCGAGCTGAGCGAAATCGACGCCGGGAATCTCGGGCATCTCCAAGAGGTCGATCGCGACGACCTTGCCCTTGCCTTCGGTCGAGCCGACGCGCTTGGCGGCGATCTGGCTCCAGCCGCCGGGCGCGGCGCCCAGATCGACCACGGCCATGCCTGATTTCAACAGCCGGAACTTGTCGTCGATCTCCAGCAGCTTGAACGCAGCGCGCGAGCGATAGCCCGCGGCCTTGGCCTTGGCGACATAGGGATCGTTGAGCTGGCGCTCGAGCCAGAGCTTCGACGACAATTTGCGCTTGCCGCCGGTCTTGACCTGGACGTGCAAGCGGCCGGTGGTGTCTTTCGCCATCTCACCAGCTCCTGAGCGCGCCGTCCTCGCGCATCATCTCGACCAGCATGCCCTCGCGCAGGCCCCGGTCGGCGACGCGCAGGCGCGGCAGCGGAAAGGCGCGGCGGATGGCGTCGAGGATGGCACAGCCGGCGAGCACGAGATCGGCACGCTCGACGCTGATGCAGCTGTTGCTCGCGCGCTCCTCGTAGCTCATGCCCAGCAGCTTGTTGATGGTCGCGGTGATGTCGGAATCGTTCATCCAGATGCTGTCGATGCGGCGGCGGTCGTAGCGCGCGAGATTGAGATGGATGCCGGCGAGCGTCGTCACCGTGCCCGATGTGCCGAGCAGGTGCATGTCGGCGAGTTCGCCGCCATGCTCTTCGGCGAACGGCGCGACATGGTTCGCGACCTCCTGCTCCATCGCAGCGTAGATCTCCGGCGTCACATCGCGGCCGCCGAACTGCTCGGCGAGCGTGACCACGCCATAGGGGATCGACATCCAGGCCTTGATGCGCGGCTCCGGATTCTGAGCGTCGCGCTCGATCCGCACCAGCTCGGTCGAGCCGCCGCCGATGTCGAACAGGATCGCGCCGCGTCCCCTGGGATCGACCAGCGGCGAGCAGCCGACCACGGCGAGCGCGGCTTCGGTCTCGCGGTCGATCACCTCGAGCTCGATGCCGGTCTCGGCCGCGACGCGGCTGCGGAAGCCTTCCGCATTCGAGGCCGCGCGGCAGGCTTCGGTTGCGATCAGCCGCAGCCGGCGCGCCTTGCGCAGATTGATCTTGTCGCGGCAGATGCTGAGCGCGGCGATGGCGCGATCGATCGCGGCTTCGCTGATCGAGCCGGTCGCGGAAACGCCCTCCCCGAGCCGGATGATGCGCGAGAAGGAATCGACGACGCGAAAGCCGTCCTGGGTCGGACAGGCAATCAGCAGCCTGCAATTGTTGGTGCCGAGGTCCAGCGCCGCATAGACGCCGGTTCCCGCTTGCGCGGGGATAGCGGGATCGGTGGCCAACGCCACCGCCGCCATCGACCCCTCCAGCTCACCGTGCGGCGCATGGCCGTCGCGGAGCCGCGTGTGGTCATTCATACAAACTGTCTTTCCGCGGCCGGTCGGGCCGGTCTGGAATTGCTTTTTCGCCTGAAACATTAGCAGCGCGGCGGGTATGCGCAACAACGCATCACATGGGACCATGCCCATTCGTGCGTTGTCGTGAACGGGGCGGTGGGTTATCTCAGTAGAGTCCGGTGCCCCGCTGCCGCGAAAATGCGCAAATGCCGGCTTTTCAGGTCAATTCCATGCAAGAACACACCAAATCGTCCACGCTCGAAAACGCTATTGCACTGCAAAAATATGGTGTCGGGCAGCCCGTCCGCCGCAAGGAGGACGACACGCTGGTGCGCGGCAAGGGCCGCTATACCGACGATTTCAACCTGCCCGGCCAGGCCTATGCCGTGGTCGTCCGTTCCACCCACGCCCATGGCACCATCCGCGGCATCGGGATCGATGCCGCCAAGGCGATGCCGGGCGTGCTCGGCGTGTGGACCGGCAAGGATCTCGATGCCGCCGGCTACGGCCCCTTCACCTGCGGCCTGCCGCTGAAGAGCCGCGACGGCTCGCCCCTGCTGCAGACCAACCGCCAGCCGCTGGCGACCGACAAGGTCCGCTTCGTCGGCGATCCCGTCGCCTTCGTGGTGGCGGAGACGCTGGCGCAAGCCCGCGACGCCGCCGAGGCGGTCGAGCTCGACGTCGAGCCGCTGCCTGCGGTGACGGATCCCGAGGAAGCGTCCAGGCCCGGCGCGCCGCAGCTCTACGACCACATCCCGAACAATGTCGCGCTCGACTACCATTATGGCGACATGGACAAGGTCAACGCGGCCTTTGCCAGCGCCGCGCATGTCACCAAGATCGACATCGAGAACACCCGTGTCGCCGTGGTCTCGATGGAGCCGCGCGTGGGTCTCGCCTCCTACGACAAGAAGACCGAGCGTTACACGCTTCAGGTCCCGACCCAGGGCGTCGCCGGCAATCGCGCCAACCTCGCCAAGAACCTGAAGGTGCCGAACGAGAAGGTGCGCATCCTCACCGCCAATGTCGGCGGCTCCTTCGGCATGAAGAACATCAACTATCCCGAGTACATGTGCATCCTGTACGCGGCGAAGGAATTGAGCAAGCCGGTGAAGTGGCTCGACGAGCGCTCCACCAGCTTCCTCTCCGACAGCCACGGCCGTGCGCAGAAGATCCATGCCGAGCTCGCGCTCGATGCCGAGGGTCATTTCCTCGCGGCCAAGCTCGAAGGCTACGGCAATCTCGGCGCCTACATCACCGGCGTCGCGCCCGGCCCGCTCTCGCTCAACACCGGCAAGAACTTTTCCAGCGTCTACCGCACGCCCCTGATGGGCGTCGACATCAAGGTGGTGCTGACCAACACCACGCTGATGGGCGCCTATCGCGGCGCCGGCCGGCCCGAAGCGAACTATTACATGGAACGCTTGATCGACCGCGCCGCCGACGAGATGGGCATCAACCGGCTGACCTTGCGCAAGCGCAACTTCATCAAGCCGAACCAGATCCCGTTCGCGGCGTCCTCCGGCGTCACCTATGACAGCGGCGACTTCCAGGCCGTGTTCAACAAGGCGCTCGAAATCTCCGATCACGAGAATTTCGCCAAGCGCAAGAAGGAGAGCAGGAAGGCCGGCAAGCTGCGCGGCATCGCGGTCGGCTCCTATCTCGAGGTCACCGCGCCGCCGAGCCCCGAGCTCGGCAAGCTCGTGTTCGACGCGGATGGCACCGTGCAGCTCATCACCGGCACGCTCGATTACGGCCAGGGCCACGCCACGCCGTTCGCACAGGTGCTGAGCGCGCAGCTCGGCATTCCCTTCGACAGCATCAAGCTCGTTCAGGGCGACAGCGACATCGTCCACACCGGCAACGGCACCGGCGGCTCGCGCTCGATCACCGCGAGCGGCCAGGCCATCGTGGGCGCGGCCAAGCTCGTCATCGAGAAGGGCAAGCGCGCCGCGGCGCACATGCTCGAAGCGTCCGAAGCCGACATCGAATTCGAGGGCGGCAGCTTCACCATCGCCGGCACCGACCGCAGCATCGGCATCATGGAGCTCGCTAAAAAGCTGCATGACGGCAAGGTGCCGGACGGCGTGCCTGACAGTCTCGACGTCGACCACACCAGCGATCCCGTCGCCTCGGCATTCCCCAACGGCTGCCACGTCGCCGAGGTCGAGATCGACCCCGAGACCGGCGTGGTGCAGATCGTGCGCTACAGCGCGGTCAACGATTTCGGCACGGTGATCAACCCGCTGCTGGTCGCGGGCCAGCTCCATGGCGGCGTCGTGCAGGGCATCGGCCAGGCGCTGATGGAGCACATCCGCTACGACGAGAGCGGCCAGCCGATCACGGGCTCGCTGATGGACTACGCCCTGCCCCGCGCCGAGGACGTTCCCAACATGACGATCGGCGATCACCCGGTACCCGCCACCACCAACCCGCTCGGCAGCAAGGGCTGCGGCGAAGCCGGCTGCGCCGGCAGCCTGTCGACGGTGGTGAATGCCGTGCTCGACGCGCTCTCCGACTACGGCATCAAGCAGATCGACATGCCGCTGACCCCGGAGCGCGTGTGGCGCGCGATCCAGGACGCGAAGGCAAAGGCGGCGTAGTTGTGGTTCACCTCTCCCCGCTTGCGGGGAGAGGTCGAAGCCGGAGCGCAGCGGGGCGAGGTGAAGTGGCTACGCCGCCGCCTGCTCGCGCGGCTGGTAGATCGCGGTGTGCTGGCAGTGCGCGATCGGCGTCGTGCCGTTGGCGACGACGAGCGCGTCGAGCTCGACGAAGCGGTGGCCCTTCTTCTCGTAGTTCGCGGTGACCTTGGCTCGCGCGGTGATCTCGTCGCCGGCGCGCGCGGCGGACAGCAATTGCATGCGGCTGCCGACGTGGATCCACGGGCCCAGGATCGTGTTGTCCACCAGCACGCGGTTCATGACGCGCTGGATCAGGCCGGGATGGCCGAGCCCCTCGCGCGCGAAGATCGGCTCGGTCTCCCTGATATCGGTGAGATAGTCCGCCGCATCCTGCCCGGCCCATCGGCGCGGCGCGGTGCCCAGCCATTTGCCTATCTCGAAGGTTGCAGGACTGACCGGCTTGCGCTCGGCCACAGCAGGGACCGCGACATAGTCGCCAAGCGACGCCGCCGGTGCGGCCGCCGGCAACGAGGCCGTTCCCGTCGCGCAGAGCTCGGTGCGGCTGAAGACTTCGATCGTCAGCAGCTCACGGTGCTCGGTCGCGTCGACGTCGGCGGTCTCGCCGTCATAGACCGGCTTGATGAAGCGCGCCTCGACCAGCCCGCGATTTAGGAAATCGCGGCCCCAGCGCGCGATAGGCACGTGCATCATGTAGGCGAAGACGTCCACCCCCGGCACCAGCCCGCCGGAAAAGCCGAAGCGGCGCGCCACATTGTCGTCGTGCATCTTGTTTTCGGACTGCTTGGCGGTGTTGTAGGCCTCGACGCGCCAGGTTTCGAGCCGGTTCGGCATGGGGTCATCTTCCCTATGTTCTTGTTGTTTCCAGGCCGATCGTAGGGCCCCGGGAACAGCGGTCAATCCCCTCGCCTTTGCGGCCCGAATGGGGTACCACGCGGCGGAATGACCGACACCCCCACCCGCATCTATGTCGATGCCGACGCCTGTCCGGTGAAGGACGAGATTTACCGCGTGGCGCTCCGACATGGCGTGCCCGTCAGCGTCGTCGCCGGCAATTTCATCCGTGTGCCCCACGATCCCTTGATCGAGCGCATCGCCGCTGGCCCCGGCATGGACGCGGCCGATGATTGGATCGCCGAACGCGCCAGGCCCGGCGACGTCGTCGTGACCTCGGACATTCCGCTGGCGAGCCGCTGCGTCAAGGCCGGCGCCGACGTGATCGCACCGAACGGCAAGCCGTTCACCGAGGAGTCGATCGGCATGACACTGGCGGTGCGCAACCTGATGACCGATCTGCGCTCGGCCGGCGAGGTCACCGGCGGTCCACGCGGGTTCTCGCCGCGCGATCGCTCCGCTTTCCTCTCGGCGCTCGACCAGACGCTGCGCCGGATCCAGCGCCGCCGCGCCGATCAGGCCGCAACACAACAAGGCTGACGATGGCGCCCCCGCTGATCCAACTCAAGGACATCAAGCTGACCTTCGGCGGCACGCCGCTGCTGTCGGGTGTCGAGCTCAACGTCGCGCCGGGCGAGCGCGTCTGCCTGATCGGCCGCAACGGCTCCGGCAAGTCGACGCTGCTCAGAATTGCGGCCGGCCTGGTCGAGCCCGACAGCGGGACGCGCTTCGTGCAGCCGGGCGCGACCGTGCGCTATCTGCCGCAGGAGCCCGACTTCGGCGACCACAAGACCACGCTCGCCTACGTCGAGTCGGGGCTCGCGCCCGGCGACGACCAGCACCAAGCGCGCTATCTGCTGGAGCAGCTCGGCCTTACCGGCGACGAGAACCCGCACAATCTCTCCGGCGGCGAAGCGCGCCGCGCGGCGCTGGCCTATGTGCTCGCGCCCTCGCCCGACATCCTGCTGCTGGACGAGCCGACCAACCATCTCGATCTCGCCACCATCGAATGGCTGGAACAGGAGCTCGACTCCAGGCGGAGCGCGCTGGTGATCATCAGCCATGACCGCCGGTTCCTGACCAATCTCTCGCGCTCCACGGCATGGCTCGACCGCGGCAAGATCAAGCAGATCGACCGCGGCTTTGCCTCGTTCGAGAGCTGGCGCGACGAGGTGCTGGCCGAGGAAGAGCGCGACCAGCACAAGCTCGACCGCAAGATAGTCGACGAAGAGCATTGGCTGCGCCATGGCGTTTCCGGGCGCCGCAAGCGCAACGTCAAGCGCCTCGCCAATCTGCATGCGCTGCGCGACCAGCGCCGCAACTATCGCGGCACCGCCGGCACCGCCAGCCTCGCGGCGGCTGAGGCGGACCAATCCGGCAAGCTGGTGATCGAGGCCAAAGGGATCACCAAGGCTTATGGCGAGCGCAAGATCGTCGAGAATTTCTCGACCCGCATCCAGCGCGGCGACCGCCTCGGCATCATCGGCCCGAACGGCGCCGGCAAGACCACGCTGGTCAATCTGCTCACCGGCGGCATGCAGCCTGACTCCGGCACCATACGGTTAGGGGCCAATCTGGAGACAGCCACGCTCGACCAGCACCGGGAAAGCCTCGACCCCAAATCGACGCTGGCCGAGGCCCTGACCGGCGGCCGCGGCGATCAGATCATGGTCGGCGGCAAGCCGAAGCACGTCGTCGGCTACATGAAGGATTTTCTGTTCGCCCAGGAGCAGCGCGGCACCCCGGTGGAGGTACTGTCGGGCGGCGAGCGCGGCCGCCTCATGCTGGCGCGCGCGCTGGCAAAGCCGTCCAACCTGCTGGTGCTGGACGAGCCGACCAACGATCTCGATCTCGAAACCCTCGACGTGCTCGAGGAGATGCTCGGCGACTACGAGGGTACCGTCATCCTGATCAGCCACGACCGCGATTTCCTCGACCGCGTCGTCACTTCGGTAATCGCGCCTGAAGGCAACGGCAAGTGGATCGAGTATGCCGGCGGCTACAGCGACATGCTGACCCAACGCGGCGCGGACCTCAAGCGCGAGACAGCGAAGGCGCAAGCCCCTGCCGAGAAGAAGGAGGAGCGCGCTGCGGCTCCCTCGTCCGCGCCGAAGCGCAAGCTGAGCTTCAACGAGAAGCACGCGCTGGAGACGCTGCCGAAGAAGATGGAGACGTTGCAGGCCGACATCGCCAGACTGCAGCGCGTGCTCGACGATCCCCACCTCTACGCCAAGGATCGCAAGAAGTTTGACGATACCTCGGCTGCCATCGCCAAGGCGCATGACGAACTGTCCGCGGCCGAAGAGCGCTGGCTCGAACTTGAAATGCTCAGAGAAGAGATTGAACAGGCCTAGCGCGCATTCCGCAAAAGTGGGTACCGGTTTTGCGATCAGAATGCGCGCCAACCAAGAGACTTCAATGACCAATCCCCTCGCCGCCAAGATCGCCCGTGAATACGGCACGCCCTGCGCCGTCATCGACATGGACAGGGTCGAGCGTAACATCGCACGGATCCAGAAGGCCTGCGACGAGGCCGGAATCGCCAATCGCCCCCACATCAAGACGCACAAGAACCCGACGATTGCGAAGATGCAGGTCGCGGCGGGCGCCAAGGGCATCACCTGCCAGAAGATCGGCGAGGCCGAGATCATGGCCAATGCCGGCATCGACGACATCCTCATCAGCTACAATCTCCTCGGCGAAGAGAAGATGGCGCGTCTCGGCGCGCTGAATGCCAAGACCAACATGACGGTCGCCGCGGACAATTCGACCGTCGTCGCGGGCCTGCCCAAGGCCGCCGCAGCGTCAGGCCGCACGCTCTCGGTCGTCGTCGAGTGCGATACGGGCCGCAAGCGCGCAGGTGTCGAGACGCCGGCGGAAGCGATCGCACTGGCGCGCGAGATCGCCGCATCCAAGGGGCTCACGTTTGCCGGCTTCATGCTGTATCCGACCGAGACCGGCTGGGCCGATGCGCAGAAGTTCTACGACGAAGCTCTGGCCGGCGTGCGCGCGCACGGCCTGGACGCAAAGATCGTCTCGACCGGCGGCACACCGAACCTCAAGAACATCGGCAAGCTCAAGGGCGGCACCGAGCACCGCTTCGGCACCTACATCTACAACGACCGCATGCAGGTCGCCGCCGGCTCCGCCACCTGGGACGATTGCGCGCTGCACATCTATTCGACGGTGGTGAGCCGCGCCGCGCCCGAGCGCGGCATTCTCGATGCCGGCTCGAAGACGTTGACCACGGACACCGGCGGCCTCGACGGCCACGGCCTGATCCTCGAGCACCCGGAAGCCAAGATCGCAAAATTCGCCGAGGAGCACGGCTTCCTCGACCTCTCCCGCAGCAACACCCGCCCCAACGTCGGCGACGTCGTCCGCATCGTGCCGAACCACGTCTGCGTCGTCGTCAACATGATGGACGAGGTCGTGATGGTCCGCGGCGAGGAGATCATCGGCACGCTGCCGGTGGCGGCGCGGGGCAAGCTGCGGTAGCTGTTCGCGCCCGCGCATCCTTCGAGGCTCGGCTTCCGGTGCGTCCGCGCCGGAAACCTCGCATCTCAGGATGACGCTCTCTCAAGCTATGCTCTGCGTGAGACCACGCTCTCGCGTAGCCGTCACCCTGAGGTGCCGGAGCGCAGCGGAGGCCTCGAAGGGCGGCGGCGTTCTATAAGCGTTTCAGCCAACCGAGCACACCCCTGCCCGTCGCAGCTCCCGTCGCAAACGACGCCTGCAACAAATAGCCGCCCGTGGGCGCTTCCCAATCCAGCATCTCGCCGGCGGCGAACACGCCGGGCAGCTTGCGCAGCATGAAGCTTTCGTAGAGTTCATCGAAGGCAATCCCGCCCGCGGTCGAGATCGCGCGCTCTATCGGGGCGATGCCGCTGAGCTGAACCGGAATCGCGTTCACCAAATGCGCAAGCTCGGCCGGCGAGAACATTGCCAACGTCCGGCCGGAGGCAATGGCCGCTTCCTGCATCAAACCGATGCCGACCGGCGACACTTGCGCGGCCTTACGCAGGAAGTTCGCGAGCGATTGCTTGCCACGCGTCCCAGACAGCCGCATGGTTAGCGCTGCCGTATCGAGATCCGGCCGCAACGCGATCATCAGCGTCGCCTGCCCAAGACCCAGCACCGCCTCGCGCAGCTCGGCCGACAACGCGTAGATCGCCCCGCCCTCGATACCGCCGCGCGTGATCATCGCTTCGCCGCGCACCGTGTGCGCACCGACCGTCAACGCCACGCCCTTGAGCGGCTGGCCTTCGAAGCGATCGCGGAACACATTCGACCATGCGACCGTGAAGCCGGAATTGGCCGGCCGGAGCTTTGAGATGGTGATGCCTTTGGCCGCAAGGAGTTCGACCCAGCCGCCGTCCGAGCCGAGCCGCGGCCAGCTGGCTCCGCCAAGCGCCAGCACGGTCGCATCAGCCATCACGGCCTCCTCCCCACCGGGCGTTCGAAACTGCAGCCGCCCCTCGCCGTCCCAACCCGTCCAGCGATGGCGGAATGCGAACCGCACGCCGCCGGCATCGAGCCGCCGCAGCCAGGCGCGCAGCAAAGGCGAGGCCTTGAACGCCTTCGGAAACACGCGGCCGCTGGTGCCGACGAAGGTCGGCTCGCCCAGCGCCTCGCTCCAGGCACGCAGCGCCTCCGGCGAGAAGGCGTCGATTGCGGCTTGCAGCTTCGGGGCGGCCTCGCGGTACCGCGCCATGAACTGCGGCAGCGGCTCGCTATGCGTGAGATTGAGCCCGCCGCGGCCCGCCATCAGGAATTTGCGCCCCGCGGACGGCATGGCGTCGTACACGGTGACGCCGGCACCGCCCCGCGCCAGCACCTCCGCCGCCATCAGCCCGGCGGGACCGGCTCCGATGATTGCGATGTGGGATTCGGTTGGGATCATGGCGGGAGTTTAGGGCAGGCAGGCGCTGCGGAGTAGGTCGTCATGCCCGGGCTTGTCCCGGGCATCCACGAGAGCCACGCGGGCGGTCCCAAGAACGTGGATGGGCGGG
>ERZ1034411.6-NODE-6-length-245974-cov-11.334277_pt1 | contig 245974 bp, 227 predicted proteins | sample MGYA00520583_ERZ1034411 | MGnify/ENA primary metagenome ERZ1034411 (study PRJEB33736, sample SAMEA104288481) | Azolla microphylla | place: Ecuador | collected 1982 | study: EMG produced TPA metagenomics assembly of the PRJEB19522 data set (Is there foul play in...
CTCTCTCCTCTAGGAGATTATCTCGTTGCGGAGACCCCCCCTCCCCAACCCTCCCCCGCAAGCGGGAGAGGGAGCCGACCGTCTCCGTGACTGCGATGAGATGAGACGCCCTACTTCCGCCGCGCCGGAGGCGCCGCCGGCGGCGGCGTCACCATTGCAGCAGCCGGCTCGGGCGGCGTCAGGTGCCTGGGCACGATGATGGTCTGCCCCGGAGTGAGCGTCGCATTCTCGGCAAGCGAATTGCTCTGCGCGAGCGTCCACAGCGGCACGCGATTGGCGGCAGCGATGCTCTCCATGGTGTCGCCGCGGCGCACCGGCACCCGCACGCCGCTGTCCCACAGCTCGACCAGGGTGTCCGCAGGAACGAGATAGCGAAGCGGCACGGCATCGGCCTGGGTCTGCGGCGGAATGCGCGGCAGCCGCGTCACCATCTCGACGATCTGGCGATGGATGTCGTCCGACTTCTCGATGTTGATGTGCGAGACGCGGCTGTTTTCCTTGAGATCGTAGCTCGCATAATGGCCGCGGAAGCCGGGCACCGCCACGACATCGCCGCCGCCGAGCACGCTGTCGGAGAGGAAAATGTTGATGAAGCGCTCGACATTGAGCGGCACGTCGCCGGTCGCATGCGCGGGATCGATGGCGATCACGAGGCTGATCGGGATGTTCTCCTTGGCCGCCATCTCGGAAATGACGATCGAGCACAACCCGCCCATCGAATGGCCGATCAGCACGATGGGCGCCGGGCTCTCCTTGTAGCTGGCGATGGCGCGATTGCCGATCAGCCGGCAGATCGTGAATTCATAAACGTCGGCCGAAAAGCCGGCCTGCGTCAGCTTCTCACTGAGCCGGTCCATGCCGGTCGAGAAGATCGGCCCCATGGCGCCGCGGAACAGGTAGATCTTCGGCGGCGGCAGCGGCTCGAATGGCGGAGGCGGCGGCGCAACTGGCACGGCGGCCGCAGCAGGCTTCGACTTGGCGGGTGAAGCGGCGGCAATGCCGGGATCCAGGGCGAGCAGCGCAATCGCTGCCAGCACGACGAGGCGCCTCAGATCAATCATCAGTCCAGCAGTCCCACCACAGGAGGCGGAGGCCCCCTTCGGGGCTTAGTGACCACTGATTTGGCGGTTTTTGGGGCGCAACGGACTGGGCCGCGGCCAGGCCTGCGCAACCTCGGGCCCGCCGGGCTGCGGTCCGGCGGGCGTTAATATTTCGCGACGACGGGGCCGGCCCAGTCGATCTTGTAATTGAGACCGGCCTTCACGATGTTGCCGCGGGTCGAGAAGTTGTAAGTGGCGAAATCGGCGCCGACCGGGTTGGTCTGGCCGCCCGTAATCGTGCGGCTGCCGAGATCGTAATAGAGGTACTCGGCCTTGACGCTCCAGTTCCTGGCGAAGGCCCATTCTGCACCGGCACCGAGCGTCCATCCGAACCGGAGGTCAGAGGCGTTCGCGATGAACTGGCGTCCAATCACCGGTGCATTGAAGAATTCGTTGATATTGGCGGTGTCCTTGACGTTGGCGTAAGCGAGACCACCCGTCACGAACAGCAGCAGCCGCTGCGACACGATTCCACCGAGACGGCCGCGCACCGTGCCGAAGAAATCGATCTTCTCGCTCGCGCTGGTGCGGACACTCGTGCCGACGATCGGAAGATCAACATTTCGGGAGTGGTTTATGTCGGCGTAATCGAAATCCGCCTCGATACCGACAAGCCCTGCGCCAAACTGGTAATTCCAGCCGACCTGTCCGCCGATGAGGTAACCTTCTGGACGCAGTCCGACAGTGAAAGGAACAGTCCCCGGCTGCGCAGCGGTGATCAGCGGCGTGCCGGAGACCGCGACGTCGCTTGAATTATTCCAGGCATAACCGCCGTTCACGCCGATGTAGAAGCCGCTCCAGTTATAGCCGGGATCCATGGCCACAGGACGCGCCTTGACCGCGAGATCTGCCGCTGAGGCTGCCACCGGGCCGAGAGCGAGGAACAAGGCCGCCGTTGCAAATGTCTTCATGGGTCGGTCCGGATATCGTGATGCGAGCTTCCAAAGCTTCGCTCGACGGGTTGCAATCTAACCGACCCGGTTGTGTCTTACTGTCTCCTCCAAGTCACAGCCGAGGCTCAAAACCCGGACAATTCCGACAGACCAGGCGGCTGGCGACATCCAGCGTATTGCATAAATCCTGCCTGCCGCCGGACGCAGTCACTGCCTGCTCCTGAGCCGGCTGCGATGCGCGGCCTGCTTGGCGCGATTGCCGCAGACCGCCATGATGCACCATCGCCGGGCACGCCTGCGGGTGTGGTCGGCGAACAGCATCGTGCAGTTATGACCCTCGCATGCCTTCACGTCGGAAAAATCCTCGTCGCAGACGAACTTCGCCATTGCCTCGCCGATAGGCAGCAGCAGGGAATCCGGTGATCGCCAGCGCCGCTTCATTCGCAGCGCGAAAACGCCGCCATCGTCCGGCCCGGGCTCCATCTGCCTGAACATTTCGTCACGCTCGAGCAGGCCGTTCAGCGGCCCGAGTTCGCGCAGTCCATTCGCCGTCAGCGGTCGGCCCGCATGCTTGCGCACGAAGCCGCGAAACCACTCGCGCAAGGCACGGGCCTGGTCGGCGACCTTGTCGAGCTCGCCCGGCTTCGCGCGCGCCTTCAGCTCGTCCAGCTCCTCCGCCGGCACCAGCTTCGCCTGGGCCAGCCAGTCGATCAGACCATCGCCGTCGTCGAGCCAGTCGACGGGCGTATCGACAGGAATCGCCACCGAGTTGAGGAAATCGAGGCCGAGCGAGTCGGCGATGAACATCGCGGGCGGTTTGTCCATGAACGGTCCTGAAACGAGGCTCACAAGTATGTAACCCGTCAAAATGCCATTGACAAGTTACTGCCTCGGGACGTAACCCTCAATTCGCTATTTAACGGGTTAGCTCCATGGAGATGGCTATGACCACGACCACCTATCGCACCGCCGATGTCGATGGCTTCCAGGTGTTCTATCGCGAGGCTGGCCCCAAGGGCGCGCCAAAGCTGCTGTTGCTGCACGGCTTCCCAAGTGCCGGCCACATGTTCCGCGATCTCATCCCGCTGCTCGCGGACAGGTTTCACATCGTGGCGCCGGACCTTCCCGGCTTCGGCCAGTCCGACATGCCCGCGCGCGAAGCCTTCCGCTACACCTTCGACAATGTCGCGCAGGTGATCGAGCGCTTCACCGAGGTGATCGGCTTCGATCGCTTCGCAGTGTACGTCTTCGACTACGGCGCGCCGACCGGCTTCCGGCTCGCGCTGAGTCACCCCGAGCGCATCACCGCCATCATCTCGCAGAATGGCAACGCCTATGAAGACGGGCTCAGCGACGGCTGGTCTCCGATCAAGGCCTATTGGCAAGATCCCACGCCTGCCAATCGCGACGCCTTGCGCAGCCTTCTCACGCCGGAGGCAACGCGCTGGCAATACACGCATGGCGTTCCTGATCCGACCACCGTGTCGCCGGACGGACAGAACCTCGACAATTTCTATCTGGCGCGTCCGGGCTCGGACGACGTGCAGCTCGACCTGTTCGGCGACTACAAGAGCAACGTCGCGCTCTATCCGGCATTTCAGGACTATTTCCGCAAGCACAAACCGCCGTTCCTGGCGGTCTGGGGCAAGAACGATCCGTTCTTCATTCCGCCCGGCGCGGAGGCGTTCAAGCGCGACAATCCCAATGCCGTGGTGCAGTTCTTCGACACCGGCCATTTCGCGCTGGAGACGCATGCGCGGGAGATCGCCCAGAGCATTCGTACGTTCTTGCAATGAAAGCTGCAGCCGTCGCGATATTGCGGCGCTGCCCTACAGCGGCAACATCCGGTTCAGGAGCTCGAGCAGCGTGCGCTGCTCGAGCTCGTTGAGCGGCGCCAGCATCTTCCGATTATAGGGCTCCGTCAGCCTTGTCCCGTCGGCTATGAGCTTGGCCCCCTTTGGCGTGAGCACGAGCTCGACGGCGCGGCGATCCGACTTCGAGCGGTTGCGCTTGATGAAGCCGGAGGATTCGAGCTCGTTCAGGATCTTGATCAGGTTCGGCAGGCGCAGCCGCAGCAGGCTGGCAAGGCTGCTTGGCGGAACGCCCGGATTGTCGCGAATGACGACGAAGATCGCGTAGGTCGCGGGCGTCAGACCCAGCGCGGCGAACTCCTCGTAGAAGCCTTCGAAGAACTTCAATTGCGCCAGGCGCAGCATGAAGCCGGGTGTCCGCTGCAGTGCCCGCAGGTCCAGCGATCGCTCCGTTTGCTGAGCCGATTTGGTCCCTCGTCCTAACGCTCTCGCGCTCATGGTTCTCGATCCCTCGGGCAGTCGAATTGACACTCTCAAAAATAGCTATAAAATATAACTATTATCAGCGGCACCAAGACCGCACATGGGAGGGACATAATGAACAGCAAATTCCTGCATAAATTGTGCATTTCGGCCTTGATGCTGGCGTGCGCAGCTCCGGCATTCGCTCAGGACGTCGTGAAGATCGGCATCCTCAACGACCAGTCCGGTCCGTTCGCGAGCTATCAGGGCATCGGCTCGGTCGTCGCCGCCAAGATGGCGGTCGAGGATTATGGCGGAAAAGCCGCCGGCAAGCCCGTCGAGGTCGTCGCGGCCGACCACCAGAACAAGACCGACATCGGGATCGGCATCGCCCGGCGCTGGTACGAGAACGAGAGCGTCGATGCGATCTTCGACCTGCCGAACTCCTCGATCGCGCTCGCCGTGGCCGGCATGAGCGCCGAGAAGAACAAGGTGTTCGTCGGATCGGGCGCCGGCACCGTGCTGCTGACCGGCGAGAAGTGTACGCCGAACACGGTGCACTGGACCTACGACACCTATGCCTATGGCCGCGGCCTCGGCAAGGCGATCGTGCAGCAGGGCGGCAAGAAATGGTTCTTCATCACCGCCGACTACGCCTTCGGTCACGATCTGGAGAAGCAGGCCGCGGAGGCCGTGAAGGCGTCCGGCGGCGAGGTGCTCGGCAGCGTGCGGCATCCCCTGGGAACGGCCGATTACGCCTCGTTCCTGCTGCAGGCGCAGGCATCGGGCGCGAACGTCGTCGGCTTCGCCAATGCCGGCGACGACACCATCACCTCGATGAAGCAGGCCGCCGAGTTCGGGCTGACCAAGGACCACAAACTGGTCGGGTTGATCCTGGGCATGAACGGCCTCCCCGCGCTCGGCCTGAAATTCGCGCAAGGCGCGCAGATCATGAACCCGTTCTATTGGGATCTGAATGACGGCACGCGCGCCTTCGCAAAGCGCTTCGCCGAGCGCATTCCGTCGAAAGCCTATCCGAACGACATGCAGGCCGGCGTCTACGCCTCGGTCATTCACTATCTGAAGGCGGTCGACAAGGTCGGCGGCGCCAAGGACGGCAAGGCCGTCGTCGCCGCGATGAAGGAGCTACCGACCGACGATCCGCTGTTCGGCAAGGGCTATATTCGCAAGGACGGACGCAAGATCCACCCGCTCTATTTGTTGCAGGTGAAGTCGCCCGAAGAGTCGAAATCCGCATGGGATCTGCTGAAGGTCGTCGCCACGATCAAGGGCGAGGATGCGTTCCGCTCCGAGCGCGATGGCCAGTGCGCACTCGCCAAGCCATAGCAGCCTGGAGCAGACCATGAGCGGCATTGCAATAAGCGAGGTGGACCCGTTTGCGCCCGACTTCCTGATCGACCCCTATCCGGCCTATGCGGCATTGCGCGCGCTCGGGCCGGTGTTCGAGGTCGAGCGTTACGACGTGTGGGCGATGGCAGGCTATGCCGAGGTCGAGCCGGCTTTGAAGGACTGGAAGACCTTCATCAGCGGCGAGGGCGTCGGGCTGCACGGGATGAACCCGGCGCTGCCAAAGCCGCTGACGCTACAGATTGATCCGCCCGACCACGACAAGGGCCGCCGCGTCCTCGGCCGCACACTGTCGCCGGGCGTTGCGCGGAAGCTGCGCGAGACCTTCCAGCAGGAAGCAGAGAGAAAGGTCTCGGAGCTGATCGACAAGGGCACGTTCGATGCCGTGACCGATCTTGCCGAGGCCTACCCGATGAAGGTGTTTCCAGACGCGATCGGCATCCGGCCGGACGGCCGCGAGAAACTGCTGGCCTGGAGCACGTTCGTGTTCAACAGTTTTGGTCCGGAAAACGAGATCCTCGCGGCTTCACGGAAGGAGGGTCTCGCGGCGCAGAGCTGGATCATGGAATGTTGCGCCCGCGACGCGCTGCGGCCCGACAGCCTCGGCATGATGATCTACCAGGCCGCCGACGAGGGCGAGATCAGCGAGCACGAAGCCACGCATCTGGTGCGGCCCTTCCTCACCGCCGGGGTCGACACCACCGTCAACGGCATCGGTAACACCCTGCTCGCGCTCGCCAGCCATCCGGATGAATACCGCAAGCTGCACCGGAGGCCGGAGTTGGCGCGCAACGCCTTCGAGGAAGGCCTGCGCTATGATTCACCGGTGCAGACGTTCTTTCGCACCACTTCGCGCGACGTCGAGATCGGCGGCGGCGTGATCCCCGCGCATCGCAAGGTGCTGCTGTTCATGGCCTCCGCCAACCGCGATCCGGCGCGGTGGGACGGAGCCGATCGCTTCGATATCGAGCGTACCGCAACCGGCCATGTCGGCTTTGGCGCCGGCATTCACGCCTGCGTCGGCCAGATGATCGCGCGTCTGGAAGGCGAATTGATCTTTGGTGAGCTTGCACGACGCGTGAAGACCATCGAGCTCGCGGCCGAGCCGAAGCGCAGGCTGAACAATTCGCTGCGCGGGCTGGAGAGCATGCCGGTCCGCGTGACGCCTGCTTAGGTGGCATCACGCGGGGAGGATGAGCGACCGGCTCAGTTCCTTGCCGGAGCCGTCGCCGCCGCCGAGCGGGCCTGCCGGGGCGCACCGTGTTCGGCAACCGGCAGCGCGGGCGCACGCGAGCGCATGATCGCAGCGTCGATCTCGGCGATGACGCGGCGCTGGATCGCCTCGTTCTTGTCGATCGAGATGTGGCCGACGCCGGTGCCGCGCACGTCGACATTGTCGAGCTTGCCGCGCAGCCCCGCCGCGGCGCGCACCGGCTCGCCGGGACCGTCGCCGATATAGATGTTGATGTAGCGCTCCGCACCGGTCGAGAGCTTGGTCTTGAACACGGAGTCGAGACCGATCGCGAGCTTCACGGGCACGCCGAGCTGATTGAGCTTGGCGATCATGTCGGGCAGCGCGGTGGCGCCGGAGGAATGGCCGACCAGGACGATGGTCTTGATGCGGCCAGCCTTGTAGGCGGTCGCGGCTTCATCCGCGAGCGAGGACCAGGACACGAAGTTGGCGACCGTCACCGGAATGCCCTGCGCCTGCAGCCGGGCGCCGATCGTGTCGAGGCCGAGCGAAAAGATGTTGAGCACGCCACGGAGCAGATAGACATGCGTGGTTGCGACCTGAGCCTGGCTTGGGGCCGCCCGGGCCGAGGTCGGGCTGATGGCAACAGCTGACAGCAGAAGCAGGCCCATCGCCCAGACGCGGAGGGCGGACAACTGGCTGGCGCCGGCGGTGTGACGGCCGTTCGGTCTCATCGATTTTTTCCCTGGAGACAATACGCTTTGCGATTGGCCGGAATCGTAGCCATGGCCCGCTCGCAGACGCAACAAAGAGCCGCGTGAGCGGCAATCTTAGCCACAGCCCGTGACCATCGCGCAACACTTGCCCGAAACCTGCCACCGAAGAGCCTGTTTTGAGACCATTTTTCTCCGGGCAATTGCGGGCGGGCAAGGCCATTCCTATCTCAGGGCTCCGCTGACCCGCCCTCCCGGCAGGTTCCAGCCCCCCTCCCCAGCCCTGCCCCTCAGCCCTGCGGCCATCATGTCCTCCATCATTTCCGTCGCCAATCTGTCGAAGACCTATGGGTCCGGCTTCAAGGCGCTCAGAAGCGTCAATCTCGATATCAAGCGCGGCGAGATCTTCGCGCTGCTCGGGCCCAACGGTGCCGGCAAGACCACGCTGATCTCGATCATCTGCGGCATCGCCAATCCGAGTGAGGGCCGCGTGCTCGTCGGCGGCGAGGATATCCAGACCTCCTACCGCAAGGCGCGCTCGCTGATCGGCCTCGTGCCGCAGGAGCTGCACACCGACGCCTTCGAGAGCGTCTGGGCGACCGTGAGCTTCTCCCGCGGTCTGTTCGGCAAGCCGAAGAACCCTGACCATATCGAGAAGGTGCTGAAGGATCTCTCGCTCTGGGACAAGAAGGACAACAAGATCATCACGCTTTCCGGCGGCATGAAGCGCCGCGTGATGATCGCGAAGGCGCTATCGCACGAGCCGCAGATCCTGTTTCTTGACGAACCCACAGCCGGCGTCGACGTCGAGCTGCGCAAGGGCATGTGGGAGGTGGTGCGCACGCTCCAGCAGTCCGGCGTCACCATCATCCTCACCACGCATTACATCGAGGAAGCCGAGGAGATGGCCGACCGCATCGGTGTCATCAACAAGGGCGAGATCGTGCTGGTCGAGGACAAGGCGACCTTGATGCAGAAGCTCGGCAAGAAGCGTCTGACGCTGCATTTGCAGGGCAAGATAGCCTCGCTGCCGGAAAGCCTGCATCACTACGAGCTCGAGCTCTGTGACGGCGGCGCGACCCTGGTCTACGACTACGACACCAAGGGCGAGCGCACCGGCATCACCAGCCTGCTCGGCGACCTCCGCACCGCCGGCATCCGCTTCAACGATCTCGACACGACGCAATCGTCGCTCGAGGACATCTTCGTCGACCTCGTGAGGACGTCATGAATCACCGCGCCATCCGCGCCATCTATCTGTTCGAAATGGCGCGCACCTGGCGCACGCTGCTGCAAAGCATCGTCTCGCCGGTCGTCTCGACCTCGCTCTATTTCGTGGTGTTTGGCGCTGCGATCGGCTCGCGCATCAGCCAGGTCGAGGGCGTCAGCTACGGCACCTTCATCGTGCCGGGCCTGATCATGCTCTCGGTGCTGACCCAGAGCATCGCCAACGCCTCCTTCGGCATCTACTTCCCGAAATTCACCGGCACGATCTACGAGATCCTGTCGGCGCCGATTTCCTATTTCGAGATCGTGCTCGGCTATGTCGGGGCCGCCGCGACCAAGTCGATCATTTTGGGACTCATCATCCTGGCAACGGCAGGGCTCTTCGTCCCATTGCATATTCACCATCCGGTCTGGATGCTGGCCTTCCTGGTGCTGACGGCGGTGACGTTCAGCCTGTTCGGCTTCATCATCGGCATCTGGGCCGACGGCTTCGAGAAGCTGCAGATGATCCCGATGCTGGTGGTGACGCCGCTGACCTTCCTCGGCGGCAGCTTCTATTCCATCGACATGCTGCCGCCCACCTGGCGCACGGTCGCGCTGCTCAATCCGGTCGTCTATCTGATCTCCGGCTTCCGCTGGAGCTTCTACGAGATCGCAGACGTCAGCGTCGCCGTCAGCATCGGCATGACGATCGCGTTTCTGGTGATCTGCCTGGTCGTGATCTGGTGGATCTTCCGCACCGGCTACCGGCTGAAGAATTGAGCGTCATTCCGGGGCGCGCGCAGCGCGAGCCCGGAATGACGCTGTGGTCTTACCGGTAGCAGTGGAAGCGGTGATAGCCATCATAGTAGCCGCGGCAGCGGTAATGGCGGTGATGGGGAATGCCGAACACGCCTTCGACGGCGCCGACCGCGCCACCCACGCCGGCGCCGACCGCACCACCAACGACGCCGCCGACAGGCCCGGCGATCCGGTTACCTTCATAAGACCCCTCCTGCGCGCCGCGCACGATGCCCTGGGCGTGGCCAGCTTGCGGCAAGGCGAGCAGTGCAAGAAGGATGGCGGCAGTTGCGAACAGCAGGCGGACAGGCAAGCCGGCCGGCAAGGCGGCGGCAGTAGCACGGGCTTTGTTCATCTTCGGTCCCAAAGAAAAGTACAGGAATGAACGGCGGCGAAAGCCGCGTCTCGGGTCGGACACCATCAACGCCCGGAGCGGCCAAATGGTTGCGCCTTTGTGACGAATTGTCGGCGTTGTGAACGCGCATCCGCTCGCGAAAATGTCAGCATCTCCAAAGCCAGCGCGCACAAAGCGGCCTTGCTTACGCCCCGCATCACGTTAACGATGGGCTTGCAGGCCGCTGGAACGGAAACCGGATCGCAGGCATATTGCAGGCCGGGGGACGGAGAGCCGCGGCACTTGCGCGAACAGGCCGGAGGCCAGGATTCAAATGCGTTTCCAGATGCGTTCATTTTTCATTGCTTTCACGTCCCTGATGCTTCTGAGCGGGGGCACCGCGCAGGCCAAGGTCGAGATCACCGTCGACAAGGACAATCAGCAGATGACCGTCGCGGTCGACGGCGTCGCGCGCTATCACTGGCCGGTCTCGACCGGCATCCCCTCCCGCGAAACGCCGAACGGCGCGTTTCGCGCCTTCCGCATGGAGGAGGATCACTACTCCAAGGAATTCGACGATGCGCCGATGCCGCACGCGATCTTCTTCACCAAGGTCGGGCACGCCATCCACGGCACGGACTCGGTCGGCCGGCTCGGCTCGCCGGCCTCGCATGGCTGCGTGCGGCTGTCGCGCCAGAATGCCTCGACGCTTTATGCCCTCGTGCAGCAGCAGGGCGTGCTCAACACCACGGTGACGTTGACAGGCTCGGCGCAGGTCGCGCTGGCGCGCAATCCGCGCGGTCGCGCTAATGCTGCGGTCGCCCGCGCTCCACAGCAGCCGGCTGAAGAGCAGTACGCCACCACGGGCGATCCCGTGAACCTCACGCCGCCGCAGCAACCCGCCCGCCGCTACATGCCGCAGGACGACAATTACATCTATCCGGCCGACGGTAGCGACACCGGCGCGCGCTATCCGGCACCGCGCCCCATCACGCGCCCCTATGGCACGCAGGCCTATCAGCAACTGCCGCAGCCGACCTACGACCAGGGCTACGGCCAGCAGGGCTACTATTATCAGCAGCAGCAGCCTCGGCAGTATTATCAGCCGCGCGGCTATTACTATCAGAACTGACGCTATCTGAACGCGGCATCTCCGCGTTCAACGATCTTTCGCACAGCATCGACGGCGGCGCGGGCGACCGGCTCGAGGATCTCGGGTCCTGTCGCGCCGAGATCGTCGGACGGTGTGTGGAAGGTGCGATGGAGGCCGGCGATACCGAAGAAGTTGGTGTAGCCTGCCGCATGCACGTCGCGCAGTTCTCCGACAGCCTGCTTCTCCGTCACCAGACGTTTCGCCGCGACGGCCGCAAACGCCTCGTCGGTCAGTGATACGGCGGACTTGCTGAGCACGAGAACGCGCTGCTCGTCGGGCCGACCTGTGCGGACACCCTCCGCAAAGGCGTAGCAGGCGTTCGACGAGCCGAAGTGAATCCACGCCAGCGTGTCCTTCGGCGCCGGCGCCCCTCTCTTCAAGAACAGCTCCATGCCGCCATGGCCGATCTCGTGGCCGGCGGTGGCGACGAACACGAGATGCGCCGGCCATTTCTCGGCAGCAGCGGTGCGCGCCAGCGCGAGAAAGTTGGCGATGCCGGGGCCGCGCTCACAAACGCAGGAATACCAGCCGGTCATTGGCGTGGAGACGACGATGGTCGGCCCGCGGCCGCCTCCGATCTCCGCGACCACGTTCCGGCCGGCGACATCGCGCTCGTAATGGCCCTTGACGTCGAAGGTGACAGGCGTGCCAGCGGCGAGCGCGCGCTCGAACACCGCGCGCGACCTTGCAGCCACGACGACCACCGGCACCGGCCAGGGCACATCCTCCTGCGTGACATTGTAGGCGAAGCGGTCGTCGGCGGGATTGCCGATCATCAGCAGAATCGCCGCCGGCTTCTTCGCTGCCGCTTCGTTGATGGCGGCACGATGGGTCGGCCCCAGATAGGCGCCGCGATCGAACGGCAGATCGAGCAGAAGGATCTTGCCTGCGACATCGCCATCGCGGGCGAGCGGCGCGGACAGACGGAAGCTCGCCTGGTCGATCGGCGGCCACCAGAATGGCGTCGCCTCGACAGAGGCGCCGGCGGCCTCGACGCTGGCCTGCTCGACGACGTATTGCCGGCCGAGCACGACGGGCTGAAAGCTGACCTCGAAACCCGCCTGCTTCATCTCGCCGGCGATCCAATCCGCGGTCGCGCGGTCGCCGGGCGAGCCGAAGCGATGAAGGCCGAACGAGGCGTAGCGCGACACGTCTTCATAAAGGCTCGCGCCCGAGAGCACATCCCTGGCAGCCGCCTGTCCGACCATGAGAACCGCCATTGTTGCGATGAAGGCCAGTCGCATGCGAGTGGCTCCCTGGACTTTATCCGTGCGGCGCAGTTTCAGCCTTCCATGGCTGCCGTCAACCGCACGACTGGACGAAACGCGCAAAGATTTCATAAGCTCCTGTTTTCACGAACGCCGTGAGCCCTGATGCCGTCGCGTGCTACCACAATTCTGACTGTGCTCTCGGTTCTGATAATGGGGCAGGCCATGGGATTCGACATCGAGGCGCATCGTGGCGGCCGGGCGCTGTTGCCGGAAAACACCCTTCCCGCCTTCGCCAAAGCGTTGTCGATGGGCGTCGACACGCTGGAGCTCGACGTCGGTGTGACCGCGGACGGCGAGATCGTCGTCTCGCATGAGCGCGGGCTCAACCCCGATATCACGCGGGATGCGAGCGGCGCCTACGTGGCTCCGCCCGGAACGCCCTTTGTGAAGCTGCGGCTCGCCGACATCAAGACTTATGACGTCGGCCAGATTCGGCCGGACAGCAACTATGCGAAGCAATTCCCCGACCAGCGCACCGTGCCGGGGACGCGCATTCCCACCCTGAGCGAGCTGTTTGCGCTGGTGCGCAAGTCCGGCAATACCAATGTGCGCTTCAACATCGAGACCAAGATCGATCCGAACCGGCCGGACGAGACGCTCGATCCGCAAGGGTTTGTCTCGAAGCTGCTGGGACTGATCGAGGCCGAAAAATTCTCCGACCGCGTCGTGATCCAGTCGTTCGACTGGCGGACCTTGCAGCTCGTCCAGCACCAGGCACCGAAAATTCCGACGGTGTACCTGACGTTGCAGCGCGGCTCGGCTCCGACCATTGCACTCGACAAGGCCACCAGCTGGACGGCAGGTTTCAGCCCGGCCGATCACGGCGGCTCGCTGCCGCGAACGATCAAGGCCGCGGGCGGCGCGATCTGGTCGCCCTATTTCGGCGATGTGACCACGGCCCTTGTTTCCGAAGCCCATGCGCTCGGACTGCGCGTGGTAGTCTGGACGGTCAACAAGCGTGAAGACATGGCGCGGATGATCGAGCTCGGCGCCGACGGGATCATTTCGGACAGGCCGGACCTGTTGCGCGAAGTCGCAGGCGAGAAGGGCATCACGTTGCCTGCGGGAACGCCGGTCGAGCCGTAGGCTTGGATCTCGTGTCCCGGACGCGATGCAGCGTGCAACGCTGCTCCGCAGAGCCGGGACCCAACAAGCCGCACGATAGGCCCCGGCTCTGCAGCGCACCGCTAAAGAAGCGCTGCGCTGCGTCCGGGGCACGGAGACCAATGTCGCGCCATCATCACTCCCCATCCCGCAGACGCCGGTACAGCGCGCCCAGGATGTTGGAATAATCGTCGGTCCAGACCCGCACCCTGTCGTCGGCTTCGGTCTGCTCCCATGATTTGGAGGCGGCGAGCTTGCCGACATCTGCGTCCTCGCGCGCGGAGATGACGACGTCGGTCGAGAAGATGTAGTCCGCATCCCGCCCGGAATCCTCGTTGAAGACCCAGCTCTTGAGATCATTGGCGTCGGCGATGCCGACCACGACGGTCTCGAGATCGAGGTGGCGGTTGGAGACGTGCATCACCACTGCGCCGTGCGGCGCGAGCTTGTCCTTGTAGATCTTCATCGCCTCTTCGGTTGCGAGATGGATCGGGATCGCATCGGACGAATAGGCATCGACGATGATGAGATCGTAAGCGCCGTCCGGCTCCTTGGCGAAGGTGAGACGCGCATCGCCGATCACGGGCTTCAGGTCCGGCAGGCAGCTCGAGATGTAGCGGAAGTTCTTGGGGTTGCGCGCCGCGTCCACCATGGACTGGTCGATCTCGAAGAACTTCCAGTCCTCGCCGGGCGCTGCGGCACAGGCCAGCGTGCCCGATCCGACGCCGATCGCGGCGACCTTCAGCGGCGCACCCTTGCGCTCGCGGATCGCGCTGACGGCCTGACCGATGCCGCCGTCCTTGTGATAATAGGTGATCGGCTCGGGCCGGCCGGTGACCGGCGTGCCGTCATTGTTGCGGAAGCGCTCGGCGCCGTGGATTGTGGTGCCGTGCATCAGCACATGGAAATAGCCGCCGGGCGTCTCCACGATCTTGTGCACGCCGAAGAAGCTGCGCACGGTCGTGACGCGGCCTTCGTCCGCGGGATAGACGCGGATCAGCGCCAGCGCGAGCGCGACGGTGGCGAAGATCTTCCAGCGGCCGACATTGAGCGCCAGTGCCAGCAGCGCGGCGAGCACGCCGACGGAGCCGGCCACCCAGACGCGGTGATCCTCGAACCATGTCGAGAGGCCGCCGGTGGTGGCGGACGGCGCAACCAGCGCGATCGCGAGCGCGGCAAGCACGAGCCAGTACCATTTGACGATGCCGGCCAGCCGTTCGTTCGCAGGCGGCCGGCACAAGGCCGCAAGCGCCACCAGGATCGGATATTCGGCGATCCATGAGAAGGTGAAGGGCGCAACGAGGCCGGCAAAGAGACCGCCGACCATTCCGCCGAACGACAGCGCGACATAGAAGCCGGTAAGGTATTTGGCGGCCGGCCTGGTCCGCGCCAGTTCGCCGTGGCAGGCCATGGCGATGACGAAGAAGCAGAGCTGGTGTCCGCCGAGCGTCAGCAGCAGATTCTGCTCGCCGCCGAAGGCAAGCAGCACGACGACGCCCGCGATCGCGACCGGCTGCAGCATCAGCATCCATGTGTGCGGCAGCAGCGGCCGCGACTGGAACACGACCACCCATGTGAGCAGGTAGAGCGACAGCGGCAGCACCCACAGCAGCGGCGCCGCCGCGACGTCGGTCGAGATATGCGCGGTGACGGCGATGAGCAGGCCCGACGGCACCGCGGCGAGAAATATCCAGCGCAGCCGCGTCAGCAAGCCTGGTGCCGGCACGTTGATGTCCTCGGTTTTCGCATCGACCACGGCAAGTTTCGGCGAACGCAGCAGCAGCGCGCCGCAGGCGGCGATCAGGAGGATCAGCAGGCCATAGCCGCCGGTCCACAGCCGGTTCTGCGTGTGCAGCGCGAACATCGGCTCGAGCAGGAACGGATAGGACAGCAGCGCCAGAAAGCTGCCGATGTTGGAGGATGCGTAGAGGAAGTAGGGATCGTGCCCGGCGGGATGGCCGGTGCGGACGAACCAGGCCTGCAGCAGCGGATTGTTGGCGGCGAGCGCAAAGAACGGCAGGCCGATCGAGACCACGAACAGGCCGAGCAACCAGAACGCGTAGCCCGACGCTGGCGGCTCGCCATAGGCCGAGGCAATGCCGAGCGGCAACGTGGCGAAGGCCGCGATCAGCAGCACCAGATGCACCGCGACCGGAATGATCCGGTTCCTCGCCTGCATCAACAGATGCGCATAGGCGTAACCCGCCAGCAGCAGCGACTGGAAGAACACCATGGCCACCGACCACACCGCGGGCGAGCCGCCGAGCCGCGGCAGCACCATCTTCGTGAACAACGGCTGCACCGAGAACAGCAACAGCGCGCTGACGAAGATCGCAGCGGTGTAGACCGTCAGCAGCAGCCGGTTGCGCGATGCGGACGGCTGCTCCGTGGCGGCGGGTTGCACGATGGAATCCATGGAAGCTCCAGCAAAAGCGTTTTCCAGCGAAGTGGGTACCGGTTCGCGCGAGAAAACGCGTCGAATGACTCCCCCGGCGGGCGCCGGACGCGCGCAATGGAGCACACGGCGCCTGAACGGGCAATAAAGGGTGTCGTGATGTTGCAGCGAGGAATGCTTGATATACAGATGTCATTCCGGGGCGATGCCAGGGGAATCATGAGCGAAACCGACGTCATCATCATCGGCGCTGGCCATAACGGCCTCACCTGCGCGGCCTATCTCGCGATGGCGGGTTTGCGCGTGCGCGTGGTCGAGCGCCGCAAGGTCGTCGGCGGGGCCGCGGTGACGGAGGAGTTTCACCCCGGATTCAGGAATTCGGTCGCGGCCTACACCGTGAGCCTGCTCAATCCGCGGGTGATCGGCGACCTCAAGCTCGCCGAGCAGGGACTGCGCATCGTCGAGCGGCGCGCCCAGAACTTCCTGCCCGCGCCCGACGGCAGCTATCTCCTCACCGGCGAGGGACGGACGAAGGCATCGGTCGCGCGGCTGAGCACCCGTGACGCAGGCGCGCTCGACGGGTTTTCACGCGAGCTGGAAGATATCGCCGACGTGCTCAGGCAGTTCGTGCTGCGGGCGCCGCCGAACCTCGTCGATGGTCTTGGCACGGCCGCCGTCCGCGAAGGCATCAACGCCTTCAAGGCCGCCAACATCCTGCGCGGCCTTAGCCTGGAGCAGAGCCGCAGCCTACTCGATCTCTTCACCCGCTCGGCCGGCGAGATGCTGGATGAGCGCTTCGAGCATGATCTGGTCAAGGCGCTGTTCGGCTTCGACGCCATCGTCGGCAACTATGCCAGCCCCTACGCCGCGGGCTCAGCCTATGTGATGCTGCATCACGCCTTCGGCGAGGTGAACGGCAAGAAGGGCGTCTGGGGCCACGCGATCGGCGGGATGGGCGCGATCACGCAGGCGATGGCGCGCGCCGCACAGGGCCGCGGCGTGGTGATCGACACCGACGCGGGGGTGCGCGAAATCATCGTCGAGCGCGACCGCGCCGTCGGCGTCGTGCTGGAGAACGGCGAGACGATCCGCGCGAAATATGTCGCGGCCAATGTCAATCCGAAGCTGCTGTACACGCGGCTAGTCGCGGCCGACGCTCTGCCTGCGGACTTCCTCGCGCGCATCCGAAACTGGAAGAACGGCTCCGGCACCTTCCGCATGAACGTGGCGCTGGACCGCCTGCCCTCCTTCACGGCGCTGCCTGGTGAGGGCGATCATCTCACCTCCGGTATCATCCTGGCGCCGAGCCTCGGCTATATGGACCGTGCCTGGCTCGAAGCGCGGGCGCAGGGCTGGAGCCGAGAGCCCGTCGTCGAGATGCTGATCCCCTCCACGCTCGACGACACGCTGGCGCCTCCGGGCCAGCATGTCGCGAGCCTGTTCTGCCAGCACGTTGCGCCGGAGCTGCCCGATGGCAGGTCCTGGGACGACCATCGTGACGAGGTCGCCGATCTCATGATCGCGACGGTGGATAAATACGCGCCGGGCTTTGCGACGAGCGTGCTGGGCCGCCAGATCCTGTCCCCGCTCGATCTCGAACGGCAATTCGGGCTGCTCGGCGGCGACATCTTCCACGGCGCGCTGAGCTTGAACCAGCTGTTCTCGGCGCGGCCGATGCTGGGCCATGCCGATTATCGCGGGCCGCTCAGGGGCCTCTACCATTGCGGCTCCGGCGCCCATCCCGGCGGCGGCGTCACCGGTGCGCCCGGCCACAACGCGGCGCAGGTGATCTTGAGCGATCACCGGTCGCTGTTCAAAAGCCGTGGGTAGGCCTGTGGATGGGCTGTGGAAAGGCTGTTGGAAAACGCGGAAGAGAGCGGCATGACACAGGAAGAACTGAGGGTCGTCGCGGGCTTGGTCATCGCCTACTGTGGAAAGGACGTCAAAAACACCGGTGAGACCTTCGTCGATAGCAATGCCATTGGAGTAAACGCAGCCGCCATGCGGCTGCTCGTTCGATATGGGCTCATGGAAGTTGATACCGATGCCGGACGGCGCGTGAGAGCAAGATGGACAGCGGCCGGACGAGAACTACTCAATAGACTAGACTGATCTCGTCTTCCGATTCCGCCTGTCGAGACCTTGTGGAAAACGAATGTATGACTTGGGGTTAAGACGGTGGGCAGCGCTTGGAAAACGAGCGAAATGCCTTGGGAAATCCCGGTAGAGAACCGGCTCCAAAACGAGTTCGCCCGCCGGAGGCAATTCCCCGTGCGGGCGCTTGTCAGACTCAGCCTATGAAGAAACTGCCCCCCGCTGGGAAATCGGGGCGGAAATTACTTCAGGGAGCTGCTAATGGACGTGAACTTGTCGTTCAGGGTGACGCCCAGGCTGTTGACCACGGTAATGATCGCAAGAGCGATACCCGCGGCAATCAGACCGTATTCGATCGCCGTTGCACCGGACTCATCCGACCAGAACTTCTGAATCATGTTCTTCAAGACTCGCCTCCGTTTCAATTCCAAGCTGTGTTGGCTTAATTCAACATCCGGAAGGATACGGAACACAACCTACGGCCCGGTTAACCCGGGAACCGCAACTTGTGGCGATAATCGGCCACAAAAGTTCCAAAAATTGAACTCAATGGAACCCTGAATGCAGCCTTCTCCCACCCATCGTGCCAGCTTTTCGATCGGCAGTGAGGCCGACGCCAGGCGCGTCGTCGACGTGCTCACCGAGCTGTTCTTCGAGGGCGATGCGGCCGTCGCAGCCTTCGAAAGACCGGACGGACAATGGGACGTCACGCTCCATTTTGCCGAGGCCCCCGATCAGGCATGGCTGCGCGAACTCATTGTAACTTCAGCAGGAAACGAGATCGCCGCGACGCTTGCCTTCGACATCGTCGAGGCCAAGGACTGGGTCAGGGCCAGTCTGCAAGATCTGGTCCCGGTCCCGGCCGGGCGCTTCGTCGTGCACGGCAGCCATGACCGCGACCGGGTGGCACCGAACAAGCTCGCCATCGAGATCGAGGCGGCGCTCGCCTTCGGCACCGGTCACCACGGCACGACGCGCGGCTGTTTACTTCTGCTTGACCACGTCCTCAAGAGCTCCCGCCCGAGGAATCTGCTCGACCTCGGCACCGGCACCGGCGTGCTGGCGATTGCGGCGGCCAAGGCGTTGCATCGCGCCGTGCTCGCCTCCGACATCGATCCGCCCTCGGTGCGGGTGGCGGCCGAAAACGCCTGGCTGAACGAGGTCGGGCATCATGTCCGCGTGATCCGCGCCACCGGCTTCGCCGCACCGGATTTTGGACGAGCCGGTCCGTTCGACCTGGTGCTGGCCAACATCCTCGCCAACCCCTTGCGGCAGTTGGCGGGCCCGATGGCGCGGCATCTCGCGCCCGGCGGACGCGTCATCCTCTCCGGCCTGTTGACGCATCAGGCCCCCGCCGTGATCGCCGCCTATCGCGCGCGCGGGCTCGTGCCGTTGAAGCATCTGCGGATCGAGGGCTGGAGCAGCCTGTTGTTGAGGAATATCTCGTAGGGCGGATCAGCGAAGCGCCATCCGCCACTGCGTGCGGTACCAAAGCGGTGGGTTAAGCCTTCGGCTCACCCACCCTACGGCACCGTGGCCGCCGCTACTCTGCTGCCTTCTCGTCCCGCCGCGGCGCGCGCTCGTCCTGCAAGCCGCGCCTGGCGCGGCGCTCGGCAATGCGGTCGATCATCTGGCTGATGACGCTGCGCGGCTTTTGCGGTTCCGCCACAGCCGGCGCGCGGCGCACCGACGGCGAAATCTTCTCAAACGTGAACGCTGGCATCGTGTGTCCCCTCGTCGTTGAGATGAACCACTTGCTCGAATTTCCCTGTTATCCGGACGAAGCGCGGCTGCCGCATCCTTTACTCCACTCAATTCAAGTGGAACGATTTCAAGCACAGTCCATGCCAGATGCGATGCAAATGCGTCCAGATTGCGGACTCGTCCCCATGATCCTAAAGTGATCCACCATGTTCGAAGCACACTTCCAGACATTCGAGGAGCCGGAGGCCGGCGTCGCATTGACGGCGCGGCTGGCGGCACTTCGCGAAGAACTCGCCCGTCGCAAGCTCACCGGCTTCGTCGTTCCGCGCGCCGATCAGCAGCAGAATGAATACGTACCGCCGTCGGAAGAACGGCTGGCCTGGCTGACCGGCTTCACGGGCTCGGCGGGACTCGCGGTGGTGCTGGCCCAGGAGGCCGCATTGTTCGTGGATGGCCGCTACACGCTGCAGGCCGCCAAGCAGGTCGATGCAAAGGCCTGGGCCGTGGAATCGCTGATCGATCCGCCGCCGGAGAGTTGGGTCTCGGCGCACCTGAAGACCGGCGACCGCCTTGGATTTGATCCGTGGTTGCACACTTTTGCAGCAGCCGAGCGGCTGTCCGCCGCCTGCGCCAAGGCCGGGGCCGAGCTCGTTGCCGTCGACAGCAATCCGGTTGACGCAATCTGGCAGGACCGCCCACAGCCGCCGCTCGCCCCGGTCGCCGTGCACAGCCTCCAGAATGCCGGCGTCACCGAAGCCGAGAAGCTAACGCAGATCAGAAGCGAGATCGGCAAGCTCGGCGTCGATGCACTGGTTCTGTCGGACAGCCACGCGGTCGCCTGGACCTTCAACATCCGCGGCGCGGACGTCGCCCACACCCCGCTGCCGCTGTCCTACGCACTGGTGCCGAAAGACGGCCGTCCCACCATCTTCATCGACCACCGCAAGCTCTCCAACCTTACGCGCGACCATCTCGAACAGTCCGCCGACGTGCGCGAGCCCGATGCGATGGCGCCGACATTGATGGCACTCGCCAAGGGCGGCGGGTCGATCGCGCTCGACAGCGCCACCGCCGCGGACGCACTCAGCCGCCTGATTGCGGGCGCCGGCGGCAAAGCGGTGCGCGGCAACGATCCGATTGCGCTGCTGAAGGCGGTCAAGAACGCGACCGAGATCAAGGGTACGAAGACGGCCCATGTGCGCGACGCCGTGGCGCTGGCGCGCTTCCTCGCCTTCATCGACCGCGAGGCGGGAAGCGGCAAGCTCACCGAGATCGACGCTGTCGAGGCGCTGGAGACGTATCGCCGCGACACCGGCGCGCTGAAGGACGTCTCGTTCCCGACCATCTCCGGCACCGGACCCAACGGCGCCATCGTGCACTATCGTGTCACCCGCAAGAGCAACCGGCGGATCGCGCCCGGCGATCTCCTGCTGATCGATTCCGGGGCGCAGTACGAAGACGGCACCACCGACGTCACGCGCACCATGGCCGTGGGCGAGCCGACCGCCGAAATGCGCGACCGCTTCACCCGCGTGCTCCGCGGCCATATCGCGATCGCGCGCGCGGTCTTTCCCGACGGCGCCACGGGCGCGCAGCTCGATACGCTGGCGCGGCAATATCTCTGGGCCGCCGGCGTCGATTTCGAGCACGGCACCGGCCATGGCGTCGGCAGCTATCTCTCGGTGCACGAGGGGCCGGCCCGGATCTCGAAGCTCGGCACCACGCCGCTGAAGCGCGGCATGATCCTCTCCAACGAGCCCGGCTACTACAAGACCGACGGTTTCGGCATCCGCATCGAGAATCTCGAGCTGGTCGTCGCCGCCGACATCGAGGGCGCCGAGAAGCCGATGAACGCATTCGAGACGCTGACGCTCGCGCCGATCGACCGCCGGCTGATCGAGGTGGAGATGCTGAGCAAGGGCGAGCTCGACTGGCTCAATGCCTACCATGCGCGTGTGAGGGCCGAGGTGCGGCCGGCGCTGGACGAGGTGACGAAGGCCTGGCTCGATCAGGCGACGGCGGAGCTGAAGAACTAAGCTCGTCACTGCGGAGCGCATAGCACTACGCGATTTGCGCAAGGCTCTTTCACCACCACCGCCGTCACGCCCCGCCTAGTGCGCAATTGTGCACGGGGGCGGGGCATCCAGTACGCCGCAGCCTCTCCGTATCCAACGTCTGTCTTTGGAATACTGGATTCCCCGCCTTCGCGCGCCTTCGCGGGGAATGACATCGTATGCGTGGAACGAGACGCGGGCTCAATCGGTCGCCATCACGCCCTCATCGCAACCATCCCAAAATCCGTATAGCCGCATTCCGAAACGCCGATATCCGTCTTGCGCGAGCGCGCTACAGTCGATTCGAATTCGAAAGACGGACGTTTATGCACGGCATGATCAGCAAGCCGCCGAGAGCGGCGACCAACCTTGCGACCTCGCGCGCCGTGTTGCTGCTGCTGGTCGTCATGACCGGGATCGCGCCGATCTCGCTCTACATCCTGGTTCCGGCACTGCCGGTGCTGGCGACGAATTTCGGGCGCGACATCTCGATCGCGCAGATGACGGTGTCGCTCTACATGGTCGGCATCGCGCTGTCACAGCTGATCATGGGGCCGCTGTCGGATAGATTCGGCCGTCGCCCGGTGCTGCTGGGCGGCCTTGCGCTCATGGTCGTGGCGAGCGTCGGCTGCATCTTCGCCGAGACCCTGCCGCAACTGATTGCCGCGCGGTTCTTCCAGGCGCTCGGCGGCGCTTCCGGCATGGTGATCAGCCGTGCCATCATCCGCGACATCTACGAGCGTGACCGCGTCGCCTCGATGATCAGCCTCGTCGTCGCAGCCCTGATGATCGGCCAGATGGTCTCGCCGCTCACCGGCGGCCTGATCGAAACCGCGTTCGGCTGGCGGGCGATCTTCTATGCCGTCACGGCTGGCGCGCTTACGGTTGCCGTCGGCATCGCACTGGCGCTGCCCGAGACGCGCCGCGACCGCGCGGCCGGCAGCGGCGGCTTTCGCAGCGACGTCGGCACGCTGGTCAAGAGCCGCGCCTTCATCGGCTATGTGATGTGCCAGGTGCTCGCCTCGCAGATCATTTTCACCTTCGCCGGCGGCGGTCCTTACATCGTCGTAACGCAGATGGGCCGCAGCAGCGCCGAATACGGCGCCTGGTTCGCAACGACCGGATTTGCGTATCTCGTCGGCAACCTGCTCTGCGTGCGCTTTGCGCCCAGGCACTCGCTGGAGAAGCTGATCTGGTTCGGGCTCGCGCTCCAGCTCGCCGGCAGCTTGTTGAACCTGCTGTGGAGTTTCACCGGCTGGAACGAAGCTCCCGCCTGGCTGTTCGGCACGCAGATGATCGTGATGGTCGGCAATGCCTTCGTGATGGCGAATTCAGCCGCTGGCGCCATCAGCATCCGCCCTGAAGCGGCCGGCACCGCGTCGGGCGCCATGGGCTTTCTGCAACAGGGCATCGGCGCGCTGATGTCGCAATTCGGCGCCTATCTCGGCGGCCACTCCGCCACGACGCTGCCGCTGACCGCCGCGGTGCTGGCGATCTCGATGCTCTGCGCCTGCATGATGATCTTCGTCGTGCCCCGCCGCGAGTTGGTGGTGAGCGAGACGTTGATCGAGCGGGCGGAAGAGGAAGAGAGCGGGGTGATGTGAGGTGGCGGACGGACTCCGGCAGTTCTGATCCAGCATCCGGTTACCACAACCAAAGCGCATAGACAGGATAGACACCCGCATGGGTTGACACAGGTCAATGCGGGCTGGCCGACCTTCGAAGAGCGTAATAGCGGATACGATCAGGGAGGAAGGTCATGACCGAACGCAGCGTCGGCTACGGCACCACAAGCGCAATCGATCCTCGCGACGTCGCCAACATGCTCGAGGCGATGAAGCAAATCGGTCTCGACATCTCGGTCCCCGCCGTCAACGAAGAAGCCCGGATCGGCAACGTCCTGTACGCCAGCGGCGGCTGCGACCCGCACGACTGCTCCGGCTTCAAGCCGGGAAGCTGCGGCGGCGTCACATGCCCCACCAAGTCCAGCGCCTGCCCCACCGAAGCATGCTCGACCAAAGTCTGCGCCAACCATACATGTCAAAGTGTGAGTTGCGGAAAGGTCTCCTGCAACAACTACCACCATTGGGAATCGCGGGCATCGACACTCGGCGCCCTGACCGAAGCGATGTCCAGGCTGCCGGCCGGATCCTGGTCGCAGCTGTCGTCCCGTCCGCGCTCAGGACCCGATTGCGCGACCTGACATTCCCTGCCCGGCGACACCGACGATGAAGATCTCGGCCTATAATTGTCTGACCTCATCCTTCGCGCCGGGCAAGCATCTCGCGTTCAACGCGCTGACCGGAGCGTTCCTGTCGCTCGATGCCGAACGGCTCGACGACTACGAGGCCCTGCTTGCGTCGATCGAGACGACAGGGTCCCCACCCGACCCCGTCAGGCCGTTTCAGAAGACCCTGATCGAGAACGGTTTCGTCATTCCGGACGAATGCGACGAGCAGGCCGAAATCAGCAACCGCTATCACGGCGGCAAGGCCGCCTCGCGTGGCCTCGGCCTCACGATCGCGCCGACGATCACATGCAATTTCGGATGCAGCTATTGCTTCCAGAGCCATTCGAACACCCGTATGGACGATGCGAGGATCGACGATCTGCTGGCGTTCGTGGACGCCCGGCTGGAAGCCGGGACGTCGCTCAACGTCACCTGGTTCGGCGGCGAACCGCTGGGCGCATTCGATGTGATCGAAAAACTGGCTCCCCGGCTTCACGCGCTCGCGATGGAGCGCAATTGCACGTTCGGGCACAGCATCATCACCAACGGCTATCTGCTGACGGAGTCACGCGCTGCCTTCCTGGCAGGTATTCCGGGCTTCGGCGATGCGCAGGTCACGCTGGATGGTGCACGGAGGCATCACGACATTCGTCGACCGACCCTTGCCGGCAAAGGCACCTTCGATCGCATCCTGGACAATCTGGTGGTAGCGGCCCGGCATATCCCGATCCTGGTGCGCGTGAATGTCGACCGCCAGAATGTCGATGGTCTGGAAGAGCTGCTCGATGCGCTCACGGAACACAAATTGCGCCACGTCGGCGTCTATCTCGGGCATGTCTGGCACTACACCGACAAGGTCGGCGCGACCGATATCCTGACCAAGGAGGAGTTCGCGGCCATCGAGACGCAATTCAAGTTCCTCAAGTTCCGCAAGGGATTCGCCAGCGGGGCGGTGTTGCCGCAACCCAAGCGCGGGGCGCTCTGCTCGGCGGACAGCAACAACAGCTTCGTGCTCGGCCCGGGCGGCGGCATCTTCAACTGCTGGAACGAAGCGCACCAGGACGCGCGTCAGGCGCTGGGTCGCTATAGTCCGGCGACGGAGCCGCAGCCCAACGAAGTCAAGCAGCAATGGGCGGGGTATGAACCGTCAGCCAAGCCCGCGTGCCGGAGCTGTCACGTCGCGCCTCTGTGTATGACAGGCTGTCCCTGGGAAGCAGCAAAAGTGACCGACACAGGCGACTGCATCTCGGCACGCTTCAATCTCGCCGACCAATTGCGGCTGTACGATCTCGAGCAATCCGTGGCACTCGCGGACAAGACCAGACAACAATCCGCTGGCGCCGCCGGGATCGCCTGAGGCGGTTCACGGCGCCGGCGGTCACTCCCCGATCAGCTTCAGCCACTCGTCTTCGGTCAGCACCTTGACGCCGTGCTTGTTGGCCTCCGCAAGCTTCGAGCCTGCGCCGGGGCCGGCGACGACGAGATCGGTCTTCTTCGACACCGAGCCCGACACTTTGGCGCCGAGACGTTCCGCGGTCGCCTTGGCCTCGTCGCGCGTCATCTTCTCCAGCGATCCCGTGAACACCACGGTCTTGCCGGCGACAGCCGAATTGCTCTTCGGCTTCTCGGCGTCGATGATCTCGACTTCCCCGGTCAGCCGCTCGACGATGCCGCGATTGTGGCTCTCGCCGAAATAATCGGCGATGCTCTTGATCACGGTGTCGCCGATCTGGTCGAGCGCATCCATCTCCGCCATCGCTTCCTCGTCGCCCTTGGCGACCTTGAGGCAGGCGTCGTGGAAGGCCTCCCACGAGCCGTAGCCGCGCGCGAGCGCCAGCGCCGTGGTCTCGCCGACATGGCGCATGCCGAGCGCATAGATGAAGCGCTCCAGCGCGATTCTGCGGCGGCTTTCGATGGCGCCGAACAGGTTGCGCACCGAGGTCGCGCCGTAGCCCTCGATCTCCTCCAACTTCAATTTCGAATTGCGCTTCTCCAGCGTGAAGATGTCGGCGGGCTCCTTGACCCACCCCTCGTCGAAGAAATACTGGAGCTGCTTCTCGCCGAGACCGTCGATATCGAAGGCGCGGCGCGACACGAACAGCTTGAGATGCTCGATCTTCTGATAGGGGCAGGCGAACTCGCCGCTGCAGCGGGCGCGCGATTCCTCCTCTCCGGCGGCGGTCTCGCCGCGCACGACGTCGGTATGCAGCGGGCACGGGCACTTCTTCGGGAAATGGAATTCGCGGGCCGACTTCGGCCGCTTGTCGAGAACGACATCCACGATCTGCGGGATCACATCGCCGGCGCGCTGGATCACGACAGTGTCGCCGATCCTGATGTCACGCCCCTCGCGCAGCACCTCGCCCTTGTTGCCGATGCCCTTGATATAGTCCTCATTGTGCAGCGTGACGTTCTGCACGATCACGCCGCCGACGCCGACCGGCTCGAGCTTGCCGACCGGCGTGAACGAGCCGGTACGGCCGACCTGGATCTCGATGTCGCGCAGCACCGTCATCGCCCGCTCGGCCGGGAATTTGTGCGCGATGCCCCAGCGCGGCGTGCGCGAGACGAAGCCGAGACGCTCCTGCCAATCGATGCGGTCGACCTTGTAGACCACGCCGTCGATGTCATAGTCGAGCTCGGCGCGTTCTTCCTCGATGCTCTGATGGAACGCGATCAACTGCTCGACCGAATGGCACAGCTTGGTCAGCGGGTTGGTCTTGAAGCCGCAACGCTCGAACCAGTGGATCATGCCGCTCTGCGTATCCTCCGGCATCGCGCTCATCTCGCCCCAGGCATAGGCGAAGAAGCCCAGGGGACGCGAAGCGGTGATGGTCGGGTCTTTCTGGCGGAGCGAGCCCGCGGCGGAATTGCGCGGATTGGCGAAGATGGTGTCTCCGGCCGCCTTCTGCCGCTCGTTGAGCGCAAGAAAGGCTTTCTTGGTCATGTAGACCTCACCGCGAACCTCGCAGATGTCGGGAATGTTGCGGCCCCTCAGCTTCTGCGGCACGTCCTCGAGCGTGCGGATATTGGCGGTGACATCCTCGCCGACCGCACCGTCGCCGCGTGTCGCCGCAGTCACGAGCTCGCCGCCCTCATAGCGCAGGGACATCGACAGCCCGTCGATCTTCGGCTCGGCGGAGAAATTGATCTTGTCGTCATCGAGCTTCAGGAAACGCACGATGCGGCCGACGAAGTCGCGCACGTCCTCCTCGGCAAAGGCGTTGTCGAGCGACAGCATCGGAACGGAATGCCGCACCTTCTTGAAGCGGCCGGACGGCGCGGCACCGACTTTCTGCGACGGCGAGTCCGCGCTGACGAACTCCGGGAAGCGCTTTTCGATCGCGTTGAAGCGCTGCCGCAGCGCGTCGTACTCGGCGTCGGTGATCGTGGGCGCGTCCTCTTGATAGTAGCGCTCGTTGTGCCCCTCGATTTCGAGCGCCAGCCGCATGTGCTCGACCTTGGCCTGTGCCTTGGTGAGATCGGCGACGTCGCGTGGCGGTGTTGCTTTCGATTTTGCTGCTCTGGCCATGGTGCTTGGATACGACGGAGCGGGCGGAGGGGTAAAGGCGGTTAGTCTCGTGCCCCGGACGCGGCGCAGCGCTTCTTTAGCGGTGCGCTGCAGAGCCGGGGCCGTGGGGCGGGCTTTCTGGGTCCCGGCTCGCGCGACGCGCGTCCGGGACACGAGACCTAACTCGCCGCCTTCAGCAGCCGTTCCGCCGCTGCCCTCGCCTCGGCCGTGATCTCGGCGCCGGCGAGCATCCGCGCGATCTCCTCGCGGCGGTGGTCGGCGGCGAGCGCGTTGACGCGGGTGGCGACGCGCTTGCCCTTGTCGAGGGCGTCCTTGGAGATCAGGAGATGCTGGTCGGCGCGGGCGGCGACCTGCGGGGCGTGGGTCACGGCCATCACCTGGACCTTGCCGGCAAGCCGCGCCAGGCGGGCGCCAATGGCGTCGGCGACCGCACCACCGACGCCGGTGTCGATCTCGTCGAACACCAGGGTCGGCGCCGAGCCGCGATCGGACAGCACCACCTTGAGCGCCAGCAGGAAGCGCGACAGCTCGCCGCCGGAGGCGACCTTCATCATCGGCCCCGGCTTGGTGCCCGGATTGGTCTGCACCCAGAACTCGACCCGGTCGAAGCCCTGCGGCCCCGGTGCGGCCTCGTCGGTCGCGACCTGGGTCATGAATTTGGCACGTTCGAGCTTGAGCGGGGCGAGCTCGGCATTGACGGCTTTGTTGAGCTTCTCCGCCGATTTCTGCCGTGCCAGCGACAGCTTCTTGGCCGCGGCGGCATAGCGGCTATCCGCCTCGATCGCGGCCTGCTCCAGCTTCTTCAGTTGCGAAGCGCCGGCATCGATCAGCACGACGTCGGCGGCATATTTGGCGGCCAGCGCGGCGAGCCCGTCGACCGGCGTCGAATATTTGCGCGACGCCGCACGCAGGGCGAACAGCCGTTCCTCGATACGCTCGAGCTCGGCCGGGTCGAAATCGGTCGCGGCAAGGGCGGCCTGGAGATGCTGGTCGGCCTCCTCCAGCGCGTTGATGGCGGCATCGATCGCTTTCACGGCGGGCTCGACCAGCGCCGGCGAATTGACGCCGCGGCGCTCCAGCCGGCGCACGGCGGCCGCGAGTGTCGCGACCGGCGAATTGTGACCGCCGACCGCCTCCTGCGCCTCGCGCAGGTCGGAGGCAATCTTCTCGCCCTGCATCATGGTGGTGCGGCGATTGGCCAGCAAGGTCTCTTCGCCGTCCTTGGGGGAAAGCTGCTTCAGCTCGGCCGAGGCATGGCGCAGATAGTCGGCCTCGCGCGCGGCACGCTCCATGCCGGCGCGGTGCTCCTCCAGCGCGGTGTTGGCGGTCCGGCGGGCGTCCCAGAGCGCCTCGACCGCGGCGACGTCCTTCTCCAACCCGGCGAAGGCGTCGAGCAGGCGGCGGTGGGTGGCGGCATCGACCAGCGCGCGCTCGTCATGCTGGCCGTGGATCTCGACCAGGGCGGCGCCGACCGCCTTCAGCGTCTGCACGGAGATCGACTGGTCGTTGATGAAGGCGCGGGTGCGGCCGTCGGCGAGCTGCACGCGGCGCAAGATCATCTCGCAAGATTCTTCAACGCTCGTGTCGTCCAGGCCGTTCTCGGCGAGGATCTTCGCCGCGGGGTGATTCTTCGGGATATCGAATACGGCAGTGACCTGCCCCTGCTCCGCGCCGTGGCGCACGAGGCCGGCGTCGCCGCGGCCGCCGAGCGCCAGCGCAAAGGCATCGAGCAGGATGGATTTGCCCGCACCGGTCTCGCCGGTCAAAACCGCAAGTCCGGTGGCGAATTCGATATCGAGCCGTTCGATCAGGACGATGTCACGGATCGACAGACGCGCCAGCATGGAACCCTATTTCCTAGCCGAGACCCATTTTCTTGAAAGTCTTGCTGATCCAGGACCCCTGATTCTCGCTCGGCTCGAGACCGCCGGATTTTACAAGATTATAGGCGTCCTTGTACCAGCGGCTGTCAGGAAAATTGTGGCCAAGCACAGCCGCCGCGGTCTGCGCCTCCCCGACGATGCCGATCGCCATATAGGCTTCGGTCAGCCGGTACAGCGCCTCCTCGACATGGCGGGTGGTCTGATACTGCGTGACGACGGTCTTGTAGCGGTTGATGGCGGCCGTGTAGTCGCGCTTCTGCGCGTAGTAGCGGCCGGTATTCATTTCCTTGCCGGCGAGCTGGTCGCGCGCGCCCTCGATCTTGGCCTTGGCCGACGTCGCGTATTCCGAGTTCGGATATTTGCGCACCACCTCTTCCAGCGCGGCGATCGCCTTCTCGGTGCGGGCCTGGTCGCGGCTGACGTCCGGAATCTGGTCGTAATGGGAGGCGGCGATCAGATATTGTGCGTAGGCCGCGTCCGGGCTGCCGGGATGCAGCGTCACGTAGCGCGTGGCGGCGCCGATGCAGCCGTCGTAATCGCCGCCCTGGTAGGACGCATAGGCGGACATCAGCAGCGATTTACGGGCCCAGTCGGAATAAGGATGCTGGCGGTCGACCTCTTCGAACTTCTTGTTCGCCGCCTTCATGTCCTTCTTCTCGTTCATGAGGTACAGGCCCTCATTGTAGATCTTGTCGGCGGGCTCCTCGACGAAGGTGTCGTCCTTGGCGGTGAACTTGTCCCAGAGCGAGCCGGTGCCGCAGCCGGCGAGCGGCAGCGCGAGCAAGATGAAGGTGACGGCCTGAAGCAGCCCGCGGGCTCGCGACGAGACCGAGAAAAATCCGCGCGTCATACGCTGTGCCGACATGAGTTTAAGCCCTGACGCCCTGTGATGCGGTGCCCGCCAGCCCATGAACCCCGTCACGGGCGCGAAATGTAACCGTGGTGCCTTGCCATGCGACCACGCCGATGTATCCGAAAAGCGATCTTTAACCAACCGGATAGGCAGGCATTTCGCCCGGATTAAGGCGAACTTGCCGCAATCCTAGCTGATCATGGTTACCAGGGGTTTCCCGGGGTAGCGACAGCAAATGCCTGCGACAGCAAGCCTGTCAGGACACGTCCGGCCCGTAGGCCGCGGCGATCCGGCCGCCGACGATTCCGCGGCCGACTTCGCCCACGGGACGCGTGGTGCGGCGGGCCGCCTCGCCCTCGACCACCCGCCAGGCGGTACGGTCGGCGAGCAGCGCGGTCAGGACAGCGTGGTTGAGCTTGTGGCCGCCACGCACCGAACGGTAAGCGCCAAGCAGCGGCAGGCCAGCCAGCGAGAGATCGCCGATCACGTCCAGCACCTTGTGGCGGGCACATTCATCGGCGTAGCGCAGGCCCTCGGGATTGAGGAGCCGTTCGTCGTCGAACACGACGGTGTTGCCGAAGGAAGCACCGCGACCGTAGCCCGCAGCCCAGAGCCGCGCTTGATCGCACATCAGACCGAAGGTCCGGGCACGCGCCACCTCGCGGCGGAACCGCTCCGGCACGAGCTCCAACGCGTAGCTCTGCCGACCAATCACGGGATTGGCAAAGTCGATCTCGACTTCGGCGCGGAAGCCATCGGCGTAGGGCCGCAATTCGCCAAAGGAGTCGCCGATTGCGACCGAGACCAGCTTCAAAACCTGGATGAAGCGGCGCTGCGCCGGTTGGGTGACAATCCCAGCCTGGTCGATCGCCGCGACGAAGGCCGCAGCGCTGCCGTCCATGATCGGCACTTCCGGACCGTCGACTTCGATGGTGGCATTGTCCACGCCCATGCCGCGCAAGGCTGCCAGAACGTGCTCGGCGGTAGAGACGAGCGGTCCCTCGCTGTCGCCCAGCACGGTCGCGAGATCCGTCGCAACCACTTGCCCGGCCGTCGCCTGAACTTCGCGATCACTTCCCTCGAGCCCGGTGCGGACAAAAATAAAACCCGCGTCGACAGGCGCGGGCCCAAGCGTAAGGGTAACGGGAAGACCGGAATGAACGCCAACGCCTGCCACAGAGGCTTGCGCACGAAGCGTTGTTTGCCGGCTAAATTTCATCAGGAACCCGCCCCACTACGACCCACTGCGACTTATACGAGACCCGCTTGGCCGGCCAGTGCCGACGCTTACGAATCTCCGTATCCCCAAGTCACGGCAAACCATAGTCACTGCCTCAAACAGCGCCAACTCACGCTTTTTTACCGATTGTTACCCCAAACCTGCCGTATTCGCGCCAAGGCTTAACCAAATTGCGCCGAGGTTTGGGGCCGTTTCCGGCAGTTCTACTGAACACCCGAATACGTAATTAATGATTTAAAATCAGTTGTTTGGCTGCGCAATCCGGACATGCACGGGACAAAAGGAAAGGCCCCGGCAAGCTTGCTGCCGGGGCCTTTTTGCGTCTGCCTTATTGTAACAATCCTCAGGTCGCCTGCCGCCGCAGGAAGGCCGGGATATCAAGATGGTCGTCACCCTGTGGCGCCGGCGCAACAGGCGCCGGGCGGCCATGCATGTCCAAGCCCTGGGGCGCCGGACGGCGGGCATACTCTGATACCGGCTCGCTCGACGCGATCTGCTGCGCCACAGTCTTCTGCGGCCGGCGCTCGGGCAGCGGCGGCATCGCGGGACCGGCGGTACGGGCGGCAGGCGCCGGCTCGCTTTCCTCGTCACGACGGCCGAGGCCGACATTGGCGAGGCGCTGCAGCAGCGACAGGCGGGTCTTGTGCGTCGGCTCTTCCTCGACCTCGCCGCGGGCCTGGCGAATCTCGGCCTGGGCCTGGATCGGCAGTTCATCGATACGCGGCATCCGGGGCGCGCGGATCGGCCCCCGCTCGGCCTGCGGCGGGATGAAGGTTTCGGGCGTCATCGGCTCCTGCATCGCGAGCGGGGCCTGCTCAGGCTCCGGAAACAGGGTCGGCTTCTGCGCAATCGGACGGACGGTCACGTCGCCATAGGTCTGCGGCGCGGGCGCCTGCGGCACCTCGGCAACGGCAGCCGCGATGGCGGCGAGCGCGGCGCGCTCGACGTTCGGACGGGGCGCCATCGGCGCGGCAGCGACCGGGGCCTGTGCTGCGGGGATCTGCGATTCCAGCTTCTGGGCGCGTTCGGCCAGGCGCTGGTTGTCGGCGCGCAGACGCGCGGTCAGGTCGGCGAGACGGCTCTCGGCGGCTGCGGCCGGAGCTGCGGGCGCCTGCTGCGCCTGCGGCGCGGCGTTCGCGACCGGAGCGGAGGTCGCCTGGCTGTTGCGGGCGATCGCAGCCTGCTCGATGCCGGTGGCGACGACCGAGACGCGGATCAGGCCGTCGAGCGCTTCGTCGAAGGTCGCGCCGACGATGATGTTGGCGTCCTGGTCGACTTCCTCGCGGATGCGGGTCGCGGCTTCGTCGACCTCGAACAGCGTGAGATCCTTGCCGCCGGTGATGGAGATGAGGAGGCCCTTGGCGCCCTTCATCGAGCTGTCGTCGATCAGCGGGTTGGCGATCGCGGCTTCCGCGGCAGTCAGCGCGCGCTTGTCGCCGGAGGCTTCGCCGGTGCCCATCATCGCCTTGCCCATCTCGCGCATGACGGCGCGGACGTCGGCGAAGTCGAGATTGATCAGACCTTCCTTGACCATCAGGTCGGTGATGCAGGCGACGCCCGAGTAGAGCACCTGGTCGGCCATCGCGAAGGCGTCGGCGAAGGTGGTCTTCTCGTTGGCGACCCGGAACAGGTTCTGGTTCGGGATGATCAGGAGCGTGTCCACGACCTTGTGAAGCTCGTTGATGCCGGCTTCAGCCGTGCGCATGCGGCGGCCGCCTTCGAAGTGGAACGGCTTGGTCACGACGCCCACGGTGAGGATGCCCATGTCGCGCGCGGTCTTGGCGATCACGGGAGCAGCGCCGGTGCCGGTGCCGCCGCCCATGCCGGCGGTGACGAACACCATGTTGGCACCCGAGAGATGGTCGCGCAGCTCGTCGATCACCTCTTCCGCCGCCGCCGCGCCGACGTTCGGCTGCGAGCCGGCGCCGAGGCCCTGCGTCACCGCGGTGCCCATCTGCACGATGCGCTGCGCCTTCGACATCGTCAGCGCCTGCGCGTCGGTGTTGGCGACCACGAAGTCGACACCCTGAAGGCCCGCCGTGATCATGTTGTTGACGGCGTTGCCGCCGGCGCCGCCGACGCCGAACACGGTGATCCGGGGCTTCAGTTCGTGAATATCAGGAACGTTGATGCTGATGGTCATGTTTGCCTCTCGATCACGCGCGCGTGGGTTCGCCCCGGCCAGCGGCCGCGGGAGTTGGTGAAAGTCGGGAATTGCGGAATTGAGTCATCAGAAGCCCTCGCGTAGCCATCGTCCGACCTTTCCGAAATAGCCGCCGGTCCCTGTCTTGACCTGCTGCCGCGTATGCCGCGGTTCGACATGTTCGAGGTGAACATATTGCGGGTAGACGAGGAGTCCGGCCGGCACCGCGAACGCGGCGTTCTTCGCCTCGTTCGGCAGCCGGCCGAAGCCGAGCGGACGTCCGACCCGCACGGGCCGGCCGAGAATCTGGGTTCCGAGTTCGACGAGGCCGGTGAGCTGCGAGGCTCCGCCCGAAAGCACGACGCGGCCGTTCGGCTCTGAGGCGAAGGGCGAATCCTTCAGCTTGTCCCGAACCATTTCGAAGACTTCCTCGGCACGGTGCTTGACGATGTTGGCGATGGTGGCGCGGGAAACGATCTGCGGCAGATCCTGCTCGTCACCGGCCGTCGGCACAGACATCAGCTCACGCGAGTCCGATCCGCCGGTGATGACGGTCCCGTATAACGTCTTGATTCGCTCGGCATCGGCAATGGTCGCGGAGAGTCCGCGCGCCAGATCCATCGTGATGTGTTGCCCGCCGACCGCAAAACCCGCCGCATGCACGAAACGGCCGCCGGAATAGACCGCGATCGTTGTGGTGCCAGCGCCCATCTCGACGACGGCAGCGCCGAGATCGGCCTCGTCGTCGGTCAGCACCGACAGGCCAGCCACATAGGGGCTCGCCGCCATGGCTTCGACATTGATGTGGCAGCGCTCCACCGCCAGCATCAGGTTTCGCGCCACGGTGGCGTCGCAAGTGACGACGTTCATATCGATGCCGAATTGATGGGCAACCATGCCGCGGGGGTCGCGGATGCCCTTGACGCCATCGAGCGTGTAGCCGACCGGCAGCGCGTGCAGCACGGTGCGGCCTTCGCCGGTGGCGTGGCGCATGCCGGTGGAGGTGACGCGGCTGACATCGGCCTGCGTCACGGCGCCGCCACGGATGTCCGCGGCAGCCTCGACCAGCTGGCCGGAGAGCCGGCCGCCGGAGACCGAGAGCAGCACGGACTCGACTCGCACCTTGGCCATTTTCTCCGCGAGCGCGACGGCCTGGCGCACCGCCTGCTCGCACTCGCCGAGATCGATCACCGCGCCGGCCTTCATGCCGCGCGACTGGATCTGGCTGTATCCGATCAATTCAACCGCATGGGTGCGGCCGCGCAACGCCTCGCTCGGCGCAGACGGCTTCAGCCGAGCGATCATGCAGGCGATCTTGCTGGTGCCGATGTCGAGGCAGGCGACGAGGCCGCCGCGCTTATGCGGCATCTGGCGGGTCTTCGGCGTCTGGGTGCGATCGAGACCGGTCATGCGGAATCCCCGGTCTTCTTTTTCTTCTTGTCCTTGAACAGATCCTCGCGCGCCTTGGCGGCGTCCTCGGACAGCTGCACCACCAGCCGATCGGGCAGGCGCATGTCGACGGCGACGATGTCGCGGGAGAACAGCCGGTCCTCCTTGTCGAGCTTGGACAGCATCGCAAGCGCGTTGCCGACGTCCTGCTCGGGCAGACGGATGTCGAGGCCGTCCTTCAGCCTCAGATTCCAGCGCCGTTCGCCGACGTAGATCGCCGCCTTCGTCACCGCATTGACCTGCGGATAGCGGGCCAGCAGCGCCAGGAAATCGCGGGCCTGGGTTTCGGCGCCCTTGCCGACCACGAGCGGCAACGTCAGGAAGCGGCGCGAGACATAGGGCTCGAGCACGGCGCCGTCGTCAGCGATGACGGACAGCCTTCCGGCCTCCTGCCACAGCGCGAACGCCTTGCGCTCGGTGAGCTCGATCATGAGGCGGCCCGGATAGAGCTTCAGCACGGTCGCGTCAGCAATCCAGGGATTGGCCTTGAGCTTGTCGCGCACCGCGTCGGCGTCGAGGAACAGCAGCGAGGAGCGGCCGCTGACGCCGCCGATAGCCAGGATCTCGTCCTGGGTGAGCTGCTTGCGGCCGTTGATCACGACCGAGGTGATGCGGAACCCGGCGGAATTGGCCAGCGCGTTGCGGGCGTCGCTCACCGCCGTGATGAAATCCTGGAGATGGCCGCCCCTGACGATGCCGAAGCCGCAGCTGCCGATCAGCAGCAGCACGGTCATGCTGATCCCGACCCGGCGCGGCAGATAGCGCTCGACGAGCGCGACGACGCGCGGCGGCGGCTCGCGCTCGACGACGGCCTTGGCCCGGGCCTTGGTCTTGATCTTGTCCTTGGCGGCGGCGCGCGCTTCGGCGTGCCTGCGGTCGAACTTCTCTTGCATCCACTCGCGCAGAAGCACGACCGCTCCGATCGCGGCCGCCTTCAGGTCAGCTTGGGGCCTCAGCGATCTGAAAAAGGACCGGGTGAGGCTTCCTGCTCCATCCATTGCACGAGCTCGTCAACAGTTTCCCCGCGACATCGCGCGGATCCTGGCGAACATGACGTCTCGGACGTACCGGGTCGGGTGCTGGTCTTCAGCAGAAGAAGCCACTCCCCTTCAAAGCGTGCGCCGGGGGTGACATCACCCGCGACAGCTCACGCGCCGGCAGCCAAAGCGCCATATGCGCCGCCAGCGTTAACCTTCGGACGTCCTGGTAAACAAAAGGTAAAGTTCGTTAACGTCCGGCGCATTTTGCCCCGCTCTGTGAGGCATTTATGCCGCGATGTCCGGCATTTTACCGGTTTTGGACCCCAAACCGGGCCGTTTCGGTGTTCCCGCCGTTAACCAGTCCTAACTATTTCCGGACGCCCCGTTCGGCGAGCTCCACCAGGCCGCGCAGGAAGTCGACGAACTCGATGCCCTCGGCTTTCAGCGCCTTGGGGTAGAGCGAGGACTTGGTCAACCCGGGCAGCGTGTTGGTTTCGAGATAGACGAGGCCCCGGTCCGAGACGATGAAGTCCGACCGGGAATAGCCCGTGCAGGACATCGCGCGGTGCGCCAGCATGGCCTGCTGCTTCAGCGCGGCGGTGATCTCGGGCGGAAAACGCCCGGGGCAGATCTCCTGGGTCGACTTCAGGAGGTATTTTGCGGCGTAGTCGAAATTGCCCTCTCCCGGAATGATCTCGATCGGCGGCAGAGCGATGATCGAGCCGTCGGTGCGCTCCAATACGCCGCAAGTCGCCTCGATGCCGGCGATATAGGGCTCAATCACGTAGTCCTCGTGCTTGGCTGCGTTGCGGACCGCAACCAGGTCCTGCTTGGCGTTGACGAAGATCAGGCCATAACTCGATCCATCGCGCGCCGGCTTTGCGATCAGCCTGCCGTGTTCGGCGAAGGCCGCGTCGAGGTGGTCCAGCGCGATGTTTGCCGGCGGCGTCACGCCGCCGAGCGCGGCAAAATGCTTGGCCGCGATCTTGTCGAAGGCGAGATGCGAGGAAGCCGAGCCCGAACCGGTGAAGGGCACGCCGCGCGCCTCGCACATCACCTGCAATTCGCCGTTCTCGGCACGCCCACCATGCAGGCCGAGCACGAGCACGCGACCTTCTGCCTTGGCCCGGTCGAGCGCCTGCTCCAGCGGAATGCCTGACGTTCCCGGCCTGAACTCGTCCTCGAACGGACGGGCATGTTCGAGCAGCTGCTTGGACTGCACCACATGCACCTTGTCCTCGACGTCCCACCACCAGAGATCAGCCTCGGGCAGTGCGTGATGCAGCGCCTGGGCCGAAGCGACCGAAACCAGACGCTCCCGGTTGGAGCCGCCGAAGAGGATGGTGATGCGCATGTCTTCAGTTACCTATCAGTTGTCATTCCGGGATGCGCCGTAAGGCGCAGGCCCGGAATCCATACTCCCGATCGTGGTTATGGATTCCGGGCTCTCGCTTCGCGAGCACCGGAATGACGGTGGTCATGAAACCCCGATCCGCTTGATTTCCCAGTGTAGCTCAATTCCGGAATTTGCCTTCACCCGTTCGCGCACGGTCTCGCCCAGCGCCTCGATGTCCTGCGCGGTGGCATCGCCGGTGTTGATCAGGAAATTGCAGTGCATCTCCGAGACCTGCGCGCCGCCGACGCGCAAGCCGCGGCAGCCGGCAGCGTCCACCAGCTTCCAGGCGGAATGGCCGGGCGGATTCTTGAAGGTCGAGCCGCCGGTCTTCTCGCGGATCGGCTGCGCGGTCTCGCGGTGGTTTTGCACCTCCGCCATGCGCGCGCGGATCGTCTCGGCATCTTTGATCTCGCCGCGAAAGCGCGCGGAAGTGAAGATGATGGAGGGATCGACGCCGCTGTTGCGATAGACGAATTTCATGTCGGCGTTGGAGAACACGTGCATGGCGCCGTCGCGCCCGACGCCCCTCGCCTCGACCAGCACGTCCTTGGTCTCGCCGCCATTGGCGCCCGCGTTCATGCGCAGCGCGCCGCCGATGGTGCCGGGAATGCCGAAGTAGAATTCGAGCCCGCCGATATTGGCGGAGGCCGCGACTTCCGCCACGCGCTTGTCGAGCGCCGCCGCGCCTGCGGTGACGACATCGCCGCTCGCACTCGCCTCACCAAAGGCACGCGGCGCAAGCCGGATCACGACGCCCGCAATGCCGCCGTCGCGGACGATGAGGTTGGAGCCGACGCCGACGACATGGACAGGGATTTCGGGCGCGAGACGCGCAAGGAAATAAGCGAGATCGTCCTCATCCGCCGGCGTGAACAGCACCTGCGCCGGACCACCGACGCGAAACCAGGTGAGCTCGGCCAGCGACTGGTTGGCCAGCAGCCGCCCGCGAAGTTCAGGCATCGCGGCCTTGAGAGAGGGGGTGATGTCGGGAAAGGTCACCACGTCACCTCATGTGAGGGACGAAAGCTTTCTCCGTTCCCTCCCCCCTTGTGGGGAAGGGGCAGGGAGGGGGGTAGCCCCAAGCAAGATCGGAGTTTGTGGCTACCCCTCTCCCCCGCCCTCACCCACAAGGGGGGAGGGAGCGCAGTTTGCCGTGCGGGCTGCAGGCCGTTCATCGGCATGCTCACTCCAGCGCCTTCAACTGGTCCGGCAGCGCGTACGCCCATTGCGTGATATTGCCCGCGCCGAGGCACACCACGAGATCGCCGCTCCTGGCGATGCCGTGGACGATCTTGGCCAGCTCGCCGGCATTGGGCAGCGGCACCACCTCGCGATGCCCGTGGGCGCGCAGGCCTTCGACGAAATGATCGCGGTCGATGCCCTCGATCGGCGCTTCGCCGGCGGCATAGACGTCGGCAACGACGACCGCGTCGGCGTCGTTGAAGCAGGTGCAGAATTCCTCGAACAGCGATTGCAGGCGGGTATAGCGATGCGGCTGCACCACGGCGATCACCTTGCCGGTGTAGGAATCGCGCGCCGCCTTGAGCACGGCCGCGATCTCCACGGGGTGATGGCCGTAATCGTCGATGACGGTAACGCCGTTCCATTCGCCGGTCTTGGTGAAGCGGCGCTTGACGCCGCCGAAGCCGGCCATCGCCTTGCGGATCGCTTCGTCCGACACGCCGAGCGTATGCGCGACTGCAATCGCCGCCGTCGCGTTCGAGGCGTTGTGCCGGCCCGGCATCGGCAACGCGAGATCGGCGATCTCATGCGTGGTCCCGGCCTTTCGATCGCGGATCACGACCTTGAACTTCGAGCCGCCGCCGCCCGCGGTGAGATCGACCAGCCGCGCATCGGCCTGCGGATTCTCGCCATAGGTGATGATGCGGCGATCCTCGATCTTTCCGACGAGGCTCTGCACCACGGGATGATCGATGCACATCACGGCAAAGCCGTAGAACGGCAGGTTCTCGACGAAATGGCGGAACGCGTCCTGCACGGCCTCGAAGGTCTTGAAATGGTCGAGATGCTCGGGGTCGACATTGGTGACGATCGCGACATCGGTCGGCAGCTTCAGGAATGTGCCGTCGCTCTCGTCGGCCTCCACCACCATCCAGTCACCGGCACCAAGCCGCGCGTTGGAGCCGTAGGCGTTGATGATGCCGCCATTGATGACGGTCGGATCGAGGCCGCCGGCATCGAGCAGCGTTGCGACCATCGTGGTCGTCGTGGTCTTGCCGTGCGTGCCGGCAATGGCGACGCAGCTCTTCAGCCGCATCAGCTCGGCCAGCATCTCGGCACGGCGCACCACGGGAATGCGGCGCTCGCGCGCCGCCACCAGTTCCGGATTGTCACGCTTGATCGCGGTGGAGACCACGACGACCTCGGCGCCGTCGACATTCTCGGCCTTGTGGCCGACCGACACCTTCGCGCCCTTCTTGCGCAGACGGTCGAGATTGTAATTGTCGGAGGCGTCCGAGCCCTGCACGGCATAGCCGAGATTGACCAGCACCTCGGCGATGCCGCTCATGCCGATCCCGCCGATCCCGACGAAGTGGATGGGTCCGATCTCACGCGGCAGTCTCATGCTCTGTTCCCTGACCTCGCCGCCTTGCAGAGGCGGCATCTGGCGAAGGTCGCAGCCAAATCAGCCACGTGCCCTTCCCACTGGATGCCCCGCTTTGAGAGGCCAAGACAAGGGCTTTTTCGCGTCAGATTCCCGCGACCTTGACCACGAGATCGGCGAGCCGCTCGGCCGCATCGAGCCGGCCGGCACTGCGGGCGGCCGCGGCCATGGCGGCAAGGCGCGCAGGCTCGGCGGCGAACGCGGAGATCTCGGCGGCGAGACGATTGGGTGTGAACTCGGTCTGCGGGATGCGGATCGCGCCGTCGACCTTGACCAGCACGCCGGCATTGGCGAACTGATCCTGATCGATCGAACCGGGCAGCGGCACCAGGATCGAGGGCCGGCCGATCGCGGCGAGCTCGGCCACCGTGCCGGCGCCGGAGCGCGATACCACGAGATGATTGGCAGCGAGCCGCGCCGGCAGATCGGTGAAGAACGGCGCAAGCTCCACCTTGATCTTGAGCCTGTCGTAGACCGCCCGCACCCGCGCCATGTCCTCGTCGCGCACCTGCTGGGTCAGGATCAGCCGGCCCCACAGCGCGGGCTCGAGCCGCTCGATGGTATCCGGCACGATGTCGGCCATGATGCGCGCGCCCTGGCTGCCGCCGACGACGAGCAGACGCAGCGGTCCGTTCACCTCGGGTGCGGCATAGGGTACAGCGGCAGCAGAGAGAACCGCGGGCCGCATCGGCGTGCCGACCGTGGTGGTCTTAGCCGAGAGCGCCGGATCGCGGTCGAGCACGCCGGGCAAGGACGTCGCGATGGCGCGCACGCGGCTCGACAGGAACCGGTTGGCGCGGCCGAGCACGGCGTTGGCATCGTGGATGATGCCGGGCACACCGGCGAACTTCGCCGCGACCAGCGGCGGTAGCGTCGGATAGCCGCCGAAGCCGACGACGGCGACGGGCTTCAGGCGCTTGATCAGCGCGTAGGCGGACAGCGTGCCGGCGGCGAGCGTGAGCCCGGCATAGGCGAGCTGGAACGGATTGCGGCCGCGCGCGGTCTCGCTCGAGACAACGTCGATCATGTCCTTGCTGAACAGCCCGCTGTAGCGCAACGCGCGCTCATCCGTGACGAGGCGAACCCGAAAGCCGCGGCGGATCAATTCGACGCCAAGCGCCTCGGCCGGAAACAGATGGCCGCCGGTGCCGCCCGCGGCGAGAAGAATCAGGGGGGAGGAAGTGTCCATGGATGGGCCTTTTACAAGGTCTTTCCCGTCATTGCGAGCCAAGCACGATGGCACTCGTGCCCCGGGCGCAGCGCAGGTGCGCCGCCCTTCGCGGTGTAGTGCGCTGCTGAACCGGGGCCCATTCCTTCTGCGGATGTTTGCGGCATTCTGGGTCCCGGATCTGCGCTTCGCTTGTCCGGGACACGAGACGTCACGCGTAACTGCGCATCGCCTCGGCGTGGCCGCTGGCCTCGACCTCGGTGCGCGGGCGCAGCCGTGTCAGCGCCAGCATCATGCCGACACCATAGGCAAGCGACACGATCGAGGAGCCGCCGTAGGAGATGAAGGGCAGCGTCATGCCCTTGGCGGGGATCAGTTGCAGGTTCACGGACATGTTGATCGCCGCCTGCACGCCGAACAGAATCGCAAGCCCCGATGCGGCAAAGCGCGAGAACATGTCTTCATTGGCATAGGCGCGCGACAGCGTCCGGATCACGACGAAGGCGAACAGCGCCAGCATGGCCAGGCACAGGATGATGCCGAACTCTTCGGCGGCCACCGCGAACACGAAGTCGGTATGGCTGTCCGGCAGGCTGCGTTTTGCAATGCCCTCGCCCGGCCCGAGCCCAAACCAGCCGCCGTTGTAGAAGGCCTCCATGGCGGTATCGACCTGGAAGGTGTCGCCGGAGGCCGGGTTCATGAAGCGCTTGATGCGCCCCGCCACGTGCGGGACGAACAGATAGGCGCTGAACAGGCCGGCGGCGCCGAGACCTGCGAGACCGAACACCCAGATCATGCGCATACCCGCGATGAAGAACAGCGAGCCCCACACCATCAGGATCAGCATGGTCTGGCCGAAGTCCGGCTCCATCACCAGCAGCGAGACCAGCATCAAGAGCAGCACCAAAGCCATCGTGGTCGCCGGCATCTCCGGCCGCTTGGTCGATTCCGCAAACAGCCAGGCGGCGATCACGACGAAGGACGGTTTTGCGATTTCGGAGGCCTGGATGTTGACGCCGAGCAGCGTGATCCAGCGCCGCGAGCCCTTCACCTCGGGGCCGATCGCGAGCGTCAGCACGATCAGGATGATGCTGGCCGCGAAGATGATCAGCGCCGAGCGGCGGATCGACCGCGGCGACAGGAAGGAGACCCCGAGCAGCACCAGGCAGGACGGGAGAAGGAACATCACGTGGCGGCTGAAGAAGTGGAACGGATCGAGCCCGATGCGGGTCGCAACCGGCGGGCTCGCCGCCAGCGACAGGATCACGCCGGTCAGCATCAGGGCCAGGATGGCGCCCATCAGCGGCTTGTCGACGGTCCACCACCACTCGGAAAAGGGGGTGCGTTCTTCACGGGAGAGCATGGGCGGCCGCTTTCGGACAGAGGTCCGTCCATTGGTCGCCGAGGTTGGTTACCGGAGGGTTAAGGAAACTAAGAAGACCGTCAAATCAATGGGGATCGTCAAGGCGACGTCAAACAGAAGCAGGCTTGATAAATAAAGGTGGGCTTGCCTGATAGCCAGCGGGCAAACCTTTGAACATCGGCTCCTTACCAGCGGGAAAATCCGTCAACGCACCCTTGCCTTGCTGATGCTCCCACAAATTTCTTACGGGCAGCTCTATGACCTGCGAGGTAACCAGCCCCGCGCCGCAATGCTGATATATTGTTCGCTGTTGAGGCCGATAATACGGCGATACAGCTAAAGATCCCCCGAAGTAGCCTGTGTTGCAGACGACAACGTTGCAAAAGATCATCCGCGACAAAGCCTCGGCCGCATGCTCGAAAGAATTCGTATCTCTGTTGTACGCGAGAATAAACAGATGCTGTATCTGCTCTCGATACGCAGCCACCCGTTCAAGGTCGAGAAAGTCGTAGCAAATCGCCACCCCAAATCGCCCCACCTCGCCACCATCAAAAATCCAGACTGATCGATCTCCCTGAAAGTCAAATCCTTGCCCGGCGAGATATTTTCCTTCTTGGTTCGAGCAAAATGTCTTGCCTATGTATCGAGCCGTCGTCGTCGCAGATATCTTCTTATCTTTCCATCTATCGGGAACAATGATGATGGCCTCGTTTGCCGCCGTCGAAATATGTCCTTGGGATGACTGACGATAATCCAAGCCCGCAATGATGATGCTCGACATTGACTTTGCCATTCTACGAAGAGTCGGGACGAAACCTCGGGGAACAGCGAGCTCTGGTAGTAATATAATGTCCGGAACTGGCTGGGTTTGCTTGAAACCCGCAATAAATCTCTTGATTTCAGCTATCGCTTGATCCTCTTCAGCTTGCGTCATCTTTGGCCCAGAGATCCAAGCCGCATTCGAATCGAGTGAAGTCTGAATTAGTCCTATGCGAAGCCATTCTGCCATAACGGTCGCGTCGACGCTCATGGCTCGTCTTCCTCTTCGATCACCGAAAATGTCGATTGCGCCAACTGGCCTATATTCGCAGGTATTAGCTGCCTTGGATGATGGTTTAATACGGTCACTTGCCGATCTTCCAGCACTCTCTGCCCAAGGCGCAAAGCCCTGTCGAAATCGTTGATTGTTCGGATCATGGGAGGATCGAGCAGCGTGTCATTTGCTTGAAGACCGCCAAACAAAGTCGGAAATATCGGCATCAGCAGCGTCTCTTTATTGCGCACGCCAAGAGTTGCCTCCAGAATTGCTAAGGTGATCGACGAAATGCGCAGGTCCTCAAGCTCAGACCTGACGAGAGTTATCGTTGCTCGTTCCTCACCTCGAATGTTCCAAATTGCAGGGAATACAAAACTCTGCCTGAGCAGACCCCAAAGAATCTGGGCGACACCTCTCACGCGCAAGAACCCCCTACTCTCGGCGCTTGAGGAAGGATGCAATCTAAAATCATCGATGCGACCGTTCGAGAGGCGCACCTTTGAACGTCTCACCTGCGCCCGCCAGCTTTGCCAAGTCCAAATTTGCTCAGATTGACGCGCCGTTGGGTGTTGACCGAACCAATCCAACGGCACCAGGATGTTCTCGGGGTGAACCACTTCCAGTCGCTCGACTGAAGCGAAAGCCTCAAGCAGCGGCTCGGTCATCTGCCGAACTATTTCCAAGGCAGTCCATTCGCCGGCCCGCGGGTCATTCCCATTCAATGTAGCTGTGAATCCGACCCATTGGCCCAACGTTGCATAGCCTTTTGGCGCTCCAGCTAACGCTCTTCTGACCTGCCTAAACGGCTTTGTGTCTGATCTTAACGCCTCGAAAGCCTTTTGATTAGCCCGCGCTGCATCGAGCAACCAGCCTGAATCATCATCGTTTATTAAGCGCGGGTTCTGCTCAAGAGCGGCCCACCCTTGGCGGGTTAAATGCGTCGGAAATCGACGCAGGCTACTCCAATCAGAGCGATCGGCGGGGTCGTGCGAGCCGGCTGCCGCGGCCCATACAGGGCTGGGATCGTTTGACCTCGTTGCTAGAAATGATTGACCCCAATGAACCCAAACACCGATGGGATAGCCAGTTTCCTTACGCCAGAGAATTGATGCGCTCCCCCAACCTAGCCCCATTACTCGATCGGCCAAGCGATCAAGCTCTTGACTTCGGACACTATCTACTCCGGCAGTCACCGCTGCTGCAGATCTAAGGCCGGCTTGAAAGCAGCGTAACGCGTCAAGCTGAAAAAACTCTGGATGTCGCGAAAGTACGCCAACTTGATCGACAAACAGATCGATCTTGAATTTTAGAATAGAGTCGAGAAATTCCTGAGCAGCTCGGATTTGCCGCTGCAAGAGATCGGGCCTAGTCAAGTCGCTACCAGCGACAACAACGAGCTTGGAAATTGCGTGCAGCGTTAAGGCGCTAAGGTAGCGTTTAAGCAGATAGTTCGCCCCGGTTGCATGCTCTTCCATCCACTGGCCAAGAGAAGAGAACACATCATAGCCCGTGGCTTTTCCGTATTCGAGCAACCGGATCAGCAGACGCACCTTATCCGGGTGTTCGGCGAACGCTTGGAAAAGCAAGGAAAAGTAGTGCCGACAATGCTTCTTCCAACGCTCCTCATCGCTTGTCGAATAGACGTGAACGGCAATTGGAAAGCCCATGGAAGACTGCTCAGGTCCCGGGCCCTCTTTTCTGGGAGCCATTTGCGCCCTAAGCGCCTCCACGAGCTCAGGGCTGGTGTGGAATATTGCCGGAGCCAGGGCCGTAATTCGACCCGCGGCAAATGCTGCTCGTGTGTCCGCTCTGACCTCTCTCTCCGGAATATTTGCGAGCAATAGCCACTCCAATTGCTCCAAGCGTTGAAGCTTTACGTCGTCCGATAAAGTGTCGAAATCTGCTGCTGCGAGCAACGACACCTGGGCCAGCGTTCGAGTAAGAAGCTTGTTGGGTCGACGCCCGTCTATCTCGCAATCTTTCCTAACCTCATTGTAGCTGCTCGATCTTGCTTCAGGCCCTACACTCGAAGTACCGACAATGTTCGATAGGCCGGGAGGATCGTACTTGTCGCGAGCAATCTGCGCACCCACTCCATGACGGATCAGAAGATCGCGATAGGCCTCGATTCTCTCGACTAGCGTTTCAAAACTGAACGCCAGAATTGAATGGTCATCCACGAACCGGAACTGCGCAAAATCTCTCTTAGCCGAGACGTCGGTCTCCACATCGTGGTCAACGGGAAGCAGAGCGACGTTGGCCAAAAATCCCGCAACCATTAGACCAGTCGGCAGCCCCGAAAACTGGCCGGAGAGCGTCGGCGGATCGACTGCCGCTTTCATTGAATCTGAGAGGCCATCGGTCCGGACCTCAAACTGCAACATTCTCTCGACGAAAGTCCTAAAATCGCTATCTGATGAGAATTCCGGGAGATATCGATCTAGCACCGCCGAGATCGACGCTAGCCGGATCGAGGGATAAAATTTCTCCAGGTCAAACGACGCATAGTACAGGTTTGCCCCTGCTCGTTCCAACCCACGAAAATTCCAGAAGTTGTCTTCAAGGTACGACAATCGATCCGTAACTTTAGAAAACTCGATCGCGTGATATAGCGCTTGTTGATCCCCTTGATCGAGTTCATCAACATTGATTGAACCGGTGGCCATCTTTCTCGCGGTGAGCGAAACATGACGCCTGAAGAGCGGCCAACTGTGCTTGAATTTCCTATACAAATTTGAGGTCGTATGCCGATACGGTCCTATGCGTAGGTGATGGTGAACGCTGTCAGAATTGTCGTACCACGCAGAACGATACAAGCGATGACCGTAGCTCCAAGACGGCATCAACCGATCCAAGCTTGGTCCGATTACATTTACAATCGCGATCCAAGCCACTTGATCGCGAACAGCGAGTTGAAAGCTCTGGCGCATTCGAGGCTTACCGTCAGAGTCGGGCCGCTTGGGCTGAGGCAAAAGACGTATCGGAGTCGTGCGGAACTTCCCCTGTCGGATTTCGCGCGACATTCGCCCAAGCTCAGCATCCAGATTCAACTCGAAAGCAGCAACCTCCGCCTGGTCATGGAGCGCATCGGAAGCCTGATATAAATGCCTGGCCTTTCGCCAGGCCCAAATCAAATTCTCAGGCAGCAGAACAAGATCAATGAAGCGCAAAAAAGCCACCATTATTTTCGCGAAAGAATGAGATGGTCGCTCACGTCCTTTATGCCCGCAGGCCACTTCTGAACGACTACGTCGATTCCCAGCCTTGAAAGCTGCTCTAGTAAACGCTGTCCCATCGATCTGCCGGCTCGATCGTTATCCGACAAGATGCAAACAGTTCGATTCCTTAGCAGCTCGATACAATCCGGGGGCATTTGAGCACCAGCGCCCAGTAAAGCGAATGCGGGACGGTTAAGTTCGTACGCGGACAAAACATCCGTCACCCCCTCGCATAGAAAGACATTGCCGGCCCGACGAAGCACATCAACATTATAAATCGGCGGCCTCAGCCCGCTGAGAACGATCCATCGCCGGACCTTTGGTGGGGGGCTACCTAGAGCACGTGCCTGCAGATATCTGCATGCGCCGCCGTCTAAAAATGGAAATACCAAATAGCCAGATGGAAAGACGAGTCTCGCATGGGTCCTCCCTACCAACATTCCACACTTGTGCAGACGTTCAATGCCGAAATATTTCTGGGCTTCGATCATCAGCTCTGTGGCGTCACCAATCTGCCCCACCTGGAACGCGCGAATGGTTGCGTCGCCAATTCTCCGGCCGAGCAGATAATTTCGACCGGATTCGAGTAGAGGGCTTTGCTGAACTATCCAGTCGTACACCTCCGCGTCTGCAGAATAGTCTGATTGCACCGCGTCCTTGGGTTTTGGCTCCTGTACTATGGTTCGCTTCGGAAGCCGAGTGGGCAATCCACCGACGTACCTATCCCGTAGCCATTTGGAGGCCGTAAGGAAATTCCAATTGTTCACGTTCATCGTGAGATCGATTACTGAGCCGCCTCGGCCACATCCGTAACACTTCCATGTGTTCGTCTTTACATACAGGTGGAAGGAAGGATCTGAGTCGCGATGATCGGGAAAGGGACAATTCGCGACGCCACGCCGCAGACGAATCCCGAAATCAGCAGCGACAGTTAAAATAGGTACGCGCCGGATTTCCTCGATGTCTAGGCGTTGAGTTGGCAACCTATGCCGGCCGTTCCTCTGCATGCCCACCTCGGATGGACGACTACCACCGCGTGCACTTTAGAAACAAAATTCTCAAAAATAGCAATCATCTCAAAGTTTAAGACCGAAGGTAGGCCTTTCCGCCTCACACCACCGGCTTCACGCCCGACAGCGCCTGCACCAGCTCGCGGAACTTGGTGCCGCGGATCTCGAAATTGCGGTACTGGTCGAAGGAGGCGCAGGCCGGCGACAGCAGCACGACGGCGTCAGTGAGGCCCGCGGCTTCCGCATCGCGCGCGGCGTGTTCGACGGCGACGTCAAGGGTCTGGCTGATCTCGTGCGCGACCGTGCCCAGCGTGCCCGAAAACTCCTGCGCGGCCTCGCCGATCAGATAGGCTTTTCGGATACGCGGGAAGAAACCCGTGAGGCTCGTAATACCGCCCGCCTTGGGCTTGCCGCCGGCGATCCAGAAGATGTCCGCAAAGGACGACAGCGCATGCGCGGTGGCATCGGCGTTGGTGCCCTTGGAATCGTTGACGAACAGCACATTGCCGCGGCGGCCGACCTGCTCCATGCGGTGCGCGAGGCCGGGGAAGCTGCGCAGGCCGTTCTGGAGCACATCGCGGCTGATGCCCATCGCGAGCGCGGCTGCGGCGGCGCAGGCTGCGTTCTGCGCGTTGTGCTGGCCGCGCAGCGAGCCGATGCCGCCGAGCGCGGCGATCTCGCTGCGCGCGCCGCCCGCAGTGCGCACGATATTGCCGTGCTCGACATGGATGCCTGAGGCCAGCGGGTTCTTGACGGAGATGCGCACCACGGTCTTGCCGGCCCGGTCGAGCCGGTCGGCAATGTCGCGACAGAAGCCATCGTCGACGCCGACGATCGCGGTGCCGCCGTCCTGCACGCCCGCGACGAGGCGCTCCTTCACCGCGGCATAATGTTCGATGGTGCCGTGGCGGTCGATATGGTCTTCGCTGACATTGAGCAGGATGCCGACGGAGGGATCGAGCGAGGGCGTGAGGTCGATCTGGTAGGACGACATCTCGATGACGTGGACGCGGCCCATGCGCGGCGGCTCCAGCGACAGGATCGCGGTGCCGATATTGCCGCCCATCTGGGTGTCGTAGCCGGCGACCTTGGTGAGATGCGCGATCAGCGCCGTCGTGGTCGACTTGCCGTTGGTGCCGGTGATGGCGACGAACGGCGCGTTCGGTGCATGACGGCGACGCTCGCGGCAGAACAGCTCGATGTCGCCGATCACCTCGCAGCCTGCCTCGCGCGCCTTCAGCACGCTCCAATGCGGCACCGGATGGGTCAGAGGCACGCCGGGCGCGAGAACGAGCGCGGCAAAATTCGCCCAGGACACGTTGCGCAAATCCGCCGTGATGAACCCGGCCTGCGCGGCCTTGGCGACGTTCTCGGCATTGTCGTCGGCCGCGATCACCTCGGCACCGCCGGCCTTCAGCGCGTGGCAGGAGGCAAGCCCCGAGCCGCCGAGACCGAACACCGCGACCGTCTTGCCGGCGAAGGAGGTGACGGGGATCATCGAGCGATCACCGCAGCTTCAGCGTGGACAGGCCGGCGAGTGCCAGCATCACCGAGATGATCCAGAAGCGGATCACGATCTGCGGTTCGGTCCAGCCGAGCTGCTCGAAATGGTGATGGATCGGCGCCATCCGGAAGATGCGTTTGCCCGTCAGCTTGAACGACACCACCTGCACGATGACGGAGACCGCCTCCAGCACGAACAGGCCGCCGATCACCGCGAGCACGATCTCGTGCTTCACCGCCACCGCGATCGCACCCAGCATGCCGCCAAGCGCGAGTGAGCCGGTGTCGCCCATGAAGATGGAGGCCGGCGGTGCATTGAACCAGAGGAAGCCGAGGCCGGCACCCAATAGCGCACCGCAGAGCACCGCGAGCTCGCCGGTACCGGCGACATATTTGATCTGGAGATATTCGGCGAACACGGCGTTGCCGGCGAGATAGGCGATCATCGCAAAACTCGCGGTCGCGATCATCACCGGCACGATGGCGAGGCCGTCGAGACCGTCGGTGAGATTCACCGCGTTGCCGGAGCCGACGATGACGAAGGCACCGAAGATGACGAAGAACCAGCCGAAATGCAGCACGGTGTCTTTGAGGAAGGGAATCGTCAGCGCGGTCGAGGCGGGATCGCGGTTCAGCCGCACCAGCGCGTAGCAGGCCACCAGCGCGATCGCCGCCTCGATCAAGAGGCGCAGCTTGCTGCCGAACCCGGTCGTGGTCTGCTTGGTCACCTTGAGGTAATCGTCATAGAAGCCGACGAAGCCGAAGCCGAGCGTCACCGCCAGCACGATCCAGACATAGGGATTGAGCGGATTGGCCCACAGCACGGTGCCGACCGTGAGGCCGGACAGGATCATCAGCCCGCCCATCGTGGGCGTGCCCTTCTTGGCGAGATGCGATTGCGGACCGTCGGTGCGGATCGGCTGGCCCTTGCCCTGGCGGATGCGCAAATGATCGATGATCCAGGGCCCGAACAGGAACACGAACAGCGCGCCGGTGACGACGGCGCCGCCGGTGCGGAAGGTGATGTAGCGGAAGACGTTCAGGAAGGTGCGAACGGCACCGAAGCCCGAAAATGTATTGGAGAGGTCGATCAGCCAGTAAAACATTCAGTCGGTCCTATGGCGCTTTGCACGCACGATCTTGGCGTTGATCATGGTCGTAACGTACCTCATGCGCATTCGCTGTTCTTCATCATGGGCCGCGCGACCTCGGGAAACCGGACGGCTTCGCGCCGCAAAGGTGGGATTCGGGAACGGCGCCTTCCAAGCAGTTTACGCCTTTGCCTGCAAGGCGGCCACCAGGCCCGGCACAAACTTGTTGACCCAGAACATCTTCTTGCTGCCCTTGACAACCACGACATCGCCCGCCTTCAGCAGGCTCGCGACCTCGCCCGGCTTCAGCGTGGCGGGATCGTCGTGCCAGCCGAGGCCCTTGCCGGCCGGCAGCACATCGTAGAGGTGGCGCATCAGGGGGCCGACGCAGTAGACGGCGTCGATCCCGTCGAGATGCCTGAGAAGCGCGGTGTGATAATTTGGCGCATCATTGCCGAGCTCCAGCATGTCGCCGAGCACCGCAATGCGGCGCCCGCCGGTGATGTTGCGCGCCTGGAGGCTTTGCAGCGCCGCAGCAACGCTGGCTGGATTGCCGTTGAAACTGTCGTCGATCACGGTGATACCGCCGATCGCCTGCTCGACGCCGCGCCCGGTCATGATGCCGACCCGATCGAGCTTGATCGCGAGCGTCGCAGGATCGAGATGGGCCGCACGGATCGCGGCAAGCGCAGCCAGCGCATTCTGCACGCGATGCGGCGCGCCCGGCGTCAGGCTGAAGGCGAGCTCCTTCTTGCCGATCATCGCCACGATCTGCCAGCTCTCGCCATGCGGCGCGTGCGCGACCTCATGCACCTCGGCGTGTTCGCCAAAGCGCACGACCTTGCCCTTCCATTCCGAGGCCTTGAGCCCGGCGGGCAGCACCAGCACCCCGCCCTCGGGCAGGCCGAGCGCGATCGACACCTTCTCGTGCCTGATGGCTTCGAGCGAGCCGAGCTTTTCCAGATGCACGGGCTGGACGTTGACGACGAGCGCCACCGTCGGGCGCGTCAACTCACTGAGCCGTGCGATCTCGCCCTTCTGGTTCATGCCCATCTCGACGACCCAGAGGCTGGCGTCAGGCCTGGCATTGCACAGCGTCAGCGGCACGCCCCAGAAATTGTTGAAGCTCGAGGGGCTGGCATAGGCGTTCGGATAGGCCGCGAGGAATTCCTTGGTGCTGGTCTTGCCCGCGCTGCCGGTGAGGCCGATCACCGGCCCGTTGAAGCGCGCACGCGCGGCCCGTGCAAGGCCCCAGAGGCCGTCGATCAGCGTATCCTTGACGACGATCTGCGGAATGCGGATGCCCTTGATTTCGTGCGGCACGATCATCGCGACCGCACCCGAAGCCTCGGCCTTGTCCGCGAACTCCCAGCCGTCGCGTGCGCTGGCGAAAGCCGAGACGAAACCACCGCTCGGCGTGCCGCTCAGCGCCACGAACAGGCTGCCCGGCTTCACCAGCCGGCTGTCCTGCGTGACGAAATCGATCGACGTGTCCGGGAACGATCCGTCCGCGCCCAGTGCGCGCGCCACCTCGGCAACCGTCCATATCGGCGCGCTCATGCAACCCTCGACGCTAATGCGGCGGCAACCGCCTCGTGATCACTGAAGGGCAAAGTCTCGCCACCGACGATCTGCCCGGTCTCGTGACCCTTGCCGGCGACGAGCAGCGCGTCGCCCTCCTGCAAGTCCTCGATCGCGGCACGGATGGCCGCGGCACGGTCGCCGATCTCGCGGGCGCCCTTCGCTGTGGCAAGGATCGCGGCGCGGATCGCTTCCGGCTTCTCGCTGCGCGGATTGTCGTCGGTGATGATGATTCCGTCGGCGTTCTCGGCCGCGATCGCGCCCATGATCGCACGCTTGCCGGCATCACGGTCGCCGCCGGCGCCGAACACGACGACCAGCCTGCGCCTGGCATAAGGTCGCAGCGCCTGCAGCGCCTTGGCCAGCGCGTCGGGCTTGTGGGCGTAGTCGACGAAGATCGGCGCGCCGTTGCGCTCACCGACGCGTTCGAGCCGCCCCTTGGCACCTTCGAGATGCTCCAGGCTCGCGAACACATTGGCGGCGTCGCTGCCGGTGCCGATCGCAAGGCCAGCCGACACCAGAGCGTTCTCGATCTGGAATTCGCCGACCAGCGGCAGCCGGATCGCATGGCGCTTGCCGCGATGCTCGAGCGTCAGCTTTTGCGAGAATCCTTCGACCACGGCTTCGACGAGACGGATACCCTCGCCCGCCCCGTCACCGTTGCGGCCGACCGTCATCACGCACAGGCCGCGCGACTTTGCCGCAGCGATCGCCTCCGCCGAGCAATCATGATCGGCCGAGATGACGGCCGCGCCGCCCGGGGCGACGAGTTCCCGAAACAGGCGCAGCTTTGCCGCAAGATAGTGCGCGACGGTCGGATGGTAATCCATGTGGTCGCGCGACAGATTGGTGAAGCCGCCGGCAGAGACGCGCACGCCGTCGAGCCGGTATTGATCGAGCCCATGCGAGGACGCCTCGAAGGCGAGATGCGTGACGCCTTCGCGCGCGATTTGGTCGATCTGCCGGTGCAGCGCGATCGGGTCCGGCGTCGTCAGCGAGCCGTAAACGGTGCGCTTGGGCGAGACCAGGCCGATAGTGCCGATGCTGGCGGAAACATGCCCCAGCCGTTCCCAGATCTGGCGCGTGAAGGCGGCAACCGAGGTTTTGCCGCTGGTGCCGGTGACGGCCGCGATGGTCGCGGGCTGGGCGGGAAAAAAGGTCGCCGCAGCCAGCGCCAGCGCGCGGCGCGGATTGGCGACGGCGATGAACGGCACCTTGCTGCCGTCAGGAGCATGGTCGCCGACGACGGCGACCGCACCTGCGGCAATCGCCGCGTCGATGAAGCGCGCACCATCGGTCTTGCTGCCTGCGAGCGCGAAGAAGAGATCGCCCGGCTTGACCACGCGGCTGTCGAGCGCAAGGCCGGTGACGTCGAGCGCCGCGGCGGCGGGCTCGATCGCGGCATCATTGCCTAGCAGGGCGGACAGCTTCATGGTCTTCCAGTCGACAATGCCATGCCGGAAAGCCGAATCTGGGTGGAAAATCCCGACTCAACCGCGGCGATGGCCACCCCCGTTGATTACTGGGTTGTCCTGGATGCTGCAAGAATAAGGCGGTCCGCAGGCGGCAGGTCGAACCGTGGCTCGACGCCCAGAAGCGGCGCGATCCGCTCGATCACCTTGCCGCCGGTGGGCACAGCGTTCCAGCCCGAGGTGATGAAACCATGGGTTTCCGGCAGCGCCTGCGGCTCGTCGAGCATGATGAGGACGTGATACTTCGGGTCGTCGCAGGGCAGGATGGCGGTGAAGGAGTTGAGCACGCGCTTCTTGGCATAGCGGCCGTTGATGACCTTCTCGGACGTGCCGGTCTTGCCGCCGACGTAATAGCCCTTGACGTCGGCGGTCTTGGCGGTGCCGATCTCGGCGTTGAGCCGCATCAGGTATCGCATCTTGTCGCTGGTGTCGGTCTTGACCACGCGCTTGGCCAGCGCTGCGGCTTCCTCCGGGCTGCGCTTCATGAAGGTCGGCGGAATCAAATAGCCGCCGTTCACCAGTGCGTTGATGCCCATCACGGCTTGCAGCGGCGCCACGGACAGACCTTGGCCGAAGGCCGCGGTGACCGTGTTAAGCTCGCTCCAGCGCCGCGGAATCAGCGGTGCCGCACTCTCCGGCAGTTCGGTGCGCAGCCGCGTCAGTTGGCCCATCTTGGCGAGGAACGCCTTATGTGCCTCCACGCCCTGGCCGAGCGCGATCCGCGCCGCGCCGATGTTGGACGAGTAGGTGAAGACTTCCTTGGTGTTGATGAAGCGCCCGAGCGGATGACTGTCGTGGATGGTGAATTTGCCGTAGTGCAGGTTTCCGCGCGCGTCCCACATCGAGTTCAAATTGATCTTGCCGGAATCCAGCGCCATCGCCAGCGTGAACGCCTTGAAGGTCGAACCCATCTCGTAGACGCCGGTAGTCAGGCGATTGATGCGGTCGGGGTCGTGCGCTTCCTTCGGGTTGTTGGGATCAAAGTCCGGAAGCGAGACCATCGCGACGATTTCGCCGGTCTTGACGTTGGACACGATGCCCGACGCGGCCTTCGCGTGGAACTTGTCCTTGGCCTTCAGCAATTCGTCGCGTAGCGCATGCTCGACGCGCAGATCGACCGAGAGCTCGATCGGCTTTTGCAGGCGATCAGTCGCGAAGCCGGCGCGATGGAGATCGGCGAGACCTTGATTGTCGAGCCATTTCTCGATGCCGGCGATGCCCTGGTTGTCGATATTGACGAGACCGATGAGGTGGGCGACCTCGTTGCCCGTCGGATAGACGCGCTTGTTCTCCCGCAGGAAGCCGATGCCGGGAATGCCGAGCTTGTGGATGGCCTGCTGCTGCTGCGCCGTGACCTCGCGCTTGAGCCAGACAAAGCCCTTGCGCGTCCTCAGGCGCTCGCGCACCTCGGCCTCGTCGAGGTCGGGCACGGTCGCGGTGAGAAGCTCGATCGCCTCGTCCTTGTCGATGATGCGGCGCGGCTCGCCGAACAGGCTCGCCGCCTTGACGTCGGTCGCGAGGATCGCGCCGTTGCGGTCGACGATATCAGGGCGCGCGGTCGCCACCACTTCCTGCGCCGCGGCACGGCGGGCGCCATGGGCGTCAGCGCCGATCGCGAACATCACGAGCCGGCCGCCGATCAGGGCGTAGACCGAGGCGAAGGCGAGCATGGCGAGGCCAACGCGCGCGCGCGCCTTCGCGGCGCGGTCGACATTGCGCCCGTAGAGCAGGCTGCGGATCAGACGCTGCCGCCAGGGTTCTATGGGTTTGGCCGGAGTCGCAGCGCTCATTGATTGTCCTCGGGCTGAGGCACGGAGCCCGTCACTGTGTCAGGATCGCTTGCGGCTTCGATGGTGTTGAGCATGGCCCCGATCGGGTCGGGCTCGCCCGGCCTGAACATCCTCGGCGGGCGCTCCGGCAGGTTCTTCAGCGAATCATATTGCGTGCCGTTGACCGGCTTGAGCTGCAGATGCCGGTCGGACAGGCCTTGCAGGCGCAGCGGCGCATCGAGCTTGGCCCATTCGGAACGCAGCGAGGCGATGGCGTCGCGCTGCTCGCGGATCTCCGCATGCAGCCGCAGCACCTTCTCGGTGCGCGCCGTGGAATCCATCTTGATCCGGTAGACATAGGCCGCAGCGAAGATCAGCGCGCCGATGACGAGGAGGTGGATGATGCGCATGTGCTAGCCGCCCCTCATCACGTCGGAGAGTTTTGGCCAGGACGATGCCTCATCGTCCTCATGCGCAGGCGCAGAGGTCCGCTCGGCCGCGCGCAGTTTTGCGGAACGCGCGCGCGGATTATGCGCGACTTCCTCGTCGCCGGCGACGACAGGCCGCCGCGTCAGCAACTCGAAGCTCGGCGGGGTCTGCGCCACCTCCGGCAGGTGCCGCGAGCCGCCGCCGGTCTTCGAACGCGCGGCCAGGAAATTCTTGACGATGCGGTCTTCCAGCGAATGGAACGAGACCACCACGAGGCGACCGCCGGGCTTGAGGATACGCTCGGCCGCGGCCAGCGCCGTCCGCAGTTCCTCGAGCTCTTCGTTGACGAAGATGCGCAGGGCCTGGAAGGTCCGCGTCGCGGGATGGATGTCGCCGGGCTTGGAGCGCACGATCCTGCCGATGAGGTCGGCGAGCGCGCGCGTGGTCGTGAACGGCGTTTCCTGCCGGTCGGCCACAATGGCACGCGCGATGCGGCGCGACTGCCGCTCTTCACCGAACTGATAGATGATGTCGGCAAGATCGCCTTCGGCGGCACGCGCGACCACGTCGGCCGCGGTCGGGCCCGACTGTCCCATCCGCATGTCGAGCGGACCGTCGAGGCGGAACGAGAAGCCGCGCCCGGCCTGGTCGAGCTGCATCGAGGACACGCCGACGTCCATCACGACGCCGTCCACCGCGTCCACGCCTTGCGCCGCGCAGACCTCGGCGAGATCAGAGAAGCGATCCTCGACCAGCGTCAGCCGGCCCGCGGAACGTGCGACGAGATCGGCCCCGCCCGCGATCGCGGTGCGGTCGCGGTCGATCGCGATCAGGCGGGTTCCGGGTACGTCGAGGATGGCGCGGCTATAACCACCGGCGCCGAACGTGGCGTCGACATAGATCCCGTCGGCACGCGGCGCGAGATGATCGATGGCCTCGCGGCCGAGCACAGGAATATGAGGCGTGGAGCTCATGCGCCACACCTGCCGAACGACCAGGCCAGATCGGGGGCGTGCCAGCCCATAACGCCTCGAATCATTCCGCGTCGCGGCGGTTCCACGACAAAGCCCCGGTCCAGCATGGTTACCAAGCCCGGTCGCCCCGGGCCGCAAACCGAGTGTTCCCAGCGGAATTTGTCGGGCAGCCATGGGATTTCGAGCCAAAATTACGCTTTGGCCGCCTCCGGACGCGGGTCGGCTCTTCATCCCTCAGTAACGGCCCTTAGCGTTAAGAAAGCGTTGATCGGCTCGTTACAAGTCGCAAAGGTGAAGCGGCGGTGATGCTTCATCCACACACATCGGCGAAAATGCATCCGTTAACCGCGCCGCGCGATTGCGCGCGGTGGAGGGTAAAGGAATAGTAAAGAGAAGGGCTTGGCCCATTCGCGTCCGACTTGAGTTGTCTATGCCGCCGTCCGGTTCGTCCACCCCATCTGGATCTGATTCGAAGCGTCAACGTGTTCTCCCGGTTCCCAAGGCCGCGGCGAACATGCGGACGTTCGAGCCGGATTCCTCGATCGTCTCCGACATCATCCCCTCCCCGAACTATGGCGAGCGCAACAAGGGCCGGCAGCCCGACATGATCGTGCTGCACTACACCGGCATGCCCGACGTCGAGGGCGCGCTGGCGCGGCTCTGCACGGCCGGCACCGAAGTCTCGGCGCATTACGTCGTGCTGGAGGACGGCCGCATCGTGCAATGCGTGTCCGAGGCCAAGCGCGCCTGGCATGCCGGCGTCTCCTCGTGGGCCGGCGAAGACGACATCAACTCCTGCTCGATCGGCATCGAGATCATCAATCGCGGCCATGACTGGGGCTACCCGGACTATCCGCTGCGCCAGATCGCCGCCGTGATCGCGCTGTGTCGCGGCATCATGCTCCGCCGCAAGGTGCCGACGCATCGGGTGCTCGGTCATTCCGACGTCGCGCCCGCGCGCAAGAAGGATCCCGGCGAGAAATTTCCGTGGCACTCGCTGGCCAATTCCGGGGTCGGTCACTGGGTGACGCCTGCGCCGGTCGTGCGCGGCGAGAGCCTCATGCTCGGCACCATCAGCGATGAGGTGCTGAGCATGCAGCAGGCGCTCGCCAAGTACGGCTACGGCGTGCCGCTATCAGGCAAATACGATGCCGCCACGATGGAAGTCGTCACCGCATTCCAGCGGCATTTCCGTCCCGCGCGGCTCGACGGTGTCGCCGACCACTCGACGCTGTCGACATTGCAGGCGCTGTTGGCGAGCCTGCCGGCCGAGGGCACGCCGGTCGCGTCGAAGTGAGGGTAAGGCTTACACCACTCTCGTGTCCCGGACGCGCGAAGCGCGAGCCGGGACCCAGTCGGCAACACGAGCCTCTGCGGTGAGATGGGCCCCGGCTCTGCAGCGCACCGCACCGGACGATGCTTCGCATCGCCGGGGGCGCTGCGCTGCGTCCGGGGCACGAGCGCCCTACCCCATCTCCCTCACCCGCCGCGCATACAGCCGCCGCAACGGCTCGAGCTGCGTCGCCGCAGTCGCTGTCTGATACGCCTCGCGCGCCTCTTCTTTCCGGCCGAGCCGCCGCAACAGATCCGCGCGCACCGCGGGCAACAGCTCGTAGCCACGGAGCCCGCCTCGCGCGACGATCGCATCGACGAGATCGAGCGCGCGTGCCGGCCCATCGACCATCGACAGCGCGGCAGCGTGGTTGAGCTCGATCACCGGAGAGGGACCGATACGCAGCAATACTTCGTAGAGCCCGGCGATCTGCGGCCAGTCGGTCTCAGCAAAGCTCGGCGCGCGGGCATGCAACGCGGCGATCGCGGCCTGCACGACGTAAGCCTGCGGCCGGCCGGGAATGCGCAGCGCATCGTCGATCAGGCGCAAGCCCTCCTCGATCTGCACGCGATGCCACAGCTTGCGGTCCTGCTCTTCGAGCAGCACGATATCGCCGGCCGCAGTCTCGCGTCCGGCGCGGCGCGCATCGTGCAGCAGCATCAGGGCGAGCAAGCCCTTGATGCCGCCGCGATCCGGCATCAGCCGGTCGAGCAGGCGGGCGAGCCGGATCGCCTCGATCGCGAGATCCGGGCGCATCAGATCCGCGCCCGACGTCGCGACATAGCCCTCCGTGAAGACAAGATAGATCACCGCGAGCACGCCGTCGAGCCGCGCCGCGAGCGCCTCGCGCTCGGGCACCTCGTAGGGGATGCCGGCGAGCCTGATCTTCTGCTTGGCGCGGACGAGGCGCTGCGCCATCGCCTCCTCGCCAACGAGAAAGGCGCGCGCGACCTGCGCGGTGGAAAGGCCGCAGACGGTGCGCAGCGTCAGCGCGACCTGAACCTCGGGCGCGAACGCGGGATGGCAGCAGGTGAAGATCAGCCGCAGCATGTCGTCGTCGAGCATCAGGGGCGGCTCGTCGGCCGTTTGCGCGTTCAGCTCGAGCTCGTGCACAAGCGCCTGCTGCTTGCCGCGGAACACGGCCTGGCGGCGGATGCGATCGATCACCTTGTGCCTGGCGACATTGACCAGCCACGCGCGCGGATTGTCCGGCACTCCGCCCACTGTCCAGCGATCGAGTGCGACGGCGAACGCATCCTGGAGCGCGTCCTCGGCCAGATCGAAATCCCCGACGAGGCGGATCAGCGTGGCCAGCGCCCGCCCCGCCTCGTCGCGGAAGATCTTGTCGATCTCGGAAGGGGTCATTCCCCGACGACGCTCACTTGTCGTAGAGCCAGATCGGCCGCACCTCGATCGACCCGACGCGTGCGCTCGGAATCCGCGCGGCGATCTCGATCGCGGCATCAAGGTCCTTGGCCTCGATCAGATAATAGCCGCCGAGCTGCTCGCGGGTTTCCGCGAATGGACCGTCCGTCGTCAGCGTCTTGCCGTCGCGGACGCGCACCGTGGTCGCGGTCGTGGTCGGCCGCAGCCGATCGCCGGCCTTGAAATTGCCGTTCCGGATGATGGATTGCGTGAAGGCCTCGTACTCCGCCGACATCTTCTGGCTGGTTCCCGTGTCGATCTTCGCGTACTCGGCCTCGTTCTGGTAGATCATCAGCAGATATTGCATCGCTTCACTCCTGTTGTTCGGCTGTGTCGCCGACATCCAGTCGAACGGGGCACGCAGCAAACGACATCTTCAGGATAAAATATTTCGGACCGCGTGTGCGCGGCGATCTCGGCTTGACGGAACCGTCACAAATGCTCCATGCGTAACCAGTCAGTCGGCCGGACGGCCGCTCCGGCAAGTGCCGAAAGGCCGCCGGGGAGGAAAGTCCGGGCTCCCTTGACATACGGTGCCGGATAACGTCCGGCGGGGGCGACCCCAGGGAAAGTGCCACAGAGAACGAACCGCCCTGCTTCGCCTTCTGGCTTCGCAGGGTAAGGGTGAAAAGGTGCGGTAAGAGCGCACCGCGGATCCGGCAACGGAGCCGGCATGGTAAACCCCACCGGGAGCAAAACCGAATAGGGACGGCGTAGCGGGCTGTTCGCGCAAGCGATAACGCCGCGGGGCGATGTCAGGCCCGCCGTCCGGGTAGGTTGCTCGAGGCCGTGTGCAAACACGGTCCCAGAGGAATGGCCGTCACGTATCATTCGCGCAAGCGGGTGGTGCCCTACAGAACCCGGCTTACAGGCCGGCTGATATCTTGCGACGAGGGGCTTGGCGCAAACGCGCCAGGCCCCTCACCATTTCAACTCTGTCATTCCGGGGCGTGCGCAGCACGAACCCGGAATCCATTCATCCACCGTCACTAGCGCCCGATGGATTCCGGGTTCTCGCTTCGCGAGCCCCGGAATGACGAACTAGGCGACGATCTCGTTCAGCACCGCCATCAGCGCCGCCGGCGCGGTGACGTTCGGCGCGTGGCTGGCGTCGAGCTCGAAATAGCGCCAGCCCTCCTCGCTCTTCGTCCGCGCGGCGAACTGCCCGAACACGTCGCCCGGAGGAATGCGCGTGCAATAGATATAGCTGCGCGGCATCGCCGGCTCGCCGTTTGCAAGCTTCAGCCTCGTCTCGAAGCATTTGACCGGCATGTTGACGCGCCGCGCATAGAGCCAGTCGAGATCGGCCTGCGGCGTATCCGGGGGCGGCGGGTTCGGCGGGATGCGATAGCCGTCACCGGAGGCCGCGGCCTTGCGCATCGGTTCGCGGCCCGCTTCGTTGAGGTCGAACAGCGACTGACCGTCACGCGGCACGAAGGCATCGAGGTAGATCAGCTGCGTCACCCGCTCGCGTGCACGGTCAGCAACACCGGTCGCGACCATGCCGCCATAGCTGTGGCCGAGCAGCACGATGTCGCTGAGGTCCTCGAACCTGATGACGTTGAGGATGTCCTGGATGTGCGTCTCGAGATCGACCGCGGGACTGGCGAGATGGGCGCGCTCGCCAAGCCCGGTGTAGGTCGGCGTGATCAGACGATGGCCGGCTTCGGCCATCAGCGGATGCATCTTCTTCCACGCCCATCCGCCGGACCATGCGCCGTGACAGAGTAGAAAAGTCTTCGCGCGTGCGGTCATCGGCGTTTCCATCGTTCCTGTTGGTACGATGGAGTGTAGCGGCCGGGCCCGCGATGTAAACGCCGCCAGCTCAGGCGGCGCGCGAGTCCACCTTCACAAGGACAGGCTCAAGCCCGGTAGCTTCGCGCCGCAGCTTGCCCGCCTCGAAACCGTGCATGCCGACCTGCCATTGCAGGCCAACGATGGCGCCCTTGGTCGGCTGCAGCAGCGCCAGCGAAGCAAACAGCGTCACCGGCAGCCACACCGCGAGTTGCAACCACTCCGGCGGCGCATAGGCGGTCTCGACCGCGAGGATCGCGGGCACCACGAGATGGCCGACCACGACGATCACGAGATAGGCGGGGAAGTCGTCGGCACGCTGGTGATACAGCTCCTCGCCGCAGTGATCGCAAGCGTGTGCGACCTTGAGGAAGCGACCGAACAGATGCCCCTCGCCGCAGTTCGGGCACTTGCCCCGGAAACCGCGCCACATTGCCTTCGCCAGCGAGATCGAACCGGTCGCCATGACCACACCTCTTCCTTTTCGTCGATCCATACAATAAGAACTTGTATCCATACATTCAAAGGATATGGGCCTATATTGCATGGATTGGACCCCTACAATCTCGGAGCTGTCGGGCCCGCGCTATCAGCGCATCGTCGAGGCCATGGAGGCCGACATCGCCGCCGGCCGGCTGGTGCGCGGCCAGCAATTGCCGACCCAGCGCGCGCTGGCAAAGGCGCTGGGCATCGACCTCACCACGGTGACGCGTGCCTACACCGAGGCGCGGCGACGCGGCATCATGGAGGCGCGGGTCGGACAGGGCTCGTTCGTGTCGGAGACCAGCGCGCGCCGTGCGGTCGACCTGCCGCATCCCGTCGCAATCGACCTGTCGATGAACGTGCCGCCGCATCCGCTGGAGGCTCAACTCGACGAGCGCATCATCGCCGGAATGGAAGCGCTCCGCGCGCAATCGGGCCTGACGGCCTATCTCAACTATCAGCCGCCCGGCGGCAGCGCGCATGAGCGCGAAGTGGCCGCGCGCTGGATGCGTTCGCGGGTGCCGCATGCGCAAGCCGACAGGCTGGTGATCTTTCCCGGCGCGCAAACGATCCTCTTCGACCTGCTCGCACACCTTGCGCGGCCTGGTGATATCGTGCTGACGGAAGCGCTGACATTCCCCGGCATCAAGGCCGCGGCAGCGCGGCTCGGCATCAAGCTCGTCGGCGTTACCATGGATGACGGCGGCATCCTGCCCGAAGCACTGGCAAAGGCCTGCCGCACGCACAAGCCGAAGGCCGTCTATCTCATTCCGACGCTGCACAATCCGACCACCGCGACGCTCTCGCCCGAGCGGCGCACCACTATCGCGAAGATCATCCGCGATAGCGACACGATCCTGATCGAGGACGACGCCTATGGCCTGCTCGACCGCGCGGCCTCGCCGATCGCAAACCTCATTCCGGAGCGGACTTATCTTGCGACCACGTTGTCGAAATGCATCGCGCCGGCGCTACGCGTCGCCTATCTGGTGACGCCCGACGGCGACGCGCAGCAGCAGATGCGTGCATATTTGCAGGCGACCGTGCAGATGCCGGCGCCGCTGATGGTCGCGCTGGTGACGCATTGGATCGAAAACGGGATTGCCGATCGGATCATCACCGCCATCCGCAACGAGGCGATCGGCCGACAACAGCTCGCGCAGCGCACCCTGAAAGGCTTTCAGTTCCTGGCCAAGCCCGCGGCGCATCATCTGTGGCTGCGGTTGCCCGAGGATCGACCCGATGTCGCCGCACATTTGCTCCGGAATGGACTGGCGGTCGTCGCTGCCGATGCCTTCATCGTCGACGGAACACCGCCGCACGCGGCACGCGTCTCGCTAGGGGCGGCGCGGAACAGGTGTGAATTGACGGAAGCGCTGCGCATCCTGGTTGGCGCCCTGCAGAAGCCCGCCGACACCAGGCAGATCGTCTAGTCCCTTCTCAACGATGGTGACGGGGGTGACGCCGGCGAACGGCCGGGGTCGCGCCTGACGGATACGCCGCATAGGCTTCGGTTGGCGCCGCTGTCTCGCCACGGGCCGCGCGCCCCGCGGGCGTGAGCTGGCCGCCATTCAGCACATCGCGGTCAGGATGAGCGGCCTGATAGGCCGCAGGCTCCGAAAACTGAGCCTGGGCAAATGTCGGCATCAAGGCGGCTGCGGACAGCAATGCAGCCGCAACGGCAATTTTGGTACGGGTCATCGTCATTCTCCGTCATCTCGTTCGGGGCTGGCCGATCCGTGAGCATGATCGCGGCGTGCGGCCCCGGAATTGAAGTACGAGCGTCATGTAGGCGCGTCTTCCACGAACGCCCGACACCGCAGATCACGCTTGCGTGCGCGACGGATTGACTTGCACGACGGCAGCCGTGCTATGCGGGCAACGGCGATCAACAGTTCGGGATCGCTCCGACGAGGAATGGCCTGTTGGAAACGCTCACCTACGTTCTCCTGCCGCTCGGCGCATTGGCCGGCGGCTTCGTCTCGGGGCTGGCCGGTTTCGGCACGGCGCTGATGGCGCTCGGCATCTGGCTCTGCGTGCTGCCGCCCTCGCTCGCAGTGCCCCTGGTGCTGATCTGCTCGGTGATCGCGCAGACTTCGACGCTGCCGTCGATGTGGAAGAGCTTTGACCTCTCGCTGGTGTGGCCGTTCCTGATCGGAGGGCTGCTTGGCGTGCCGCTGGGGACCATGCTGATCGCCTCGGCCGATCCAAAAGTGTTCAAGCTGAGCGTCGGCGTGTTGATCCTGATCTTTTCGAGCGCGCTGTACCTGAACAAGAGGCCGCTCGCGATCAAGTTCGGCGGCCGGATCGCCGACGGCGCGATCGGCTTTGCCGGCGGTATTCTGGGCGGCCTCGCCGGCTTGTCCGGGCCGCTGCCGATCCTGTGGGCCAACATCCGCGGCTGGAACAAGCACGAGCGGCGCGGCATCTTCCAGCTCTTCAATTTCACGGTGCTGGCGACAGCGCTGCTGCTGCAGACCGCATCTGGTCTCGTCGAGCTCAAGGTGATCTGGCTCGCCATGGTGGCGTTTCCAGGCACCCTGATCGGCGCCTGGGCCGGCGCGCGGGTCTATCACGCCCTCAACGACAAGCATTTCGGCGATGTCGTGCTCGGCCTGCTGTTCATGTCGGGTCTGACCCTCGTCTGGAACAGTCTCGGCGCGCCCTAGCTTCTATGGCCTTTTGGCGAGCGCCATGCCGCCGGCAACGCCGACGCCGAGAACGTAGATCCAGCCGGGCGTGAAGTCGAACAGATGCGTGTTGAGCAGCGAGGTCAGCATGTTCTGCACCACGACCAGCAGGCCGATCCAGCAGGCCAGTCCCTCGCCACGAAACAGCAACAGGTGCGCAAACCAGAGCGCGTAGAGGATCAGGACACCGACGACGCCCCACTGCACGGCCACGCTGAGGGTCTGGTTGTGCGGGTTGCTGACGATCTCCATGCGCAGCGGATCGATTTGTGCATCGGCAGCCGCGCCGGCAAACAGGGGGCGGATCGAGCCGGTGCCATGGCCCACCAGCGGCGCGTCGGCGATGAAGCGAAGCGACTTCCGCCAATATTCCAGACGCGAGCCCATGCCGCTGACCTGACCTTCCTGCACACTCGCCTCATAGTCGGCCTGAAACTTCCCGACGGTTGCGCGCAAATGCGGCGACACGGCGAAGAACAAGCCGGCCAGCAATCCCGTCACAGCCAAAGCGATCAGTGCCGCACGCAGGCGCAGATGCAGCAACGCGAACACCAGCACCAGGACCGGCAGCGTTACCAGCGCCGTGCGCGAGACCACGACGAAGATCATGTTGGCGAGGAATCCGATCACGAGCGCAGCGAACCACGCCGCGCTGCGGGCGCGACCTTGCCGCAGCAGCGACACGACCGGATAGACCAGCGCCAGCGCGCAGAGCGCGAATTCCTGGCTCTGGTCGATATAGTTGCGCACCGCGATCCCGCTTTCGACCTTGTAGGGCCCGCGCGACAGATAGAGCTTCAGCGAAAGTGAGGGGTCGATCGCGACGGCAAAGGAATAGAGCATCAAGGCCGTGCACGATGCCAGGAAGGCGGAAAATACCCAATGGCCGTAGGGCCAACGCTCGAACTGGTAGAGCAGGAGCGGAATGACCAGCAGCTTGGCTGCCGGCCCGATCGCCTGGATTCGCTCCGGCCATGGCGCATCCGACCAGAGCGTGCCCATGGCGGCGAGCATGACCAGTGCGATCGGCAGCAGGCAGATCGGACGACGCAGCGAGCGCGGAAATTCGCGGAGATCGACGAAGGCGAAGGCGATCAGCCAGGGGATGAGCGCGAAGATCAACCCGGTCGTGGTCCACGGCAGCAGCAGCGCGATCAGCGCGACGAAGCGGGCCGGCGTGCGGTAGCGCGCCGCCCAGATCGCGGCGAGCCATGACGCCGGCTTCTGCTCGTTGGTCAGCTCGTTCATTCCGCCCTTCTTACAGCGCACCATCCTCGCAGCACGGCAAATTAGCCGGAGCCGCGGGGATGCAACAAGACGTCGCTAGGCGGGCTCGCGCTGGGATGGCGCGGCCGGTTCGACGACCACAGGCCCCACGCTTTCATCCTGCGGTGGCACCGCCAGGCGCTTGTTGAACTCGCGGCGGAGCAACCAGATGCTCAGCGCCGCCTGCACCATTGTCGTCGCAATCGACAGATACCAGACGTGCTCCATCCGGAATCCCGGCCATGTCGAGAGCCAGATCGACGGCATGGAATAGGTCAGCACCCGTATCGCCGAGGTCCACAACACCGGCTTGGTGTTGCCGAGCCCCTGGAACATGCTGGAGCAGGTAAATATCAGCCCCTGCGCCACCATGTTGAGCGAGACGATCCGCAGGAAGAGTGATGCGACCGCCATGGTATCTGGATCATTCGAGAAGCCGGCAAGCAACACACCCGGCGCAAGCTGCGCGAGGATCATGAAGACGGCCATCACGGCGGCAGCGATGAGCGCCGTCTTGAGGAAGGTCTCCCGCACTCGCGCGCCATCGCCGGCGCCAAAATTCTGACCGGCGATCGGCCCTGCAGCGAGAGCGATGGCAAGCGCCGGCATCTGGATCAGGCCAAGGACGCGCGTCCCGATGCCGAAACCGGCCTGCGCGGCCGGGCCGAAAACGCTCAGCACGTAATAGCCCACGCCCATGATGATGAAGACCATCACGAACTCGCCGCCCGCGGGCAGTCCGACATTGAGAACCCGCTTCCATTGCCGAAGCTGCGGACGCCACTGCGCTGGATTGAAGGCGACATAGCGCTCGACCTTGCGGAAATACGCCAGCAACACCAGCACCCCGATGGCGACCGCGAGCGAGCTCGCCAGCCCCGCACCGGCGACCCCGAACGCATGGCCGGTGCCCCAGCCCGTGATCAGGACCGGCGCCAGCGCGATATTGATGGCCACGGCAAACGATTGCACCAGCATGGTGGGGCGTACGATACCGGTGGCACGCAGCGCGGCCCCCATCACTTGGGTCGAGAACTGCAGGGCGAGCGCCGGCATGAACCACAGCAGATAGGTGGTCCCCGCCTCGACCGTGGCTTGATCGGCGGCGATCGAACGCATGTAGGCGCGCGACAGCGCGATACCGGCGACCAGAGTCAACAGTCCGAACAGCACCGACAGAACGATCGCCTGGTTGAAGATCAGGTTGGCATCCGGCCGGTCCTTGCGTCCCACGGCGTGCGCGATCAGCGCCACCGTGCCGACGCCGAGCATCTGCATCAAGGCATTGACGAGGAAGCCGGCATTGCCGGCCGCGGCGACACCCGCCACGGCGGCATCCCCCAGGCTCGACACGAAGTAGAGGTCAACGAGCTGGCAGATCATGATCGTGACCATGCCGACCATGATCGGAGGCGCCATGGCCAGGATGTGTCTCACGATGGAGCCGTTCGTCAGGTCTTTCATGTCATTCCATCCTTGACGGCTTCCTTGACGTATTCCTTGGCGGCGCGACGGCGGGACGCTCGCCCGCCGCGTGCCTCACTCCGCCGCCGCGATATGCCCGAGCTCCACCACCTGGCGCTCGAACAGGCCGCGATAGATGCCGTCCGGCTTGCGCGCGAGCACGGCGTGGGTGCCTTGCTCGACGATCTCGCCGCGGTCGAACACCAGGATGCGGTCGAGGCTCTTCACCGTCGACAGCCGGTGCGCGATCACGACCGAGGTGCGCCCCTTCATCAACCGCTCCATCGCCTGCTGTATCAGCGCCTCCGATTCCGAATCGAGGCTCGAGGTCGCCTCGTCCAGGATCAGCACCGGCGCGTCCGCCAGGAAGGCGCGCGCCAGCGCCACGCGCTGCCGCTCGCCACCCGACAGTTTCACGCCGCGCTCGCCGACCAGCGTGCCGTAGCCCTTCGGCAGGCGCAGGATGAAGTCATGCGCGTTCGCAAGCCGCGCCGCCTGCTCGATCGCCTCCAGGCTGGCGCCCGGCCGGCCATAGGCGATGTTCTCGGCGAGCGAGCGGTGAAACAGGATCGGGTCCTGCTGCACGATCGCGACCTGGCTGCGCAGCGATTGCTGCGTGGCGTGCGCAATGTCCTGCCCGTCGATCAGCACGCGGCCGCCGGTGACGTCGTAGAGCCGCTGCACCAGCTTGACGAAGGTGGTCTTGCCGGAGCCCGAGCGGCCGACCAGGCCGACCCGTTCGCCGGCCCGGATCTTCACCGACAGCCCGTCATACAACGGCGCGTGATGACCGCCATAATGGAACGTGACGTCGTCGAACACGATCTCGCCGCCTTCGATCGCAATCGGCCGTGCGTCCTCAGCATCGGCGATCCCGATCGGCTCGGCATGGATCGCCACCAGCTCGTCCATGTCGTTGACCGAACGCTGCAGGTTGTTGATGTGCATGCCGACGTCACGCAGATAGGCGTGGATGATGTAGTAGCTGGTCAGCACGTAGGTGACGTCGCCGGGCGAGGCGTGGCCGTACATCCACAGCAGCACCGAACCGCCGATGACCGACGCGCGCAGGCACAGCAGCAGCGACAGCTGCGCCATGGCCGTGTAGTTGTAGCGGAGCCAGGTTCGCCGCACGCGCACCCGCCAGCGGCCGACGACGCGCGCAAGCCGCACATCCTCGCGCAGCTCGGCGCCGAAGGATTTCACCACTGCGTTGCAGGTGAGCGCGTCCGCCAGCGTGCCGCCGACCTTGGTGTCCCACGCATTCGAGACCCGTGCGGCCGGCGCGATGTAGCGCGTCGAAAACACGACGGTGATGGCGACGTAGAAGATCGCCCCTACAGCGATCACCACGCCGAGCGAAGCCCAGTGCAGGCCGATCAGGACCATCGAGCCGATCAACACCAGCAGCGACGGCGCCAACGCCATCAGGATGGTGTCGTTGAGCAGGTCGAGCGCCCACATGCCGCGCGTGATCTTGCGCACGGTGGATCCCGCGAAGGAGTTGGCGTGCCAGTCGGTGGAGAAACGCTGCACGCGTGTGAAGGTCTCCTGTGCGACGTCCGACATGGTTTTGAGCGTGAACGGCACGATCGCCTGCAGGCCGGTCAGCCGCAGCACCACGGAGGCCGCACCCAGCGCCACGATGGCGCCGAAGGCCACCAAAGCCGCATGGCGTGCAGCAGGATCGGACGGGCCGCGCGTCAGCGCGTCGACCAGCTGTCCCGAAAATACGGGCATGAACAGGTCGGCGACCGTCGCACCCAGCAGGCCGCCGGCCACGACGAGGCCGCGCCCCGGCTGCTTCAGCCAGTGCCGGAATACGAAGGGCAATACCACGCGAATCGCGGCGGGCTTCTTGGGCAGAGCGGTCATGACATCACCCGGCCGCTTCGTGCGGGCCGGCTCCATCGACGGACACGGGCCGGCCGCGAGGGCCGGACAGGCGTCACCTAAAGTTGGCTTTGACTTGGGAAGAGGAGCGATCGGGACGTGGCGCCCAATCGAAGCTGGCGGAAGAGGCCTCTAGCAGGCCGCGTACATACCGAACCAGACGATCATCGAGCGCGGGCGTACGATCTGCGAATGCGACGAAATCATGCAAATCTCTCCCCGGTTCGATTGAATGAGGTGCGCTTTATAGATGTGTCGTTCGCGCTTTGCAACGGGGCCCGCGCGAGATCACGGACGAGTGTTGCAATTTGGTGCGGCGGGTGTCGCTGTCGCCACAGTTTCCGTTGTCATCCCCCGCGACCCGGCTACGCCAAGGCTTCGCCGAGGTTTAGGTCCAGGGGCGCCGAAGCTTCAGCGAAGGCGGCAGGCGGGGGGATCCAGTACGCCGCGGCGGCTGTGGCGAGAGCGAGCTCTCCGACGAAGTCCTCTGGAATACTGGATCGCCCGCCCCAGTGCGCAAATGCGCACAAGGCGGGCGACACCGAGACTGAAGTTGCGTCAGTGCGCGTCGCCGCCGGCGGTCGGCGAGACCGGCTTGCTCAGCAGCGTCACCAGCAGGCTGAGGCCGAGATAGAACAGCGTCAGCACGAAGAAGGCATCGCCGAAGCTCATCACCACGGCCTGGCGGTGTACGAGCTGGGAGAGCTGCTTCATCGCCATCAGCGTGGAATCGCCGAGCCCCTGGAACTTCTGCATGAACATGGTGAGGGTTTCGGTCGCGGTGGCGTTGCCCCAGGTCACGCGCTCCTGGAGACGGCTGATGTGCAGATCGGTGCGGTCGTTGAGCACGGTGTTGATGACGGCGAGCCCGACCGCGCCGCCGAGGTTACGCATCAGATTGAACAGGCCCGAGGCGTTCTTCACCCGATCAGGCGCCAGCGTTCCGAGCGCGATGTTGTTGGTCGGCACCATCGCGAACATCATGCCGACGCCGCGCAGGATCTGAGGCACCAGCAGCTCGTAGAAATCGTAGTTGCGGGTGATCCAGGTCATCTGGTAGGAGCCGATCGCGAACACGACGAGGCCGAATGCGATCATGTAGCGCATGTCGATCTTCACCATGAGGCGGCCGACCAGCGGCGCGACCAGGAACATGGTGATGCCGGAGACGAACATGGTCTCGCCGATCATCAGCGCGCTGTAGCCGCGCACTTCGGCGAGATAGCGCGGATAGATGTAGGTCAGGCCGTAGAGGCCGATGCCGATGCAGAACTGCAGCACGCAGCCGATCGCGAAATTGCGGTTGGAGAAGGTGCGCAAATTGACGATCGGTTCGGCCGCCGTGAAGACGCGCCAGAAGAAGGCGATTGCCGAGATCGCGCAGATCCACGCGCAGACCGCGACCGAGGTATCCTGCAGCCATTCATATTGCGGGCCCTCCTCCAGCACGTATTCGAGCGTGCCGAGGAAGCCGGCCATGAACGCCAGCCCCCACCAATCGAAGCGGTCGAGCAGTTCGAAATGCGGCTCGTCGAAATCGACCAGCGCCAGCACGCCGACGGTGATGCCGATGCCGGGCACGACGTTGATGAAGAACAGCCAGTTCCAGGACATCAGGTCGGTGATGTAGCCGCCGACCGTCGGCCCGATCGTGGGCGCGAGCGTCGCGACCAGACCGATGATGGGCCCGACGATGTGGAATTTCGTGCGCGGGAAGACGGTATAGGCCGAGGCGAACACCGTCGGGATCATGCCGGCGCCCAGAAAGCCCTGCAGCGCGCGCCAGAGGATCATCTCCTCGATGGTGGTGGCGAAGCCGCAGAGCAGGCTCGAGGCGGTGAATCCCGCCGCCGAGATCGCGAACAGCAGCCGCGTACCGAAGGCGCGCGACAGGAAGCCCGACAGCGGGATGGCGATGACCTCGGCAATCAGATAGGCGGTCTGGACCCAGGAGACTTCGCTGGAGCTCGCCGACAATCCGGCCTGGATTTCGCTCAAGGACGCCGAGACGATCTGGATGTCCAGGATGGACATGAACATCCCGAACACCATGATGATGAACGCGAACAGCCGCTTCGGCGCGATATGCTCCGAAGCGGGGTCCGCCATCATGGCAGGTGAAGCAGTGGTGGCGTTCGCCATGGCCGTCCGACCTCGCAGCGCTGGGATCGCGATTTACTGCGGGTGGATCGCGGTGGGATCGTCGAGATCGACCTCGTTGTCGGCGTCGGCCGCACCCTTGTTGGTGTCGACGGTCGCATAGACCGACATGCCGGCACGGAGCAGGTTCTGCTTCGCCACCGACTTCGGCACGCGGATGCGGACCGGCACGCGCTGGACGATCTTGGTGAAATTGCCGGTGGCGTTGTCGGGCGGCAACAGCGTGAACACCGAGCCCGCGCCTGCCGCGATGCTGTCGACGACACCGGAGAACTTGCGCATGCCGTAGGCATCCACCTTGATCGTCACCGGCTGGCCGGGACGGATGCGCTTGAGCTGGGTTTCCTTGAAATTGGCGTCGATATAGACGTCATCGAGCGGCACGACGTTGCCGAGGCGCTGGCCGACCGCGATGAAGTCGCCGGTGTTGACGAGACGATTCGAGAACGTGCCGTCGACCGGGGCGCGCACCGCCGTGAAGGCAAGATCGCGTTCGGCCTTGGCGAGCGTGGTCTTGAGTTCGGCGAGTTGGGCCTGCGCTTCGGCCTGCTGAGCCTTGGCGACGTCAACATTGCTGACGGCAACGTCGTAGGCGGCCTGTGCGGCCTTGACCGCGGCGGCGCCCTGGTCGCGTCCGGCTTCCGAGCTTTCGAAGGTGGCGCGCGAGGCAAAGCCCTTGCTGCTCAGCGCCTGCTGACGCTCATAGTCGAGATCGGCGCGCTTGAGGCCAGCCTGGGCCGAGACAAGCTGCGCCTTGGCCTGCGCCACCTGGCTGTCGAGCGCGGCAATCTGGCGGCCGATGCGATCGATGGTGGCCTGCTGGGTCGCGATCTTGGTCGCGGCGGCATCGACCGCAATCTTGTAGTCACCGTCGTCGATGCGGAAGATGACGTCACCGGCACGCACCGTGGTGTTGTCGCCGGCGGGAATCGCGGCGATGTGGCCGGACACGCGCGCGCCCAGCATGGTGTTGTTGGCGCGGACATAGGCGTCGTCGGTGGAGATGTAGAAGCGGCCGACCAGCGTGTAGTAGCCTGCGTAGCTCGCAGCCGCGAGCGCCAGCACCAGGCCAACGCCCATCAGGACGAATTTGCGCTTGCCGGCTTTGGGAGCGCCGGCGGCGGACGCCGCTGGTGCGGATGCGGCCGGCTTGTCGGTCACGGGTTTTTCCGGCGCCTCGGCGGTGCGGCGCTTGGTCTCTTCAGCCACATGCGCGCGCAATTGCTCGGCAAGGGGTGCAGCGCCCTCGATCGCAGCGTCACCGCCCGCGTGCTCCTCCACCGCTTCCTGGCGAAGGACGCGCGCAGCCTGGTCTCTCGATACGGCCATAAAGGCCTCCCCAAAAAAAAATGCGATCAAGGACAGCCGTCCGGCGGCCGGTTCCTGTCGCTCATCCAAATACCATTGACCGAACGGTTCGGTCAATATACATAATATTCCCGCCCGGACCCTACTGGCCCGAATCCTTTATTTGCGTTTCATCGTTAGGCACCCTGTCCAGAAACCTTCCGAGACCCTGAACCAATGGTTGTAGCTGCCGGCGAACATCTGCACGTCATCCAAGAGGAGGACAGCTCCAAGCGCCGCCAGATCCTCGACGGTGCCCGTAAGGTGTTCATGGATCTGGGGTTTGACGGCGCCAGCATGGGCGAGATCGCGCGCGCGGCGCAGGTCTCCAAGGGCACGCTCTACGTCTACTTCGCCGACAAATGCGCGCTGTTCGAAGCCATCCTCGAGCAGGAGGCGCTCCAGCACGGCCAGGTGGTGTTCAACTTCGATCCCGCGCGCGATGTCGAGACCACGCTCAAGGAGTTCGGCCGGGCCTACATCCAGCTGCTGTGCCGGCCCGGCGGCGGATCGGCGATCCGCACCGTGATGGCGATCGCCGAGCGCATGCCCGATGTCGGCCGCCGCTATTATGCGCGGGTGCTGGACAAGTCCATCAACCGCCTCTCCGACTATCTCAAGGCCCACGTCGCTCCTGGCGATCTCAAGATCGACGATTGCGATCTTGCTGCCTCCCAGTTCATGGAGCTGTGCAAGGCATCGCTCTTCCTGCCCTTTGTGTTCCAGGCCGCGCCCGCACCGTCGGAGGAACGCATGACCGAGGTGATCGGCAGCGCGACGCGGATGTTCCTGGCGGCGTATCGGGCGAACTAGCAGCGCGTTGCGCAGACGGGACAGGCGGCACTATATTTGCGGCCATGTCCCGTGATCTTCGCCCGCCTGTCGACATCCTCCATTACGAGATCGTCCAGGAACAAGCCTCCGCGCTTGGACGGATGGGCCGCACGCTGGAACAGGCGCTGGCGCGTCTGCGCGAGTTCGATACCGCAAACGCCTCTCCGGACGTGCCGACCTCGATGCAGCCGGCGCGGCGCAAGCTGGTGATGGAAGCCGGCCAGGCGCTCTGGATGTTCGTGGTGCAGCGTGAGGCGACAGGCTTGCGCGACAGCCGCCACATCATGCGCACCTACAACGTCCCACGCGAGGTGCAGCGCAGCATGGGGCTGGCCCCCGCGCCGTCGAAGCCGGCCTCGTCATGATCCCGCCGGCGCGCTATTCGGGGACCTGCTTCCTCAGCGCTGCGAGATTGTTGACGACCATCTTGGTTGGACCGGTCGAGATGATTCCGTCGTCCTGAAGACGGTTGAGGATCAGGCTGATCGACTGGCGCGTCGCGCCGATCATGCGCGCGAGATTGGCCTGCGTGATGCGGCCGAGCGAGATCGGGCCGCTCTCGTCCTGCGCCGCGTTCTCGCATAATTTCACCAGCAGCAGCACCAGCCGTTCCGCCGCCTTCTGGCCCGCCAGCGTTTGCGCCAGCATGGAATAGGTCTCGCCCTTGAAGCCGAGACACTCGATCAGCGCGACTGCGAATGACGGCGTCTGCGCGATCAACAGGCGGATCGCGTCCTGATCGAGATGCAGCGCCTCGACACGGCCGAGCGCGCGCGCCGACCAGCTATGGCGGTGATCGCCGAGAATGTAGGGGGCACCGACGAAGTCGCCGGCCTCCCAGGTCGCCAGCATCAGCTCGCGGCCCTGCGTGCCGGCGTGAGTGCTCTCGACGATCCCGCTGAGAATGATGTGGATGCCGTCGGCGGGCTCACCTTCACGCAGCAGGTATTCGCGGTTCTGGTAGGTCGCCAGCCTGCCGGTCCGCATCACCAGGTCCAGATCGGACTTGTCCAGCGCCTTCAGCACGTAACGTCCGGTCCCGGTCCCTTGCACCTCCGCGCATGGCTCACCGGGATCGGCCACCTCATGCGCATGACCGCGCCCCACGATAAGTCTCCCCTTCGAGTGACGGCTCGAAGGCTAGGAGGTATCCGATCGGATTGCAACGCGACGCGGATGTTCAAGGCGCGGCCGCCGCTCCCGTGAATGCGCAGGCGAGATCGGCAAGCAGTCGCTCGCGTCCGGCCGGCGCCAGGAACGTGACGCCATAGGGCACGCCGGCCCCGGTGATCGCATTCGGGACGGCGATCGCGGCGAGCCCGAGTGGATTGGCGTAATTGGTGTAGTAGCCGTTGTTGAAATTGGCCGTCAGCGGATCGCGTGCCACCTCGTCGATACTGAGGATGGTGCCGACCGTCGGCACGACCAGCGCATCGTGCGCATCCCAGAAATCGCGAAGCGAATGCTGAGCGCCCTTGATCTCGTAGAGCGCGCGGTAGGCATCGGCCGCGGAAAACTTCCGGCTGCCGAGGATGAGATCACGCACGATCTTGACGCCTGCATCGGGATAGGCGTCGAGGAACGCTCCCACCGAGACGTCACGCTCGGCGAGGAGTGGACCGAAGAACATCAGGTCGTTGATCGAGGTGAACGGCGAGAAATCGACCGGGGCGATCGGCAGCTCGAGCTCTCGCAGCCTGCGCAGCGCATCGCCGAACAGTGCCTCCGTCTCTGCATTGCCGAAGAACTTGAGCTGGTCGCGGCGCGGCGTTGCGATCCTTGGCGAGCGCGAAGGCGACGCCTGCTCGGTCCAACCGGGAAAATCCGGCGGCGAAAAGCGGTCTGCGGGATCGCGCCGCGCCAGCACCCGATAGATGTCGTAACCGTCGCCGGGATCCCGCGTGTAGAGCGAAATGGTGTCGAAGCTCCGGCACGCGTAGACCATTCCGCGCTGGCTGAAGGCGCCCGGCGCCGGCTTGAAGCCGGTCACGCCGCAATAGGATGCGGGCACCCTGCCCGATCCGCCGGTGTCGGTGCCGAACGCGAAGGATGACGTGCCGGTCGCGACCGACACCGCCGCGCCCGAGCTGGAGCCGCCGGGAATGTAGTCCGGATTGTGCGGATTGCGGGCGACGCCGTAGGGCGAGCGGACTCCGACGAGCCCGGTTGCGAACTGATCCATATTGGTCTTGCCGACATAGATGGCCCCGGCGGCGAGCGCGTCGGCGACGACAGGGCTGGTATCCTTCGCCACATACGCGAATTCCGGGCAGGCGGACGTGGTGTGCTCGCCCGCAACGTCGATGCAGTCCTTGACCGAGAAGATGAGCCCGTAGAGCGGCAAGCCGTCGATCTCGCCGACGCGCGCATCGAGCGCGCGCGCCGCCGCCATAACTTCCCCTGGCCCGGCCGTCGATATCCAGACACCGCTCTGATCGGCATCCGCGAGGCGCGACAGCACATGCGCGGCGACATCCGAGGGCTTGAGCGCACCGTTGCGATAGGCGGCGCGAAGATGGCGAGGCGAGATATCCATGTCTGTCACGTGCTCATGGGATTGGGACGTGCCGGCGAGACGCGCCCGCCGGCATCGGTCTCAGCGGCCGATCACCTTCTCGAGATAGGCGGGCTGGATGAAGGCCTCGAAATCGGCCCGCGGCAGCAATTTCGGCAGACGCTCCTGCTTGACCAGGAAGTCGGCGGTCGAGACCAGCGTATCGACGAACTTGCCCTTCCTTGCGGACGTCCCGAGATAGTCTTCCGTGAGCTGCTTGTTGCAGGGAACCATCCCGGTGCCCTTCATCATCCGCGTCGCGTCCGCGAGCGGCAGCGACAGCTCCTCTGCAATGATCTCGGCCGTCTTCTCCGGGTTCTTGAGCCAGAAATCGATGCCCTCGCATTCGGCCTTGATGAACTTCTCGACGTAAGACGGATACTTCTCCGCGAACGCATTCATCACGACGCCGATGTCCCAGGTCGGATAGCCGCGCTTTGTCATCTCGCCCGAGGTGATCAGGATCTTGCCGCCGTTCTTGACGGCCTTGTCAAGATTCGGCTCCCAGAACCAGGCGGCATCGATATCGCCGCGGAGCCAGGCGGCCGCAATGTCCGACGGCGCGAGATCGATGATCTTCATCGAGGCTGGATCGACGCCCTCGTCCTTCAGGGCCTGAAGCAGCAGATAATGCGTCGTCGAACCGAACGGCGCTGCGACCGTCTTGCCCTTCAGGTCTTTCAAGGAGGCGATGTTCTTGTCGGCGCGGACCACCATCGCCTCGACATAGTCGAGCAGATTGATCACCAGGATGCCCTTGATCGGCAGCCCGCGTGTTGCACCGATCGCGGTCGGCGGATTGCCGAGGCCGCCGAAGTCGACGTCGTTGCCGGCAATCGCGCGCAGCATGTCGCCGCCGCCGCCGACCTTGACGTATTTGATATCGACGCCCGGCATCTCCTTGGCCAACAGGCCGAGATGTTTTGTCACGAGCTGTGCATTGACCAGGTTCAGATAGCCGACGGTGATCTTGGCCGGCTTGTCCTCGGCGCGGACCGCGGACGTGAGTGCGAACGTGGCGACGGCAAGCGCGGCAACCAGTCTCTTCATCATGTCAATCTCTCCTCGATCAGGATTAAATTCGGGACCACGGCATCAGGAGTTTCGCGATGCCGCGCATCATCAGGTCGAGCACGACGCCAGTGAGGCCGAGCACGATCAGGCCCATGATCACGACGTCGGACAGCAGGAATTTCGCGGCATCCCAGATCATCCAACCGATGCCGGCGGAGGCCGCGACGATCTCGGCAGCAACGAGAACGGTGTAGGTGAAGCCGAGCGAGATACGCATGCCCGCGAGGATCAGCGGACCCGCCGCCGGCAGATAGACGTGAAAGAGCAGGTGGCGCCGCGTCGCGCCGAGCGACTGCGCGGCACGGACATAGACGGGGTCGACGCTGGTGACGGCCTGGATGGTCGAGATCACGATACCCGGTAGGCCGGCAAGAAACAGCAGCGACAGTTTCGAGCTCTCGCCGATTCCGAGCCACATCACCAGCAGCGTGTAGAGCCCGAGCGGAGGCAGGGGGCGATAGAACTCGATCAGCGGATTGAGAAGCGAACGCGCATTCTTCGATACGCCCATGAGCACGCCGAGCGGAATGCCGACGAGACAGGCGAGAGCAAAGGCCACCAGGATGCGGTAGAGGCTCGCGCCGAGATGCTGAAGCAGCGTCGCGCCCTGGTAGCCCTTCGTCATGGTCTTGACGAACGCGGCCCACACGGCTTGCGGCTTCGGCAGGAACAGCTCGTTGGCCCACCCCATCTCCGTGACGACGGCCCAGGCGGCGAGCAGCACGGCGACGGTCAGCGTCGAGAGCAACACTGACCGCGAGATCTTCGGCAGCCGCAGGCTGCCCCGCCGCGTGCGGTCGGCCGAGATCGGAATGGCCATCGGACTTGCCTCGACGCTCATGCGCGCACTCCCAGGATCTGCATGATGGTCAGCGCGTAAATCCGCGTCGCCATCACCGACTTGGTGATCGAGATGTTCTCGTTGTCGACGGCCCAGCCATCCTCGCCCGGCCCGAAGGTCACCGCATTGATGCCGGCTTCGCGGAAACGGATCGTGTCGTTGAACGCGTTCTTGCGATTGACGCCGGGCTCGCTGCCCATCAGGCGCCGGTAGACCGCGCGCAGGGAGCGGCAAGGCTCTTCTTCAACCGGCACGGGCTCGGTCGCGTTGACGAACAGCGAGCCCGGCACCTGGCGCACCCCGACCTTGACGTCGTTGGCACCGGCAAAGGTCGCCTGCCCGAGGCGCTCGATGTCGGAGATGACGCTTTGCAGCGTCATGCCCGGCACGACGCCGACCACCGCAAGCGTGATGGTGCAGGCATCCGGCGAGAACTGCATCTCGCCGGGCAGGCCGCCGCGGATTCTCACCACCGAGCAGCAGGGCGGCGTATGCCCCATGAACTTGCTCGGCACGTGCGTGAACGCCATTTCCTTGAGCTTCGGCAGCAGCCTGGCCGCTTCCATGATGGCATTGACGCTGATGTCGGGCCGCCAGATGTGCGACTTGACGCCCTCGACCGTGACCTCGATCAGGCAATGGCCGGAATTGGCCACCGAGAGATTCATGCCCCAATCCCCGGAGACGTCGCCCCAGGCGGTCGGCTCGGCGGTGATCTCGTAGTCGGCGGTAAGGCCAATCTTGTCGAGCATGTAGATCGAGCCTTCGGTGCCGTTGCGCTCCTCGTCGACCGTGTAGCAGCACATCAGGGTGCCATCGAACTTCACGCCCTCCTCGATCAGAGCCTGCACCGCGAGCAGCGATGCCGCGAGATTGCCGCGCGTGTCCGAGGTGCCGCGCGCGTACAGCAGATCGCCGTGACGCGTGGCCTTGAACGGATCGAAATCCGTCATGTGCCATTTCTCGGGTTCGACCACGGGATAGGTGTCCAGATGATCGTTGAGGATCAGCGATGGTGCCCCCTCCCGCCCCTTCAGCACGCCGAGAACGTTCGGCCGGTGCGGTTGCGCGCTGTGCTTCGTCACCTCCATGCCGAGGGCCTCGAGCTTGCCCGCGACCAGCATCGAGATCGCCTCCTCCTCCGCGGGCGGCAAATCGGGATCGAGCGGATTGCCGGAACGAGGCTGACCGGTGCGGATCAGTTCGGATGCGAGGTCGAGCCAGCGCTCCTCCGTAATGCGCGACAGCACGCGCTGCTCGAGATCGGAAACGGGCGGGGTGACAGTCATCTGCATGACGGGTTCCGTTGGCTCACGGCGCCGGCAGCGCCGCTTCGTTGCGACCCCTTCATTGCAGCGACTGTGCCAACCGCCCGGACGACCCGCCAAGGCGCGATTAGTGATTGCAGTTCAATGATTTGGACGGGAATCCGGCCTGCGCAAATTTTTGCGCGCCAGAGGCGCTTTGCCGAAGCCGCAGCGCTCGCTGAGCAGCCCGGCCTCAGTGCGACGAGGGGCTACAGCGCCATCTCTTCCAGTCGTCGCCAGCCATGCAGGATCTCGCCCGTCTCGCGCGCGAACGCAAAGACGTGGCCGCCGCCTGCCGGCTGATCGTAACGGCGGTCAATTGCTTGGCCGGCGATATGGCAGAACAGCAGCGTACCGACCGCGCCGTGGCCGACAAAGAGGACATCCCCAGGACGATTGCGTGCCAGCACCGCCTCGGCCTCGCGCACAATGCGCACCTGTGCATCCACGGCGCGCTCCCAGCCGCGTACACTGAGCTCGGGTGCGGCAAAGAACTGATCGGCGACGGCCTCGAACTCGGCCGGCTTCAGGAAGCCGGTCGCCGAGCGGTCATTCTCGTGCATGGCCTCGCGGATCTCGATCATGACACCGAGACGAGCGGCGATGATCTCGGCGGTCTCGATCGCCTTGCGCTCGCCGCTCGCGATGATCTGCGTCGTACGTGCGAGCCGATCCGTGCTCGCCAGTGCTTCAGTGCGCGCCCGCCCGACCGGACTGAGGCCCCATTGCGGCACCGGCACGGCGGGGTCGATTTGCACCTGCGGATGGGTGAGATAGCGGACGATGGACATGTCAGTTGACGCGATCGCAGCCCGTCTAATCGTCGGCGTAATCGTCCTCTTCACGCTTGTGCGCCGAGCTCTTGCGCGCGCCAAGCGAGCCGGTCACCGAGGTTTCGCGCGCACTCGCATAGGGGCGGCGCGACTGCGCACGTGATGCGACCTCCTCGCCGGAGACCGCGGCGGGCTGGCAGATCAGGCGGCGGCTGGCGCGGCGCATCAGATCGACGTGGATGTGATCGTAGTGATAGACGTTCGATCCCGGCGCGAGCACAGTTGTGAAATGCGCGCAGGCGCCCGACTGCACATCGCGCAGGAATCCCTGCTCCTCCGGCATGCCGCGCCAGCCGTCCTTCACGGTGACGCGACGGCCGTCGGCGAGCACGAAGGCGGCGATGTCGAGCGCGTTGCCGAACGCATGCTCGGAGATGTGCGAGTGCGGATTGCCGTTCATGCCGCGGCAGGAATAAGCGGAGATCTGCTTGATCTCGGCGACGCGGACGCCGAACCAGCGCATCGCCGAAGGCTGCACAGTGTCGGCGAGCCAGCGGTCGAGCTCGGAGACGATCGGGCAGGCGAGCGTCGCGGTCGGCTTGATCGCGACCGGGCCGACGGTCGTGACGGGATTGCCCTGCGCGGGGCCGAGGCGCGGCAGCGGCTGCTGCGCCGGCGCCTGCGAGTAAGGCGCCGGCCGGGCCGGATAGCTCGGTGCGTTCATGTAACGCGATGCACCGGCGACGTCGGTGCCATCGGGCGGCAGGTCGATCTCGTCCTCCTGCGACGCCACACCTGGCGCGTTCAGCGACATCGGCCCGGACGAGGCACCATAGCCGGCGGGCTGGCGCACCGCGGCTTCGGGATAGTTCGAACGCTGCGGATAGGACGATGCCGGATAGTTCGAGCTCTGCGGATAGTTCGAGCGCGGCTGGGACACCGGCCAGCGCGGCTGGCCGCCGATGCTGCCCGGCGGGCGCAGTTCCTCGTCGGCGAAGCCGTAGCTGCTCGAGGCTTCGCCGAGGGCGGCGACCTTGAGCGGAAACTCGGCGCCGCACATGCCGGGCCCGGAGATCGGATCGATCCGGACGAGATCCGGCCCCTCTTTCACCGCGCCCGATTTCAGGCAAGCGGCTTCAGCCTCGGCCCGCCATGGTTCACGTTCGGCCTGGAAGAAGCCGCGACCGCAACCCGCTAGCGAAACAAGGACGATGGAGCCGACGAGATACAAACGAACTCCGCGCGTCATGCACGCACGTTCGGTGAATTTACTTAAAGACTCTTCAACACGTTGGTTTCACTGTTCTTTAACCATGCCGGCCGGAGCGAACCAAAACGCTGCGAGGGCTGAGCGACAGCAAGGCTGACTTTTTCGCGGCGAGACTTTCTGTTAACCATGAAGGCTCGCGCGGAAACTGACGCGCGTGGAGGGAGCGACCTCATGACGTTCGCCGGGAGACTGAGCGTAGTCACCGCGTACCTCGCCATGGCCTTCGTCGGCGCCATCGTGCTCGGCATGATCTAGACGGCAACAGTCGACCAACTGCAGCTTCCCCTCCCCCGGAGGGCAAGCGAAGCGCTACGACCGCTCGCTCCACTGCCGCGACGTGGTGAGCAGCTGCACGCGCGGCGTCTCGACCCGCGTCCAGTCGTTGCCGGAGCACCAGAAATGGCCGATCGCGCAGGCTTCGACGTGAAGCCTGCCGGAGTTCTTCAGCGTCATCGTTCCGTAGAAGGTGCGTCCGCTGGAACGGCTGTAGATGCTGCCGGTCCAGACGTCGTGCGCTTTCGGCTTCATGTTGACGAGCACGCTCTCGCCGCGATTTGAAGCCTCGGTCAGCGCGTAACCGCACAGCGCAGGACCACAGCGCTCGATGCGCACCGTGCCCTTGGCGCCGGCGCTCTCCCATTCGCCAAGCGGCGTGTAGCCCTGCGCGTCGTCGGTGCCCTGCGCGGCTGTCACGGCCTGCTTGATCTCCGGGCTCGGAGCGGGCGGCGGCTCCATGCGCGGCGGAGCGAGCGTCACGGCTTTCGGTGGATCGACGCGCGGCAGGTCAACCCGCGGCGGATCGGGATTCAGCGCCTCAGGTCTTGCTATCTCGGGTTTTGGGGCCGGCGGCGGCGCAGCGTGCTGCGACGTCGTCGCGGCAAGGATGGGCGCTGCAGGCGCAGGTGGTGTCGCGACCACGGCCGGCGGCGGTGGACGAATCGAATTGGCGGGAGCGACCGGCGCCTGGACAATGGGCGCCGGCCTCGTTGCGGTCTCTTCCACCGGCCGAAGGCTACGATTGGACGAGATCGATACACAGGATGTGGACCGGCACGTCCGGGGCGCCTCGACATGGAAGCGGTGGCCGCCGATCGAGAACGAGTAGGAGCCGGCCTCGGCTGCGGGCGCGGCCACCGTCAAAGCGATCAATGTGCCAAGCGAAGTCAAAAGCCGGGTCATCGGCGCCTCCTGTCGTGTCGTGACAAGGTTATGCGGGATGAACCGCGGCTGGATGTGCGCTGGCTCACCCAGGCGTCTGGGGCCGTTGTGACTCCCATCACAGAACGTCCCGCCAGCCCGGCATAGGGTCGAACCACGCTTCACCCACCGGCGACTTCAGTCCATCGGGACCACGCCATTTTCGGAGGTTGTCATGAACAAGCTCACCATCGCCGCCACCGCGCTCTTCCTGGCGTCGACCGCCGCCGCGCATGCCGGCGGAAATACGATCTCGTTCCAGATCGAGGGCCAGCACATCCGCATCGAGACGCCGCGCAACTGCGCTTCGCTCAATTGCGTGACCATCGTCGCGCCGGGCCTGTCCGACAAGCCGATCAAGCTGAACAACATCAACCTCAAGGGCCTCGGTGGCTCCAAGGACGATGACGTCGACACCACGCCGGCTCCGGCCACCACCGCGCAGCCCGCGCCTGCTCCGGCGCAGCAGCAACCCGTGCAGCAGGCCCCGGTCCAGGCAACCGCACCGGCCGCGCCTGCGGCGCCCGCTCCGGCCGCGACGGTGGCCGCCGCTCCGTCTGCCAGCTACGACAATACGACGCCGCCCGCGCCCGTTGCGGCTCCCGCTCCCGCTCCTGCGCCGGTCGCGGTTGCTCCTGCGCCCGCTCCGGCCCCGGTGGCTGCGGCGCCCGTGGCCGCCCCGAACTCGCCGATCGGCGTCTGGGCGACCGAAGAGAACAAGGGCAATGTCCGCGTCGAGCAGTGTGGCGCCAATCTGTGCGGTTATGCCGAGAAGACCAACGAGCGCATCCTGATCAACATGAAGCCCGAGGGCTCGAAGTGGAGCGGCCGCATCCACGATCCCAACTCCGGCCGCAACTACGACTCGACCATCGCGATGAAGGGCCCGAATGCGATGCGCGTGCAGGGCTGCGCCTTCGGCGGCATGTTCTGCGGCGGCCAGACCTGGAAGCGCGTGAGCTGAGGACGCTGAGCGCGTCGCGAATCGTACACAACTCTTCGTCATGCCCGGGCTCGTCCCGGGCATCCACGTTCTTCGTCCGCAATTAAGGCGTGGATGGCCGGGACAAGCCCGGCCATGACGCCGTGGGGATAGCTCGCCTCAAGTCTGTATTCAGCGCGCCGGTTGAATCTTGGGCCCTCCTCCATGCCACGCACGTTCATCCACCATTCAGGTCCCCCCGGCTGATATCAACCGATCTCGCCTCGCGTTCTCACCGGGACCTCTTCGTGACATCAATGCTGGCTTGGCGCCGCTTCGTGTTCGCGCTCGTGCTGCCGGCATTGCCGCTGGCAGGCAGCAGCGCGGCTTGTGCATCGGAGACAATCGAGCTCGCGCAGGCGCAGCCCCAAGCCGAACCCGCGGCCTCGCCGACACCCGCGCCCTCCCCGACGCCCGCCGCCTCGCCGGCATCCGCGGCCGATGCACAATCCACCGCCGTCGAGCCGATCGGAAACGTCGCGACCGTGACGGGGATCGCGACCGTGATCCGCGACAAGAACTCCTATCCGCTGCGCGTGCGCGACGACATCTATCTCAACGATGTCGTGCAGACCTCGTCGAACTCGACGCTCGGCATCACCTTCAACGACGCCACCACGTTCAACCTCTCCGCCTCTTCGAAGATCACCATCGACAATTACGTCTATGAGGACGGCGGCAAGCAGAACTCCGGGATTTTCGACATCGGCAAGGGCACGGTCGCTTTCGTCGCGGCGGCGGTGGCCAAGACCGGCGACATGAAGATCACGACGCCGACGGCGACGCTCGGCATCCGCGGCACCACCGGTGTCGTCGACGTACCCGAAGGCGCAACCGCCGGCGGCGCCAACAACGTCAACATCAAGCTCTATCCCGATGCCGACGGGCGCGTCGGTCACATCGACGTCGACGACCGCACCAGCGGCACGCGGCTCGGTGCACTGACGCAAGGCGCGAGCGGCTTTGCGATCCGCCCCGGCGCCGCCGTTGCCGGCACGATGCGCTTCGCCGCCGTGCCGATCACGATTGCCCCGCAGCAGATTGCGCGCGACCGCGGCTTCGTCAGCCAGGTCCATCTGGCCCAGACCACCGGCCGTCAGATCGTCACCGAGCAGCGCGACTTCCGCCGCGCCAATCCGGCCGCGCTCAGCCGCATTCCGCGCCCCAGCCAGCCGCCGCAGCAACAGCAATTGCGGCCGGCGACCGTGCCCGCGCAGCAGCCGCAGCGCCCGAACGGCCAGCCCGGCCCAAACAACCGTCCGGGCCAGCAGCAGCCGGGCACGCCGGGCCGCCAAGGCGCGCAGCCGCCGCAGCGACAGGGCCAACAAGGTGGCGCGGTACAGCCGGGCGCACCGCGGGCGGGCCAGGGAGTGCAACAAGGAACACGGCAAGGGCAACAGCGAGGCCAGCAACAGGGCCAGCCGCAGCCCGGCCAGCAGCAGCAAGGCGCCGGACGTCCAGGCGCACCGCGGGCCGGCCAAGGCACACGGCCAAACGGCGTGCAGCAAACCCAGCCGCAGCGTGGCGGACAGATTCCCCCCGGAGGAATCGTGCCGGCGCAACCGGGCGGGACGCAGCCAGCAGCCCCGCAGCCACAACAGCCGCGCACCGGCCTGCAGCCCGGCCAGCCGCCCGCGGCTCAACCGCCGAGCATCCAACGCCAAGGCGGATTCCAGCAACGCCTCCCCGCCCCGCAACGCCCGGCAGCCCCGCGCAGACCCGCGTCTGCTCCAAAGGAGAAGAAGGAGCGGCGGTGACGCCTCTGTCCCCGTCATTGCGAGGAGCCCTTGCGACGAAGCAATGACGACGTGGAGAGCTTGCGCGGAAACTCACGCCTCGCCGCGCAGCCAGGCCTTCACCTTCTGCAACAGGCCGTGCCGCAACTCGTCGACGGAGGCAGCTTCGGCCGGAGTCAGCGTCTGCAAGGCTGCGTCCATATCATCGGTCGCCTGTATCGGCTCGCGTGCCGGCGATGGCACCAATCCTGCTGCAGCAAGCGCGATCGGGCCGATCTGCGTCAGGAACGCGCGCTCATATTCACGCGAGAGACGCCCGATCGCATCGTCCAGCGCGAGCCAGTCAACCGCCTTGATGTCGTTCATCAGCTTGCGGACCGGCCCGCCTTCGGCCTCCATCCGCCAGAAATGCACGACCTTGGAGCGACCGCCGGATTGGTAGACGAGCGTGCCCAAGAATTCGTGCACGGCGACGTCGTGGCCGGTCTCCTCCAGCACCTCGCGGTGCGCGGCTTCCTTCGGCGTTTCGCCGTCGTCGAGCTTGCCCTTGGGCAGGACCCATTCATTGCGCTTGCGCTGGCGCACGACCGCGATCAGCGGGACAGAACCTCGCCGCAGCACAATACCACCCGCCGCCATGACCGGCGCCCGCGCCATCACCACATCCGTGTCGTCAATTCGTCCCCACCGAATATATAGGCGGCGGGAACGGCGGATTGAAGGCTACTTTCTCCTCAGCAGCGCCTGGCCGGCGCGAATCCGCGTGCCCTCGGTGATGCCATCGCAGAAAATGAAATCGCCGGGCGCGAGGATGATGATGGTCGAGCCGTGCTCGAACCAGCCGAGCTCCTCGCCCTTGCCCACCTTGACATCGCAAGGGAAGTTGACCGGCCCGCGTGTCTGCGCGTTCAGCACCATGTCGAGAAAGTGCAGGCGAATGCTCGCGACCAGAATCGCCGCGACCGGCACCAGCGTCACGGCCTCGCCGGTCGACAAATGCGTGCGGATGACCGCGCGCTCGTTCTTGCAGAACAGGCGCTCGACCCGCTTCAGCGCGATCGGATTGACGTTCCAGACATCGCCATGGATCAGCGTGACGCGTTCGATATGGGCGTCATGGGGCGCATGGAAGCGGTGATACATGCTCGAAGTCAACCGCAGCGTGACGAAGGAGCCGTTGCGGTGCTGGTCGACCAGCGCGGAATCGCCGACGAGATCGAGCAGCGAGTAAGGCGCGCCCTTGACCTGGAACAGCTCGGTGTCGGCAATCTTCCCGTGGGCGCCGACGATGCCGTCCGACGGACTGGCGACAATGGAGGGATCCGGATCAAACGGCCGCAGGCCCGGCTTCAGCTCCCGCGTGAAACAATCGTGCAGGCTGGTGAAATGATCCTTCCGCGCCTCCGACAGATCGAGATCGGAGAACAGCTTCCACAGCGCGATCGAGAAGTCCCGCACAAACGGATTCTCGATCTTGGAGAACCAGCCCATGAAGCGGGTCAGCGCGGCGCGGGGGATGCGGTTGGTCAACAGGAAGTTGAGGTCTTCCTGCTGGGTGAAAGAGGCGATGAGGGCTTTGACTGTCATGAATCTGTCAGCTCGCAGTATTAGCGCTTGTTGTCATGGAAACGACACTCCCGATTCTCTCGATGTCCGTGGCCGCCGCAGCGTCCGCTGCCGCCGTCCTCCCGAAGATCAAGGCGCGGGTCGAACTGTCCCGCGCCAAGCACCGCTCGCTCGCCGGACACTCCAAGATGTCGCGCCGGGTGGCAAAGCTGCTCCCGTTCTACGAGTTCGGAGAGAGCGATTATTTCTCCTGCGACGGCGCGCCGGCGAATATCGCCGCGCAGCGTAAGGACGCCTTCTTCCGCCTCGCCAGGCTTTACGTCGAGCGCTACCCGAAGGGCCGCGCGATGACGAAGCAAGCGGCGGAGACGATCTCCGACCTGAACTTCACCGAGAGCTACCGCGTGCCGTTCCAGTTCTCGCGCCTCGTCCGCGAGCATCTGGGCACCTCGACCTTCATGGAATCGTCCAGCGGCGTCACCGTCACCGATGTCGACGGCAACACTTCGTACGACCTCACCGGGTCCTACGGCGTCAACATCTTCGGCAACGACTTCTACAAGGAGTGCATCGAGGGCGCCGAGAAGCGGGCGCATATGCTTGGGCCCGTGCTCGGTCCCTACCACCCCGTCATCCTCGATAACGTGCAGCGGCTCCGCCAGATTTCCGGCCTCGACGAGGTCTCGTTCCACATGTCCGGCACCGAGGCCGTGATGCAGGCCGTGCGCCTCGCGCGCTACCACACCCGGCGCACCCATCTGGTTCGTTTCGCAGGCGCATATCACGGCTGGTGGGGCGACGTGCAGCCCGGCGTCGGCAATCCCATTGCCGCGCACGAGACCTACACAATCGCCGAGATGTCGGAGAAGACGCTCCATGTGCTGAAGACGCGCAAGGACATTGCCTGCGTGCTCGTCAATCCGCTGCAGGGCCTGCATCCGAACGCGAACGCTCCCGGCGATTCCTCGCTGGTCGATTCCTCGCGTGGCGGCAATTTCGATCGCGCGGCCTACACTGAATGGCTCAAGAAGCTGCGCGAGGTCTGCGACCAACGCGGCATCGTCCTGATCTTCGACGAGGTCTTCGTCGGATTCCGTCTCGCCGCAGGTGGCGCGCAGGAATATTTCGGCGTCAAGGCTGACATGGTGACCTACGGCAAGAGCCTCGCCGGCGGCCTGCCGGTCGGCGTGGTCTGCGGCAAAAGCGAGCTGATGCGCCGTTTCCGCGACGACCGTCCCGCCGACATCTGCTTCGCCCGCGGCACCTTCAACTCGCACCCCTACGTCATGACGGCGATGGACGAGTTCTTGAGCCGCCTCGCCAGCCCGAATTTTCGCGCGGTCTATGACGGCCTCGATGAAACCTGGAACGGCCGGGTCCAGATGCTCAACCAGATGATGGAGGGCGCCGACCTGCCGGTGCGGTTCGCCAACTTCTCGTCGATCTGGACGGTGAAATACACCACGCCGTCCCGCTACAACTGGATGCTGCAATATTATCTGCGCGCCGAGGGCCTGGCCCTGAGCTGGGTCGGCACCGGCCGGCTGATCTTCAGCCTGAACTACACCGACGCCGACTTCGCCGAGGTTGCGGAGCGTTTCGTCCGCGCCGCGCAGAGGATGAAGGCCGACGGCTTCTGGTGGCATGACGGCGCGCTCACCAACAAGCAGATCAAGCGGCAGATCCTGAAAGAGATGCTGGCCAAGCGTTTTGGGCGCTGAGGTCTCGCTCCGCTCGCCACTCGCCCCGAACACCGCTGCCAACTCCCCCTCGCCCCGCTTGCGGGGAGAGGGTCGGGGTGAGGGGGACTCTCCGCGCGCGCGCTGAGAATTGGCGGACACCCCACTAGCAGCACCCCCGCGGAGAGCCCCCCTCACCCGCCGCGCTGCGCGCGTCGGCCTCTCCCCGCGCGCGGGGAGAGGCGAAGGAATACCCCCCAAGACGTGGATGCCCGGGACAAGCCCGGGCATGACGTAATCATCAGACATCGGAGTATCTTGTGAGACCAGCGCGCTCAGGCGTGCTGCTCTTCGAGCGTGGGCTCGCCGATGAGGCCCAGCGTGTGCTCGGGGTTGAGGTGCAGGCCGGGATCCATCAGCTCGCCGCGCATCAGCGCCAGCGGCGCACCGCGATAGAGCATCAAATCGTGGAAGGGGTCGGTCAGGATCTTGGTCATCCAGACCAGACCGGTCTCGACGTCGCGGATGAAGAACAGGTGCACGGTACGGAACAGAAGGCCGCCGCCGCCGACCACGAGCCAGATCTTGGCAACCTGCCGCATGAAGTCGGTCGCGCTCGCCCAGGGCGTGAACAGGCCGAACAGCGTGGGATCGGCGAACAGCACCAGCGGCGAGGCCGCCCAGATCGCCATCAGCACCACCTTGCGCTGCAAATTGTAACCGACCTTGATCTCTTCCTTGTACTCGTGCGTGGCCTGGTTGATGTGGTCGTAATCGTGCGGCTCGAAGAAGAAGTGACCGGCCTGGCGAGAGGTCATCGAGACCAGCCAGCCGACCAGCGCGGAGACCACGGGGTCGATGAACAGCCAGACATAGGCGAAGAGGAAGCTCAGCGCGCTGATGAAGTGCAGGCTCTGATTGATACGGCTGTGGTGATAATAGCGATGGTCGTCCCAGCGCTGGATCCGCAGCTGCTCGAGATAATTCTTGATCATGCTCTTCCCCAAGATGCTTTCGGATACGGGGTTAAAGGGATTCGATGTACGCCGTGTGACAACATCATCTTGTCATGTGACGACACGCAGCGGCGCGATGACGCACGACGCCCGCGCTTCAGGTCACGCCGCTTTCGCGACGTCGACCTTGCGGAAGCGCACCAGGGAGAAATGGCCGAGCGGCGGAATCAGGCGGCGCTCGGCGAGCTCCATGCCGCGCGCACCGGCCAGCCATTTCGCATAACGCGACCAGGCGAACTCGGCGGTGCGGAAGCCGAGCGGACGCACCACCGGCTGCAGCTTCTGCTCGATGAAACGGCGCATGCCGGCATCCGCGCTGACGCGGGTCAGGATGATCAGCTCGCCGCCGGGACGCAGCACGCGGGCGAATTCGTCGAGCGCCTTCTCCGGGTTCGGCACCGCGGTCACGACATATTGCGCCATCACGACGTCGAAGGAATTGTCGGGGAATTCGAGCTTCTCGGCGTCCATCACCGCGAGACCCTCGACGTTCTTCAGTCCGCCCTCGGCGACGCGCTGGCGCGCCTTGTCCAGCATCGCTTCCGAAATGTCGGTGCCGAAGATGCGCAGGTTCGGCGCATAGAGCGGCAGCGAGATGCCGGTGCCGACGCCAACCTCGAGCACGCGGCCGCCGATCTTGTTGGTGGCGGCGATCGCGGCCTGCCGGCCCTTGGCGAACACGCCGCCGAACACGAGATCGTAGACCGGCGCCCAGCGATCGTAGGCTTGCTCGACCGTGCCGCGGGTGAGGTCGAGCTGCTGGGTGCCGTCAAGGTTCATGATCTTGGCCATCGGTGAGGTTCTCGCTGTGGGTCGAATGAAAGATCAGCCGCGCACCGGCCGCCGCGCCATGCGAGGCGAGGCGCGCAGGACGCGGCTGGGCTGAAGGGAGGTGAGATTGCCGACGAACTGGCGCGCGCTGTTCTCCCAGGAGCGCTCCAGCGCAAAGTTGCGGCAGGTCTCGCGCGACATGGTGAGCGCGCGCAGGCACGCGGTGCGCAAATCGTGATCGATCGCGCCGATCGGATGATCGGCGATGACGTCCTTCGGACCCGTGACCGGAAACGCCGCAACCGGCGTGCCGCAGGCCAGCGCCTCGAGCTGCACCACGCCGAACGTATCGGTCAGGCTCGGAAACACGAACACGTCGGCGGCGGCGAGATGCGCGGTGAGATCGGCACCCTTCTTCTCGCCGAGGAAGACCACATCGGGATATTTCTTTTCGAGCGCGGCCTTCTGCGGACCGTCGCCGACGACGACCTTGGTGCCGGGCAGATCGAGCGAGAGGAACGCTTCGAGATTTTTCTCCACCGCGACGCGGCCCATGGTCATGAAGATCGGATGCGGCAGATCGAGCTTGGCGGGGCTATCCGGATGGAACAGCTTGGTGTCGACGCCGCGGGTCCAGAAGCCGAGCCGCTTGAAGCCGCGCTCGGACAGCTCCTGCCGCAGGGAGGGCGTCGCCACCATGGTCATGGCGGCAGCATCGTGGAAGTGGCGCAGCACGGCATAGCCGACCGACGCAGGGATGCCGGTCCGCACCGAGACATATTCGGGAAAGCGCGTGGTGTAGGAGGTGGTGAAGGCGAGCCGGTTGCGACGGCAATAGGCCCGCGCCGCCCAGCCGATCGGCCCTTCGGTTGCGATGTGCAGGGCTTCCGGCGCGCACCTCTCGATCCGCCGCGCGACCTCCTTCGCCGAAGGCAGCGCAAAGCGCAGGCCCGGATAGGTCGGCAGCGGCCAGGACGGAAAGCCGTCGGGGGTGAGGAAGTCGATCTCGACGTCGAGACCCCTGGCCGCGTTCGCCAGCGAGGTCAGTGTCCGGACCACGCCGTTGACCTGTGGATGCCAGGCGTCGGTCGCGATTAATACCCGCATGGGAAAATCCCGAGAGTTTGATGATTCTCGGCTTTCGACCATCAACCATGGATATTTCAGGCGTGTGACGTCACAGAAGTGTCGGCCACCGGTTTTGTGCGGCGCCCGGTGGACCGGGCCACGAAACTGTCATGAAACAATTCTTGCCGCCGTGAAGCCGTTTTCGGTTTTCCGCGCAAATCTCCCGAAACGTTTTTCCGTTAGTGATCCAGGCAACAGAGCACCGCAACGGTGCCGCGGTGGCCGAGACCACCGAGCAAACAGGGGCGATCACATGTTCAATCTGGACACGTTCAAGACGTTTTCGGGCGCCGTTGCTTTTGGCGCAGTCGCGGTCTCCGCAATCGCATTCGCGGGTAGCGCCAAGGCCGCGCCCGTGCAGCTCTTCCCGTTCTTCCAGCCGCTGCCGCCGATCACCGCGCCGCAGCCGTTCCAGCCCTACCAGCCCTATCAGGCGCCGACCTACCAGACCGAGCCGTCCGAGGATCAGGACGCGGTCGAGATGCCGGCCCGTTTCCGCCGCCAGACCGTCTCCTATGCGACGCGTGAGGCGCCGGGCACCATCATCATCGATACGCCCAACACCTACCTCTATTACGTGCTCGGCAACGGTCAGGCGCTCCGCTATGGCATCGGCGTCGGCCGCGACGGCTTCACCTGGTCCGGCGTGCAGTCGGTGACCCGCAAGGCCGAGTGGCCGGCCTGGACCCCGCCGCCGGAGATGATCGCCCGCCAGCCGTATCTGCCGCGCCACATGGCCGGCGGCCCCGGCAATCCGCTCGGCGCCCGCGCCATGTATCTCGGCGGCACCATCTACCGCATCCACGGCACCAACGCCCCCGACACCATCGGCAAGCGCGTCTCCTCCGGATGCATCCGCATGACGAACGACGACGTCACCGACCTCTATTCCCGCGTCAACGTCGGCACCAAGGTCGTGGTGCTGCCGATGACGGAGCGCCGCGCGGAGCTCAGAACCACGACGCGCTGAACCGACAGGACATTGTGACGCAAACGGCCCCGGAACCCCGCCGGGGCCGCTTTCGTTTGCCCCCGACAAGTCGACGCCCGCTTGCTGCGGCGCGGATCTCCGACGGAGGCGCACATGCAATCACGCCTGCAATCCTCGCGATATCGGCCTCTGCACGGCTTGGCCAGCGCAGCCCTGCTGACGCTGCTCCTGTGCGCGTCCTCCTCGCTCGCGCAGCAGCCCGCGGGCGATGAGGGCGGTCAACAGGCCTTCAACAATTCCTGCCGCACCTGTCACTCCGCGAAAGAAGGCGACAACCGTCTCGGTCCCAACCTCAACAAGATCGTCGGGCGCAAGGCCGGCTCGCTGCCGGACTACAACTACTCCTCGTCGATGAAGGAAGCCGGCTTCGTCTGGGACCAGGACAAGCTGACGCGCTTCATGGTCAAACCGGACGAGGTGGTGTCCGGCAACAAGATGCAGCCCTATGGCGGGATTTCGGCTGAGGAAGCCGCTAAGGTGGTCGCGTATCTGCAATCGACGGGCGGGCGATAGGATTCCCCGCAGCGCTACGGCTGCGAGGGCTCGTATCGCCGCTCGACCTGGAACGATTTCGCCGTGATCAACCAGGCATCGTTGACGCGGTGATAGGCGAGGTAGTCGACGTATTGGAGCAGATCGATTCGCACGCGTACCTTCACCAGCGCCTGCGCCGGCGAGGCCATGTCGATCAGCAATATCTCCCGAAGTCGCGGAGCGTCCTTGGACTTGGGCGACGGGGTCGACGCCAGCAGCGCTCTGTAGTCACGGGCCGGCAATATCCGCAGTTCAGCGTCGCGAAACCCGTGGAGCTGCGCGGTCGGCGCAAAGACGCGGTCGAACTGCGAAACGTCATTGTCGTACATCAGCGTGAAGTAACGCTCGACGGCCGCCAGCAGCGGCGCAAGGGTCGGGCCTTCGGTCATGTCTCACTCCATCAGCGGCGGGGTCGGAGCAATCCATCCCATGGAAAGCCGAGGCATGTCCTTGCGAACTAGGCTAGTCTCGATGGCTCCGGCGCAACATCGCGCCCTTCTTGACCCAACGGGATGCGGTTCATGCCAAAATGCGAGCTGGATGCGATCGACCGGCGCATCGTCACCGAACTCCAGGGCAATGCGCGATTGAGCAACATCGAGCTGGCGGACCGGGTCGGCCTGTCGCCCTCGCCCTGCCTGCGCCGCGTGCGGCGACTGGAGCAGGACGGCTATATCGACGGCTACCGCGCCTCGTTGCGGCGCGGCCGTCTCGGGCTCGGCTTCTCGGCCTTCCTCGGCGTCAAGATCAAGGGCCATGCCAACGACCAGGCGCTGAGCTTCGAACGAACCGTCGTCGCCATGCCGGAAGTCGTTGCCTGCCACCTTGTCGCCGGCGAGGCCGACTACCTCCTCGAAATCGTGGTGCCCGAGCTCGAGGACTATCAGCGTTTCCTCGTCGACAAGCTGCTCAACCAGCCCATCGTGCAGGAGGTTCGCAGCAGCATCGCGATCCAGACGCTGAAGGCGGGCGCGCCCCTGCCGCTGGCACACCTCTCATCGCCATGATCCGCCTGCTCACGCCGGCGGACGCCGCACTCTACCGCACGATCCGGCTGGAAGCGCTCGCGACCCATCCCGAGGCGTTTACCAGCACCTTCGAACGCGAGCAGGCGATGCCTCTCGCCTGGTTCGAGGAGCGCCTCGCGACCTCGGACGTGTTCGGCGCGTTCGGCGCGGACGCGCTCGTGGGGACCGCCGGCTTCCGCCGGGAGGACGGCGCGAAGACCGCGCACAGGGCGGTGCTCTGGGGCATGTATGTGCGGCCCGACGCGCGGAAATCCGGCATCGGGCGACGGCTCGTCGACGCCGTCGCAGCGCATGCGGCAAGCCGCGTCGAGCAGCTTCATCTCGTCGTCGTCAGCGAGAACCGGCCCGCATTGCGGCTCTACACGGCGGCCGGCTTCGTCGAATATGGTCGCGGTATGAAGGCGCTGAAGCAGCACGGCCGATACCATGATGAGGTCATGATGGCCTTGTTCTTCGAAGACGACGCGCGGCGGTCTCGGTGATTCCGGGGCCGTTCTCGCGCCGCCGCTCCGCGATCAGCCTCAACCACGCGGCCGAATGAAACGCGCTCATCAGCAGATACATCGGCACCATCCCGCCGAGCAGAGACCCCTGCCCGGCGCCGCACAGCATGTCCGCCGGACCGCTGCCGAGCATGGCGGTCGATAGCGCCATGATCGCGAAGGTCGGCGTGGCCGCCAGCGCCAGCCATCGGGCGACATGGCGCGCCACCGTCGCGCCATCGCGGCTGGCGCCAGCCGTTGCGCTCGGAAGACTAGTCACGACCTTCCGCCGCCTCCCGGCGAAACGCCTTCTCGCCGGCATCGGAGATCTCGACCCATTTCTGGTCGGGCGCGCCGCCATCTTCGTAGCTGTCGTGCCAGTTCCACCATTTGTAGGTCGGCGTCTGCGGATAGCCCTTCGGCGAATCCTCCCAGACCTCCTGCCGGCCGAGCGGGGTGATGTCGAGATAGTTCCAGGTGCCGCCCATCTGCTCGTCGCCCCGACTCTTGACGAAATAGGTGCGGAAGATGCGGGTCCCGTCGCGGTAGAACACGTTGGTGCCGTGCCATTCGTCGACGCCAAAATCGGCATCGAAGCTGTCGGTAACGGTGACCCAGGGCATGGTCCAGCCCATCCGCTGCTTCAACCTGCTGATGTCGGCCTGCGGCGCGCGCGAGGCGAACACCAGCGTGGTGTCGCGGGCATTCAGATGCGCGACATGGGCGACCTGGTCGGCCACCATGGAGCAACCGCGGCAGGCATGATCGGGCCAGCCGAACACACCGGGCTCGAAGAAGGCGCGATAGATGATCAACTGCCGCCGCCCCTGGAACAGGTCGGCGAGACTGAGCTTGCCCCCGGGCCCCTCGAACGCATAGGTTTTGGTCACTTCCATCCATGGCATGCGCCGGCGCTCAGCGGCCAAGGCGTCGCGGGCACGGGTATGCGCCTTTTCCTTCACCAGCAGCTGCTGACGGGCCGTCTCCCAGTCCTGCGGCGACACCACCGACGGTGTCTGCATCACAGCGTCTCCGTTATTCCGTTCGTTTTGGGCTAATGTCATCATGACTCTCCAAATCTTCTGCCTGGGAGATCGGCCCAGCGTCTCGCGGAACCGAATCCCTTCACCGCACATCGTCGGCGGACAACGATTTCTGGCACCGCGCGGTTGCGCGGTGGGAGTAACAAGTGTGGCGGGATTTGAATGGAGTCGCTGATCACGGCCGCCGCACGTGCGTTAGAGGCGGGCGATCCGCTCGGCGCGCTGAACCGCGTTGCGCTGCGCAACGATGCGCCGTCGCTGGCCCTGCGCGGCATCGCGATGGCGCAGCTCGGCGATCTCGCCAAGGCCAAGTCGCTGCTGCGTAACGCCGCGCGCGCGTTCGGCCCGCGCGAAGCGGTTGCGCGCGCCAGATGCGCGGTCGCTGAAGCCGAGATCGCGCTGGTCTCGCGCGATCTCGGCTGGCCGGACAAGACACTCGCCGCGGCGCGCGCCACCCTGGAAAAGCACGGCGATCTCGCCAACGCGGCTCATGCAAGCCACATCGCGGCGCGGCGTCTGCTCCTGCTCGGACATATCGACGAGGCCGAGCGCATGCTCGCCAATCCCGGAAAGGTGCCGCTGCCGCCTGCCTCCCAAGTCGTCCGCGACCTCGTGCTGGCCGGCATCGCCATACGGCGACTCCGAACCAAGGACGCGCGCACGGCGCTGGCGCAGGCGGCCCGCGCGGCGCAGCAGGCCGATATCCCCGCGCTCACGGCCGAAGTCGATGCCGCAAGCCGCGTGCTGGACGTGCCAGCGGCACGGCTGATCGTGCGCGGCGACGAGCGGCCCCTGCTGCTGGAGGGGATCGAGGACCTCGCGACATCCGAGGCGCTCGTCATCGACACCTTCCATCATTCGGTCCGCAGGCGCGGCACCGTGGTGCCGCTCGGCACCCGGCCGGTGCTGTTCGCGCTCGTCCGCATCCTGGCGCAGGCGTGGCCCGCGGACGTCTCGCGGCAGACGCTGATCGCGGGCGCGTTTCACGCCCGGCACTTCGATGAATCGCATCGCGCGCGGCTGCGGGTCGAGATCGGACGGCTCCGCACCAAGCTCGAACCGCTTGCCGACGTGAGCGCAACCAAGGACGGCTTTGCACTGGCGCCACACAAGACGCTCGACGTCTTCGTGCTGGCGCGACCCGTCGAGGAAAAGCACGCCGCTGTTCTCGCCTTCCTCTCCGACGGCGAGCCCTGGTCGAGCTCGGCGCTCGCGCTGGCGCTGGCAACGAGTGCGCGCACGGTGCAGCGGGCCCTTGACGAGCTTGCGCGGTCGAACAAGGTGCAATCGTTCGGACACGGACGGGCGCGGCGCTGGCTGACTCCGCCCGTCCCGGGTTTCCCGACAGGCTTGTTACTCCCCACCCCGCTGCTGAAGACGTAGGATGAGTGACATCAGAGGGAGCGAGCACATGAAACGTTTAGCCGCCGAGATCGTGAGGGAGTATGGTCCATATCCGGGCGTGGAGGCCGTGCATGGCGTCACCTATGACGGCAGCCATATCTGGTTCGCATCCGGCGACAAGTTGAACGCGGTCGATCCTGATAGCGGCAAGGTCGCGCGCTCAATCGATGTCGCCGCGCATGCGGGCACGGCGTTCGACGGCCGGCACCTGTTCCAGATCGCCGAGGATCGCATCCAGAAGATCGATGCGGCTTCGGGCAAGGTGCTCGCCACCATTCCTGCGCCGGGCGGCGGCAGCGATTCGGGCCTCGCCTGGGCCGAGGGCTCGCTGTGGGTCGGGCAATATCGCGAGCGCAAGATCCATCAGGTCGATCCCGAAACCGGCAAGGTCCTCCGCACCATCGAGAGCAAGCGCTTCGTGACCGGGGTGACCTGGGTCGACGGCGAACTCTGGCACGGCACCTGGGAGAACGAGGAAAGCGACGTCAGGCGGATCGACCCGGCGACCGGCAAGGTACTCGAGCAGCTCGACCTGCCCGCCGGAACGGGCGTGTCCGGGCTGGAGTCCGATGGCGGCGACCGCTTCTTCTGCGGCGGCGGCGCTAACGGCAATGTGAGAGCGATCCGTCGTCCGCGGCGCGGCTAGCATCGCCATTAACGGTACGAACACGTGGCAACGCTGCGTTCGAGGCCGTTAACCCGTTCGCCGCAATTCCACCCCACCGGTGCGCTCTAGCGCCCCGCTCGCCCGCCCTGTAAAATCCTCCGGCGGGGCGGCCTGGGGGAGTGATGCGACTAACGTTGAATCTGAAGACGATCCTGATCGGCGTCGCGGTGCTCGCGGCGTCGTTCTTCATCAGCCTGAAGGTGATGGATCTGCTGTCGCCGCGCGCGACGAATTCCGCACCGCCGGTCGCGCAATTGCCGCCATTGCCGCCGGTCGCGAAGAGCTCGATCGTGATCGCCCCGGTCGCCATCGCGCTGTCGGCGATCCGCGACCAGGCCGAGAAGGCCGCGCCGCGCAACTTCGCTGGGAAGGCCGACAACCCGATCTCGCAGATCCTGGAGAACGCCGACATCGGCTGGACCGCCGTGCGCGGGCCGATGGCCGCCAGCGGCGACAAGGACGTGCTGACGATCTCGACGCCGCTGACCGGCAAGCTGAACGTGACGGGCTCGCTGTCGGCGAAAGCCACCGGCGCGCTCGGCGACGCGCTCGGCAGCGTGCTTGGCGGCGACGCCGCAAAACGGATCGGCGCCGTCAACATCAAGAATCTCAACGCCAGCGCGGAGATCAAGGGCAACGTGGTCGTCACCTCGCGCCCGAAGCTCGCGGCCAACTGGCATCTCGAGCCCAATCTCGGCGCCCAGGTCAATCTCGGCGACACCAACCTCAACGTCGCCGGCGCCAAGGTCAACGTGCCGGCGCAGGTGAAGCCGCTGATCGACAAGAATGTCGCCGAGCAGATCAACATCGTCTCCGAGCGCATCCGCAACGATCCTTCCCTGCGCGAGAATGCGAAGCTGCAATGGGCCAAGGCGTGCCGCTCGATCCCGCTGCAGGGCTCGGGCGCCTCGGCCGCGCTGCCGCCGCTCTGGCTGGAGATGAAGCCGATCCGCGCCATCGCCGCGCAGCCGCGCGTCGATGCCCAGGCCGTGACCCTGCTGATGGGCCTCGAAGCGGAAACGCGCGTCACCTCGACGCCGACCAAGCCGGACTGTCCGTTCCCCGACAAGATCTCGATCGTGCCGCCGACCGGCACCGGCGTGAGCATCGGCGTTCCCATCGACGTGCCCTTCACCGAGATCAACAAGCTGATCGCGGCGCAAATGGTCGGCCACACCTATCCGGAGGACGGCTCGGGGCCTGTCGACGTCACCGTGAAGAGCGTCAACGTGGTCCCCTCGGGCGAGCGGCTGCTTATCTCGCTGCTGGTGCGCGCCAAGGAGAAGAAGAGCTGGCTCGGCCTCGGCGCCGAAGCGACCGTGCACATCTGGGGCCGGCCGGTGCTCGACCAGGCGCAGCAGACGCTGCGGCTGACCGACATCCAGCTGGCGGTGGAATCCGAGGCGGCATTCGGCCTGCTCGGCGCAGCAGCCCGCGCGGTGGTGCCGCAGATGCAGCAGGCGCTGCTGCAGAAAGCGACGCTCGACCTGAAGCCGATCGCCGCCAATGCGCGCGAGAAGATCGCGGGCGTGATCGCCGACTTCCAGAAAAGCGAGGACGGCGTCAAGGTCGACGCCAGGATCGAGAGCCTGACGCTCGCCGACATCGCCTTCGATTCCAAGACGCTGCGCGTGGTCGCGGAAGCCGGCGGAACGCTGAATGTGTCCGTGACGAAGTTGTCGGGAATGTAGCGTACCTTCACGCACCAGCCCCAGCGCGCGCCGCTGGCATTCTCATCCGAGGATGCTAAGCTGCCGCTCGGCAACCTCGAACGAGGTGCTGACAGCATTGTAGCGGCAAGCCGAGGACAACATGGAAGCCGGCATGGTGACGCCCGCGCCGGCATTGGTGCGCTTTTCCGGCATTCAGAAGACCTATGATGGCGAGCATCTCGTGGTGAAGAACCTCGATCTCGACATCAGGAAGGGCGAGTTCATCACCCTGCTCGGCCCGTCGGGCTCGGGCAAGACGACCACGCTGATGATGCTGGCCGGCTTCGAGGTTCCGACCCATGGCGAAATCTATCTCAGCGAGCGGCCGATCAAGAACATGCCGCCGCACAAGCGCGACATCGGCATGGTGTTCCAGAACTATGCCTTGTTTCCGCACCTGACGATCGCCGAGAATATCGCCTTCCCGCTGTCCGTTCGCAACACGAGCAAGGCGGAAGCACAGGAGCGCGTCACCGCCGCGTTACGCATGATCAAGATGGAAGCGATGGCGCACCGGCGGCCCGGGCAATTGTCCGGCGGCCAGCAGCAGCGCGTGGCGCTGGCCCGCGCGCTGGTCTTCAATCCGCAGCTCGTGCTGATGGACGAGCCGCTCGGCGCCCTCGACAAGCGCCTGCGGGAGCAGATGCAGCTGGAGATCAAGCAGTTGCACGAGCGGATGGGCATCACGATCGTGTACGTCACCCACGATCAGAGCGAAGCGCTCACCATGTCGGACCGCATCGCCGTGTTCAACGACGGCATCGTGCAGCAGATCGACAGACCCGACGCGCTGTACGAGCATCCGGTGAACAGCTTCGTCGCCCATTTCATCGGCGAGAACAACGTGCTTTCAGGCACCGTCGAGGCGGTCGACAAGGATTATTGCCGCGTCGCGCTGGCGGGCGGTGGCACTGTCACCGCGCGGGCGGTCAACATCTCGGGCGCGGGCGCGTCCACCTCGCTGTCGGTGCGGCCGGAGCGGATCGCCATTGTCCCGGATGGCAGCTCCGGCGACGGACCGAACCGGCTGCCGGCAAGAGTGCAGAACACCATCTATCTCGGCGACCACGCGCTGGCCGTGCTCGAGGTCGCAGGGAACGGCGAGTTCATGGTCAAGCTTCAGCCGGGAGCGCATCATGACCTCACACACGGCGAAAGCGTCTTCATCACGTTCCGTCCGGAGGATTGCCTCGCCCTCGATCCGGTCTGATGCAACGCAAGGCGGCCCTCGGACAATCAACCTCAACGCAACTCACACGAAGAAGGAACGAAGACCATGCTGAACCGCAAGATCGCTCTGGGTTTCGCCGCGGCGTTCAGCGCCAGTGCGGCGCTGGTGACGGTTGCCCAAGCGCGCGACCTCACCGTCGTGTCGTGGGGCGGCGCCTATCAGGATGCCCAGAAGAAGGTCTATTTCGAGCCGTTCAAGAAGGCGGCGGGCGTTGCGATGAACGACGAGTCCTGGGATGGCGGCGTCGGCGTGTTGCGCGCCAAGGTGCAGGGCGGCGCCGCCACCTGGGACGTCGTCCAGGTCGAGAGCGACGAGCTCGCGGTCGGCTGCGAGGAAGGCCTGTTCGAGAAGATGGATTATACCAAGATCGGCGGCGAGGCGGCCTATATCCCGCCTTCAGTCAATCCGTGCGGCGTCGGCGCCATCCTCTACGATTTCGTGCTCGGCTACGACAAGGACAAGCTGAAAGAGGCCCCGAAGGGCTGGGCCGACTTCTTCGACACCAAGAAGTTCCCGGGCAAGCGTGCCTTGCGCCAGGGCCCGAAGACCACGCTGGAGATCGCACTCATGGCTGATGGCGTCCCGCCGAAGGACGTCTACCATGTGCTGGCGACGGACGACGGCGTCGATCGCGCGTTCCAGAAGCTCGACACCATCAAGGGCGACATCGTTTGGTGGAAGGCCGGTGCCCAGCCGCCGCAACTGCTCGCCTCCGGCGAAGTCGTGATGACCTCGGTCTATAATGGCCGCATCGACACCGCCAACAAGAACGAGAAGAAGAATTTCGGCATGGTGTGGGACGGCGCGCTGTTCACGCTCGACAGCTGGGTCATCCTGAAGGGCAGCCCGAACAAGGACGCGGCCTACAAGTTCCTGGACTTCGCCGGCAAGGCGGAGAACCAGGCAAAGCTGTCGGAAAACATTTCCTATGGCACCTCGAACAAGGACGCAGCCGGCAAGCTCGCGCCCGCCGTCCTGAAGGACCTGCCGACCGCGCCTGACAACATCAAGAATGCCGTCGAGATCAACGTTGCGTTCTGGCTCGAGAACATCGACCGCCTGACCGAGCGCTTCAACAAATGGGCCGCGAAGTAGCGCGCGGCCCCGCAAGGCTCGAAGCATGACGGATGCGTCCCTGACCCGGACCGAAGTGCCGCTCAAGCGCCAGCTGAAGCGCGCCGAGCGGGCACGGCAGGTCAAGGCCCTGGCGCTGGTCCTGCCGCTTCTCGTCTTCCTGCTCTTCACTTTCGCCGGACCGATCGCCGGCATGCTTTGGCGCGCGATCGAAGATCGCGAGGTGCGTCAGGTTCTGCCTCACACCATTGCCGCTCTCGCCAATTGGGACGGCAAGGACCTGCCGGACGAGAAGGCCTACGCGGCGCTGGCGAGCGACATTCAGGCCGCCCGCGCCGCCGGCACGATCGCGATCGCGGCCAAGCGGCTCAACTACGCACTGAATGGTTTTCGCACCATCCTCACCGGCACGTCGCGCAATCTGAAGGCGATGCCGGAACCGGGCGCGGCCAGGGAGACATTGGTCAAGATCAACCCGGCCTGGCGCGAGCGCGGCACCTGGACGACGATCAAGGATGCCGGCGGCCCGGTGACCGGCTTCTATTTGCTGGCGGCGCTCGACCTGACGCGGAACGCGGACGGGGCGATCGTCGCGGCGCCGCCGGACCAGGCGATCTACCGCGAGGTTTTCGCCCGCACCTTCCTCATCAGCCTCAGCGTCACTGCACTCTGCCTGATCCTCGGCTTCCCGGTCGCCTACCTGCTGGCGACGCTGCCGCCTGCCAGATCGAACCTGCTGATGATCTTCGTCCTGCTGCCGTTCTGGACCTCGCTTCTGGTCCGCACTTGCGCGTGGATCGTGCTGCTGCAGAGCAAGGGCGTCGTGAACGACAGCCTGCACTGGCTCGGCATCATCGACGAGCCATTGCGCCTGATCTACAACCGCTTCGGCGTCTGCGTGGCGATGACCCATGTGCTGCTGCCATTCATGATCCTGCCGTTGTACAGCAGCATGAAGGCGATCTCGCCCGCTTACATGCGTGCTGCCGCTTCACTCGGCGCGCCGCCGGTCACCGCTTTCCTGAGGATCTACCTGCCCCAGACCCTGCCCGGCATCGGCGCGGGAAGCCTGCTCGTCTTCATCCTGGCGCTCGGCTACTACATCACACCGGCGCTCGTCGGCGGCGCTGCCGACCAGATGATCAGTTATTTCATCGCGCTCTACACCACCGAAACCGCCAATTGGGGTCTCGCCTCCGCGCTCGGCGCCGTGCTGCTGCTGGCCACGATCTTGCTGGCTCTCGTCTACGGCAAGCTGGTGCAAGGCCAGCAGGTGACGGGAGGCATGAAGAATTGAGCGACAATTCCACCCTGCGCACGCCCAGCCAGCGCATCGCGTGGACCGCGACCATAGCGGTCTCCGCGCTGGTGTTCGTGTTCCTGATCGCGCCGATCCTGGCGATCATGCCGCTGTCCTTCAGTTCCAGCTCGTATCTCACCTATCCGCTGCCCGGCGTCTCCTTGCGCTGGTACGACGACTTCATCACCTCGCCACGCTGGATGAATGCGCTGAAGAACAGCGTGATCATCGGCGTCGCCTCGACGGCGCTGTCCATGGTGCTGGGCACGCTGGCCGCACTCGGGCTGGCGCAATGGAAGAGCCGCTTCAAGCCGCTGGTGCTCGCCTTCGTGCTGTCGCCGGTCGTCGTGCCCGGCGTCATCACCGCAGTCGGCCTCTATTTCTTCTTCGCGCCGATCGGCCTCACCGGAAGTTATATCGGCCTGATCCTGGCGCACACCGCGCTGGCGACGCCCTTCGTGGTGATCACGGTCGGCGCGACGCTGCAGAGCTTCGACACCAATCTGGCGCGCGCTGCCGCCTCGCTCGGCGCCTCACCGCTGCAAGCGTTCCGCCGCGTGATCCTGCCGCTGATCCTGCCCGGCCTCGCATCGGGCGCGCTGTTCGCCTTCGCGACCAGCTTCGACGAGGTGGTGATCGTGCTGTTCATGGCAGGCCCCGAGCAACGCACCCTGCCGCGCGAAATGTTCAGCGGCATCCGCGAGAACATCAGCCCGACCATCACCGCAGCAGCCGTGATCCTGACGACGATCTCGGTCATCCTCCTCGCCACCCTGGAAGCCCTGCGCCGGCGCAACGAGCGGCTGAAGGCCGGCGGCTGAGAGGCTGCACCCTTATTCCTTCCCCCCTTGTGGGAAAAGGGACAAGGAACACCGCTCGCCCCGTCTGATTTTGCATTCGGCTATGGCGCGCACCGCTTAGCTGCCGCGACCGATTGCCGCTACAACTCCTCTCGCAACAACGCCCAAACAACAACACACAGGGAGAAACACATGCAAAAACTCATCGCCGCGGTTGCGGCCGGCCTTGCGCTTGCCGCCACCTCCGGCGCCGCGCAGGCGCAGATTTCAGACGAGATCGTCAAGATCGGCGTGCTCACGGACATGTCGAGCCTCTATGCGGACGCGACCGGCAAGGGCTCGCTCGCCGCGGTCGAGATGGCGGTCGCCGATTACGGCGCCAAGGTCGCCGGCAAGCCGGTCGCCGTGGTCGCCGCCGACCACCAGAACAAGCCCGACGTCGGCGTCAACATCGCCCGCAACTGGTACGACAACGACAAGGTCGACGCGATCCTGGACGTGCCGACGTCGTCGGTGGCACTGCCGATCTCGGCGCTGACGCGCGAGAAGAACAAGATCAACATCAATTCGGGCGGCGGCTCATCCGACATCACCGGCGTTGCCTGCTCGCCCAATACCGTGCACTGGACCTACGACACCTACGCGCTGTCGAACGTCGCCGGCAAGGCGATGGTCAAGCGCGGCGAGGACAGCTGGTTCTTCGTCACCGCCGACTACGCCTTCGGCATGGCACTGCAGCGCGACGCCGCCAACGTCGTCAAGGAGAGCGGCGGCAAGGTGCTCGGCGAGGTCCGACATCCCCTCAACTCGTCGGACTTCTCCTCCTTCCTGCTGCAGGCCCAGGCCTCCAAGGCCAAGGTGGTCGCGCTGGCGAATGCCGGCGGCGACACCACCAATGCACTGAAGCAGGCGGCCGAGTTCGGCCTGACCCAGGGCGGCCAGAAGATGATCGCGCTGCTCCAGGAGATCACCGACACGCATTCGCTCGGCATCAAGGCGACACAGGGCCTGATCGTCACCGACGCCTTCTATTGGGACATGAACGACGAGACGCGCGCCTTCTCCAAGCGCTTCAACGAGAAGGTCGGTCACATGCCGACCATGATCCAGGCCGGCCTCTATTCCGCGACCATGCACTATCTGAAGGCGATCGACGCCATCAAGTCCGACGAGGCCCCGAAAGTGATGGAGCAGATGCGCAAGACGCCGGTCAACGACTTCTTCGCCAAGGGTGGCAAGATCCGCATCGACGGCCGCATGGTCCACGACATGTATCTGTTCGAGGTCAAGAAGCCCGAAGAATCCAAGGGCGAGTGGGACCTCTACAAGCTGATCGCCACCGTGCCGGGCGACGAGGCGTTCCGTCCGCTCGACAAGGGCGGCTGCCCGCTGGTGACGCATTGAGCGCCTTCCCCTCTCCCCGCTTGCGGGGCGAGGTGAAGACACAACAGACACGACAATGCGCCCGGTGAAAACCGGGCGCACGTCGTCTGGGCCGTCAGTCGAGCCTGATTACTCCGAGTATTTGAACTCGGGCATGTTCTTCAGCTCGTCCTTGCTGGCATTGAACACGGCGTGGTCGGGGTACCACTTCGAGGTGGACGACGTCGTGGTCGCGGCCGGCTTGGTGTCGGCGGTGCCGGTCGCGGCGCCGGTCGTGGTCGTCGTCGCGGGCTTGGTGGTGGTGGTCGAGGCAACCGCCTCGTTGACGAACTTCAGCTTCTCATAGGGCACGGCAACCAGATGCTCGCCCATGCCGAGGAAGCCGCCGACGCCGATCACGGCGATCTTGATGTCACCGCTCTTGTCCATCAAGAGATCGCTGATCGTGCCGATGTTCTCATTGGCTTCGTTGTAGACCTTCAGGCCGTCCATCTTCGAGGTACGCCACTGACCGGACGCTGTCGTGGTGGTCGTCGTGGCGGTCGTTGCCGCTGGCGCCGCCTTGTCCATGGTGGCGGTCGGCGATTGTGCGAACGCAACGGTGGCAAACAGAGCGGTGCCGGCGAGGCCGGCGGCGATCGATTTCATCAACATGTTGTCCTCTCCTTCACGAAAAACTCGTGTGGAGAAAACAGCGCTGATCACTCGCAGTTCCTCGCGCGCCGCAATTTCGTCGCGCAATCCGCGAGCGCAAAACGTCGCGCATGTTCCTGCGTCACCCAGTAACATTCGCGACGCACGGTTCCCCGCCGACGATCATGCGCCCTGGGTGAAGCATGATCGCGGCGAGGACCCGCGCCGACCCGCGTCGCTCGGGGTCAGCTCTTGTAGTCGATCAGCAGCGCGGAGAAATCGGAGTTGCCGGACGAGCTGCCGTTGGCGCCGTAGGACGCGCTCGAGGATTGCGACTGCTGGAGCGCCTGCAGGAACTGCTGCAGGATCTCGGCGGTGGTCTGGTCGCTGGAGCTGCTGCTGGTCGTATCCGTGGAAGACGCCGAATCCGAAGAGCTCTCATCCGGTGGCGGGCCGGGCGGCGGTCCGCCTGCGCCACCGGGGCCACCCGCCCCGCCCGGACCGCTTGCGAAGGCGGACTGAAACACGCCCTTGAGCGCTTCGGCCTGGTCCGAGGTCAGCGTCCCGTTCGACACCTCGTTCGAGATCAGGTCGTCGATCTTCGACTGCAGATCATCCTTGGAGGGACGCGTGCCGCTCGACTGGTCGCTCGACCGGCTCTGCTGGAGCGCCGTGTCGATGTCGGTCAGCGCGGTCGAGAGCGCGGACTGGTCCGAGGACGAGATCGTGCCGGCGGACACTTCCGACTGCAATTCCTGCTGCAACCGCTGCAGCGGCGACTGGTAATTACCGGCGGAGGCCGCCGAAATCGAGGTCATGATGGCTCCGTGGGTTTTGCGGGGTTTCTTGTGCGCGGCTGCCACGGTATGGTTAACGGGCTTAACGAGATCTTGCCGCTCCGCGACGGCGCGATTGCCGCCTGTTGCGGGAAGCCGGACAGAAACAATCCGAAACAAAAATCTTCGCCATTTGGCCCGAATCTTGGACAAACAAAGCGCATGGCCATTCCCAATCCCAACATCCTGGTCGTCGAGGACGACCGCGAAACCCGGACGTTAATTGCGAAGTACCTGCGCAACAACGCCTGCAACGTCACCGCCGTGAGCGACGGGCGCGAGATGTCGCGCGCCATGGCCGATCACCGCGTCGACCTCATCATCCTCGACGTCATGCTGCCAGGCGAGGACGGCCTCAGCCTGTGCCGCAAGGTGCGTGCCGAGGCGCAGACGCCGATCATCATGCTGACCGCGCGCGGCGAGGACGTCGACCGCATCGTTGGCCTCGAGATGGGCGCGGACGACTATCTGTCAAAGCCCTTCAACCCGCGCGAGCTGCTCGCCCGCATCAACGCGGTGCTGCGCCGCCAGGCCGCGGCTCAGGCGGCGAGCTCGATCGAAGGCGCCTCGGCGCTCACCTTCGAGGGCTGGCACATCGACCTGCGGCTGCGCGAGCTGCGCAATCCCGAAGGCGCGCGCGTCGCGGTGACCAGCGCCGAGTTCGATCTGCTCCGCACGTTCTGCGAACGGCCCGGCCGGGTGCTGTCGCGCGACAGCCTGCTCGACCTCACGCAGGGGCGCAACACCGGATCGTTCGAGCGCTCCATCGACGTGCTGGTCAGCCGCATCCGCCGCAAGATCGAGCCCAATCCGGCCGATCCCACCCTCATCAAGACGGTGCGCTCGGGCGGCTATCTGTTCACGCCGCGGACGCAGGTCGCGGGCCTTCAAGCGGCAGGCACCCAGGCAGCAGGCACTGAAGCGATTGCGGCGCCCCTGAGCAATTGAAGGGGACGCCGACGATGAAGCCGTTCGCGTTCTTTCACCTCAAGGGGATCGGCGGGCAGATTGCCGCGCTGGTGCTGGCTTCGACCGTCGCGCTCCATCTCGTCGTCACCACCGCCTTCCTGATCAGCAGGCCGGACCGCCCCGACGCGCCGCCGGACGGCGCGCATCAATTGACCGATGCCGCGCTGCTGCTCGGCTCGGCCGAGGCGAGCGAGCGTCCGCGCCTCGTTGCCGACCTCGCCCGCGCCTTCCCCAAGCTCGGCATCGAAATGCTCGCGCCCGGCACCGCGAGCGTCGCTGAGAGCGACAATCAGCACCTGCGCGCGATGCGCCGCCATCTCGGGCGCGGCTACAAGGCGGTCCAGCTCGCCCCGGCCGGCAGCGAATCCCGCGTCGGCGTCGAATTGCCCGACGGCACCATGATCGCTGGACATGTCGATGGCGGGCCACGGCCATGGCTCTGGGGTGCGCCCTGGCTGATGGCGCTGATGACCGCCTTCATCTGCGTCACCGTGCTCGGCCTGTGGGCGGCGCGGGCGCTGGCGGCTCCGCTGTCGTCCTTCGCCAAGGCCGCCGAGAATTTCAGCCTGGACGGCGGCGCCGAGCCGCTGCCCGAGCGCGGCCCGGAAGAGATCCGCTCGGTGGCGCGCGCGCTCAACCGCATGCATGAGCGGATCGCGCGGCTGATGTCGGACCGCACGCGGATGCTGGCCGCGATCAGCCACGATCTGCGCACGCCGATCACGCGGCTGCGCCTGCGTGCCGAGTTCATCGAGGACGAGGGCAACCGCAAGCGCATGCTGATGGATCTCGACCAGATGCGCGCGATGCTGGAAAGCGTGCTGTCGCTGCTGCGCAACGACCGCAAGATCGAGGCGGTGACGCTGGTCGACATCGCCAGCACGCTGCAGCTCGTCGCCGACCAGTTCGGCGACATGGGCCATGTCGTGCATTATGACGGGCCGGCCTCCGCCACCGCCGCCGCGCGGCCCGACGATCTGCACCGCGGCGTCACCAACCTCGTCGAGAACGCGGTGCGCTTCGGCGCCGAGGTGACGATCCGCCTCGACATCTCCGGCACCACGCTGGTCATCGACGTCGAGGACGACGGCCCCGGCATTTCGGACGCGCGCAAGCAGGAGATGCTGGAGCCATTCGTGCGCGGCGACGACGCGCGGACCATGGACGAGTCCACCGGCTTCGGGCTCGGCCTGTCGATCGCGCGCGCGATCGCGCTCGCCCATGGCGGCGAGCTGTCGCTGCACGACCGCGAGCCGCATGGCCTCATCGTGCGGATGCAATTGCCGCTGTGGCAGCAGCCGCGACTGGCGGCCTGAACTCCTGACCCAAGAACCGTCGCTTACGCCGCGAGCGGCGGATGCTCGACGGCGACCTCGTCGAAGATGGCGACCGCCTCGAAGCGGTAGTTGCAGGCGTGGCAGGTCCAGAGATAGCTGACGCGTCCCTCGCCCGGCTCGATCCAGTCGGGTTGCGGGATCGGCGTGCCGCATTGGGCACAGGGGTTCTGCCTGGGGATCTCGCTGAGGACTGCTTTTGTCATGGCACCTTTTGTCATGGCACCTCTCCCGATTTGCCGCGTCTTCCTACTCGCTTTTGCGCAGCTGCGCGAATAGACAGTCATGCTGCCGCGAGTGGTCCGCCCTGAGGGAACCTGTACGCCAGCATTGAGTCGTAACAGCGGCTCGGCGCCGCAAAATCGTTAACGGCGGCGTTTGGTCACATCATCGCCGCGTTCGGCAGGCCTATCGGCAGCCGGGCGCAGGCGGTTCAAGCAGCCATTCAGGGACGTCTGGATATCTCATGAAAATTTTACGCGTTGCCGCGCTGCTCGCGGCCGGACTGACATTGCCGCAGGCCGCGTTCGCGGGCGAGGCCGAGTATGCGGAGATGGTCGCGATGCATGCCCGCGCCAACGGCGTGCCGGAGGCGCTGGTGCACCGCGTGATCATGCGCGAGAGCCGTTATCAGCCGCATCTCGTCGGCCGCGGCGGCACCATCGGCCTGATGCAGATCAAGCTCGCGACCGCGCGCGGGGTCGGCTACACCGGCGATGCCGCGGGCTTACGCGATCCCAACACCAACCTCACCTATGCCGTGAAATACCTCGCCGGCGCCTATCGCGCCGCCAATGGCGATCACGCCCGCGCCGTGCGCTATTTCGCCGGAGGCTATTACTACGCCGCCAAGCGCCAGCGGCAGGAGGCCGTGCAGGTCGCCACGATGAGCGAGACCATGGGCCAAGGGGCTATGGGTCAACCCTGGCTCGAGCCGAACGGCAATCCGCAGCCGATGTTCGGCAATGCGCCGCATAAGAAGCTGGCCCAGCGCGTCCGCAATGCGCGGGCGCAGGCCGCTCAGTAATTCTCGTGTCCCGGACAAGCAGCAGCGCAAAGCGCTGCTGCGCAGAGCCGGGACCCAGAAGCTACGAGCACTGGGCCACATGGGCCCCGGCTCAGCAGCGCACCACTACGTGATGCGCTGCGTCCGGGGCACAGGGTTCCCACAACACGCGTTGACCACCCCGCCCCGCTGTCCTACATTAGACCCGTTCCGAGGGGTGCTCCGAGGAGGAGCTGAGATACCGCTAAACGGGCAATGCCGATTGACCGGCTTGCCAAGACCGCGGTGACCCTTTGAACCTGATCCGGGTCATGCCGGCGAAGGGACAGGGATGTTGCAAACGACCAAGCGACCGGATTCACCGGTATCCATCATCGGCGCAGGCATTGCGGGCGCCTGGCAGGCTTTGCTGTTCGCGCAGGCCGGCCATGCCGTGACCTTGCACGAGCGCGGTGACGAGGCGATGACGGACGCCACCAGCCATTGGGCCGGCGGCATGCTCGCGCCCTATTGCGAGGCCGAGGTCGCCGAACCCATCATCAGCCGCCTCGGCTTGCGCTCGCTCGAGGTCTGGCGGCGCGAGCTGCCCGACACGCCGTTCAACGGCTCGCTCGTCGTCGCCCATCCGCGCGAGCGCAACGATTTCGAGCGCTTTGCGCGCATGACCGAGGACCACCGCCGGCTCGACGCTGCCGGCCTTGCCGAGCTCGAGCCGTCGCTGGAAGGCCGCTTCCGCGATGCGCTGTTCTTTCCGGCCGAGGGCCATGTCGAGCCGCGCCGCGTGCTGCCGCAGCTGCACGAGCGCATCCGCGCCGCCGGCGGCACCATCAAGTTTTCCAGCGACGTTTCGGCGGGGGATCTCGCAAAGGACCCTGATGCCATCGTGATCGACTGCCGCGGCCTTGGCGCCCGCGACGAGCAGCCGGAGCTGCGCGGCGTCAAGGGCGAGATGATCCTGATCGAGACGGCCGAGGTGCAGCTGGCACGTCCGGTGCGGCTGATGCATCCGCGCTGGCCGCTCTACGTGATCCCGCGCGAGAACAATTTGTTCATGCTGGGCGCGACCTCGATCGAGACCGAGGACACCGGCGTCACCGTCCGCTCCGCGCTGGAGCTTCTCGGCGCGGCCTATACCGTGCACCCCGCCTTTGGCGAAGCCCGCATCGTCGAATTCGGCTCCGGCCTTCGCCCCGCTTTTCCCGACAATCTGCCGCGCATCGGCATTCGCGGCCGCAGGATCACCGTCAACGGCCTCTACCGCCACGGCTTCCTGATCGCCCCCGCGCTCGCCGAGCTGACGCTCAACTATGTCGAGCGCGGCCAGATCGACAACGAGGTGATGCAATGCGTGTGACCGTGAACGGCGAGCAGCGCGAGGTGGCCGCGGCCAGCGTCGATGCGCTGCTGTCCGAGCTCGACTACGAGGGCACCCATTTCGCCATCGCGCTGAACTACGACGTCGTGCCGAAGAGCCGCTGGGCCGAGACCAGCCTGAAAGCCGGCGACGAGATCGAGATCATCACGCCGCGGCAGGGAGGGTGAGGTGATGCTGCCACGCTCTCTCCACTCGTCGTCCCCGCCTAGTGCGCGATGCGCACGGGGGCGGGGACCCATAACCCCAGGGAGCGGTTATGGCGCTCGGTCTCTCCCCGCGTGCCCCAAGAGAAATCACGCGGTATGGATCCCCGCCTTCGCGGGGATGACAGCTACTTCTGGGCTGACAGCTGCATTCAAGGAGACGCCTTCCCAATGGTGACCTTCTACGGCAAATCCTTCGCCTCGCGCCTCCTCATCGGCAGCGCGCTCTATCCTTCGCCTGCGATCATGCAGTCCGCCATCCGCGCCTCCGGCTCGAACATCGTCACGGTGTCGCTGCGCCGCGAATCCGCCGGCGGCAAGACGGGCGATGCGTTCTGGAATCTGATCCGCGAGCTCGACGTGTCAGTGCTGCCGAACACCGCCGGCTGCCGCACCGTGCGCGAGGCCGTGACCACCGCAAAACTCGCCCGCGAATTGTTCGGCACGTCCTGGATCAAGCTCGAGGTCATCGCCGACAACGACACGCTGCAGCCCGACGTCGTCGGCCTCGTCGAAGCCGCCACCATCCTGATCAAGGACGGTTTTGAAGTGTTCCCCTATTGCACCGAGGATCTCTCGGTCGCCAACCGCCTGGTCGATGCCGGCTGCAAGGTGGTGATGCCGTGGGCCGCTCCCATCGGCTCGGCCCGTGGCATCACCAACCGCGATGCCTTGAGCCTGCTGCGCGACCGCCTGCCCGATATCACCTTGGTGGTTGACGCCGGCTTGGGCGCGCCCAGTCACGCCGCGCAGGCGCTGGAGCTCGGCTATGACGCCGTGCTGCTCAACACCGCGATCGCCAAGGCCGCCGATCCCGTCGCGATGGCCAAGGCCTTCCGCCTCGGGATCGAGGCCGGCCGCACCGCATTCGAAGCCGGGCTGATGAACGCCCGCGACTTCGCCTCCCCCTCCACTCCTGTCGTTGGGACCCCGTTCTGGCATGCCGTATCCTGATCGCTTTTATCCCGTCGTCGACAGCCTCAAATGGGTCGAGCGGCTCACCAAGCTCGGCGTCGGCACCATCCAGCTGCGCGCGAAAGAGCTGAACGACGCCGACGCACTGCAGATCGTCAGCGACGCGCTGGCCATCACCAAGGACACCGAAACGAAGCTGGTCGTGAACGACTATTGGCGCGCGGCGATCGTCGCCGGCGCAAAATATCTGCATCTCGGCCAGGAGGATCTCGCCGAGGCCGACCTCGGCGCTATCCGCGAAGCCGGCCTCTCGCTCGGCATCTCCACCCATGACGACGCCGAGCTCGAGACTGCGCTCGCCGCAAAGCCCGATTACGTCGCGCTCGGCCCGATCTTCTTCACCACGCTCAAGTCGATGCGCTTCGAGCCGCAGGGCATTCCGAAGATCACCGAGTGGAAGAAGCGCATCGGCACCATCCCGCTGGTCGCGATCGGCGGCATCAAGTTCGAGCACGCCGCGGAGATCTTTGCGGCGGGCGCGGATTCGATCGCGGTGGTCAGCGACGTCACCCAGAACGCCGACCCCGATGCGAGGGTGCGGCAATGGCTCGGCCTGAAGGAGGCGGCGTGATGCCCCAACTGTCTCCACGTCATTGCGAGCGCAGCGAAGCAATCCAGGATCTTTCCGTGGAGGCAGTCTGGATTGCTTCGTCGCAAGAGCTCCTCGCAATGACGGAGCAAGAACTCACCAGCGTCGTCTCGGCGCCAAAGCATACGAATTAATCCGGAGGATCCCCATGAACATCCGCTCCAACCCCGAAAAAACGGTCCCCGCCGTCACCACCGGCCCCCTTCCCTCCTCGCGAAAGATCTTCGCGACGCCCGACGCCGCGCCCGATCTGCGCGTGCCGCTGCGCGAGATCATCCTGTCCGAAGGCGCCGGCGAGCCGAACCTGCCGGTCTACGACACTTCGGGCCCCTACACCGATCCCTCCGTCACCATCGACGTCAACGCAGGCCTTGCGCGCAACCGCAAGCAATGGGTGCTGGAGCGTGGCGGCGTCGAGGAATATGAGGGACGCCAGGTCAAGCCGGAGGACAACGGCAGCGTCTCCACCGACAAGGCCGCGCGCGCCTTCTCGGCCTATCACAAGCCGCTTCGCGGCCTCGACGGCCACAAGATCACCCAGCTCGAATTCGCCCGCGCCGGCATCGTCACCAAGGAGATGATCTACGTCGCCGCGCGCGAGAACCTCGGCCGCAAGCAGCAGCTCGAGCGCGCGGAAGCCGCCCTCGCCGACGGCGAGAGTTTCGGCGCATCGGTGCCCGCCTTCATCACCCCGGAGTTCGTGCGCGACGAGATCGCGCGCGGCCGCGCCATCATCCCCTCCAACATCAACCACGCAGAACTCGAGCCGATGATCATCGGCCGCAACTTCCTGACCAAGATCAACGCCAATATCGGCAACTCCGCCGTGACCTCGTCGGTCGAGGAGGAGGTCGAGAAGATGGTGTGGGCGATCCGCTGGGGCGCCGACACCGTGATGGACCTCTCGACCGGCCGCAACATCCACACCACGCGCGAATGGATCCTGCGCAACTCGCCGGTGCCGATCGGCACGGTGCCGATCTACCAGGCGCTGGAGAAGTGCAACGGCGATCCCGTGAAGCTGACCTGGGAGCTCTACAAGGACACGCTGATCGAGCAGTGCGAGCAGGGTGTCGACTATTTCACCATCCACGCCGGCGTGCGCCTGCAATACATCCACCTCACAGCCAGCCGCGTCACCGGCATCGTCAGCCGCGGCGGCTCGATCATGGCGAAGTGGTGCCTGGCGCATCACAAGGAAAGCTTCCTCTACACGCATTTCGACGAGATCTGCGACCTCATGCGCAAATATGACGTCTCGTTCTCGCTCGGCGACGGCCTGCGTCCTGGTTCGATCGCGGACGCCAACGACCGCGCGCAGTTCGCGGAGCTGGAGACGCTCGGCGAGCTCACGAAGATCGCGTGGGACAAGGGCTGCCAGGTCATGATCGAAGGCCCCGGCCACGTGCCGATGCACAAGATCAAGATCAACATGGACAAGCAGCTCAAGGAATGCGGCGAAGCCCCGTTCTACACGCTCGGGCCCCTGACCACCGACATCGCGCCGGGCTATGACCACATCACCTCAGGGATTGGCGCGGCCATGATCGGCTGGTTCGGCTGCGCCATGCTCTGCTACGTCACGCCGAAGGAGCATCTCGGCCTCCCCGATCGTAACGACGTCAAGACCGGCGTCATCACCTACAAGATCGCCGCCCACGCCTCCGACCTCGCCAAGGGCCACCCCGCCGCGCAACTGCGCGACGACGCCCTCTCCCGCGCGCGGTTCGAATTCCGCTGGACCGACCAGTTCAACCTCGGCCTCGACCCCGATACCGCAAAAAGCTTCCACGACGAGACCCTGCCGAAGGAAGCCCACAAGGTCGCCCATTTCTGCTCGATGTGCGGCCCGAAGTTCTGCTCGATGAAGATCACGCAGGACGTGCGGGACTACGCGGCGACGCTGAATGATCCGAACAGCGTCGGCATGTCGATGCAGGGCACCGCCGAGGACGGCATGGCCAAGATGAGCGCGAAGTTCAAGGAGATGGGGAGCAGCGTTTATCTGGACGCCGAGAAGGTGAAGGAGAGCAATCGGGTATTGTGAGGGACGTCGGTTAAAAGGCCCGGAGTTGCTCAGGGTCTACCTCACACTTAAAGGGCCGGGGAAGAACCGGCCTTTTTCGTTGCCCGCATTGAATGGGGCTACTACCTTGCGCAGCGTTTCCAGATCGCATCCAATAATTGGCCGTTGCTATGGATAAGCGGTACCAGATCTTTGTTAGCTCCACGTTCGCTGATCTGCAGCACGAGCGCCAAGCTGTCATGCAGGCACTGCTAAGTCTCGACCACTTTCCTGCGGGAATGGAATTATTTCCAGCCTCTGACGAAGACCAGTGGGCTCTCATCAAAGGCGTGATCGACGACAGCGACTATTATGTCCTGGTAATTGGTGGACGGTACGGGTCTACAACCGAAGACGGTATCAGCTACACCGAGATGGAATTTGAATACGCGAAGGCCACCAGGAAGCCGATCCTGGCATTCGTCCACCAAAATCCTGAACTCATACCAGCCGGCAAGACGGATCTAAGCGATGCGGCGCGAGCGAGACTAGAGGCATTCCGCTCAAAAGTCGGAACAGGCAGACATATTAAGTTCTGGACGAATGCGGACGACTTACGTGCGAAAGTGATTCAGTCGATCTCTGCAGAAACCAAGCGCAACCCGCAAGAAGGCTGGGTCCGAGCAAGCCGCACGGCCGACCCAGCACTGCTAGAGTCCTTGCGTAGCGAAATTGACAGTCTTCGTAATGAACTCGCTAACGCTCGATCGGAGGCTCCAACTGGATCTGAGAATTACGCTGGAGGAACGGATCCCTTTCTGATCGACTGTCACTACCAAGTATATCAGCGAGAAGAGCGCGAGTGGCTGAGGGGATCGCGCAACGTAGGCGTAAGCTGGAACACAATCTTCTTTGAGGTTGGCCCTATCCTAATGGAAGAAGCGACCGAGCAGCAGATGAAGCGTCGGCTATCGAACGAAATATGGCGATACGATCTCGACAAATTCCCAAAAGGGGTCGAGGTTTCGATTAGTGACGACACCTTTGACACCATAAAGGTACAGCTATTTGCACTGGGTCTAATCCAGAAGAGTTCAAAGAAGCACGTTCCGTCGGATACGAATCGATACTGGGCATTGACTCCCTATGGAGAGACGACGCTTATGAAGCTCCGCGGCATTCCGAAATCCGACGGCGGTATTCTGCAAGCGAAGCCGTCAGAGCCTAGCCTCAAATCTCTATAGCAAGGATAGCTGGGCTAACCGGCGCGGCATCGTGGATCTTTGCCGTCCTGCATGTCGCTAATGCTCGCGCGCTACAACGCTACAGATACTTGATCTCCCCGTGACCATCGCCCACCGCCTCCCCGACCAGCTCCGCCCCAACCTCCGCCTCGTCTTCGTCGGCACCGCCGCCTCGACGCGCTCGGCGCAGCTTGGGCACTACTACGCCCATCCCGGCAACCGCTTCTGGCGCGCGCTGCATGAGGCCGGGATCACGCCGCGGCGCTATCAGCCGAGCGAGTTCGCGAAGCTGATCGATCTCGGGATCGGCTTCACCGATCTCTCCAAGACGGGCGCCGGGATGGATCACCAGATCGCGGCGGAGACGATCGACGTGGCGGGCTTCAGGGCGAAGATGGAGACGTACCGGCCGCGGACGATTGCGTTCACGAGCAAGAAGGCGGCGAGCTTGTTCTACGGCCGGCCGTCAGTTGCAATCGCGCTGGGGCGGCAGAAGCGCGATGCGAGCCTGCCGGAGATTTTTGTGCTGCCGTCGCCGTCGGGCGCGGCGTCGGGGAGTTGGAGGCTGGAGCCGTGGCGGGAGCTGGCGGCGTGGATCGCTGCGTAGGTTCAGCGAACAATTGCGCGTCACATTCCCCGTCGTCCCCGCGAACGCGGGGACCCATACCCCCAGGGAGTAGTTTGGCGGAGACTCGGCGTTTCGGTACTGAGACCAACCGCACAGATAGATCACGCGGTATGGGTCCCGGCGTTCGCCGGGACGACACCGTGGGTTTGGCGGCACACCGTCATCGCGTTCGCAGACCTCACTCCTCGAACAATTTTTCGAACAGCGTCTTCGCGCGTTCGAGCCCCTCTTGCGTGAACACCACGGACTTCACCTTGCCGACGGGATCGTCAATCATGCCCTTGTCATGCAGGCGCCCGAGCACTCCCCAATCAAAACCCTTCCATGCCCGGCAGCCGTCGTGGAGGGTGAGATAAAGCAAGGCCAGCGCGGCATCGTCGATCTTGTCTGTGTTGATGGTCATATCGATCTCCTCACAAACGATGTTGAGGCCATCCTATTCGACAATCGACGGCCTGCAACGGCGCTGGGAGGTCCGTAGGGTGGGGTAGCGGCGCGGGTGCGCGAAGCGCAGTCGCGCGGCGCAACCCACCGCGTCTGCCGCCGCCGAGGCATAAGAGGTGGGGTTACGCCTTGCTCCGTCCCGTGTTGATGAACCGCGCATGTGAACGGCTGACCCACCCTACAAAGATCGGAGAGGGTGTCGGAAACCGCCGGCCTCGTTCGTCCTCTGTAGGCCAACCACCCCGGAGCCCCCGATGCCCACCATCACCGCCTTCGAATCCTCGCCCGACCGCGGCAAGGGCCACGCGCGAGACATGCGGGTGCGCTGGGCCTTCGAGGAGGTCGGGCTGGCTTACGACGTCCGCCTCGTCTCGTTCGCCGCGATGAAGCAACCGGCGCATCGCGCGCTGCATCCGTTCGGGCAGATTCCGACTTACGAGGACGGCGATCTGGCGCTGTTCGAGTCCGGCGCGATCGTGCTGCATATCGCGGAGCGCCATGACGGCTTGCTGCCTCGGGATGCCGATGCGCGCGCCCGCGCGATCGCGTGGATGTTCGCCGCGCTGAGCACAATGGAGCCGCCGATCGTCGAGCTCACCATGGCCATGATATTCGAGCGCGACAAGAGCTGGTACGCCGAGCGCCTGCCGGGCTTGCAGGATCGCGTCCGTGTCAGGCTCGGCGAATTGTCCCACCACATCGGTGATGCCGACTGGCTCGACGGCGCGTTCAGCGCCGGTGACCTCATGATGGTGACAGTGCTGCGGCGGCTGCACACATCCGGGCTGCTCGACGAGTATCCCGAGATCGCCGCCTATGTCGCCCGCGGCGAAGCGCGGTCGGCGTTCCGGCGCGCGTTCGACGCGCAGCTTGCGGTGTTCACCGCGGCGTCGCGATCGTAGGTACGCAAAGCGAAAGCGTGCCCACGATCTGTATCTATCGCTGACGAAGGGTGGGCACGGCGCTTTGCGCCTTTGCCCACCCTACGGCACCGTTCCCTACCGCATCGTGATCGCAAGACCCGAGAGATCCGCGTTGGCCATCAACCCGACCTGCGTGCCCGACAGTTCCAGCACCGCGCCCTTCTGGTTGGTCAGCACGATGGCGCGGGCGCCGGCGCCCACGGCAAGGCCGGCGCCGGCGGCGCCGTAGACCCCGGCAACGTCGGAGGGACGGTTGATGTTGGAGACGCGACCGCGCAGCACGGTCTTGGATCCCCCGAAGACGAGGCCGTAGTCGAGCCCGCCGGTCGAGAGCGCATAGGAGCGGCCGCGGAAGTTCAGCACGCCGCTCCCGCCCGAGCCGCCGATGATCCAGCCCGCCTTGTAGATCGTCAGCGTCACGAAGCCACTGTCGGCCTGCGCCGCGGTCGAGAGTCCGGCCAGCGCGGCGATGGCGATCAGCGCGGCGCGAAAGGTGGAAGCGAGCTTCATGGGGGTCTCCGGGGGATGATTTTTGTGGGGGAGAAACGAATCAGAGGCTGCGAATGTACAGGATGGATCGGGGCGGCAACATGATGGGGTGAGGCGTGAGACGCGCTCGGCCCTCGTTCTCCGTCATTGCGAGGAGCTCAGCGACAAAATTGCGTAGCAATTTTGTGCAGATGCGACGAAGCAATCCAGACTGCCTCGGCGGAGAGGGTCTGGATTGCTTCGCTGCGCTCGCAATGACGGATGAGGCAGAGCGGTCCTTTCGCCGATGCAGGCCAGGAGGCAAAGCGCCGCGTGACTGCGCGACCATCGGCATCATGCCATTCTGCCCCTGATTTGCCCGACGGAGCAACCGCGCGAATTCGCCAATTTCGAATTTGAAAACGCGAACGATTCCAGTCTCATGGCTACTGTGCATGGGGTTGTTTTCGCGTTTTTTGGTTGGCGCTCGCCTCGCCTGCCGTTACGCTTCCCTCGTCAGCGTCCGTCTTCGAGGTGATCCCATGCCGATCCAGCATTTCGCGCCCCCGCCCAACGTCAAGGCGCCGCCGCTGTCCTTTGCCACCCGTGTCGGCGATCTCCTGTTCGTGTCGGGCATTCCCGGCTTCGATGCCAAAGGCGCGCTGCCCGACGGTTTCGAGGCGCAGTTCGCCAATGTCGTCGTCAACATCAAGCGCGTGCTGGACGAGGCCGGCGCCACCGTCCGCGACCTCGCCAAGGTCAACGTGCTCCTGACCCGCGCCTCCGACGTCGCCGCCATGAATGCGCTCTATGCCGGCGCCTTCGGCCCGCCGCCCTACCCGGCGCGCACCACCTGCGTGGTGCAGGCCCTGCCCGATCCGAAGATGCTGATCGAGATCGAGGCGGTGGCCTCGCTGGCGAGGTGAGCGCTTTCGCGTGTGGCTTGTCGGGCACGCGGCCCAACCAAATGCGCAGGGAACAGCTGACATGTCCGTGAACGGCAGCTCCACGGCTTGCAAAGGGCCTGCTTTTACCGCACGAATTTTCAGGTCCCATTTCCCATCAGGAGATATGTCATGCGTCGCGTTCTCGCGCTCTGTGCCGTTGCCGGCATCGCCTCTTCCGTCTTTGCCGTGCCGGCCTCGGCCAAGGTCGGCTATTACGTGATCCGCTGGGACAACACCGGCATCTGCCAGGTCTGGAACGAGGACCTCAAGTACAAGCCGTTCCAGATTGGCGTGTCGACCTACAAGGTCGTCAGCAAGCCGCTCCCGACCTTCCAGGCCGCCTCCGACCTGCAGATCAAGATGCGCGCCGAGCGCCGCTGCACGCTCTAGGCTTGAGACGACAACATCGGATTTCGAGGGCGGATCGCGCGAGCGGTCCGCCCTATTCTTTTGCGCAGCGCCCGCGCCCATCCTTTGAACCTGATCCGCACGCGGAACTACTCACCTCTTGTCCGGCGCGCATCCCCTGAAGCGTCCGGCACCAGCCCTCCCCGTCATTGCCGGGAGGCGCATCACATCATTCATTTCGAGGAGCCGATCATGCGTCGTATTTCCCTGCTGTGCGCTGCCGCCGGTCTTGCCGTCACTGCGTTCGTGGCTGCGAGCCCCGCGAACGCCAGCTATCACCTGATCCGCTGGCAGGACACCGGCTTCTGCCAGATCTGGGACGAGAGCATCCCGACCACACCGTGGCCGGCCGGCTATCATCGCGCCAGCGCCAGCATGCCGACCTTCCTCGACGCCCTCGCGGCGAAGGATGCCGCGCTCAAGAACGGTCACTGCACCTGGTAAAATTCGATCGGCGGACGAAAAGCGGGCAAGGACGATGGTCTCGTCCTTGCCCGCTTGTTTTTCGATAACTGGAATCCTCACGCGTCCTTGTGCGCGCCGGGATGGATCAGGACGTCGCGCGCGGCGGCGAGGTCGATGAAGGCCTCCGCGCTGCCGCCGTGGTCGGGATGCATGCCCTTGGCCGCGCGGCGATAGGCCTGGTTGATGTCCTCGCACGTGAGCTGCACCGAAAGCGGCAGGCCGAGCAGCCGGCGGGCGCGATCCTCGGTGGACAGCTTTTTCGGCGTGGCGTTGCGGCGGCCGAAGCGCGGCGCGGTCAGGTCGTGGACGACCTCGAGCACCACGGCGAGACGACGCTGGGCTGCCAGCGTGACGCCGTGATCATGATTGTCGACTGCCTGGCGCAGCACCGGCAGCGCCTGCTCGGCGGCCTGGCGCAGCATCGTATCCGTGCTCATCCGCGCGATCTCGGCCACGAGCCGGCCCGCCTCGGCGAAGTCGGCCGACTGCGGCGAGCGCAGGCGCTCGAGGGCGAGTTTCCAGGAGTCGAGCCGGGGATCGAGCCGTTCCATCATGCGCGCAACGTTTAGCAACCGAGAACAGTATGCCAAGGCTGCCGTTTCCGACCCCTTAATTTCGAGTTAGCGTTTGGTGAAACTTAAAAACGAAATCGGGAGGAAAATGTCATGGCATTACTTGCAAACCACATCGCCGTCGTCACCGGGGCGGGTTCCGGCATCGGCCGTGCGATCGCCGCCGGCTATGCCCGCGAGGGCGCGCAAGTGGTGCTGCTCGACGTCAACGCCGACACCGTCGCGGAGGCCGCCGGGGAGATCCGAAAATCGGGCGGCAAGGCCGAGAGCTTTGCGCTCGACGTCACCAGGCGCGAGGATTGCTTTGCACTGGCGAAGCAGGTCGAAAGCAAGGTCGGGCAGGTCTCGATCCTCGTCAACAATGCCGGCATCACCCGCCGCAACGCCTTCACCGCGGACACCGAGACGGTGGCGAAGGACTGGAACGACATCATCTCGCTCAACCTCAACGGCGTCTTCAACGTGACGCAGGCCTTCCTCGCACCCTTGCGCGCCAGCAAGGGCCGCATCGTCAATATCGGCTCGATCCAGTCCTTCGTGCATCTGCGCACACCGAGCTCTGCGGCCTACACGACCTCGAAGCACGGCGTGCTCGGCTTCACCAAGGCGCTCGCGGTCGAGCTCGGCAAGGAAGGCGTGCGCGTCAACGCGATCGGCCCCGGCTTCATCGAGACCAACATCAACGCCAATGTGCGCGCGACCAATCCGGCGCTGGTGCAGGCTTTCGTCGACCACACCCCGCTGGCGCGCACCGGCAAGCCCGAGGACATCGTCGGTCCCGCGATCTTCCTGGCCTCGGATCTGTCGGCCTACGTCACCGGAACGATCGTGATGGTGGACGGCGGCTACCGGACGGTGTGAGCACGCATTCGCCCGCGAAGGCGGGCGATCCAGTATTCCGGCGGCGGCGGCGATTGAATCGCAAGGCCGCGGCGTACTGGATGCCCCGCCTTCGCGGGGGCAATGACACCTTCTTCGGCGCGCGAGATAGGTCCGCATCATCGTGCATCTCCTTCCAATCGCGGCGGCTTCGCGGCTTTCCCGAGGTCATCTGGTGCGGCCGCACGGAATTAACCTTTCGTTAACCAAACCCGCCCACCGTAGATCTACGGCTTGGGGGTCGTTTGTTCTCGATCCGCTTCCAACGATGGAAGCGGGCGTTGATCGGGGAGTTGAGTTGATGACCACTGTTCATGTCGCCGCGTCCGAACCGGGCGCACAGTTTCTTGCCCCCAACGAGATCGTTCCGCTTCTGATCGGCGCCACCGTCGACGAGGTCGAGCGTGAGCTCGTGCTGCAGACTCTCGCGCGCTGCGACGGCAATCGCACGCGCGCCTCGCGCGTGCTCGGCCTGTCCGTGCGCACGCTGCGCAACAAGATCAAGCTCTATGCCGCCTCGGGCATCGAGGTGCCCGCCTATCAGGATTAGTGCGCGCACCAGAATTGCTGCTGTCGTCAAACGCCGTTAAGTAACTTGCTTTCGTGAAAGGGGAGCAGCGGCGTGGCAGACGATCAGGGACGACGGCAGGGAGCTCAAGGACCGCGCGGACGACAGGGCGAGCCGGGACGGCCGGGACCGCAGGGTCATCCGGGCCGGCGCGGCCCCGACGGCGCGCGCGGCAAGCCTGGTCCGCAGGGCAAGCCGGGACCGATCGGAAAAGCCGGACCTCAGGGCAAATCCGGTCTCCAGGGCAAGCAAGGCGAAGCCGGCCCACGCGGAGCGATCGGCGCGCAGGGACCTGCCGGACCGCAGGGGCCGGCGGGGCCGCAAGGCCCGCGCGGCGAGCCGGGACCTTCAGGTCAATTGCCCTCGATCGAACAGGTGCTGCCGTGGCTCGATCAGCTGTTCGACGCCTGGGACGAGCGCCGCCGCCAACGCGAGCGTGAAGCCGCCGAGCGCGACGCGCTGGAGGCCGCCGAGCGCGCGATGCTGGAAGCCGCCGTGCGGGAGACCGACGAGGGCATGCTCGATGACGAGAGCGACGCCGGCGAGGACGACGAGCACAAGAAAAAGAAGAAAAAGAAGAAGCACGGCCACAGGGATTAGTGGCCCCCGCGCCTCGGACGCAGCGCAGCGCTTCCCTGGCGATGCGAAGCATCGTCAAGTTCAGCGGAGCGCTGCTAAGCCGGGCCCATGTCCCGAGACGCGCGCCTGGCTCCTGGATCCCGCTCGGCGTCGCGGCGCCGGCGCGCTGAACCGCGTCCGGGACACGCTGGAGGATCAAGACGCGCCGGAAGCATCATCCTTGCCCGGCAGCATGCCCATGCGCTCGAACTGCCAGCGCATGGCGCGATACCAGAGATAGCCGACCGCGGCGCCGCACACGGCAAGGATGATCACGTTCGCGCTCGAGAACGAGCCGCTCCACCACATCATCCACGCGGTCCATAGCAGCGTGAAGACGATGGCACCTGCTTTCAGAGGAAGAAGGGGGCGGCTCATGATCCTGCTCCGGGTTGTCAAAACCCCGGCGGACATCATTGCAAAATGAGGCGCCCCATACCGTGAGCCAGATCACGGAACGAGTTGCCGGAGCCCACTAACCGAAGCGGAGCCGCGAGCGCTCCTTCGCCCTTTCCGCCTCGATCTCGCGGTCGCGCGCGGGCGCATGGGTGTGCAGCGAGGTCAGGAGTTTTCGCGCGGCCTCCGACACTTCCGCGACCGCACGATCGAAGGCTGCTTCATTGGCCTGCGAGGGCTTGTTGAAGCCGGACAATTTTCGCACGAACTGCAGCGCGCTGGCGTGGATCTCATCCTCCGTCGCCGGCGGCTCGAAGTTGAACAGCGTCTTGATGTTGCGGCACATGCTGGGTCTCTCTCCGGCGGTTTCCTCAAGGACGATCGGCGAAGCCAAAATCCTACATCCTTCTTCGCGCTTCTGCTAAGTTCCCTCCCAACGCGGCCGCCGACCATGAGCCGCACGGGGGAACGAACATGAAAGCTTGTTGCGCAGCACTGGCAGCCGTCCTGCTGTCCATCGCAATGCCGGCCGTCTCCACACTCGTATCAGCCGCCGACTATCCCGCTCCCAAGCAGGGCGACTGGATCGCCAGGGACTTCAAGTTCCACACCGGCGAGACCATGCCGGAGCTGAAGCTGCACTACACCACCGTCGGGGAGCCCTCGGGCCAGCCGGTGCTGGTGCTGCACGGCACGGGCGGCTCGGGCACGGGCATGCTGGGACCTTCCTTCGGTGGTGAACTGTTCGGTCCGGGCCAGCCGCTCGACGCGTCCAAATATTACATCATCCTCCCTGATGGCATCGGCCACGGCAAATCGTCGAAACCGTCCGACGGCATGAAGACGCGCTTTCCGAAGTACAATTACGACGACATGGTCGAGGCGCAGTATCGCCTGGTGACCGAAGGCCTCGGCGTCAAGCATCTGCGGCTCGTCATCGGCAATTCGATGGGCGGCATGCACACCTGGCTGTGGGGCGAGAAATATCCGAAGGCGATGGACGCGCTGATCCCGATGGCCTCGCAGCCGACCGAGATGGCCTCGCGCAACTGGATGATGCGGCGGATCATGCTCGACACCATCCGCAACGATCCCGACTACAATGGCGGCAACTACACCAGCCAGCCGCGCATGATGAAATACGCTGCCACGGCCTACGGCATTGCCAGCATCGGCGGCACGCTGGCCTATCAAGCGCAGGCGCCGACCGCGGCCAAGGCCGACAAGATGGTCGACGACCGGCTGGCGACGCCGATCACCGCCGATGCCAACGATTTCGTCTACCAGTGGGAGTCCTCGCACGACTACAATGCAGGCGAGAAGCTGGAGGCGATCGACGCATCCCTCCTCCTCATCAACTCCGCCGACGACGAACGCAATCCACCCGAGACCGGCATCACTGATGCTGCGATGAAGCGGGTCAAGAACGGCAAGCTGTATCTGATCCCTGCCAGCACCGAGACGCGCGGCCACGGCACCACGGGCAATGCCAAATTCTACAGCGAGCAAATCAGACAATTGCTGCAGACCGCGCCGCAGCGGACAATGTGACACCAGCAGCAAGACGGTATGTCGAAAGCCCGCTTTCGCAAGGCTGCACTCGCGCTTCCCGGCGTTATCGAGGGCGCGCATCACGGCCACGCCGACTTCCGTGTCGGCAAGCGCGTGTTCGCGACGCTGGGTTATCCCGATGACGCATGGGGCATGGTGAAGCTGACGCCGGACCAGCAGACCATGCTCGTCGACGCCGAGCCGGAGCAGTTTCGCCCGGTCCCCGGCGCCTGGGGCAAGAACGGCAGCACGAATGTGAAACTTGGAAAGGTCGATCCGGTGACGTTGCGCAGCGCTCTCGATATGGCCTGGCGCAATGTTGCACCGAAATCGCTGCTCGCTGCGATCGAGACACGATCGCGAAGCTGATACCGCATCGCATCATATGCCGAGCTTGCGAGCCGCATATTATTTGAGCATGCAATGCGCTGACAGCTCAGGCTTAATCGCATCAACGATACGAATCGGAACGCGACGGAGGATCGCATGCGCAGGCTCGCATTCTGCGTTTGGCTGGCCGCGATGACGGCGCTGACGAGTGCCGCGTTCGCGTTCGACAACGGGCAATACGACCACGTCCCGCCCGACATCCGCGCCTGGTTCAAGAGCGTGATCGCGCCGAACGGCGTGCCCTGCTGCGACATCTCCGACGGCCACCGCACCGATTACGACGTGCGCGCGGGCAGCTACTGGGTGCCGATCGAAGGGCAATGGATGGAGGTGCCCGAACGCGCCATCATCCGCGATCGCGGCAATCCCGTCGGCCAGGCCGTGGTGTGGTACGTCCACCACCGCGGCGCCATCATCATCAGTTGCTTCGTGCCGGCGGATGCCGTCTAGCCGCGCGATGGCGCGTCAGTGCTGCGCGTGGTAGTTCGAGCGATGGCTTCCGCAAGCGACCGAACACGCGCGGTGATGCGCTTCGTATTGGCGGCGTTCTACATCGCAGCCGGCGTCGCACATCTGATGGTCCCTGAGAAGCTGCTTGCGATCACGCCATCCTGGGTTCCGTTCGCGGCGCAAATCGTCCTCGTCACCGGCATCTGCGAAATCGCCGGCGCCATCGCGCTGGTGACGAAGCCACTGCGCTGGTGGTCGGGGGTGGCGCTCGCGCTCTATGCCCTTTGCGTCTGGCCGGCGAATATCAAGCACGCCCTGGAAGGCATCGACCTTCCGCCGATCCCCAACAGCTGGCTTTATCATGGGCCGCGCCTGATGTTTCAGCCGGTGCTGATCTGGTGGGCGCTGTACTGCGCATGCGTCATCGACTGGCCGGTGCGGCGCGATAAGGGGGATAGGGGCCGAAAAGGGTGATAGTCTCGACACGTGCAATCAAGGAGCCTCTCGTGACCGATCTTTGCGCCGAAGACCTCGCCTCGATCTATGCCAAGCCGAGCCCGCGCGTGATCGCGAAAGCGCGTCCCGCGATCGACGCGCATGCGAAGAAATTCATCGAGATGTCGCCGTTCTGCGTGCTCGCGACGTCAGGCGCGGACGGCAGCGTCGATGCCTCGCCGCGCGGCGGCGGCATCGGCTTCGTCCACGTCGCTGGTCCCAACCAGCTCTTGATGCCCGACCGCTCCGGCAACAACCGGATCGACAGTTTTCGCAACGTCGTCGAAGGCTCGGGCTTCGTGCAGATGCTGTTCTTCGTCCCCGGCATCGACGAGACGCTGCGCGTCGGCGGGCGCGGCACGCTTTCCGCGGATCCGGATCTGCTGGCGTCCATGGTCGAGTTCGGCAAGCCGCCGCGCGCGGTGCTGAACCTCGCCGTCAGCGAGGTCTACTTCCACTGCGGCAAGGCGCTGATGCGCTCGAAACTATGGTCGTCGGAGAAGGTGCAGCGCTCGGTGATGCCGAGCATCGTCACGGTCATTCACGACCAGACCGGCCTCGGCGAACCGGCAAGCCAGGAGACCGTGGAAGAGTTGTACAAGACGCAGTTGTAAGTGGAGTTGCAGCCAGCGCGGCAAGCACGCTGTCGTCCCGGCGCGCGAAGCGAGCCCGGGACCCATAGCCACAGGCTGCCAGCCTCGCACCACACTTCCCGCTGTGGTTATGGGTCCCCGCTTTCGCGGGGACGACACCGGATGTGTGGCTGACGCCGGAGCTTAGTGCCCCTCGCCCTCGAGCCCGCCGACGTGCTTCTGGGTGTAGAGCTCGAGGCCGATGCGGCCGATCAAATCGAGCTGGGTTTCGAGGAAGTCGATGTGATGCTCCTCGTCGCTCATCAGCTTCTCGAAGAGGTCACGCGTGACGTAGTCCTTGGCGCCGTGGCAGTAGGTCGCCGCTTCCTGGTAGAGCGCCCGCGCGCTCATCTCGGCCGCGAGGTCGCACTCGATGATCTCCTTGACGTTCTGGCCGATGCGCAGGGGATCGAGCACCTGCATGTTCGGGAAGCCGTCGAGGAACAGGATGCGCGCGGTGAGCTTGTCGGCGTGCTCCATCTCCTCGATGGACTCCTTGCGCCAGACCTTGGCCATGTCGAGGAGACCCCAATTGTCGAGGAAGCGGTAGTGCAGCCAGTACTGGTTGATCGCAGTCAGTTCGTGACGCAGCGCCTTGTTGAGATAGTCGATAACTTTTGCGTCGCCCTGCATGATTCACTCCAGCTCTTGCAGTCCAAATCGGTCCTAACCGAATTTAGAACGCTTCTAAGTCAGTTTACGAATGAGGGCAACTGGCTACACGGACGCAGCCGGGGGAAAAGCTCAGCCAGGCAGGCGGAAGATGTCAGCACGCCGCGAGGGCGAACTGCGCGGGCTCGGCCGCCTCGTCATTGGCGGCTACGGTGTGGTTGTGCGGGCAGCCTGCGCAGCAGGACTGGGCGCAGGGGCCAAGGGCTTCGTCGATGATGGTCTTGATCGTCCGCGCGCAGCGACCGCATTCGGCGCTGCAGCCGAGGCATCCATAGACCTGCTTGGCATGGCGCACGGCGTCGTCGGACTCGGCGACGGCGGTGCGGATGTCATTGTCGCTCAGCACGTTACAGGAACAAACGATCATGGAAGCGGCAGGCCCTTCGGTGATGCGCCATCAGCGATATTCAACGGGCCGGCCGGATGCAAAAGGAAAAAGCGGTATTTGAAGCTATTCCAAACTGGCCCAAAAGCAGCCTAGAACGGCCCTAAATTTCAGCGTTGCGCTGGATCAAGATTTGAGGGGATCTAATCGCCACCGCCCCCACCGTCGCCGCCGCCTCCACAATCGCCGCCGCTGCTGGCGCTATCGCTGCTGGAGCAACTGCCGCCGTCGTCCGAGCTTCCGGAACTGTCGCTGGAAAACCAGCTCCCCAGCGAGAAGCCGTCACTCGTCCCGGTGTCGCTGCTGCTGCTGCTTCCGCCGTCCCCGCCCGCTCCGGCGCGCGAGCGACGGCTGCGGTTCTGGAGGTGGGTGAACCAGCCATAGCCGATCGCAGAGACGATCCCGGCAGCAATCAATGCATTGATCATCGCGTTGCCCATCATCGTCTCCCCTGGAGGTCACAATCCTATTAATTGGTCGTGCCGGGCCAAGGGGCCGTTCATTGATCATTCAAGCGAAGTATGGAACTCTGTTCCCAAAGGTTCCCGCGTGCTTTTGCGAAAGGTCAGCCCATGAAGAAGTTGCTCCTGACGATCACCGCCGTCGCCGCCCTGGCCGTTGCGGCCGGAACGCCGGCTCATGCGCAGCGCGGCGTCGCGGCTGGCGTGGCGGCCGGAATCATCGGCGGCGCCATCGTCGGTGGCGCGCTGGCCTCTCCGTATTATTACGGACCCGGCCCAGGCTATTACGAACCCGGCTATTACCCGCCGCGCTACTACGCGCCGGCTCCGGGCTATGTCGCGGACGGCTACTACGGCGGCGGCTGCGTCTGGCAGAAGCAGCGCTTCTGGGACGGCTATGGCTGGCGCGTCCGCCGCGTCAGAGTCTGTGGCTGAGGCGCCTCGAACAGGTTCAACGCGACCGCTTCAGTTGGACCGGTTCACTACGGATGCGCCGTTCATCGCAGGGCCCGAAAAAGACCGCTTTTTCTCGTCACAGCTCCGTGTGCGTTTACCGTGGGTTGACCAATTGCGCGCTTCCTAGCTGCACGGCCAATTCCATCAGCGTGTGCGTGAACCTTTGAAACCCGGGCGCCTCTAACAAGAGGAACCCATCTCCCAGGAGAGCCCTGAGCATGAAGAAGACTCTAGTTGCCGCCCTCACGGTTGCGACGGTCGCCGGTTCGCTGGTGACCGCCACTCCGTCCGCGAAGGCCCATGACGGGATCGGCGCCGGCATCGCGGCCGGCCTGATCGGCGGCGCCATCGTCGGCGGCGCGATCGCGTCGAGCCGTCCGGCCTATGGCGGCCCGGTTTACGTTGCCGAGCCCCCGCCGCCCGCGCCCTGCTACTGGCAGCGCCAGCGCTACTGGGACGGTTATGGCTGGGTCGTTCGCCCGGTTCGCGTCTGCTACTGATCTGATCGCATGGCGCTCGCAAGCGCCGCGATCGAAGCCCGGCCGAGACCCTCGGCCGGGCTTTTTCTTTTGCGACTTGCGCTATCGCGCCGCCTGGATCGAGCGCAGCACCTCTTCGCTCGGCCAGCAATCGACCTTGAGGCCAGCCGACTTCTGGTAAGCGCCGAGCGCAGCGCGCGTCTGCATGCCGGCCTTGCCGTCGATCTTGTCCTTGTAGAGCCCGGCGCGCGTCAGCCCGCGCTGCATGGTCTCGACATCCTTGGTACGCAGCTGCTTCGAGGTCGCCCAGGGCGTTGCGAACGGCAACGGGCTCGTCATGCGATCGGCGAGGTGGCCGACGAACAGCACGTAGAGGTCGGAGAAATTGTATTCCTTGATAACGAAGTAGTTCTTCGTGGTCAGGAATGACGGGCCGTAGATGCCCTCCGGCTGCAGCAGCGAGGCCGGCTGCGCCTGTTCAGTGGCACTCAGCCTCGCGCCGCGCACGGGGACAAAACCTTCGCGCAACCACTGGCCGATCGGCTTCGTCACCTCGGGCACGCCATTGGTGCAATCGACCTTCGCCGGCGCCTGCACCTCGTAGGCCCAGCGCACGCCGCTCTGCCAGCCTTTGTTGACGAGCTGCTGCGCGGCGGAGGCCAGCGCATCCGGCACCGAGTGCCAGATGTCGATGCGGCCGTCGCCGTCGAAATCGACGCCGTGCTTGTAATATTCGGACGGCAGGAACTGCGTGAGCCCCGTCGCGCCCGCCCAGGACGAGCGCATGTCCTTGCGCGTCACCACGCCCTCGCCGAGGATTTTCAGCGCGAGGATGAACTCGGTGCGGTATTGATCCTTGCGCCGCCCGACATAGGCCTGCGTCGCCAGCACGCGGACGAGATCGTAAGGCAGCGTGTAGCGGCCGTAATCGGTCTCGCGGCCCCAGATCGCGAGCATCACGGTCGCCGGCACGCCGGACTTCCTTTCGATCTCGCCGAGCGGGCCACGATATTTCTGCAGCAGACGCTGCCCCTCGCCCGCAAGCCGCGCGATCGAGCTTTCCCTGACGTAGTCGGCCGGCACCTGCACGAACTCGGCCTGCGACGGCGCACCGGTCGCCGGCCGTCCGGGCAGGATCAGATCGGGCAGCTTGTAATCCGGCTCGAGCCCGCGCGTCTGTTGCTCGAACGTCGCCCGCGAGACGCCTTCGGCCTGCGCCTCCGGCCAGAGCGAGCCGATGAATTGCGTGAAGGCGGCGTCTGCGGCGCGGGCGCACGAACAGCCACAGGTGACCACGATCACCGCAGCGATGAGCGCCCGCCGCATCATGCCGTCACCGCGTCAGCTTCTTGTACTTCACGCGGTGCGGGATGATGCTGTCCTGGCCGAGCCGGCGCATCTTGTCCTTCTCGTAGTCCTGGAAGTTGCCTTCGAACCATTCGACGTGGCTGTCGCCTTCGAAGGCCAGGATGTGGGTCGCGATGCGATCGAGGAACCAGCGATCATGGCTGATGATGACGGCGCAGCCGGCAAAATCCTCCAGCGCCTCTTCGAGCGCGCGCAGCGTGTCGACGTCGAGGTCGTTGGTCGGTTCGTCGAGCAGCAGGACGTTCGAACCCGACTTCAGCATCTTGGCGAGATGCACGCGGTTGCGTTCACCGCCCGAGAGCGCGCCGACCTTCTTCTGCTGGTCCGCGCCCTTGAAGTTGAACGACGAGCAATAGCCGCGCGAGTTCACTTCCTTCTTGCCGAGCAGGATCAGCTCGTTGCCGCCGGAGATTTCCTCCCACACGGTCTTCTTGCCGTCGAGCGCGTCGCGCGACTGGTCGACATAGCCGAGATGCACGGTCTCACCGACCGTGATGGTGCCTGAATCCGGCTTCTCCTGGCCCGTGATCATCCTGAACAACGTGGTCTTGCCGGCGCCGTTGGGACCGATCACGCCGACGATGCCGCCGGGCGGCAGCTTGAAGGTGAGATTGTCGATCAGGAGGCGATCGCCGAAGCCTTTGCTGAGCCCCTCGAAATCGACCACGTTGGCGCCGAGCCGCTCGGCGACCGGAATGATGATCTGCGCAGTCTGGGTCTGCTTCTCGCTCGCCTGCTTGAGCAGCTCCTCGTAGCGCTGGTAGCGCGCCTTCGACTTGGCCTGACGCGCCTTCGGCGACGAGGCGACCCACTCCTGCTCGCGAGCCAACGTCTTCTGGTGCGCGGCGTCCTCGCGCCCCTCCTGCTCCAGCCGCTTCTGCTTCTGCACCAGCCAGGACGAGTAATTGCCCTCGTAGGGGATGCCGCGGCCGCGATCGAGCTCGAGGATCCAGCCCGTGACGTTGTCGAGGAAGTAGCGGTCGTGGGTCACGATCAGGATCGCGCCGGGATAGTTGCGCAAATGGCCTTCGAGCCAGGACACGGATTCGGCGTCGAGATGGTTGGTCGGCTCGTCCAGCAGTAGCAGTTCGGGCTGGTCCAGCAGCAGCCGGCACAGCGCGACACGGCGGCGCTCACCGCCCGAGAGCTTGCTGACGTCGGCATCGTCGGGCGGGCAGCGCAGCGCGTCCATGGCCTGGTCGACCTTGCTGTCGAGATCCCAGAGGCCCTGGGCCTCGATCTCGTCCTGCAGCTTGGTCATCTCGTCGGCGGTCTCTTCCGAATAGTTGACCGCGAGCTCGTTGTAGCGGTCGAGGATCGCTTTCTGCTTGGCGACGCCCTGCATGACGTTGTCGCGCACGGAGAGCTTGGGGTCGAGCTGCGGCTCCTGCTCGAGATAGCCGACGCGGGCACCTTCGGCGACCCAGGCCTCGCCGGTGTATTCCTTGTCGAGGCCGGCCATGATCTTGAGCAGGGTCGACTTACCCGAGCCGTTGACGCCGAGCACGCCGATCTTGGCGTCCGGATAGAAAGACAGGTGGATGTTATCGAGCACCTTGCGGGTCGGGTAGCTCTTGGTCAGGCCCTGCATGAAATAGATGAACTGGCGCGCCATCGGTCCCGAAAACCTTCGATTTGAGGAAATTTGCTTCGCCGCCGATGTAGCGATCCCGCCCCCAAAGGGCAACGTTTTCCCTCCGTTCACCACGGATGAATACGGGACGGACACCATCCGGCCACCGATCCGGACAATTGAAACCATCTTTTAATCAATCAGGCCGAATGCTCGGTCTCGCGCGGCAACAGCGCCACCCGCTCAGAAGGAACGGGAGCACAGCGAGACAGCGTCATGGCTCTGATCGAGACCCATTCCCTTCCTGTTCCGGCAGAAGCCGGCGGCACCTCCGCGCTCCTCTCGGAGATCAAGGGCTTCTGGAGGGGCTTCTTCGCCACCGCCTTCAACCCCTACCGGCCCGAGCTGCACTACATGCGCGGCCCCGGCCCCGCCTGGCGCGCCAAGCACGGCATGGATGCGCCGATCCGGCTGAAGCCCCGCGATCTCTGATCCCCTCCCCGCTATCGGATTTTTGAAGACGCGAGCTGCTTGCGCGCTGGCGCGATTGCGCGCAACCATGGCCTAGGTTCCGACGATGGCGCTCGCCTGGCGCCCTCACCTCTCGCCATGGATGAACGCTGATGAGCCGGCTGCGCTGCGCAATTCTCGACGACTATTTCAACCTCGCCCTCGACGTCGCCGACTGGCAGAAACTGTCCGACCGCGCCGACGTCACCGTGTTCAGCCATCCCTTCGCCTCCGAGCAGGCCGCCGCCAGCGCGCTGGCCGACTTCGAGATCATCTGTGCGATGCGCGAGCGCACCGCATTCCCGAAGAGCCTGTTCGACAAGCTTCCCAAGCTGAAGCTGCTCTTGACCTCCGGCATGCGCAACGCCGCCATCGACATGGACGCCGCCAAGGGACGCAGCATCGTCGTCGGCGGCACGCAATATTCCCGCGATCCCACCGCGCCCCTGACCATGGGCCTGATCCTGGAGCTGACCCGCGGCATCGGCCGCGAGAACGCGCGCATGCATGCCGGCGAGCCCTGGCAGACCTTTGCCGGCGTCGAGATCGAAGGGCTCACGCTCGGCGTCCTCGGGCTCGGCAAGCTCGGCAGCAAGATGGCCGGGATCGCGAAGGCGTTCGGCATGAACGTGATCGCCTGGAGCCCGAACCTGACGCCGGAGAAGTGCGCGGCGGCCGGCGTCGGCTACGCCACCAAGGAAGAGCTGTTCGCCAAGGCCGACATCATCACCATCCATGTGGTGCTGAGCGAGCGCTCGCGCGGGCTGGTTGGCCGCGATGATCTGGCGCGGATGAAGCCGACGGCGTTCCTCGTCAACACCGCGCGCGGACCAATTGTCGACGAGGCGGCGCTGCTGGAGGCCTTGCAACAGCGCAGAATCGCGGGCGCCGGCATCGACGTGTTCGCGGTCGAGCCGCTGCCGGTCGACCATCCCTTCCGCAAGCTCGACAATCTCGTGCTGACGCCGCATCTCGGCTACGCCACTCGGGATGGCCTTGGCATCCATTACGGCCAGATGGTCGAGGCAATCGATGCCTTCACCCGGGGCGGCGAGCTGCCGCGCAAGCTGGCCTGAAACGACGAAGGGCGCGCCGACGGCACGCCCTTCGCAATTTGATCTGGTTCGAAGCGCTTAGCGCACGGTGACCGGTGCGGGCAGCGGCGGCACCACGGTCGGCTGCGTGCCCGGAACAGGGCCAGCCTGCGCGGCCATCGGAGCCGGACCAGGGGCAGCAGCACCAGGCGTCGGCGCAGCGGAGGCGGTCGCCGTTCCCGGCGGTGGGCCACCCGGCAGCACGACCACGCGGGTGCCGACCTTGACGCGATCGAACAGGTCCGAGACGTCCTCGTTCAGCATGCCGATACAGCCGGACGAGACGAACTTGCCGATCGTCGAGGGCTGGTTGGTGCCGTGGATGCGGTACACGGTCGAGCCGAGATACATCGCGCGGGCGCCGAGCGGATTGCCGGGACCGCCGGCCATGAAGCGCGGCAGATAGGGCTGGCGCTCAATCATCTCGGTCGGCGGATGCCAATCCGGCCACTCGGCCTTGCGGGTGATCTTCTGCACGCCGGTCCAGGTGAAGCCGTCGCGGCCGACGCGGACGCCGTAGCGGATCGCACGGCCGCCGCCGAGCACGTAATAGAGGTAGGTGTTGGGCGTATCGACCACGAGGGTGCCGGCGGGCTCCTTGGTCTGGAACGAGACCTCCTGACGGCGCAGGTTGGGTGCGAGCTGCGCCGGGGCAGCATCGGGCTGCTCCTCGGGCGGCAGCGAGGCGACCGTCATCGGCCGGCCATCGGCGCCGACCGGCGGCTGCCCGGCCTGGACCGTTCCGGTCGCGGCGGGACCACCGACGGCTTCCGGCGGACGCATGCCGTCACCGGCGGGGGCCTGGCCCTGCTGGCCCGGGCGATTGGCATAGATCACCGGCGGCGGACCGGCGGGACGGCCGTAGCGGGGATCGTCCGGCGACATCACCGGACCCTGCGGCGGCGCGGCCGAATAGACCGGCGGCGCGCCCGCGGGGCGGCCATAACGCGGATCGTCCGGCGACATCACCGGCCCCTGCGGCGGGGCCGCCGAGTAGACCGGCGGCGCGCCCGCGGGGCGGCCATAGCGCGGATCATCGGCCGGACCGGGCGGCGGCAGCGAGGCCTGCGGCATCGCGTCGTCCTCGTCATCCAGCGCGTCGAAATTCGGCGCGCGGTCGCCGGGCCGGTATTCGGCCGGGGCACCGTAGCTCGGTGCCTGCTGGACCGGATAGCTCTGAGCCTGCGCGAGCGAGGTTCCCGCCGCAGCGACTGTTGCGGCAGCGCATATCGTCAGAAAATGTTTGATCATCATCGCTCTTGTATAGTCCCCGGGCCCGTCAGGACCGTTAACGGCCAGATGGCCGAAGATAGCGGCACATTCAAGACATATCAGGCTTATTTGCGCCGGATTTGCCGATTTGTGATCCGCAAGACTACCGTTGCCCCGTTGCATCACGGGGCGGAAATCGCATGGCACCGTGAATTGCCCGGCACATCCGCCCCGAATTTAAGGGAACGGGTCGGAATCGTTGCGGTATGTTCGAATCAGCCTGATTCGCCACAGCTTTGAGCTTCGATCCCCGCGTGGCGAACGCGGCAAACAGTACCGTCACCGCGTTCAGATGGCTCATGGGCTCTGGCACCCCACTCTGCCGGGGCGGAAATTCGTAATCCCTCGATGCTTCCCGGCTTTCGCTTCCTGTTTGCCGCGATCCTGCTGTCAACCTCCATCCTGGTGTTCGGCCTGGGCGCCGCCGCGCTCCTGCGCGCGAGCCATGAGCAGTATGCCAGCAATCCTCCCTCCTGGCGGAACGGCCCGCAGGAGCAGATGTTCGCGCAGGCGCCCGAGCCTGCCCCGCCGGTGCTCGCGGTCCTTCGCGCCGAGCCGGAGGTCACGGCCGAGCCCGAGCCGTCGCTGCGCGACCAGGTGCCGACCATCGGATTGCCCGAGCAGGTGGCCGCGCTGACGACCGAGACCGAGGTTCAGCCGCAACCCACGGCGCCCGCGACGGACGCCGCGGCCGCCGAACCGGCCAAGGACGCGACCGCGACGGAGGCCGCTGCTCCAACGCCCGCTGACACGCTCACTCCCGCCGATACGACGGCGTCGATCCCCGAAGCCAAGCCCGATCTGACGCCTGCCGTTGTCGCCACCGCAGAGCCGGCACCGGCTGATCCGGCCCTGGCCGCCTCGGCGCTCGAAATCGCCTCCGCCAAGCTGGCCGCCTTGAACGCGCCGGCGACGACGGCCGTGAAGGACCCGCCGGCGAAGGCCAAGCCGGAGATCAAGGCAGACGATAAGGCGACCAAGCGCAGGGCCAAGGCGAAGAAGCGGCACCGTGTGGTGCGGCGTCCGCCGCCTCAGCAGTTGCAGCAGCAGCTCGATCCGTTTGGGCAGCAGCAGACGTTTGCGACGACGACGGCCATGAGGCCGCGCCAGTAGCCTACGCCGGCCCGGTCGCGATGGCCGGGCCTTTTTCCTGGCCCCATTCCGACCACGAGCCGTCATAGAGCGCGGTGTCGGTGATCCCCAAGCGATACAGCGCGAGCGTCAGCACGCCGGCCGACACGCCCGAGCCGCAGCTCGTCACGATCGGCGCATCCAGCTTGACGCCGGCATTGGTGAAGGCGGCGCGCAGGTCATCGAGCGGCTTCATCTCGCCGGTCCCGGCGTCGAACAGGAGATTGTAGGGCACGTTGCGGGCGCCGGGAATGTGGCCGGAGCGGATGCCCGCACGCGGCTCGGGCGCACGGCCCTCGAAGCGGTCGGCGGCGCGGGCGTCGATCACCTGCTCGGTCCTGCTTTCGACATTGGCGATGAGCTGCTGCATGCTGCGCACGCGCTTCGCATCGAAGCTGGCCTTGAATGTCGCAGCCTTCGGCTTCACCTCGCCGCTTTCAACGGGCCGCCCCTCGGCGCGCCACTTCTTCAAGCCGCCGTTGAGGATGCGCACATTGCCGTGGCCGAACGCCAGGAACATCCACCACGCGCGGGGCGCGGCGACCCAGCCGCCGGAATCGTAGAGCACGACGGTGTCGGCGTTGGAGATGCCGAGACCACCGATGTCGCGACCGAACTGCTCGGCGCTCGGATACATGTGCGGCAACGGGTTGGAATGATCCGACACCGCGTCGACATCGAAGAACACAGCACCCGGCAGATGCGCGGCGAGATAGTCGTCCTTCGGCAGCGGCAGCACGCCCGGCAGCTTGAAGCTGGCGTCGAGGATCTTGACGTTGGCATCGCCCATGTGGGCGGCGAGCCATTCGGTGGAGACGAGGGGGTCGGTGGTCATGCTTCTGTACTCTCCAGTCGTCATGGCCGGGCTTGACCCGGCCATCCATCCTTCTTGAAATGATGGACACGCGGGTCAAGCCCGCGTGTGACAGGTTAGCCCTTCTTCTTCGGCTCCCACTTCTCCGTCGCGCCGCCGGCGTCGCGCCAGGCGGCGTAGCCGCCGGCGATGTGGGCGACGGGCTTAAGGCCCATATCCTGCGCGGTCTTGGCCGCGAGGGCGGAGCGCAGGCCGCCGGCGCAGTGGAAGACGAACTTCTTGTCCTCCTGGAAGATCGGCTTGGCGTAGGGGCTCTGCGGATCGATCCAGAACTCGAGCATGCCGCGGGTGCAGGCGAACGCGCCCGGGATGCGGCCGTCACGCTCGATCTCGCGGGGATCGCGGATGTCGACGATGACGACGTCGCCGTTCCCCGAGATCTCGATGGCGTCCTTGGCGGTGAGCGTCTCGATCTCGGCATTGGCCTCGTCGATCAGCGCCTTGATGCCGCGGGTGATGTTCTGGGGCATGTCGTTCTCCCTCAATTCATTCGTAGCCGTTGTTACAGCGTTTGCGGGCCGCACACTCGGTGCAACCTCTCCCGCTTGCAGGGGAGGTCGCGGCGCGAAGCGACGCGGGTGGGGGCTCTCTCCTCTTGGGAACGTCGCCCATGGCGACACCCCCTCCCCAACCCTCCCCCGCAAGCGGGAGAGGGAGCACACTGCCGTTGCCGATAGAGCCCGGCCTCGTCATGATCAGTGCGTCAGTTCCTTCATCGCACCTTCCAGCCCCTCGATCGTGATCGGGTACATGCGGCCCGCGAAGATGCGTTTGATGATGGTGGTCGATTCCGAATAGTCCCAGTGCTTCTGCTGCACCGGATTCAACCACACCGCATGCGGATAGGTGCGGATGATGCGGTCGAGCCAGATCGAGCCGGGCTCCTCGTTGACGTGCTCGACCGAGCCGCCGGGCACCATGATCTCGTAAGGCGACATCGAGGCGTCGCCGACGAACACGATCTTGTAGTCGTGCGGATATTTGTGCAGCACGTCCCAGGTCGGCGTGCGGTCGGTGAAGCGGCGCTTGTTCTGCTTCCACACGCCCTCATAGAGGCAGTTGTGGAAGTAGAAATACTCCATGTGCTTGAACTCGCTCTTCGCCGCCGAGAACAGCTCCTCGACCTGCTCGATATGCGCGTCCATGGAGCCGCCGATGTCGAAGAACACCAGCAGCTTCACCGCATTGCGCCGTTCGGGACGCATGTGCACGTCGAGATAGCCGTGATTGGCGGTCTCGCGAATGGTGGTGTCGAGATCGAGCTCGTCGGGTGCGCCGGTGCGCGCGAACTTGCGCAGGCGGCGCAGCGCCACCTTGATGTTGCGGATGCCGAGCTCGACATTGCCGTCGAGGTCCTTGAATTCGCGCTTGTCCCACACCTTCACGGCGCGGTTGTTGCGGTTCTTCTCCTGGCCGATGCGCACGCCTTCGGGATTGTAGCCGTGGGCGCCGAACGGCGAGGTGCCGGCGGTGCCGATCCACTTGCTGCCGCCCTGGTGCCGGCCCTTCTGCTCCTCGAGGCGCTTCTTCAGGGTCTCCATGAGCTTGTCCCAGCCCATGGCCTCGATCTGCTTCTTCTCTTCTTCGGTCAGGTACTTTTCTGCGAGCTTCTTCAGCCACTCCTCGGGGATCTCCGCCTTCTCCATGGCGTCGAGCAGGTTTTCCAGCCCCTTGAACACCGTGCCGAAGACGCGGTCGAACTTGTCGAGGTTGCGCTCGTCCTTCACCAGCGAGGCGCGCGACAGATAGTAGAAATTCTCGACCGAATAATCGCTGAGGTCGGCGTCGAGCGCCTCCATCAGCGTGAGGTATTCGCGCAGCGTCACAGGGACCTGCGCATCGCGCAGAGAGGTGAAGAATTGCAGGAACATGGCTGACAGATTGCCCGTCGGGGGACGAACGTCAAGGGGCGGAGATCGACCTTGGGTGCTGGACCGGGAGGCTTTTTGCTCTAGAATTGGCCGCCTCAAGGGGTTGTTTTGGGGACGTTTGCAATGGGAATTGTCGCAGCACTCATCATCGGCGCGATCGCAGGCTGGCTCGCGGGCAAGATTGTCCACGGGGCGGGATTTGGGTTGGTCGGCAACATCGTCGTCGGCATCATCGGCGCGCTGGTGGCGAGCTGGGTCTTGCCGCAGCTTCACATCGGGCTTGCGACGGGCACGTTCGGCGCCATCGTGGACGCCACGATCGGTGCGGTGATTGTGCTCGTCATCCTTTCGCTGATAAAACGGGTCTGAAAGCCTGACCGAACCAGGAACGGCCGCTGCGAGCGGCCGTTCGCTTGTCGCGACGGGATTTAACGCCTCTCGCCGACGATGACTCAAGGACACGCGATGAAATTTACCGGCACCAAGGACTATGTTGCGACCGACGATCTCAAGGTCGCCGTCAATGCCTCGATCGTGCTCGAGCGCCCGCTCCTGGTGAAGGGCGAGCCCGGCACCGGCAAGACGGTGCTGGCGGAGGAAGTGGCGAAGGCGCTGAACGCGCCGCTGCTGACCTGGCACATCAAGTCCACGACCAAGGCGCAGCAGGGCCTCTACGAATACGACGCGGTGTCGCGTCTGCGCGACAGCCAGCTCGGCGACGCCAGGGTGTCCGACATCAAGAACTACATCAAGCGCGGCAAGCTGTGGGAGGCCTTCACGGCCGAGCAGCGCCCGGTGCTGCTGATCGACGAGATCGACAAGGCCGACATCGAGTTTCCGAACGATCTGCTGCTCGAGCTCGATCGCATGGAATTCCATGTCTACGAGACCGGCGAGACGATCAAGGCCAAGCAGCGCCCGATCATGATGATCACCTCCAACAACGAGAAGGAGCTGCCGGACGCGTTCCTGCGCCGCTGCTTCTTCCACTACATCAAGTTCCCCGACGCCGACACGATGGGCCAGATCGTCGACGTCCACTTCCCCGGCATCAAGAAGCGCCTGGTGGAAGAAGCGCTGCGCATCTTCTTCGAGGTGCGCGAGGTGCCCGGGCTGAAGAAGAAGCCGTCGACGTCGGAGCTGCTGGACTGGCTCAAGCTGCTGCTCAACGAGGACATGAGCGTCGAGCAGCTGCGCGAACGCGACCCGCGAAAACTGATCCCGCCGCTGCACGGCGCGCTGCTCAAGAACGAGCAGGACGTGCATCTGTTCGAGCGGCTGGCGTTCTTGAGCCGACGGGAAGTGTAGGGCCTCTCGTGTCCCGGACGCGCTGCAGCGTGCAACGCTGCTGTGCAGAGCCGGGACCCAGGGCGGCACGGATTGCTCAGAGACATGGGCCCCGGCTCTGCAGCGCACCGCAAGGGCGCTGCGCTGCGTCCGAGGCACGAGAGCGGAGCTGGCGCGCGACTCTCTCCACGTCATTGCGAGGAGCCCTTGCGACGAAGCAATCCAGAATCTTGCCGCGGAGGGATTCTGGATTGCTTCGCTGCGCTCGCAATGACGGAGCATGAAGCGCCTTCCGCGCTTTTCCTATCGGCATTTTGACCTTCAGACACGCCTTCGCGTTCTCGCGGCTCATCTCGCCCGAGCTTTGCTTCATTCCTCGCCCCTCCAAAGAAAAGGGCGCAGGGAAGGCCGGGTGCCGACGGGCACCCGCGGTCTGCCGCGCGAAATGCACACGCGAAAAGACCGCACAGCAGCATACAGGTGTCGCCGATCACTCGGCCTTCCCTGCGCGATGGTCGGACGGCTTATGCCGCGCTCTCCCGGGAGCCGAACTTTCCTTCTGGCCTCCCTCACCGTTCGAATTGGATGATGCCGTCCGCCCGGTTGGGCTCGCGCACATCTTCGAACCGGCTTGACCGTAGCAACGACGGCCAGGACCACACGGTTTTGCCGTACGCAGCACATCCGGCTTCGCCAAGAGGCTTCGCCGGACTTCGGCGCCGCTCGTCCGCACGAAGCCTCGGGCTCACAGGGACTACCCGCCCTGCCCGCGCCTCTCGCGCACGACGCTGCCGCGTCCATCGCAACCCGGCCCGCGTTTCGAACGACTCGCGAACCGCCCCTCTTCGTCGGGCCGGGCTGCGTCGATCTATGCCGCAATTCCGAATTTCGGTAAAGTGGAATATTTTTGCGGGAAGGGGTTGACGGGGTACGAGGTGTTTTGCCTGACAGGCAAATTCGCCGATGCATCCAGCGTTCTCCGTGTCCCGGACGCGCTGCCGCGTGCAACGCTGCCGCGCAGGGCCGGGACCCAGAAGGCGACAGGGATCGCTCGGAGCCATGGGCCCCGGCTCTGCAGCGCACCGCTGAAGGAGCGCTGCACTGCGTCCGGGGCACGAGACCTCCTTACGCCACCGCGGCGTCCGGAATCCGCGCGGCTTCCATCGGGGCCTTGCCCCGAATGAGGTCCGAGGCACGATCCGCGATCATCATGGTCGAGGCGTTGAGGTTAGCCGAGATCATGCGCGGCATCACCGAGGCATCGATGACGCGGAGGCCCTCCAGGCCGTGGACGCGGAGCTGGTCGTCGACCACCGCCCAGCTCGAGTCCGCCGGGCCCATGCGGCAGGTGCAGCCGGGGTGGAAGGTGGTGGTGCCGCGTTCGGTGGCGGCGGCGAGGAACTCGTCGTCGGTGTTAATGTTGGGGCCGGGGAAATCCTCGTAGGCGTAATAGGGCGAAAGCGGCGCACTCTTCAGCAGACGCCGCGCGAGCTTCATGCCGCCGACGATGACGCGGCGGTCGAGCTCGGCGTCGAGATAATTGGTCTGAATGATCGGGGGCGCGAAGGGATCGTTGGAGCGGATGCGCACGTAACCGCGGCTCTCCGGGCGCTGCTGCCAGGAGGCCACCGTCATGCCCGGCTCGTCCTCGAGCTGGCCCTGCACGCCTTCCTTGTAGGACGCCGGCGTGAAGGTGAGCTGCAGATCGGATGAATCGGCGCTCTCGCCGGAGTGCCAGAAGCAGTAGACCATGGTCGGCGACAGCGACAGCAGGCCCTTGCGCTGGGTCGCCCATTTCAGCGCCTCGATCCACAGCGAGAAGCCGCGGCGGAGCTCGTTGATGGTCTTGATGTCCTTGACCCGCGCCACCGTGCGCGGCGCGTAATGGTCCTGCAGGCCTTCGCCGACCGGCAGCGCGTGACGCACGGCGATGCCGTGCTGCTGCAAGAGATCGGGCGAGCCGACGCCGGAGAGCTGCAGCAGCTGCGGCGAATTATAGGTGCCGCCGGACAGGATGACTTCCTTGTTGGCGCGCACCTCCACCGGCGTGCCGCCTCGGCCGCCCTTGGTGTAGCGCACGCCGACGGCGCGCTTGCCCTCGAAGATGATCTCGGTCGCGTGCGCATGGGTATGCACATGCACGTTCGGCCGCTTCATCGCCGGCTTGAGGAACGCGGTCGAGCCGGAGACGCGCAGGCCGTTGTCGATGGTGCGCTGGCAGTAGGAGACGCCCTCCTGGACGGCGCCGTTGTAATCGGGATTGCGGGGGATGCCGAGCGAGACCGCGCCTTCCATGAAGGCTTCGCAGAGCGGATCGCGCCAGTCCATCGTCGTAACGGTGAGCTTGCCGTCGCGTCCGCGGAACGTGTTGTCGCCCTCGCCGACCCGCTTCTCCAGCCGCTTGAAGTAGGGCAGCACATCGGCATAGCCCCAGCCGCGATTGCCCATCTGCGCCCAGGTGTCGAAATCCATGCGCTGGCCGCGGTTGTAGATGTGGCCGTTGATCGAGGACGAGCCGCCGAGCGTCTTGCCGCGCGGCGCGTAGATGCTGCGCCCGCCGGTGTAAGGTCCGGGCTCCTGCTGATAGGCCCAGTTGATGCTCTTCATGTGGAAGGTCTTGATGAAACCCGCCGGCAGGTGGATGTAGGGGTGCCAGTCGCTGGGCCCGGCTTCCAGCACGCAGACGCTGGTGTTGGGATCTTCGCTGAGCCTGGAGGTGAGGATGCAACCGGCCGAGCCCGCGCCGATGATCACATAATCAAATCTGTCCATGATGAACGTCCTTAGCGCGCAATCAGTGTTGATCGAATGGTGCCGGCCACGAGCACGCTCCACCTCTCCCGCTTGCGGGGGAGGTCGGCGCGAAGCGCCGGGTGGCGGCTCTCTCAACACGGGGAATCCCACCGCGGAGATACCCCCTCCCCAACCCTCCCCCGCAAGCGGGAGAGGGAGCGCAGCCCGATCGCGGATGCATCAAACTCAGCCTCGTGCTCATCGCTAGCGCGGCTTTTCGTTGAGTTGATAGTTGAGATGCGCCTTCACCGTTGGCCATTCGGCGGCGGTGATGCTGTAGACCACGGTGTCGCGCAGCGTGCCGTTCGGCGCGACCTGATGGCTGCGCAGGATGCCGTCCTGCTTGGCCCCCAGGCGCTCGATGGCGCGGCGGCTCTGGTGGTTGAAGAAATGCGTGCGGAATTCGACCGCGATGCAGTTCAGCGTCTCGAAGGCATGACCGAGCAGCAGCAGCTTGCACTGGGTGTTGAGCGGGCCGCGCTGCGCGCTCTTGCCGTACCAGGTCGAACCGATCTCGACGCGGCGGTTGGCGGCGTCGATGTTCATGTAGGTGGTCTGCCCGACGATCTTGCCGGCGGCATCGAACACGGTGAAGGGCAGCATCGAGCCGGCGGCCTGCAATCCCAGGCGGCGGTCGATCTCCTTGGCGACGTTGTCCGGCGTCGGGATCAGGGTATACCAGATGGTGTAGAGATCGCCGTCCTTCACGGCCTCCACCAGCCCCTCGCGGTGCTCTTTCGACAGCGGCTCCAGACGGGCATGCTGTCCGCGCAGGGTGATGGGATCAGGCCAGGGCATTTGAGACTCTCTCCGTTGTCATTGCGAGCGAAGCGAAGCAAGCCAGAATTTTACCGCAGAGGCAGTCTGGATTGCTTCGTCGCTTCGCTCCTCGCAATGACGGTCACTAGCACCGTTTACTTGTTTAGGAAATTGAGGGGCAATCCGCCGCGCGGCCAGTCCATGGCGACCAGCTCGCCCCTGCCTGACAGCGTGATGTAGGCGGTCTTCAGCTCGGGGCCGCCGAAGGCGATGTTGGTGGTGACGCGGTCACCGGTCGGGACCTGCTCCACCAGCGTGCCGTCGGGCGCGATCACCGAGATGCAGCCGGAGACAAGGGTGGCGACGCAGACATTGCCGCCGGCTTCCACCGCGAGCGAATCGAACATCTGGTAGCCGCCGAGGCCGCAGATCGGCTTGCCCCGCTCGCCGCGATAGATCACGTCACGCGGCTTCAAGGTGCCCGGCGCGGACAGCTCGTAGGCCCAGAGGCGGCCGGTCGGCGTCTCCGCGATGTAGACGGTACTTTCATCCGGCGACAGGCCGATGCCGTTCGCCGGCAGGATGCCGTGCACGATCTCGACGAGCTCGGTCATGCCGGGCTTGAGGTAGTACATGCCGCCGACATCCATCTCGCGCGCGCGGCGCTTGCCGAGGTCGGAGAACCACAGGCCGCCCTGCCTGTCGAACACGAGGTCGTTCGGCCCGCGCAGATCGTGCTCGCCGCACTTCGTGACGACGGTCTCGACCTTGCCGGTCTGCAGATCGACGCGCTGGATCGAGCCACCGAGATAATCGTCGGGCTGCGGACCCGGCATGATCATGTTGCGGGTCGGGATCCAGGAGAAGCCGCCATTGTTGCAGATGTAGATCTTACCGTCGGGTCCGAGGGCTGCGCCATTGGGACCGCCCGGAATTTTCGCCACGATCTCCTTGCGGCCGTCGGGGTAGACGCGCGTCAGGCGCTGGCCGCGGATTTCCACCAGCACCACCGAGCCGTCCGGCATCACCACGGGGCCTTCGGGAAATTCGAGGTCGGTGGCGAGAACGCGGACGTCAGACATGTGAGACCCTCCCGGCTGCTTGTTATGACTTGCACGGGATGTCCGGCTCGGCCCCACACGCAAGATTTGCCTGCGGTTATGACAAAGTCACTTCCGCTTGCCAAGCAAGCGGGACGGTATGCCAGCGTTGCGCTGCATTATCCGGCTGCGGCGATGACGCAGCGCCCGAACGACCACTGGCAACGCCCCGGCATTCCCAGCTACACTTGCTGCAACCGCTCACCAGAAAGAGGAACCGCGTCATGGAGATCACCGATGTGCGGGCGCACCATATCCGCATCCCCTATGACGCCGGTGTCGCAAGCTTTCGCCAGGGCGCGTCCGCGATCTCGGCGCTCGACATGGTGCTCATCGAGGTCTCGACCGATGCCGGGCTGACCGGCTGGGGCGATGCCTTCGCCTATGTCTGCCCGCGCACCACGCGCAGCGCGGTGGAGGAGATGATCGCGCCGCAGGCCCGCGGGATGAAGGTGCCCGATACCGCCGGCATTCCCGCCGCGATGGAGCAGATCCAGCGCAATCTGCATCTGTTCGGCCGCTACGGCATCACCATGTTCGCGATCTCGGGGCTCGACATCGCGCTGTGGGATCTGGCGGCGAAGGTGAAGGGCGTGCCGCTGCATCGCCTGCTCGGAGAGACCAGGCGCACGGCCATTCCGGCCTATGCGAGCCTGCTGCGGATCGGCGCGCCCGACAACATCGCGGCCGAATGCCGGAAGGCGCTCGCGCTCGGCTATGGCGCGATCAAGCTGCACGAGACCACGGCGCCTGCAGTGTTCGCGGCGCGCGAGGCGATCGGGCCGAGCATTCCGCTGATGGTCGATATGAACTGTCCACTCACGGCCGAGCAGGCGATCGCGTTCGCAACCTCATGCCGCGATGCGCGGCCGATGTTCCTGGAGGAGCCGGTCTGGCCGCCGGAAGACTTTGCCGCGCTCGCCGAGGTGCGCCGCAAGGGCGGGCTCGACATCGCCGCCGGCGAGAATGCCTGCACCGAATTTCAATTCCGCCAGATGATGGCGGCGGGCGCGGTGAGCCACGCCCAGCCGTCGGTCACCAAGGTCGGCGGCATCACGGAATTCCTGAAGGTCGCCGAGCTGGCAGATCGGCTCGGCGTCAAGATCGTGCCGCACTCCCCCTATTTCGGTCCCGGCCTGCTGGCGACGTTGCACCTGCTCGCAACGCGCGAGGACGGGCTGGTCGAGATGTTCTATCTGAAGCGCGAGGCCTGCCTCTGGGGCGGCCGCGCCGATGCCGATGCCACCGGTCATGTCGCGGTGCCGGCAGGACCCGGGCTCGGCTATGAACCTGATCGGGGCGTGATGGAGCGCTATCGCGTGGCGTGATCGTCGCGCCTATTTCGCAGCGTCCTTGTTCGTAGCATCCTTGGGTGGCGGCGCGTCCTGCTTCTTCTTCAGGTCCTCGGCCGTCTTCGCCTGCGCGGTCTGGAGATCGCCAAGCGTCTTCTGCAGGCCGGCGACGGTCGTCTTCAGCGCGTCGATCTGACGAGCCGCCGCGTCCAGCTTCTGCTGATGATCGAGGTTCAGCTTCGTGATCGTCTTCTGCAGGAAGTCGACATTGCTCTGCAGGCAGCTGGTGCGCCGCTCCATCGTCTTCTCGACCGTGCAGATCTCGATGCCGGGCACGTCCTGCGCGTGCACCGGCGCATCCGCCAGCGTTGCGAGCAGCAATATCGCGAAACAAAGCCCGGCGTTTCGAAGCAGCATGCAGGTTCCTCGTCCATTCGATCACGGCAATGTGCGCTGTTTGCGCGCAGCCGCCAAAGGCTACCACACTCGTACCGCATTCTCGCGTTGAGCTTGGCCTGTTCCCCTGGGACGGGGAGCAGTGAACGGCACGCGGAAGGGGTGGGCGCTCTTCCCGCGGCTTTGATTAGGGGAGATTTTTGGAATGGCAACGCGCGATAGACGATTGGCGGAATTCGACGGCGCCGGAGAACCACCGCCGGGCCTGGCGCTCGAAGTGCTGTGCGAGGATCACAGCGGAACGTACCAACTGCCGTTCGCCTGCCGCTATGTCGAGGGACGCTGGCAGAACCATGAGGCCGGCATTGCGGTCGAAGCGACCGTCATCGGCTGGCGCCTGCCGCGCGTGAAGCAACGCGGAGCTGCCTGAGACCGTCCTCTGTTCCAAAATGCAACGGCGCCGCGCTCCGCCTTAACCTTCGGAACGCGGCCCGAACGAATCACGTCCGAATCAGCCGAACGGCCGTGTACGCAGCTGTTCACGGCTAGATGTCGATGCGGCTGTGCAAGCGCGTACAATATCTGTGCGGCGGGGCGAACGGCAGCGACCTGAAACAGGCGCCAAAGGTTAATCCGGACAAGGGCCTAGCTTGCTCTGACCGGCGCAACCGGTCCCGCCCCCGAAACAGGCAAGGGCACCCCGTGCCTGCCTAATATTCGACCTCGAGCTCCTCGATCTCGGCCGGCTCCTCCCGCGCGGCCGCGATCCACTCGACCATCTCGGGCATCGCCATGATGGTATCGGCATAGGCCTTCAGCAGCGGCTCCAGCTTGACGTCGTAGGTGACGAAGCGGGTCACCACGGGCGCGTACATCGCATCCGCAATGGTGCGCCTCTCCCCGAACAGGAACGGGCCGCCCGACCTCTCCAGGCAGTCGCGCCAGATCGACCAGACGCGGTCGATGTCGGCCTGCGCACGCGACCAGATCTTGAAGCCGGGGAAACGTCCTTTCAGATTCACCGGCAGCGAGGCGCGCAGCGTGGTGAAGCCGGAATGGATTTCGCCCGAGATCGCGCGGCAATGGGCGCGCTGCACGCGGTCATCGGGCAACAGGCCGGCGGCCGGCATCACCTCGTTGAGATATTCGGCAATCGCCAGCGTATCCCAGACCACCGCGCCCTCGTGCCGCAGGCACGGCACCAGGATCGAGGACGACAACAGCAGGATCTCCGCGCGCGCCGACGGATCGTCCGGCGCGGTGACGATTTCCTCGAAATCGAGCCCGGAGAATTTCGTCAGCAGCCAGCCACGCAGCGACCAGGACGAATAGTTCTTGCTGCTGATGGTCAGTGTCGCCTTTGCCATGTGGCTCTTCCCTTAACGCCGGATCGCGGGCGCCGCGCCGCCGCGCGGGCCTGGCCGAGTCCTGTGCTTCCCGCACGAAGCGCAGCAAGCGACGTGCCAATTTGGGAGGCGGCCGGCCCCCGTCTGGCTTCGATATTGCATGACAGCAACGGGACAGGTGGGCGTATCCGTATGATGTCGATGTACTATCAGGCTTTTCAGAACCACATGGACCTGACCGCGCCGTGGCGCGCGGGAGCTTCGTCCGCGCTCAAATTCCTCAATCTGGTGCCTCAGGGCATGTCGGATCAAATGGTCGGCCGCCTGTCGGCGGCGCTGGAGCTGATCTCGCGCTCCACCCTGACCTATCACCGTCCCGCCTACGGCATCGACAGCGTGATGGTGGGCAACCGCGAGATCGCCGTCACCGAGGAAATCGCCTACGCGACGCCGTTCGGCTCGCTGCTGCATTTCAGGAAGGACGGCGTCGGTGAGCAACCGCGCATGCTGCTGGTGGCGCCGATGTCCGGCCATTTCGCGACGCTGCTGCGCGGAACCGTGCAGACGCTGCTGCAGGACCACGACGTCTACATCACCGACTGGCACAACCCGCGCGACATTCCGCGCAGCGAAGGCCGCTTCGGCCTCGACGACTACACCGAGCATCTGATCGATTTCTTGGGGCAGCTCGGCCCGCGCCCGCACATGGTCGCGATCTGCCAGCCGTCGGTCTCGGCGCTCGCGGCCGCCGCGATCATGTGCGAGGACAACCATCCCTCGCGGCCGGCGACGCTGACGCTGATGGCCGGCCCCATCGATACGCGCATTCAGCCGACCAAGGTCAACGACTTCGCCAAGAGCAAGCCGATCGAGTGGTTCGAGCAGAACCTGATCAACTATGTGCCGGTGCAATGCCGCGGCGCGCTCAGAAAAGTCTATCCCGGCTTCGTGCAGCTCACCGCCTTCGTCTCGATGAATCTCGAGCGCCACATCAAGCAGCACATGGATCTCGCCAACCACATCGCGAAGGGCGAGAAGGAGAAGGCCGCGACCATCAAGACCTTCTATGACGAATATTTCGCGGTGATGGATCTGCCGGCCGAATTCTATATCGAGACCGTGCGCGACGTCTTCCAGGAGCACCTCTTGCCGCAGGGCAGACTGATGCATCGCGGCCGCCCCGTGAACACGAAGGCCGTCAGCCGCATGGGGCTGATGACGGTCGAAGGCGAGAAGGACGACATCTGCTCGATCGGCCAGACGCTCGCCGCGCAGGACCTTTGCACCGGCGTCCGCGCCTATCGCCGCGTCCACCACATGCAGGCCGGCGTCGGCCATTACGGCGTATTCTCAGGCCGGCGCTGGAACAACGAGATCTACCCGCTCTTGCGGGACTTCGTGCACGTCAATTCGTGAGAGGCTTCAAGGAAGAGATCCTGGCACCGCTAGGCGCCCCTTTCAAGCCCCGCAAAAAGCTCGTTAGTCAAATAGCCGCTCGAATATCGCTTTGACGATTTCGGCGATGGTCACCTTAGCCGCGACCTTTGCGAGATAGATCAATATCTCGCGCTGAACCCCGGGCGATACCGCTTTGTGTCCGGGGATGACGATGCTGATTTCCTCCCCCGTATCAGGGTCGCGGAAACGCAGAGCGCGGTGACTCCCTTTGCCACGAGCCTCATCGAGCTCGAGCTCCAGACCGTGCTTTCGGCAGACCGCTCGCAAATCGCGCAACAATTTCCGGGCGTCTTTAGGTTTCATCGAACGACTCCCTGAAGGACGATCTTCTGAACCCCCGCTAACAATCCATTAACATATCCCATTCAGAATTCCAACCATTTCAACACAAAATTGTGTGGCGACACAAAATTGCGTTTTATGGTTCCGCACAAATTTGTGTTTGACATGATTTGATAAAGAGAGCATCCCACCGCAGCGAATTTGCCAAATCGGCCCATGAATTTCAGCAAACAGGGAGCCGCACCGTGAACCAGTACGTCTACAGCTTTCGGACCGAAGCCAGCCGTGGAGAGACATTCTTCCGGTTCACGAAGTTTCCGGAGATCATCTCAGCGATCCCGACTTCCGAGTTTCGAAAGCTGAGCCAGGACGAGAAGGACGCCCATGCAGCAGACGCCGTCATAACAGCGCTACAGGCGCGTATTTCCGGGCGTAGAGACATCCCAAACGGGGATCGTCCCGGTGCTATTCAACGTGGTGGCCAGGTGGCTCTTTCCGTTCGGCAGGCCATGAAGTTGGAGTTGTACAAGACATACCTTTCGTCCGAAGCCGATTCGGTAGCGGACTTGGCCCGCAAACTGGGCAAGGCCGAAACGCTGGTCCGAAGACTTCTCGATCTACGCCATCCATCGTCGTCACAGGAGATCGAGGACGTGATCGGCGCACTCGGGAAACGTCTCGTGCACGGCTGGGCTGTTCAAACCCCATTAGAGAGGGCAGGCACCCGCAGCCAAGGCCGCTACAACCAAGCTGCCGAATAGTCGATATTTGACTTTTGCCACAATCAATGATTGCATTTGACAAACTTTGTCGAATTTCAATCAGCGATTTTGTCAAAAGCAATGTCTTTTCAGCCGGATCACATCGGGCAATCCGTCATATTCGAGTGTCTTCGCGATCTTCGCACGACGCTTGGTCAGAGCGCGAATGAGCAGGCTCAGGATATTTGGCGCCATGATCAGGGCTTGACTACCGAGCGCATCGTGGAGGTGCTGCGCGGAGCGAACTTAAAGAGGGCTCTCAAGCAGCGGATAGCTCGAGCGGCGCTGCCGGTTCTTCTTGAGCATCGCCAAGCCCTACTAGATGGCTATAGCGATGCACGCACAAGAGCGATCGTGGCAGCTCTCCTTACGGACGAGGTTGACCGCCCGCAAGAGGAAGCTGCCACGCCGAGCACTTCGATCTTTGAAAACTGGCTGACGAAGTCTCATCCCACACAACGAATAGATACGGCGATCTACCAGCTCTTCCGGCGATACAAGCCGATCCGCTCAGGTGATCCTTCTGAAGACTTAGAATGGACCGACGACAATAATCACTTCGTCATCTGCGAATTGATTTTCATCGATATCATCAAGCGCCACTGCTGGCTGCTCACCGCAGAAGGCGAAAAGTATTTTGGTTCGATCCATGTTGGCGAGAGTGATACGCTTTTTGCACTGTGTCAGCGGCCCGTCGAGGAAAAGCGCGACGCCTTCAACCACCGCTTTCTTGCCCTCGATTTGGCGCCCCAAGTGAAGCACTTGTTCTCGGGTGTGATGGTAAAAATCGGAGATACCATCCGCAAGCCGCTAGCAGCGGAATGTTTGATGCACAAAATTCCCACATCTCATAGCGAGCTCTACGAGGCGTTTCAGATGGAAGTCGTTAAATCGCAGGAAGCGTCTCCTCTTCCGTCGGACTCTCTCCTCCTCAACTACACGACCTGCCCTCCTCCGACGACCCGCTTCGACGAACAAGACCCGCAATGGAAAAGAGTAAGACGGGTTAGGGACTTCAAGATTTTGAGTGACCTGGCCAAGCGCAAGAATGAACTCGGTAAAGCCTATTTGCGCGAACCTTCGCGGTCTTTGGCCGTCGGGGAAGCAATGGGGCTGGCAAAGAAGGAATGGGAAGTCTTCGATCAGCGAGAGCACCCGGCCAGCAAACGCTAGAGTATCGCCGCGTCCACCACATGCAGGCCGGCGTCGGCCATTACGGCGTATTCTCGGGCCGGCGCTGGAACAACGAGATCTACCCGCTGCTGCGGGACTTCGTGCACGTCAATTCGTGAGAGGCTTCACGCCGACCACTCCTCGCCCCAGGCCTGCACGACGTGGCCGGGCGAGACTTCGCGATAGTGCCGCACCGGCGGCTGATAGTCCGGCGCGCGCACCGGGCTTCTGATCTCGTCGTTGGCCACCTCGCGCCGCGTGCCGCGGCGTGACGGATCGGGCACCGGCACGGCGGCCATCAGCTTTCTGGTATAGGGATGCTGCGGATTGCCGAACACGTCGGCGCGCAGGCCGATCTCGACGATCTCGCCGAGATACATCACCGCGACGCGGTGGCTCATGCGCTCGACCACGGCGATGTCGTGGGAGATGAAGAGATAGGCAAGGCCCATGCTGGCCTGCAGATCGAGCATCAAATTCACGACCTGCGCCTTGACCGAGACGTCGAGCGCCGAGACCGCCTCATCCGCGACGATCAGTTTCGGCCCGAGCGCGAGCGCGCGGGCGATGCAGATGCGCTGGCGCTGGCCGCCGGAGAATTCGTGCGGAAAGCGCGCAGCCATGTCGGCGGTCAGGCCGACGCGGATGAGGAGATCGGCGACTTTCTCGCGTGCTTGCGCGGCGGTAGCGAGGCCGTTGGCGAGCAAGGGCGCGGCGATCGCCGTTCCCACCGACATGCGCGGATTGAGGCTCGCGAACGGATCCTGGAAGATGATCTGCATCTGTTTGCGGAAGTCGCGCAAGGTGCGGCCGCTCATCGCAAGTACGTCCTGGCCGTCGATCAGCACCGTGCCGCTGTCCGGCTCGGTCAGCTTCAGGATCGAACGGCCCGTGGTCGACTTGCCGCAACCGGATTCGCCGACCAGCGCCAGGGTCTCGCCGGCGCGCAAGGTGAAGGACACATTCTCGACCGCGTGGACGCGGCCCGAGACTTTTCCGAACAGGCCCGAGCGGATCGGAAAGCGCGTGGTCAGCCCCGCGACTTCCAGCAGCGGGCGCTCGGCCGTCGAGACCGTGTCGGGCGTCTCGGCCGGCTCGTCCGAGGTGCCCGTCACCTTGTCGACGATCGGAAAGCGCATCGGCCGCGCACGTCCCTCCATCGAGCCAAGGCGCGGCACGGCGGCAAGCAGCGCGCGCGTATAGGGATGCGAGGGCGCGTCGAAAATGCGCGCGGTGGCATCGGTCTCGACTGCCTGCCCGCCATACATCACCACGGTGCGGTCGGCGATTTCCGCGACCACGCCCATGTCGTGGGTGATGAAGAGGATCGCCATCCCCTCCTCCCGCTGGAGCTCCTTCAGGAGCTCCAGGATCTGGGCCTGGATGGTGACGTCGAGCGCGGTGGTCGGCTCGTCCGCGATCAGGAGCTTCGGCTTGCAGGCCAGCGCCATCGCCATCATCACGCGCTGGCGCATGCCGCCGGAGAAGCGATGCGGATGCTCGTGGAAGCGCGATTGCGCCGCGGGGATGCGGACGCGATCGAGCAGCCGGACGGTCTCGGCCTCCGCCGCCGCGCGCGACAGGCCGCGATGCTGCATCAGCGCTTCCGCGATCTGGAAGCCGATGGTGAGCACCGGATTGAGGCTCGTCATCGGCTCCTGGAAGATCATGGCGATTTCGTTGCCGCGGATATCCTTCATGCTGGCTTCCGGCAGCGCCAGCAGATCGCGGCCGGCCAGCGTGACGCGGCCCTCGACGCGGCCGATCTCCTTCGAAATGAGCCGCATGATCGACAGCGCGGTGACGCTCTTGCCGGACCCGGACTCGCCGACGATCGCCACGGTCTCCCTTGCCGCGACGTCGAAGGAGACGTTGCGGACGACGGGAATCCATTTTCGCTCGAGCATGAAGGAGGTGGTGAGGCCGGAGACGGACAGCACGGGTGCTTTCGTGTCGGCTGCGACTTGATCTGCTCTGGTGGCGCCCATGCTCATGCGCGGTCCCCTGCACGTGACCCAGCGCAGGTGCGCTCCCTCTCCCGCTTGCGGGGGAGGGCTGGGGTGGGGGTGTCTCCACAAGCGAGGGCCCCCAAGAGGAGAGAGCCCCCACCCGGCGCTTTGCGCCGACCTCCCCCGCAAGCGGGAGAGGTAAGACGAGCCCGTGGCTGCACTTGTATCAACATCACCATCCCTCAATATCCCCGCGTGCGATCGACACGTCCGGGCAAGTCCTCGCCGCGGCGGTGACGATCGATGACATCGAGCACGAAATCGACGGCCGTATCCGGCGAGGTCATGGCCGCATTGTGCGGCGTCAGCAGGATGCGGGGGTGGCTCCAGAACGGATGGCCTGAAGGCAGCGGCTCGGGGTCGGTGACGTCGAGCACCGCACCCGACAGTGCGCCGCTATCAAGGGCGGCGAGAAGATCTGCCGCGATGAGGTGCGGGCCACGCCCGACGTTCACAAGGGACGCGCCGCGCGGCAGACGCGCGAACAGATCGGCGTTCAAAATGCCGCGTGTCTCGTCGGTCAGCGGCAACAGGCAGATGAGGATGTCGCTCTGCCCAAGGAATTCTGTCAGCGCCTCCGCACCGGCGTAGCAGGCCACGCCCTCGATCTCGCGCGGCGAGCGGTTCCAACCCGATAGCGGGAAGCCGAACGCCTTGAGACGTTCGAGCACGGCCTGGCCGAGCTGGCCGAGCCCCACGACGCCGACACGCCGGCGCCCGGCCGGCGTAATCCGGATCTCGCGCCAGACCTGCTCCTTCTGCTGGTTGATGAAATCGAGGAGGTCGCGATGCAACGCCAGCACGGCCATGGTGACGTATTCCACCATGGTCTCGGCAATGCCGGGCTCCAGCATGCGGACCAGGGGAAGGTGCGCCGGAAGTATTGATGCGTCGAACTGATCGACGCCCGCGCCGACCGAGAACACCAGTTCGAGATTGGGGAACGTCGTCGCGATATCGTCGGGCGGCACCCATGCGACGAGATAGCGGACGTCGGCGGGATCGCCGATGTCAGGCCAGAGCCGGAACGGGACGTCGGGCGCACGCTCCGCGAAGAAGCGCGCCCATTCGGCGCCGCGCACCATGTTGGCCTTGTAGAGAACCGCCATGCAGGTCCTCAGAACGGGCTGACCGGCGCCAGCCGCCGGCCGTCGATCATGCGCTTGTGGCTGTAGGCGGCGGGATCGACCAGCGGCGTCGCGCCGGTGACGATGTCGGCGGCGAGCTTGCCGGCCGCGGGGCCGATGCCGAAACCGTGGCCGGAGAAGCCGGTGGCGAGGAAGAAGCCGGGCAGCGCATCGACCGGCGAGATCACCGGAATGGTGTCGGGCGTGCAATCGATGGTGCCGCCCCAGGCTTCCGCGATCTCGATGTCCTTCAGCTCCGGGGTCGCCTTGATCAATGAGGCGAGCGCCGCAGTGACCAGCGACATGTCGGGCTCGGGATCGCGCACGCGCTCGGTCTCGAACGGCGACGGCTTGTCAAAACTCCAGCTGGTGCCGCGCATGAGCTGGTCGAAGAACGACTTGCCGAACGACAGCTTCAACCCGTTCTTGCGATGCTGATAAGTCGGCCAGAACGTGCGCGCGTAGCGGAACAAATCGGGCGACAGCTCGACCGTGCCGCGGTTGCGCAGCGCCAGCGTGAAACCGCCGTCGAGCCGGCGGCGGATGCAATAGAGATCGGTGCCGAGCGCGCCTGAGGTGATCTCCGGCGCCGGCGTGGTCCGGCATGCCGTGGCATTGACGAGGCCGATCGGCAGCTCGATGCCGTGACGGCGACAGAACAGCGACGACCACGCACCGCCGGACAGCAGCACCGATTGCGTGCGGATGGTGCCCTTCTCGGTGACGACGGCGCTGACGCGCCCGCCAGTCGTCTCCAGTCCGCGCGCCGCGCAGCCCTGATGAATGGTGACGCCGTGTTTTCGCGCGGCCGTCGCCAGCGCGGGCACCGCCATCGACGGCTCGGCGCGGCCGTCACTCGGCGTATGCAGGCCGCCGACCCAGGCGTCGGTATTGCCCGGCATGCGCTCGGCGACCTCGGCCGGCGTCAGCACGGTGGAGTGAACCTGCATCTCCCGCGCGACGGCCGCCCACCGCTCCCAGCTCGCCAGCTCGTCCTTGCTCTTGGTCAGGAACAGCACGCCGGTGCGACGAAAGCCGGCATCGACGCCGGCATCGTTCTGCATGTCCTCCCACAGGCGCAGCGCCTCGCGCGCCAGCGGGATCTCCTCGCGCGCGCGGCCCTGCTGCCGGCACCAGCCCCAATTGCGGCTCGACTGCTCGCCGCCGACATGCCCCTTCTCGACCAGCGCGACCGAGTGCCCTTTCTTTGCGAGATGATAGGCCGCGGAGACGCCGATCACGCCGCCGCCGATGACGACGACGTCCACCTGCGCCGGCAGGCGATCGTCGCTATTGATACGGTTGAGCGGCGGGGACATGGGGTACTCCTGGAGGTCAGTTCGATCGAATCTTGGGCGTCATGGGATGTTCATGCGCGGATCGAGCGCGTCGCGCAGGCCGTCGCCGAGGAAGTTGAAGCTGGTCACGGCGAGCGTGATGGCAACGCCCGGCGCAATCGCGAGCCACGGCGCGCTGGTGAGATAGATCTGCGCGTTGTTGAGCATGTTGCCCCAGCTCGCCGCCGGGGGCTGAATGCCGTAGCCGAGATAGCTGACATAGGATTCCAGCAGGATCGCCTTCGCAACGTTCAGCGTCGCGGCGACCATGATCGGCGCGATCGCGTTGGGCACCAGCTCGCGGAACATGATGCGCAGGTTCGACGAGCCGAAGGCGAGCGCGGCGACCGCGAATTCGCGCTCCCTGAGCGCGCGCACCTGCGCCTCGACGACGCGCGCCACCGCCATCCAGGCGGTTGCCGCGATCAGCACCGTGGTGGTGACGAGGCCGGGCTCGGTGAGCGCCGCCAGCGCCAGCAGCAAGAAAATCGTCGGGAAGCACAGCACGGCGTCGACCAGCCGCATCAGCACCGCGCCGACCACGCCGCCGTAGAAACCGGCGAAGGCGCCGACGACGATGCCGACCGCCATCGCGATCACCATCGCGACGATGCCGATCGAAAGCGACACGCGCCCGCCCATCATCAGGCGTGCCAGCACGTCGCGGCCGAGCTCATCGGTGCCGAGAATGTGCGCGCCGGACAGCGGCGGCGCGAACCGTTTCATGATGTCGATATAGGTGTCGTCGAACGGCAGCAGATAAGGACCGAACGCAGAGCCGAGCACGAGCACCAGAATGATGACGGCGCCGGCGAGCGCCAGGCGATGCCGGCGGAAGCGCCGCCATGCGGCCTGGCCGGGCGCGAGCTGTGCGGAGGTGAGGGTTGCAGCCGTCATCGCCTAGCCCACCCGGATGCGCGGATCGACGACGGCATAGAGGATGTCGGCAAGCAGCGAGCCGATCAGCACCATCGTCGCCGAGAACATCAGGATGCCCATCACCACGGGATAGTCGCGATAGCCGATCGAATCCAGGAACAGCCGCCCCATGCCGGGCCAGGTGAACACGGTCTCGGCGACCAGCGCGCCGCCGAGCAGCGTCGGAAACTGCAGGCCGGCGACCGTGATCATCGGCAGCAGCGCGTTGCGCAGTGCGTGCACCGTGAGGATGCGCCATTCCGGCATGCCCTTGGCCCGCGCGGTGCGGATGTAGTCCTGGTTGATCACCTCCAGCATGGAGGAGCGCATGAAGCGGCCCCACATCGCGGTCTCCACCAGCGCAAGCACCATCGCGGGCGCGATCAGATGGTGCAGCAGGTCGAGGAAGGAGCCGTCACCGACGGTCTCACGGTTGCCGGCCGGCAGCCAGCCGAGCTTGACCGAGAACACGTAGATGGTGACGAGGCCGAACCAGAAGGTCGGGATCGACAGGGCGATCATGGCACCGACGGTCGCCAGCGTGTCGAACAGCGAATAGCGCCGCAGCGCGCCAAGGATGCCGATCCAGCAGCCGAGCAGCACCGCGATGATCGTCGCCGTCGCCATCAGCTCCAGCGTCGCCCCGAGATGCGAGGAGATCACCGACAGCACCGCCTCGCCGTCGCGATAGGACTTGCCCCAATCGCCCTTCAGCATGCGGCCGAACCAGTCGAGATACTGGATCGGCAGCGGCCGATCGAGCCCGAGCTGCCTGGTGACGCGGTCGAGATCCTCCTGCGTCATCTGCGCGGAGGCAGCGAATTGCGACAGCGGACCGCCCGGCGCCATGTGCAGGATGGCAAAGCCGATCGCGGAGACGATCACCAGCAGCATGATCGCCTGCCCGAGGCGGTTGACGACGTAACGGGCCATCTCAGGCTGCCCCGCGCAACCGATCCATCAGGCCCAGTACCATTCGCGGATGTTCCAGCAATTGATGGAGGTGTTGATGTTGGGACGGAAGCCCTGCAGCCCCTCCTTCACGCCTTCGGCGATGAAGCCCTGGAACAGCGGCAGGATCGCGAGGTCGTTGCGGATCAGCTTTTGCAACTCGCCATAGGTGGTCTTGCGCTGCGCGATCTCGAACTGCCTTGCGCCATCGGCGAGCAGACGATCGGCCGCCTCGCTCTTGTACTGATAGGTGTTGTAGCCGCGGCCGCCCTTGGCGGGGATGGCGCCGGAGCCGAAGCGCGGCGTCACGTCGGGGTCGCTGCCGAGCATGAAGTTGACGGACACCAGCACCGAGTTGAATTTCGACTGCTGCCAGAAATCGCCCCAGATCACGGCGGCCGGCATGTTGTTGACGCGCATCGCAGCGCCGATCGCACGCCAGTCCTGGATCAGGAGCTGCTGGGTCTGCTCGCGCACGGCGTTGCCTGACGTCGTCGAGTTGGTGAATTCGAGCTTGACGCCGCCCTTCTCGCGCACGCCGCCGGAGCCGCGCGTCCATCCGGCTGCATCGAGCAGCGCGTTGGCCTTGGCGGGATCGTATTTGTGCTGCGGCAGGCCCTGCTGGAACGACCAGGCCTGCTGCGGCACGAAGCTCTCGGTCTGCGTCGGCAGGCCGTAGTTCAGCGCGTCGATGATCGCCTGCTTGTTGATGGCAAGATAAAGCGCCTCGCGCACGCTGCGATCGGCGAAAGGACCGAATTCCAAATTGGGCGCGATGTGCTCGACCGAGGAGGTCGAGGAGACGAAGATCTTGCGGCCCTTCAGGGTCTTCGCCTCCTGCACGAAGTTCGGCAGGATGCCCTGCAAGCCGGTGTAGTCGACCTGGCCGGTGCGGAACTGGGTGTAGAGCACGGTGAGATCTGGGATGTATTTGAAGACCACGCGTTCGACGTAAGGTCCCTTGCCGTGATAGCCGGTGTTGGCGTTCAACTGGATGTGGTCGCCCGGCACCCGCTCGGCCCACCGGAACGGCCCGGTGCCGACGGGCGCGTTGTGGAACGGCGAGGCATTCGGATCGGACACCTTCTCCAGGATGTGCTTCGGCACGATGAAGGTGAGCGACAGGATCGACATGTAAGGCGAATAAGGCGCTTCCATGCGCCAATGGATCTCGTCGGGCGCGACGACCTTGATGTCCTTGACGAGGCTATGGCCGACGCGGTTGCGGACGCGGAAATCGGGATTGTTGATCAGATCGAGCGAAAACTTGACGTCCTCGGCGGTGAAGGCCGTGCCGTCGTGCCACTTCACGTCGCTGCGCAGCTTGATCTTCCAGATCAGGCCATCGGCCGACAGACCGCCGTTCTCGACGGTCGGGACCTCGCGCGCGAGGTCGGGGACGAACTTGCCGTCGGGCTCGATGAACCAGAGCGGCGAGAACACCTGCCACCAGATGCCCTGGTCGACCTCGATGCCTGGCATCAGCGGATGAAAGACGGTCGGCTCCTGCGACAGTGCCGCGATCACCTGCCCGCGCGGCTTGTCCGGCGGATTGCTCGGGCGTTCGCTCTGGGCAAAGGCGTTGCCTGAAAGCGTCCATCCCGCCGCGGCGCCCGCGCCGAGCTGGAAGAATTGCCGGCGATTGGGAATGCCGAAATGCAATCCGCCAACGCCGAACTTGCCGGTGCTGTCTGCCATGACCAGTCTCCGTTCCCGCACGCGGCACCGTCTCCCGCGCCCCCGAAGACCCCGGCAAGAGTGGGCTTTAGTGCTTCTAAATTTTTCGATCAAAATTTCATCATGACTAAATACAGCTGTCAATCGCATTGCTAGTATGCGCGACCTTTTCACTCTGACTGAAGCCTCGGACCGGTACGGCCGGGGCTCGTAATGACGCATGGGAGAGCGACATGGATGGTCGCGGCGATACGAACGGCACGAAGGAAGCGACCGAGGCGGACGACGCGGTCGACCAGCGCCTTGGCGAGACTGTGCGGCTGCTGCGTCAGCGTGCCGGCCTCTCGATCCAGGACGTCGCCACCAAGACCGGCCTGTCCACCGGCATGATCAGCCAGCTCGAACGCGCGCGCGCCATGCCCTCGATCCGCACGCTGCGCCTGCTCAGCATCGCGCTCGACGTTCCCATCTCCTACTTCTTCGAGACCAGCGATCCCGCCGATGTGCAGCGCTACATCGTGCGCAAGGGCAGTCGCCGGCTGCTACGCCTCACCGCCAGCGGCGTCGTCAAGGAAGCCCTCACGCCCGAAGGCAAGGGCCAGCTCGAGCTGTACGAGCTCACGCTCAATCCCGGCGCATCCTCGGGCACCGACTTCCTGCAGCACACCGGCGAGAAGGCCGGCTACATCCTCTCCGGCAGCCTGCGGCTGTGGCTCGACAATCAGGCCCATGTGCTGGAAGCCGGCGACAGTTTCCGATTTCCGAGCATCGTGCCGCACATGTTCGACAACCCGACCCAGCAGGCGGCGCGCGTGATCTGGGTGACGACGCTGCGGCAGACCGATTCGCCCGCGGGTTGAGGCGCGCGCCGCCCGATACCACCGGAAATTGCCCTCGACGACGCCGCATTGAGTCTGTAGCCACGAGAGACCGGAGACATCTGCCGAGCGGACATGGGGGTCCGCGCCGGACCGCGTTGGTAGGAGACCATGAAACTCAGGGGGCTTCTGACACTCGCGATGGCCGCACAGGTCGTCGTGACCGCGGCGGCCCTCCTCGCCTCCTATGCCGTGTCCGGACCGGGCTTCGGCGTGGCCCAGATCGCGGCCCTCATCGCAAGCGTCGCCATTGCCGCTCTGCTCGCGCGCCTCTGCAACGGCGCGATCGAGAGATCGGAGAGGAAACACGACCTCGCGCAATCGGCCGAGCTGGCGCGGGCCCGCAGCGACGCTGCGCAGATGACGCAAGCCGTCATCAGGACCGCGCTCGATGCCTTCATCCAGATCGATGACAACGGCACCGTGCTGGAGTGGAGCTTTCAGGCCGAGGCCCTGACCGGATGGACGCGCCAGGAGGCGCTCGGTGCCGACGTCGTCGATCTCATCGTCGCCGAACCGCTGCGTGCCGCCTTCAGGCAGCGCATGACGCGGCTGGTCCCGGAACTGTCGAACGCGCCGTCGGGCATGCGCTTCGAGCTCACCTTGATCCACCGGAACGGCGAGGCGATCCTGGCCGAGGCCTCCAGCACGGTCTTGCGGCTGGGCGGACGTCCCGTCATCAACACCTTCGTCAGGGACATCACCCAGAAGCGCGCGGCCGAGGAGCAGCTGGTGCAGTCGCAGAAGATGGAGGCGGTCGGGCAGCTCACCGGCGGCATCGCGCACGAATTCAACAATATGCTCACGGTGATCACGGGCACGATCGAGATCCTCGCCGACGCCGTCAAGGACAACCCGCCGCTGGCGACCATCACCAAGCTGATCAGCGAGGCCGCCGACCGCGGCGCCGCGCTGACGTCGAGCCTGCTGTCCTTTGCCCGCAAGCAGGCGCTGCAACCGGCCGATATCGACGTCAACGCGCTGCTCGAAGAGCTGGCAAAGCTGCTGCTCGCCACCTTCGACAAGAAGATCGAGATCGCGACCCGGCTCGACCGCAACGTCTGGCTCGCCTTCGCCGACCGCGGCCAGCTGAGCTCGGCGCTGCTCAACCTCGCGATCAACGCCCGCGACGCCATGCTGGACGGCGGCCGGCTGACGCTGACGACGCGCAACGTCGTGTTCGGCGTGCGCGAGGCGGTGGCGGTCGGCGCCGGCTACGCGGGCGACTACGTCGAGATCGAGATTGCCGACACCGGCACGGGCATTCCGCAGGCCATCCTGGAGCGCATCTTTGATCCGTTCTTCTCGACCAAGGAGGTCGGCAAGGGCACCGGCCTCGGGCTCAGCATGGTGTTCGGCTTCGTCAAGCAGTCCGGCGGCGGCATCAAGGTCGCATCCGAGGAAGGAAGCGGCACGATCTTCACGATCTATCTGCCGAAGGCGGAGGCAAGCGCGCTGCGCCCGACCGGCTATGACGACCGCAAGATCATCGGCGGCAAGGAAACCGTACTCTGCGTCGAAGACGATCACGACGTCCGCCAATATGTCACGGTCCAGCTCCAAGCGCTCGGCTACACGGTGATCCCGGCCGCGAATGCGACCGAAGCGCTCGCCATCGCGGCCGACGGCAAGCCGTTCGACCTGCTTTTCACCGACATCGTGATGGCCGGCGGCATGAACGGGCGGGAGCTCGCCGAGCAGATGGTGGCGCAGCGCCCCTCACTGCGGGTCCTGTTCACCTCCGGCTACGCTTACGACTCGCTGCATGCGCAGGGCCGCGCCACGATGGGCGCGCCGCTGCTGCGAAAGCCCTACCGCAAGGCCGAGCTGGCAAGGATGCTGCGCCGCTGCCTCGACACCGCCGTCGATTCCGCCGGCGACGCGATCCCGACGCCCTACTCGGTACAGGCCGATGTCGAAGCCTTCCTGCGCAGGCAGGCGGCGGAAAAGGACAAGCCTTAGCGCACGGCCCAGTGCAGAGGATCAAGAAGAGCATTGCGTAAGGCCTGCTTTCCCAATAGCGGAACACGCGCATTTCCGATCCACGAACTGGACGCATCTCGTCAAATTGCTATCATTGGTTGCTCACTTGTGAGGTGACCCAATGTCGGCAAACATCCACTCTGTGGTGCTGGCGGGCTTCGGCGGCTTGCTTCCGACCACAGCGCAGCTGGCTGCGTCATTTGCAGCGCAGCCAGAGCAACCGCTTCCGCACTGGCATATTCTTTTTGGAATCGCTTTGTTCTTCCTGATAGGCGCCGTTCTAGGCTTCGCGCTAAACAAGGAAAGTGATCTCGCAAAGGCCGTCGTGATCGGCATATCGGCGCCTGCACTCATAACCAATATCCTCAACGGGGCGACGGCAGGCGCCAACAAGGCCCCGCAGCAAATCCCGCCGAAGGTGATCGAACTGCGGCCGCCCGAGCGAAGTTCCTGGTGGCCCGGACTCGTGACATTCGCCTTTGCGCAAACATCGCAACCGAGTGCTTCGACGAATTCTCCCGCCGGACACAAATCGATCGTGCTGTCGACGTCCTACGCCGGCCAAAGTCGCCCCGACAACAATAACTCACTGGCGATCGTTGCGATCGGAACGAACGGCCAGAGAACGTCACTCGGGCTTTTTAGCCCATCTCAGTTCGCCGTGCTGCCGGTCCCCGACGACACCGCGAAACTATCCATCAAGGCAGGCGATAGTCTCAATCGGGAGTTGGAGCTGTGGCCTGATGGCAAGGGCCCGCCCTCGTTCGTCGTGAACGTGAGATTGCTCGGGAGAACCACCGCCACGGGGGATATCTTGTGGTCCCTGGGAGCAGACCGAAGAGCGTCCATTGTCGACGCGGACATCACGAAGGTGGCCCTCGCCGCTTACGCGCCGCCCACCACCACAGATCAAGGCGCGCGGAACTGTAGCGACGAAAAGACGCTGACATCGCTGCCTGGAAGCGGCACCGCGCAGGTCACTTTCACCAACAGCGCCGATGCGCTTCGCAACGTCTACTGGATAAACTATGCCGGCCAGCGGGTCTTCTATCAGGCATTGCAGCCTGGACAGCACTACGTGCAGCCCACCTTCATCAACCATCCCTGGGTGATTACCGACAGCGGAGGCGCATGCAAGGCCGCGCTCATCACACAGCAACCAAATGTTGATTTTCTGATCAAGAATTAGGGACGAAAGACGCCCGCTGCCGGCCTCCGAGCTTCAATAGCCACGGCGGCATGCGGGAGGCCGACCACCCCGATCATGCAAGCGTCAGCTCATCCTTCGCCGCAGCGTCGCCGAGGGCGTCTCGCCGAATTTCTCGCGATAGGCGCCGGCCATGCGGCCAAGATGGGTGAAGCCGAGATCGAAGGCGATGTCGGTGATGGAGGCATCGGGCGATGCTTGCGCGAGCCGCGCGTGCAGACCGGCGAGGCGCATGTCGAGCAGCATCTGCGAGATCGACAGGCCGAAGTGACGGCGGAAGCCGAGCTGCAGCGCGCGGATGCCGATGCCGGAGGCGCAGGCGAGCTGCGCAAGATCGAGCGGTGCGCCGGAATTGTCGGCCAGATGGTCGCGCGCGACGCGCAGCGCGCGCGGCAGACGCTCGGCCCGGCCGGAGAATGTGTGAATCGCATCCGACAAACCGTGGCGCTGGCCATTGAGCAGATGATCGAGCAGAAGCTCGCGCCAGTCGGCCATTGCAAGCGGGGACAACGTGCCCGACGGACCGAGACGCTCCGCGAGCGTCATCAGCTCGGCAAGGCTGTGCCGCAGCGCTCGGCCGGCCTGCCCCTGCAGATCGATCACGGGATCGAACTCGACCGTGCCTGCCGCCCTGCCCGACAGCGCCGCGGCGCGCTGCTCGACCATGCGGCGGTCGAGCAGCAGGATCGCCTGCGCGCAATCGCACCACATCATCCGCGTCGGGATCGTCGGCGACAGCAGCGACGCCGTCCGCTCCGGCGCAGCCTCGAGCTCGGTGACGCCGGCGCGGATATGGGCGGTGCCCGTGAGCGGGATTTGCACCAGGAAGAAGCGCTCGAGGCAGCCGGGATCGATCCCGACCGATCCGCCATAGGCGACGTAGTTGATCGAAAAGCCGTCATAGGCCGCGCAATTGTGCCGGGCCGAGAAGGCGGCGGCGCGCGCTTTTGCCGGCTCGAGGTCATGCGGGCAGAAGATGCGCCCGATCTGTTCGGCCGCTTCGTCGACGTCGTCGGTGGTGACGCGGGCGAAATCCGCGAGCCGTTCGGTCGCGGAGCCCCTTGCGCTCGTTTCCAGCACGGCTGCGGACATCGTCGACCACGCTTCGCGTCACGGAATTGCTTTAAGCCTATAATAATTCCCGCAAGCCGAGAAGAGCCGCGCCGGCAAAATTGTCGTGCTGCACGGCAGCAACCATCGCCGGATTCGTTTAGCGGATAGACAGCGCTCCCCTGCTGACCCAAGCTCCCTTCCCGCCGGAATCCAATGGGAGCGCGACATGACTGCACTCGAAAAAGGCATTACCGCCAACGGCACAGGCTATGGCGGCAAGAGCTGGAACATTTTGGGCCAGGTTTATTTCCCCAAGGCCGTCACCGACTCCACCTTTGCATTCGAGACCAACAGCGATCCCGGCCAGTTCGTGCCGGTGCACATCCACCCGACCCAGGACGAGTTCATCCTGGTGCAGGAGGGCACGCTGGACCTCAAGCTCGACGGCAAATGGGTGAAGGCTCACGCCGGCGATCTCGTGCGCATGCCGCGCGGCATCCCGCACGGCTATTTCAACAAATCCGACAAGCCGTGCCGCGCGCTGTTCTGGGTCTCGCCGATGCAGAAGCTCGAGGCGCTGTTCAACCAGCTGCATAATCTGACCGACCCGGCCGAAGTCGTGCGCATCTCGGCGCTGCATGAGGTCGACTTCCTGCCGCCGGAAGCCAACGACTAGGCGAAAGCTCCCCGTCCACTTTCATCTGCTTGCAGGCCCGCCGGCCGCACCTTGCGGCCGAACGTGGCCGCTTGCGCGCGGAAAACCCAATCGATTGCGAGCAAACCCATGGTCAGTCCCAAGCATGTCTGCGTGATCGGCGCCGGCGTCTCCGGCCTTGCTGCCGCCAAGGCGTTCTCTGCCCGCGGCCACCGCGTCACCATCGTCGAGCGCAGCGGAGATCTCGGCGGCGTCTGGGAGCCGGCGCGCTCCTATCCCGACGTGCAGACGCAGAGCCCGAAGGAGCTCTATCGCTACACCGACCGCGCCATGCCGCAAGGCTATCCGGAATGGCCGACCGGGCCGCAGGTCCACGCTTATCTCGCCGACTACGCCAGGAGCTTTGGCCTCGATCGCATGCTGCGGCTCGGCACCGAGGTCGCCGGCATGGCACGCCGCGCCGACGGCAGGCCGGGATGGACGCTGACGCTCAGATGCAAGGACGGCGCGGGCACCACCGAGGATTTCGATTTCGTCGCGGTCTGCACCGGCCAGTTCAACGAGCCGCGCCAGCTGCATTGCCCGGGAGAGGACGGCTTCCTCGCGCAGGGCGGCCGGATCCTGCATTCGTCGACATACGGCGACCCGGCGCTGGCAAAGGGACGCCGCGTCGTCGTGCTCGGCGGCTCGAAGTCCGCGACCGACATCGCGGTCAACGCGGTGAAATCGGGCGCGCGCGAGGTCACCATCGTGATGCGTGAGCCGGTCTGGCGCATCCCCTATTTCATCGGCGGCCTCGTGAACTTCAAGCGCATCCTCTACATCCGCGCGCAGGAGGAGATGTTTCCGGGCTGGGGCATCAGCGCGATGGGACGGCTCGCGCACCGCATCGCCGCGCCGCTGGTCTGGGCGAACTGGCGCGGGCTGGAGAGCCTCTTGAAGGCGCAGCTCAAGCTCGGCCGCTGCAACATGGTGCCGAAGGAGCGGATCGAAGACGGCGTCAACTGCTCGGTGCCGATCGCAACGCCGGGTTTCTATCCGATGGTTGCCGACGGCCGCATCAAGGCGGTGTTCGGCAGCTTCGACCATTACGACGGCGACGGCATCGTGATGAGCGGCGGCGAGCGCATCAAGGCCGACGTCGCGGTGCTCGCGATCGGCTACAAGCTCGGCGTGCCGTTCCTGCCCGAGGCCTACCGGCAGAAGCTGGTCGATGCCGACGGGCAGTACCGGCTCTATCGCCTGATCGCCAACCCCGACCTGCCCGAGCTCGGATTCGTCGGCTTCAACTCCTCGTTCTGCACCGTGCTCTGCGCCGACCTCGCCGCCAACTGGCTGGTGCGCTATGCCGACGGCCAGCTCGCCAACCAGCCGACGGCGCAAGCGATGCGCGACAACATCGAGATGATGCTGCACTTCAAGCGCGTCGAGCGGCCAGCCGCCGGCGTCTATGGCGGCCTGTGCGTCGCGCCCTATCACTACCGCCATTTCGACGAGCTGATGGCCGACATCGGCGCGAAGGAGCAGAAGCGCGGCGGGCTCAAAGGACGCTTCCAGCCGCCGGACGCAGATGCCTATGCCAAATTCCTGGCGACGGCGCCGGACTACCGGGCCGCATAAGAATTCTGGCCGGGCAGGATTTGCGTCTCGCCAGCCCTTGCGTCCGTTGCTTACGATCTCCTGGCCTCGAATCGACGGGAACCGGCCATGGGATTGAGACGTCTTGCCATCTTTGCCGCTGTCGCTTTCGTGGTCGCAGCGCCCGCCGCCGGCCAACAGCGTGCGCTCGCGCCCCGGCAGTCCGAGGCAGTCGCCGCCTATGACAAGGCGCTCGCCGAATTCAAATCGGTCCTCGCCGAGCGGCGGCGCCAGATCGACGCGAGAGAGCCGCTGCCGAACCTGCCGGGACAGGCGCTCTACCTGGCACGCGTCGCGGTGATCAGCAGCTACAAGGATCTCACCGACGCCATGCCGTCGCGGATCGGCCGGCCCAACAAGTTCGAGATTCCTCCCGCCTATTTCGACGCCGATATCGAGTCGCTGATCGACGAATATTCAAAGCTGTTCGACGTCATGGAGGCGCCGCCGGCGAATGCGCAGAACTCGGCGACACCGTTCAAGGACGTCGTCGACCTCGCCACGGTGATCGCGCGCGCCAAGGGGCTTGCGCTCGACCACGCCGCTGCCGCGGGGCGCATCAGCCTCGGGCTGTTCTTTGCCGAGACCAACGGCAAGCAGAACGTCCGCAACGGACGCTCCAACACCTATATGGGCAGCTTCCAGACCGGCCCCTCCGAGGACCGCAACGGCCATCGGAAATGGCAGGCCATCAAGAGCGAGATCGCCGCGATCGATCCGTTCCTGAATGCGCGCGACGACAGGGAAGAGGCGCGCGCCCGCGGCATCGATCTCCGCTTCAACCACTGGACCAACGTTCGCGACGGCCTGATGAACGCGCATGCCGACGTCTTCCGCGAGATCCCCGCCATCGTGAAGACGCTGCCTGACACGATCGACCAGATGAAGCTGTTCGAGCTGATCCAGATCGTGCCGACACCGACGCGTGCCGCGCTCAAATCCGGCGATCTCCTGAATTACAGGGTGTCCAGCCCCACCATCATGAAGCACCTGCGCAACAACAGCATCTTCGCTTTCGGACGGGCCGACCGCGCGAGAACATCGGCCAGCTACCGCGAGATCCTCGCCGCGATGTTTCTGTTCAACCGGAAGTTCGAGAAGGCGATGGCGAAGTACGCGGAGATCAAGCGGCGGTAGGAGATTATCTCTTGCCCAAGTCCTCTGCGAAACGCAGGAGGTAGCCGTCAGGGTCTTGGACCAGGAATTGCCTGTTGCCGCGCTCCTCTCCTGCGATTCGATACCACGCGTCATGACACTCTCTGAAGAGCGGCCATTTCTCATGCTTCAGTGCATCGAGAAGGGGTGCCACGGAGTCGACGAACATCTGAAAGTTGATCCCGCGCCCCAGTGGTCGTTGCAGAATCCCAGTTTCCCAGTTGCCATTTTGTTGCTTCAGCATGACCTGGGATCCTTGTAGCTCGATGTACACGAAGTGATTCTCCGGTCGCTGATACGCGATCCGGAAACCGAGTATCTCGCACCAAAAATTCTTGCTCTGTCCCAAGTCCAAAACGTCCAGCTCGGGGACGAGCCGGGCAAAGCCCCCAGTTGGTAATCTATCTGCTGGTCGGTCCACGGCTCGCAGTTCTCCCGCATTTGTAGTCGACGACGTCCACTTTCGAGGCCGCTGAACGACAAGCGGACATCCGACGCGACCAAGGTCGAGCGTCTCCCTGTGGGCTGAACGTCCTACTCCGTCCGGATCGGCGCGTCCTTCAGGCCATTGTTGTCATAGGCCTTGCGCAGCGTGCCGTTGGTCGTGGCTTCGGTCATGAACTTGGTGACGAAGGCCAGTGCCTGCTGATGGCCGAGCGGCACGGCGACGGCGGTCACCGTCTTCTTGAAGGTCTCGTCCAGCACCTTGGTGCCCGGAATCTTTTGGGCCATCTTGTTGAGCTGGTCGCGCGACAGCGCGAAGGCGTCGATCTCGCCGCTCTTCAAGAGGCCGAAGATCTCGTCATAGGTCTGATAACCCGTGACCTTCGCCTGCTTCAGATGGGCGATCGCGCCGCGCATGGTCGTGGTGGCATTGACGGCCGCGACCTTGATTCCGGGCTGGTCGAGCGTCGCGAAGTTGGTGACGGTCGAGCCGGGCTTGACGATATAGGTGGCGTCCGCGACCTCGTAGATCGGGCCGAACGCCATCTTCGTCTCGCGCTCGGGATCCTTTGGCAACCAGGTGACATCCCAGGTACCTTTCGACGCGGCGTCGGTGATCTGTCCGGAATTCTGGTGCACGACATATTCGACCGATACCCCGAGCTGCGCGGCCATCGCCTTGCCGAGATCGACGGGGACGCCGGCATAGCCGGCTTCGGTCTTGGTCGACCAGAACGCCCCGCCCGCGGGGCTGATGGCGATCGCGACCCGCAGCTTGCCGGTCGGTGCGATCTCGTCCTTCAAGCCGTCGGCTAGCGCGGGCATCGCAACCATCGCGGTGAGAGCAAGGCCGGCGAGGGCCGACCGGAATGGCGCTGGCATGTCATGATCTCCCCACCTTTTCTTCTTCCCGGCCGCTCTATCCGGCTCGCGCGGCCTTTGAGACAATTGTGGTCGATCGTGCGCCCGGTGAAAAGCGGTTTGTCATGACAAATCTGTCAAAGGCCACACCGCCCTGTGCAGCGCAAGGCCGGCGACTGCCATGGCTATGGTGTTCCACGGCCGGGCATTTGTTGGTAGCCTGCCGCACCGACAGACGATACCCGGGGGCCACCGAATGACCGCATCGAATCCCGCATCTCCCGCACGGCGCAATGAAGCGTGGAGACTGGCCGGGCGGACGCTGGCCACTGCTGCGGCCGTGGTCGCGCTGACGGGTTGCGAGGACAAGAACACGTTCGTGGCACCGCCGCCGCCCAAGGTGGACGTGGCGACGCCGGTGCAGCGACCGGTCACGCGTTACATCGAGGCCACCGGCAACACCGCGCCGATCAAGAGCGTCGATCTCGTGGCGCGGGTCCAGGGCTTTCTGCAATCGATCGATTATCAGGACGGCAGCTTCGTCAAGCAGGGCACCCAGCTTTTCACGATCGAGCCCGAGACCTACAAGCTCAAGCTCGAACAGGCGCAGGCCGCCGAGGTCGGCGCCCAGGCCTCGGTCCGACAGTCGGAAGCCGATTACAAGCGGCAGGCCGAGCTGGTGCAGCGCCAGGCGGTCTCGCAGGCCACGCTCGACAATTCCACCTCGGCACGCGACAACGCCCAGGCCAATCTGCAGCAGGCGCAGGTCAATACCAGGCTCGCCCAGGTCAATTACGGCTACACCAAGGTGACGGCGCCGTTCGACGGCATCGTCAGCGCCCACATGGCTTCGGTCGGCGAGCTCGTCGGAGTCTCCTCCCCCACCCAGCTCGCGACCATCGTCGCGATGGACCCGATCTATGTGAACTTCACCGTCAACGAGCAGGACGTGTTGCGCATCCGCGCCGAAGCGGCCCGGCGCGGGCTGACCCCCGCCGACATGAAGCAATTCCCGATTCAGGTGGGATTGCAGACCGAGACCGGCTATCCGCATGAGGGCAAGCTCGACTACGTCTCGCCGACCCTCAATCAATCGACCGGCACGCTGGCGGTGCGCGGCCTCGTCCCCAACGACAAGCGCGTGCTGCTGCCCGGCTATTTCGTCCGCGTCCGCGTGCCATTCGACCAGGAGAAGAGCGCCCTGCTCGTTCCCGACACCGCGCTCGGCAGCGACCAGGGCGGCCGCTATCTGCTGGTGGTCAACGGCGACAACGTCGTCGAGCAGCGCAAGGTGCAGATCGGCCCGGTCGACAACGGGCTGCGCGTCATCGAGGGCGGCCTGAAGCCCGAAGACCGTGTCGTCATCGCGGGACTGCTGCGGGTGATCCCGGGCCAGAAGATCGACCCGCAGGTGACGAAGATCGAGCAGTCGCAGGCCTCGAGCAAGTAAGGGGCCGGCCATGATCTCAAAATTCTTCATCGAGCGGCCGGTCCTCTCGAACGTCATCGCGCTGCTGATGATCCTGATCGGCGGCGTCGCGCTGTTCAATCTCGCCATCGCGCAATATCCCGATGTGGTGCCGCCGACCGTGCAGGTGACCACGCGCTATCCCGGCGCCAGCGCCAAGACCGTGATCGACACGGTTGCCTTGCCGATCGAACAACAGGTCAACGGCGTCGAGGACATGCTCTATATGCAGTCCTACAGCGGCTCCGACGGCACCTATACGCTGACCGTGACCTTCAAGATCGGCACCGACCTCAACTTCGCGCAGGTGCTGGTGCAGAACCGCGTCTCCAGCGCGCTGTCGCAATTGCCCCAGGCCGTGCAGAACCAGGGCGTCACCGTGCAGAAGCGGTCGACCTCGATCCTCCTGTTCGTGACGCTGACCTCGCCGGATTCGCGATACGACAGCCTTTATTTGAGCAACTACGCCACCATCAACATCCGCGACGAGCTCTCGCGCCTGCCCGGCGTCGGCAACGTCACCGTGTTCGGCGCCGGCCAATATTCCATGCGGGTCTGGCTCGATCCGAACAAGCTGCAGGTCCGGGGCCTCGTGCCGCAGGACGTCATCAACGCCATCCAGCAGCAGAGCCAGCAGGTCTCCGCCGGCCAGGTCGGCGCGCCGCCGACGCCCGCGGGCCAGGCGTTCCAGTACACGCTCAACGTCAACGGACGGCTCGACGACACCAGCCAGTTCGAGAACATCATCGTCAAGTCGGGCAGCAGCGGCGACGTCACGCGCGTACGCGACGTCGGCTGGGTCGAGCTCGGTGCGCAGACCTACAGCCAGATCTTCTCGCTCAACAAGCAGCCCGCCGTCGGCATCGGCGTGTTCCAGTCACCCGGCGCCAACGCGCTCCAGGTCGAAAAGGCCGTCGAGAAGAAGATGGCCGAGCTCGCCAAGCGCTTCCCGGAAGGCATCAAATACGACACGCCGTTCGACACCACCAAGTTCGTCGAGGCCTCGGTGCACGAGGTCTACATGACGCTAATCGAGGCCGGCCTCCTCGTGCTGGTCGTGATCCTGGTGTTCCTGCAGGACTGGCGCGCGATGCTGGTGCCGGCAACGACCGTGCCCGTCACCATCATCGGCGCGTTCGCGGCGATGGCGGCGCTCGGCTTCACCATCAACATGTCGACCCTGTTCGCGATCGTGCTCGCGATCGGCATCGTGGTCGACGACGCCATCGTGGTGGTGGAAGGGGCCGCCCACAATATCGAGCGGGGCATGAACGGCCACGACGCTGCGATCAGGGCGATGGACCAGCTGTTCGCGCCGATCGTCGGCATCACCCTGGTGCTGATCTCGGTGTTCCTGCCGGCCTCGTTCCTGGCCGGGCTCACGGGGCGCATCTATTCGCAATTCGCGCTGGTGATCGCCGCGACCGCGCTGCTCTCCGCCATCAACGCGGCGACGCTGAAGCCGACGCAATGCGCGCTCTGGCTGCGGCCGACGGTGCCGCCGGAGCAGCGCAATTTCTTCTACCGCGGCTTCAACGCGGTCTACGACCGCGTCGAGCGCGGCTACACGCGGCTGATCACGTTCCTCGTGAAGCATGCCACCATCTCGGTCGCGTTCGCGCTGCTGGTCATCGGCGCCAGCGGCTATGGCCTGTCGCGGGTGCCGACCGGCTTCCTGCCGATCGAAGACCAGGGCTATCTGATCGCCGCCGTGCAGCTGCCGGACGGCGCGGCGCTGGAGCGGACGCAAGCGGTGCTCGACAGAGCGAGCGGGCTGATCAAGGAGACGCCCGGCGTGGCGCAGGTCATCACCATCGCCGGCATCTCTGCGCTCGACAACAGCGCCAGCCTTGCCAATGCCGGCGTCGCCTACATCATCCTGAAGGACTGGGACGCGCGCAAAGGGCCCGGCGAGGATCTGCGCTCGCTGGTCTATGGCCTCAACGACAAGCTCGCTGCCATCATGGAGGCGCGCACGCTGGTGCTGCCGCCGCCGCCGATCCAGGGTATCGGCAACGCCGCCGGCTTCTCGATGCAGGTCGAGCTGCGCGACGGCAACAGCGACTTCGCCAAGCTGCAGGCCATCACCGGGGCGATGGTCTCGAACGGCCAGAGCCAGAGCGCGCTGCAGCGCGTGCAGTCCTCGTTCCGCTCCTCCGTGCCGCAATTCAACGTCGAGATCGACCGCGTCAAGACCCAGACGCTGCACGTCACCACCGACCAGGTGTTCTCGGCGCTGTCGACCTATCTCGGCTCGTCCTTCGTCAACCAGTTCAACAAGTTCGGCCGCGTGTTCCAGGTTTACGCCCAGGCCGATCCGGCGTTCCGCCTGACCGAGCGCGACATCGCCAACATGCAGGTGCGCAACTCCAACGGAGACATGATTCCGATCGGCACCGTCGCCAAGATCACGCCGGCCACCGGCCCGTCGCTGATCAGCCTCTACAATCTCTATCCGTCCTCGACCGTGATCGGCCTGCCGGCGCAGGGTTATTCCTCGGGCCAGTCGCTGAAGCTGATGGAGGAGATCGCGGACAAGACGCTGCCGCCCGGCACCGGCTATGAATGGACCGCGATGTCGTACCAGGAGAAGGCGGTCTCGAACCAGATCTACTGGGTGTTCGGCCTCGCCATGCTGCTGGTCTACCTCGTGCTCGCGGGCCAGTATGAGAGCTGGTACGCGCCGATCTCGGTGATCCTCGCGGTGCCGCTGTCGCTGCTCGGGCCGATGCTGATCCTCTCCGGACTCAAGATCGACAACAACCTCTATTGCCAGATCGGCCTGATCCTGTTGATCGCGCTGTCGGCCAAGAACGCGATCCTGATCGTCGAGGTCGGGCTCGAGCTGCACGGCCGCGACGGCAAGTCGATCATCGAATCCGCGATCGAAGCGGCACGCGCACGCTTCCGCCCGATCCTGATGACGTCGTTCGCCTTCATCCTCGGTGTGGTGCCGCTGGTGCTCGCGACCGGGGCCGGCGCCAGCGCGCGCAAATCGATCGGCATCACGGTGTTCTCGGGCATGCTGGCCTCGACCTGCCTTGCGGTGCTGTTCGTGCCGGCCTTCTTCGTGGTGGTGCAGCGCTTCGAGAACTGGCGGGCGAGCAAGAAGACGCCGAAGGCGGCGGAGGTCAAGCCCTAAGCCTTTTCGGCCGTTACCTGCCTTGCCTCGCCGCTCGACACCAGCAGCACCGAGACCTTCGACTGCCGCAGCACGGCATCTGCGACGCCGCCGAAAGAGAGATGGTCGGCCTGGATGCGGTCGACGCCCATGACGACGAGATCGACGTCGGTCGTCTCGATCTCGCGCAGGATCGCGGCCTCCGGCGCCCGGTTCACCCGCAGCGTGGTGGTGATGTCGACGTCGTAGCGGGCGGCAAGATCGCTGGCGTCCTTGAGGATGCCGGCCTCCTGGCTGAGGCCGCGGGAGGCGCCGCGCTGCGCGCCCTTGTCGCGGGTGGTCGCGACATAGATCACCCGCAGCGAGCCTGATCCGCCCTGCGCCAAGGCCACCGCGACCTCGGCGCCGCGCTTGGAGATGCCGCTGCCGGAGACCGGGACGAGGATGTTGAGGGCGTCGGGGTTCGGCTGCTTCAGATGCTTGCCCTTGGCCGCGACGATCGCGAGCGGCCCCTCGAACGTCGCGGCGATGTCCTCGATCTTGCGGTCGAAGCGATCCTTGGTCACAGCAACCTTGTCGATGCCGACGACCAGAAGGTCAAAGCCCTTGCGCGCCTCCTCAGTGATGGTCTCGCCGAGTTCCGCGCGCCGCGCGCGGGTAACGACATCGACGCTGCCGACGTCGTCCTCGGTCTTGGCGGAGACCGCCTCGGCCGCCTTTTTCACCACGGCCTCGTGGCTCTCCTCGGCGTCGCGGCTCTTCTCCTGCTCCTTCGCGCTCTTGCCGATATGCAGCACGGTGATCGGCAGGCCGCGCATGCCGGCGATGAGGCCCGCGAGGTGGGCGGCGAAGGTGGCGTTGACGCTCTCGTCCACGGCGAGCAAGGGACGTTCGAGATTGGCGAGGAAGCCGCGCTTCTCGAACTCCTCCCGCTCCAGCCGCTCCTTCTCCTCCTTGTCCATCGGCAGCCGCGCCAGCGCCGCGCGCAGCATCGGCGGCATCGCCATCGTGGTCACGATCGCCATGGTGACGATCATCGTGAACAGGTTCTGGCTGAGCACGCCGATGGACAGGCCGATGGTGGCAATGATGACCTCGGTCGAGCCGCGCGCGTTCATGCCGCTGGCGAGCGCCAGCGATTCCCGCGTGCTCAGCCCGCCCAAGGTGCCGCCGACGAAGGCGCCGCCGAACTTGCCGACGCTGGCGATCACGACCAGGAGGCCGGTGAGCATGAGGAGATCGGGATCGCGCAGCACCGAGAGATCGGCGGCAAGGCCCGCGAGGCCGAAGAACACCGGCATGAAGAAGCTCGAGATCAGCCCGCGCAGGCGCTCGTCGATCTGCCGCGTCAGGATCGGGGATTCCCCGACCAGGATGCCGGCGACGAAGGCGCCGAGAACGGTGTGGACGCCGATGGCATGCGTGATCATCGCCATCACGCACATCAGGAGCAGGATCACCGTGATGACCGCCGCGGCGCTGACGAGGTTGTCATTGGCCCAGCGGATCAGCTGGAACACCAGCCGGCGCCCGATGGTGAAGCTGACGGCGAGGAAGGCGAGCGTGCCCAGCACGGATTTTGCCACAGAGGCGACGTCCAGCGTGCCGTGCGAGGCGAGGCTGAAGATGACGGCGATGATGATCCAGCCGATGGTGTCGTCGATCACGGCGGTCGCGACGATGATCTGGCCGACATTGCGCCGCATGAAGTTCATCTCGCGCACGACCACCGCGACGATCTTCACCGACGAGATCGACAGCGCCGTGCCCATGAACAGCGAAGCCACGAGGCGCGCTTGCGGATCGGGCAGCAATGCGTCGGGCAGGAACTCGCCGAGCGCGAAGCCGCAGGCGAAGGGCACGAGGATGCCGGCGATCGAGATCGCGATGGCGGCCTTGCCGACTTTCCTGACCAGCTTGAGGTCGGTCTCCATGCCCGTCAGCAACAGCAGCAGCAGGATGCCGACTTGCGCGATGCCGTCGATCATCGCCTTCTGCTCGGGCGCTTTGGGGAAGATCGCGGCTTGCGCCTCCGGCCAGATCCAGCCGAACAGCGAGGGACCGAGGATGATGCCGGCGAGCAGCTCGCCGATCACCGAGGGCTGGCCGATCCGCTGCATGATCTCGCCGAGGCCCCGCCCGACCGCGATCAGCAGCACGATCTGCGCCACCAGCAGGAATTCGGAGGGACCTGCGGCTTTGCCCGTTTCAGCACCGGCCGCCGCGGTGGTGAAGGCGAGCGCCGCGAAGACAAGACCGACGGGTCGGAGCAGGCGCCATGGCATGCAGATGATTTTCCCCCTTTACCCCGGTGTCGGGGCCCACGGCGATAGAACCCGCGGGAGGTGGCGCGGGTTCCAGACGCGTGAGACAGGCCGTGACGACAAAAATTGCGAAAACAACCCCATGCACAGTAGGGATGGCATTGAAAAGGCTCAGGAAAATTTCGGCCTTGCCGAAGCGGTTTTGCTTCGTCGGGCAAAACAGGGGTAGAGTTGCATGATCGGCGGCGTGCGTGACGTGCCGCCCGCAATTTTCTGTGTCCCGGCTCTGCGCTCCGCTTCGCTGCGCTTGTCCGGGACACGGAGCCCTTACACCGCCGCAGGCGTCCGGATCTCGCGGGGCAGGATGATGGCGGCGGCGATGGCGAGCAGGCAGAGGCCGGCGAAGGCGTGGAGCATGGTGACGAAGCCGCCCTGCTCGTAGAGCCAGGCGACCAAGCCGACCGAGGCGCCGGCCGCGGTGAAGCCGATGAAGTAGCGCACCGCATAGGCGCGCGAGCGCCATTCCTCGCTGGTGTATTTGCCGACCATGGCGTCGTTCACCGTAACCTGTCCGAACGCGCCCATGACGATGCCGATCGACACCAGGATCAGCGGCAGGTTGTTCAGGCTCGCGGCCAGATACAGGAACGGCGCCAGCATGAACGACAGCGGCAGCGCCACCGTCTTCAGCGAGTAGCGGTCGAGCAGCCGGCCGATCGTGTACTGTGTCATCGCGCCGAACACGTAGACGCAGGCCGCGATGACGCCGAGCAGCGCCGGGCTTTTGGTCAGGTCGGCAAGCCGCTCGGCGAACAGCTTGGGCAACGCCACGGTGACGGCGTTGAAGGTGGTCGAGATCGCGATCACCACGATCAGCAGCGACAGCACCACGCGCCACATGTCCTGCTTGGCGACGCGCGCCTGCGCCGCCGCCTGCTTCGAGCCCTTGCGGTCCTCGTGCACGACCAGCAGCGCAAAGGCGATGCCGATCATGATGGTGACGATGCCGGGAATGATGAAGGCAAAGCGCCAGCCGAGATATTGGCCGATCACGCCTGTGGCCAGCGCCGAGGAGGCAACCCCGAGATTGCCCCAGACGCCGTTGATGCCCATCTCGCGGCCGAGCCTCTCGGCGTAGGAGACGATCATGGCGGTGCCGACGGGATGGTAGATCGAGGCGAAGATGCCGATCGACAGCAAGGCGGCGCCGAGCTGCGCCGGGGTCTGGACGAGGCCGACCGAGATCATGGACGCCCCGATGCCGACGAAGAAGATCAGCATCATGTGGCGGCGGCTCCAGCGGTCGCCGAGCCATCCGGTCAGCAGCGAGCCGGCGCCGAAGGCCACGAAGCCCGGCGTCGCATACGGCAAGAGTTCCGAATAAGCCATGCCGAGTGCCGGGCCCATGATGATGACGGCCGCGGCGAAGATCAGCATCGAATAATGGTCGATGAAATGGCCTGCGTTGACGAAACTGATCACCCGGCTTGGACTGTTAAGACCTGGGCTGTTCATTCCCGAATCCTCTCCTGCTCCGAAATGAGTTATATGTCCTCCCCATGACGGGATGCTGCCAATGACTGTCTTGGAAACGCCAATCTTGGAAACGCCAAACTTGGACACGCCAATCCTGCGGGAGGTCCGCAGCAACCACCGCTCGCCCGCAGGCGTACATCTGGTGGCGCGCGACTATCCGAGAGGCATGCGGATCGAGCCGCACCTGCACCGCGAGGCGCAGCTGATCTATGCGGCGAAGGGCACCATGCAGGTGACGACGCCCGAGGGCCGCTGGCTGGTGCCGCCGGACCGGGCCGTCTGGGTGCCGGCCGGGCTCGAGCACGCCCTCGACCTGCTCGCCGACATCGAGATGCGCACGCTGTATTTCGACCTCGCCTGGCTGAAACGCGAGCAGCGCTACGAGGGGCTGACCAAAGAATTCGTGGTGCGGGTCTCGCCGCTGCTCAATCAGGCGATCCTCGCGCTGTTCGACGCGCGCAATACCGAGGAACGCACCGAGCTATTGGTGCGCCTCGTGATGCTGGAATTGCACCAGGCCGAGGATTCCGCGACCTTCGTGCCGCTGCCGCACGAGCCGCGCTGCCGCCGCGCCGCGCTGATCGTGCTGGACGATCCCACCGGCCTGCACGACATCGACACGCTGGCGCGCGAGGTCGGAACGTCGGCGCGGACGCTGTCGCGGCTGTTCTCGAGCGAAACGCAACTCAGCTTCAAGAGCTGGTGCCAGCGCGCGCGAATTGCGGCTGCAATCCAGCGGCTGTCCACGGATGCCAATGTCTCGGTGAAGCAGCTCGCGACCCAGCTCGGTTATGCCAGCGTGCCCGCCTTCTCGGCCGCGTTCCGTCAGGTGACGGGGCGGACGCCGACGGAGTTTGCGGGGAAAGCATAGCTCGTCGATACGAGCGCAGAACTCGTAGGGTGGGCAAAGCGAAGCGTGCCCACGCATTTTTTGTCATCGAGAGAGATCGTGGGCACGGCGCAAGGAGCGCCTTTGCCCACCCTATGGCAGCGGGGCGCTCGGAGACATCGTCCGCATCCAACGGCATGCCGGCATTCGCCAAACGCACGGCCCGACTAAAGTTGCCGCATTCCTCCGCTTGATTGTGATCGGCTTCCGCCCAAATCGCGTGTAAGCTTCCGCAGCGCACAAACCTTGACACGAAAGTCCCGATGGCCAACGCCTTCTTCTCCGACCTGCTCGCCACGATCTCCGAGCGCGGCCGCACGCTGCTTCGTCGCGGCGATTCCGCCGACACCAGACCGGATGCCGACGGGCTGCTCGAGCTCTGCGACGCGCTGCTGTCGGGCCGGGGCGAAGCATCGGGTATCGCCATCGCGCGCGAGGTGCTCGACATCTACCGGGAGCTGGATGCGGCGGGACGCCGCGCCTTCTTCGACGGATTGGTGCGCGATTTCGGCCCGGACCGGGAGCGCCTGTCCAAGGCCATCGAGACATGGCGCGCGGCGCCCAGCGACGAGGACGCGAGCTCCTTGCATTTCGCCTCGGAGCCGCGGCGGCAGGAGCTGATCCGCCGCCTCAACCGTGCCCCCGGCGGCACCGGCGACCTCGTCAACATGCGCGCCGATCTGCTCGGCATGATGAATGGACACACCGATCTCGCCGCGCTCGATCGCGACGTCTCGCATCTTCTCTCTTCGTGGTTCAACAGGGGGTTTCTCGTGCTGCGCAGGATCGACTGGTCGACCCCGGCCAACATCCTCGAAAAGATCATCCGTTACGAGGCCGTGCACGAAATCTCCGACTGGGACGATCTGCGCCGCCGCATCGATCCGGTTGACCGCCGCTGCTACGCCTTCTTCCACCCTGCGATGGTGGACGAGCCCCTGATCTTCGTCGAGGTGGCGCTGACCGAGACCATTCCCGGCGCGATCGCCCCGCTGCTTGCGGTCGATCGCCAGCATCTTCCGATCGACCGCGCGCGCACCGCCGTGTTCTATTCGATCTCCAACACCCAGCGCGGGCTGGGCGGCATCTCCTTCGGCAGCTTCCTGATCAAGCAGGTGGTGGAAGAGCTGCGTCGCGAAACGCCGAAGCTCGACACTTTCGTGACGCTGTCGCCGGTGCCGGGCTTCATGGCCTGGGTGAGGCAGGACAAGGATCTGCCGCTGTCGGACGAGGACCGCGAGACGCTGAAGCGCCTCGATGATCCCAAATGGTTCGAGAGCCCCGAAACGACCGCGTTGCTTCGCGGCGTGATCGAGCCGCTGGCCGCGCACTATTTCCTCAAGGCGCGCACGCCGAAGGGCAAGCTGATCGACTCCGTCGCCCGCTTCCATCTCGGCAACGGCGCAAGGCTCGAGCGCATCAACTGGCTCGGCGACCTCTCGCCGAAGGGGCTACGCGAATCCGCCGGCGTGATGGTCAACTACCTCTACCGCCTCGACGACATCGAGAAGAACCACGAGGCCTATGCCAATGACGGCGAGGTCGTGGCGTCGAGTGCGGTGAAGAAGCTGCTGAAGGGCGAGGGCCGGCGGCTACTGGATATGCGGTTGTCGTAGCGGCACGCTCGGGCCTCACACTCGGTCGTCGTCCCGGACAAGCGTAGCGAAGCGAAGCGCTGATCCGGGACCCATAGCCACAGGGTTGGCTTTGGCGAAGAGCCGGAGTGACCAGCTCGCGCCGTAACATCTCCCTGGGTTATGGGTCCCCGCCTTCGCGGGGACGACACCGAGTAAAGAGCGCCGCCGGTGCGCACCAAATCACTCAGCCCCTACTCCGCCAGCGCCTTCATCTCCTTGTAGAGATCGGACTTGCCTTCAAAGCCGATGCCGGCCAGCTCGGGCATGGTGATGTGGCCGTTCTCGACGCTGACGCCGTCCGGGAAGCCGCCGTAGGGCTGGAACAGGTCGGGGTAGCTTTCGTTACCGCCGAGCCCGAGGCCTGCTGCGATGTTGAGCGACATCTGGTGGCCGCCATGCGGGATGCAGCGGCTGGGGGACCAGCCGTAGGTCTTCAGGACTTCCAGCGTGCGCTGGTATTCGCACAGGCCGTAGGACAGCGCGCAGTCGAATTGCAGCCAGTCGCGGTCGGGGCGCATGCCGCCGTAGCGGATCAGATTGCGGGCGTCCTGGTGGCTGAAGAGATTTTCGCCCGTGGCCATCGGGCCGGGATAGAACTCGGCGAGCGCGGCCTGCAGTGCGTAGTCGAGGGGATCGCCGACCTCCTCGTACCAGAACAAGGGATAGTCGCGCAGCATCTTGGCGTAGGCGATGCCGGTCTCGAGGTTGAAGCGGCCGTTGGCGTCGACGGCGAGCTGCGCGTCCTTGCCGATCTCCTTGAGCACCGCCTCGATGCGGGTGCGGTCCTCTTCGATCGGCGCGCCGCCGATCTTCATCTTCACGACGTTGTAGCCGCGGTCGAGATAGCCGCGCATCTCCCCGCGCAGCATAGAGAGATCCTTGCCGGGATAATAATAGCCGCCGGCGGCGTAGACGAACACGCGCGGATTGGCGGTGAGACCGTGACGTTCGGCGAGCAGGCGGAACAGCGGCTTGCCGGCGATCTTCGCCACCGCATCCCACACCGCCATGTCGATGGTGCCGACGGCGACCGAGCGCTCGCCATGGCCGCCCGGCTTCTCGTTGGTCATCATCGCGCTCCAGACCTTGTCGGGGTCTAAATTGTCACCGGCCGCGTTGAGCAGCGACTTCGGATCGGCCTCCGTGATGCGCGCGGCGAAACGTTCGCGGATCAACCCACCCTGCCCGTAACGACCGTTCGAGTTGAAGCCGTAGCCGACGACGCGCTTGCCGTCGCGCACCACGTCGGTGACGACGGCAACGAGGCTCGTCGTCATCTTGGTGAAGTCGATATAGGCGTTGCGGATCGGCGATGAGATCGGCTTGGTGATCTCGCGGACGTCGACGATGCGGACGGACATGGGCGTGGCCTTTGGTGTTAAGAGGAAGTTCGTCGGACTGTCATTCCGTCATCCTGAGGTGCGAGTGGCGCGATGCAAAGCATCGCGCCGAGAGCCTCGAAGGATGAACGGCCGAGGTGCAGCCGGGCTGTCGCCCTTCGAGGGCCGCTGAAGGAGCGGCCACCTCAGGGTGACGATTTTGCATTTGGATGTGCCGCGCTCGTTCACTGCAATGACGGCTTCGCCGTCACTTCTTATCCCTGAAATACGGCTCCACCGGCCCGTGCACCTTGATGGTCAGCGGGTTGCCGTGGCGGTCCTTGGCGTTGCCGGCGGTGACGCGGACCCAGCCTTCGCTGATGCAGTACTCCTCGACATTGGTCTTCTCGATGCCCTTGAAGCGGATGCCGACGTCGCGCGACAGGATGTCCGCGTTGTAATAGGGGCTGTTCGGATCGACCGACAGACGGTCCGGAAATTCGTCGCTCATGATTATCTCGCTCACAACAGTGTTTCGATTTGATTGCGCAATCCTTCGGGCCGTGCGGTCGGCGCGTAACGCGCGATCACCTTGCCGGCACGGTCCACCAGGAATTTGGTGAAATTCCATTTGATGGAGGCGCCGAGAAGCCCGGATTGCTGCCGTTTCAGGTACTCATACAGGGGATGCGCATTGGCGCCGTTGACGTCGATCTTCTCGAACAGCGGAAAAGTGACGTCGTAGTTCGTCGAGCAGAACGCCTGGATTTCGTCCGCCTGTCCCGGCTCCTGCGCGCCGAACTGGTTGCAGGGAAAGCCGAGCACGGAGAAGCCGCGCGGCGAGAGATCGCGGTGCAAATCCTCCAGCCCGCGATATTGCGGCGTGAAGCCGCATTTGCTCGCGGTGTTGACGATCAACAGCACCTGCCCTTCGAAACGTTTCAGGGCAACCTCCTCGCCCGCAAGCGAGTTGGCCTTGAAGTCGTAGATCGCTGACATCGCTAACCCACGGGATCGATCGGCGACGGCGGCACGCCGCCCGCCTCGATCGCCTCGCCCGCGAGCAGGCAGAGATCTTCGCGATAGCGGCCGGACACGATTTGCACGCCGACCGGGGTCTTGCCGACGAGACCGGTGGAGACGACGAGGCCGGGCAGACCCATGAAGGGCGTCGCGATCTGCGGCATCTGCGCTTCCCAGACCCGCTCGAAGGACTCGGCATCCTTGCGGTCGAGATGATCGGGGAATGGCAGCTCGCCGGAGACCGGCGTCAGCACCACGGCGTATTTTTCGAAGAACATCATCCACTCGCGCGTGAACGTGGCGCGGCGGGTCAGCGCCTGTGCGTAGTTCGCCTGATCCATCGGCGTGACCTTGGCGCGGTTGCCGCGCAGGCAGGCCAGCGCGCCGGGATCGCCCTCGCGCTCGGCCATCTCCAGCTGCGCCTCGTAGCCGTCGCCGAGCCAGAGCTTGCGCTGCCACTGCACCGCCTCGCGCATCGGCGGCGTATTCTCGATCACCTCGACGGTCCAGCCCGCGCGCTCGAGCCGCTTGCCGGCGTCGGTCACGGCCGCCTTCACTTCCGGCGTGGTCCCAAGGCCGTCCGGATTGAGACAGATCGCGGCACGCTTCTCGCGCGCGGGACCTTGGAGCGGCGCCGGCACATACCAGGGGTCGCGGACGTCGCGGGCCGACATGGCTTCCAGCGAGATACGCAAATCGTTGATGGTGCGCGCCAGCGGGCCCGACACCGCCATGATCTGCGGCCCGATCGGGCGCTCCGGCAGCGCCGGATTGAAGGCGGGGATACGGCCGAGCGTCGGGCGCAGGCCGTGGACGCCGCAGGCATAGGCGGGATAGCGGATCGAGCCGGCGATGTCGGTGCCGTGGGCGATATGGCCGATGCCGGCCGCGACCGCCGAGCCGGCGCCGCCGGACGAGCCGCCCGGCGTCAGCGAGGCATCGCGCGGGTTCTTGGTGTCGCCGTGGATGAGATTGGTGGTGAACCAGCGATAGGAGAACGCCGGGCAGTTGGTACGGCCGAGCAGGATGGCACCGGCTTTGCGGAAATTGGCGACCACCGGATTGTCCTCGCGCGCGATCACGTCGCGCTGGAGCTTGAGGCCATTGGTGGTGGCAAAGCCCTCCTGGTCGACATTGGCCTTGATGGTGACGGGCACGCCGGCGAGCACGCCGGGGTCCTCGCCCCGCGCGATGGCGGCATCGACGGCGTCGGCCTGCCTCAACACGTCGTCCGGCCGGTGGTCGATCACCGCATTGAGCTGGGGATTGACGGCATCGAGCCGGGCGAGCCCGGCCTTGGCGGCCTCCCGGGCGGACACTTTTTTGGATTTGACGAGGGTGGCGAGGTCGGCGGCCGACAGGCGCCAGAGGTCTTGCATGGCTTGCTCCGTGTATCCGGCGTCTTTTAGCGCCGGGAACGCGGCAAAGCCATGCGGATTTCGCGGGGGTGAAGGGCGGGTTTGACGCGGGATGGCGCCTCATTCTCCGTCATTGCGAGGAGCTCGCGACAAAATTGCGGAGCAATTTTGCGCTGATGCGACGAAGCAATCCAGCGTCCCTCCGGGGAGGCAGTCTGGATTGCTTCGCTACGCTCGCAATGACGGGGAAGGAGCTGGGCTAGTGCCTTGTCGCCGACTCGTCCGGCATGTCCAGCAATGCCTCGGTGAAGGGAAACTCCAGCACGATCTCGCCTTCGGTGTCGGTCACCTCGATCACGGCGTCCAACAGGGCGCGCTGGGTGCCCTCGGATTTCACGACCTCCAGGATCATCTGGCGGGCGACCTCCCAGGCGCGATCGGGGTTGCGCAGGTCCTCGCCGTCAGGATCCACGATCAATTCGTCGCCGATGCGGGTGTTGAAGAAATATCTGGGCATGCCTGATCCAATGGGGTCGCCTGTAGCCGATTGGAAGCCGTTCTATACTCACAACTCGTTTATCCCGACAGGGATCACGACCTATCGGCAGTTTGCCTATGGCATCTTTACGGCCGCAATACGCTCTCTTTGCAGTGCAGCAATTCCGCAGGCCTACTACCTATGTCCGGGAAAATTTCACTGGCGAACTTCTCCGCCGGCATTAGTTTATCGAGTGGGCGGATACGTCCGAATTCGCAAAAATGGAGAGCCGAAATGGCATGGAAAGCCCCGAAGATCGTCGAAGTGCCCTGTGGCATGGAAATCAACATGTATGTGAGCGCCACCCGCAAGTAAGCCGGTCGGCAAACTCGCATTCTGCGCCGGTGGATCTTTCGGTCACGACTGCATTTGCGTCGGCCTGAGATCCACCGCGCGTGTTCCTTCCAGGAGACGGATTATGCTTCGCGTCGTCGTCCTGGGCGCCGCAGCCGGCGGCGGAGTTCCCCAGTGGAATTGCGGCTGCGAGGGCTGTCGGGCGGCCCGTAATGGCGGACCTGAGCTGCATCGGACGCAGGCCTCGGTCGCCTTCAGCGGTGACGGCGAGAACTGGTTCCTGATCAACGCCTCCCCCGACCTGCGTCAGCAATTGAATGCCACGCCGCAGCTGCATCCCAAGGCCGGGGCGCTGCGCCACACGCCGATCGCCGGCGTGATCCTCACCAACAGTGAAGTGGATGCGGTGGCGGGCCTGCTGTCGATGCGCGAGAGCTCACCGTTCACCATCTATGCGCATGAGAAGGTGCTGGCGATCCTTGCCAGCAACAGCATCTTCAACGTGCTGAACGAGAAGCACGTGCGGCGCCAGCCGATCGGAATCAACGAGCCGTTCGAGCCGCGCCTCACCGACGGCGCACGCTCCGGGCTGGAAGTGCTGCCGTTCGCGGTCTCGGGCAAGTCGGCCTGGTATCTGGAAGGCAAGGCGCATCCCGGCGGCGACGTCAGCGACGGCGATACGCTGGGCCTGAAGATCACCGACAAGTCGACCGGCAAATATTTCTACTTCATCGCCGCCTGCGCCGACGTCAGCGACGCCCTCAAGGCCGAGATCGACGGCGCTTCGCTGGTGTTCTTCGACGGAACGGTCTGGCAGGACGACGAGATGATCCGAGCCGGCCTCGGCCAGAAGACCGGCAAGAGCATGGGACATGTCGCGATGTCCGGCGAGGACGGCGCGATCGCACGGCTTGCCGATCTCACCCTCGACAGGAAGATATTTCTGCATATCAATAACTCGAACCCGGCGCTGCTGCCCGGCTCGCACGAGCGCAAGACCGCCGAGGCGGCGGGCTGGCAGATACCGGCGGATGGAACGGAGATCGTGCTGTGAATGCGGCGTCAATGACGGGAATGACTGCGCTCTCGATCGGCAAGGATTTGAAGCTCAATTCGGCCGAGGAGCTCGAGGCGACGCTGCGCCACATCGGGGCGACGCGCTATCACAGCCTGCATCCGTTCCATAAGCTGCTGCACGGCGGCAAGCTGAACAAGGGCCAGGTGCAGGCCTGGGCGTTGAACCGCTACTATTACCAGAGCACGATCCCGATCAAGGACGCGGTGGTGATCTCGCGCTTCCGCGATCGCGCCACGCGCCTGGAATGGCGCCACCGCATCGAGGACCATGACGGCGACGTCGGCAGCGAAGGCGGCATCGAACGCTGGATCAAGCTGACCGAGGGCCTCGGCCTCGACACGGCTTACGTGGAATCCACCGAAGGCATCCTGCCGGCGACGCGCTTCGCCGTGGAAGCTTACGTGCATTACTGCCGCGAAAAGAGCCCCCTGGAGGCGATCGCTTCCTCGCTCACCGAATTGTTCGCGCCGAACCTGCACGAAGAGCGCATTGCCGGCATGCTGGAGCATTACAACTTCGTCAATCCTGATATCATGAGCTACTTCAAGCGCCGCCTGACGCAGGCGCCGCGCGATGCCGGCTTTGCGCTAGACTACGTCAAGGCGCATGCGACGACGCCGGAGCAGCGCGCGCAGGTCTGCAACGCGCTGATCTTCAAGACCAACGTGCTGTGGGTGCAGCTCGACGCGCTCCAGCACGCCTATGTCGAGGGTAACATCCCGCCGGGCGCGTTCGTGCCCAAAGCGGGCTGAAGAGGAGCAGCAATGGCCGGGCCGCGGAACATCAGCGTCAGCGAAACGAGCCGTCCCGTGCTGCCGCGGCACGCCAAGCTGAAATATGACGAGACCCGCAAGGTCTGGGTGATCCTGGCGCCGGAACGCGTGCTGGCTCCTGACGAGATCGCGGTCGAGGTCTTGCAGCTCTGCAACGGTGAACGCAATGTCGGCGACATCGCCGATCAGCTTGCGGCGAAATACGCAGCTCCCCGCGAGGCGATCATGGCCGACGTCGTCGTCATGCTGCAGGATCTCGCCGACAAGGGCTTTCTCACCGAGATCAGGGAGAAGACGCCATGAGCGACGTGCTCCCGAACATCCCCCTCGAAACCAGCGACAGCCTCGCGGTGCTGGAGAAGCAGCGCTCGACGGCGGAGACCTTCGGCATTCCGCTGGCCGTGCTGCTCGAGATCACCCATCGCTGCCCGCTGCAATGCCCCTATTGCTCCAACCCGGTCGAGCTCGACCGCTCGGGCAAGGAGCTGACCACGGACGAGTGGAAGAAGGTGCTGAGCGAGCTCGCCGAGATCGGCGTGCTGCAGGTGCATTTCTCCGGCGGCGAGCCGACGGCGCGCAAGGACCTGGTCGAGCTCGTCAAGCATGCCAGCGACGCCGGGCTCTACACCAACCTCATCACCTCGGCCGTGCTGCTGACGCGGCAGCGGCTGAGTGAGCTTGCCGATGCCGGGCTCTGCCACGTGCAGATCTCTTTCCAGGGCATCGAAGAAGGCCTTGCCGATCGCGTCGCCGGTTACAAGGGCGGCCACCGCAAGAAGCTCGAAGTCGCCAAATGGACGCGCGAGCTGGATCTGCCGCTCACCGTGAACGCGGTGATGCACAGGCAGAATCTGCACCAGCTCCCCGAGATCATCCAGATGTCGCTCGATCTCGATGCCGACCGGCTCGAAGTCGCCAATGTCCAGTATTACGGCTGGGCGCTGAAGAACCGCGCCGCCTTGATGCCGACCGTTGCCCAACTCGATGAGTGCACGACCATTGTCGAGGAGGCGCGCGAGCGGCTGAAGGGCCGGCTGACCATCGACTATGTCGTCCCCGATTATTACGCCCTGCGGCCGAAGAAATGCATGGGCGGCTGGGGCCGGCAGTTCTTCAACATCTCGCCCGCCGGCAAGGTGCTGCCCTGCCATGCCGCGGAGAGCATCACCGGGCTGGAGTTCGAATCCGTGCGCTCCAACCATTCGATCGCCTGGATCTGGCAGAACTCGGAGGCCTTCAACCGCTATCGCGGCACCGGCTGGATGAAGGAGCCGTGCAAGTCCTGCGAATTCCGCGAGATCGATTTCGGCGGCTGCCGCTGCCAGGCGTTTGCGTTGACCGGCGATGCCGCCAACACCGATCCCGCCTGCGCGCTGTCGCCCCTGCACGAGACCATCTTCAAGCAGGCGGAGGCCGAGGCCGAGGGCGAGACCAGCCGCTTCCTCTATCGCAACTTCGCCGGCGGCACCCCGGAAGCCGAGAATGGGACCTGACGCCGACGCAGGCACAGCCAGACGCGCCGATCCCTTTGCGCCGCTGACCTCCGACATGCTCGACGTCGGCGACGGCCACGAGCTCTATGTCGAGAGCGTCGGCCGCAGCGACGGCATCCCCGCGGTCTATCTGCACGGCGGACCGGGCAGCGGCTGTCAGCCCGACCATCGCCGGCTGTTCGATCCCGATCGCTTCTGCGCGGTGCTGTTCGACCAGCGCGGCTGCGGCCGCAGCCGGCCCAAGGGCTCGCGCGCGCACAACACCACGGCGCATCTGATCGCGGACATGGAAAAGATCCGCGAAAAATTCGGCTTCGACCGCTGGATGGTGGTCGGCGGCTCCTGGGGCGCGACATTGGCTCTGGCGTATGCGCAGGCGCATCCCGAGCGCGTCTCCGGCATTGCGCTGCGCGCGACGTTCCTCGGCACGCGGGCCGAGGTCGAGACGGCGTTCACGGTGCGCCTGCCGCAATTCTATCCCGCGCTCTCCGAGGATTTTCTCAGCGTGCTGCCGCTGGAAGAGCGAGACCGCGCGGTCGAGGCCTATTATCGCCGCATCCTCGATCCTGATACTGCCGTCCACGGACCTGCCTCGCGCGCCTGGCACGACACCGAGCGCGCCCTGTCCGAGCACAAGGCGGCGAAGACGCGGCTCGATCTCGCCGCGCTGAACGTCTGGCGCACGCTGCCGGCGACGCCGTTCATGGAGGCGCATTATTTCGTCAATGACAGCTTCATGGGCGAAGACCAGTTGCTGCGGAACGCGGGCCGGCTCGAAGGCATTCCCGGCATTATCGTGCAGGGCCGCTACGACCTGTTATGTCCTCCCGAGACATCGCATGCGCTGGCGCAAGTCTGGCCGGGTTCCGAAATTCGGATCGTGCAAGAAGCCGGACATTCGCTCTATGATGGCGGCGTGAGGGACGCGGTGATGAAGTCGATCGCGGACCTTGCGTCGAAGGCCGCGCGCTAATGCGCGGAGGAAGGACAGCAAGAAAATGCCGCTCGCCGGGAAAGGCATGCTGCTGACGTCGATGAACATCGACGTTTCAGATGAGGCCGATTTCAACCGCTGGTACGATCGCGAACATCTGGAAGAGCGCGTCGCGATCGATGGGTTTCTCGAAGCGCGGCGCTATATCGCGCATGCCGCCAATCCCAAATATCTGTGCCTGTACTCGACCGCATCCTTGGACGTGCTCGACAGCCCCGCCTACCGGGCGCGGCTGGCGAACCCGACCGACTGGTCGCGGCAGACCATGGCGCGCTTCAAGGACATGCTCCGCGTGGTTGCGCGGATCACCGTCAGCAACGGCTCCGGACGCGGCGTTGCCCTCGGCGTGGTGCGGCTGCGGCCGACGCCCGACAACGCCGGCGCATGGCGTGATGCGCTGCAAGACAAGCTGGTGCCGCAGCAGCGCGACGGCATCATCTCCATGCACCTGCTGGAGAGCGAACCGGAATTATCCGGCGCAACGGCGGAAATTCCGGCTGCGCGCAACGGGGGCGCGCGCGACTGGTTCGTGCTGATCGACGGCACGCATGTCGGCGCGGTCTCGGCCGTGATCGCCGAACGCTTCACCGGCCCGACGGCTGCGCCGTTCCCGCTGCCCGTCTCGGTCGGCACTTACAGCCTGATGTGGGACCTCGCGAAGAGCGATCTTACGCGCGGCTGACGCGCGTTGCTCTCGTGTCCCGGACGCGCTGCAACGCGCAAGCGTTGCTGCGCAGCGCCGAAGAGGCGCTGCGTCCGGGGCACGAGACCTCCGACATGCGAAGAGAGCGATGCTGCACCGCACGCATCTCGCGTGCCGGCATTAATGCTGTCTGCGCGCAGCTCCCATGAAAGCGGGGACCTGCGAAACTTTGCCGTTGTACTTGGGAACGGTTCTAATAAGCTAACCCAATGACGTCATTCAGAAACCAGATCGACGCAGGTTAAGCGTCCGACAAGCTCAGAAGAGGCCGCGGGGTCTTTGAGCCTGCGCGGACAGGGTAGGAATGAAACCGACCGATATCGCGGCCCCCGACTACTTTCACAAAGTGGTCGATTGCCAATGGGCCTGTCCTGCACACACCCCGGTTCCCGAGTACATCCGACTGATCGCACAAGGCCGCTACAGCGACGCCTACATGATCAATTGGAAATCGAACGTGTTTCCCGGAATCCTGGGACGCACCTGCGATCGTCCATGCGAGCCGGCGTGCCGGCGCGGGCGCGTCGAGGAAACTCCGGTTGCGATCTGCCGCTTGAAGCGCGTCGCCGCGGACTTCAAGGACGACATCAAGCAGCGCTTGCCGCGCCCCGCAGCAAAGAACGGCAAGCGCGTCGCCTTCGTCGGCGGCGGCCCGGCCTCGCTGACCGTGGCGCGCGACCTGGCGCCGCTCGGCTATCACTGCACCGTGTTCGATGCCGATCCGGAAGCCGGCGGCATGATGCGGACGCAGATTCCCAAATTCCGCCTGCCCAATTCCGTCATCGACGAGGAGACCGGCTACATCCTGGGCCTCGGCGTCGAGTTCAGGGGCGGCCACCGCATCGAGAGCATGAAGTCGCTGCTCGCGGAGAAATATGACGCGATCTTCGTCGGCTCCGGCGCGCCGCGCGGCCGCGAGCTCGACATTCCCGGCCGGAAAGAGGCCGCCGCCAACATCCACATCGGCATCGAATGGCTGGCCAACGTGTCGTTCGGGCATACCGACAAGATCGGCAAGCGCGTGATCGTGCTCGGCGGCGGCAACACCGCGATGGATTGCTGCCGCACCGCGCGCCGCCTCGGCGGCGAGAAAGTCACGGTGGTCGTACGTTCCGGCTTCGAGGAGATGAAGGCCTCGCCCTGGGAGAAGGAGGACGCGATCCACGAGGATATCCCGATCCTCAACTACATGGTGCCGGTTGAATTCAAGCATGTTGCCGGCAAGCTCATCGGCGTCACCTTCCAGCACGTCAAAGCCGAATTCGACGCCAAAGGCCGCCGCAATCTGGTGCCTTCAGGCGACCCCGATCAGACCATTCCCTGCGACGACGTGCTGGTCGCGGTCGGCCAGGAGAACGCCTTCCCCTGGATCGAGCAGGATTGCGGCATCGAGTTCGACAAATGGCACATGCCCAAGGTCGATCCGAAGACATTCGTCTCGACCAACCCGAAGGTGTTTTTCGGCGGCGACGCCGCGTTCGGCCCGAAGAACATCATCTGGGCGGTCGCGCACGGCCATGACGCCGCGCTGTCGATCCACAAGATGCTGTCGGGCGAGGACATCACCGAGCGCCCGCTGCCCGACGTGCAGGTCTCGTCGCAGAAGATGGGCATCCACGAGTGGAGCTATGACAACGACATCTCCAACGACAAGCGCTTCAAGGTGCCGCATCGCGACAAGGTGATCGCGCTGAAAGACATCCGCGCCGAGGTCGAGCTCGGCTACGACGTCAAGCTGGCGCTGGGCGAAGCCGAGCGCTGCCTGAACTGCGACGTCCAGACGGTATTCTCGACCTCGCTCTGCATCGAGTGCGATGCCTGCGCCGACATCTGCCCGATGGACTGCATCACCTTCACCAACAATGGCGAAGAAGACGATCTGCGCCATCGCCTGAAGGCGCCCTCGCCGCATCCGGACCAGGATCTCTATGTATCCAGCGACCTCAAGACCGGACGCGTGATGGTCAAGGACGAGGACGTCTGCCTGCATTGCGGGCTGTGCGCCGAGCGTTGTCCCACCGGCGCCTGGGACATGCAGAAATATTTCATCGAGATGACTCACGCAGGTTCGACATGTCCGACAAGAAGCCGATCAGCAGCGTAAACGACTTCGTCGTCCGCTTCGCCAACGTCAACGGATCGGGTTCGGCCAGCGCCAACGAGATGTTCGCGCGCGCGATCCTGCGCCATGGCGTGCCGGTGTCCCCGCGCAACATCTTCCCCTCCAACATCCAGGGCCTGCCGACCTGGTACGAGGTGCGGGTGACCGAGGACGGCCATCTCGGCGCCCGCGGCGGCGTCGACATGATGGTCGCGATGAACCCGCAGACCTGGGACAAGGACGTCGCCGGCATCGAGCCCGGCGGCTATCTGTTCTACGATTCCACCAAGCCGATGCCGTCGACCAAATTCCGCGACGACATCACCGTGATCGGCGTACCGCTGACCGCCATCACCAACTCGACCTACACCGATCCGCGGCAGCGTCAGCTGTTCAAGAACATCATCTATCTCGGCGCGCTCTCGGCGCTGCTCGACATGGACGCGAAGCTGATCGAGCAGCTGATCGGCGAGCAGTACAAGGGCAAGGAGAAGCTGCTCTCCTCCAACGTCCACGCGCTGCATCTTGGCCGCGACTGGGCGCTGCAGAACCTGAAGTGCCCGCTGGGGCTGCGCATCAAGAAGTCCGACAAGGTCGGCGACCGCATCTTCATCGAGGGCAACAGCGCCGCCGCGCTCGGCGCCGTCTATGGCGGCGCCACGGTGTGCGCCTGGTATCCGATCACGCCGTCGTCGTCGGTGGCGGAAGCCTTCACCGCCCATTGCAAGAAGTACCGGCACGACCCCGAAACCGGCAAGGCGAAATACGCGATCGTGCAGGGCGAGGACGAGCTCGCCTCGATCGGCATCGTGATCGGCGCCTCCTGGAACGGCGCGCGCGCCTTCACGGCGACCTCCGGTCCCGGCATCTCGCTGATGACCGAGTTCATCGGCCTTTCATACTTCGCCGAGATCCCGGCCGTGATCATGAACATCCAGCGCGCCGGCCCGTCCACGGGCATGCCGACCCGCACCCAGCAATGCGACATCATCGCCTGCGCTTATGCTTCGCACGGCGACACCAAGCACGTGCTGCTGTTCCCGGAAGATCCCGCCGAGGCGTTCGAGTTCGCGGCCGCCGCGTTCGATCTCGCCGAACGTCTGCAGACCACGATCTTCCTAATGCTCGATCTCGACATCGGCATGAATCACCGGCTCTGCCGTCCCCTGAAGTGGGACGACGCCAAGCAGTATGACCGCGGCAAGGTGATGACGGCCGAGATGCTGGACGAGGGCCGCGACTTCGGCCGCTATCTCGACGTCGATGGCGACGGCATTCCCTACCGCACCTATCCCGGCACCCATCCGACCAAGGGCTCCTACTTCACCCGCGGCACCTCACGTGACCGCTATGCCCGCTATTCCGAGGAGGGCTCTGTCTACGCCGACAACATGCAGCGCCTGATGCGCAAGTTCGAGACCGCACAGGACCTCGTGCCGCGGCCGCTGCAGGCCAATGCGGAGCGGCCGACCAAATATGGCGTGATCTACTTCGGCTCGACCTCGCCGGCGATGGACGAGGCGATCGGCCTCCTGGAAGCGCGCGGGCATCAGCTCGACCGGATGCGTATCCGCGCCTTCCCGTTCCACTCCAGCGTCGCAAGCTTCCTGGCCGAGCACGACTTTGTCTACGTGGTCGAGCAGAACCGCGACAGCCAGCTGCGTCAGCTCATCGTCAACGAGAACGGCATCGATCCCGTCCGCCTCGTGCCGATCGTGCACTATGACGGCACCCCGATCACCGCCCGCTTCATCGCAAAAGCCATTGGCGACCACCAGGATCACCTCAAGGTGACCCCGCTCCGCAAGGCCGTGTCATGACCTACATTGCAAAGCCGAAATTCCATCATCCGGGGCTCAAGAAGAACGAGCTCGGCTACACGCACCGCGATTACGAAGGCAAGATCTCGACGCTGTGCGCCGGCTGCGGCCACGATTCGATCACGGCCTCGATCATCGAGGCCTGCTATGAGCTCTCGATCGAGCCGCACCGGGTGGCGAAGATCTCCGGCATCGGCTGCTCGTCGAAGACGCCGGACTATTTCCTCGGCAACTCGCACGGCTTCAATTCCGTGCACGGCCGCATGCCCAGCGTGCTCACGGGCGCCAACCTCGCCAATCGCGACCTGATCTATCTCGGCGTCTCCGGCGACGGCGATTCCGCCTCGATCGGCTTCGGCCAGTTCGCGCATTCGATCCGCCGCGGCGTCAACATGACCTATATCGTCGAGAACAACGGCGTCTACGGCCTGACCAAGGGCCAGTTTTCCGCGACCGCCGACCGCGGCTCGAAGTCCAAGAAGGGCGTCACCAACACCGACAACGCCATCGACCTCGTCGCCATCGCTCTGCAACTGGGGGCCACATTCGTGGCGCGCTCGTTCTCCGGCGATAAGACCCAGCTGGTGCCGCTGATCGCCGCCGCGATCCGCCACAAGGGCGCGTCCTTCATCGACGTCATCAGCCCCTGCATCGCCTTCAACAACCACGCCGGCTCGACCAAGAGCTTTGATTATGTCCGCGAGCACAATGACGCCGTGAACCGGCTTGACGTGCTGGTCGGCCGCGATCCGATCGCGGTGGACTATGCGCCCGGAACGGTGCAGGTGGTCGAGCAGCACGATGGCAGCAAGATCGCGCTGCGCAAGATCGACGCCGACTACGATCCGCATGACCGGTTAGGGGCCCAGACCTTCCTGGCACGGCACGCCGCCAAGGGGCAGATCGTCACCGGGCTTCTCTACGTCGATCCCGAGGCGGAAGATTTGCACGAGCATCTCAACACGGTTGAGACGCCGCTCAACACGCTGGAAGCGGACACGCTGTGTCCGGGTTCGGCGGTGCTGGACAAGATCAACGCCAGCCTGCGCTGAAGCATTCGCAGAATTCGTAGGGTGGGCAAAGCGCAAGCGTGCCCACCATTTCCATCGATCGCGTGGAAAGATCGTGGGTACGGCGCGTTGCGCCTTTGCCCGCCCTACGGCAGCGCTCTAATGGACAGGCTCCGGCTCCGTCGCTGGACGGGCCGTATAGGCCAGACGGCCGGCCTTCCAATATTGCGTGCAGGTCTCGAGCAGCGTCTCTCCGTCGATGGTCAGGCCGCCGGGACTGACGAGCACCCCCTCCGCGCCGATCGCCTTGTTCATCATCGAGACGATGCGCTTCAGCAGGCCGACGTCGAAACGACTGGCGATGAGCGGATCGAGCTTGAGCACGACGAGGACCTGACTGCGATACCGCCAGGCCGTTATGTCCCGCACGGATCTCCAGGAGATGGTGTCATCGGCGATGCGGGTGTCGCGGATCCCGACGCGGGTGATGAAGAGGACCGGCTGCCTGGACGAGACCAGCCGCCAAAGCGTCCTGCAGGTCGCGAACCCGAACAGAGCGACGCCCACATAGCAGGCCGTGACCTGGAATTCGGAGAGCGGCTTGGCGTGAAACAGGTTGAAGGCGACCGCTGCGCTCAGAAGCGTCAGCAGCAGGCCGCCGGCCAGCATCTTCAGGAGCCGCGGCACGGAATAGCCAATCGCAAGGTTGGGCAAGTTCTGACTCACGGACATTTTGACCGCCACCAGTCATCTGCAGCAACCGGGCGTTGCCGCCCCTCATCCTTCAGACCCTTAAGGCTGGAACCTTGCGCGAGGCTGCCCGCAAGGCGCGCGACCAGGAGCGCTTGAACGCGCCGCTCGCAGTCTGCGACTAACCGCCAGTCGGCTCCTCTGCTCGGTGCGAGCCCGACGACGGTTCAAACGCCCGGTGCGACCATGAAGCTTGCCCTCATCCTGCCGCTCGCCCTTGCCGTTGCCGCCGGCGTTGCCCACGCCGAGGAGGCCGACGACTTTCGCGCGGCGAACAAGGCCGAAGCCGAGACCTTCAACGCCCGAATGTATGCGGGCCCGCCGGGCGAGAAGGCCTTTGCCTGCTTTGTCCGCCGCTACGACGCCGAGCATCTGGCGCGCCATCCGAAGCAGAAGGTCGCGTCGATGAAGCTGCTGGTCTCGGCGGAATGGGACAAGGAGGACAAGCAGCTGCACAACTCCTTCCGGCTCGGTTTCAGATATCGTCATCGCTCGGGTGATTTCGACTCCAGCGGTTCATGCAGCCACACCGCGCTCACCAAGCGCGGCAACGAAGTCCGCCTTGGCTGCGGCGTCGACTGCGAGGGCGGCGGCATCGGCATTGCGCTGTCGAAGGACGACAAATCGGCCATCGTGCGGCTCGCGAGCGTCAGGGTCTGGCTGCACAACAGGCCTGATGACGAGGCCGAGCGATCGCTGGTCGCGGGCAGCGACGACGGGATTTTCCGTCTCGATCGCACCGAGAACAGCGAATGCATGGGGCTCGTGACCGATCGCAAGGAACTCGCCGCGCTGCGCCACAAGTGATATGCCTGCGGCGAGATGAGGCTCAGTCGAGGAGATCGCCATGAACCGCCGCAACATCCTGTGGACCGTCGTCTCGACCCTTGGCACAGCTCTTGGCACAGCTCTTGGCGCAGCGCTCGGCGCCTCCAGCGCGAAGGCCGCGACGGAAGCGGGCGCCGGCAACAAGCTGAAGGTCGTCTATCACCTCAGCGAGGCCGAGAAGGTCAATTTCGTGCTCGGCAACATCCAGAACCATATCGACGGCGTCGGCGGCCCCGAGCACGTCACGCTCGCGCTGGTGATCCACGGACCGGCGCTGAAGGCATTTCACGCTGGCCAGGCCAACCCCGATCTCAGCAAGCGCATCGGTGAATTCTCCAAGGATGGCGTCGAGCTCGCCGCCTGCGGCAACACCATGAAGGCGCAGAATGTCTCTCTGAAGGAGCTGCTGCCGGGCTTCGTCAGCGCGGAAAAGGGTGGCGTGGTCAGGTTGGCCGAGCTGCAGTCGCAGGGGTATCTTTACTTGCGGCCGTGAGAGCGCGCGCTGCCGTCCCACGGGAGAGAGGGCCGCGCGAACCACTATCACTTCTTCCCTGCAGCTCTTGACTGATCCATAACCCTTGAGTTATGAGTTAATCCATAACTTCCTGGTTATGGATCTCCCATGTCCACCGCCCCAGACCTCCTGTTCAGGACGCTCGCCGACCCTACGCGGCGGGCGATCTTCGAGCGGCTTTGCCGCGAGGGCGAGCAGACGGTCGGGGCACTGACGGCGACGTCGGGCGTTTCCCAGCCAGCGGTGTCAAAACATCTCGGCGCGTTGAAGCAGGCGGGCCTCGTGCGCGACCGGCATGAGGGACGGCAGACCCATTACAGCGCGCAGCCCGGCGCGCTCAATCCGCTGATCGACTGGACCAGCCAGATGGCCTCCTTCTGGCAGAGGCGGCTCGACGCACTCGACGATCTCCTGAAGAGGATGGACCAATGACTGAAACCTCAGGCCAGACACGCTCGGTGGTCGTCGAGCGCGAATTCGCCTTCCCGGCCGAGCGGCTCTGGCGCGCGCTGACGCAGCCGCATCTGATCGAGGAATGGCTGATGAAGAACGACTTCAAGCCTGATGTCGGCCATCGCTTCAATCTGCGCGGCGAATGGGGCGGCGTGCTGGACTGCGAGGTACTCACCATCGAGCCGCAGAAGACGCTCGCCTACACCTGGAATTTCTCGCACGAGGACGCCGCGTTCGACCTGAAAAGCGTCGTGACCTTCACGCTGACGCCGACCGGTGCGGGCACCCATCTGCGCGTCGAGCAGGCCGGCTTCAGCCCGACGCAGAAGCAGGCCTTTGGCGGCGCGCATGCCGGCTGGAAGCAGTTCTTCAACAAGCTGGACGAGCTGCTGGCGCGGGTCGGCTAGGCGCGTCCATTCCAACCCTTGCAAAGGAGGTCCGTTGACCATGTGGATTCGACAAACCCATCGCTGGCTGTCCATGGCCTTTACCCTCGCTGTCATCGCCAACATCGTCGCCATGATCATGCAGCTCGATGCCGCCTGGATCGGCTTCCTGGCGCTCGTGCCGCTGATCCCGCTGCTCGCGACCGGGCTCTATCTGTTCGCGCTGCCCTATCTCGGTCGGCGCGGCGAGGCGAGGTCATGAAGAAGGCGGTAGCGAAGAAGAGCGCCGCGAAGGCAGTGGACGGACCATCGCCCTCCAGGATGATCGATGGCCGGATCAAGGAGCTCGGCGACTGGCGCGGCGAGATGCTGGCGCGGGTCCGCGGCCTGATCAGAGAGGCCGTCCCTGATGTCGTCGAGGAATGGAAATGGCGGGGCGTGCCCGTGTGGGAGCACGGCGGCATCATCTGCACCGGCGAGACCTACAAGGAAGTGGTGAAGCTGACCTTCGCCAAGGGCGCCGCGCTGGACGACCCCGCAGGCCTGTTCAATTCCAGCCTTGACGGCAATGTGCGGCGCGCGATCGACATTCGCCAGGGCGAGAAGGTCAACGAGAAGGCATTGAAGGCGCTGATCAAGGCTGCGGCCGAGCTGAATGCGGCGAAGAAGAAGCCGGCGAAGAAGGCGTAACGGCGAACGATCGAGTTCCGCCAACGGCGACACTCTCTCCGTTCCCTCCCCCCTTGTGGGGCAGGGGCAGGGAGGGGGGCCGCACGGGGACTCTCTCCATCACAAAGCGCCTTCGGTGCATCGTTAACAACCGAGACCTCTTGCTGAGCCACCCCTCTCCCCAGCCCTCCCCCACAAGGGGCTAGCTTGAGCACAGATCTTCGGTGAGGAAGTATCCTTGCACAATGGCTTTGAAGCGTTCGAGGCCATCTCGCATGGTGATTGGACCGGTAGATTTGTCACTATGGTAGCCAGTCCAGCCGCCCAGGCGGGCGATGGTCCAGCCGGCCCAAGCAAGACTTTCGGATCGATGGGGGTTTTGCTGCTTGGCGGTGCGTCCCTGCAAGCGTGCTTGCAAGAGGGATAGAACCTGTACTTCGCGTTCATCGAACAGGTGTGATGCCGGCTGACTGTCATCAGTTGAGGCGCGCGCGAGCACGAGCTGCATGGTCTGGCATGCGGCGATCAGAGCGATTACGGCGAGTTTTTCCAGAGCCTGGCCATCGGCGAGGACGCTCTCCTCAAGGTCCAGGCCTTGGCGCTTCACGGTTCGGAACAGCTGTTCGATATGCCAGCGCTGGCGATACCAGCCGATCACCGTGAGAGCCTGTTCGACAGTTTCAACATCATGGGTGGTCAGCAGGCGCCACAGAACGGGCTCCTCGCCCGGAGGTGGATCAATCTCGCGGACTTCGATTGCGGACAGCTCGATTTGGCCCGGTGCGTTGGGATCGGAACAGGATACGGGCCTGCAGATGGTGACCTTTGCGAACCGCACACTCAATTGCGCTTGACGCGCCGGGCGCTTGTCCGCTCGCGCCGGCAGATCGAGCATAAAGCTATGCCGCTCAGGTAGCGCTGCCATGGTCGTGAACAGAGTGCCGCCGCCGACGACGGCACGATCCCGGCAGGCGCGGCTCAACAGATGCGTGCGGCGGTCCGGCAAGCGAGCCCATTTCTCGTAGATGTCGCCCTCTCGGTCGTCGATCACCGTGATCATCTCGGCCTTGGTCAGGCCCCATTTCGCCCGCCGCGGACCTTTCAGCCACCGATAGGATTCCTTCTCCTCAATCGGTTGCTTGCGGTAGTCGGCAGCCTTGGCTTTGAAGCGCCGCCACACCTGCACATCAGCCAAACCCAGACACTGACCCGTTTCGGCATCAACCGTCAGGACCGGATGCACGAACAGGCCGACGTCGCTGCCATTGCCGACCTTGCCAAGTCCGCGCTTGCGCCCCCGCTTGGCTTCGTAGTTGATTTCGCTGGTGTCCTGGATCGCCAGAACGTGTCGGCCGGCCACAATCGCATTCAGCCGCGCCCGCACACGGACCACCATCTTCTCGACCGTGACCCGATCGTTCATCAGAAAACGCCGAAATTTGACCTTTTCTGCACGGTTGTCCCCCAGCTTGCGCAGACAAACCGTCTGCCGCTCGCAGACACGGGCAAGCAACCGCGCGCCATTTTTTTAAGACGCGCGTCGCCGAAATAGCCGATATCCATAGCCATCGCTCACTCCAGAATCACGACGGCCTAGACAGAATCACACACGATTCATCCAGCGCAAGAGATCTGTGCTCAAGCTAGCCCACAAGGGGAGAGGGAACGCACCTTCACCGGTGCGCCAGTTGGGTTTCATCCCCGCATAAAGAAGCCGCCCTCACGCCACCGCGGCGGGAATCGGGCGCGGGCTCACCACATACTCGCGCAAAACCTTGTCGTTGGCGTCGACTTCGATCAGCGAGACGTCGTAGGTCCAGAGATCGGCGAGATGCTGCAGAACCCGCTTGGCGTCGGTCTCGTTGAGCTGCGAGCCCTTGATGACGTGGTGGTGCAGGATCAGCCGGCGGTCGCCGGAGAGATCGACGTCGACCACCTCGATATTGGCGTCGATGAAGCCGACATCGTGCTGCCGCGCCAGCTCGCGGCGAACGCGGCGGAAGCCGCGCTCGTCGTGGATCGCATCGACGCGGATGCCGGCGCGCTCCTCGGGATCGTCGTGCAGGTGGAACATGCGGAAGTGCCGCATCAATTTGGGACTCAGGAACTGGCCGATGAAGCTCTCGTCGCGGTAATTGGCCCAGACGTCGCGCAGCACGCCCATGACGTCGCCCTTGCCGGCGATGTCGGGGAACCACTCGCGGTCCTCGTCTTCCGGATTGGTGACGATGCGCTCGATGTCCTGCATCACGGCAAAGCCGAGCGCATAGGGATTGAAGCCGGAGAAGCGCGGGTCGTCGAATTCGGGCTGGAACACCACGTTGGTGTGCGATCCCAGGAATTCGAGGAAATTGCCGTCGGTGATGCGACCCTGCTGATGCAGCTTGGTCATGATGCGATAGTGGACGTAGGTGGCCGTCCCCTCGTTCATCACCTTGGTCTGGCTCTGCGGATAGAAATATTGCGCGATGTGGCGGACGATGCGCAACAGCTCGCGCTGCCAGGGCGCCAGCCGCGGCGCGCTCTTCTCCAGGAAGTAGAGCAGGTTTTCCTGCGGCAGGCCGAGCAGCTTGCGGCGGCGCTCGACTGACAGCGCAGAGCGGCTCTTGCTCTTGCCGGCCGGCACGGTGCGCCAGAGGTCGTTGAAGACCTCCTCCTCGTGCTGACGGCGGCGCCCTGCCCGCTTCTCCTCGGCGCGCAAATCCAGTGTCTTCTTGCCGGGATAGCGGTCGATGCCATGCGACATCAGGGCGTGCGCAGCATCGAGGGTACGCTCGACCTCGATGCGGCCGTAGCGCTCCTCGCACTGCATGACGTAGTTCTTGGCGAAGTCGAGATAGTCCAGAATTCCTTCCGCATCGGTCCACTGCTTGAACAGATAGTTGTTCTTGAAGAAGTGGTTGTGGCCGAAGGCGGCGTGGGCGATCACCAGGGTCTGCATCGTCGCCGTGTTCTCTTCCATGAGGTAGGAGATGCAGGGCGAGGAGTTGATCACGATTTCATAGGCGAGACCCATCAGACCCTTGCGGTAGGACGCCTCGTGATAGGCGAATTGCTTGCCGAACGACCAGTGCTTATAGAACAAGGGCATGCCGACCGACGAATAGGCATCCAGCATCTGCTCGGCGGTGATGACCTCGATCTGGTTCGGATAGACGTCGAGCCCGAGATCCTTCAATGCCACCGTCTCGCAGGCATCGGTGATGCGCTGCAAGGTGTGGAAATCCCAATCGGCGCCTTCGAACAATCGTTCCGTCATGGAGCGGCTTTCTCCTGAACAGTTTCGCGGCGCTGGAACAGGTCGTGGAACACCGGAAAAATCTCGCTGCGCTCGGAGACCTTGCGCATCGAGAGCGGTGCGCCGCTGTTGCGCAGGCGCTCGTAGAGACTCCAGAGCGAGGAGTCGGACAGGTCGAAGGCACTGCCGCCGGATTCCCCGACCTCGAGATAGGCAAAGAACTGACAGACCGGCAGGATCTTGTCGGTCAGCAGCATGCCGGTGAGCTCGCCGTCGGAATAGGAATTGTCGCCGTCGGAGGCTTGCGCGGCATAGATGTTCCAGTCCGCGGGACTGAAGCGCTCGCGCACGATCTCGTGCATCGCCTGCAGCGCGCTGGAGACCAGCGTGCCGCCCGAGGCCGGGCCGTAGAAGAAGGTCTGCTCGTCGACTTCCTCGGCGCGGTCGGTGTGGCGGATGAAGACGATCTCGACGTGCTTGTAGCGGCGCTTCAGGAACACGTAGAGCAGCATGTAGAAGCGCTTGGCGAGATCCTTCATGTGCTCGGACATCGAGCCGGAGACGTCCATCAGGCAGAACATCACCGCCTGCGCCACCGGCTTTGGCACTGTCTCGAAGCGGCGGTAGCGGATGTCGAGCGGATCGATGAAGGGAATGCGCTTGGTCTTCGCCTTCAGCTTTTCGAGCTGGGCGAGCAACACCTCGCGTTCGTCCTCGTCGGTGCAGGCGGCGATCGCGGCTTCCAGCTCCTCGATCTCGTCCTTGCGGGGACGCTTGAGCGCGATGCGGCGGGCGAGCGCGAGCCGCACCGTGCGGCTGACCGAGATGTTGGCGGGCGAGCCCGACGTGGTGTAGCCGGCGCGCTGGATGCCTTCGCTCTCGGTCTGCGCGATCTTGCGCTTGGCGAGGTCAGGCAGCTCGAGATCATCGAGGAAGAGATCGACGAACTCGTCGCGGGAGAGCACAAAGCGGAACGCGTCCTCGCTGTCGCCCTCGCCCGGACCGGAATCCTTGGCGCTGCCCTGGCCGGAGCGCTGGAGATAGTCGCCCTCGATGAACTTCTTGTTCCCGGGCAGCACCATGTCCCGCGTTCCGCCTTCGCGGCGGAAGCGCGGCTCGTGCATGCCGTCGAGGGGGATCGTGACTTCGCCCCCCTCCAGGACGTCCTTGATGTCGCGTTCCTGCGAGGTCTTCTTGACGGCGCCCTGCACCAGGGATTTGGCCCGACGCAAGAACCGCTGGCGGTTCTCAAGACTCTTGCCGCCCGGATTCAGGCGCCTGTCAATGATGTGAATGGGCACTTTACCATTCGCCTCCCACTCCGCCTCAACCGGCCTGCTTCACGCGCATGTACCATTCGACGAGCCGGCGAACCTGACGCTCGGTGTAGCCGCGCTCCACCATGCGTGCGACGAACTCGCCGTGTTTCTTCTCCGTCTCGCCGTCCTTCTTCGACCCGAAGGAGATGACCGGAAGCAGGTCCTCGACTTGCGAGAATATCCTCTTTTCGATCACGTCGCGAATCTTCTCGTAGGAGGTCCAGGTCGGATTTTTGCCGCCGTTCTGGGCCCGGGAGCGTAACGAGAATTTGACGACCTCGTTGCGGAAGTCCTTGGGGTTGGCGATGCCCGCCGGCTTCTCGATTTTCGTCAATTCCTGGTTCAAAAGTTCGCGATCGAGCAGCTGACCGGTGTCGGGATCCTTGAAGTCCTGGTCCTCGATCCAGGCGTCCGCATAGTCGACGTAGCGGTCGAACAGGTTCTGGCCGTAATCCGAGTAGGATTCCAGATAGGCCTTCTGGATCTCGTTACCGATGAACTCGGCGTAGCGCGGGGCAAGGTCGGCCTTGATGAATTCGAGATATCGCTTTTCGACTTCCTCGGGCAGCTGCTCGCGGCGGATCGACTGCTCCAGCGCGTACATCAGGTGCACGGCATCGGCGGCGACCTCCTGCGGATCGTGGTTGAAGGTCGCAGCCAGGATCTTGAAGGCGAAGCGGGTGGAGACGCCGTCCATGCCCTCGTCGACGCCGGCGGCGTCGCGATATTCCTGGACGCTGCGCGCCTTCGGATCGGACTCTTTCAGGCTTTCGCCGTCGTAGACCCGCATCTTGGCGAACACCGTGGAATTCTCGTGCTTGCGCAGGCGCGACATCACCGAGAACCGCGCCAGCGTCTCCAGTGTCGAGGGCGCGCAGGGCGCCGAAGCGAGCTCGGAGCCCTGGATCAGCTTCTCGTAGATCTTCTGCTCTTCCGTGATACGCAGGCAATAAGGCACCTTGATCACGCAGATGCGGTCGATGAAGGCCTCGTTGTTCTTGTTGGACTTGAAGCTCGCCCACTCGGCTTCGTTCGAGTGCGCCAGGATTACGCCGGTGAACGGGATCGCACCGATGTTCTCGGTGCCGATATAGTTGCCTTCCTGCGTCGCGGTGAGCAGCGGATGCAGCATCTTGATCGGCGCCTTGAACATCTCGACGAACTCGAGCACGCCCTGGTTGGCGCGGTTGAGGCCGCCGGAATAGCTGTAGGCGTCGGGATCGTTCTGCGCGTAGGTCTCGAGCTTGCGGATGTCGACCTTGCCGACCAGCGAGGAGATGTCCTGGTTGTTCTCGTCACCGGGCTCGGTCTTGGCGATCGCGATCTGGCGCAGCCGCGACGGCTGGATCTTGGCGACGCGGAACTGGGAAATGTCGCCGCCGAAGGCTTCAAGGCGCTTGTAGCACCACGGGCTCATCAGGCCGGTGAGGCGCCGGCGCGGAATGCCGTATTTCTCTTCCAGCATCGGGCCGAGCTGATCAGGATCGAACAGGCTGAGCGGTGACTCGAACACCGGCGAGAGCTCGTCGCCGGCCTTCAGCACGTAGATCGGATGCACTTCCATCAGCGACTTCAGCCGCTCGGCGAGTGACGACTTGCCGCCGCCGACGGGCCCGAGCAGATAGAGGATCTGCTTGCGCTCTTCGAGTCCCTGCGCCGCATGGCGGAAGAAACCGACGATGCGTTCGATGGTTTCTTCCATGCCGTAGAAGCCGGCGAAGGCCGGATAGGTGCGGATCGTGCGGTTCAAAAAAATACGGCCAAGGCGTGGGTCCTTGGCCGTGTCAATCGTCTGGGGTTCACCGATCGCTGCTAGCAGTCGTTCGGCCGCGTTCGCGTATTTCATGGGATCGCTTCGACACGATTCCAGATATTCCGCCATCGACATGTCGTGCTGGCTTCTCGCCTCGAACGACCGAGCGAAAGCGTTGAATAGAGAATCGTTGTACATGATCCCTCTCCGCGTGAGTTCCGCTACAAGCTGAAACGAAAGCAGTTACTGGACCGTTCCTCAGGCCGCTTTTCGAATCAGCGTGAGCACATGACGATCATTGGACACCCGGGTGCCGATACGACGCAACGCACAAGGTAGGCACTCGCTGAATTACGAACAGGCACTTGCCTGTAATTTGTGCGAATCTCTGTCTATCTTCGCTCATTTCCAGAATTTGTCACTCGCTCGCCACATCCGGGCGATACCGGGGCCTTGTCTCTCCGGCACCGCAACATAGGGCGATCCGCGCGCGGCGATCTTATGACGCTTGTACGGCGAAGCCTTGCGTGCCCCGTTCATCTTCCTGCTGCAATGCGGTGCGCGGCGTGCCGGCCGCGTGAGCGTCGCGGCAAGCCCGCAGCATTGTCTCAAAATCGGTCGCCAGCCCCTCCGACCGGATCACGATACGATCGTTCTCCGCACAGCGGGCCAGGTTGCGGATGCCGCGCAGCTGCCGCAGCAGAGCGGGCGTCGGCGTCAGCACGATCGTGTCGTGGCCGCGGCATTGTTCAGCCGAAATCTCCGCAATCGAGTCCCACGGCAGAAATTCATCGCCGATGCGGAGATCGCGGATGCCGTAGGGGTTGACCACCACCACCGCTCCCCGGTCGGTCGGGAGCATCCAGATCAGCCAGATCGTCAAGGAGGCGAACACCACGACGCCGGCAACCCCGGCCGTCGTGTCGTAATCACTGAGGTCATCCCACCAGTCGAAAGCGAAGGTCGCGCCGACCAGCGTCATGGCAAAGCCCGCCGCGACCAGCAGCCGCAACGTGGTGGTACATGGGCTGATTTCGAGATCGCGGGATGCGTCGACACCTCCGGCGGGCGCGGCCCGTGGCGTACCGTTGGCGACGGCGAAGGCAAGGCCGTCCGTTTGCGCGTGCATGCTTTCCCCCAGCATGGCCATTCGCGGCCGAGCCACGATGCATCAGGCGGATCGGATTCCGCTGATGAGCACTCCGCGTCGCCACAAGCTGCAGAACACAGTGGCCGACGCTACGCAACCAGACCCGGCCGAACGCTCGGCCAACGACTTTTTCCGCAACACCGGCTACTGCCGAACGGATCGCCTTGATCGCGACGGAGTTACACTGGAGGGTATGACGCCTGTACCCTTGATTGGTTCCCTCCCGGGAGCATGTAAGCTAGAGGATAGCGCGTCAGGACCGGCGCGGAAACCCCTCGCCCGCAGGCTTGGAGATAAATAAGCATCATGAATCCCGTCAAAGAACTGGAAAAGCACGGACAAGCCGTCTGGCTGGACTTCCTGGCCCGTGGCTTCATCGCCAAGGGCGACCTGAAGCGGCTGATCGACACCGACGGCGTCAAGGGCGTCACCTCCAATCCCTCGATCTTCGAGAAGGCGATCGGCAGCTCCGACGAGTACGACGCCCCGATCGGCAAGGCGCTGAAGCGCGGCGACCGGACCGTGGCCGACCTGTTCGAGGCCGTCGCGGTCGAGGACATCCAGAACGCCGCCGACGTGCTGCGCCCGGTCTATGACCGCCTCAAAGGCGGCGACGGCTATGTCAGCCTGGAGGTCTCGCCCTATCTCGCCATGGATACCGCGGGCACCGTGGCCGAGGCGCGGCGGCTCTGGAAGGACGTTGACCGCAAGAACCTGATGGTGAAGGTGCCGGCAACGCCCGAGGGCCTGCCGGCGATCGAGACGCTGATCGGCGACGGCATCAGCATCAACATCACGCTGCTGTTCTCCAAGGCGGTCTACCTCCAGGTCGCCGAGGCCTACATCGCCGGCCTCGAAAAATACGTCACCGGCGGCGGTGACCCCTCGCATGTCGCGAGCGTCGCGAGCTTCTTCGTGAGCCGCATCGACTCGGTCGTGGACAAACAGCTCGACGAAAAGATCGCCCGCGCCAACGATCCGTCCGAGAAGGAGCGGCTTGCCGCGCTCAAGGGCAAGGTTGCGATCGCCAACGCCAAGGTTGCCTATCAGGACTACAAGCGCCTGTTCTCGGGTCCGCGCTGGGACAAGCTTGCCGCCAAGGGCGCCAAGCCGCAGCGCATGCTGTGGGCCTCGACCGGTACCAAGAACAAGGACTACAGCGACGTCCTCTATGTCGAGGAGCTGATCGGCCCCGACACCATCAACACCGTGCCGCCGGCAACACTGGATGCCTTCCGCGACCACGGCAAGCCGCGCGACAGCCTGGAGGAGAACGTCGACGACGCGAGGCGCGTGCTGGAGGAGCTGGAGCGCTCCGGCATCTCGCTCGATGCCATTACCGAGGAGCTGGTCAAGGACGGCGTCAAGCTGTTCGCGGATGCCGCCGACAAGCTCTACGGCGCGGTCGCCCACAAGCGCGCCACCGTGCTGGGGCCGACGATCGACCACCAGTCTCTCTCACTCGGCGACGGGCTCGGCAAGGCCGTCGTCAAGAGCACCGAGGAATGGCGCGCAGCGGCCAAGATCCGCCGGCTGTGGCAGCGCGACAAATCGGTCTGGACCGGCGCCGACGAGGACAAATGGCTCGGCTGGCTCGACAGCGCCGCCAAGGCCGACGTCGCCGATTACGAGGACTATGCCGGCCGCGTGAAGGGCCAGAAATTCTCGGACGCCGTCGTGCTCGGCATGGGCGGATCGAGCCTCGGGCCCGAGGTGCTGGCCGAGACCTTCGGCAAGAAGCCCGGCTTCCCCAAGCTGCATGTGCTGGATTCGACCGATCCGGCACAGGTCCGGGCGATGGAGGCGAAGATCGACATCGCCAACACCGTGTTCATCGTCTCCAGCAAGTCGGGCGGCACCACCGAGCCGAACGCGATGAAGGACTATTTCCACCAGCAGGTTGCCAAGGCGGTCGGGCCCAAGGTGAAGACCGGCCACCGCTTCATCGCGGTGACCGATCCCGGCTCGTCGCTGGAGAAGGCCGCCAGGAAGCTGAATTACGCCCGCATCTTCCATGGCGAGCCCTCGATCGGCGGCCGCTATTCGGTGCTCTCGCCGTTCGGCCTGGTGCCGGCGGCAACGGCCGGCATCGACGTCAAGACCTTCGTCAAGCATGCGCTCTCCATGGCCCGCTCCTGCGGACCGGACGTACCGCCGAGTGAAAACCCCGGCGTGCAGCTCGGCCTTGCCATGGGCCTCGCCGGGCTCGAAGGCCGCGACAAGGTGACGATCCTGGCGTCGAAGAAGATCGCCGATTTCGGCGCCTGGGCCGAGCAGCTGATCGCGGAATCGACCGGCAAGGAAGGCAAGGGCCTGATCCCGATCGAGGGCGAGCCGCTGGGCGACCCTTCCGTCTACGGCAACGACCGCTTCTTCATCGACATTCGCATCGAGGGCGAGGCGGACGCGGCGCATGATTCGGCCCTTGCCGGGGTCGAGGCCGCAGGCCATCCCGTCGTGCGCATCGTCATGAAGTCGATCGACCATCTCGGCCAGGAGTTCTTCCGTTTCGAGATGGCAACGGCGGTTGCGGGCTCGATCCTCGGCATCAACCCGTTCGATCAGCCGGACGTCGAAGCGGCCAAGATCAAGACCCGCGAGCTCACGGCATCGTTCGAGAAGACCGGCGCGTTGCCGGCGGAGAAGCCGGTGGTGAGCACTGATGAGGCCGATCTCTACACCGATGACGCCAACGCCACGGCGCTGCGCGCCGCCGGCGCCAATGGCGATCTCGGATCCTGGCTGAAGGCACATCTGTCACGCTCGGGCGACGGCGACTATGTCGCCCTGCTCGGCTATGTCGCGCGCGACAAGGCCACGATCGATGCGCTGCAGGCCATGCGGCTCGAGGTGCGCGAGAAGCGGCATGTCGCGACCTGTGCCGAGTTCGGACCGCGCTTCCTGCACTCCACGGGGCAGGCCTACAAGGGCGGGCCCGACAGCGGCGTGTTCCTCCAGATCACCGCTGACGACGTCAAGGACTTGCCTGTGCCCGGCCAGAAGGCCAGCTTCGGCGTGATCAAGGCGGCGCAGGCGCGCGGCGATTTCGACGTGCTGACCGAACGCGGCCGGCGCGCATTGCGCGTGCACCTCAAGGGCGGGCTCAAGAAGGGGCTTGCGGCCCTCAATGCGGCGCTCAACGACGCGCTCACTTAAGGAATTTTGCCAATGCAACTCGGCATGATCGGCCTCGGCCGGATGGGCGGCAACATCGTTCGCCGCCTGATGCGTCACGGACATTCGACCGTGGTCTATGACAAGGACGCCAAGGCCGTCGCCGGCCTTGCCGCCGACGGCGCGGTCGGCTCGGCGACGCTCGAGGAGTTCATCTCGAAGCTCGAGCGCCCGCGCACGGCCTGGGTGATGCTGCCGGCGGGGCACATCACCGAGACCACGATCGAGACGATCGCCAAGGTCATGCAGGAAGGCGACGTCATCATCGACGGCGGCAACACGTTCTGGCAGGACGACGTCCGCCGCGGCAAGGCGCTGAAGGCGCGCGGTATCCATTATGTCGACGTCGGCACGTCGGGCGGCGTCTGGGGTCTCGACCGCGGCTATTGCATGATGATCGGCGGCGAGAAGCAGGTGGTGGACCGGCTCGACCCGATCTTCGCCGCGCTCGCACCCGGCGCCGGCGACATTCCGCGCACCGAAGGACGCGAGGGCCGCGATTCCCGCATCGAGCAGGGCTATATCCATGCCGGCCCCGTCGGCGCCGGCCACTTCGTCAAGATGATCCACAATGGCATCGAATACGGCCTGATGCAGGCCTATGCCGAAGGGTTCGACATCCTCAAGAACGCCAATATCGACGCGTTGCCGACGGACCATCGCTATGATTTCGATCTCGCCGATATCGCCGAAGTCTGGCGGCGCGGCTCGGTGATCCCATCCTGGCTGCTCGATCTGACCTCGACCGCGCTCGCCGACAGCCCGCAGCTCGCGGAATATTCCGGCTTCGTGGAGGATTCCGGCGAGGGACGCTGGACCGTGAATGCGGCGATCGACGAGGCGGTGCCGGCCGAGGTCCTGACCGCGGCGCTCTACACACGTTTCCGTTCACGGCGGGAACACACCTTCGCCGAAAAAATTCTCTCTGCGATGCGTGCAGGGTTCGGCGGCCACAAGGAGCCGAAGCAGCCGGGCGCGGCGAAGCCCAAATAAGACGCAACAAGCGAAGGCCAATCGTTCGTGACAAAAGACCCGCAAGCCAAGCGCAAGCCGGAAAATTGCGCCTTCGTCATCTTTGGTGTGACCGGTGATCTCACTCACCGCCTGGTGATGCCGTCACTCTACAATCTGGCAGCCGAGCACCTGTTGCCCGAAAAATTCTGCGTCGTCGGCGTGGCCCGCAAGAGCCAGTCCGATGACGAGCTTCGCGACAGCCTGATGAAGGGCCTGCGCCAGTTCGCGACGCGTCCCATTGACGACGACACGGCCAAACGACTGCTGGAATGCGTGACTTTCGTCGAGGCCGATCCGAAGGATCCGCCGTCGTTCGATCGCCTGCGCGAGCATCTGGATTCGCTGGAATGCGCGCAGGAGACTGGCGGCAACCGGCTGTTCTACCTCGCCACGCCGCCGGCTGCATTCGCGCCGACCGCGCGCCAGCTCGGCCGCACCGGCATGATGAAGGAGAACGGCGCCTGGCGCCGCCTCGTGATCGAAAAGCCGTTCGGCACCGATCTCGCATCGGCCAAGGCGCTCAACGCCGAGCTGCTGAAGATCATGGAGGAGCACCAGATCTACCGGATCGATCATTACCTCGGCAAGGAGACGGTGCAGAACATCCTGGTGCTGCGCTTTGCCAACGGCATGTTCGAGCCGATCTGGAATCGCAACCACATCGACCACGTGCAGATCACGGTGGAGGAGAAGCTCGGCGTCGGCCATCGCGGCGGCTTCTACGATGCCACCGGCGCACTCCGCGACATGGTGCCCAACCACCTGTTCCAGCTGATGTCGCTGGTCGCGATGGAGCCGCCGGCACGCTTCGACGCCCATTCGGTCCGCTCCGAGAAGGCGGAGGTGCTGACGTCGATCCAGCTGCCGAGCCGGGAGGATGCGCTGAAAAATTCGGTGCGCGCGCAATATCTCTCAGGCCGCATCGGCGACGACAATGTCCCGGACTACCGCAAGACCGAGGACGTCAAGCGCGGCAGCACCACCGAGACCTTCGTTGCGCTGAAGTTGATGATCGACAATTGGCGCTGGGCCGGCGTTCCCTTCTATCTGCGTACCGGCAAGGCGCTCGGCCACAAGCGCACCGAAGTAGCGATCAAGTTCAAGCAGGCGCCGTTGTCCATGTTCTCGGGGACCGACGTCGACCGCCTGTCGCAGAACTTCCTCACCATCGGTATCGCGCCGACCGAAACCATCGAGCTGCAGTTCAACGCCAAGATTCCGGGGCCGAGCATCACGATCGACGGCGTCGAGATGAAATTCAAGTACGGCGACTATTTCCGCGCCGATCCTTCGACCGGCTACGAGACGCTGATCTACGACTGCATGATCGGCGACAACATCCTGTTCCAGCGCGCCGACGGCATCGAGGCCGGGTGGCAGGCGGTGCAGCCGTTCCTGGACGCCTGGAAGAGCGCCGGCACCAATGGCATCGAGACCTATGAGGCCGGCAGCGACGGGCCGGCCTGTGCCGACGAGCTGCTGCGGCGCGACGGGCGAAGCTGGCGGAAGTTTTCGTGATGGCAACGGCTGGCCAGCCGAAGCTGATCGTCGAGGCGGACGCCGAGGCCCTCGCCTGCGCGGCGGCCGAGCGGGTGATGGCCCGGATTGCAGCCAATCCCGGCCGCATCGCGATCTGCCTGACCGGCGGATCCAGCCCGAAGAAGCTGTATCAGCTGCTTGGCAGCGAGGCCTTTTGCGGCAAGATCCCATGGCAGCGCGTGCATTGGTTCATCGGTGATGAGCGTTTTGTCCCGGAGAGCGATCCCCTCAACAACATGACGGTGGCGCGCGCGACGTTTCTCGATTCCAACGCGCCGGCCGGCCATGTCCATCCGATCCCGACCACGCTCGAAAACCCCGATCAGAGCGCCGCGGCCTATGCGCACGAATTGCAGTCGTTCTACGGCGCGGAAGGTCTCGATCCTTCGCGGCCGCTGTTCGACATGGTCCTGATGGGCGCCGGGCCGGACGGCCACACCGCCTCGCTGTTTCCCGGCTTCCCCGAAATCGAGGAGACCGAGCGCTGGGTCGTTGGAGTTCCCAGGGCCAATGTCGCGCCGTTCGTGCCGCGGGTCTCGCTCACCCTGCCCGTCCTGGCGTCGTGCTACGAAATGCTGTTCGAGATTGCCGGGCACGACAAGCAGGCGATCTTGACGCGCCTCCTCAATGGCGAGACTCTGCCGGCGTTACGCGCGCGCTCGAACGGTGAGACCGTCTGGCTGGTCGACAGGTGCGCGCTTCCGGAGGAATTTCGTGGGCGGCGTTGAAGCACCTTGTGCGTTGATCGTGATGGGCGTGTCGGGTTCGGGCAAGAGCACGGTGGCGGCGGCGCTGGGCCAGCGGCTCGGCTGGCGCTTCGAGGACGGCGACAGCTTCCATCCCGCCAGCAATGTCGAAAAGATGCGGGCCGGCCATCCCCTCACCGACGAGGACCGCTGGCCCTGGCTCAACGCCATCGCCGACGAGATCGCGCGGGTTTGCGAGAAAGGTGAGCATGTCATCATCGCCTGCTCGGCGCTGAAGCACACCTATCGCGACGTGCTGCTGCGCGGGCGCGACGATGTTCGCTTCGTCTTCCTGAAGGGCACCAGGGAGCTGATCGCCGAGCGGCTCGCGCACCGCAAGGGCCATTTCATGCCGCCCGGGCTGTTGACGAGCCAGTTCGAGACGCTGGAGCCGCCGGAGGCGGGCGAGCACGTCGTCACCGTCTCGATTGACGAATCCGTCGAGGCGATCGTGGATGGCCTGGTGCGGCAATTGAAGCTGGGCGGGGCGAAACGCTGAGAACCGAACCGAAGGTCCTGCCATGACGCAAATCTCACTCGTGGTGTCCGACGTCGACGGCACGCTGCTGACCAAGGACAAGACGCTGACGGACCGCGCGAAGTCCGCGGTGCAGCGCCTGCACAAGGCCGGCATCGGCTTCACCATCACCTCCAGCCGCCCCGCGATCGGCATGCGGTTCCTGATCGACCCGCTGGCGCTGTGGCTGCCGGTCGGCCCGTTCAACGGCTCCTCGATCGTCGATCCCGAGATGAGGCCGGTCGAGCAGCATCTCATCCCTGCAGGCGCGGCCGAGCGGTCCCTGCAGATCCTGCGCGAGTTTGGCGCCGACATCTGGCTCTTCACCGCCGACCAATGGCTGATCGACAATCCCAGCGGACGCTATGTCGCCCATGAGCAGCATACGATCCGCGCCGACCCGACTATCGTGACGGATTTTTCGCCCTATCTCGCCAGCGCCTGCAAGATCGTCGGCGCCAGCGCCGATGCTGCCGGCCTCGAGGCTTGCGAGAAGACGATGCAGAAGGCGCTCGGCGTCGAGGCCACCGCCGTGCGTTCGCAGACCTATTATCTCGACATCACCCCGCCCGGCTTCAACAAGGGCACATTCGTCGAAGCGATGGCCAAGCGTCTCGGAATTGCGACCAGCGCCGTCGCCACCATCGGCGACATGCAGAACGACCTCGCGATGTTCGCCGTCAGCGGCACCTCGATCGCCATGGGCAATGCCACCGACAACGTCAAGGACCAGGCCACCCACGTCACCGCGAGCAACGAGCAGGACGGGTTTGCGGAGGCGATGGAGATGATCTTGAAGCGGAATGGGGTGGGTTAGGGGCATTCGCAAGGGCGGGTTGAAGCGGCCAACTCAAATCTCTCACCGTTATCCTGAGGTGCTCGTCTTGCAACGCAGGACGAGCCTCGAAGGACGACGGCCCGGCTGCATCCCGGCCGCTCGTCCTTCGAGGCTCGCCAAGCGCCGCTTCGCGCCGCCCGTGCTCGCGCCTCAGGATGACGGGTCTGATATGGCGTCCTCACGGAAACAATCGACCTGATCTTGCCAGCTACTTCGACCGCTGCACGGCCGGCTTCTCGCTTTCCTGCCTCGCCGCCGACAGATTCTGCGCGGTGTTGATCAGCGCGATGTGGGTCAGCGCCTGCGGGAAATTTCCGGTTTGGCGCCGGGCGACTGAATCGTATTCCTCGGCCAGCAGACCGACGTCGTTGGCAATGCCGGCCACGCGATCGAGCAAGGCTTGCGCCTTGTCGAGATCGCCCGACAGCACATGGGCATCGGCCAGCCACAGGGTGCAGGCCAGAAACGCGCCTTCGAGCGGCGGTTGCCCCGGGGGCAGTTCGCGCGGATCATGCCGGAGCACGAAGCCATCGCGCACCAGGCGGGCCTCGACGGACCCGATGGTGCCGCGGATGCGCGGATCTTCCGCCGGCAGAAAGCCGACGGCCGGCAGCAGCAGCACGGATGCATCGAGCAGTTTCGAGCCGTAGGATTCGACGAAGGCGTTTTCCTCGGCGTCAAATCCCCTGTTGCAGACGTCGCGATGAATGGCCTCGCGCAAGGCGCGCCAGTGCAGCAGCGGCGCCTTGAAGCCGAAGGTCTCGGCGCTCTTGATGCCGCGGTCGAAGGCGACCCAGGTCATGACCTTGGAGAACACGTAGTGCTTGGGCTCGCCGCGTCGCTCCCAGATGCCGTGATCCGGCCGGTCCCAGACTTCGGCGAGATGGTTGAGCACGGCGCACTCCAGCGCCCAGCTCTCCTCGTCGAGCTTGAGCTTGGCCATGCGCGACTGATGGAAGGCGTCGATCAGCTCGCCATAGACGTCGAGCTGAAGCTGCGCATGCGCGGCGTTGCCGACGCGCACCGGCTGCGCCCCCTCATAACCGTCGAGCCAGCTCGCTTCCCACTCCAGCAGCCGCCGCTGGCCCCAGATGCCGTACATGATCTGCATGTTCGCGGGCGAGCCTGCGGCCGCGCGGAGCAGCCAATTGTGCCAGGCCAGGGCCTCCTCGGTGTAGCCCGAGTTCATCAGCGCCAGCAGCGTGAAGGTGGCATCGCGCAGCCAGCAGAAGCGGTAGTCCCAGTTCCTGCTGCCCCCGAGCTTCTCGGGCAATGACGTGGTCGGCGCCGCGACGATGCCGCCAGTCGGACCAAAGGTCAGCGCCTTCAGCGTGATCAGCGAGCGCACGACGAGATCGTGGTAGTCGCCGTCCCGGGTGCAATGACCGCACCAGTCTTTCCAGAATTTTTCGGTCTCCTGCAGCGCGACCTCCGGATCAATCGGCTCGGGCGGCGCGAGATGCGAGGGACCATAGGTCAGCACGAACGGCATGGTCTCGCCGGCCGTCACTTCGAAGTCGGAGACAGTTGTCAGATCCTCGCCACGCGTCTTGGCCGGCGTGCGCAGCACCGTCATGTCCTGGCCAGCGATGGCCATCAGGGAATGATCGATCCGCCGCACCCAGGGAATGTCCACGCCGAAGCCGAAGCGGATCACGAGCTCCATCCGCATCTTGACGGTGCCTTCGAGGCCGCGCACCAGCCGCACGATGTCCGACGCCTTGCCGCGCGGCGGCATGAAATCGATCAGCGCGACGGCGCCGCTCTTGGTCTCGATGCGCGTTTCCAGGATGAGGGTGTCGCCGAGATAGCGGCGCGACGTCCTGATGACGTCCTCGCTCGGCGCGATCAGCCAGCGGCCGTTCTTGTGGGTGCCGAGGATGGCGGCAAAGCAGGCGTCGGAATCGAAGGCCGGCCAGCACAGCCAGTCGATCGAGCCGTCGCGCCCGACCAGCGCCGCGGTCTCACAATCACCGATCAGCGCGTAGTCTTCGATCCTCTGGGACAATGTCGTGCGAGCCTGGAAATCCCCCAGCCGATCAACTGCCGCCGGGCAACGAACGTTCCCGCGTCGCCGCTCGCAAGGCCGTGAGGTCGACCTTCGATGCGATCTTGTCGAGCGCGACGGGAAGGCGCTGGCGCCAGTTCGGGTGCTCGTCGATGGTGCCGGGAATGTTGGGCTGGTCGATTACGCCGAGCAGATCCTCCATGGATACCGCGAGCAGCCGCGACGGCGTGCGCGATAGGAAGGCGAGCACTGAATAGAGGTCGTTGGCCTTGATGCCGTTCTGGCGCAGGATCTCGTCGAGCCGGCCGAGCGCGTCCCAGCGCGCCTGGTCGTTCTCGCCGGGATCGAGCCCGAGCGAGCGTTTCATCTTGAGGTCGCTGAACGAGCGCCAGCCGGCATAGGTCGACAGATCGTGCGTGTTCAGCGTGACCAGCGCGTTCGGCCGGTAATGATCGACGTTGCGGAAATGGCCGGCATCGTCACGCTCGAACATCATGACGAGATAGGACCAGATGCCGAAATCCTGCATCATCTCGCGAAAACCTTCCGGCACGGTGCCGAGGTCCTCGCCGATCACGATGCATTTGTGCGCCGCGCTCTCGCGCGCCACGGCGCCAAGCAGCGCCTCGAACGGCATCTGCACATAGGCGCCGTTATCAGGCTTGAAGCCACGCGGCACCAGATAAAGCCGCTTCAAGCCGAGCACGTGGTCGAGCCTGATCGCGCCGGCATGGCGCATCGACGCCGCCAGCATGTCGGCGAAGGGCACGAAGGATTGCGCTTCCAGGCCGCCGGCGTTGAAGCCGGCAAGGCCCCAATCCTGGCCGATGGTGTTGAGCACGTCGGGCGGCGCGCCGACGGCGAGATGACGGGAGATCGCCATCTGCTCGTTCCAGGCATCGAAGCCGTTGGACTGCACGCCGACGGCAACGTCGAGATAGAGCCCGACCCGCATGCCGAGCTGGCTGGCAAGCTCCTTGGCGGCGTGCAGCTGGCTGTCCGCGGTCCATTGCACGAATTCGACGAATTCGACCTCGCGCTTGTCGGGACCGTTGCGCAAGCCCGCGCATTTGGCCTCGTCCGGTTGCTGCCATTCCGCGGGCCATTCCCACCAAGGGCCGGTGAAACGATGACGCAACACCTCGAAACAGGCAAAGCGCGACAGCAGCGGCGCGCGGGCGGCGCGGAAGGCGTCGAACGCCTTGCGGCGCGCCTCGCTCGCGCTTGTCACGAAACTGTTGAAGGCGGCCCGCAAGGCCAGCCATTTCAATGCCGCCATGTCCGCATAAGGCACGCGATCGCCTTCGCGCAGACGGGCGGCGGTCGCGACCGCGTCGGGCACGAGGTCCGGCGAGAATTCGGCAATAGCCTCGACGTCGATATAGAGCGGATTGAGGAACAACCGGCTGTTCGGCGAATACGGACTGCAATCGGCCGGGTGGTCGTCGAACAGGACGTGCAGCGGATTGAGCCCGACGCCGTCGGCCCCGAGCTGCTTGGCGAGCCGGACCAGATCGGCAAGATCGGTGAAGTCGCCGATGCCCCAATTGCGGTTCGAGCGGACGCTGTAGAGCTGCACGGCGAGCAGCCAGCCGCGGTCGAAATCGCCGCCAAAGGCCCGCTCCGGCGCCACGATCATCGGCACCTCTTCCGTCCCACCCCCGGCATCGGTCAGAGTCAACCGGTGATACCCGAGCGGCAGGCCGGCGGGCCAGGCGATCACGGGCTCGCGGGTCTCGCCTTGCGCGATCACCTTGCCGTTTCCGGCCAATGTCCATTTCAGCGGCGGCGCGCCGACGGTCGCCAATTCCGTGCGGGGGTGTCCGAGCGCGCGAACCACCACCGGCCCGGCGACGAAGCGGTACACCCGCTTCTCCGGCAGGGCATCGAGGATGGATTTGAGAGCCACGGGATCGGTGACCCGCAGCTTTCCGAGGGCATCGATGAATTCGGATTGAACGCCCTTGATCCGGGCTTGAGCTAAAAGATCCATTCGGCACGCAGCTTGCAGGCCACCCGCTTGCCGGGGGCATCGATTTTAACGAGGCGACGGAAGACGTTAGTCGGGGTCAACTCACAAACCATGCCTGCCGTTCCCAGGGGGAACTAATGACACACAAGCGGCTTTCTATATAGGTATCAAGCGTAGGTTCCCGACAAGGGAAACGGGCCCCTGCTTTCTTGTCAATGGCATCACCGTGAACAAGACAATTCAAACTGTCGAAAGTGCCGCAGCCGGCAGCGCTTTCCTCATCGAGGACGTCTATCCCGCGATCGATGGCGGCCGCTTTGCCGTGAAGCGGATCGCGGGCGAGCGCGTCGAGGTCTGGGCCGACGTCTACCGCGACGGCGAGGCCGTGGTCAGCAGCGCGCTGCTGTGGCGCCCTGAGCAGGACCGGGACTGGCGGCAAGAACCGATGACCCATCATGGCAACGACCGCTGGTCCGGCGCGTTCACGCCCACCGAGCCGGGCCAATATCTCTACGCGATCGAGGCCTGGACCGACGAGTTCGCCACCTGGTCCCATGCGGTGCTGCGCAAGCAGCGGGCCGGCGCCGATGTCAGCCTCGATGCGATCGAAGGGGCCAGCCTCTTGACCAAGGCACATGGCGCGCAGCAGGAAGCCGCGGCAATCATCGTCAGACAATGCGAGGATTATCTTCAGACCGGCGATGTCACCTCGCTGCTTGCGACCGAACTCGGCGATGCCATGGCCGAGAGCCAGTCCCGGCCCGACCTGACCCGCTCACAGCCGTTCCCGCTGATTATCGACCGCGACAGAGCGCGATTTGGCGCCTGGTATCAGATGATGCCGCGCAGCCAGAGCCGGACTCCCGGACAGCATGGCACGCTCCGCGACTGCATCGCGCGTGTCCCCGATATCGCGGCGATGGGTTTTGACGTGCTCTATTTCACGCCGATCCACCCGATCGGCCATAGGAGCCGCAAGGGCCGCAACAATGCGCCGGTGGCCACCGACGGTGAACCCGGCTCGCCCTACGCGATTGGCGCCGCCGAGGGTGGCCACGATGCGCTGCATCCCGAGCTCGGCACCATCGAGGACTTTCGCGCGCTGGTCGCGACCTGCCTGGAATACGGCCTCGAGCTGGCGCTCGACTTCGCCGTGCAATGCTCGCCGGACCATCCCTGGCTGACGCAGCATCCGGAATGGTTCAAATGGCGGCCGGACCGCTCGGTGCGGACGGCGGACGGCCCCTACTCCGACATCGTGATCCCCGATTTCGCCTCGGTCGACCGCATCGGCCTGTGGAACGCCTTTCGTGACGCCATGCTGTTCTGGATCGACCATGGCGTCACCATCTTCGCCATCGACAATCACGACACCGCGCCGCTTGCGTTCTGGGACTGGCTGATTCGCGACATCCGCCGGCGGCATCCCGAGGTGATCCTGTTCTCCAAGACCTTTGCGCGTCCGAAGCTGATGCAGGGCCTCGCCAAGCTCGGCTTCGCGCAGTCTTTCACTTACTTCCCCTGGCGCACCTCGCGGTGGGAGCTGGAGCAATATTTCGGCGAGCTGACGCGCTATCCCGCGCGCGACTTCTATCGTCCAAACCTGTTCGTCAACACGCCCGACCTGCTGCCCTATCATCTCCAGAGCGGAGAGGCCTGGGCATTCAAATCGCGCGTTGCGCTGGCGGCGACGTTGTCGGGCAGTTACGGCGTGTACAGCGGGTTCGAGCTGTTGGAGCACGAGGCCATCCCCGGTCGCGAGGAATACCTCGATTCCGAAAAATATCAGATCAAGCAGCGCGACTGGGACAAGGCCGGCAACATCAAGTCCTACATTGCCGCGCTCAACCGCATCCGCAACGACAACGGTGCGCTCCAGCAAACGGCGAATTTGCGCTTTCTGGGCGTCGAAGACGGCGAGACGATCGCCTTCGTCAAGGAGGCGGCCGAACCCGCCAACATTGTTCTCGTCGTGATTGCCCTCTCGGGCCACGCGCGCGAGTTCTGGCTGCCGCTCGGCGACGTCACCGTTGACGCCGGCGGGCAGCGACACCATGTGACGACACTCGAAAACCTCCTCACCGGCGAGCAGTCCCGCATCGAATGGGGCGGGATCAGGTTGCGTATCGATCCCGACCGCGATCCGGCGCTCCTGTTCCGCTGCTTGGCGTAAGGGGTCACGCCATGAACGTTCTATCTTCCGTCGACACCAAGAAAGCCGAGGCTGCCGAGATCGTGGACGAGCTCTGGTACAAGGACGCCATCATCTACCAGCTCCACGTCAAGGCCTTCGCCGACAGCAACAACGACGGCATCGGCGACTTCGCCGGCCTGACCGAGAAGCTGCCTTATCTGCAGGAGCTCGGCGTCACCGCGCTGTGGCTGCTGCCATTCTATCCGTCGCCGGGCCGCGACGACGGCTACGACATCGCCGATTACGGCTCGGTCAATCCCGATTTCGGCACGATGAAGGACTTCAAGCGCTTCATCCAGGAAGCGCAGAAGCGCGGCTTGCGCGTCATCACCGAGCTCGTCGTCAACCACACCTCGGACCAGCACAAATGGTTCAAGCGCGCGCGGCGCAGCCATCCAGGCTCCAGCGCCCGCAACTGGTATGTCTGGAGCGACACCGACCAGAAATACCAGGGCACGCGCATCATCTTCACCGACACGGAGAAGTCGAACTGGACCTGGGATCACGAGGCCGGCGCCTTCTACTGGCACCGCTTCTTCTCGCACCAGCCGGATCTGAACTTCGACAATCCGCGCGTCGTCAGCGCGCTGATCCAGGTGATGAAGCGGTGGCTGGATGCCGGCGTCGACGGCTTCCGACTCGACGCCATTCCCTATCTGTGCGAACGCGACGGCACCAACAACGAGAACCTCCCCGAGACGCATGCGATCATCAAGCGCCTGCGCCATGAGCTGGACTCCTACTCCAAGGGCAAGCTGCTGCTGGCCGAGGCCAATCAATGGCCGGAGGACGTGCAGGAATATTTCGGCCGTGGCGACGAGTGCCACATGGCTTACCACTTCCCGCTGATGCCGCGCATCTACATGGCGATCGCGCAGGAAGACCGCTTCCCGATCACCGACATCCTGCGCCAGACGCCGGATATTCCGGCGAGCTGCCAATGGGCGCTGTTCCTGCGCAACCATGACGAGCTCACGCTCGAGATGGTCACCGACGTCGAGCGCGACTATCTCTGGACCACCTACGCCAACGATCCGCGCGCCCGTATCAATGTCGGCATCCGCCGGCGTCTCGCGCCGTTGATGGACAACGACCGCCGCAAGATCGAGCTGATGAACTCGCTGCTGCTGTCCTTCCCTGGCACGCCGATCATCTATTACGGCGACGAGATCGGGATGGGCGACAACATCTATCTCGGCGACCGCAACGGCGTGCGCACACCGATGCAGTGGAGCCCCGATCGCAACGGCGGCTTCTCGCGCTGCGACCCGGCCCGCCTCTACGCACCGCTGATCATGGATCCGGTCTACGGCTACGAGTCGGTGAACGTGGAGGCGCAATCGCGCAGCCTATCCTCGCTGCTCAGCGCTACCAAGCGGCTGATCTCGGTACGCAAGTCGACGCTCGCCTTCGGCCGCGGCACCATGACCTTCATCCGCCCGGCCAACCGCGCCGTGCTGGCCTACGTTCGGCAATACCGCGACGAGGTGATCCTGTGCGTCGCCAACCTCTCGCGCGCGGCGCAGGCGACCGAGCTCGACCTGTCGCCGTGGAAGGACCGCATTCCGCAGGAGATGCTTGGACGCACGCGGTTCCCGGCGATCGGCGAGCTGCCCTATATGATCACGCTGGGGCCGTATGGCTTCTACTGGTTCCAACTTCAGGAGCGCGACAAGTCCGAACCGGTGACGCCGCGCGCGGTGCCGGAATTCGAGACGCTGGTGGTGCCGGTGAACTCCAACTGGGTGTCGCTCGCACGCGAGCGCAGCGTGTTCGAACGCGACGTGCTGCCGGGATTCCTGTCGCGGACGCGGTGGTATCCCGAGCACAATCCCAAGCACATCAATACCACGCTGACCTCGGCGGTGCCGTTCAGCGACATCGGCGACAACAGGCCCTGGATCGCGTTCTTCGAGACGACGCGGGACGACGTCACGACGCGGTACGTGCTGCCCATGCAGATCGAGTGGGTACGCTTCGACCGCGAGCGCTTCAACCCGAAGGCGCTCGCCGCCGTCCGCCAGGGCGCGCGCGAAGGCACGCTGCTCGACGTTGCCACCGACCAGATCTTCATCGGCCTGTTCCTGCGAGGTCTGTCGCAAAACCTGGTGGTGGACGAGAACAATCTGCGGCTCGAGTTCAAGTCAACCAGCCGGTTCGCCGACTATTCCATCAAGGAGCCCGAGCGCATCCGTGCCATCGAGCAGTCGAACAGCACGGCGCTGGTCGACAACCAGTACGTCGCCAAGATCTACCGGCGGCTGGAAAGCGGCATCAGCCCCGAGATCGAGATCGGCCATTATCTCACCGAGGTCGCGCGCTTTGCCAATACGCCGGCGTTGCTCGGCAGCGTCGAGCTGCTCGAAGGCGATCGGCGCAGCGCGCTCGGCGTGCTGCATGCCTTCGTCGAGAACCAGGGCGATGGCTGGACCGTGACCACCGGCTATCTCGATCGCTATATCGACGAACAGCGCGTGCTGGCGGTAGGTGAAGCACCGCGCGAGACCCAGGAGCAGACGCTTTATCTGCACTTCATCGCGCAGATCGGCAAGAGGCTCGCCGAGATGCACGTCGCCCTGGCCGCGGCCAAGGAGAACGAGCTTGCTCCGGAGCCGATCAGCGCTGCGCATGTGGAACGGCTCGTGTCCGGTCTCAAGGCGCGGGCCGAGCGGGTTCTCCAGCGACTGGCCGCCAGCCGCGACGGCCGGCGGGAGACGGACCGGCCGCTGATCGACCAGCTCATATCGGTGCGCGCGACCCTGCCCGACCACCTCAATGCGCTCTTGCCTTCCGGGATCGGGGGGTTGAACATCCGACATCATGGCGACTTCCGCCTCGGGCAAACTCTGATCGTGAAGGACGATATCTTCATCATCGACTTCGACGGCGATCCGCGCCTGCCGCTGGCCGACAAGCGCCGTAAGGCGCCTGCCGCGCGCGACGTCGCCGGCCTGATCCGCTCGATCGATCTTTCGGTCAACGCAGCCCAGAACCGCGCGCTCACCGGTGCCTCCGACGAGCAAGGCCGACTCACGGCCGCGCTCCACGAATGGCGCGAGCGGGCCGTCGCAACCTTCCTCTCCGCCTATCGGGAAGCCACGACCGATCGGCGACTGTGGCCGGAGAAACGGCAATCCGCGGAAGGCCTGTTAAGGTTTTTCCTGCTTGATCAGGCGTTCGAAGAAGTAGAGTACGAGCTGTCCCACCGGCCTGAGGGGCTCCATGCGCCGCTGACCGGACTGCTTCGCATTCTGTCCAGCACCGAGAGCGAAGCCCATGCCTAAATTGCCTGCCGAGGCCTATGCCATCATCGAGGGCCGCCACTCCGACCCCTTCCACTATCTCGGGCTGCATCCCGAGGGCGGCAGAAGCGTGGTGCGTGCGTTCTTGCCCGAGGCTTCCAATGTCGAGGCAGTCGGCGAACACGGCGAGGTCGCCTCGCTCGACCGCGTGCACGATGCCGGGCTGTTCATCGGGGCCCTGCCCAACGGCTCGAAGCACTACCAGCTGCGCGCAAAGTTCGGCAACAACGTCGTCGAATTCGAGGACGCCTATCGTTTTCCGCCGATCCTGACCGATTTCGATCTCTATCTGCTCGGCGAAGGCACCCATCAGCGTCTCTATGACAAGCTCGGCGCGCACCCGATGCGGCTCGAGGGCATCGACGGCATCGGCTTCGTCGTGCTGGCCCCGAATGCGCGACGCGTGTCCGTGGTCGGCGATTTCAATTTCTGGGACGGACGGCGCCATCCGATGCGGGTGCGCGGCGCCGGCTATTGGGAATTGTTCATTCCGCATGCCAAGTCCGGCGATCACTACAAGTTCGAGATCATCGGCCCCCACGGTCATCTGCTGCCGCTGAAATCCGACCCTTTGGCATTTGCCAGCGAGGTCCGGCCGAAGACGGCCTCCATCGTGTTCGACGAGGCGCATCTGCCGCGCCCGCGCCCCGCGCCCGACGGCATCAACGCGCTGTCGGCGCCGATGTCGATCTACGAGGTTCATCTCGGCTCATGGCGCCGCAAGAACGGCGATGAATGGCTGACCTATCGCGAGCTGGCCGAGCAATTGCCGGCCTATGCCCGCGACATGGGCTTCACCCATCTCGAATTCCTGCCCGTCAGCGAGCATCCGTTCGACGGCTCCTGGGGCTATCAGCCGACCGGCCTCTATGCCCCGACCAGCCGCTTCGGGACCCCCGAGGATTTCGCCGCGCTGATCGATGCCTGCCACCGCGAGGGCGTCGGCGTCTTGCTCGACTGGGTGCCCGGCCACTTCCCGGACGATCCGCACGGCCTCGGCAGCTTCGACGGCACCGCGGTCTACGAGCACGCCAACCCGCTCCAGGGCCGCCACCTCGATTGGGGCACGCTGATCTATAATTACGGCCGCACCGAAGTGACCAACTTCCTGGTGTCGAACGCACTATTCTGGATGGAGCGTTACGCCATCGACGGCCTGCGCGTCGATGCGGTGGCGTCCATGCTCTATCTCGACTACAGCCGGCCGCCCGGCGCATGGATTCCGAACCAATATGGCGGCCGCGAAAACATCGAGGCGATCAATTTCCTGCGCCGGTTCAACACCGAGGTCTTCGCCCGCTTCCCGCAAGCGACCACCGCGGCCGAGGAGTCCACCGCCTGGCCGCAGGTGTCGCGTCCGGTCGAATTCGGCGGACTCGGCTTCGGCTACAAGTGGAACATGGGCTGGATGCACGACACGCTGAACTACATCAGCAAGGATCCGATCCACCGCAAATACCATCACGGCGAGATCCTGTTCGGCCTGCACTACGCGTTCTCGGAAAACTTCATCCTGCCGCTGTCGCATGACGAGGTCGTGCACGGCAAGCGCTCGATCCTCGGCCGCATGCCCGGCGACGAGTGGCAGCGTTTTGCCAACTTGCGCGCCTATTACAGCTTCATGTTCGGCCATCCCGGCAAGAAGCTCCTGTTCATGGGCGCGGAAATCGCGCAGAGCCGCGAATGGAATCACGACCAGTCGCTCGACTGGCACCTGCTCGAATACAAATACCATTCCGGCATCCAGGCACTGATCCGCGACCTCAACCGGCTCTACCGCGCGGTGCCGGCGCTGCACCAGATGGATTGCGACCAGGCCGGTTTCGAATGGCTGATCACTGACGACGCCAACCGCAACGTGTTCGCCTGGCTACGCAAGGGGGTGGACGAGCACGCGCGGTGTCTCGTGATCATCAACTTCTCCCCCAACGTCTATCGAAACTATCGCGTTCGCGTGCCCTTTGCCGGAAAATGGAAGGAAGTGTTCAATTCGGACTCCGCCCATTATGGCGGCAGCAATGTCGGGAACATCGGCGAAGTTCATGCCGTTGAAGGCAAGGCGCCCGAGCTCCGCCTCACCATTCCACCGCTCGCCGCGATCTTCCTCGTTCCGGAAAGTTGACACATGCGCCTCACTGCTGGATCGCCCGCACGCCTCGGCGCAAGCTGGGACGGACGCGGCACCAATTTCGCGCTGTTCTCCGCCAACGCACAGAAGGTCGAGCTCTGCCTGTTCGACACCCAAGGCCGCCGCGAGCTCGAGCGCATCGAGCTGCCTGAAAGAACCGAGGACGTCTGGCACGGCTATCTCAACGACGTCTCCCCCGGTCAGCTCTACGGCTATCGGGTGCACGGCCCCTACGAGCCCGAGCACGGCCATCGCTTCAACGCCAACAAGCTGCTGCTCGACCCCTATGCCAAGCGTCTCGCGGGGCGTCTGGTCTGGAGCGATGCGCACTTCGCCTATCGCACCGGAAGCCCGCGCGAGGACCTGTCGTTCGACCGGCGCGACAACGCGCGCGGCATGCCCAAGGCCGTCGTGGTCGACGAGACCTTCAACTGGGGCCGCCGCGAGATCCGCCCCAACATTCCCTGGGAAGACACGATCATCTACGAGGCTCACGTCAAGGGCCTGACCCAGAAGCGCGACGACGTGCCGCCGAACCTGCGCGGCACCTATGGCGGCCTGTCCTCACCGGCCATGATCGAGCATCTGAAGAAGCTCGGCGTCACCACGGTCGAGCTCCTGCCGGTGCACAGCTTCGTCGACGACCGCATCCTGGTGGAGAAGAAGCTCGCCAATTACTGGGGCTACAACTCGCTGTCCTTCTTCGCGCCCGAGCCGCGCTATGCCCAGGACAACGCCCTGGACTCCTTCCGCACCACGGTGGCGCGGCTGCACGATGCCGGCATCGAGGTGATGCTGGATGTCGTCTACAACCACACCGCCGAGGGCAACCATCTCGGTCCGACGCTGTGCTATCGCGGCATCGACAACGCCTCCTATTACTGGCTGAACCGCGAGAACCCGCGCTATTACGACGACTTCACCGGCTGCGGCTCGTCGGTCAACCTCACCCATCCGCGCGTGCTCCAGATGGTGATGGACAGCTTGCGCTACTGGGTCGAGGTCTGCCATGTCGACGGCTTCCGCTTCGACCTTGCCACCACGCTCGCGCGCGGCCCGAACGGGTTCGATCGCGGCATCTCCTTCCTGACCGCGATCCGGCAGGATCCGGTGCTGGCAACCGTCAAGCTCGTCGCCGAGCCCTGGGATCTCGGCCTCGGCGGCTACCAGGTCGGCGCATTCCCGTCGCAATGGTCGGAATGGAACGATCGCTATCGCAGCGCCATGCGCCGCTACTGGAGCGGCGAAGGCAGCCTGATCGGCGACATCTCCAGCCGGATGACGGCGTCTTCCGATCTGTTCAACCACGACGGACGGCGGCCGCGCGCCAGCATCAACCACATCACGGTGCATGACGGCTTCACGCTCGCCGACCTCTTCAGCTACAACGAGAAGCACAATGAGGCCAACGGCGAGGACAATCGCGACGGCTCCAACGACAACCACAGCAACAATTGCGGTGTCGAGGGGCCGACCGACGATGCTCAGATCCTCGGCCTGCGACGCCAGCTTCGCAAGAACGTGCTGGCCTGCCTGATGCTGGCGCAGGGCGTTCCCTTGATCCTCGCCGGCGACGAGGTCGGCAACTCGCAATCCGGCAACAACAACGCCTATTGCCAGGACAACGAGATCGGCTGGGTCGGCTGGGACAATCTCGGCAAGGAGGGCGACGACATGGTCGATTTCGTCGCCCATCTCGCCGATATCCGCCGCCGGTTCTCGCAGCTTCGCAGCCACCGCTGGCTCGACGGCCGTCCCGCCGACGGTGTGTCCTACGGCGCGCTGTGGCTGACGCCTGCCGGCGACGAGATGACCGAGAGCGACTGGACATTCCCGGATGGGCGGTTTCTCTCCTATGTGATGGGGCCGATGGAACCCGGTGGGGCCGCGATCTTTATCGTACTGAACGCCGCCCCCGAAGAGATCGCATTCAAATTGCCCAAAATGACCGAATACAAGAGCTGGCAGCAGATCCTGAATACGACGGATGCCAAGCCGAACACGATCGACTTCCCGCCCGGAATCGACAGCAAGGCGCCGCCGCGCTCCGTGCTCGCCTTCGCGGGGGCGCTATGAGGCCATCCTTCGGGGCGAGGCCGACGAAGGACGGCGTTTCGTTCCGCCTGTGGGCGCCTGCCGCCCGCCGTGTCGACTTGCTGCTCGGCCGAAGACACGCGATGCAGCGCCGGCAGGATGGCTGGTATGTCACCGAGATTGCCGGGCTCACCGCCGGCACCCCCTACAAGTTCAGGATCGACGACGAGATCGACGTGCCCGATCCGGCTTCGGCTTTCCAGCCCGAAGATGTGTTCGGCCCGAGCGAGGTGATCGATCACGATGCCTATCCCTGGCGTGCGCGCGATTGGCGCGGCCGCCCGTGGGAAGAGACGGTGCTGATCGAGACCCATGTCGGCACGTTCACGCCGAAGGGCTCTTACCGCGCCATGATCGAAAAGCTCGATCATCTCGCCGCAACCGGCATCACCGCGCTGGAATTGATGCCGCTGGCGGATTTCGCAGGGCGCCGCGGCTGGGGCTATGACGGCGTGCTGTGGTACGCGCCCGACAGCGCCTATGGCCGCCCCGAGGACCTCAAGACGCTGATCGACGAAGCGCATCTGCGCGGGCTGATGGTGTTCCTCGACGTCGTCTACAATCATTTCGGCCCCGAGGGGAACTACCTCGGCCGCTATGCGCCGACCTTCTTCACCGATGCGCATACGCCCTGGGGCAGTGCGATCGACTATCGCGTGCCGCAGGTGCGCGCGTTCGCGGTCGAGAACGCGCTGTCCTGGCTCACCGACTATCGTTTCGACGGCCTGAGGCTGGATGCCGCCAACCACATCATGGCGATCCCCGGTGAGCAGTCGATGCTGCAGGACCTCAGCGTCGCCGCCGGCGAGCTCGCCAAGGCGACCGGGCGGCACATCCATCTCGTGCTGGAGAACGGCGACAATCGCGCCAGCCTGCTCGACGCCGCGCAGCAGCCGCCGAACGGCAAATATCGGGCGCAGTGGAACGACGATTACCACCACGTCTGGCACGTGATGCTGACCGGCGAGCTCGCCGGCTACTACGCCGACTACCAGACGCCGCGCATGGACCTCGCGCGCGCGCTCGCTTCCGGCTTTGTCTATCAGGGCGAGGTATCGGAGTTCTGGGGCAAGAAATCGCGCGGCGAGCCGAGCGGTGAGCTGCCGCCGGCGACTTTCGTCAACTTCCTGCAGAACCACGATCAGATCGGCAACCGTCCGTTCGGCGACCGGCTCGAAAGCCTGGCTTCGCCGCAGCAGATCGAAGCGGCGCTCGCGGTGACCCTGCTGGCGCCGATGGTGCCGATGCTGTTTCAGGGCGAGGAATGGGGCTCGACGGTGCCCTTCCCGTTCTTCTGCGATTTCCAGGGCGGGCTCGCCGACGCCGTGCGCAAAGGACGCAAGCAGGAATATGCCTGGGCTTACGAGAAATACGGCGACGAGGTGCCAGATCCGCTCGATCCGGCCACGCTGCGATCGGCCGTGCTCGACTGGACCGGCCGCACCGAACAGCAAAATGCACGGCTTGCGCTGGTCAAGGAGCTGCTCGCGCTTCGCGCCAAGGAAATCATGCCGCGGCTCGAGGACGCGCGTTTTGGCGATGCCGAGGCAGCCGACAGCGGCCTGCTCACGGCGCATTGGCGGATGGGCGACGGCACGACGCTGCGGCTCGTCGCCAATCTCTCCGACAAGGACATCGCGCGTCCCGACGGCGCGACGGGCACACCAATCTGGGGCGAGGTGAGCGGCGACCGGCTGCCGCCGTGGTCGGTGATCTGGCATCTCGGAGGTTAGCATGCCTCCTGCCATTCCTCTTGCAACTTACCGGCTGCAGCTCACCGCGGATTTCGACTTCGACAAGGCCGCGGCGATCGTCCCCTATCTGAAGGCGCTGGGGATCACTCATCTCTACGCCTCGCCGGTGATGAAGGCGCGCAAGGGCTCGACCCACGGCTACGACACCGTCGATCACAGCCAGTTCAATCCCGAGCTCGGCGGCGAGGCCGGCTTTACCCGGCTGAGCGAGGTGCTCGAGGCGCACGATCTCGGGCTCATCATCGATTTCGTGCCGAACCATGTCGGCGTGCACTTCGCCGACAATCCGTGGTGGCTGGACGTGCTGGAATGGGGCCAGGCCTCGCCGCACGCTGTCTCCTTCGACATCGACTGGGACCTCTTGCCCTACCGTGCCCGCGGCGGCGTGCTGTTGCCGATCCTGGGCGCATCCTACGGCGAGGCGCTCGAGCGCGGCGAGATCGAGCTGCGCTATGATCCGGATCAGGGCAGCTTCTCCGCCTGGTATTTCGAGCATCGCCTGCCGATCGCGCCGGAGCGCTACGGCGAGATCCTGCGCATGATCGTGAAGGAAGCGGGTGCCGCCGAGACGGAGGCCGGCAAACGTCTGCTGTCGCTCGCAGCGCGCTATACCGGACTGCGCCGTCCCAATCGCAAGGAAGCTCCCGCGTTCAAGACCGAGCTCAGGCAGATCGCGGGCGCCGCCGATCTCATCGCAGGCGGCCTTGGCGCCTATCGTGCCGGCAAGGAGCGTCCCGCGCAGACGCTGGCGCTGCATCACCTGCTGGAGCGTCAGCATTACAAGCTCGGGCACTGGCGGCTCGCCTCCAGCGACATCAATTATCGCCGCTTCTTCGACGTCAACGGACTCGCCGGCCTGCGCGTCGAGGACCCCAGCACCTTCGCCGCCACGCACCGGCTGGTGAAGCAGCTCGTCGTCGACGGCAAATTGCAGGGCATCCGGCTCGATCACATCGATGGCCTGCGCGACCCCGCGCAATATTGCCAGCGGCTGCGCCGGCTGGTGCGCGACGCGCAGGGCAATTCAAAGCCGTTCTACACCGTGATCGAGAAGATCCTGTGCGAGCACGAGCGCCTGCCGCACTTCGCCGGCGTTCAGGGCACCACCGGGTATGAATGGATGAACGTCATCACCCAGGTGTTGGTCGACGCCAAGGGATTGGCGGCACTGGACGAGACCTGGCGGCAGATCAGCAACCGGCCGCCACAGCTAGCGCCTTACGTCAAGGACGCCAAGCGGCGTGTGCTGGAGACGCTGCTCACCAGCGAATTCACCGTGCTGACGCGCCTGCTCGCGCGCATCGCCAACGGACATTACTCGACCCGCGATTTTTCCGCCGACAGCCTGCGCCAGGCGCTCGAACTCTACGTGCTGCATTTCCCGGTCTACCGCACCTATCTGACCAACAGCGGGCCGACCGCCGCCGACCGCAAGCTGATCGACGACACCATTGCGCGCGCCCGCGCGGAATGGTTCGCAGCCGACGAAGGTATCTTCGACTTCCTGCGCGATGCCCTGACCATGGACCTGCTCAAGCCCGGCCGCCCGCCGCACAGCGCGCCGCGCGTGCGCCGCTTTGCGCTGAAGGTACAGCAATTCACCGGGCCGGTGATGGCGAAGTCGCTGGAGGACACCGCGTTCTATCAATTCCACAGGTTGCTGGCGCTGAACGAGGTCGGCGGCGATCCCGCCAGCACCGGCCTCGCCGTTCCCGCTTTCCACGAGGCCATGCAGGCCCGGGCCAGGGAATGGCCGCTGGGGATGACGGCGACCGCCACGCATGACACGAAGCGCGGCGAGGATGCGCGCGCGCGGATCGCAGCACTCAGCGAAATTCCCGGCGAATGGACCAGCGCAGTTTCGCGCTGGAAGGTGTTGAACGCGCCGCACCTCGCGCTCCACGGCAATCTACGCGCGCCATCAGCGACGTTCGAATACATGCTCTACCAGACGCTGCTCGGGGCATGGTCGCTCCAGGAGCCGGTCGATGCAGGCTTCGTCGAGCGTATCCAGGCCTATGCGCTGAAGGCCGCGCGCGAGGGCAAGGAAGAGACCAGCTGGCTCAATCCGCATGAATCCTACGAGAACGGCGTCAAGCAGTTCATCGCGAAGATTCTCGATCCCGCGCTGTCGGGAGAATTCCTGGATTCGCTGCAAACGCTGGCCCGGCGCGTGGCGTTGCTGGGCGCGCTGAACGCCATGAGCCAGCTCACCCTCAAGGCGACGCTGCCCGGCGTGCCCGACTTCTACCAGGGTACCGAGTTCTGGGACCTGTCGCTGGTCGACCCCGACAACCGTCGTCCGGTCGAGTTTGGCGCGCGGCACACGGCGCTCAGCGCGCTGGGCGATCCGGATTGGGCAGGTCTGATGAAGAGCTGGCCGGACGGCCTGATCAAGCTCGCCTGGACACGCCGCCTTCTCAAGCTGCGCAACGAACTCGCCGACGTCTTCGCTCAAGGTGACTACCAGCCGCTGGCGGTGAGCGGCGCACATGCCGACCATGTCATCGCCTTTGCGCGCCGCCACGGCCGCACTGCCGCGATCGTGGTGGTCGGGCGTCACTTCGCACCGTTCACGCAAGCGGGCCGGGAATGGCCCGCACCGGAAGGCTTTGACGCCACCGTCGACCTGACCGGCTACAGCGCGCCCGGCCTTGCCAGCGGTGAATTGCCGCTCGCGCAGGCCTTCCGGGAGTTTCCCGCTTTCGTCGTCGAGGCCCGCACGGCAAGTGCGATCAAGCCGGTGCGGCCGCGCGTGCGCGCCTGAAACTACTTTCCGCCATCCTTGGTCAACAGCAACTGCCCGCGCTTCTTGATCGTCGCCTGCGCCATCTCGGCGAAGCGCTGCAGCAGCCAGGGCAGCACGACCTGAACCTTGACGTGGTCGTCCGCGACATCGACCTGCCCCGTCGCGATCTGCCCGAGCGCGCGAATGCGAAAGGCCATGCTGTCGCCGGTCCAGCGCTCCTCCTCGACCTGCATCACGGGAATGCTGGCAGCGGCGCGGCCAAGCCCGGTCTTGAGCCGGCGTACCGCCTCCTCCCGGCCGAGCCGATGCGGGATGGAGACGACGAGTGGTGCTGACATGGCGGTGCCCCGTGGTGATTGATCCTCTCATAATCATGCCGGGCGCACCTACAAAGGTTCCATGCAAGTTGAGCCGCCGGCCCGTGTTTCAAGGCCGGAACTTTAAAACCTGCGGCAAGTTGCCCTCGCACCACGGGACAGGTTGCAACGACCCTTTCAACGAAGGGCTGGAGGAGATTCGCATGTCTATCGGTACGATCATTCTGATCATTCTGGTCATCGCCCTGCTTGGCGGCTTCAGCGGCATCGGCGGCGGCCCGTTCTATGGCACCGGCTATTACGGCGGCGGCGGCCTCGGGCTCGTCATCGTCATCCTGCTGATCCTGCTGCTGCTGGGTCGGATCTAGGCGAGATCTCGGAGGGTGGGCAAAGGCGCAACGCGCCGTGCCCACCTACTCGTCGTAAGGAAAAAAGATCGTGGGCACGCTTCGCTTTGCCCACCCTACGGGCGCATTGACGGCGCCCGGACCTATGTCTTCCCCGCCAGCTTCTTCACCGCCGCCTTAATCGACGCAGCCGCGTCCTCATACCCTTCCCACGCCTTCGAGCGCGCCAGCAGGCCCGGTACTGTCCGCACCGTATATCGCTTCGGATCGAGATCGCTCTTCACCTGGGCCCACGTGACGGGCATCGAGACCGTCGCCCCCGCGCGGGCCCGCGGTGACAGCGGCGCAACCGCCGTCGACATCCGGTCGTTACGGAGATAGTCGAGAAAGATCTTTCCGCTGCGCAGTTTCTTGGACATGTTGAGCAGATAGCGCTCTGGATCGTCGTCGGCCATCCACTGGCAGATGCCTTGCGCGAAGGCCTTGGCTTCCTTCCAGCTCACCTTGTCGCGGGCGCCATGCAGCAGCGGCACCACCACGTGCAGGCCCTTTCCGCCGGTGGTCTTGCAGAAGCTCGCCATGCCGATGTCGGTCAGCCGTTGCCGCATCTCCTTGGCGGCATCCACGACATCGGCAAAAGCGACGTCCGGCGCCGGATCGAGATCGAACACCAGCCGGCCCGGCGTGTCGTAAGCATCAGGTGCGCAATTCCACGGATGCAGCTCGACCCCGCCGATCTGCGCGACCGCGGCGAGCCCCTCGACGCGGTCGATCTGCAAGTAAGGTTTGCGATCGCCGGAGACCTTGGCCAGCTCGAGCAGGTTGGAGGTGCCCTGCATGGCGTGACGCTGGAAGAATGTCTCGCCGCCGATGCCGTCGGGCGCGCGCACGATCGAGCACGGACGGCCCTTCAGATGTTCGATCATCCAACTGCCGACCGCTTCGAAATAGCGGGCAAGGTCGAGCTTGGTCACGCCTTCGCCGTCACCGCCGTCCGGCCACAGCTCCTTGTCGGGCTTGGAAATGACGACGCCCATCACCTCCGCGCCGGCGTCGTTGGACCGCTTGGCCGCTTTCGCTGCGCGCTTGCGCGCCTTGGGTTCTGCGAGTTCGGTGGCGACGGGCGTCTCCGCCTCGACCTCTTCGGCGGGCTTATCCTGCCGCAGGCCCTTGAACGCGGCCTGGCGGATATTGCCGTCGGCGGTGAAGCCGGCGAACTCGATCTCGGCGACGAGCTCCGGCTTCAACCAGTGCACATCGCGGCTCTTCTTCGGCGCATTCTTGCCGCCGAAGGGACTTTCCTTGGCGGCCATGGCCTTCAGCGACGGCATGATCCGCTTGACCTTGTCGGCGCCGAAGCCGGTACCGACCATACCGACGAAGGCGAGATGATCGCCGCGATGCACGCCCGCCATCAGCGAGCGGAATTTGCCGTTGGTGGTCTTGTAGCCGCCGATCACGACCTCGTGGCCCGCACGGCATTTGGCCTTGGTCCAGCTCTCGGTGCGTCCGGATCGGTAGGGCGCGTCCAGCTTCTTCGACACGATGCCTTCGAGCTCGAGCTTGCAGGCCGACTGCAGCACTGCATCGCCGCCGCTCTCGAAATGCTCGACATAGCGGATCTGGCTTGATTTCCGCTTGCGGACCGCCAGCAGCTCCTTCAGCCTCGCCTTGCGCTCGCCGAGCGGCAGACGACGAAAATCGAGACCCTCCGCGAACAGGAGGTCGAAAGCAAAGAAGATCAGCTCGTCGGTCTTGCCGTCCGACAACGCAGCCTGAAGCGAGGAAAAATTCGGCGCGCCGTTGTGGTCGAGCGCGACGATCTCGCCGTCGATCACGACGTCCGGCAGCGAACCCGCCTCTTTCGCGATCGCCGCAAACTTGCCGGTCCAGTCAAGCCCCTTGCGCGTCTTCAGCGTCGCCTCGCCGTCCTCGACCCGAAGCTGCACGCGATAGCCGTCGAACTTGATCTCGTGGCACCAGCCTTCGGCGGCCGGCGGCCGCTCCACGATCGTGCAGAGCTGCGGCGCCACGAAATCCGGCATCTCCGCGACCTTCCTGGCGTTCGTCGCCGTCGTGGCTTTCTTCACCGCTTTGCTCTTGACGGCCTTGCCGGCCTTCAGCGCCGTGCGCGGCGCCGGCTTGACCGTGCGCCCCTTCGCCTCTTCGGCGCGGTTGGATTGCCAGACCGCGTCGGCTTTGCTCTTGGCGCTTTTCGCCAGCATGAACGGCCTTGGCGCACGGCCCTTGCCCTCGGCGATCTGCTCCATCGCGCGGCCGGAGGCGACCGACTTGTCCTCCTTAAGAATGTCGTTGTCCTTGCCTTCGCGGACGTATTCGTCGCGATGCTTGATCAGGAGCCAGTTGGTGCGCTTGCCGCCGCTGCGGTCGTTGCGCATGCGAACCAGAACCCAGCTTCCGTGCAGCTTGTCGCCATGCAGGGTGAACTTCAAATCGCCTTTCTTGAAGCCGCGCTCGGCGTCGTCCGATTCCCAGGTACCGCGGTCCCACAGCATCACGGTGCCGCCGCCATATTGCCCTTCCGGAATCGTTCCTTCGAAATCGCCATAGTCGAGCGGGTGGTCTTCCACCTCGACCGCCAGACGCTTGTCGTGCGGATCCAGCGAGGGCCCCTTGGTCACGGCCCAGGACTTGAAGACACCGTCGAACTCGAGCCTGAGATCGTAATGCAGCCGGGTCGCATCATGCTTCTGGATCACGAAGCGCCGCTGCTTCGAGCGCGCAACTGCGGTCTTGCCCGATGGCTCGGGCGTCTTCTCGAAGTCACGCTTCTTTCGATAAGTCGAGAGTTTTTGCAGCACGGCCGCTTTTCCTTTCGGGATTCAAGCCTAACACGGCCAAAGTCCCGTCCGGAACCAAAACCCTGTGCAGGGGTTGGGGTTCCAAAACGCCTTGAAAATGCTGGAGAATGCAATGGCCCCGCGCGCCTATTGGAAGGGAACGTTGAAGCTCTCGCTGGTGAGTTGCCCCGTCGTGCTTTATCCGGCGACCACGTCGGCCGAGAAGACCCGGTTTCACATGATCAACCGCGAGACCGGCAACCGGCTCAAGCAACAGATGATCGATTCCGAGACCGGCGACGTCGTCGAGAGCGACCAGAAGGGGCGCGGCTACGAGCTGCGCAAGGGCAAATATGTCGAGATCGAGCCCGAGGAGCTCGAGGCGGTCCAGATCGAGAGCAATCACACCATCGACATCGAGAGCTTCGTGCCGAGCGAGGAGATCGATCAGCGCTACCTCAACCATCCCTACTACATCGCGCCCGACGGCAAGGCCGCGATCGACGCCTTCGCAGTGATCCGCGACGCCATGAAGGACCAGGAGCGCGTGGCACTCGCCAAGATCGTGCTCACCAACCGCGAACACGTCATGGCGATCAAGCCGCTCGGCAAGGGCCTGCTCGGCACCACGCTGCGCTTCCCCTACGAGCTGCGCGACGAGGACCAGTTCTTCGACGAGATCAGGAGCCCGAAGATCAGCAAGGACATGGTCGAGCTCGCAGGCCACATCCTGCACACCAAGGCCGCGCATTTCGATCCCGGCAAGTTCAAGGACGACTACGAGACTGCGCTGAAGGCGCTGGTGAAACGCAAGGCCAGCGGCAAGAAGATTGAATTGCCCGAGCCCGAGGAGCGGCCGAGCAACGTCGTCAGCCTGATGGACGCGCTGAAGCAGAGCCTGAAGGGCGGCCGCGGCAAGAAGACCGCGGCGAAGTCGCACGCCCGGCGCAAAACCGGCCGGCGGCAGGCCGCGAAGAAGGCGCACCGCTCGACGGCGCGACAAAGAAAGGCGGGCTGATTGCTGTCGTAGGATGGGGAGAGCGACGCGAAACCCATCCTACTGGTCTGTTGGGATCAATCCCCCGCCTTCAGCCGGTAGCCGATCCCCGTTTCGGTCAGCACATATTGCGGCCGCTCGGGGTCGGCTTCGATCTTCTGGCGAAGCTGGCGAACATAGACGCGAAGATATTGCGCGTCGGTCAGCTCGTCCCACAGCTCCCGCAGAAGAAACCTGTGCGTCAGTACCTTGCCGGCATGCTGCACCAGCACGCGCAGGAGATCGTACTCCTTCGGTGACAGCTTCACCTCGCGCTCGCCGACCTTGACGATGCGGCGCACGAGATCGACCGAGAGATCGCCGGTGCGAAACACCGGGCGCTCGCCCTGGACCTGGAGCTGATGCCGCAGCGCGGCGCGCAGGCGCGCCAGGAGCTCCTCCATGCCGAACGGCTTTGTCAGATAATCGTCGGCACCGAGATCAAGCGCCTGAACCTTGCCGGCCTCGTCGCCGCGGCTCGACAGCACCACGATCGGCACGCTTTCATTGCGCGCGCGGATGGTGCGTAGCAGCTCGTGTCCCTGGACGTCGGGCAGGCCGAGATCGAGGATGATCAGCGCCGGCGCTTCGCCAAGCTTCTCCAGCGCGATCTTGCCGTTCGACGCCTCCAGGATTTCGTAGCCTTGCGTCGTCAGCCCCATCCGCAGCAATTTGCGGATTGGCGGCTCGTCGTCGATGACCAGGACCTTGATCGGGGCAGCACTCATGCGGCGGTATCCAATGCGCGGCTCTCGGCCGGAACGGGAAGACGGATGGTGAGAACAGCGCCGCTTCGGTCGCCGCGATTGGCGGCCGAGATCGTTCCGCGCATCGCCTCGACGAAGCCACGGGAGATGGCAAGGCCGAGGCCCGTGCCGGGGCGGACGTGATCGCCCTTCTGTACGCGGTAGAACTTGTCGAACACGCTCTCGAGCTCGTCGGGCGGGATGCCGGCCCCCTCGTCCGCGATCTCCAGCACCACATGATTGCTGTCGCGCCGGCTGCGGATCGAGACCGTCGTGTCGGGCGGCGAATATTTGGCGGCGTTGTCGAGCAGGTTGAACAGCACCTGCTCGAACAGCACGGCGTCCAGCTCGAGCATCGGCAGATCGGCGGCCAGCGTCAGCTCGACCTTGTGGCTGCCAAGGATCTTGGCCGCCCTCCGCAGCGCGCTGCCCACGATCTCGCCGAGATCGTGCAGCGCCGTGTTGGGCACGATGGCGCCGGATTCGAGCTTGGTCATGTCAAGCAGGTTGGCGATGAAGCGGTTGAGCCGTTCGGACTCGTCGATGACGGTCGCGAGCAGGTCGCGCTTCGCGGTGTCGGACAAGGCTCCGGCGAGGTCGCGCATGGTCGAGGCCGCACCCAGCACCGAGGCGAGCGGCGTCTTCAGGTCGTGCGAGATCGAAGTCAGCAGCGCGGAGCGCAGCCGCTCGGATTCGACGGTGCGCTTGACGCGGTCCATGTCCTCGACCAGCAGCACGCGCTCGATCGCGAGCGCGCCCTGGTCGACCAGCGCATCCAGCAGCCGGCGCTGATCCGGCGTCAGCAGCGGCCCGGAGCGGTCGTCGTCGATGCCGATCACGCCGATCGGGCCGCGCCCGGTGCGCATCGGCAGGAACAGCCGCTTTGCGCCCGGCAGCGTATCCGAGCCGCGGCCCGCCGTGCGGTCGTTGCTCCAGGCCCAGTTGGCGGCGGCAAGGTCGGCCTGATCGAGCTGGTCTTCCGGCGGGTAACCGGATTTCACCGTGAGCAGGCCGTCCTCCGGCAGCAGCAGCACGACGCGCACCTTCAGCATCAACGCGATCTGATAGGCGCTCGCCCACAAGACGTCGTCGAGCGTGGCGGTGCCCGCGAGCTTGCGGCTGAAGGCATAGAGCTGCTCGGTGGTCCTGATGCGGCCGATCGCAGTGTCGGCCTGCGTGCGCACGCGACCGGCGACGTTCGACACCACGAACGCAATCAGCATGAAAAAGAAAAAGGCCGCGACATTGGTCGGATCGGTGATGGTGAAGGTGTAGACCGGCGGCAGGAAAAAGAAATTGTAGGCCAGCGATCCCGCGATGCTCGCGAGCAGTGACGGCCACAGCCCGTAGCGCACGGCCACGGCCACCACTGCGGTGAGGAACATCAGGTCGACGTTCTCGACGCCGAAATACGGCTTGATGCCCATCGCGGCCGCAAGGCCAACCGCCATGATCCCGAGCGCCTTGAGATAGGGCAGCGGATTGAACGGCTCGGATCGCGCCGCGGTCTGCACCGCCGTCTTGGGCGCCGCCTCCGCGGTGAGTTCGTCGCCGGGGATGACGTGAACGCTGATATTGCCCGCGCGACGCACCAGATCGTGAACCACTGATCCGCGCGTCATCTCGAACCAGCGCGAGCGTGTCGACTTGCCGATCACGATCTGGGTGACGTTGTTGCCTTGTGCGAAATTGATGACGTCGTCGGCGATGCGGCGGCCGACGGCCGGGATGGTCAGCGCCTCCCCGCCAAGCGCCTCCGCGAGCCGCAACGTATCGGCGAGGCGATCTCGCTCCTCGTCGGACAATTGCAGGGAGCGCCGGTTCTCGATCGAGATTGCGGTGAACGGCGCATGCAGCCGGTCCGCCAGCCGCTTGGTGTAGCGCACGAGGCCGGCCGCGCGCGGATCCTCGCTGACGCAGACGAGGATGCGCTCGCCCGCGGCCCAGGGACCGGGAATCGCATTGGCCTGCATGTGGTTGAGCAGTTGCTCGTCGACCCGCTCGGCGGTGCGCCGCAAGGCGAGCTCACGCAATGCGGTCAGATTGCCCGGCGAGAAATAATGCTCCAGCGCGCGCTCAGCCTGCTTGGGCACATAGACCTTGCCCTCCTTCAGGCGCTGAATCAGGTCGTCGGGCGTCAGGTCGATCAGCTCGATCGCATCGGCGCGGTCGAACACGGAATCGGGCACCGTCTCACGCACCCGGACATGGGTGATCTGGGCGACGACGTCGTTGAGGCTTTCGATGTGCTGGATGTTGACGGCGGTGTAGACGTCGATGCCGTGCGAGAGCAGCTCCTCGACGTCGAGATAACGCTTGGGATGGCGGCTGCCTGCGGCGTTGGTGTGGGCGAGCTCGTCGACCAGCGCGATTTTCGGCCGGCGCGCGATCACGGCATCGAGGTCCATCTCCTCGACGATCTGGCCGCGGTAATCCAGCCTTTTGCGCGGGACCACCTCCAAACCACGCACCAGCGCCTCGGTCTCGGCGCGGCCGTGGGTTTCGACGAAGCCGATCACGACATCAATGCCGGCCTTGCGCCTGGCGTGGGCGCTTTGCAGCATCTCGTAGGTCTTGCCGACGCCGGGGGCGGCACCGACGAAGATCTTCAGCTTGCCGCTGACGCTCTCCTCCCGGCGCGCTGCTTCCAGCAGTGCCTCGGGAGACGGACGTTGTTCGGAATCGCGGCGCTCTCGGACCATCAGGGCAATATAATCATCCCCACGCCATGGGCATAGACCGCTACTTCGCCGGCGCTCGGTCGAGCGCGAGGTTCAGCGCCAAGACGTTAACGCGGGGTTCGCCGAGCAGGCCGAACAGACGACCCTGGACGTTGGCGGACACGAGCTGCTCCACCGCCTCAACCGGCATATTCCGCGCCTTCGCCACCCGCGGCACCTGGAATTGCGCGGCCTCCGGCGAGATGTCCGGGTCGAGACCGCTAGCCGACGTCGTGACCAGGTCGACCGGCACGGCAGCATTCGGATTCTCGGCCTTGAGCTTGTCCACGTCCTCCTTCAGCCGGTCGGCCAGCGCCTTGCTGGTCGGGCCGAGATTGGAGCCGCCCGAATTGGCGGCGTTGTAGGGTGCCGAAACCGTCTTGGTCGAATCGTTCGGGTCCGGCGCCAACGTCGCCGAGGGGCGGCCGTGGAAATACTTGTCCTCCTTGAACTCCTGTCCGATCAGCGCCGAGCCGATCACCTTACCGTTTCGCTCGATCAGGCTGCCTTGAGCCTGAGCCGGGAAAAGCGCACCGGCGATGGCCGTCATGGCGAGCGGATAGGCCAGCCCGGTGATGGCGGTGAGCACCAGCAAGAGGACGATGGCGGGGCGGATTTCTCTGAACATGTGTTTTCTCCGATGTCTTTCGTCAGTGCCAGGAGCGAAGCGGCGAAGCAATTGCCTCGCTTCGCTCGCAATGACGGCGTCAGGCCAGATGCAAGGCGGTGACGACGAGGTCGATCGCCTTGATGCCGATGAAGGGGATGACGATGCCACCGAGGCCGTAGACCAGGAGGTTGCGCCGGAGCAGCGCGCCGGCACCGACCGCACGATAGGCGACGCCCTTCAGGGCCAGCGGAATCAGCGCGATGATGATCAGCGCGTTGAAGATGATCGCCGACAGGATGGCGCTCTGCGGGCTCGACAGGTTCATGACGTTCAGCACGTTGAGCTGCGGGTAGAACGCCAGGAACATCGCCGGGATGATCGCGAAATATTTGGCAACGTCGTTAGCGATCGAGAAGGTCGTCAGTGCACCGCGCGTCATCAGGAGCTGCTTGCCGATCTCGACCACCTCGATCAGCTTGGTCGGGTTGGAATCGAGGTCGACCATGTTGCCGGCCTCGCGGGCGGCCTGCGTGCCCGTGTTCATGGCGACCCCGACGTCGGCCTGCGCGAGCGCCGGCGCGTCGTTGGTACCGTCGCCGCACATGGCGACGAGCTTGCCCTTGGCCTGCTCGTCACGGATCAGCTTCAGCTTGTCCTCGGGCGTCGCCTGCGCCAGGAAATCGTCAACGCCGGCTTCCGCGGCGATCGCCGCAGCCGTCATCGGGTTGTCGCCTGTAATCATGATGGTGCGGATGCCCATGCGGCGCAGCTCGGCGAAGCGCTCGCGGATGCCGCCCTTGACGATGTCCTTGAGCTGGACGACGCCGAGCAAGCGGCCATCCTTGGCGACCGCCAGCGGCGTGCCGCCGGATTTCGACACCTCGTCGGCGATGGCCTGAATCTCCCGGCCGAGCTCGGACAATGCGCCAGGCTGCATCGCCCGCGCGGTGTTGCCGGAGGCAACCGTCAGCGGCACGCCGCCGCCGATGTAGTTCAGCATCGCATCGATTGCGCCCTTGCGCACCGACGAGCCGCCGGCATCGACGCCGCTCATGCGGGTCTGCGCCGTGAACGGAATGAAGGTGGCGCCGAGCTCAGCCATGTCGCGGCCGCGGATGCCGTATTTCTCCTTCGCCAACACGACGATGGAACGGCCCTCCGGAGTCTCGTCGGCGAGCGAAGCGAGCTGTGCCGCGTCCGCCAGCTCCTGCTCGGTGACGCCGCGCACGGGGCGGAACGCCGTTGCCTGACGGTTTCCGAGGGTGATGGTACCGGTCTTGTCCAGCAGCAGCGTGTCGACGTCGCCAGCCGCCTCGACGGCGCGGCCGGACATCGCCAGCACGTTGAAGCGCACCAGGCGATCCATGCCGGCGATGCCGATGGCCGACAAGAGCGCACCGATGGTGGTCGGGATCAGCGTCACGAACAACGCAACCAGCACGATCACCGAAATCGAGCCGCCGGCATAAGCCGCGTAGCTCGGGATGGTGACGGTGGCGAACACGAAGATGATGGTGAGGCCGGCGAGCAGGATGTTGAGCGCGATCTCGTTCGGCGTCTTCGCCCGCTCGGCGCCCTCGACCAGCTTGATCATTCGATCGATGAAGGTCGAGCCCTGCGCTGCCGTGATGCGAACGCGGATCCAGTCGGACAGCACCTGTGTGCCGCCTGTCACGGCCGACCGGTCGCCGCCGGATTCGCGGATGACGGGCGCGGACTCGCCGGTGATGGCAGCCTCGTTGACGGAGGCCACACCCTCGATCACCTCGCCGTCGGACGGGATGGTGTCCCCCGCTTCGACCAGCACGATGTCGCCGACCTTCAGGCTGGTGCCCGGCACGAGATTGAACGCCTGCCCGGCACCGGTCAGGAGCTTGGCCTGGCTTTCGGTGCGGGTCTTGCGCAGCGATTCGGCCTGCGCCTTGCCGCGGCCTTCGGCCACCGCCTCGGCGAAATTGGCGAACAGCACCGTGAACCAGAGCCAGACGATGATCTGGAAGGTGAAGCCGAGATTGGCGCCGCCGGTGACGAGGTCGCGCAGAAAGATCACCGTGGTCAGCGCCGCCACGATCTCGACCACGAACATTACGGGGTTCTTGATCATCAGCCGCGGATCGAGCTTGGTGAAGGCGCCGCGGATCGCCGGCACAACGATCTTGGGGTCGAGCATCGCCGAGACGGCAGCGCGCTTTTGCGATTTCATCGTATCCATGGAGGTCACTCCAACAATCAGAACAGGTTGCCGGCGTTCATCGCCAGATGCTCGACGATCGGGCCGAGCGCCAGCGCCGGGAAGAAGGTCAGGCCGCCCATGATCAGGATCACGCCGACCACGAGGCCGACGAACAGCCCGCCGGTGGTCGGGAACGTACCCATCGACGGCGGGATCGATTTCTTTTCCGCGAGCGCGCCGGCGATCGCCATGGCCGGAACGATCATGAAGAAGCGGCCGACGAACATCGCGCTGGCGAGCGCGAGGTTGTAAAAGAAGGTGTTGCCGGTCAGGCCCGCGAAGGCCGAACCGTTGTTGCCGGTCGCGGACGTGAAGGCGTAGAGCACCTCGGTGAAGCCGTGCGGGCCCGCATTCGCCATCGAGGCGACGGCCGCCGGATAGACCACGCCGACAGCGGTCCAGCCGAGGATCATCAGCGGCAGCACCAGGATGGCGAGCATGGCCATCTTGACCTCGCGTGCCTCGATCTTCTTGCCGACATATTCCGGCGTACGGCCGACCATGAGGCCTGCGACGAAGATCGCGAGGATGACGAACAGCAGCATGCCGTACATGCCGGCGCCGACGCCGCCGACAATGATCTCGCCGAGCTCCATGTTGATCAGCGGGATCATGCCGCCAAGCGCGGTAAAGCTGTCATGCATGGCGTTGACCGCGCCGCAGGAAGCGGCCGTGGTGATCACGGCGAACAGCGAGGATGCGACGATGCCGAAGCGCACCTCCTTGCCCTCCATGTTGCCGCCGGTCAAGCCGAGTGCCTGAAGTGTGGAAGTACCATTGGCTTCCGCCCAATAGGTGACAGCGACGCCGGCCAGGAACAGCACGCCCATCACGGCGAGGATCGCCCAGCCCTGGCGCTGGTTGCCGACCATGCGGCCGAACACGTTGGTGAGCGCAGCGCCCAGCACGAAGATCGAAAGCATCTGCACGAAATTCGACAGTGCGGTCGGGTTCTCGAAGGGATGGGAGGCATTGGCATTGAAGAAGCCGCCGCCATTAGTGCCCAACATCTTGATCGCGACCTGCGAGGCCACCGGGCCGACCGCGATGGTCTGCTTGGCGCCTTCCAGCGTGGTCGCCTCGACGTAATCGCCGAGCGTCTGCGGCATGCCCTGCCAGACGAAGAACAGGCCGACGACAATGGAAATCGGCAGCAGGATGTAGAGCGTGCAGCGGGTCATATCGACCCAGAAATTGCCGATCCCTTTGGCGGACTGGCGGGAAATACCCCGGATCAGCGCCGCCATCACTGAAATGCCCACCGCCGCCGACAGGAAGTTCTGCACGGTCAGGCCGAGCATCTGGCTGGCATAGCCAAGCGTGCTTTCGCCGGCATAAGACTGCCAGTTTGTATTGGTGATGAAGCTGACGGCGGTATTGAAGGCGAGGTCCGGCGTCAGGTCGGCCATGCCCTGCGGATTGAGGCCGAGGTGGCTCTGGAACAGCAGGAGCAGGTAGAGCAGGGCGAAGCCGCCGAAGGAAAAGACGATGACCGCCGTGGCGTAGGTCTTCCAGGTCATGTCTTCGGAGGGCTTGATGCCTAGCGCACCGTAAACGGCGTTTTCGACCGGCGCCATGAAAAGGCGCTCGGCCGTGAGGATTTTAGCCATGTAAAGGCCAAGCGGCCAGGCGAGCGCGATAAGCGCAGCCAGATAAAGGGCAAGCTGCAACCAGCTATTGCCCGTGAGTGCATAGGACATGTGACAGTCTCGGATTTATGGCTCGGATTTTACGGAAAGAGTTCGGGCCTGATCAGGGCGATGACCAGATAGCCCGCTATGGCCACGGTGATGAGGCCGGCCGCGACATAGAGAACGGTCATTGCCCGTCCTCCCGCAGCTTTTCGCAATATTCGACAAATGTCTTGCAGATGACGAAGAAAATGCCGCCAATCAGCAAATAGACGATGCTCATGAGAACCTCCTGTGATGGAGGCTGTTTTAGGCACTCAGGCATATGCCCGGCGTATAATCACCGGACGCCGTCATATAGTTTCCGTATATGCACTGGCAAAAGCCGTCTGCGCTATTTCAGAAACTGATTGAGAATGAGGACGAAAATCAGTCCGAATATGCCGACCAGGCCCTCCATCAGGGTCCAGGACCGCAGGGTGTCCTTGACGGACAGGCCGAAATATTCCTTGAACATCCAGAAGCCGGAATCGTTGACATGGCTGAACATCAGGCTGCCGGCGCCGACCGCCAGCACCATGAGGTTCGGATCGACCCCGCTGGCCTTGACCAGCGGCGTGACCAGCCCGGCGGCCGTCAGACCGGCCACCGTCGCCGAACCCAGGGACAGGCGGATGACCCCGGCGATCAGCCAGCCCAGGACCAGCGGCGGTACGGGCAGGCTCTTGAGCAGAATGCCGAGCTGGTCATTGACGCCGCCATCGACGAAGATCTGCTTCAGGGCACCGGCACCGGCGATGATCAGCAGGATCGGGGCGATTTCGCGCAGGGCCGTGCCCGAGCCGGTCATCAGTTCGCCCAGCGGCTTGCGTCGCCCCAGGCCCAGGGTCACCAGCGCCACCATGATGGACACCAGCATCACGATCATCGGATTGCCGAGGAAACTGATGAGTGCCTTCTCAGACGCATCGAGACCGCTGGTATAGCCGAGCAGAGTAAAACCGGTCAGGAGGATGACCGGCAGGAGCGCGGTCAGGAAGCTGTTGGCCGCCGAGGGCAACTGGTCGTCCGGGATTTCCTCCGCTACGAACAGCGCCGGCGGATTGGCCACGATGTGCCGGACGCTCAGGGCGAAGACCGGGCCGGCGATCAGGGCGGTGGGGATGCCGACGATGAGCCCGTAGATCAGGGTCAGGCCCATATTGGCGCTGAACATGGGCACGATCGCTGCCGGTGACGGATGCGGTGGCAGGAAGCCGTGCGCGATAGACAATCCGGCCATGACCGGCACCGCGAGGAATACGATCGGCTTCCCTGACTGGCGCGCCACTGAGAAAATCAGCGGCACCAGCAATACGAAGCCGACGTTATAGAACAGGGGAATGCCGACGATAAAGCCGGTCAGGCACAGGGCCAGGGCAATACGCTTGTCGCCGAACAGCCCAATCAGAACCTTGGATATCTTTTTGGCCGCGCCGCTGTCGGCAACGATCTTGCCGAAGA